>Ga0181520_10000074_pt1 | contig 188999 bp, 127 predicted proteins | sample PEATcosm2014_Bin_29_FD_132451 | JGI IMG/M metagenome (GOLD analysis project Ga0181520, IMG submission 132451) | Peatland microbial communities from MTU Mesocosm Facility, Houghton, MI, USA - PEATcosm2014_Bin02_30_metaG | ecosystem: Environmental > Terrestrial > Soil > Wetlands > Peat | place...
CAATGTGACCTGCACGCTGACACCGAGCGTGAGCAACTTGACCTGTGCGCCGGCATCAGCCGCGTTTGCTTCGGCGAACGTGGGCACGGGGATCACGGTAACGGCCGCTGGGATCGCCCTGAGTGGATCGGCGGCGAGCAACTATGCGCTATCGACCACTTCGGCTACCACCACCGCCAACATAACCGCCGTCTCGGTCACTCCGAGCGTGACGGCGCTGTCCATGGTCTATAACGGCACCACCACCGAACCCGTCGGCAACGTCACATGCACACTGACGCCGAGCGAAAGCAACCTGACCTGTGCGCCGACGACGGCGACGTTCGCTTCGGCGAACGTGGGTACGAGTATTGCGGTGACGACCACCGGGATCACTTTGGGCGGATCGGCGGCAGGGAATTTTGTGCTGACGTCAACTACCGCCGCCACCACCGCCAGTATCACCAAGGCAACGGTGACGGCCACCGTGACGGCGCTGTCCATGGTCTATAACGGCACCACCACCGAGCCGATTGCCAGCATCACCTGCGCGCCAAATGTACTGGCGGGCGACAGTGGCAAAGTGAGTTGCGCGGGCACAGCAGCGAGCTTCGCGTCGGCGAACGTGGGCAGTGGGATTACAGTCACGGTGACGGGCATCAGTCTGAGCGGCACGGCGGCGGGCAACTATACGCTGTCGTCCAGCACGGCCACCACCACCGCCAACATTACCGCGGCATCGGTTACGGCCAGTGTAACCGCGACTTCCAAGGTGTATGACACCAACACCACGGAACCGGTCGCGAGTGTCACCTGCACGCTGACGCCAAGCGTGAGCAACCTGACCTGTGCGCCGGCGGCGGCGACGTTTGCGTCGGCCAACGTGGGTACGGGAATTGCGGTGACGACGACGGGGATCACTCTGGGCGGGTCGGCAGCGGGGAATTATGCTTTGACGTCCACTACCGCTGCCACCACCGCAAACATCACCGTGGCGTCGGTAACGGCTAGCGTGACGGCGCTGTCCAAGATCTATAACGGCAATACAACCGAGCCTATCGCCAGCATCACCTGCACGCCGAATGTGCTGGCGGGCGACAGTGGCAAGGTGAGTTGCGCGGGCACAGCGGCGACCTTTGCGTCGGCGAACGTGGGCAGTGGGATTACAGTCACGGTGACGGGTATCAGCCTGAGCGGCACAGCGGCGAGCAACTATACACTGTCGTCCAGCACGGCCACCACCACCGCCAGCATTACCGCGGCGTCGGTGACGGCCAGTGTCACCGCAACTTCCAAGGTGTATAACACCAACACCACGGAACCGGTCGCCAGTGTCACGTGCACGCTGACGCCGACCGTGAGCAACCTGACCTGTGCGGCGGGGGCGGCGACCTTTGCGTCGGCCAACGTAGGTACGGGAATCACGGTAACGGCTACCGGGATCACACTGGGCGGATCGGCGGCGAGCAATTATGCGCTGTCGTCCACCACGGCGACCACTACCGCCAGCATCACCCAGGCAACGGTTACCGCCACAGTCACAGCGCTGTCCAAGGTTTATGACACGACCACCACCGAGCCGATTGCCAGCATTACCTGCACGCCCAACGTACTGTCGGGCGATACCAGCAAAGTGAGCTGCGCGGGTACGGCGGCAACCTTTGCGTCTTCATCGGTAGGTACCGGCATCACGGTGACGGTGACGGGCATTAGCCTGAGCGGCACGGCGGCGGCCAACTATAAGCTGTCGTCCACCTCGGCGACGACTACCGCCAGCATCACCAAAGCCACGCCAACCGTGACGCTGACGTGCCCGACCGTTACCTACAATGGCCAATCGCATACGTGCACGGCGACGGCAAAAGGGGTGGGCGGCGTTACCGTGAGCGGCTCCTTCGTCTTCAACCCGGCCAGCGAGACCGCAGTCGGGGTTTATACGATTACGGGAAGCTTTACCAGTACGAACTCGAATTACGCCAACGGTTCCAATACGGGGACGCTGACGATCAATGCGTCATAGAGTTGCGAGTTGAGAGTTGCGAGTGGCGAGGCTGAGGCCTCCGAACCCAAGGGGATCATTGATTTCCAAGAGGATCATCGGTTTTGTGCGTTTTATGCCCAAGGGGATCATATTTTCCAAGGGGATCATATGAGTTGCGAGTCGCGAGTTGCGAGTTGCGAGTCTAAAACCTGCCGAACCCGAGTCGCGAGTGGGTTCACTCGTCTTCGGGAAGTTGCCACTTCCAGGGGCCCCGCGGGCTGTATTTGACGGAGTTCACGCCGAGCAGAAGTTTGGCGCGTTTCAAGGTGATCGGACTAATCCCCAGGATGCGCGCTTCGGCTTGCAGGCCTAGCGCGTCGCGCGGGTAGCGCCGGCGTCTCGCCGGCTGTCGGTGCAGCCGTCCCGGCTGCACCACCGAAAACCGCTGAGGGCGAGACGCCCACAGGACAGCCGGCGAGACGCCGGCGCTACTCAAACTCGTGCCCGCTATTCGCTCTCGATGGGTTCATCCCGGGCCAGCAGGATTTCGGCGACCAGCAGCATTGCGCCAACCACAATGGCGCTATCGGCCACATTGAAGGCCGGCCAATGGTAACGGCCCCGATAGAAATACAGAAAATCCACCACGTGATGATGTACCAGCCGGTCCCACAAGTTTCCCAGCGCGCCGCCCAGGATCAAGGACAATCCGATCCCGGTGGGATTCAACTCGTGGCTGTCCTTCCACAAGAGGGCGGTGACCACCAGCAGAGCCAGAATGGAGAAGGCGACCAGGATCGCGATCTTCCAGCTTCCCGGGGCGCTATCGAACAAGCCGAAGGCCGCGCCGCGATTTTCCACGTGGGTAAGGCTGAAAAAGCCGGGAATAACCACAATGCTGTCGTGAAGAGCAATATGTGCGGCCACCAACGTCTTGGCCAGGCGGTCCATCACCACCACCAGAAAGGCGAGCAAAAAGTGGTACTTGCGCATTGCGTGTGTTTCCGGCATTAACGAACCCTTGTTAGAGAATTGGGGAATCGGGAAATCAGCGCAATTTCAAATTTGGTAATTTGTAATTTCAAATTTAAACCCAGCCACTGAGGGCCGATGCTTCGAGCAGAGCCCGCCTTTCAATTTGAAATTACAAATTACCAAATTTGAAATCCCCCAATGACCAATTACCCGATTCCTTCGATTTGCTGCAATACGGCGCTACATCGCTCGCACACCGTCGGATAATTCTTGTCTTCGCCGACGTGGGTGGAATAATTCCAGCAGCGTTCGCATTTTTCGCCGGCGGCTTTGCCCACTTCGACGGCTACGGTAGCGCCCGCTGTTGGTTGACCTTCTTCGAGGATGACTCCCGACACGATAAACAACCCGCGCAGCTGGGCTTCATTGCGCTTCAGCGCTGCATAAATGGCGTCGGCGGCGATGATCGTAATCTGCGCTTCCAGGCCGCTACCGATCAGTTTGGCTTGCCGGGCATCCTCCAGCGCCTTCAATACTTCCGGGCGTAGCGTAATGAGGGTGTCCCAATCGGCCTTGTGCTCGGCGGAGAGGCTGAGAGCAACATCCTTAGCGGCGGGAAACTCCGACAGGTGCACGCTGGCGGGCCGGCCATCCACCTCAGGCAGATGCTGCCAGACTTCCTCGGCGGTAAAGCTCATGATGGGGGCCAGTAAGCGTACCAGTACCTCGCCGATCAACCAGATGGCGCTCTGGGCCGAACGCCGCTCCCGCGACTGTGGCGCCGCCGTGTAGAGCCGGTCCTTCAAAACGTCGAAATAGATGGCGCTCAAATCGACGCCGCAAAACTGATTGATGCGCTGATAGACCTTATGGAACGCAAACTCCTCGTACCATTGCAAAACCTGCTTGGCCATCTCCCAGGTCTGGCCCAGCATGTATTGGTCGATGGCTTCCATCTCCTGGAAGGGCACCATGCCCCCGGCCGGAGCAAAGCCGTGCAGGTTGCCCAGAATGTAGCGGAAGGTATTGCGCACTTTGCGGTAACTTTCGGCGACGCGCAGCATCAGTTCTTCCGAGCCGTGCACATCTTCGCGGAAATCCACCGACGAAGCCCACAGGCGCACGACTTCGGCGCCCAGGCGATTGGCGACATCCACCGGATCCACTACGTTGCCCAACGACTTCGATTGTGGGCGGCCCTGAGCGTCCAAGGTCCAACCGTGGGTGGCTACGCTGCGGTAGGGTGCGTGGCCGCGCGATCCCATGGCACAGAGCAGGGAAGAGTGGAACCAGCCGCGATGCTGGTCTCCGCCTTCCAGATAGAGATCCGCCGGCCAGGGCATGTCCTCGCGATGCCCCAATACGGAAGCATGGCTGGAACCGGACTCGAACCAGACATCGATGATGTCCATTTCCTTGCGAAACTTCGTTCCCGAGCAATGCGGGCACTTGGTGCCGGCCGGCAGGATGGCCTCCGGATCTTGGGTATACCATGCATCCGCGCCCTCGCGCCGGAACAAATCCACCACCGCTTGATTGACCGCCGGCAGGTTAAGCGGCTGGTTGCAGCCCTCGCAGAAGAAGACAGCGATGGGCACTCCCCAGATGCGCTGGCGCGAAATACACCAGTCGGGCCGGGTGGCGATCATGTTCGAGATCCGATCCTCGCCCCAAGCCGGGTCCCATTTGACCTTCTTGATTTCCTGTAACGTACGGCTCCGCAGCGTGCCATCGGGGTTACCGGATTCGTCTTTCATCTCGGCTTCCATGGAGATAAACCACTGCTCGGTGGCGCGGAAAATTACCGGATTATGGCAGCGCCAACAGTGCGGATAGGAGTGTTCGATCTTTTCATCGTGCAGCAGAACGCCACGGCTGCGCAGCAGTTCCACGACAGCGGGATTGGCCTTGAAGACCGTTATGCCATCGTATTCGGGCAGTCCTTCGCGGATATGTCCGCCTTCGTCCACATGGCATGTCTGATCGAGACCGTATTTTTGTCCGGTATAGAAATCGTCGGCGCCATGCGCCGGAGCGGTGTGGACCGCGCCCGTTCCCTGATCCATGGTCACGTAATCCGCCAGCACTCCAAGCACCTTACGTTCGGGCAGGAAGGGATGCGCGAAGGTCGCGTGTTCCATGTTTCGACCGGCAAAGCGTGCCACCTCCGACGCGCCGGTCAATCCCGTCTGCTGGGCGGTTACCTCGGCCAGCTTCGCGGCTACGATGTACACTTCGCCGTCCTTTTGCAGGGCGACGTATTCTTCTTCCGGATGGAAAGCCACCGCCAGCGAGGCGGGTAGCGTCCAGGGAGTGGTGGTCCAAATGATGGTCGCCGTTTTTTTGCCGGCCAAGGCCGCGTCAATTTGCGCGGGGTCGCTGGTGAGGCCGTATTTCACCCAGATGCTGGGGCTGGTGTGGTTTTCGTATTCGACTTCCGCTTCCGCCAGCGCCGTCTTGTCGTGAATGCACCAGTAAACCGGCTTAAGGCCCTTATAGACCATGCCCTTTTCAAAGAAGGCATAAAACAACTCGAGCACCATGGCCTCGTAGTGCTTGGTCATGGTCATGTAGGGGTTGTCCCACTGGCCGAAAACCCCAATGCGCTTGAACTGACCGCGCTGGAGATCGAGGAACTTCTCCGCGTATTTCCGGCACTCGTTACGCACCTGAATCGGGGCAAGTTCCAGCTTCTTGCGGCCCAACTTGTCGTCGACTTTGATTTCAATCGGCAAGCCATGACAATCCCAACCCGGCACGTAAGGCGAGTTATAGCCAGCCATGGTCTTGGACTTCACAATGAAGTCTTTCAGGCACTTATTCATGGCCGTGCCCAGGTGAATCGGGCCATTGGCATAGGGCGGGCCATCGTGTAAGACGTAGACCGGGGCGCCTTGGCGAGCCTTCCGGATCTGCTCGTACAAGTTCATTTCCTGCCAATGGACGAGCATTTTGGGCTCGTTGTGAGGCAGGTTGGCCTTCATTGAGAAATCGGTCTTGGGCAGGTTGAGCGTGGACTTCAGTTCTAGCGGCACCCCTACTTGTCTCCGTCCTGTTGGATTCACTCAGATTATATAGGCTGGAGCGGGAACTCTGGGAAACAAGCCGCAAAGCGAGCGAACCAATTGAGCACGGCTGCATCTAATTTGGGTACCCGGGCACCCACTTTCAGCAGGGTCCGGCAGCGGAAAGCCGCCGTGCCACGCCGAGCTGGCGCTTTTAAACGTACAACCGTGAAGCAGCGGCTTGGCAGTAAATGTGCTTCTAATTAGATGTGAAGTAACCGGAGCAGAGGAAGGGCCGAACCCGAAACAGGTATGTCAACCACTCGATTGTCGCTCCAGGAATCCCCATTGGATCTGCTGCTCGTTCAGGAAGTCAACGACACAGGCTTGTGGAAGTCGCTCACCAGTAACTTCAAGGATTTGTTTTTCCCGGCCAAACTGGCTCCGCTTACCCTGACCTCGCGACCCCTCACGCGGCGGGAAATGGGGCGCTCCGCGGACACAATCAACCTGGTCGCGGCCCAAGACGCGAACGACGAAACGCTGTTCCATCGGCTGTGGCAGGAGTTCAGCGAGATCTTATCGCCACAAAAGCTGCCTCCGCTCCAACTCACGTCTAAGCCGATGCGGGTGCGGGAAATCTGGGGCGATTACAACTACCGGAAAGAAGGCGCCATCTGGTCGCTTGCGGCCCATGCCGGCATGGTGGGCGCCATCATTGTTTTGACCATCATAGGCGCCCGGGCGGTGAAGAAGGATCCCCCGCCTGAACCGGTGCAGGATGTCCAACTGGTACTTCCCTCCGATCTCATGCTGCCGGTATCGAGCAAGAAAAATGACTCGCTGGCCGGCGGAGGTGGTGGCGGAGATCGCGACAAATTGCAGGCGCCGAAGGGCAAGCTGCCGAAGTTTTCCCTGCAGCAGCTTACGCCTCCCGAAATGGTGATTCGCAACGAGCATCCCAAGCTGACCGCGGAGCCGACGGTGGTGATGCCGCCACAAGTGCGGCTGCCGCTGGCGGCCAGTATGCCCACTCTTGGAGATCCACTGTCCAGGCTGCCTTCCGGCCCACCTTCGAATGGCACGGGGGCCGGCGCCGGCATCGGTTCTGGTTCGGGCGGCGGCGTCGGCTCGGGCGAAGGGGGTGGAGTCGGACCGGGCCGCGGCGGCGGTTTTGGCGGAGGCGTGTTTAAGATCGGCGGCGGCGTTTCGGCGCCTAAGATTCTCTCGGCGCCCGATCCCGATTACTCGGAAGAGGCGCGCAAGGCAAAATATCAAGGCACGGTGATCTTGTGGCTGGTGGTGGGGCCAGACGGTCGCCCGCGAGATATCAAAGTGGCTCGCAGCTTAGGTATGGGACTGGATCAAAAGGCCATCGAGGCGGTTCGGCAATGGAAGTTCGAGCCGGCGATGAAGGACAGCCAACCCGTCTCCGTGCAGATCAACGTCGAAGTCAACTTCAGGCTGTATTAGCCAGGACGCTGCTTGCGCATTCACGTGGCCCGAAGCGCGAGTGAACTGGATCGGTTGCGCGGGGTATGGGAATTCCTCCATGTCCAAACCCCCTCAGCAACCCTATTCCAGAGCTTTGCGTGGAATCGACTGGCGGCGATCACCTTTGCCACCCGGGAATCTCCGTTCGTGGTCCTGGCGGAAAGCGACTCCGGAGTGTCGCTGCTGCCTGCCGCGATCACCTCCCACGGTGTCGGGTTTATAGGGGAAGGACTGTTCGACTACCGCGATTTTCTTTCGGTAGGGAGCGCGGATGCGTGCGAAGCCGCGTGGACGTGCTTATCCCAACTTCAATTGCCCATCAGGGTGAGGGCCTTGCGCGGGGAAGCCGTTCGCGAGCGCTGGTCGTCCTTTAACCCTGCCAGCTTCGTTCGGGCGCCTCAGGTACTGTCTCGGGAAATTTCGGGAGACGACTTTGGCAGCACTCATTCGCGAATGGAACGAAGTCTTCGGCGATTGACAGAACAGGGTGCCGAGTTACGGCAATACAACGGCTCAGCCGCGAAACTGTTGGCCTTCGTCTACGGACAAAAGGGGATCGACTTCGGGGACGGCCAGGATAGTATATTTGCCGACCCCTTACGCATTGCGTTTATGATTGCCGCCTGTGGACTCGATCCGGCCGCCTGCGAGGTATTCACCTGGGAGGCGCGGGGAGCCCCGATTGCCACCCTAGTGACCTTTCGCGATGGCGACTTTCGTCGCTGTTATACCACATGGTTTGACCGCAACTGGGCGCGCTACTCTCCCGGAAGCGTGCTGCTCTATGCAGTTACCCGCCGCTCTCTGCTGGCCGGGATCGACTGCGATTATATGACCGGGGAACAACCGTATAAATTGCGCTTCGCCACTTCCGCCGAGCCTCTATTTCGGGTAGAGATTCCCGCGGGAACTACGTCATTGGCGGCGTAAAAAACGTTTCACAGCGTCCGCAGAAACGCTTTGGCTCGTTCCAGGTGGGCAAAGCGCTCTTCTTCCACCTGAAATTCACGGGGATGCACACTGCGCCGCCCATTGCGGATGGTCACGGGAAACTTCAAATGCAGCATCTCGTGATAGACCAGATATTCAACGGCGTAGCGCGGCACGCGGGACGAATCAAACACTTTGCTGATGACGATGGCGTTGTGCGCCGGATCGTAATGACCCAGGCTGGCGCGAGCCCGAGAATGGCTCCAGGTCAATTGTGGGCGTGCCAGAAGCCCAAAGAAATACTGCCGGTTTAACTCTTCGAAGATGAGGTCCAAGTCATAGACTTGCCCCTGCGGGGACGCAATGCGTTTGTGTCCTCGCACCGCGCGCACCTGTTCGGCGCGACGCATGATGGTCCGGGTGGTGATATAGCGCCGATAGCGCTGGGAGTGCAATTGATCGATAGGCCGGCGATAGATCTTGGCGAGCAGAATGTGCGCAATGGCCCGCAAGACACCCTCCGGCGCTCCTTGCAGCAGATCGGAAAGACGCGCCTTGAGGCATTCCTCGCGCAAACGGATCGTATTGTTGATGTGGGTGAAGGCGAAAAACTCGACTTCAAACGCCGGCATGGGCGCGCGCGGGCGTAAACAGCGATATTCCTCTTGAAAAATAAGTTCGAGATCCATCGATTCGTTGGGCAGTTTCAAAGTCCCGTCATGATCTTTGTGCAGAATAGCACTCATTCTTCATTTCTTCTTGTTGTTCTTGACGGCCTCTTCCTGCTCCTGTTCCACCTGCCGGGCATCTTCCTGAATGGCCACGACCGACGCGATGGCGTTATCCAGGGCAAAACCAAAATTTGTCAGCTCCTCGGGCTTGCTATTCCGCTTGATCGCCCGCAGGCGCTGTTCCAAGGCGCTATTCATGTCGATCACGGTTCGCAGCGGCTTGCGGATATCCATATTTTGCTGAACATAGACGTCGATGTTATCGTCCAACTCTTGCACCAGGGTATCGACATCTTCGAGCAGATCATGGATGCGGGCGGTGCGGTCGGCGGTAAAACGCGGGTCGTCGCGGAGTTGTCCCACGGTATCCATACGTGACTGGACAAACTGAACGTAGAGGGGTAAGCGTTTTTCCGGCTGCTGCGCCACATCGCGCAACTGCTCGACTTCGGCGTTGCTCAACGGATCGCGCCGTCCCCACGCCGGGATGGCGGCCAACAACAACCACAAACCGAGAGAGAGCCAAAGGCCTGGCTTCATAAGTTTGCTCCAAACATGGAATTGAGCAGGTCCTGACGAACCTTGTCCAAACGCCGGACGGCGGCCTGGACCGTGGCGCGGTCGTCATAGGTAAGGCTCTCGCGCAGCTGTTCGAGCCGGCGAGCCATATCGCGGACTTGGATTTCCGTCTCTTTGAGATGCTTGCGCGAGGCGCGGGCCGCGGCGCCGGCCTTCTCGCCATAGAGAGCGACTTCTTCGATCGCTGCCCTGGCCTCCTCCGTGTTTCCCGTCTGATAGGCCTTCGTCGCGGTCAGCCGCTGGCGTTCGGCCACTTCGAGAAACAATTTGGGTTGATTGACGGGTTTGGCGGCTTCGGCGCGCTGCTTGAGCTGATCCAGCGTCTCTGGATCGCGGGCAAAGGCGAACGGCATCGTGAGTAACAGCAAAAGCGCAATAATGGGCTTCCGCATTTCACTTCCTGGGTTCGATGGCGATCAGCCGGTGGCGCGCTTCCCATTCCTGGTCGGGGAACCGGCCGTTGGCGGCCTGCAAGAATTTGTGATAATTTTCCGCCGCCTGCTTGGGGGCCTTCAAATGATCGTAGGAGGTCGCACGCAGAAAGTACGTGCCCGGACTCTCCGGCGTCCCCAATTTGGCGCGCGCATCCAAGGCGCGAATGGCCAGTTCATAGTTTTTGTTATCCGAGGCGGCCAGCGCCAGGTCCGCGAAAGCGTCGGGCTGATTCGGATCCAATTTAAGCGCCTGCAGTAACTGCTCTTGCGCTGCGGCGTTCTTGTGCTCATGCAGAAGGACCGAGCCTAATCGCGCCCGCGCCTGAGCGTCGCTGGGATGCGAGATTACAAACGCCTGCAACAGGGGTTCAGCCTGCACGGCCTTCCCCGTGGCTTCGTAGAGTGACGACAACTCGCTTAACGCCGCCTGATCGGACGGCTGCAGTTTTAGCCCGCCCTCGTAGGCATCGATGGCCTCGGGCGATTTATGCTCGGCCGTTAAAACGCGTCCCAGTTGAAAGTAAGCGGCCGGATTGTGGGGCTCCAATTCGATATATTTTCGCAAAGCCATTTCCGCCTCCGGCAGTTGCCGGGACTTCTGATAGACATTTGCCAAGCCCAAGGCGGCATCCACCGACTTGGGGTCCAGTTGCGCGGCTTGCCGGTACTCCTGGGCGGCCTCGCTGGTCTTCTCCTGACGTTCCAGGAGAGCACCTGCTGAAAGATGCGGTTCCGGGTCGTGGGGTTGGAGCTTGGCGCTTTCGGCATAGGCTGCCAGCGCTCCCGGTGCGTCGGTGGGTTCGATAAAACGACCCAGGGAGAGCCACGCCCGGGCATGAGCCTCATCCGCTTTGGCGGTTGGCTTTAACTGAGTAGCGGCGCGCAGATACTTCTGCGCCTCCGGATCGCCCGCTTGCGCCAGCAGGAGACCCAGATTAAATGTTGATTCAAACACTTTTGGATCGGCGGCTACCGATTTGCGATAGGCCGCAATCGCCTCCGGTTTGCGATTGGTGACGCTATACAGAAATCCCAGGTCGAACCATGCGCGGTAATCCTCCGGGTCGTCTGTGACCGCCTCTTTGAGCATGCTTTCGGCGGTGGCGTAGTCTTTTTTATCCAGCGCGGCCTCCGCCTGGGCAATGATCGTACCCGCCCGCTCGTCGGGCACGCTGATCTTGTGTCCGGGCTTGTGGGAGGGGGGAGCCTGGCTCAGCGCGGTGTCAGGGAGAAAGATGGCGAGTAACAGGAAGAATGCGAAGATCTTGCGGTGTTCTTGGGGGCAGAAAGCGCGGGGATGGAACGGATCATATGTGTGTGCCATTATTCGTAATGTATTCATTGACCTGCCAGCAAATCCTCACAGGTGGAAGCACCGGGCTTTAGCCCGGTGAATTCACGGCCTCAATCTCCTGGGGCTTTAGCCCCGGCCGCCCCGCGGCTAAAGCCGCCTATTCTTTGCGTCCTAAATTCACCGGCCTAAAGGCCGGTGCTTCCACCCATCTCCAGTCGCGCTACGTCCCTGCGGGACGGAGACCGCTCGCGCCTACCGTTCTCTTGGCGACGATAAAGCCATGTTGGTGTCCGAGTCTACATTTCCGTTTAAAATTCGCGCCAGAAATTGGCCGGTATAGGAACGCGGCTCGCGGGCGACGGCCTCCGGCGGACCCGCCACCACCAATTCTCCGCCGCGCTGACCGCCTTCCGGTCCCAGGTCAATCACCCAATCGGCGGCTTTGATCACGTCCATATTGTGCTCGATGACCACGATCGATCCGCCTGTATCGATGAGCCGGCGGAACGCCGCCAGCAACTTGCTGACGTCGTCAAAATGCAGGCCGGTCGTAGGTTCATCGAAAATATAGAGCAGGCGCGGACGCCGCCGCCCATCCGGGCTGGATTCCTGGCGTGCGCTGAGCGGCATCTTTCCTTGCAGGTGTGCCGCCAGCTTCATGCGTTGCGCCTCACCGCCGGAAAGTGTCGTCGCCGATTGTCCCAGCCGCAGGTACCCTAACCCCACCTCGTCCAACACGCGCAGTTTCTCCATCACCCGGTGCGCCGGGGTAAAGAATTGCATCGCTTCTTTCACCGTCAGGTTAAGTACTTCGTGGATATTCTTCCCGTGATACCGGATTTCCATGATTTCCGGCTTGTAGCGCGCGCCCTTGCAGTCTTCACAGATCAGCTCCACGTCGGCCAAAAACTGCATTTCCACGGTGACGGTACCGTCTCCCTGGCAGGTTTCGCAACGTCCGCCGGGAATATTGAAAGAAAAATATCCCGGGCCGTAGCCATGCTTTTGCGCCTCCGGCAAGGACGCGAATAGATCGCGAATCGCGTCGAAGGCTTTGATGTAGGTGATCGGGTTCGACCGGGGAGTGCGCCCAATCGGAGACTGGTCCACTAACACCGCCTCATCGATGGCTTCCGCGCCGGTCAAGCGGTCCAGTTGGGGCAGGGAATGGTCATTACCGTCGTCCTGCCCGGCCCCCGCCTTCAATGCCCGGTACAGAACGTCGTGTACCAGGGTGGACTTGCCCGAGCCCGAGACGCCGGTGATGGCGACCAACATATTCAGCGGAATTTCGATATCGATGTTCTTGAGGTTGTGGGCGCGGGCGCCCTGAATTCGCAGGCGTCGGGGACCCGGCGTGCGGCGGTGGGCGGGCAAGGGAATCCGCAACTCCTCCGCCAGGTAGCGTCCGGTCAAGGAATGCGGCATTCGCTTGATCTCGTCGAAGGTTCCCTCGGCCACCAGATGGCCGCCGTTTTCCCCGGCGCCTGGGCCTAAGTCGAGAATACGGTCCGAGGCGCGCATCACCTCGATATCATGCTCGACCACCAGAATGGTGTTTCCCATCTCCCGCAGATCGTGCAGGATGTTGATCAAACGATGCGTGTCCCGGGGATGCAGTCCGATGGACGGTTCATCGAGGACATATAGCGTTCCGACCAGACGCGAGCCCAGGGCGCTGGCCAGTTGTATGCGTTGCGCCTCACCGCCCGACAAGGTTGACGAAAGCCGATCCAGGGTCAGGTATTCCAGCCCCACTTCCAGCAGAAAGCGCAGGCGAGCGCGCACCTCGTCGAGCACCTTGCCGGCTATATCGCTCTCCTCCCGGCTGAGTTGCAGCGTGTCGAAAAACGTCGCCGCTTCCTCGACCGTCAACCTGCCGACTGCGCAGATATCCTGGCCGCCGACTCTCACCTGGCGCGCTTCCGGTCGCAGGCGCGCGCCGCCGCAGGCGGAACACTTCGAGTACCCGCGATAGCGGCTGAGAAAAACGCGGACGTGGAGTTTATATTTCTTGCGCTCCAAGTGCTGGAAAAAACCGCGTACGCCCCAGAACTTGCCCTCCCCTTCGATCACGATCTTGCGATGTGCCGCGGAAAGCTCATGCCAGGGCACGTCCAGAGGAATCCCGGCCTCCTTGGCGTAGCGCCGGAAATCGGCAAATAACGGCTTGTATTTGGGCTTGGTCCACGGATCAATCGCCCCTTCCGCCAAGCTTTTGTTTTTGTCGGGAACGACGAGATCGAGATCGAAATCGATGGTGTTGCCGAAGCCCTGGCACTGTGGACACGCCCCATAGGGATTATTGAAGGAGAACAACCGTGGTTCCGGCTCTTCGCAGCGCAGGTGACACTGCTTACACTCGAAGCGTTGCGCAAAGCGTAGCTGCCGGGGCTCGCTCTCGTCACGCGGGGCGGTCTCAAAAATCACTTCTCCGGCTTCACGGTATCCGGTCTCGATGGCATCGACGATGCGGCTGCGAATATCCGGCGCCAAGGAGATGCGGTCAATCAAGGCGTAGAGTGGCTCTTCAAAGTTGATGTCGAGCAGCGATTCGGGAGTCGAGAACTCAAATACCTGCCCCTTCTGCAACAGCCGGTTGAACCCGCGCTTGCGCAGCTCGAAAAGCCGTTCTTTCAAGAGCTCGGAGCGCGCGGGGGCCACCTTCTTCTTGCGTGCGCCCCGTTTTGGCTTTTCCGGCTCGGGAGGCGGAGTCGCGGTTTGCACGGGAAACAGGACGTTCAGCCGCGTGCCCTCGCCCAACGCCAGCAGGCTCTCCGCTACTTCGTCTACGGTATCCTTTTTGACCTCGACACCGCACTGCAGGCAGTAGGTGTGGCCCACGCGCGCGAACAACAGGCGGAGATAGTCGTAGATCTCAGTGGCCGTCGCCACCGTCGAGCGCGGATTGCGCGTCATATTCTTCTGCCGGATCGCCACCGCCGGAGCGATTCCGTCGATCAGGTCGGCATCGGGCTTTTCAATGCGCTCCAAGAATTGCCGGGCATAAGCCGATAACGACTCCACATAGCGCCGCTGTCCCTCGGCGTAAATCGTATCGAAGGCGAGCGAGGACTTGCCGGAACCGGAGACCCCGGTCACCACCGTCAGGGTGTCGTGGGGAATATCTACGTCGACGTTCTTGAGGTTATGGACCCTTGCCCCGCGAATCATGATGGATTCAGTTGCCATGGTTAAATCGCCGTCGGCCTTTGGTCGTCGGCCCTCGGCCGGAAGCCGTGGTCAACGACGAGTAAAAAGCCCCGCAATCCGCCAAGGAGCCTGCTAGCCCGGTTCCGGCGCTGTGCGGAAACTTCTTATTATAGCTTGTAGTGCCGGTCTCGATCAGGCGTGTCTCATGCTTCACGGATCTCGCACGCAGTGCCCGCCGGCGAGGGCGCGCCAGCGCTATAACGGGCGGCAGCCAGACCATATCCGGCGCCTGAGCGCGGTCTTCAAGCTGATTCAGCCCATCTAGCACCAGAAAGAAAGACGGAGACCACTACCTTCGAAGCAAAATCCGCCGTCGGACCGTAAAAAATAACGGTGCCCGCGGGAAACTCCTTGGACTTCTTGTTGACAAATTTTTCAAGATGATAGCGAGACTTGTTCATGCGTTCGTCGCAGAAAATAAAATGGTGGAGGCGGCGGGAGTTGAACCCGCGTCCGAAAACGTTACTGGCCAAGAGACTACATACTTAGTCGCATTCCGATTCCGCCGAAACGGAAATTTCGCCGCATGCGCTCAGAATGCAACAAGAGACGCAAGCCGCTAGTCCGAAAATCTCGCCGTACGGCCCAGACCCAGCCGTGGCAGCCAGCCTACAGTATGACGTCTTGACCCCAGCCCGTAGGCGAAGCCGAGCAAGACGGCAACCTAATTAATTAGGCTGCGTATGCCATTTGTTGATTGGCAATTATCATTTTGCACACGATTACGGGTGCGTGCACCCCGGTATGCCTCTTGACCGCAATCATTTCCGTCGAAGCCGTGACGCCCCCACTCGGACGTCGCAGGGCGTTTTGCCCCGCGCAGCTGACATGCTTTGCGGCAATGTCAAAGATCCAGCTCCCACTCTAGGCAGGAAGTGCCTGGGAGTCAATTACTTTGATGCTTTAAAGACGTCTCCCGTCACCCGTCCCCCGTCCTCCGCTTCGCGTCGTTGGCGGCCCGCGTTCCCAAGGATACCCAGCCCAAGCCTCTGAAACCTTGAATCTTTGAAACCTGCTCCGTACATCCAACAGGCGTATTGCCTTGTACAATCACCGTTGAGCTATTCGGCGTAGTGGCCGTTGCTCTAGAGCGGGCGACGGGGGACTGGTAACGGGAGACGTCTTTTGAACGTGCATTCGGAATGTTTGCCATTATCGGCGGAAGTCTCAGCCTCGTCGCCGGTGCCGTCGGGCGAGGCCGTGCCTCACACCAGTGCGCTCTTTGCCGCGTATTTGCACGATTTTGCGCGGGTACGAGCCTTCTATCCCCGTCCGCGAACGCCCTTGACCTGGTTGGCCGAGGAGGCACGCTCCATTTCTTATCCCGCGGAGCGGCGGGTAGCGGTGTGCGGCGCACTGGAGCGACAGAACCGGGTTTTTGGTTCCGGCGCGCGTACCTTTGAGAATCTGCAGCGCTTGCGGCGGGGGGCGTGTGCGGCGGTTACCGGACAACAAGTGTCCCTTTTCGGCGGACCGCTATTCGCCATCCTGAAAGCCCTTACTGCCGCCAGAATTGCTGACCGGGCTACTGAGCAAGGCGTCGATTGCGTTCCGGTCTTCTGGCTGGCCACCGAAGACCACGATCTGGCGGAGGTGAACCACGCGGTACTTCCGGCGGGCGAGGATTTGCAGCAGCGTTTGACGGCCAGCACTCAGGGCATTCCCGATTCTCCGGTGGGCCAGATCCGTTTTGGCGATGAGATCGAACCGCTGGTAGCGCAGGCGGCCGAGCTGCTGGGCGGGGAGATCGCGGATGTGCTGCGTGCCGCCTATCGTCCGGGAGCCTCGTTTGGCGATGCCTTTGGCCGGCTCTTTGCCCATATCTTCCGCGATGCCGGCGTGATCCTGCTGGACGCGGCCGATAGCGAACTGCATCAAATCGCCGCCCCGCTTTATGCCGACGCCATCCAGCGCTCCGCCGACCTGTATTCGCGGTTGGAGGCACGCGGCCAAGCGCTCCGCGCCGGCGGCTTCCATGAGCAAGTGAAGGTCAGCGACACGTCTACCTTGTTGTTTGGCATGCACGAGGGCGCTCGCAAGCCCATCCACCGAAACCCGCGCTCCCAGGAGCAATATAGTTTGGGCGAGGAAGAATTGCCGGAGACGGAGTTGCTGTCGCGCATCCGCCGGACTCCGGATCAATTCAGCCCTAACGTCTTGTTACGGCCGGTGGTTCAGGACTTCCTGTTGCCTACGCTGGGGTATGTGGGTGGACCGGCGGAGGTGGCCTATTTCGCCCAGGCTGGGGTGGTGTATGAGGCGCTGCTTGGGCGCGTGACTCCGGTGCTGCCGCGCCTGGGCGTGACCGTGGTCGAACCGCGCATCAAACGCTTGCTGGATCGCTATCAGGTAAAGGTCTGCGACGCCTTTCAATCGCCCGAGCAGTTGCGCGAATTACTGGGCGAACGCAGCTTGCCGGCCGAGCTGCAGACCAATTTTTCCATTGCCGCCGCCAATCTGGATGCCTTATTGTCTTCGCTTACGGCCTCCCTCAGCCGAATGGATGTGACCCTGGTGGCCGCGGCCGAGCGCGCCGGGGCCAAGATGCGGTATCAGTTGGAGCACTTGCGCGTGCGCGCCGCCAATGCGGAGCTCCGCCGTAGCGAGGTGGTGGCCCGCCATGCCGCTCAACTCAGCTCCGCACTCTATCCCGAACGCACTCTCCAGGAGCGCGTTATTGCCGGCGTCTATTTCCTCAGTCGCTATCCCGATCTGCTGCAACAGCTGCAACAAAGCGCTTCTCTGGATTGTGTGGACCATCAAGTCGTGTTCTTCTGACAAACCCAAACCCAGGAATCTCGCGCAGAGGCGCAGAGACGCTGAGTTAAGACTCCCACCCGTTCTCTTTTTGTTTTTCTCTCTGCGTCTCAGCGCCTCAGCGCGAGATTGCTTTTTGGGGTTTTCTCAACATCAATGCCGGTTGTCGAAACCTCTGAAACCTCCGAAACCTTGTTCCGCCGTCCTCTGTGCCCTCTGTGGTGAATCGGTCCTTCCGGTGTATGATTTACCTATGTCGAAGCATAAGAATGACGGCGCGTTCGAGGTTGCTTGCCCGCATTGCAACGCCAGTTTGAAGATCGATTCAGAGATGCGCGCGGTGATTGCTCACCGGCCTCCGGTGGTGGCCAAGACGTTCAACGATATGGAAGAGGCCGCCCGGGCCATGCGCGCACAGGACGAACGCAAAGAGTCGCTGTTTCGCCAATCGGTGGAAGCGCAGAAGCATTCCTCTGACTTGCTGGAGAAAAAGTTTCAGGAAGCCGTCAAGCGGGCCAAGGAAACTCCCGACACCCCGAAAATTCGCGACTTCGATCTGGATTGACCCAAACCAAAACCAGGAATCTCGCGCAGAGGCGCTGAGCCGCTGAGTAAGACCGCAAGAAAATGTCAGATACCGGAGATCGATTCGAACGCGCGGTTGCCATCATGGCCCGCTTGCGTGCCCCGGGCGGATGCCCTTGGGATCGTGAGCAGACCTTCGATTCCATCAAGGCCTATACGCTGGAAGAAACCTACGAGGTTTTGGAAGCGATCGATAATCGCGACTGGTATGAACTGGCCGGCGAACTCGGCGACTTGCTGTTGCAGGTACTTTTCTATTCCGAGATGGCCGGCGAAGAGGGCCGCTTCACCATCAACGACGTGCTGGATCGGCTGGCCGCGAAGTTGATCGGTCGCCATCCCCATGTCTTCGGCGATGTCGAGGCGAAAACCTCCGCCGACGTTTTGCGCAATTGGGAAGCCATCAAGGCCGAAGAAAAGAAGAAGCGCCTTGACCAAGGGGAAGGGAAGAGCGCGCCCGAGGAAACCGTCCCCGAATCGGTACTGGCCGGCGTTCCCAAAGGCATACCCGCGCTATTGGAAGCCTATAAGCTCAGCTCGAAAGCCGCCCATGTCGGTTTTGAGTGGCCCGAATTGGAAGGTCTTTTCGATAAACTGAGCGAAGAAACCAGCGAACTTCGCCAGGAGGTCGCGCAACTGCCGCAACCGGTGCTGCCTCCCGGACGCGGCGCCGCTAGCTCATCCGGCGGCGCGGCTGTCCCCGAGGAACTACGCGGTCGCATGGCCGACGAGGTCGGCGACTTGCTATTCGTGCTGGTTAACTTGGCCCGCTATCTCCGGCTGGATCCCGAGTCGGCGCTCAAGAAAACCAATCGCAAATTCAAGCGGCGCTTCCAATGGGTAGAACAGGAACTGCGGCGGCAAGGCGAAAGCATTCAGAATTCCTCGCTGGAGACCATGGAATCGCTCTGGCAGGCCGCCAAGAAGCAGGAGGAGATCGGTTGACTCCGCCGGCCTCCAGTTCCGACCAGATCGTGATCCGCGCCTGTGAAACGCTCGACGAACTGCAAGCCTGCGTCCAGGTGCAACGGGAAGTATGGAATTTTACCGATCTCGAATTGGTGCCGCTACGACTGTTTGTGGTGGCACGCAAGATTGGCGGACAGGTCATCGGGGCGTTCGCGGGACCTGACCTGGTGGGGTTTGCGTTGTCTTTCCCCGGCCGCCGCAATGAACACGTCTATCTGCACTCCCACATGCTGGCCGTTCGTCCGGACTGTCGCAATGCCGGGATCGGCCGGCGCATCAAGCTATTTCAGCGGCAGGATGCGCTTGCCCAAGGCATCGAGCTTATCGAGTGGACCTTTGATCCCCTGGAAATCAAGAATGCCTGGCTGAATGTGGAACGCCTGGGCGCGATTAGCCGGCGCTATGTCAACAATCAGTACGGCATTACGTCTTCGCCTTTACAGGGAGGCTTGCCCAGCGACCGTTTTGTCGCCGAGTGGTGGTTATGCTCGCAGCGCGTAGAGGCTACTCTCCGCGACGGCCGCCGCCCGCCGGCGCCGGTGGAACTGCGCCTCTCCGTACCCGCTCAGATTTACGAATGGAAGGCCAATCCCGAAATGCGCTCCCGCGCGGCGGAAGTCCAGACGCGCAACCGGGAGGCGCTTACCCAAGCTTTTGCCGGCGGAATGGCTTTGCTCGGCTACGAACGCGATGCCGATGGCAATGGCGTTTTGCTGCTGGGCCGCTGGGACGAGCCGTGGGAGTAGTAGCTAGGAGTTAGAAGATAGGAGTTAGGAGTTAGAATCGGGGGCCACACTTCTGACTCCTAACTCCTGACTCCTGCATTCTCTTTTTTCGGGGAATTATGAAGATTGAAGCAGTGACCCTGCGTGAAATCCGGATGCCGCTGGTGCACTTTTTTGAGACCAGCTTTGGCCGTACCACCGAGCGCCGCATTCTGCTGGTGACTGTACACACGGAAGGCGTGGACGGTTGGGGTGAGTGTACGGCCGGCGAAGCTCCCTTCTACAACGAGGAATCCATTGATACGGCGCGCGAGGTAATTCTGCGTCATCTTGCCCCGGCCATCCTGGGGCGTAATTTGGCTACAGCCCGTGATTGCGTTCCGCTGCTGGCGCGGGTGCGCGGTCACCGTATGGCCAAAGGCGCGTTGGAGAACGCACTATGGGACGCCGAAGCCCAGCAACGCGGCCTACCCTTATGGCAAATGTTAAGTGGCGCCGATGCGCGGCGACAGATCGAGTGCGGCGTCTCGATCGGTATCCAGGAGAGCATCGAGGAGCTGCTGGAAAAAATTGCGCTCGAGTTGGCGGCCGGATACCGGCGCATCAAGGTAAAGGTGAAGCCCGGCTGGGATATCGATGTGCTGCGGCCGATCCGCGCTGCCTGGCCGGCAATTATGCTCTCCTGCGACGCCAATTCCGCCTATACCCTTAACGATCTCGATCACCTTCAGAAATTCGATGAATTCGGGCTGTTAATGATCGAGCAGCCCCTGTGGAACGACGACCTATATTTCCATGCCGCCTTACAACGGCAACTTAAGACGTCAATCTGTCTGGACGAATCCATCCATCACGCACGCGACGCGCAAGCCGCCGCCGAACTGGGCTCGTGCCGGATCATCAATATCAAAGTGGGGCGGGTGGGTGGTTTCAGCAGTGCCGTTGCCGTGCATGACGTCTGCCGGCGACAAGGCCTGCCCAATTGGTGCGGTGGCATGCTGGAATCCGGCCTCGGACGGGCCCATAACGTGGCCTTATCCACCTTGGAAAACTTCACCTTGCCGGGCGACGTCTCCGCCTCCAAACGCTATTGGCAGGAGGACATTATTGACCCCGAAGTCACGGTCGGCTGCACCGGTCTGATCGATGTGCCCGCTAAACCCGGTCGCGGATACGAGTTGAAATTGGAGATGATTGAGAAGATTACGGCGGGGAAAATAGCAATAAGCAACAAGCAATAGGCAATAAACCAGAAGACCCCAACCCCATCAGTTCCTTCATTCGCCAAACGGAGATACGGAGGTACGGGAAACCCGCAATAAGCAACAAGCGCAACAGCACTAAGCCCCCCTTCCGGGGTGAATGGGTTAGTCTGGCTTGTTGCTAATTGCTTGTTGCTTACTGCTGCTCTTCCGGCTTATCGCTTATCGCTTATTGCTTGTTGCTCTACCTTGCTGATCCCTTGCTCCAAACTCAGGTTGTCGGGCACCGGCTGGAAGTCGGAGAGGGCCTCGACTTCGTGCAGACTGATGCTCTTGAAGAGCAGTATTTTGCCGGTGAACTGGGTATTCATGGAGGTGGCCTCCCAGCGATGCGGACCGATCTTGCTTTGTTGCACCAGGAAGTGGCCGCCCTTATCCAAATGTCCCAGTACGCCCCAGCCGAAATTAACCTCCTGGAAGAGTGTGGCTTCAATGCTTACCAGCCGATATTCCGGGACGGCAACCGACATGTGCCCTGACATTCCCTTATATACGGCGCATTCCCGGGAAGGCGGATCGTAGTTGGGATCGGGGGTGAACGTCAGCTTGATGATGGCGTCATCCGGCCCGGGCTCCATGCCGTTGTATTGATATCGAAAAGCGCGCGGCAGCTCTCGAAAAAGCCGTTTGACCTGATCTTCGTCTTTTTGTTGTTCTTTGTGTTTCTGCTTTTGCAGTTCCGGGTGGTCCGCCAGGTAGTGCAGACGCGCCGCTTCTTCGTTGCGTTGTTGCGGCGTCAAAGGCTGATCGTTGACGGCAAGCAGCAGGGCCACCACTCCAGCATTGGTTTCGATCATCTCCTTGGTCTTGGAGCCGTCCGGCGTCTGCCGGCGATCCCGGTACATGAATCGTCCTTCGTCATGCACTTGCAGTTCGTTCTGGATCACCTTGCCCACCAATTCGTTGGGGCTGGTCGAGCCTATGACCGACTGGCCCAAAGCCGTGCTGTCAGACGCATCCCGGGCACTCGCCACGCCGGCAACCAGCAGAACGGCGAGCACTAGCCTCCCCGCCAGAATGAACACTCTATGACCAGGACTTTCCATCAATATCGTGACCTTAATACTTTCGCGGGCCATTACGCAATCGGCCACGCGCAGGGAGCCTTGAAGGTTCCGACGGTCAAGATAGCTATCGGCCGAACACAAGATACACTCGATGGCTTTCCTTCTCTGCGTCTCAGCGTTCTCCGCGCGAGATTCCGGGTTGTTCTGACGATTCATGCAAAAAAATGGACCAACGCGTGACCGTTGGTCCTTCTCGGAGGAGGATGTGTGTTCGGACTCGAAACTTGTCGGCCCATTCAGAAAGGCAGTCCCATTGGTGTTGTGCCGTGAACGGCAAGAGCAACCGTTGTTCCCCTGGTTTCGGCTCCTCTTGCCGACCTGGCAGCTTCCAAACGGGCCGACTCCTGTGTTCTAGCAAGAGACGGGCCAAAACTCTGGATGCCCCGCCAAGTCGGCAGAATTGTCGATTTGACGGTTAACTGAGAAGTAAATATATCGACGAGTGAATAACTTATCTGGAGAACCTTAGAATCTCGCTGCGGCGGGCCGTGGAAGCTTATTGGGAACCATATTGTAGCGGGGCTCCATGTTTACTCGTTAGATACCATCACTGAGCACCGCAATGCCGGATTGGGAGCTCTTGTGGATCAGGCCAGGCCAAATGTGCCGGACGGCGCCATGCCGCTAAGCTGGATTATTCGTGAAGTTTCTCGCGGCAGACAGGAAAGCGGTGCAAGGTGGAGGCGCTGGGCTTTAGCCCGGCGAAACGCAGCTACAACCGAAGCTCTCAGCCTTCGTGAATAAACCCGGGAAACTGGAAACTTGTCCGGTTGATTCGGTATATTCTCTGGTTATCGTAGTTGCCGGCGCCTTTGGTCGCCGAGTAAATTCGGTCGTGAGTGGATCATGTGGAAGTGGAAAGAAGAAGAGAGGATCGTTCCATCGGCTTCTCCGCGGTCGGAGACGGCGGAAGCCGCAAGTTCCGTAATTTCGTTGCACATCACTCCAAAGGAGACACGTCTTATGGAAGCTTCCAAGTCGTTGGATACTTTTCGCGCCGACACGGCACACATTGGCAGGTCCGTTATCGTCAAGGGTGAACTTTCCGGCAGTGAGGATCTGTATCTCGACGGGGAAGTCGAAGGGGTCATCGAATTGCGCGGTCACAGTTTAGTTGTGGGGCCGAATGGACGGGTGCGGGCGCGCGTCTTGGCCCGGGATGTCATCATTCACGGCAAAGTTGAGGGAAACGTGCAGGCCCTGGATCGCGTCGAATTGCGGAAATCCGCCGTTGTTCAGGGTGACATTGTTACCCGTCGGATCGTTATCGAAGATGGCGCCTTTTTCAAAGGCGGCGTCGACGTGCAGAAGGAGACGCCCAAGCCGGAACCTGCCCGCACAGTTGTCTCCACCACTCCTGCCACCCCAACCGAAGTGCTGGTGGGAACAAAATAAAAGCGCAAATGGCGATTGGTTATTGGCGATTGGCTGAGACCCTGGGTGCGCGGGCTTCCACAGCCCGCATTCCCGTGCGGGCCGGATCCACGGCAAGCCGGGACAGGCGCCCGTGCACCCAGGAAGCCGGCCAATAGCCAATAGCCAATTGCCGTTTTGCCTGCCGTGGTGTCCTAGGGTGCGTTAAAGTAGTTATCAGGTGAACGTACTTTCCAAATGGTTTCGCGGGGCGGGGGGCGGCGGCGAAGATACGCCGGCGTCCGAAACAGCGCGGATTATTCGGCGATCAAATGGCCTGAGTGAGTTAACCCGGGCGCTCCGCTCCGAGGAGTCTCTGCACGTCCTGGATTTGGGGCCCACCTCGGCACAAAATATTACTTACCTTACCGGCCTGGGTCACGGAATTCACAGTGAAGATGTGCTCTTGGCATCCTGTGATCCCTCGTTGCTGGTTCCGGGATCCGAGGGGCAGCCTGTCATGGACGTGGATCGCTTCCTGGCGGAGAACCTCCTCTACGAGCCGGCTTCCTTCGATGCGGTCCTGTTCTGGGATACCCCCGACTACATGCACGCCGACCTGGTAAAGCCCTTAGTGCAGCGTCTCCATCGCATAATGAAGCCCAAAGGACTGCTGCTGGGCTATTTCCATACCCGCGATGCCGGCTCGGATGCCCCCTATCATCGCTATCACATTGGGACTCAGGACACCCTGGAGCTACAGCGGATTCCCCCCAACGCCCCCGGCCGTGAGGAAGATCGCCGCTACCACCATTTTCGCCTGCAACGGGTCTTCAATAACCGCCACATCGAAAATCTCTTCCACGATTACTCCTCGATCAAATTCTTCCTGGGCCGCGATAATATCCGCGAAGTACTGGTCGTGCGATAAGGCGGCGCAACCACGTTTCCCGTCCCCCGTCCCCCGCTCCACATTCGTTGACGTCCCCCGTTGCCCGACAGAAATCGTCTTTCACGCGGCTGGTAGCTCGCCGCAACTACACCTCGTTGTTTCCCTTGCCGCAATCCTAGGCCGACAACTGGGATTTCACCCGAGATGCGCTCTATGCGCGCAGAGGAAACGCAAACCAGATGACACGATCGCTTGGCGGTCGCAGATTCTGGCGGGAGACGGGGGACGGGGGACGGGAAACGTGGTTCAATCAGGCCGTTTCTCCCGCCAGTTCTTCTTCCAACAGCTGCTTGTTATACAGGTCGGTGTAATAGCCATTGCGGGCGATCAGGTCGTCATGTGTGCCGCATTCGACGATGCGGCCGCCATGCAGCACCGCGATGCGGTCGGCATTGCGCACGGTGGACACGCGATGGGAGATGAAGATCGTAGTTCGTCCGCTCATGATTTCCCGGAGATGACTGAGAATATGGTCTTCCGTATGGGTGTCCACACTGGAGAGGGCATCGTCGAGGATCAAAATGCGGGGATCGCGCAGCACGGCCCGGGCGATCGCGGTCCGCTGCTTCTGTCCGCCGGAAAGGGTAATTCCACGCTCGCCCACCACCGTTTGGTATTGGTCGGGAAAGGCTTCAATCTCACTGGCAATGCCGGCGACCTCGGCGGCGTGGCTGACCTGCTCGGCGCTGGCTGCTTCGGCGCCCAAGGCGATATTCTCTCCGACGGTGGCGCCAAAAAGAAAGGTCTCTTGGGGAACAAAGCCAATGCTGCGGCGCAAGACAGCCAATGGGTATTCGCGAATCGGGCGCCCATCGAGTAACACGGATCCGGGCGGGGCATCATAGATGCGCGGAATCAGGCTGACCAGCGTGGTTTTTCCCGATCCGGTGGGGCCCACTACCGCCAGGCTCCCGCCCGCCGGAACCTTCAGATTGATCCCCTCCAGCACGGGTTTGCCGTTATAGCTGAAACTAAGATTGCAAAACTCTATCTCGCCGCCGATTGCCTTCTCGCTGCCGGAAGCGAAGACCGGGGACGGAGTATCCGCCACCTCGGGCTTTTCCCGCAGGATCTCGTCGATCCGTCCCAAGGAGGCGGTGCCGCGCTGAAACAGGTTGATGACCCATCCCAGGGCCATTACCGGCCACATCAGCAATGCGATATATCCTAGAAAGGCGACAAAATCTCCGACGGTCATTCGGCCCTGAACCACGTAGCGCCCACCCAGCCAAAACACTAGAACAACGGCAAGTTGTAAAAGCGTTTCCAGAGTCGGCCACAACATGCCCATCAGGCGAGCCAGGGGAAGACTACGGGCGATGTATTCCTGATTGGCGCCCCGGAAGGCGCTAATTTCCATCTCTTCCTGGCCATAAGCCCGGATCAACCGCGCTGCGGAGAAATTTTCCTGTACCCGGGCGGAGATATCGGAAAACTGGGCCTGAATGCTCTCGAAGCGCTCGTGGATCTTGCGTCCGTAATACTGGACCGCGAAGCTGAATATTGGCAAAGGCAAAAACGATATCAGGGTGAGCCGGGGGCTCATGGAAAACATCAGCGCCACGGCGCCCGTTGCTAAAACAATAGTATTGGCCGGATACATGACCGCCGGACCCAACATCATCCGTACCGCGTTCAGATCATTGGTGGCGCGGGCCATGATGTCGCCAGTGCGCATGCGCTGATACCAGGAGGAGGAGAGACTTTCCAGATGGCGGAACAAATCGTTGCGTAGATCGAATTCAATATTGCGCGAAATCCCGATCACGATCCAGCGGGTTAAGAACTGAAAAATGCCCTTGACCACGGCAATCGCCACCAGCAGCAAAGCATAATGCCATAGTTTTTGATGGGTTACGCCTTTGCGCAGATCGTCAATGGCATAGCCGACAACTTTGGGAAATACGATCCATATGCCGTTGGCCAGCAACACCGACCATGCCCCGAGAATGTAATCCTTGCGGTATTTTTTGACGTAAGGCCAGAGTGGTTTGAGCGAGCGCAGCATGGGTGGTTAGATGATTGTAACAGCGGGCGGACGCATGGTAGTGGGACAGCGAAGACCCAGAGGCATTTCAAATTTCAAATTTGTAATTTCAAATTTTACGACGGGCGCATGAAAATCATGGGGCGCAGTGCAAAATTTGAAATTACAAATTTGAAATTTGACATTTGGCCCAACGACCGACGACCGCCTACGTTGGTACCTTGAGCACTAAGTATCCCCCGGCGAGCGCAAAAATAATATCTGGCGCCCAGGCGGCGAGAAACGGGGGCAGTTGGCTGGTGTTGCCCATGGCCTCGAACAATCCGGAAACCACCCAATACATCACGCCGATGGCGATGGCTGTGGCTACCCCCGTCAAGGTGCCGCGGCGTCCCGCCTGCAGTGCGAAGGGAATAGCCAATACCGCCATCACAAAGGTGATTAACGGGAAGGCCAGCTTCTTCTGTAATTGCACGCGCAAGCGGATCACATCGAAGCCGCTTTGTTGCAATTCCCGAATGTAGCGGCCCAATTCGTTGTAGCTCATCTCCGAGGACTGTTTCACCTCTTTTTTGAAGTACTGCGGAGATTCCCGCAATTCCGGGAAGGTGGCTACGTCAAAAGTGCGGTAGTCCTGAATGGCACTGCCGCGAAATGAACGCTCCCAACCCTGCTCGAAGACCCAGCGTCCCAGACTGTCGGACCAGTGCGCGCGCGCCGCATAAATGCGCCGCGTGATCTCGAACGTTTTCGGATCGAACTGGAAAGCCTGGATCGAGCCAAAGCGATTCTGATCGGGATCGAAGAATTCGTAATAATAAATGGTGTTTTGCAGTCCGAAAATCCACTTCCGCTCCGGCTGCAAATACGTCTGCGGTGCTTTGCCCTTGATTTGATTGTGCAGGGCGTCCTGCCGTTTGTTGGCCTGGGGCAGGTAAAATTGGTCGAAGAAGAATAGGCCTGTGGCCAACGCCGCGGCAATAAACAGGACCGGCACCACGATACGATAAACGCTGATCCCGGTGGCCTTCATGGCGGTGATCTCGTTGGACTTCTGCATCAAGCCAAAGGTCATCAACACGGCCAGAAGCACGCTCATGGGCAACAGGTTATACAGCAGGTAGGGAACCAGATTCAGCAGGTATTCGCCTACCACCGTCATGGGGATGTGGTTGCGTACGATGTCGCGCAGCAGTTCAAAAAAGGTAAACACCACCAGCAGCACCAGGAAGGTGCAGATCACCATGGTCAGATAGAGCGCGAAGTCCCGAATGATCAGGTCATCCAGGATCATGGGGAAGCGGCTGTACTTTAATTGAGCGCGGCGGGTCAGCCGATTCAGGGTGCTGCTGCGCATGCCATTAGCCGGCGCCACGACATATTCACGGTAGAACTGGCGAAACCGCGACCAACTCTCTCGCCAGGTGGGCAGTTGCATGGGAAAGCGGTCGACGCGGTACAACATGGCCACGCCGGCCAGGAAAAACAAGATGTCGGAGAGCCACATCCCCACGGCCACCGGCACTTTGCCTTGGCGCGCCAGCGACATGCCGCAGAGCGCCGTCAGATAATAGATGAATACCAGCGCTATGGTCAGTACGAAGCCGCTGCTTTTGCCACCCTTCTTGGCCGACATTCCCAGCGGAATTCCCACCAGCGCCAGCACTAGACAGGCCGCCGCCATCGACCAACGGCGATGCAATTCGATCAGGTAGCCGGCGGCATCTCCGACATTTTTTTGTTGCTTGGCCTCCGCCAGCAGATCGGAATCCTTTAATTCCGTGGCCGGCGTGGTGGCGCGTAGTTTCTGCGCGGCCGGCGCCATCGGCAGAAAAATGTCCGTATCTCCAAAGGTGGAGATGGAATACTGATCCGGCTGCTTCGGTACGGTCTGGTGTTGCGCTCCGCCGATCAGGTGCAGATGCAGGCGATCAGTGCCTTCCCCGACGACCACGCCCTGCTTAGCCAGCGTAATCTGCGGCGCCGCCGAGGTGCTGACGTCCGCCAAAAATACACCCTTCCATACGGCGGCACCCTTGCTGGTGGTAGCGTCCTGCACGTAGAGCACGTAGTTCGGAAAATCCTCGTAAAAAACCCGGGGCTGCACCTCGAAGGAGGCCTGCGAGGTTTTCAGCCGGTCTTCCAGATCCGAGAGCGCGGCGCTGGCCAGCGGTCCCAGTAATACATTGTTCGCCACCGCCAAGCCGAACGCCACCAGCACAAACAGAGAGGTCATGCGCAGGAAACTCAACGACCCCATTCCGGTGGAACGCAACGCGGTAATCTCGCTGTCGGCGGCCAAGCGGCTGAATCCGATCAGGATGCCCACCAGCACGCCCATGGGAATGGTTAACGTAAGGGTCTTGGGCAGGCTATAGGCGAATACTTCCACCACGCTGGGGAAGGGAGCGCTATTTCGCACCACCAGTTCCAGAATGCGCTCCAGATTGACCATGAAGAACAAAAACGTGAATATTCCCGCGCCAATCAGGGCGTAAGCGATCACCTCACGCAGGATGTATTTGGTCAGAGTTCGCATAGCGTAGCAAAGGGGCTGCTTGGCTTCGAGTCTAGCACGGGAGAAACCCGCAGTAGGCAATTGGCTATTGGCAATTGCCTAATGCGGGTTGTGCCGGCGACGTGGGTTGCCGAGCAAGCCGGGCTGGACCAAACGTTTTATTTTTCACGCGCGTGATTTCGGGTTACTCGAAGTGTCAGTTCGACCTGGTAGGAGCCAACGGCCAAGCGCCCATGGCCAATGGCGGGGGTCCTCCGCTTTCCTAGAAATCCACCAGCGTCAGCTCATCCAGGCGGAGAAAATCGCGGATAATGGGCAATTTGCTCTGACGCATTTCCTCGGGGGTCCCAAAGAACACGACGCGGGCTTCGTCGAGAAAGACGATGCGATCGGCAAGCTTTTGGGCCAGTCGCATGTCATGCGTTACCACTACGCTGGTGACCTTGAGTTGTTGCTTGAGTTTTTGGATTAAATTCCCCAGCAAATGCGCCATCAGCGGGTCCACCATGGTGGTGGGTTCGTCGTATAAGATGCATTGCGGTTCGGCGGCCAGGGCGCGGGCAATGGCTACCGAACGCTTCATGCCGGTAGACAGATCGGAAGGCAGCAAATCGCGCATCTCCCGTACTCCCACCATATCCAGTAGGCCATCGACGATTTGAAAGATTTGGCTCTCGTCCAGATCCGAGCGTTCCCGCAGGGGGAAGGCAACATTTTCGCCCACCGTCAGAGAATCGAACAGTGCCCCATTCTGAAATACCATGGTTACTTTTTTTCGTATCCGCTCAAGTTCGTCTTCTTTGTAATCGGTGATATCCTCGCCGGCGACGATCATGCGTCCGGAATCGGGCTTCAGAAATCCCATGATATGGCGCAGGGCCACCGACTTCCCCACGCCGGAACGGCCGACGATGCAAACCGCTTCCCCCGGCAGCACGTCGAAGCTGACGTCCGCCAGCACCGGACGATCGCCGAACGCTTTCGAAACGTGAATAAACTGGATATACGGCGGGCGTCGCGCGGGGCTGGCCTCAGGTTCGCGCACAGAGGGATTAGGATTTTCTGCTTCCATTCGGCTCACCGGCAACTTTGCAGGCGCGTTCGTATTCTGCGCGCGTATTCAGATTGTCGAACATCGCCGCCGTAAAAGAAAGCTGTGCCAGTTCGGGTTCTTCCAGAATCAAGGTTCGTTCCGGCAGGAATAATGCGTCGATTCTATTCTGGCCGGCGGTGAGCGCCGCGGTTGCACCCGGAAGAAAGCCCGGCCGGTAGACGGCACAAAGCGGCTGCACACGCCCGCCTACGCGCGGGGTGGTTACCATGGCTTCATGCTCCCGCGCGCGTTGAAGCAGATAACGCAAAAAAGCCGGGCTCAGAAATGGCATATCCACCGCCAGCATCAGGTTGAACTCCGCTGCGCCGGTACTCAGCGCCGCATGAATCCCTCCCAGCGGACCGTGGTCCGTAAAAATGTCCTCCACCATCGTCACTGGGCTCGACGCCGTACCCGCGGGAAGGGTCACGCCAGACCCTACCACACGAACATCAATGGTCAGCGAACGGCCGAGCTCGAGGGCAATCGCCAGCAAGGATTTTCCGTGGAATTCCAGGCCCGCCTTGTCGGCGCCCATGCGCCTGCTTTTGCCGCCAACCAAAATGAACGCCGTTACATCTTCCATGCAAAATATTTAATCACGCTTTTCCTTTGAGCGCGTACTCCGCAACTTTTCCCCGTCTACGCGGGTTTGTAAGATTGGGGAGAGTTTTGCATAATCGGGCAAGGCGTAATCGGCCGCCGGGATTTCGAAATCGAAGAGGAGTTTGATATGAAAGCAAGAATCACCCTCGCCACTGTTGCCATCGTTGCCGTTCTGGCGCTTGGGTTCGCCATCGGTTGCCAGCGAGGCCGTACCGACGCGCAGGTGACCAACGATGTGCAGACGAAGATCAATAGCGATCCGGCGGTGCAAAGCCGCCAATACACGGTCAATGCCAACAATGGAGTTGTAACCCTGGGCGGTACCGTGAACAGCGATACGGAACGCGCCTCCGCCTCAGCCGATGCGGCGCAAGTGGCCGGCGTCAAGACGGTGGTGAACAACATTCAGGTGACTCCGCCGGTTGTGGCGCAGGAAGCCGCGCCCCCGGTGGCTGCCGCTCCGCCGCCCGCCCCGGCCGAGCCTTCCCCGGCCAAGCATCGAAAGCCCAGCGGAATTGGGCGGCAGCAGGCCCCTCCGGCGCCGACGCCGGAAGCGATGACTCCGATGGCGGAGACCGCGCCTCCGCCACCGCCCGCTCCGGCACTGCCTCCTCCGCCACCGCAACCGGTCGCGGTAACCATCCCCGAGGGCAGCACCTTATCCATTCGCCTGGTCGATGCTATCGATTCGGAACGGAATCAGGCGGGGGACACCTTCCGCGCGACCCTGGATACGCCAGTGACCTTAAACGATTCCATTGTGATCCCCGCCGGCGCCGATGTTTCCGGCAAGGTTACCGATGCGAAGAGCGCGGCTCGTTTCTCCGGCCATTCGGCATTGGCCTTGCAACTCATGAATATCCGAGTCAACGGAAAGACTTACGACTTGCAGACCGACCAGTATTCCCGCCAGGGAGCGTCCCGCGGTAAGAACACGGGAGAGAAAGTTGGCGGCGGTGCGTTGTTGGGAGCGATTATTGGTGGAATTGCCGGCGGCGGCAAAGGGGCGGCTGTCGGCGCGGGCGTGGGCGCGGGAGCCGGCGGCACTGCGCAAGCAGTCACTCGCGGACAGCAGATTCGCCTGACTTCGGAGCAGATTTTGCCCTTCCATCTGCAAAGCCCGCTCACCGTGATTCCATCCAATCAATCGAATCGGAGCCGGCAGCAGCTGAACAGTCCGGAATAAGTTAGTCTAAGGACATGCGAATCTCGCGTTGAGGTGTGCCGTTCATGTCCTCTGACGAACTTGTTGTTGCCAGCGTCCCAGCTACGTTGCCGGCCATGCCGTTGACGATTGAGGGTGCCGGCGTCCTGCACCAGTTCATGACCTTCGATTGGCCGGCTTGGAGAAAGTTACCCTCGGCGGCAAAGGGTGAGGTTCTGCAAGAGGCCACGGGCCTGCTTGCGCCGCTGGAATCCGCGGGCTCGACTGCGCTCTATTCCGTATTGGGCCACAAGGGCGACCTCCTGTTCGTGCATTTCCGCGATTCCTTTGAGGAGTTAAATGCCGCTCAACTGGCATTGAACTCGTTGCTCCTCCGGGAGTACCTGCAGCCCACCAGTTCCTACGTCTCGGTCGTGGAACTCGGGTTATACGATTCCACCGTGAAGCTCTATCGAGCGCTTACCGAGCGCGGAGTCGTGTCGCATTCCGAGGAATGGAAGCGGGAGGTCGAGGAGTTGCTGGAGCGCCAGCGTACCGCCATGCGGCCACGTTTGTTTCCTAAAATTCCCGAGGCGCGTTTTCTTAGCTTCTATCCCATGGATCGCAAGCGGGGAGAAGACAAGAACTGGTATATGCTGCCGATCGACGAGCGGCGGCGGCAAATGGAAGAACACGGATTAGTGGGTCGGCGTTATGCCGGACGGGTGCAACAAGTCATTTCCGGTTCCATCGGTTTCGACGATTGGGAATGGGGCGTGGATCTGTTCGGCGAGGATCCCGTGGTATTCAAGAAACTGATCGCGGAGATGCGTTACGACGAAGTCAGTGGAGTTTATTCCAATTTCGGTACATTCTTCTTGAGCCTGCGCTGCCCTGTGGCGAAATTGGGAGAGTTACTGGAAGGGAAAGCGGAATAGACGTTCCCCGTTCCCCGTTCCGCGTCACCCGTCACCCGCTACAAATCGCGGCGCGCCTCCGAAGGCGACGGTTAAGCGGGTTTTGGATTACCGTGATTTTCCTGCGTGCCTAAGTTGAGGGCACAGCGGAAATTTTTCCAAGAGAGTGTTCGTGTGTCGGGAGACGGGGGACCGGGGACAGGGAACGGCTTTTTATAAATTGACGCACTCCAAGAACACAGACTAACCTGAACATATGGCTGTAAAATCGATTCAACTGGGGCAGGTCTGGCGTAATGACCTGAGCGGACAGATTTACCTGGTGACCAAGCTGTACAGCGAAGTGTTTGCGCAGTTCGTGGTTCTGCGTCACGCCGATACCGACGCGGCCAGCGGAGAGACCGTGCGGATGAAGGTCGTCAAGACCTCGGAAGGCGCCACCTTGCCGGGATATACCTATACGCAGGATACGCAGGAATTCTGAGGCACAAACTGAGTTCTGATGATTGCTAAGATAATTGCGGCGCTGAGCGTCTTCATCATCCACGTGATTGCCCAAGGTGGCTACCTTGGGATCATGCTTCTGATGGCTATTGAATCGGCCTGTATTCCTCTGCCCTCGGAAGTCATCATGCCGTTTTCCGGATATCTGGTGTACACCGGGCGCTTCCATTTGTTGTGGGTGGCCACCGTTGGCGCGCTGGGGTGCAACTTGGGTTCCCTGATGGCTTACGAGATCGGCTACTTTGGCGGACGCCCGCTGGTGGAGCGTTATGGCTCGTATATTCTGCTGAGCCGCCGCGAACTGGATCTGGCGGATCGTTTCTTTGCGCGTTTTGGGGATGCCACGGTTTTTGTCAGCCGCCTATTGCCGGTAATTCGCACCTTCATTGCCTTACCCGCCGGCGTGGCTCGCATGCCGCGGATGCGCTTCCACCTCTATACGTTTGTGGGCTCCTGGCCGTGGTGTCTGGGCTTAGCGTGGATTGGAGTGAAGCTGGGAGAGAAGTGGGATACGGATCCTCGCTTGAAGTTATGGTTTCATCGTTTCGACGCCACCATCGGCGGAATGATTGTGCTGGGCGCAGTTTGCTTTCTGTGGTCGCGGTGGCAGCACCGCATCCGGGGAAATGATCCGGTAATCGTGCGGCCGTCCGCTGCGGAGTGAAGTATAGCGACGGTTTAGTCGTGGTTTCCGGCCAATGGCCGAAGGCCGACGACCGAAGGCCTGCTCGGATTTATTTGCCAAGTACCCGGTGGGTGAGAGAAGATAACCAGTTTTCAATTTAAATCTAATGAGTTGGAGTAATCATCGAAATGGTTTCGCGTCAGAAGAATGAGCAAGTGGAGAAGGAAGCGTCATCCCGGCAGCACGAGATCGCGCCGGCCAAAGGCAAACTTGGAGTGATGATCCCCGGCATGGGCGCCGTGGCCACCACGTTCGTAGCTGGCGTCGAAGCCGTCCGTAAGGGCCTGGCGAAACCCATCGGCTCTCTGACGCAAATGGGCACCATTCGTCTGGGCAAGCGCACCGAAGGGCGCTCTCCAAAAATTAAGGAATTTGTCCCTCTTTCCGGACTCGACGACTTGGTCTTTACCGGCTGGGATCTGTTCGAGGATGACATGCATTCCGCCGCCAGCCATGCGGGCGTTCTGGAACCGGCGTTGCTCGAACAGGTAAAGCCTTTTATGCAGAGCATCCGGCCCATGAAGGCTGTCTTTGATCGCAACTACGTCAAGCGGCTCGATGGCCCTAATGTGAAAAAAGGCAAGAACAAGATGGAACTGGCGGAGCAGCTTCGCCAGGATATTCGCGACTTCCGCCAGAGCAGCGGCGCCGAGCGCTTGGTCACGATCTGGTGCGGTTCCACTGAAATTTTTCTGAAGCCTACCGCTGTCCACTCCACGGTGGAGGCCTTCGAGCGGGGCTTGGCGGACAATGACGAGAACATTGCGCCTTCGATGATCTATGCCTATGCCTCGCTGATGGAAGGCGTACCGTTTGCCAATGGCGCCCCCAACTTGACCACCGACCTCCCCGTGATGCACGAATTGTCCCGCCGTAACGAGGCGCCCATTTGTGGAAAAGACTATAAGACCGGGCAAACCCTGATGAAGACCATCCTGGCTCCGGGCTTCAAGGCCCGACTGTTGGGTCTCAACGGATGGTTCTCCACCAATATTCTGGGAAACCGCGATGGCGAAGTGCTGGACGATCCCGGCTCTTTCAAGACCAAGGAAGAGTCGAAGCTATCCGTGCTCGATGAGATTTTGCAGCCCAAGCTTTATCCGGATCTCTACGGCAATTTTTATCATAAGGTGCGTATCAACTACTATCCGCCGCGCGGCGACAACAAAGAAGGCTGGGACAATATCGATATTTTTGGGTGGCTGGGCTATCCCATGCAGATCAAGGTCGACTTCCTCTGCCGCGATTCGATCTTGGCCGCGCCTATCGTGTTGGATGTGGTGCTGTTGATGGACTTGGCGAAGCGTACTTCGAGTTTGAAGGGCCTGGGCATCCAGGAATGGCTTAGCTTCTACTTTAAGTCGCCCATGACCGCCCCCGGCCTGTATCCGGAACACGATCTGTTTATTCAGTTGATGAAGTTGAAGAACACGCTACGTCATCTGAAAGGCGAAGAACTGATCACGCACCTCGGCCTGGAATATTACGACTAAGAAGGGTTGCCTGGGTGCGGCGCCCGATTCCTAACGAGGCTCCGCCTCAGACCGGCGAGGATGTAGCGCCGCCGTCTCGGCGGCTGTCCTGTGGGCGTCTCGCCCACAGCGGTTTTCCATGGTGCAGCCGAGACGGCTGCACCATGGAGTTTCGACATTTTCAAGTGAATTTGGGTACGAACCGGTGGAAGCACCGGGCTTCAGCCCGGTGAACAGAGCATGAACCGTAGCAGGGCCTTTAGGCCGGGTGTATGCTGTTGCCAGCGGCGGCGAGGCAGCAAATGCAAATGGCAGCGCAAGAAATTCGCACGTTCTTCGTCAGCGCTGTGACGTGGGGAAGGCGAGCGATTTTTCGCGCCGAACCTATGGCCCCGCTCTTTCTTGATACGTTGCCAAATTACCGTATCCAGCATCAGTACCTCCTGCACCACCGGGCCTAAAGGCCCAACCTAGGCGAGCAATTTCGGCGGGCTAAAGCCCGCCGCTTCCACCGCTCTGTGTCCCAATGTTGTGGGTGAATTCACGTATTTGGCTTCCCAAAATTTAGAAACTCCAGGGTGCAGCCGAGACGGCTGCACCGACAGCCGGCGAGACGCCGGCGCTACACTCGAAACCTTGCCCTTAAAACCTTGCCGTCCTGCTTTCGCATCCCATCATAAAGTGAGACGGACTCTGGGTTCCTTGGCCTTTATCGTGTTAATCTGTGCGGCCTCCGCCTTGGGTACGCCCGGCAGCTTTCGTGGCGTTCTGGTCGAGGGCGCGGACACCAAGCCGGGATGGATGTACGTCCAGAGCCGCAATGACATGTTGCGTCTGGTGCTGTTATCTGGCGCCGCGGTTTCCTACTCCGACGACATTCCTGATGATCAGCGCCTTACGGACGCGCGGCAGTCGTTGCGCCCCGGAGCCGAGGTACGGGTTTTGGCCGAGCAGGACAAGCATGGTGATTGGCGGGCCCGGGAGGTCGAAATCCTGGGGCTGGCACCGGCTCAAAAGGCCAGAAAGTAAAGAGTTGGTAAAAGTGTTATTAATTTGAAAGGGCTGGGTCTACTTTGCGCAACTTATCGATTAGGCTGGGGTTCAGAAGAGTTTGAGAGCGGAGGGCGGAGTGTCCGCGGTGACCGGAGAGGCTCCGAGAGCGGAGCCGGAGAGGATTTTTCCGGCGTATAATGAGCGCGGATGCCGTGAATCGGCCAGTAAAAAGGGAGCGGTGATGAGGTTACGTGGGTTAAGTCTGTCGGCCCTCTTGGCAGTTTGTTTGGCCTTGCCCTTGTGGGCGCAAGATACGTCCACCAATTCGACGCCCCCGGCCTCTACGGCCCCGGCGCAGGACAAATCGGCAACCAGTCAGCCCAATGTGCCCCCGCCGCAGAGCCAACCGGCCCCGAGTCCGCACGCGCAACCCACCCCTAACCCTGACAGCTCAACGCAGCCCACCGCCGCTCCAAGCCCGACTCCACAGGGGACAACCGACAAGAATCCCGATTACGTGCCCCAGAGCCAGACTCCGGACAAGGAAACCCATAACGGCGACAAGAATGACATCGATGCCATCGGCAATCGCAAAGTCGGCGGGAAGGGCCTGGGAAACTGGTATTCGCTGGAAACCGAGATCAAGATGGGCAAGCAATACTCCCAGCAGGTCGAGGCCAGCGTCAAGTTGGTGCAAGATCCGGTGGTCACCGAATACGTCAATCGGATCGGGCAGAATTTGGTACGGAATTCCGACGCCAAAGTGCCGTTTACCATCAAGGTTATCGACTCGGACGAGATTAATGCCTTTGCGCTGCCCGGCGGGTTCTTCTATGTCAACAGCGGCCTGATTCTGGCGGCGGATGAGGAGGCCGAATTGGCGGGCGTGATGGCGCATGAGATTGCCCACGTTGCCGCGCGGCATGCCATGCGCCAGATGACACGGAGTCAGATTGCCAACCTGGCTTCCATCCCCCTGATCTTCATGGGGGGCGGGCTTGGCTATGCCGTCTACGAGGCCGCTGGCATTGGTCTTCCGATGACCTTTCTGAAGTTCCAGCGTGGTTATGAAGCGGAAGCCGACTATCTCGGCCTGCAGTATATGTATAAGACTGGCTACGATCCGCAGGCCTTTATCGCCTTCTTCGAGAAGATCCAAGCTAAGGAAAAGAAGAAAGAGGGCTCAATGGCCGCGGCCTTTGCCACTCATCCGCAGACGCCGGATCGGATTGAAAAGAGCCAGGAGGAAATCGCGCACGTGCTGCCGGCGCGTGACCAATACATCGTCAACACCTCCGAATTCGACGATGTGAAGGCACGCTTGGCGGCCATCGAGAACCGGCGCAAGTTGACCGACCCCAAGGATAGCAATGGCCCCAGTCTGCGGCGCAGCTCGAAAACAGACGATAAAACCGGCGACGATAAGAGTGGCGATGACCGGCCCACGCTGAAGCGCCGTGACGACCAATAGACGGCCAGCAATTGGCTCTAGGCCGCGCGCTTAGCTATCGCGGTGGTTGGCGCTACGACTCGCGCCATAGCGGCTGGAGCTGGCGCGGCAACGATCTTCATCTCCCGCCAATCGTAGGCGAATTCCTTCCCGCAATCCAGGCAGACCACATAGGTTCCAGTGATCTCCGCAGCTTCGGAACGGGGCTGGCCAGGCTTGGTTGAAATCGGAAACGTGCGATTTTTATGAGGGCATCCGAACAACACATCCAGTAGTTTGAACACCATATACCTCCCGGCAGCGTGTTACAGACGGTCCGCTGGCATTCTTTCCCGATACGCATAGTTAGATTCAAAAGCTGCAACAAAGGTTTCGGTTCTTTGTGCCTTAGGGGCGGCAGCCGGCAACCATCTTGGGATATGGCGATAAGGGGATAAAAAATCAACGACTTGCACGGGGCAAGAAGAGGGTGGCGAACCCGGGAGGACGCTTAGGACTTAACCGGACCGGATCCCTTGTCGCGCTTATGGGCTTCGCATTTCTCTACAATGGCCGTTCGCAAGCGCGTGCGCAAGTCTTCCGGTAGTTCATAGACTTCGGAATCCCGATAGATTTCTATGGTCTTCTGGGTGGTATTGCACACCACAAAACAGTTATGGCACCAGGCCAGATGTTCATCCAATTCAGTCTTGGTGCGCTCATCGATAGCGCCGTCCAGGTAGTCCGTAAGTTCTTTCAGAAAGTCAGAGCAGTTCACCGAATGCTGTCTCCGTTGATTTGCCGCTTAAAGTATTTGTTCAACCGCTCCCGCAACTGCAATCGCGCCCGCAACAGTCTGGACTTTACCGCTGGAATGCTCAACTCCAAGGCCTGTGCTGTCTCCTCGGTCGATAGCCCTTCAACGTCGCGCAACACAAATACGGCGCGAAAACCCGTAGGCAACCCTTGGATGGTCTTGCTCAAAATATCTCGTAACTCCGCCTGGGTATATTGCTGTTCCGGATTCGGAGACCAGTCGGCGACCTCGCGCGGCATGGAATCTTCTTCCGTCTGGACATCTTCGTCCAGATAAACCGTCCGTTCCGGACGGCGGCGCCGCAACTTCATCAGCGCCTCGTTCACCGCAATTCGAACCAGCCAGGTATAAAACTTACTCTGCTCCTGAAACTGTCCCAAATTGCTGTAAGCCTTCAGGAACGCGTCTTGCACTACATCTTCGGCATCCTCGCGGTTTTGCGTGATATGTTGCGCGATGCGAAAAACGTTGCGATCATAACGCTTGACCAGTTCCTCGAAAGCCTGAACATCCCCGGCTTTCGCGGCTCGAACGAGTGTCAGCTCCTCGCTGATTGGCTCACCTACTTTGCTTTGGATGTTCTCCATTTTCCCGCCGATTCACATTTTCCGGCTACCACTTGAGAAAGTACTCTCGCTCGAACCGGAAAATTTATTGTATCGCATGGCTGCCTTCGGCCGTGGGCTTTCGGCCTTCGGCCAGCCAGTAATCCTCCGCTCAACCCGGCCAAGGGCCGAAGGCCGAGAGCCGACGGCGCTCCTGGCCGCTTGTACCCTAGTAACTAACTTGGCTCTTTCCTCGATTGACACCCGGATGTGGCTTCATATAATCGAACGCTTGCGATCCGTATCCCACGTTTCGCGGAATCCCGGGTGCGATATTACAATGGTCCCGCGATTCCCTCGAGATTAGGGACAGCACTTGCCATGTCCGACGCCACCACAATTCGCGAGATGGTCGAAAAGATAGTCTCCGACGCTCTTGCGTCCGGTATTCCCGGGTTGCGCCGGCAAATCGTACAACGGGTCCTTGATGAATTACCGCCCGCATTAGCCGCCTCGGACGGAGGTCCGCAACTGGACCGGCTTAAGGCGGCGATCGCCATGGTTCATGGCATGACCGCCCAGAGCGATGTCTTGCGCGCCCTGCTCGATGGACTCGCTCAATTTTGCGGACGCTCGGCGCTGTTTCTGGCGCGCGGCAATTCGGCGGTCGGATGGCAAGGCCGTGGGTTTCGCGACAATGAGGCGATTAAGCTTTTGACTTTGGATTTAAGCCAGGGCTTGGCCGCCCGCGCCGTGCGTCAACGCGTTTGGGCGGAAGGGCCCATTACCGAGTTTGCCGAGCAATTTGCGATTGGCTTTGGGGCGCCATCAAATGGCAATTGCCTGGTGGCGCCGCTGGTGATCCGGGAGCGAGTGTCAGGTTTGATCTACGCCGATGCGGGGGCCCAGCCGGGCGGGCATATGGATCTGGCCGCTTTGGAAATCATGACCCAAACGGCGGGAACGTGGCTGGAAGTACTGGCCTTGCGGAAATCGACTGGGGCGCCTCCCCAAGCCGCTCCGGGGCCCCCGCTTCACCCAGCCATAGCCGGAACCGCCGCCATCCCCGATTCCTCGCTGCCGCAGGCTAGCTCGGCCGCTGCCGCAGCCGGTGTTGTGGAGGCGTCCAAGCCGATCGTACCTCTCCCCCCGGTTCCCCCATCGGCCTCCGGCGAGAACGAGGACGAACTCCACCGCAAGGCGCGCCGCTTCGCCAAGCTTCTGGTCGACGAGATCAAGCTGTACAACCAGGCTAAAGTCGCGGCCGGGAAGTTGAATCACGATCTCTATGACCGATTGAAGGATGACATTGATAAAAGCCGTACCAGCTACGACAAGCGTTATTCGCAGACGGCGGTCGCCAGTGCCGAATTCTTTATTCAGGAACTGATTCGAAATTTAGCGGACGGCAATCCCACACTACTGGGCAGCAACTTCCCGCGCTAAACTAGTTATGAACTGAAGTGAAAACTCCAAGACTCATTCTTATCTCGCTGTTTGCCGTCCTGGGCTGTAGCGCCGCAATGGCACAGTCCGCCTCGCCCACTCCCGCTCCCGCCAAGAAGGCTGTCGCCGCTCATCCCCGCGCCCATACCGGCGTCAAAGGGAAGAAGCGGAAGACCCGCCAGGCTGTGGCCTCGCCGCGGGTACGGCGCTTGAACCGGGCGTTCGTGGCTTCGGCCGACCTCAAACCGATGGCGCGTCAGCTCTTACAAGCGCGTTCAGTCGCGGCCTATGCCGGCGTGCAAAACTACGCACTCCGCCACCCGCAGACCGATGCCGGCGCCTTGGCGTGGCTGGCGATCGGCTATGCCCGCGTGCTGGACCACGATTATCCGAAAGCGATTGTCGCGCTCAAACGCGCGCTGCCCCATGCCGGAGATTTACGAGATTACGTGGACCACTATCTGGCCGTGTCCTATGCGGCGACTGGCCAGAATGACCTGGTCCTCTCGACGCTGCACAGCTTCGAGACCGATTATCCCGACTCGCTCTTTCTCCGCGATGCCATGCTGGCCTACAGTTCGGCATTGTTATCGGCGGGACGCCCGCAAGAAGCCGTGCCGTTGTTGGAAAAATATCGCAACCCCGCGCGCGCCGATTTCGAATTAGCCATTGCCCGCTCCTACCTGAAAGTGGATCGCTCCCAGGATGCCGTGGTTGCCCTGCGGCGCGTCTATTACGCCTATCCGGTGGCCTCGGAGGCCGCCGATGCCCGTACGCTGCTGGATCAAGTGGCTAGCCAGACCACGGTTGCACCGCCTACCTATGCCGAGCGCAAGGCCCGCGCCGACTTGCTGGCGCAAATGCATCACTCCGAGGACGCCGCCCGCGAGTATCGCGAATTGCTCGATGATCCCGCCACCTTGGACCGAGCCCCCCTGCAAGTGGCGCTCGGGGTCTCGCTGCATCGTGGTGGAAACGATCGCGAGGCGCGCTCCGTGCTGGAAGGCGTTCCCGATTTCCCCGGCGACGCCAACGCCCTGCGCTGGCGCACGCTGGCCGAAATGGCCCGCGCGGCCAACGATGACAATGGTTTTCTGAACGATCTGAATCAGCTGCGGCAAACCGGCAGCACCAGCGACAACTTCGAACCGGTTTTGCTGATGGCGGGAAACCTGTATCTGCTGCGCAAGGATTACGACAAAGCCATCGACTGCTACCGCGAGTTGCAGCAGCGCTTTCCCAATGGAAAGCACGCCTCCTACGCCCACTGGAAGGCGGCATGGCTGAATCTGCGGCAAGGCCGGAAGGATGAAGCCAAGCGGGAATTCGAGGAGCAGGTCGCGTTGTATCCGGCTTCGCCGGAAACCCCGGCCGCCTTGTACTGGCGCGCGCGGTTGGCTGAGGAAGCCGGTGATGTCGCATTGGCCAAGAGCTGGTACGCCAAGCTCGCGCAACGCTTCCACCAGTACTACTACGCGGAATTGGCGCGTACGCGCTTGACCGGACTCCCCCCGGGTGAGCCGGCGGTCGACCCCGCCCTGGATAAAATCCCCGCCTCCGCCGCGGTGGACCCGAGCCTGGTGGCTTTGGCCGAGGAACCCCCAGCCGATAGCCTGCGCTATCACCGCAGCTTGTTGCTTCATAACGGCGGGCTCACCGATCTTGCGCTCAAAGAGCTACGCGCCGCCGCTCCCGAGGGATCCGGTTGGGCTACGCTTCTGACGGCCCGCTATTATCAGGAAGACGGGTTTTACAACCGCGCCTTGGAAGCGCTCAAGCACGCCATTCCCACCTATTATTCGCTGGAAATCGACGCTTTGCCACGCGCCTACTGGGAGGTGTTGTTCCCCCGTCCTTATTGGGCGGAGCTGACAAAGTATGCCCGGCAGAACTCCTTGGATCCCTATCTGGTAGCCTCGCTGATCCGCCAGGAATCCGAATTCAATCCCGGCGCCGTTTCCCGGACGAATGCTCTCGGACTGATGCAACTCATGCCCAATACGGGTAAGCAGGTGGCTCACGAGCTGCGCTTGCGCCGGTACAGCAATAATCAATTGGTGGCGCCCGGCTTCAATATGCAATTGGGTACGCGGTATTTCCACGACCTGGTATCCCAGTTCGGAGGCCGGTTGGAGTATGCGCTAGCCTCCTATAACGCCGGTTCCGATCGCGTGCAGGGATGGTTGGCGGAAGGCGGCTACCGCGGCCCCGAGGAATTTGTGGAATCCATCCCGTTTACCGAAACCCGCGAATATGTGCAGGCCATCATGAGGAATGCGGCGGTCTACAAACGCCTATACGGGCAATAGCCTAGGAGGCCAATAGCACTACGCCTGCCGCCACAAATGCGGTTGCGGCCCAGCGGCGATGGTCAACGCGTTCGTGGAGGAAGATACGCGCCGCTACGGCGTTGCTGACAAACGTCAGCGAGGCCGAGGCCGGTCCCACCAAACTTACATCCGCCCACGAGAGCGCCAGCAGCAAACTAAAAAAGGCCAGGGCCATGAACACAATGCCCAGCAGCAAAGTCCCGCTGGTCAGTACGCGGGAGATCACGTGGAATACTCCGGCACGCCGGCGTAGTTCGTGCAGATCGCCTATCTGCTTCATGGCCCGGGTGATCAGAATGTCGCCAACCGTCGATTCCAGCGCCAGCACGACGATGGCAATCCAGGTGTGGAGCATCATCGTCCCCCTCCGGCTACCGTCGTCTTGCTCTTGCTCTCCGGCACATGGTCAGGCGTCAGCGATGGACCGGTGGCGACAAAACCCACACCCACCGTGATCAGCATAATTCCCAGCCAACGCTTGGGGGTTACATTTTCATGAAGAAATACCTTAGATAATCCCGCCAATAGAATGTAGCCAAAGGACGTAGCAGGAAGTACAAAAGTCAAATCAGCCCAGGAAAGAGCGGTCAAATAAGTGGCCATGAAGCCGACCAGCAGCACAATTCCGCACAGCACCCAAGGATTGGCGATGGCCGCAAACAGATGCGTCCACTGATGCAGGGAGACGCTGCCGACGCTCTTCATGCCGCGGGAGAGAGACACGTCGCCGCAGGCGCCCAGAACCATTATCGAAGCCAATACGAGATATTTACGCGGGGTCACGGCCGGTTCTCAGACATTGACCGTTTCGTCCTTCGTCTCGGCTACCGGCTGTGGAGTGGCCGGTTGCGGCGGAGCCGACGCCTGCGGTGGGTGCTCATGCCGGTCGGCCACATACTTCCTGCGTTGTTTGCGCAAGGCCAGGAAGCTCTTGGCTTCCTTGTATAGCCGCTTGCGATCGACGGAGCTAAAAATAGCTCTGCGGACAATGCGGAAAATCGCCTTGGGCCGGAAGTAATACTCGTCGTAGAAATGGTGTACGGCGTCCAGGATTTCGTCGGCCGGCAGATCCGGATATTGGATATGAGCCAACTGGTGGCCCTGCTCGTCCACCATGCTGCCGGGGACCAGTAATCCATTCTGCACAACCATGTCGTACAGCTCGGTACCCGGGTATGCGTGGGCCACGGAAACCTGAATGGTTTCGCAATCCAGCTCCTTGGCAAAGTCGATGGTGCGGCGAATGCTTTCGCGGGTCTCCCCGGGCAAGCCCAGGATGAAGTCCGCGTGAATCAATAAGCCCAGACTGTGGCAATCCTTGGTAAATTGCCGCGAGCGCTCGACGGTAGCGCCCTTTTTAATGTTCTTCAGTACCTGCGGATCGCCCGATTCATAGCCGACGATTAACAGACGGCAACCCGCCTCGCGCATCGCTTTGAGGGTTTCATAATCGGTGGTGACGCGTGAAGTGCAAGACCATGTGAGCTTTAACGGCTTGAGCTTTTCGCATAGCTCGATGGTTCGCGCCTTCTGGATGTTGAAGGTGTCGTCGTCGAAGAAGAACTCGCGCACGTCGGGCCAGTATTGTTTGGCCTTGGCCAGCTCGCGCACAATGCTATCGGTGGAGCGTTTACGCCACGCGTGTCCGCTCAAAGTCTGCGGCCACAGACAGAAGGTACACTGCGCCGGGCAGCCGCGCGTCGTGTACAGCGCGACGAAGGGATAGAGCAGAAAGGGAACGTTATATTTGTGAACGTCCAAATCGCGGCGGTATACGTCGGTGACATCGGGAAGGGAATCCAGCTCTTCGGCTGAGAGCAGCGGACGATCCGGATTGTGGACCACTTTCCCGTCTTGCAAATAAGAGGCGCCCAGAATCTCCGGCAGCGGCTTACCTTGGGCGTATTCGACGACGGCAAACTCGAATTCCCGGCGCACGATAAAATCCACGGCCGGCGCGTCGCGTAACGTGCGCTCCGGCAAAACGCTGACGTGCGGTCCCACAAAGGCAATCTTGAGCTGGGGATTGGAGCGTTTCATGGCCGCCGACAGGAGCACGTCTCCGGGGAAGCCCGGGGTACTGGTGAACAGCACCACGAAATCGTAATCGCGTACCAGGGCAATTACGTCCTCGGCCGTGACTTTATGGGGAGCGGCGTCCAGTAAACGGGAGCCCTCCAGCATCCCCGCGGGATAAGCCAGCCAGACCGGGTACCAATACGATTCAATTTCGCGGGTGGCCGGCCAACGAGAGCCAGCGCCACCATCGAAATTTTCAAACGACGGGGGATTCAGAAATAATGTCTTTAGTACTTTCATTTGCGTACCTAATGTTAACATCCAGCAACCGTGGAGAGAAGATCAAAGCAAACCCATTTCCCGCCTCTTCGATCCGTAATTCCTGCTTAATGTACGGGTTAGCCGTTCAATTTATCTTCGATGCCGCTGGCTGGGAACGAGTAAGGTGATTTTTTAAAACGCCTTCGGCCTTTGGCCTTCGGCTGTCGGCCTTTGGCCAAAACCCGGAGGCGGATTTGCGTGTACAGTCGATTTCTTGCCGACGGCCTAAGGCCGAGGGCCGACAGCCGTACAGCCGCCGGGTTTGTCTGGCCGAAGGCCGAGAGCCGAGAGCCGACGGCTGCCTTACGGCATTGCCCAGCCTTCCAGTCCGCCGACTTTGCGCAGCAATTGCAGTTGTACCCGGTCCAGTTCAAATTGGGCATCCAGCAGAGCGCTTTGCTTGTCGTCCGCGTCGAGGTGGGCGTTTTCCTCGTCTTTGATAGTGGCCTTGCCGTCCTGAATTCTTGCTTTCACCGCATCGATCTCGGACTGTGCCAGTTCCAATTCCAATTGCGCCACGTCGCGGGCTGCCGCCAATTGTTCCACCGTCCGCTGCAAGCGTAACGTTTCGTTGGATACCTGCTCCTTCACGACCGCAGCCTGCTGGTGAGCCTTGACGGCATCCGCGTCGGCGGCCTCGGCGTGGCTGCGCTGGGCCATGTTGAGGAAGGGAACGTGAATAGCCACGCCGAAGGTGGCATTATTGCGGCTAAACCGGCCCTGTGGGAACAGCAGATCGAGGCCGTCATACTTGGTAAACAGGCCATAATTTCCCACCAGATCGATGGCGGGATAGAGTTGCTTATGTTCGCCATCGGCGCGCAAAGCGGCGGATTTGGCCTGCTGCTCGGCCGCCTTTACCTCGGGGCTATTGGCCAAGGCGCGAGCCGCTAGATCGTCCTGCTGGTTGATCTCCGGGCGGGGTGGGATCGAGGCGGCGTTGGTAACCAGTTCGCGGGCGGGCAATCCGGTCAACTGAGCCAGACGCTGGCGCAGCAAGTCGACGTCCCCCTGGGTTTGCGCCAGGCGCATATGGACGCGGGCGGCGCTTAAGCTGGCTTTGGTGACATCGACTTTGCTGTCAACGCCGGCTTCAAGACGTTGGCGGCTGATGGCCTCCAGCCGGCTGGATTCGGTGGATTCCTGCTGTAATGCCGTCAGTTTGGCGGTTGCCTGATCCAGTTGAATATAGGTAAGAGCGGTTTCCAGCAAAGTGGCCTGGCGCTGGTTGTCGAAGAGCGTGGTGGCGGCATCGATGTCGGTACGTGCGGCGCGCAGGTAATCGCGCTGCCCGAAGTTGAGGACCACCGAGCGCGCGGTGATGTTAAACACCGAAGGGGCGGAGCCCTCAATGCTCATAGGATAGCCCCAAACGTTGGCCAGCCCCGATCCGAGAATCACTTCGGGAACAAAGGCGTTGCGGGTTTCCAGATAGCTCTGGCGCGCGTGCACCTGATCGGCTTGGGCAATGGCCATACCCGCACTATGGCGGAGCGCCAAATCTAGTGCATCGCGAAACGAAACCTGCTGCGCCTGCGCCCAGGGCGCCAGGATCAAACACATAAGTGCCAGGAGCATTTGCCGGAAAACTGTCATCACTTTCACCTTTCGGCCACGTCAGCTAATCTTAAACTGTCGATGCAGCCTTCGGCTGTCGGCCTTTGGCCTTCGGCCGGAAGTGCAGCCTTCCGCCTTTGGCTATCGGCCGTCGGCCAGGGACCTGGGCGGCGGGTGTTTTTGGGAGCTTTGAAACTTTGAAACATCGAGTCTTGGTGGTTTTGAAACTTGAAACTTGAAACTTGAAACCTTGCCCTCTGTTGAAGATCAGCTTCGCCGCCTCCATGACGCCGGCTTCACGATGGAGACCATCGAGCGCTATCCGCGCCACCTCGCCGCCATACGCGACAACTGCATCGTACTGCTGGAAGCGACGCCTAGCGGTTTGCGGATGACCGGGGTACCGGGCTGGCGTATGGGCGAGTTGATGGGCGTCGTGGTGGAACGGGGCGGCCGGCAGGTCTTCCAAGCCAAGACGGAAATCGTGCAAGCGACGCCGGACAAGCTGGAGGCTTTGCAACGTTTTCGCGCCGCGCTGGAAGAAATTCTGATGCCTACGGCGTAGGCATCGATGGGCAGAAGGGACGAGAGAGGGCGACATTTCGTGGAATCAGAATTCGCGTCATTTACGCAAAGGGCCCGCCGGCGAGGGCGCCGGGGCAGCGTTCATGGCTGCCTTTGGCGTACTAGACATAATATCCGTTATCGGACATTGAATTTGTTGCGCTCACTGGTTTAGCCGTTCGTACCTAGGCCGAGTAGCAGCGTTAGCTTCTCCCGGACCTCGCTCACTACTTCCTCAGGCGCCTCGCCCAGGGCCTCTAGGTTCCGTACCGTCCAGTCCAGGTTCTTGATGTGGTCAGCCAGAATCACCCCGGTCACCTTCTTGAAAGTTGCCGGAAGTTCCACCTCGAAGGGATATCCCTTTCGCGAATTGGTGATAGGCGCTACAACGGCGAGGCCAGTCTTGGCATTGTAAACCGCCGGCGACAGCACGATCGCTGGACGGCGCCCGGCCTGTTCTTTTCCCAGCGACGGTTCGAGATCGAGCTTAACCAAGTGTCCGGTATCCGGCACATAAGGACGGGCTACCATTGCTCTTTGCCCCTTGGCTCTCCCCAAGAGACCTCGCCATGGCAGTTCTCGGGGGTGATACCGTCAATCAAGGCTTTCAGCGTCAACTTCGGCTGCGCCGTCGAAATTTCAATTTTGCCGTCCCGGACGGCGAGTTCAAGCATCGCACCATCGGCGATTTGAGCCTGTTCCAGCATTCGCTTGGGAAGACGTACCGCTTGGCTGTTGCCCCACTTCACTAATTGGGTTCGCATAGTGTACCCCTTCATCCCTGGAAGTCTATACATTGGGCTATACATAGTCAAGTTTACAAGTTTGCTGAATCATCCCGCTCAGACTAGTCTTCCGCCGCCGGCACCTTGGCGTTGTCCAGCATATTGTCTATCAGGTGGATCGACTTCAATTCTCCCGCTCCTGTCGAAATAAAGGTTCTTGTTCCCGGAAAGGCTCGGCAGGCGCGGACGATCGCTCCCGGGCTTTTGGTCAGCCGCAGCGCGGGCGAATCAGCAAGAGGTTGACTGGTGGCCAGATCATCCAGTTCCAGGTTGGAAGCGGCCTCAATGGCGAAGGCGGGACCGTGGTTGGGGTTCATCCGCATGTGACGCAATTCCAATCCGTTGGTATAGCGTGCCGTGAGTCCGACCTTACCCGAACCGACAACGTCCGATAACTGGAGGCCCTCAATCGGCATCTCCGGGAGCCCATCGATATCGACAACCTTCCTGGTGGCGCCGCTGATGGTTACATGGCTGATGGCAATATTGCGAAAGATCGGCGTGCGCTCGGAAACCGCTTCCGCTTGAGTGGAGCCTTCCCCTCCCATGACGTAATAGCTGGTGACCACAATGCCGGTGCCGACATTTTCCATGGTCCAATTGTCAAAGCGCAGGTCTTCGACTACCCCGCCGCGGCCACGGCGGCTCTTGATGCGAATCCCATTCTCCGTATCCACGGCGGTGATATTGCCGGCCACCACATTACGAATGCCACCCGAGGTCTCACTGCCAATCACCACCGCGCCATGGGCATGGTGCACCGTGCAGTAGGTGATGGCAATATCCTGGCTGGGACGATTTACCCGCAAGCCATCGGCGTCTTTGCCCGACTTGATGACAATGCCGTCATCGCCGGTGTCGATGTAGTCGTCGGAGATGCGCACAAAGCGGCTGGAATCGACCACAATGCCATTGGCGTGCGGTCCGGGATAGGCCTCGATGATCACGTTCCGGACGGTGGCGTTCTCCGAGTGGAGCAACTGCACGACAAACGCGGGGCCGCCGACGATGCGCAGGTTCTCCACCAACACATTCTTGCTGTTCGTGAAGCAGATGACGGCCGGCCGCAGTTCAGCGGCGGCAGCCTGATAATCGGCCTGCGTAACCGGCTGCTTGGCTTCAAGGGCTTTCAGCAGATGGTCCCACAGCGGGCCATTGGAGTTTTCCGATTCGTCGGTATGTTTTGGGGCGGCGCCGCCGTAGGCTTTGCCCCACTGCCAGAAGTCGCCCGTGACAATCGTGCCTCGTCCGGTGATGGTTACGTTTTCCGCGTCGTGAGCGCCGATGAGCGGCATGGGAACCAAGGCCTCAACGCCCAGATACCGGCCCTGGGTAAACGGCAATGCAGCGACGGGAAACTCGAGGGTTGCGCCGGCATCGATCTCCAGCGTCATATTGCTGAACAATTCAATGGGCCCGGAGGTATATTTGCCCACGGGTACATAGATGGTACCGCCGCCAGCGGCTTTGGCGGCTTCAATCGCCCGTTGGAAGGACTGAGTTGCCGGCGCGGGCGAATCGGGTTTCGCTCCGTAATCGGCGATGTTGAACACCTGACGGCCTGAATTTGCCGCCCAGCCATGAGCGGGTATAGCCCACAGGCCGGCAACCAACAGCGTACGGAAGAGTACCCGAGACAATGAGTTCATTTCCGTTCCCTCCCCGCGGTTCCATCTTGCGTGAATTTGCAATAGGCGGCCATCGCATACCCCTTTATGGCTGCGCGGCAACAGGAGTTACAACCGCGGATGCCCCGTGAATCTCCATGCTTTTCACCGCCGATTTCCACTCGAGTCTATGAATCGCCTTTTGAGAGCTCGGTAAAGGGAGCTTTGCAAAATACTGCAAGCCCAGTTCCGACGCCAGTGATTCGAACATGCGACCCATGTCCTTGCTTCCTGGAGGGCTGAACAAGGTTCCGCCAGTTTCCGCAGTCAAATCATTCATAATGCCGGCTCCGCGGCCGACGTTCTGCGGTTGCGGAAGAATTCCAAAAATAACCACAGATTCCCGTTGTGCCGCCGCTATCACGGCCTCCCGGCTACTGTGGCTTTGGTTGTCGTCGCCATCACTCAGCACCACAATCACTCGGCGGGTTGCCGACCGTTTCGACTGTTGCAATCCGGTAACGGCGTTAACCATGCCATCATAGAGAGCCGTCCCTCCATGTACGGGCGACAACTGTTGGAGCGCGGAAATCGCCGCCGCCCTGTCCGCCGTCAATGGTTGGAGGAGCGCGGGACGCTCGGCGAATTCCACCACTCCGACCCGCAGCTGCGAAGTACTCCGACTCAGAGAAGACAGGAATTCCGGAATCGCTTGCATCTCGCTCCGCCACAATGGCGACCGCGATGCCGACGGACTGCAATCGATAACGAGAATCACATCCAGCGGCATCGCCGAAGCTGGCGATAGTGCCGCGGCCGGTTGGAATGGCTGACTGTCTACCTTAACCAGCACGTCCTGACCGCGAAAACCGGTGGGCGATTTAGCGACCGCGGTAATCAACACGGTTAAGGAAGAAGGGATTGCCTCGCCGGGACTCGACTGAGCCGGTGCCGTAAGGGCAAACCCGCAAAGCGATAAAACTAACGTTATGAGAACGCAATAGCGCGCCATTGATTCCCTTAAGTAGAATACCTGTATTTTTTATCACGGAGGACACAGAGGAAAGCAACTCGGGCTAATCGAGCACGAGGACATGGGAGTGAAACTCGCTACCGGCCAGGTCCTCGATTCCTCGGTCCAGCGTAACCAGTGTGGCCTTTGACTTAATTGCCATGCCGAGCAAATAGGCATCCGTCACTTGTTGATGTCCAAAGAGCCGTTCCGCAACGGGAGTTACGGCGTCAAGCAAGCCAAGATCGAGTGGGTAAAAACGATGCCCATCCAGTGCCGTCACGATCCGCAACATCTCCAGCGCTTCGTTGAGGTCCGGAAGATGTTCGGAGAATCTTGGATTCGAGACTACGCGAACGAACCCGGCCTCGGTCAGCGGACATGTGGCCCACCGCTTGGCGCCGGTTTGCCGGAACCAGCGCTTCACCTTGGCGTGTGCCACGTGACCTTCGCACACCAGGGCAATCAGCACATTCACATCGAGCAGGAATGGGCTCATGGCTCGTCCGTCTCCAGGGCCTTCACCAGTTCGCTGGTGATTGGCTTGCCCCGCTTAGGCAAATCAAAAACCGGCAAGCCGTCGACATACTTGATTCGTGCCGATTTTCGCGTACCCCGCAGAATCAGCTCGGCAATCGCCTTGCTCAGGGAGATATCACGACTCCTGGCATATTGTGCTGCTACGGAGGCGGAAGCATCATCTAGCGTTATCGTCGTTCTCATTTTAATAGTATGCCGGTTTCAGCAATATGATGCAAGCACACCAGTACTCGCATCACCGGTAAGCCGTTATCCTGCATAGTAAGCCGGTATTGACGACGAGCTTACCTTTTTCTATCATCTTCTACATGAAACTCGAATACACAACTTTAAGCACAAAGGGCCAGATCATTATTCCGGCCGAGATCCGGGAGCAAATGCAACTGGTTCCAGGAACCAGGATGTCGATTCAGCGCGAAGAACACACGCTGGTACTGCGTCCGATTACGCCGGAGTTCATTGATAGCCTGTGTGGCTCCACGCAGGGTTTAGGCGCCCTGCGGGAACAGATGCACCGGGATGACGAAGACAGATGACGACCTATGTGCTGGACGCCAGCGCCCTTCTGCGATTTACGGATAAAGAAGCCGGATATGAGCGGGTTCGCGCACTGCTGAAGCAAGCGGCCAAAGGTGAAGTGGAACTGTTGATCAGCGCCGTCAACTGGAGCGAGATTGTGGGCGCGCTGTATAAACGATCGGGCGTCCGGCAATCGGCAATGGCAAGAGTCAGCGCCTTGGCCGCCAATCTGGCGGCCTTGCCAATTTCCATCGTGCCGGTGGACAAGGGGATGGCCGAGGGCGCCGCCATGTTCAAGTGTGACTTTAAGATTCCGCTGGCCGACGCCTTCGCCGGGGTTCTAACCCTGACGCGTTCGACAGGCACCCGCAAGCCACAAGCTACGCTGCTTACCGCCGACTACGATTTTAAGTCCGTACCCGCCGGCACGATCCCGATCGAGTTCCTGCCCACCAAATAGCGCGCGAACCCTTACAATGCCCTCAAGGGGGATGCCATGCAAGTGGACGCACGGGACATCTTTGACGTTCTGGTAATTGGCGCCGGTCCTACCGGGTTGGCTTGCGCGATCGAGGCGCGAAAGGCGGGACTGAAGGCGGTCAATATCGATAAGGGCTGCCTGGTGAATTCCCTGTTCAACTACCCGGCCAATATGACGTTCTTCACCACGCCGGAGCTGCTGGAAATTGGCGACATACCCTTTTCCAGTCCCAACCAAAAGCCCACTCGTCAGGAAGCTCTGGAGTACTACCGCAAGGTGGCTGAGCATTATTGCCTGCATGTCCGTCAATATCAGAGTGTGGATCAGGTTCAGGGCGTCGATGGCGATTTTCGCGTGCTGACCACCGACCTGCATCAGCGGTCGCATGAGTACCACACGCGCAAGCTGGTGGTCGCCACCGGCTACTACGATCGTCCCATCCTGTTGCGGATCCCCGGAGAAGAACTACCCAAGGTTCTCCATTATTATCGCGAACCGCATCCCTACTTCGATTGCGATGTGGTGGTAATCGGCGGCAAGAATTCGGCAGCCATCGCCGCACTGGAGCTGTGGCGGCATGGCGCCCGCGTCACCCTGGTCCATCGCGGTCCCGGGATCGATCCCCATGTAAAGTATTGGATTAAGCCTGACGTGGAAAACCGTATAAAGGCAGGACAAATTACCGCCTATTTCAATAGTTCCGTTGCCGCCATTGAAATAGACGAAGTAGTGCTCAAAACCCCCGCGGGCGAGCGGCGATTGGCCAACGACTTTGTGTTTGCCATGACCGGCTATCACCCGGACTTCACCTTCTTGCGCAATCTGGGCGTGGAACTACGCACTCAAGCCCGCACAGGGGATGATGCGGAAAATGAAAATGTAAGCCCGGTCTACGATCCGAATACCCTGGAGAGCAATGTTCCCGGGGTATATCTGGCGGGAGTAATTGTTGCCGGTTCGCGGACCAGCGAGATTTTTATTGAGAACGGACGATTGCACGGCAAGGTGATTGCGGCAGATGCAAAGAAGAAAATGGGCAATTAGCGCCAGGGAGAACCGCAATTGGCGATTGGCCCAGCAATCGAAAAACCTAAAACCACATAGCCGCAGATCAACGCTGATGAACGCAGATGGAGCAAGGCGCCATTCGGCGCCGGCGTTTCCAGGTTTGCGCCGGCGGCCCGCCTGATCAGCGTTCCTCTGCGTTAATCTGCGGCTGAGGATTTGCCGGGTCGGCGCCAATAGCCAATGGCCAATCGCCAAAGGCCGCTGGGGGTCTGGCTTATTGCTTATTGCTTATTGCTTATTGCTTATTGCTGTTTCTCAGTCTGGCTTATTACTTGTTACAGGCATTTATGCCTCTCTCCACCGCGGTTCCCTCTTCGTAATCGTTCCAGGTCTCGATCAACAGGAAGGGCAAGGGATTCTGTTCGTTGTAGTAACGGCGGAAGAGACGGAGGGAATCCTCAAAAGTGCGGCCGCAGCGGGCATCCATGAAGCGATTGCGGCTCCAGGAAGCTTGCTTGTCGTTAAAGCCAGGCCACGCGGCGCCAATCGCGATCTTGTCCGGGTTATGCGCGACCATGCGGGAATAGAAATTGACCAGATAGGCCTCCCCCCAGTTGCTGCCGTTGGGTTGCCAGCCGCCTTTGCCGGGATTAATCCACGCATAGAAGCCATCAAAGGCCCCGGCATACGGGGAATCGATGTCTTTCATGATCAGCAGCGGAGGCTCATCCCAGGACTGGGTTAGTTGGCGGACGCGGTTCCAATCGGTCTCGTTATTCTTGGGGAAAATGAAGATCAGGGGACGGCCGATATAGCGGAGATAGGCCTGACGCTTGGGACCGGCATGTGGACCGATGTAATGGTCATAGGCGTACTGCAGATCGGCCATCACGGCTTCGGTGGTGTGTCCGGGATCATCGACCGCCTCATCGTATTGAATGGCCACCTGGAATTTGTCGGCGGCGGCCAATTCTTGCATGAGGCCGTAGCATTGGTCCATGTATTCCTTGTGAGGGCCGTACCAGTTCACCAGGAATCCGGAGATACCCAGATTTTGGGCGGTTGCGATCTGGCGCTGCAGAACGACACGATCATGGCTGGAGTAGCCGACATCAATGTGCTCGCGCGTGCCGAACCACGGCTGATAGACGGCCAACAGTTCCGGCCCGGCGGCGGGGGCCGCCATCCGAGCCGACTGTAAGCTGGCGCTTAGATCGGTTCGCCGGTTGGCGCAGCCGCTAACAAATGAAAGAGGCGCGAGCAGCAGCAGTACGGTAAGTTTGCGCAACGCCGCCATGCCCGGATTAGTTTGCCAAGGACGCCTCAACCGAGATATTTCACTCCTCGTACCTTAGATGAGCAGAATGGCCGGAATGTTGGCAGGCAGTAAGGCAGTCGTCGGCCTTCGGTCGTCGGTCGTCGGCCAAAACAGCTGAACCCAGAAGCCAGTTGCAGCCGAAAGCCATCAGTCGGTAGCGCCGGCGTCTCGCCGGCTGTCGGTGCGGTCGTCTCGGCCGCACCATACTCGCCAAAACTGTGGGCGCGGACGCCCACAGGACAGCCGCCGGGACGGCGGCGCTACAGCGTCTTGTCTGGCCGACGACCGACGACCAAAGACCGACGACTGCCTACGGCTGCTTCTCCCCCGCTTCCCTTTTTCGCTGTGATGTTTTATCAATGCTCATGGACGAATTGAAGATCCTGCTAACCCACCAGCAGATCCAGGATCGGGTGGGAGAAATCGCCGCGCAATTAGAGCGTGATTTTGCCGGTCAATCGATCATTTTTATCGGGGTATTGAAGGGCGCCACCATCTTCTTGAGCGATTTGGCACGCCGCGTTCAACTGGACGCCACTTTCGATTTCATCGGCGTAGCCAGTTATGGCAAACAGAAGCAATCCAGCGGCGAGGTGCGCCTTACCAAGGATGTGGAACAACCGCTCACCGGCGCAAACGTGATTTTGGTGGAAGATATTCTGGACACGGGCTTGACCTTGAATTATTTGCGCAAGGTCCTGCTGGCCCATCAACCGCGCTGCCTGAAGATTGCTGCGCTGTTGGACAAGGAATGCCGCCGCCAGTTGCCCATCACCGCCGACTATGTGGGCTTTACCATCCCGGACGAGTTCGTCGTGGGCTATGGCATGGACTATGCGGAACGCTACCGCAATTTGCCGGATATCCGGGTGCTTCCGCCGGAACTGGTCTAAACGGTTGCCAAGAAACAAAACGAACGCAGAGGACGCAAAGGATAGCATTCAATTTCAAATTTGAAATTTCAAATTTGAAATTTCTCTTCCGGCAGGGGCCTAATATCCCCTCTGCTTGTCCACTACGCCGAGGAGTTCGCGGCCGTGCAGGAAGCGGCGCAGATTCTCTGAGAAGAGCTGGTAGTGGCGCTCCCAGACGAGTTCGGTGAGACCGGCGGAGTGAGGGGTGATCAGCACTCCCGGCAAGTCCCATAACGGAGAATCGGGAGCCAGTGGTTCATGCTCGAAGACATCCAGCGCGGCGCCGCCCAGCCGGCCTTCACGCAGGGCCTCGGCCAAGGCCATCTCGTCCACTAAGGCTCCGCGGCCGACGTTGATCAGATAGGCGTCCGGCTTCATCTGTCGCAATCGCGTCGCATCGATCAGCGCGCGGGTGTCAGGGGTAACCGGAGCCGCCAAGACCACGAAATCCGCTTGTGCCAACACCTCATCCAGGCCAGAGGGTCCGGTAACCTCGATGTCGCAGCCTTCGGGGACTCCGGCAGGTAGAAAGTTGGTACCGCGTTCGGGATGACGGCGTACCGTCCGAACTTGCATATTGCAGGCCAGCGCCAGGCGCGCGACTTCAGCGCCAATGGCGCCCACTCCTACCAATCCGAGAACCGCTCCCCGCAGTTCGCGAGGCCGGGGCCGTTCGCGCCACAAGAGCTCTTGCGCCCATATCCGTTGCGCTTGATAACGGCCTAGCGAAGGCAAACGGCGCGCCAATGCCATCATTAAGGCCACGGCATGTTCGGCCACCACCGGCCCGTGCACGGAACTGGCATTGGTAATTACGATCTGGCTGGCAACGATTTCGGGGATCAACAGGGCATGCACAGCGGCGGCCGAGACATGGATCCAACGCAGCTTCCGCGCGCGCGCAAATTGCTCCGGCTTCATCGACCACGCCACCAGCACCTCCGCATCCGGAAGGCGGCGTTCCGCTTCCTCTGGATCGCGGGCTTGCATGACTTCAACTTGAGGAAATTCATGCCGCAGCCGATCGACAAACCAGGAGGGTGGCACCCATAATTCGAAGCGGTGGTGAATGTTAATTAGCAGCTGCATATCAAGTTGCAAGCTGCGAGTGGCGAGTTGCGAGCCCCGGAATGGGCCACTCGCCACTCGCCACTCGCAACTGAAAACTTCTACTGCCCGGACTCGAACAAGGCTTCGATGCGGTAGCCGGTATCGGCGGCGGCGCGCATTCTGGCCTGCAGCCTCTGTTCCAATGCGTTCAGCGCTGCGCGGTCGGGGGCCGGGGCTTCGGCTACATCCAGCAACTGTCCCAGGGCCATCCACCACAGCAGGCGCTCGTAGGACTCCTTCACCAAAAAGCGAGCCCCTTCGTGTTCGTGTAATCCCACCAGCCACGCGACATCGGGATCGTGTAACCAGCTAAATGGAGCGGCGGCGGGACGCTTGCCCGACGATTCCGGGGTAGCCGTCCAGGCGGCATGCGCGAAGTCGGCACGCACGCGGGCGGCGGCGCGCCAGCGTTCCTCGCCGGTGAGTCCGGCGGCGGCGAAAATTTCCGCCAGCGGCTCGCGCAAGCGCAGCACATCAAAGGCTCCGGCCGCGGCGCTCTCGGGAGCTTCGGGATTGCGCAAGTACCCCAGCGCATCCAACGCGCACCAGGCCAGGACGGTACTCCAAATGGCCTTCGCCTCGGTCGGTAACGTGGTGGCAGTGGGCAAAACCGCACGAGCCTCTTCGGGCCAGGGGGCGGAGAAGTAGGTCTCGAGAGTGGGCACTTTGACCGCCGCCGTCAGACGCCGCTCGAATAGACTCGCTGCCTGGACGATATCGCCGCGCCAGCCGCGCGTCAGGTCTTCCTTTCCGTTCTCGGGTTCCCGGCTAGCGGCATAGCGCTGGGCCTGTTCCAGCAGTACCCGGACATTTTTGGTGGACTGTACGACCAGATCGCGGAGTACCGCGGGTTTCACGGCTTTTGGCGAGGTGGTGTACTCGGCCAGAGTCTCGGTGGACTTCAGCGCCAGCACGGCGCGGAGAGCATCGTGAACCGGCTTCAGTTCGAGCGCCAGCATAGCATCGTCCAGGCTGGAAACTCCGCTGCCGGCGAGCATATCGCACAACGCGCCCCAGGGACGCACGCCATCGTCGCGGAAATCGCGCCAATCGAGCAGCACCGCGCACTTATAGGCGCCCAATTCCACGTGCAAGCCCTTCTCGGCAACCGCCGATCCGCGGTGGAGATACTCCAGTCCGGTTAAGGCATCGCGGTAGGCCACAAATGTGGCGGGATCGTTAGAGAGCCCGAAACTTTCCCCCAGGGTTCTCTGCCGGAGATGCTTACCGCCATCCGGCTGCTTCTCGGAATAAGCGCAAGAATTTCGCACCCAGCCGCTCGTGTTGCCGTAACGATTGTGGTAGACCACCAAGGCGCGTTCTTCTCCGAGCCGGTTGGTATAGGCGAAGACGTCTTCGTTGACCCAACCCTCATCGGTAAAGAAGTCGTAAAGCAGGAAATCCCGCACCTCGGCAAACAGTCCGCGACGGTGGAGCAGCGGCGCGATCTCGCGTTCGTGGCGCGCCACCATCCACAGATCGGGCGTTTCCTCGTGATACGAGCGCCGGTATTCCATCCCGTAGCGCTCGCCAAAGCCTTCAATCTGGCCATGTCCGAACATGGGCAGGCCGGGCAAGGTGGCCAACAGGGTGCATACGCCAAAGTACTTATCGCCCTTGCCGAATTGATCCACGGCGGTACGCTCGTCGGGATTATTCATAAAATTGACGTAGCGTTTGAGTACGTCGGGATCGAACTCCAGGGTGTTTTTCAGGACACTGCGATAGTTGGCGTTCTCCTCGTCACGCAGCATGTTCATGAACGCGCTGTTGTACACGCGATGCATGCCCAGGGTGCGAACAAAGTATCCTTCGAGCAGCCAGAACGCTTCAGCCAGAAGTAAAGTGCCGGGGACTTCGACGGCGACGCGGTCTACGACTTCGCGCCAGAATTCGTGTTCCATGGCGACATCGAAGTCGGCTTTGGTTAAGCCGCGTTCGGCCCGCGAAGGAATGGCGCCCCCGGTTCCCGGTTGGGGGAACCAAAGCCGCTGGTAATGCTGCTTGGTGAGAGTCATGGCCGCGTCAAAACGAATAATGGGAAATAAGCGGGCCACATGCAAGATGGTCTGAATGACCGCCTCGCGCACCTCAGGGTTCAGATAATTGAGCTGCGCCGTATCGTTCCACGGGAAGCTGGTGCCATCGTTGCCGTGATAAATGTAGCGTGCCTCTCCGCTCCAGCGGTCGGTGCGGCGAAACACCACGGCGGCATCGGTACGATCGAAGTAATGGTCCTCGATCTTGATTTCCACGCGTTCGTCCTGGCTGACGTCGGGACCATTGAAGGTATAAGCGGGATAAGGAGCATAAGGGAGCGAAAGGAACCAGTCGGGATGTTCGATGACCCAGCGGGAATCGATACCCATATGATTAGGCACCATGTCGCTGGCGAGTCGGATGCCGCGCGCCCAGGCACGATCCCGGAATTGGTGATAGGCCGCTTCCCCGCCCAAATCCGCGGCGATCTCATAGCCGTAGAGCGAATAAGCGGAAGCCGCAGCTTCCGGATTGCCGGTCATCTGCTTGATGCGTTGCGAAGCCCGGCTGCGTTCCCAAACGCCGATCAGCCAAAGGGCGTTGAATCCTCGCCGTCGCAAGGTGTTCAATTCCTCGTCGGGGACCTGGTCGAGGGTGGTGATGGGGCGGCGATAGGTCCGGGATAACTGATGCAGCCAAACGTAGGCGCTCTTAGCCATCAGGACGGTAGTGGGCATCCACTCGACGTCCGCGCTGAAGCGCTCGTACTCGTAAGCGGCCTGGGAAAAATCCACGATGGCGGCGGCGCTGGAATCGCCGAATTGCACTCCGCCGAAATGCGGACCGGGCGGATGGAAGCGCATCCAGATGGCAATTTCCTCTTCTTTGAGGACATCCAGCGCGGTGAGCAGACGCTGGAAGAAATCGCCCAGCAGATCGGCCCACTTGGCGCGAATAAAGCTTAATTGTCCCAGCAGCGAGTCGGGAGAGGCCAACGCCGGTGCGCGCAACATATCCACCAGATTCTGGTTGTCGGGGCCAAAGCGCGGACGAGTGTTGAAGTATTCTCGCAATGCCGAGGTGATTTGCGGATAAGAGGTGGCCGCCGCGAGCGGTTTGTCGTTGAACAATTCCTCGAAGACCTTGAATGCGGGATTGGCGTTGGCCAGCCACAGCATCATCAATTCTTCCAGGGCCACCGCGCGGTGGGAGACGCCCGCCGTCGACTGAGCCAACCATTCCGCAGCCCCCTGTTCGCGGCGATAAACAGCCACGGTGGGAAAGCGCTCGACAAAACCCAGCAATGTGCGATTCAGCGCGTCGCCGCCCAGACGGGACTCGAACCAAGTCAAGGCATCCTGCATGGCCTGCGGATCGCGTTGCTGGCGATAAAGCCAGGCGATTACATGCAGGACCTCGTCAATGAGGGCCATGGCATTCAAGGACCCGGGGTTCACGGCCAGTTCGGGATGCTGTTTGGCATTGCGCACCACATTCATGCGCTGCGCGAACTCCCGGCTCGCGGCAACATTGGCGAATACCACATTCCCGGTTACCGAGAATAACGCCTCGGCAAAACCGTAGCGATCCCGCGCTTCCCGCGAGATATGAAACTCAAACGTCGGAGCAGTCTTCATCGTCATTTACCACAGCACCAATTGGGCGGCCTAAAACCCAAGGAAACTATTGTGAGTCGCGAGACGCGAGTTGCGAGTGGCCGCACACCACCCGTCATCCTCGTGTCTCGCGTCTCGTGTCTCGTGTCTCGCAACCGCCGCGCATCCGCGCCATCCGAGAAAATTAGTCGTCCCTATTGTAAGGAGAAAAAGTGAATCTGCAGAGTAGCATAACGGCTCCCACGAACACCGGTGCTAGTAACCAGATGTACACGGTATTTGGGGCTCCCCGCATCCCTGCTTCCTTCTTCTAATCCTTTTAGGGGAATCATGGCCGAAAAAAATGACTTTGGAAGCGAAAAAACGTTGTGGCGGCGTGAGGCCGGGGCTAATCTGGCGACATTGAAAATTCCTCATACGGCAAAAATGTGTGATTTCTGGCCGGGGACCAACGAATGATTCTGTGCATAGACGATGAACCGATCGGCCTATTTGTGCGTAAGTTTCTCTTGGAAGGTGTGGGATACAAGGTGCTTACGGCAACTAACGGAGGGGAGGGACTGGAGATATTCACGACCCAGCCGATCACAGCCGTGCTGTTGGACTACTGCATGCCGGAGATGAATGGCGGGCAAGTTGCAGCGGAGATGAGACGCCGCAAGCCCGCAGTGCCCATCCTTATGCTCTCGGCGTGCTTGGAAGTTCCCGAAGAAGTTTTGAAACAAGTGAACGGTCGAGCCTACAAGAGCGAGCCTCCAGCTAATCTGCTCGCCCAGATCAAGCAGTTATTGTCCAGACAAGATCCCGAATCCGCATCGGCATAAAGAAAAAGGTTTCAAGATTTCAAAGTTTCAAGGTTTCAAAGTGTGGTCACCCACGCGTCGATGGTGCTCCTTGCAACTTTGAAACCTTGAAACCTGCGCTTAGTTATTCTTCCGACGCAACGCCGGCGGGTTGCAGGTCCTTGCGGGGGCGGCGGTTGGCTTGCAAAATCTTCTTGCGCAAGCGCAGCGATTTCGGCGTGACTTCCACGTACTCATCGTCGGCAATGAATTCGATGGCTTGCTCGAGATTGAGTGGCCGGAACGGCACCAGGCGAATGGCCTCGTCGGCGGTCGAGGAGCGCATGTTGGTCAGTTTCTTCTCGCGCACCGCGTTGACCACCAGGTCATTATCGCGCGAATTCTCGCCGATAATCATGCCTTCGTACACCTCCGTACCGGGACCGGTAAACAGTTCGCCGCGCTCTTGCAGATTCCACAATGCATAGGCGGTGGTGGGTCCGGGACGATCGGCAACCAAGGCGCCCGTCAAGCGATGCGGGATATCCCCCAGCCACTCGGTATAACCGGCGAACAAGGAGTTCATGACGATGGTGCCGCGGGTATCGGTCAACATTTCACTGCGCAAACCGATCAGGCCGCGGCTGGGCACGCGGAATTCCAGACGAATGCGCCCATAGCCGTGGTTGTGCATCTTCTGCATTTCGGCCTTGCGCCTGCCGAGCTTTTCGATCACCACGCCCACGAATTCCTCAGGAATGTCGATGGTCAGGTACTCGACCGGTTCCATCAGTTTCCCGTCTTTTTTGCGAGTGACGATTTCGGGTTTGCCAACCGCCAGTTCGAAGCCTTCGCGGCGCATCATTTCGATGAGAATGGAAAGCTGAAGTTCGCCGCGGCCCATCACCTTGAACGAGTCGGTGGCGGTGGTATCTTCCACGCGGATCGAGACGTTGGTCAGTAACTCCTTGTCCAGGCGTTCGCGCAGGTTGCGGGAAGTGACGTACTGGCCCTCGCGTCCGGCAAAGGGCGAGGTGTTCACGCAAAACTGCATGGCAATGGTGGGCTCGTCGATCGCAATCCGATTGAGCGGCGACGGGTTTTCGATGTCCGTAATGGTGTCGCCGATGGTGATGTCGGTGACACCGGCCACCGCCACGATATCGCCCAGTATGGTCTCGGTGCTATCCACACGCTTTAGGCCGCTAAAGGAAAACAACTTGGTGATCTTGACCTTCTCGAATACGTCATCGGCTTTGGCAATACAAACTTCCTCGCCGGTGCGCATGGTGCCATTGAAGACGCGGGCAATGGCCAACCGGCCCAGATAGTCGCTGTAATCGAGATTGGCGACCAGAATTTGCAAAGGTCCGTCGGCCTCGCCTCCCGGGGGAGGCGTGGTTTCCACAATCGCCTTGAAGAGAGGCTCCAGATCGCGTCCCGGCACGTTGGGATCGGTGGAAGCGGTTCCCAGCTTCGCATTGGTATACAGCACGGGGAATTCAAGTTGTGATTCCTCGGCATCGAGGTCAATGAATAGGTCGTACACTTCGTTGAGAACTTCCTGCGAGCGTGCATCGGGGCGGTCAATCTTGTTTATCACCAGGATCGGGGGCAGTTTGGCTTCCAGCGCCTTGCTGAGCACATAGCGCGTCTGCGGTAACGGACCTTCACTGGCGTCAACCAGGAGCATGACTCCGTCCACCATTTTCAGCGCGCGTTCCACTTCCCCGCCAAAATCGCTGTGGCCTGGGGTATCGACGATGTTGATCTTGATGTCGGAGTGATAGACGGCCGTGTTTTTGGCCAAAATAGTGATGCCCCGTTCGCGCTCCAGGTCATTGGAGTCCATAACCCGCTCCACCAGTTCCTGATTGGCGCGAAAGACGCCGCTCTGCCGAAGCATGGCGTCTACCAGCGTCGTTTTCCCGTGGTCTACGTGCGCGATGATGGCAATATTACGAATTTCCTTGTTCAAAACCTCTCCTGAGTAGCTAGTAGTTAGTAGCTAGTAGCTAAGGCCCACACCACTGCCTTCGCAGTTCCAACACCCATAAATTGGATGTGAAGCGAAGTGCAGGCAGGCAGACGGGCTATTACATTATACAGCGGACGCAAATCAGAGTCTGCGCCTAAGTTGCGAGGAGTCCCAAATTGAGGGAAATAAGAAATCGGGTAATTGGGAATTCAAGAAGCTGCTTTGCGCAATTACTCAATTACCCGATTTCTCAATTACAAATTCACTTCACGCTCTCCCCATGCTGTTTAATGATGCCGGTCAACACGTCCGGCTTGCCGTTGACCACCAGGTGGGGATAACGATTTCCGTCGTGGTAATTGACGGAATACGTCTTGAAATACTCGGTATTCTGCACCAGCAGCAGCAACGCTTCCGGGCTGCTCTTGGCGGCGGTTAACGCATCGCGCATGACCTCTGGACTCCAGGCGCGGCCGTTGACCGCAACCAACTTCATGCCGGGCATAATGCCGGCTTGGGCAGCCGGGGAGCCGAACCGGACATCCGCGATATGGCCATCCTCATTCTCCAGGATCAGCCCCAGCGAATAATTCAGATTGGTGGATTTGCCCACGCTTTCCTCAATCTTCATCAACTCCGACTCATTGTCGTCAAAGGTCAACTTCCAGCCTCCGGCTTCCACCCCGCCCAGGGGGGCGTGAGGAGAGGTAGACCCGAGCCGGTCGAGCCAGAACTTGCGCCAATCATAAGGTGCTACCTGATTCAGCGCGGCGACTACGTCGTCAAAGGTGTAAGACTTGGCGGCCGGGACGGCATCGCGCACCAGGCCGGGTGCTCCTTCAAAGAGCCGGCAAAAATCGTCCAGCGACTTCTTTCCCGCGGTCAGGTTGCGGATGGTAGTATCGGCTTCCAGCCACAGCAACTCCCCTTCCGGATAGAAATCAACGCTGCGGCGCCAGTTTCTCCAATCTTCGGAGGAATCGTAGAGCTTCGAGGCGTCCACCGCGGTATCGAGCAAAGGCCGCCAAGTCCGTCCCGAGCGATATTCCATGCTCGCTGCCGTAAGCGCCAGGTTGTCCCGATATTGCTCGGGCGTGAGCAGGCCACTGCGGGCGGTCAGGACGTTCCCCAAATACTCGGTTAGGCCTTCATAGACCCACAGAAGCTCGTCTTTCATGGGGACGTCATAATCCGGCGTGTTCAACCCGGCGGGACGGCGGAATTTTCCATTCCACGAGTGGGTATATTCGTGGGGTAATAATCCGGCCATAAGCTGGTTCAACGAAGGATCGATTAGGCTGCGCTCGCGGCCACGGCTGTCGTTGGCCTCGTGGTGCTCCAGCCCAAAATGCGCGACGTGGTCGCTGAGGGAGAGCAGAAAGTGGTAATCGCGATAATGCGTCGCCCCGAAGAGTTGGCCGGCTTCGGTCACCAACTGTTTGTAGTGCTGCTCCAACTCAGGGCTCATTTGCAGAGCCGCCGCGCTATCCGCCGCGATGTCCAACTCCACCGGCGGCCAGGCTCCCGGGGAGGTCAACGGGATGCCCTGGAAGAATTCTCCGGCGATCACGGGAGAGTCCACGAGGGTGTACAGGGACACCGGCTGGAACTCGATCGTATCCCCCGAGGTCGCGGCCAGCGGCAAAGGAGAGCCCCAATGCCAACCGGACGGCAGGCGCAGGCTCGCCTTATAGGTGATGCGGTCCGCGGGAAATCCCGCGGGATATAGCAACATCCAATTCCAGCTCAGGACCGCCATCTTGGCCGTTGCACTGGTGCCGGCGGTGAATCCCGGCCGGTCATCGGCGGGCGAAACATAGTCCAGAGAGATTTTGAGTTCCCGGATTCCGGCGGGGACGGTCAAGTGAATGGCGTACAAGTTCACGTCATCCCGCCGCCATTCCAAGGGTTGGCCAGCGGCCATAAATTTCATTCCGGTCAGGCCATCGAGTGGTCCCGAGGGAGCGTGCTCGCCAGGAATCCACTTGGGATAGAGCAAGGTCAGCGGACCGGCCGCCACGGGAATCGACATGGTCGTATGGAAGAGTTTGGCCGGGGCCTGGCTGGCGTCCACCGCAATCGTGATAACGCCGGGAAAGGGGGCTGCGGATTGCGCCCACCCGGTCACAGAGAAAACCAAACCCAGGCAGAGCGGCGCGATCAGGCGCTTAGCGAAATTCATATCGGCTCCCGCAAATCAGATGACTTACTATAAAAGCGACATCATAAACTATCGAATCTGCTAAATTGATCGTCGGAACCATTTTTCAATCACATGGGACTCATAATTCGCTCTTCCGCCATTCACGCCGCTGGGTGCTACACCACCGCACCCATTGTAAAAGGCACGCGTCTCATCGAATACACCGGTCCGCGCATCGATAAGGACCGAGCTGACGAGCTATACGAATCCAAGCCCTATACCTATCTGTTTGGCCTGGGAGACGGCGAAACCGTGATCGATGGCCATTGCATGGCCATGTTCATCAATCATTCCTGCGATCCGAATTGCGAGGCCGAAGAAGATGAGGAATCCCGCATATGGATCAGCGCCATCCGCGATATCGCCCCGGAAGAGGAGTTGACCTACGACTACCATCTCTACGACGGGGAAGGCGACGAGCCGTGCTTCTGCGGCGCCCAGCAGTGCCGGGGCACCATGTATTCCCGCGAAGAAGTAAAGAAACAAACCAAGGCCGCCAAGAAAAACGGAGCCGGGAGCAAGAAAAAAGGCCGCTGAAAGTGATGCAGCTCCCGATCGCCAAGCTTTTTCACCGCAGAGGACGCGGAGGTCGCGGAGGAAACACCGAATACCAGCCGCAGATCAACGCAGAAATACGCAGATCGGAATAGAACACGAACCTTGGATAATGCTGGGTAGGTTTATCTGCGTTCCGCTGCGTTGATCTGCGGCTGAAGCTTTTTTCTTCCTCTGCGTCCTCCGCGGCCTCTGCGGTGAAAAGCCGCAATTCACGCGTTTGCGCGACGGCGAAAAGAACGTACCGCCTGCTCTTCCCCGTCGTAGACGTCGAATACGGTTACGAGTTTGGTGACCTGCAGTAAATCTCCGACGCGTTGGGTAAGGCTGGCCAGTTTGATATCGGCGCCGATATGGCGCGCGGAGCTGTGCAGCCCCACCAGCGTGCCTAATCCGCCACTATCGATGTAGGAAACCTCCGCGAGATTGAGAACGATTTGCTTGGTTTCCCCGAGCAACTGCTTAACCCGTTCCCGCAGGGCCATGGATTCGTCGCCAAAAACAATACGCCCGCTGCAATCCAGGACCACCACACCATCGAATAGCCGGGTACTCATTTTGAGCATCATGGAAACCCCCTGGTAGTTGCGAGTTGTTAGTTGCGAGTTGCGAGAGGCAACGCCGTGGGTCGCCCAGGCACTCTCCTCGCGCTATCGTTACGAGTGTCGAGTCGCAAGATGCGAGCCACGCGTCGCTTAAATACTCGCCTCGCGGTATCTTTGCGAATGGTGAGCAGATGATCCGCCACTCGCACCTCGCAACTAACAACTCGCAACTCGTTATGCGGCTACGGAATACTGGGTTTTTAATTTACGGATTTGCTCGGCGTGGCTCTCGGTGTGACTGCAGATTCCTTCCACTAAATCCCGCAAGGTAAGATTGCCACGCTCTTCATGTTTGCCAACATTCTTCCAGGCAATATCGGGCAGGCTACGCAGCATGCGCGCGCTAACCCGTCGCAGTGCCCGAACCAGTTCCACGTCTTCTTGGGGAGACTGGCGATCGTAAGCCAAGCCCTCCGCCCATTTGTCTTGATCAAAGGCTTTGAGCTCGCAGCCCGGTTGGGCGGCCACCCAACGCAAACGTCCCGAACTCACAACTTCGGCGTCGGCCAGATGCGCGGCCAGCTGGCGAATGCTCCATTTCCCGGGTCCCGGGGAGCGATCGAGTGCGGCTTCCGGAACATTCCGCAGAGCATCCTCCATGGCGGCGGCACTTTGTTCGAAACGTAGAATGAGTTCCTCGTTGTGGGCCATCAGAACACCTCCGGAGAGATATTTTAGCGCAATGGCAAGAGGCTGAGGAGGAACGACGCCCGTTCCACAACCGGTGGAAGCGTCGGGCTTTAGCCCGACGAACCAAACGTCCTTAAAACTTGGGCCTTTAGGCCCGGTGACGCGGGATACACCTCCAGCGCCCGGGAGGCCGAACTGTTGGCATACACCGGGCCTAAAGGCCCGTCTGCCAACGAACGTCGGGTCACCGGGCTAAAGCCCGGTGCTTCCACCCGTGTATATGCCCGAACCCCGACTTCAAAATATAGAAGCCCCAGCGCTGGCCAACTGTCCTCTGTCCGCGTTTCGGATGGAACGGTATAATCCGGAAAGAAGACGATGAGCTATACCGTACTGGCGCGTAAATATCGCCCGCAGAATTTCAGCGACGTGATCGGTCAGGACCACGTGACCCGCACGTTAAAGAATGCCTTGGCCCAAGGTCGTATCGCCCATGGCTACATTTTCAGCGGCCACCGTGGAATCGGAAAAACGACAATCGCGCGTATCCTGGCGATGGCGCTTAATTGCCGCTCCACCGATCAGGCGGTGGCGGAACCGTGCGGGGTTTGCGATTCCTGCGTGGAAATCCGGGAGAACCGCGCGGTAGACGTCATCGAAATCGATGCCGCCACCAATCGCGGGATTGATGAGATCCGCGAACTGCGTGAGGCCGCCCGGTATCGTCCGGCCCGCGACCGTTACAAAATCTATATTCTCGACGAAGCCCATCAGATTACCGACGCCGCATTTAACGCCCTGCTGAAGACCCTGGAAGAGCCTCCCAGCCACATAGTATTCATGATGGCCACCACGCAGGCCGAGGATATTCCCCAAACCATCCGCTCGCGCTGTCAACACTTCAGCTTTCATGCGGTAAATTTCGAAGATATTGTCCAGCAACTGCGTAGCATAGCGGAACGCGAACAGATCCAGGCCGATGACGATGCGTTGGCCATGTTGGCCGAGGCTGGCGATGGCTCCATGCGCGATGCTCTCAGCATCATGGACCAGGCGATTGCCTGCTGCGGTCAGCATTTGACCGCCGAAGCTTTGCGCTTGCTGATCGGCTCGGTGCCCTCCGAAGTGTTGGAAGAAATGATGGGCGCCGTACAACAGAACTCCAGCGCGGAAATGCTGCGCCTGGTCGATAAGCTGATCACGGAAGGCCAAAGCCCCGCGCACTTTGCGCGCCAGATGATCCGCTTCCTGCGCAATGCCATAGTGGCCAAGGTGGCGGGCGCCGAGTCGCCGTTGCTGCAAATCTCCAGCGACGAGCGGGCGCGTGTGGGACGGGTTGCGGCATGGTTCTCCGAGGAAGACATCACTCGTTTTCTGCAGATTATTCTGCGTACGCATTCCGAATTGGGCTATAAGCAGGAACAGCGATTCTTATTGGAACTTGGCTTATTGAAGCTGGTGCATGCGCAACGGTTGCTGCCGCTGGAGGAGTTGCTGAGCGGAGCCGAACCGCCGGCCGCCACTCGTCCGGCACCAGGCGGCGGGAGCAGTCGCTCGCTTCCCCCTCCCTCGTCCGCGCCAAGGCTGCAGCCGGCGGTGGCGCCCCGTGCGCCCAGTTCCCCTTTTGCCGCTGATTTGGCGCGCAAGAACACACCCCGTTCCGAGGCCGCTCCCAGCCCTGGCGCCGACACGAGCGCCGCCGCGGCTGCGCCCGCAATCGACACCAAGGCGAACGCCGGGCCGCTAACCGAAGCCGAGTTAAGCAGCCAGGTGATCGCCGCCGCGGAAGCCGCCAACCACTTCGATTTGGCCAATATGATTCGCAATGGCGAATGGAAGCTCAATGGCAGCGAACTCCAGGTGCAAGTGGTTGATCCGCCGGTGTTGGTGCAAATGGCGTTCAAGAAGGAAGCGGAACAGGTTTTGAATACCGCGGCATCGAACGCCGTCGGCCGTCCCGTGCGCATCAAAATCGTAGGCAACGCCAAGGTTACAGGGCGCGCGCAGGCGCCAAGCCCGGGGGGCAACGCGGCGAACCGGGGCCGGGTAGCCGAAGAACCGATCATCCGAAAGATCCAGGAAAAATTCGGCGCCGAAATCCGGTCGGTCATCGATTATCGCGAAAAGAATTAAGCGGAGCGAAATAATGGGAATGGGTGGATTCAATCCAAAGCAATTGCAGGACATGATGTCCATGGCGCGCCGGCAGTATGAAGAGCTGCAACACAAGATGCAGCAAACGGTGATCGAATCATCGGCCGGCGGCGGCAGCGTGACCGTAAAGATGAATGGGCAAAAGCATGTTCTCGGTATCAGCATCGATCCGGAGGTGGTCAAATCCGGAGATCTGGAGATGCTGCAAGATCTGATCGCCGCCGCCATCAATAGCGCCGTGCAGCAGGTGGACGAGGCCATGCAGACCAACGTCGGCGGCATGCTGGGCGGACTGCAAGGATTACTTTAACTATCCATGTCTAAGTTTGCAGAGCCAATGGTCCGCCTGATTGAAGAATTGAAGAAGCTGCCAGGTATTGGCGGCAAGAGTGCGCAACGTCTGGCGTTTTACATCCTGCGCGCCAGCAATGAAGACGCGGAGGCCCTGGCCGAGGCCGTGCGCGAGGTGAAAGCCAGCCTGCGGCTATGCTCGGTATGCAACAATATTACCGACATCGACCCCTGCCTTTATTGCACCAGTGCAACCCGTAACCAGCGGATCGTATGCGTCGTCGAAGAACCCACCAACGTCGCCGCCATTGAAAAGACGCGGCAGTATAGCGGCAGCTACCATGTGTTGCACGGTACCATTTCCCCCCTGCATGGGATTGGTCCCGATCAATTGCGCACCGCGAATTTAGTGCGCCGCGTGGAGCAAGGGGAGGTGGACGAGGTAATCCTGGCCACCAATCCCACGGTCGAGGGTGAGGCCACGGCAGGCTATGTGGCCGATTTGATCAAGCGTCCGGGGCTTAAGATCACCCGCATCGCCACCGGCATTCCCGCCGGGAGCGACATCGAATACGCCGACGAAGTGACGATGGGCAAGGCAATGGAGGGGCGCCGGGAGATGTAGTGCGGATCGTTCCCCGTCCCCAGTCCCCCGTCTCCCGAATCACAGCTTGAGTATCCCCCCGGCGAAAACGGTATTGAACTTACGGGTAATCGTTACGCCCCTCGTTGAGTTGAAGAAGTAGCTTCCAAAAGGGGTGTTTCAGATCGTCTCTGGTCACAGACTTCTTGTAGTACTGCGAACATCGACGGAGCAGTTCTTCGGGGGGAGTCATTGAAACATCGAAAATCGTTGCTTCATCGCTAGTAAACAACGGTTCTTCGTCGTAAAGGATTTCCGTAAAGAACTCTTGCGCTAGCCTTGCGACTTTCCGCATTTCGACAGCAGTGCCGAATTCCATATCAACTCACCTGCCCATAGAACTCGCTGGCGGGAGACGGGGGACCGGGGACGGGGGACGAGTTACCCTCTCAGCTTTGCCAGTAAATCTTGCGGATGCACGGGTTTGGCCAGGATCTCGAATTCGTGGCCTTCGGCACGGGCATTTTCCAGGAGATCGGCGGTAGCGGCCTGTCCGGAGAACAGCAGGATCTTGCAGCCGGGCAAGAATTCGCGGATACGAATGGCAGCTTCGATGCCGTTCATGTCGGGCATGATGACATCGCTAATGATGAGATCGGGCCTCAGTTCGCGGGCGCGTTCGACGGCGGCGTTGCCGGTATATACGGCTGAAGCCTCGTAGCCATGCTGGCCCAATATGATCGCCAGCGTATCGGCAATTACGCGCTCGTCGTCCACCACCAGAACCTTGGGTTTTTTCTTAGCTTCTGTCATCCGACACCACCCCTATCGTAACTACCCTCGGTTACCAGACCTCGATTATAACCAGAAAACCCGCTTTTAGTCCCCACAGGCAAGCTTCATCGCTTTCCAAGCAAGGCTGTGTCATTTTACTCGAAAAACCAAGCGTTTCAAGTAAAGCCAACCCACTTCCCCACTTTCCTGTAATAATCGCAAAGTTGCCACAGGAGAGCCAATGAGCAAGCCAGAACTGAACCCGACCTCCAAACTGGATCGTTCCCAAGAACAAGCCACCGAACACGTTGCGGAAGCTCATCGCCTGTTGACCACCCTCCGTGACCGGCTGGACGAGCATCCCGAACTGGAACAGGCCATCGAGAAGTTGGAAATGGCTTTGAGCGCCCTGACCCTCAAGAGCGGCGGACTGCTGTAGCCTCGGAGTCGGGGATTAGCCCCATGACCGGCAACAAGCAGTTGGCGGAACTGGTCAGGTGCAGATCCACCGGCAGGGATTCACCGAACATGCGAACGGCGTCACTGCGGTGCGGTACCACCTGGTTCTGAAGAACTTGGACGGCGTCCTCTCCCAGGCCAGCCGCCCCGAGTTTGGCAAACGCTTCCCGTAGCAACTGGTCGTCGATTTCCCGCGCGGAATCTCCGGTACGCCGGCCGAGTTGCATTATGGCGTAAGCCACCTCGGGGGTGAGCATCGGAAGCTCCAGCAGCGTGTGCAGCCATTGCGCGGCAGTCTGGGCCGTCACGACACAACTGAGAGGTCCGTATAGCGGAATGCGTGCTCCCATTCTGGCTAACGCCCCCAGCCAGACGCTATCCTCGGGTTCCTCTGCGATCTTGGCCAGCAATTCCTTACCCAAGGCAGCACGGGTGGCGCCCGGCAAATGTTCGAGGCTGGCCAGCAGTCGCCAAGTCTCATATTCGACTTGGCGATTCAATCGCCCGCGATTCTTCTTCTTTGCCCCGGCACGTAACAAGGCCAGGTGCTTACGGTAAAACTCCTGTTGCTGGCTGGCATTCAGCCCTCCAGCCAAGCGCCGCCATAAAACCAGCCACTCCACTTCAGACTGTAATTCACCGGGGAAGATCGCTCCCTCCCGATAGAGTTTGAGGATCTGGTTGATGCGAGCGGCGTCGCCCGGAGCGCCGAAGCCCGGACGCATACAGAAGCCCGACAGATTAAGCCAACGCACCTCATGCACCGGCGATTTCTTGCGGCCGGCAGCCATTTCCACCAACACATCGCTAGCTCCCCGGATAACGCCGAGCGGCCAACGATCTCTTTTCAGCCCCAGACCCGTTTCCAACTGGCTGACGAGCGTGGTAGGGGTAACCTGGGTGTCTTCCACACCGTCTACCAGTTCGCCAAAAACCCGGCGAATCGGTCCCGCGACGGCGGCCATGGATGCTTCATCGACGATTGAAAGCACAGCGGGGCCAGCCACCGCGGCGACCGGAGCTTCCGGGGGGCCGTTCTGCGCCGCGTTCCAGCGCGGCTGTTCGTAGCCACGTAACTCGAACTGCAGTCGCCATTGATGCGGTGAGTTCAACGATTCGCACCAGAGTTCCAGCGTACCCAACTCGGTAAACGTCACCCGTAAGCGTACGGCGAGTTCGATTTCCCGCAGCTTCTTGCCATAACGCAGCAAAGTAACCAAAGGGGCATGACGATGTACCGGTTCCCGCTCGAGCGCCGCCACTTGGCCATGCGCCTCATGGCGCACTCTGGAACTGTAAAGAGCAAACGAAACCGGGCGATTGGCCAGCACGGCGAACTCACGATCCGTGAGCGGAAGCGTGGTACCCTCATCGATTCCCACCGGCAGTACGCATACCGCCTCCAGGTGCTCGGAGCGCAGTCCTATGTAATAAGTTCGCGCGCTGCCGGCCCGGATTCGCAAACCGGCGCCATGCCGAACGCGTCCGTAATAGGCCGCGCCTTTAGCCACGGCGCTGCCCATGGCTTCACTCGGCAGCATCTTGGGGCGCCAGTCTGTTCCCGCTTCTGGAAACCATCCGGCTATTGCTTCGAGAATGCGTTCGCGCACGATCGCCGGGGTGCAGAACCCTCCATTGAACAGGATGGCGTCGGGACGGGCCATGGGCGCCTGTGGCGTGGATGCCTCCGACTCATCCGCTTGCAACTGCATGGCGGCCGCCGCCTGGGTTAAAAACGCCGCCAAATGCCGGGTAATGGCGGGATCGTCAGCATAGGGCAATCCCAACTCCCGCATGCCGGCCTTGAGTTGACCTAGACGTGGGGCACCCGCACCGGGTAAATCATTGGCTGCCGTCAGCGGGAGGAACCCGGAGGTCAGAAGTTCCAGCACATCATCGCGGCGCAATTCCCCACTTAGCATTTGGCCGACTACAGAACGTCCTCCGCCCAGGATGGTAATAGGAAGCCTGTCGGTCTCCGCTTCGCTCAACATTCGCTCTTTCGCCGCACAGCAAGCCCGCCGCAGGGCTTGGCGTTGCCGCACATTGAGCTTGGCGCCGCCGATCCGCTCTTCCAACCGGCGGGAAAGTGCGAGGTCGAGATTATCGCCGCCCAGCAGCAGGTGTTCGCCGATGGCGGTGCGCTCGAATTGCACTTCGTTATCGATGAAGCGGGTGCGTACCAGGCTGAAATCGGTGGTTCCGCCCCCGATATCGCAAATCAATATGAGTTCGCCATCCCGCAGGGCTATCTGGGAATTTGCAAACGTCGCGGCGATCCAGGCATAAAAAGCCGCCAAAGGTTCTTCCAAGAGCGTGAAGTTCTGCAATCCGGCCAAGCGCGCCGCTTCCACTGTCAACTCGCGGGCCTCCGCATCGAACGAGGCGGGCACGGTCAGCACGATTTCCTGCTTCTCGAAGCGGAGGCTGCCATCCTCGGAGGCCAGGGCATGGTTCCAGGCATCGCGCAAATGGATGAGATAACGCGCGGAGGCTTCCACGGGAGAGAGCATGGGCTGGGGCGGTTCGGCTCCCTGCGGTAAAATTCGAGCGCGCCGGTCCACCTGTTCGTGACAGAGCCACGACTTCGCGGAGAAAACTTGCCGCCCCGGAATCAGCGCACCGTGCTCACGGGCCAATACGCCGGTAATCGCGGGCGGATGCTCATCCCAAGGCAGGGTTAGGGCTTCCGCGGGCATTTCCTCTTCGGCGGGAAAGTACAGAAAGGAGGGCAGCGACGGCAGCGCGCGGAGTTCTCCGGGAGCAACCAACTGCGGCACGTCAAAGACGTGTATGGAGGACGCCGTCGCCGGTTCCCGCGTGTCGATATAAGCGACAACGGAGTTGGTGGTCCCGAGATCGATTCCGATTAAGTAGCGAGCCGAGAGTTCCATCAGGCGACCAGTTCACCGCTCTTCTCGCGGATATTGAGTTCCAGTTTCCAGCGCTGTGCGCCATCGCGCGACACGCACCAGACTTCCAGGGTTCCCAATTCCGTGATGCGCGTCTCCAATCGCACCGGCAGGACGGCGCCTTGCTGCCCTTCAATATTCAGCGTTACTTCCAGGGGGCTTAATTCTTGCAAATCCTCGCCCCAATCTTCCAGCAAGCTGCCCATGGCATCTTGTTTCCGCAAAACAGAGCTGAGGAAGCGGAACTCGGCGGCTTCGCCCACCACCAGCCCAAACTCCCGGCCGGGGATGGTGGCGTCCGATCCCTCTTCCATGCCGAAGGGGACCACACACAATGCTTTGAGCGGCGCCGGCATTCCCGGAATCGCGGGCATAGCGCTTTCAATGCCGATGTAATAGCTTCGAGCCGCGCCGCTGCGGATGCGTACGCCACGGCCGCGGCGGGCCTTCCCGTAGTAGGCGGCGCCGCGTGCGACGGCGTGCTCCAAATCGGGAGCGTCCAGCACATGCTTGGCCGCCAGAGGTTCAAATCCCTCCTCGCGCAACCAACCGTTCATGACCTCGACGAAGCGCTCCCGGAGTACCGCCGCTTTCATTACGCCACCATTGAACAGCACGTGCGTCGGACAAGCCATGCCGCCCGGCCCGCGCCGGATGCCTTCCGCATCGGAACTGCCGCTGACTTGCTGGGAAAGGAAGCGCGCCAGGTGCTTCGTAATCGCCGGATCCGCCGCATAGGGCAGTCCCAGTTCCTGAAAGCCGATGCGCCGTTGCCGCGCCGGAAGATCGTTACTGCCCACCTGGGGAAAGAATCCGTTCACCAGAATCCGGTCGAGATCGTCGCGCTCCAGTTCGGTCTTGATCGTTCCACCGACTAGCTTGCTGCCTTTGCCCAGCAGAGTGACGGCCTGCTTTTTCAAAGACGGCTGCTCGAACAACTTCTCTTTCGCCAATCGGGACTGATGCCAAAGGGCGTGCAACTGCCAGCCGTCAATACGATGACCGGCGGCCTCCAGCCTTTGTTGCAGCAACCGGGCCAGAGCCAAGTCCATGTTGTCGCCACCCAACAGGATGTGTTCCCCCACAGCTATTCGCTTGAGCGCTAAATCGCCATTCTCCTCGGAGACCGCGATCAGACTGAAGTCGGTGGTTCCACCGCCAACATCGCAGACGAGGACTAAATCGCCAACCGTGATGTGCTTCCGCCAGTTCTCGCCCTGACTTTCCAGCCAGGCATAAAAGGCAGCTTGCGGCTCTTCCAGCAGCGTGACATGGGGGATTCCCGCCTGCTCGGCGGCGCGCCGGGTTAGCTCACGCGCCTCCTCGTCGAACGAGGCCGGCACGGTCAGCAACACTTCCTGATGGGCCAGCGCCAGCTCGGGATCATCTTGGGCGTGCTTGGTATCCCACGCCGCGGCCAAATGCCGCAGAATGTGCGCCGAGGCATCGACCGGGGACAGCTTGGGAACCTCTTCCGGGGCCTGCCAGGGCAGAATCGGCGAGGTGCGGTCCACGGCGGCATAGGAGAGCCAGGATTTCGCCGAGGCTACGAGTCTCCCGGGATTTTCCGCCCCGCGTTTGCGGGCGAGTTCCCCAATCACCAGTGATGGCGATTCATCCCATGGCAGACTCAGGCTGTCCTTGGGAAAGTCGAGTTCCCCGGGAACGTAAAGAGAAGAAGGAAGCATCGTCCGCTCCGCGACTTCATTCGGATTGACCAACTGCGAAATGCTTTCGACGGTGATACGGCGGTCGTCTTCGGCCACCGGAATCTCGCAAGCGGCCAGCGCCGAATTGGTGGTTCCCAAATCAATACCAATAATGTATTTTGCGTCCACTAATAAACTCCCAAGCCATTTCTAATTTCAAATTTTAAACTTTGTAATTGATAATTGAATTCCGGAGCGTTTCATCGTGGCCCGCTTGTCAATTTGAAATTTCAAATTACCAATTACAAATCTTCTCAGGGGACTTCGACCTCGGCCGGCGCGATCACCATACGCCCGGAACCCTGGGGCAGCATGGGGAGATTGATCTCCTTAACCCGCCATCCGCGATGGCGAAGCATGCCATGAATGGGCGGCTCGCCGGTGAGGTTTCCGATCAATTTGATCGCGGCCGCATCGAAGCCGGTCTCGACGCTAACCGGTTGATCTTCCGCCGCGTCGAGGATCGGTTCGATGCCGACATAGCGCTCGATCACCTGGCGGCAACTGTCATGGATATTACGCACCGCCGCGCCAAGTTGCTCGTCGGGGTACGGGGTCACGTCTTCCAGAAGAAAGTCGATCAACCGTCCATCCCTCTGCAAGAGGGCCAACATCTGTACGGCCCGGTCAAAAGACTCCACCGGCTTCTCGATTTTGACCGCCACCGCGGTGGCCGGTCCCGCATCCGGGGGGATTACCCCATGAAACAAAATCGAAAAAAAATAACGGAAAGCAAGCAGGATTCGGTTCATTGTTATTTTCCCTTGAGTGAGGCCATGTCGATGACAAAGCGATAGCGCACGTCGCTTTTCAATACGCGCTCATAAGCCTCGTTCACTTTCTGAATGGGAATCACCTCGACGTCACACGCAACGTTGTGCCTGCCGCAGAAATCCAGCATTTCCTGGGTTTCCTGAATTCCCCCGATCAGGGAGCCGGCAATACCGCGGCGCCCCATGACCAACGGCATGGCACTAACCGGAACGTCCTTATCCGGAATGCCCACGACCACCAGGGTACCGTCGATTTTCAACAGGTTGGTGTATTGGTTCCAGTCAATACCCGCGGAAACCGTGTTGATAATGAGATCGAAATGGCTCTGCAACTTGGTAAAGGTTTCCGCATCGGAGGTGGCATAAAAATGATCGGCGCCTAAGCGCTTGCCGTCGGCTTGTTTTTTCAGCGACTGGCTGAGGACGGTGACCTCGGCGCCCAAGGCATGGGCCAACTTCACGCCCATGTGTCCCAGTCCGCCCAGACCCACAATTGCCACCTTTTTGCCGGGGCCGGCTTGCCAATGCATAAGCGGAGAGTACAGAGTGATTCCGGCGCAGAGCAGCGGCGCCGCCGCGTCCAAGGGCAGGTTTTCCGGCATGCGGAGAACGTAGTCTTCCTTGACTACGATTTTTTCGGAATAGCCGCCAAAGGTGGGCGTACCATCATGCTCCTGGCCGTTGTAGGTGAAGACCAGGCCTTCTTTGCAGTACTGCTCCAGGCCTTTTTGACATGCGACGCAATGGCGGCAGGAATTCACGAAACAACCGACCCCAACCTTGTCCCCCACTTCGTACTTGGTAACCTTGCCGCCGACAGCGGTGACCACTCCTGCGATCTCGTGTCCGGGGACCATGGGGAAGATGGAGCCGCCCCACTCATCGCGGGCTTGATGAATATCCGAGTGGCAAATGCCACAATATTGAATATCGATTGCCACATCGTGCTCCCGCGTTTCGCGCCGTTCGAACGAAAACGGAGCCAGCGGAGCCTTGGCGGCGTTCGCGGCGTACCCCTTGACGTTGGGCATCCTCTTTCCCCCTGCGAGTATTCTTTGCCACATCGATACTACAAGATGAAGGGCGGATCGTTCACCTTTGCGGGGAGAGGGCTCGTCACCCCGCGTCGAAAACGCTGGGCCTGGAGTTTCTAGATTTGAAGTCGGTTTGGGCATACACACAGGTGGAAGCACCGGGCTTTAGCCCGGTGATCCGACGTTCGTTGGCAGACGGGCCTTTAGGCCCGGTGTATGCTGTTCCGAGCAGTTTCGGGAGGTGGCCAATGCCAGAGGAATGTCCCTACAGTTCGGCTTGCCGGGCGTTGGAGGTGTATCCTGCGCCACCGGGCCTGAAGGCCCAGGTGTTAAGGACGTTTGGTTCGTCGGGCTAAAGCCCGACGCTTCCACCGGTTGTGAATCGGGGGGTATGACAAACTACAAACACCTGATTTCAATGAATAAAATTCTTGGCGTATGTGTAAGCCGTGCGCCGTCCCTCCAGGACTCAGCTTCCCCACGGTTCGTCACCCAGCGTTGAAACGCTGGGCTAAAAAATACCGCACTTACGGTGCTCCGCCATTCCCATTTTGAAATAAAAACTCGTCCAACTTACCGTGGGGCACCCTTTTTATCTGTTTTTCACGCGCCTGTAAGCTTCCGTTCACATATCTGTTATCTCATGGGCTGGGTAGGCATCCGCGCCGGATATTCAGGGGACCTTGAATACGATTGAGGCCCCTCCGGCAAAAACCGCATAGTTATAACCACTTCCCCCAAAGAGGAATATGATATGCAAATCAAAGAATGGATGAAGGTCGCTTGTGCTTCCCTGACGATGGCTGCGTTAATGATGCAGCCGGTCGCCACTCTGGCTGAAAACCCGAACCTGGGCGGTGATCAAAAGAAGTTTGTGGAAATCGCGCCGCGTTCGGGCGATGAAGTCGCCAGCCACACTTTGCGTGTGGAAGACGCGCCGTACCTCACTCAGGATCAAAAACTCGATCTGCTCCGCAAGAAGATCAAATACGTCTTCGTTCTCTTCCAAGAGAACCGCTCCTTCGACTTCTACTTCGGCACTTACCCTGGAGCCCGGGGGCTGTTCTCGCAATCGGCCGGCAAAACTCCCGGCTTCGTTCAGCCTCTCGTCCTGACCAATGGCACAGTGGGCACGGTTTCCCCGTTCAAGATCCCGCAGTGGGTCACCGACGTCAACGGTAAGACGGTACTCCTCTATCCCGAGGACACCGACTCGGTGAACCACTCCCATAGCGGCATCGACGCCAAGCTGAATCTGGATGCCAATCACGTTCCCCAGAACAATCGCTACGCCTTCGTCGAGGAAGGCCTGACCGGAACGCTGAGCACCGATGGCAGCACCTATACCGGACCGGCGCCGACGGAAAAGCAGCAGCAAAAAGGTGAACTTGCGGTCGGTCATGTGGATTGCGATACCGCTCCCTTTTTGTGGAATTATGCGGATCGATTCACGTTATTTGATAACTTCTTTGACACCGTAATCGGACCGTCCACGCCGAATGCCATCGCCATGATTGCCGGCCAGTCGGGGAAGACGCAGTGGGTTGAGCATCCGGCGCTGGGCAGCAACTTTACGACAACGAACGCGCAACTGCCCGTTACTGGCGATCCTCAACCGTACTGGGGTTCGGCGCTGGACGTCCTCACTCCCGCCAATGAAAAACAGCCGGTTGATAATCCGGGCGGCGTGAGCACGAACCCGGCTTCCAATCTGACTTTCGCCAGTCTGCCGCTCTCCTTTATGGGCAATCAGATTGAAAAAATCACTGCGCAAGACATGAACCCCACCTTCGACCTGCTGGATATTCAAGGGGACATCAAGAAGATCGCCGGCGATAACAATAAACCGGTCAATTGGGGCTGGTTCCAGGAAGGCTACGATCACGAACCGAGCGATCCCGCCGGTCCAGCCACCAATTATGACTACATCGCCCATCACAATGGCCCACAATACTTTGGCTATGAAGCTAACAATCTAGGTGAGACCCAAACGCACCTGAAGGGCCTCGGCGATTTCTTTACCGCGATCAACGCCAATGCGCTACCCGCGGATGGTGGTGTCTTTTATGTTCGCGGCGGGTACGGCAATCTCGACAGCCTGACCCCTCGCTCGCCCAGCCCGGCGGTCGAGGCCGCCTTTAAGGGCAACGACGACCATCCGGGCTACTCCGATGCACAGATCAGCGAAGCGTTATTGGCCGACTCGATCAATGCCATCGCGAGCAGCAAATATTGGCCGCAGAGCGCCATCATCATCACCTACGATGAAACCGATGGCCTTTATGACCACACCCAGCCGCAGATCCGCTCGTTCGATCCTTTGGGCAACGCCCTCGATCAGGGACCCCGCATTCCGGCGATTGTTATCTCGCCTTATAGCGTGGCTCACGCCATCTCCCACGAACCGACCGAGCATGGCTCGATCATTAAGTTCATCGACCGGCTCTTTAACCTGACTCCGCTCGGCGATCTTCCGGACGAAGCTGCGGCCCGCGCTCTCGGCGAGAAAACTTACGGCCAGAAGTATCTGGGTCCGTCCGATGCGCAGACTCCGGATGTCGGCAACCTCTTCTCCGCCTTCGATAATGCCCGGCTGATGGGCAAAGAGGCGGCATTGCCCGCCGACTATGCGAAGATTCCGGCGGCGCAAGTTCTCAGTCTCCCCCATTTCGGCGCTCAAGGCTGCCGCGCCCTCCAGATCACTCCAACCGATATGGTGAACGGTGTTCTGATCGATCCCGCGCCGGCGGATTTCAATCCTCGTCCCAGCTCCAACCCCGGTCTGCCGACCTCGGGTAGCTGGCCGACGAACTAACCCGGGCTGCGCGAGTCGCGAGTCAGGAGCAGGAAGATGCCCCACTCGCGTCTCGCGTCTCGTGACTCGCGCCCTTAAGGACGTAATCGGAATGGATAGAGTTTCCGCATTTCTACTTGTGATTGTCTGGCTCATTCTGGGAGTCGCCGCAACCGCCCGCGCCGGCGCCACTCTCGATAAAGTCAAAGCCGCCGGTTCCCTCCCCTGCGGAATCAATACCGAAGAGCCGGAATATTCCACTCAGGACGCTCATGGAAATCACGCCGCCTTCGATTTGGATATTTGCAAGGCTGTCGCGGTAGCGGTACTCGGCCCCAACGCCAAGTTCACGGTAGCGCCCTTCCGTGACGAGCAGGACGCACTGAAGGCGCTGAAGTCCGGCGAGATCGCGGTGCTCGCTACCGGCTCTACCAATCTCCTCAATACCGCCAACTCCGGCTTAGGCTTTGCGCGATCCGTGTTTCTTGACTACCAAGGCTTTCTCGTGAACAAGAGCATGCGCATCACTTCCCCCAAGGACTTAGCCGGCAAAAAGACATGCTTCCTCGGAGGCGCCGAGATTGAGACGCAACTCGAAGGTTACATGCAGCGCGAGAAGATTAAGTGGCTTCCATTTTCCTTCCAGGAGGAAGGCGAGATGGAGGCGGCATTCCTCACTGGCAACTGCGCCGCCGTCACCGCCGATGTTTCGCAGTTGGCCTACGAGCGCATTGCCTTCAAAGGCCTGGCCAAGAATTTCGAAATCCTCCCAGACGTCATTGCCAAAGATCCATTGGCTCCCGTCTACCGACTGGACGACCCGCAGTGGGCGACCATCGTCAACTGGACGGTCGAGGCTCTGATCCAGGCCGAAGAAAGCGGAGTGACCCAAGCGAATGTCGCCATGATGGCCAAAAGTGAGGATATGGTGATCCGGCGTCTTCTGGGTTCCCAGCGCGGCTACGGTCAATCTGTGGGACTCGATGATGCCTGGGCCGCCCGTGTGATCGCGGCGGTCGGCAATTATGGCGAGATCTTTGAACGCGATCTCGGTTCGGCATCGAAAATGAAACTGGCTCGCGGTCCGAACAATTTGTGGACCAACGGCGGGCTGATGTATGCGGAGCCTATGCGGTGAGGACGCTATCGTCCGATTTTGCCGAGTAATTGACTGACGAGGCTGGCGCGGCGGGCTATTCGCAAATACTGTTCGTAGGCCCCGCGGCCCCACTTGGCGGCGGTGGAATAGCACTTGTACCAGCGGAAGGTAGGCACCAGTTGCGGCCCAAAGGCATTATTGAAACGGCCGTAGCCACTCATATCGTATAGCGATAACCCGTCGTCGGCGGCCCGGCACATTAATTCCCAATGCAGCAGATCATTGGGGTGCTGATCTCGGCCTTCCACTTCGCTGGCGGTATCCCATAGATAGACCGTCCCATTGTCGAAGGGAAACAGGCCGGTGGCCACCACTTCCCCGCTCGGATTGCGCACGCCCAAGGTATAAAGCAGACCTTGGGGACGCAGAAACTTGACGATGGCTTGGGGAAACGATCGCGGGAAAGGACAGTTCGCGCCGCGGCGGTGCAACGCGCGTGACAGTTGATCGTATAACCGGCCGCCGGCATCCTGGTCGTCGATCACTTCCAGTCCGTAACGCAAGGCTTTCCGAATGCCGTGCTTGCGTCCGTTCGACATGCGCAACATCATTTGCCGATGGTCGGGCAGGAGCGGCAAATGGTCCGTCCAGGTCTGGTGATGGCTAAAGCCGGCAGCCTCGAAGGCCGCATGGGGCATGGACGGATATTCCAACTCAACAGCGGCCAGACGTTCTTCCTTGGCCAAGTGTTCGATGGCACCCACGAACTCATTGGGATCGACCCCCTCGGCCAATAAGGGTCCCAGATAGTTGGTATGCCAGGAGCGTAAAGGACTTCCCAGAATGCGAAACGGTCCCTTCTTTACGATCCCCCCGCAGAAGTAGCCGACCACATTTCCCCCGGAGGTGATCGCCCAGTAACGCCATTCGGCCTCCTGCGTCTCGGCTAGACAATCCAACCACGCTTGACGATGAAACACTTGCCGCTGCGGGAAGGCGGCGATGATGGAGTCCCAATTGGCAATGTCGGTGGCCGAAAGCGGCTCCAGCCGCAGCCGCGAGGGCCTTGTTGTCGACATTCGCACTGTACGTGACCCCATTTCCGGAGACTCTCTCGACACAACAGACATCGCCTGAATCATATAAGCTGCCTGCCATTTTGCAAGTACCGAAGGTCACCCGGAGGTTGCCAAGGTGATAAGGAGAAAGACGTTATCGGCTGTAGAGCCCTGGAATCTGGCGAGTTATCCGCGCCCTCGTGGAGGGCACGGAACATTGCTTTGGACGGCCCACAATTTGTGGCAATTTACCCCTGCAGGCAGACCTAAACGTTGAGGTTCGTGTCAGGGGGTTCGAACGGGGACATAGGTAACACTTCGGACCGGGCAGATTGGTAACACATTCAGCCCGGGTTGAATTTCTACCGGATCGAGAAACGATTAATAGTAGCAGTCGTCGTAGCTGTGGGAATGTGAAAATCTCGCCCGGGGTTGGGCGAGATTTTCAAGGGACTGGGGGAAGGGCGGGAAAGCAGGGTTTGCTTTTCCGCGCTTTCCACAGTCCCGTCATTTCCACAGCTATTTCGGCTTCGTTTTTGGTAACTTTTCGACACGCAGCCTGCGGCTGTCAAATCGGGCCAGTGGGGTGGTGCAAAAACGGATGAGCCAATAGCGATCATCGATGGCTTCCAGCGCCACCCGCTCACCCGCCAAGGCCTTGCTGAGAAACACCGCCTGGTGTTTCCAGCCAAACTGCCCGCGCGTCATAACTCTTCGAACCTGCAGACCGCTGTCGTATTCCGGTTCTAATATCCGGGTGGGATAGGTTCGGGTTGAGATCGTGTGACAGGATGCCGGAGTCTGCTGGCCCAGTGCCTCGTGGGGACGCACTTCGTTGAACTCGTAGCGGAACTGGTCAAAGGCTCGTTGCTGGGCTCTCCGATTGGCGGACGGTGGTCTGGCGGTCTCGGCTTTCAATGTGCGGTGCATCCGCTCGTGGCGACCGTTGTCCTCGGGATGCGCTGGCCGGCTCCGCTCCGGCACAATCCCCAGCTTCATCAGATAGATCGACAGCGCCGATAGCCCTGCTACTGCACGGGTCGCGAAGGGCGGCCCATTATCGGTATGCATGGCCAGAGGCATCCCATACTCCCGAAACGCGGCCTCAAAGATCGCCCGAACATGCTCGGTGTTGGCGCGATCCACGGCCTGGCAACGCAGCAGGAAGCGACTGTGGGCGTCGGTCAGAGTCAAAGGATCAATCCGCTCTCCATCGCCAGTGCGGAACCAACCCTTAAAGTCGGCACACCAGACCAGGTTCGGCTCCACGGCGGCCAAAAACGGTTCGGTGTAGAGCGGAGTGCGGCGCCGCCTGGCTTGCGGGATACTGAGCCCTTCTCGTTTCAGCAGCTCTCCCACCGTGCTCAGCGCCGGCCATACCCGTTGCGGGTATTCTCGTTCCAGATAGGCGCAGAGTTTCTTTGGCCCCCAGCGAGGGTGTTTGCCTCGCAGTTCCAAGATCGAATGCTCAACATCGGTTGGAGTCTGCGCGAACTTTGCCGTGGCCTCGGCCAGCTTGGCGGTTCCAAGATCGAATGCTCAACATCGGTTGGAGTCTGATTAGGGTGCCAGCGTGGGGCGTGTGATCGATCCCGCAGGCCCTCCACGCCCTCCGCCACGTAGCGCTCAAGCCAGACGTATCCGGTCTTGCGTGCGATCCCATACTGCCGGCACAACTCCGCCATATTGTGGAAGCCACGGTTGTGGTCCATAACAAATCGAGTCCGTTCGTCCAAAACATCGCTCACTTTCCAAGGCATACTCGTTTGTAGCCCCTGATGTCGGACTCAATGTGTTACCTATGTCCCCGGTTCAAAGTGTTACCAGTCTGCCCGGTTCGTACCAGGGCACGACTTCAGTCGTGCCGAAAGGGCGTTTAGAGATGGTCGGCTTTAGCCGCTGGGGTTCCTGAAAGCGGTTCTGGCCCAGCGCAACAGCGGCTAAAGCCGGCCTTTGATTGCACGCTTTACGGCACGACTGAAGTCGTGCCCTGACACAACCCTGCCGAAAAGCTAAAGTCCACGCTACACCGTGTAACTCATTTCGATGGGCTAAGCCCAAGGCTTCCACCCTGGCCTAACCTTCCACGCTGCGGGGCTACGGACGGCCGCTGGCTTGGCGTTCGGGAGCCAGCCACCTATCAAACCATTGCACGCTACGAAGAATGACGTCGCGGCGGTGGGCGGCTTGTTGGATCATGTGTCCTTCTCCCGCATAGACTACGAATTCCACCGGAACATTCAAGGTCTTCAACGCGTGCCACCACTCGAAGGACTGTGGCGCCGGACACTCGCCGTCGCGGTCTCCCACCAGGATGAGCGTCGGCGTCTTTACCTGTTTGACAAAATTGATGGGGCTGCTCCGGGCATACGCATTGGGATCGTCATAGACGGAAGCGCCGAAATAAGGAACCATCCATTGATCGATATGGTTCTCGCCGTAGTAGCTGAGCCAATCGGCGATGCCGGCGCCGGCCACCGCCGCGGCAAAGCGATGGGTTTGCGTCTCCGTCCACATGGTCATGTAGCCGCCATAACTCCAGCCCGACAAGCCCAGCCGGTTGCTATCAATGGGAAACGTCCGCAAAACCTCGTCCGTGCCGGTCATCAGATCGCGATAATCGCCGCCACCAAAATCTTTAACGTTGGCGCGGGCAAAGGCTTCGCCTTCGCCGTAACTGCCTCGCGGATTGGGGCAAAAGACGAAGTAGCCCGCCGCGGCATAGGCCGCCACCGGCAGCCCCGGCCATCCCGCCTCACAGGCCGCCGCCGGCCCGCCATGCGCGTATACGATGAGGGGATACCTCTTGTTTGGCTGGTAGTTCCGCGGCGCTAAGAGCCAGCCCTGCACTGGCAGCCCGTCGCTTTTCCAGTGAATGCTGTGCGGCTCGCCCCATAGCGGCTTCACCTGCTCATTGGCGTGGGTGATCTGCTTCCAGGCGCCCACATGCCCGGCCCAGATTTCCGGCGGATGCAAGGCCGACGAGCGCACTACGGCCGTCTGCTGGCCATTGCGGGCCAGTGACAAACCGACGGCCCACGATCCAGAGGAGATTCGCTCGGCCCCCTGCCACAGTTGCGACACTTTGCCATCCATGGTCACGGTATTCACGGCGGAATCGCCATCCGCCAATGCGGTAAAGAGGACCTTGCTGGAACTGGACCAACTCAGCCAGCTAGCGGAGGCGGGCATGGCGACTGTCAGGTTGCGAGCCTCCCCTCCGCTCGCCGGCACAACATAGACGTCACCGCCGGTTACCCCCTGATCGCTCATTACGCCCTGAATGAAGGCCACAGTTTTGCCGTCAGGAGCATAGCGCGGGTTGGCGACCTGCTCCGCCGGCGTATAGATGGGACGCATTTTTCCGTCCAGCTCCAGGCGAAATAACTGTGCGATCCACCAATTGTTGTCCCCATCGCCCTGCGCCGCCGTCACCACAAAGCCCTTGCTATCGGGCGCCCAATCGTACTCATAGACGTACATATCGGCGGGCGATACCGCGCGAAAATTGCCGGAACTCGCGTCCACGACCCCGATCTGCTGTTCGTAGATTTTGTCTTCCACCACGCCGGAAGCCGGCGTCATCGGTTGCAGAGGGCCCGCGCTGCGTGTCGAATCCTTTATATAAAGTAGAGCAATACTCTTGCCGTCCGGAGACCAGAGCGGCGTCGAGATCGATCCGATAAAACCGGTCAGCTTGCGGGTTTGGCTACTGCGGATGTCCGCCACGTACAACTGTTGTTGTCCCGCATGCTCAGCGTCGGACTGGAACGCAAGTTGTGTGCCGTCCGGGGACCACGCAATCTCTCCTTCGAAGGCGGAATCGTTTTCGGTAGCCGTGATCCGGTACGGCAGGGCGGAACCCGAAGTATCGGCGACGAAAATACCGGTTCCATGCACGCCTTCTCCCGTGCGCCCCTCGACCCATGTCACATGGCTTCCATCGGGGGATACCGAGACCTGATAGTAGGTACGTACCGCCGTCAGCGCCTTGAGGACGTCGTCGACGGTCTTGGTATCGGCGTCCGACTTCGTCTGCGCCCAAAATTGCACGGGCACGAGCAGCAGAATAATAATCGCCAGTAAGTTATTCATCAGATGAACACCACCCTCGGGTGAAACAGGGTGCCGGCGACGCGGGTGGCGATCGCAATCATCTGATTCTGGCCATAAAAAACTTTTACCCGCGGGGCGGAAGACATTTCCGGCAAATTCACCGCACGTCCGGCGCGAATCTTGGCAGCGCTGTCGTCGTTGGCCGTGACCGCCGGAAGCGCGGGGAGCACCCGCCGCAGATGAATCAACAAGGCTTCGGATTGGCCCTGTTGACTCTCCCTCTCCACTTCCGCCAGCGTGCGGGCGTCAGATAAGGCGAATTCCGCCACCGCGGTTCGCCGCAAGGCGGAAAGATGCGCCCCCATTCCCAGCAATTGTCCCATCTCGTGCGCGATGGAGCGCATATAAGAACCGGAGGAGACGCGCGCGCGAAAACGCACCCGTTCCTCCGTCATTCCGAGAATTTCAAATTCCTTAACTTCGATTTCCACCGGTTGCAGTTCGACTTCTTGTTTCTTGCGCGCCAGTTTATACGCGGGGACTCCGCCGATTTTCTTGGCCGAAAACGGCGGCGGGGTCTGCATGATCCGGCCACAAAAACGTCCGGCCACCAGGACCACCTGTTCCAGGCTGGGCCGAGCTTCGGAAGCCGGCCCCGCCGGTTCCCCTTCGGCGTCGTAGGTGTCGGTGGCAAATCCGAAGCGAATCTCGCCCTCATAGGCCTTTTCGGAAGCATTATAAAACTGAGCCAATCGCGTCAGTTTGCCCAGAACCAGCGGCAAGACCCCGGTTGCCATGGGATCGAGCGTGCCCAGATGTCCTACGGATTTCTCCTGCAGGATACGGCGCACACGGTTGACCACGTCATGCGAGGTCATCCCCGCCGGTTTGTCGATTACCAGCACTCCATTGATCATCACAGTCTGCTATCGTGTTTTTTGTAGTTGAGTTCCCCAATGTCCGGAAGGTCATGATCTGCGCCTCCCGACGAGGGCATTCCCTGGACCAAGTGTAGCAAGATGATTCCGATTCGCGACGACGCACCTCGTTTCTGCACGCCCTATGTGAATTATTTTCTCGTAGCGGCGAATGTCGTCGTGTTTATTTTCGAAAAACTGCAGCCCCCGCGTCTGCTCGATGCTCTGATGTTCCAGTTCGGCTTCGTGCCGGTGAAGGTGACGGCCCTGCTTAGCGGGATACACCGGGTCAACGCCCATGGCTTTGTTTTCCATGTGAGCCTCGACACCGCCTTGCTGCCCGTGTTGACCTCGATGTTTCTCCACGCCACCTGGCTGCACCTGATCTTTAACATGTGGGCGCTGTGGATCTTCGGGGACAACGTCGAGGATTATCTTGGGCACTTCCGCTATCTGATTTTCTATTTTATGAGCGGCATGGGAGCGGCTGCCTTGCATTACGCGCTCAATAGCGGTTCGGCAATGCCCACCGTGGGCGCCAGCGGCGCGATTGCCGGCGTGATGGGCGCCTACCTGATTCTTTATCCCTCGGCGAAAGTGCTCACTTTGGTGCCCCTGCTCTTCTTTATCACGTTCATCAATTTGCCCGCCTGGCTGGTACTGGGATTCTGGTTTATCGTCCAATTTCTAAGTGGAACCGCCACGGCCATTGCTCCAGGTTCCAGCAGTGGAGGCGTGGCGGTATGGGCTCACGTTGGCGGATTCCTCTGCGGCATCGCCCTGATTAAACTATTTCCGAAACGGCCCCGCCGCTTCCGCGTGGGAGCCTGGTATGGATAGGACGAAGGAGTTAGAGTTATAGGGCTCCGGCTGTAGGCGTTAGTACTAGTTCTTCCACAGTGGCGTCCTCCGGCAGGCTGATGGCGTGCAGTGTGGCGCGGGCAACGGTTTCTGCGGATAACATGCGGCCGCGGGGAGCGTCCGGCCAGAACTGATTCCAGATGGTAGTGTCGGTGGCCCCGGGATACAGGCCAAGCACACGAATGTTACGCTCCCGTACCTCTAAGCGCAAGGCATCGGTGAAACCCTTCGCACCGTGCTTGGCCGCTATATAGCCGGACTCGCCGGCAAAAACCGTCTTGGCCGCCACCGAGAGATTATTCACGATGACGCCGCCGGGAGGCATTAGCGCCAACGCGGCGCGTGCGCATAGAAACGTGCCGGTCAGGTTGGTGTCGATGGCGTCGCGCCAGTCGGCCAGGGTTACCTTCTCCACCGGCGCCGAGGGTCCCACCATGCCCGCGTTATTGATCAGGATATCGACGCGCCCGAAACGCAACTGGATGGCAGTGAAGAATCGCGCGACCGAGTCCTCCAGCCGTACATCGCATTCCGCCGCCAAGACCGCTACGCCGAAGCGCTTTGTCAGTTCGTCCGCCGGGAGACTGGTAGCCTCCCGCGCACAAAGCGCCAGATCGCAACCTGCCTCGGCAAAACATTCCGCCATAGCCCGGCCAATGCCGCGACTGGCGCCGGTGATCACTGCGAGCTTTTTTGTGAGAGGCATCATCTTAAGGACGTCGTCGGGCATCGGTCGTCGGTCGTCGGCCAGAAAACCCAAACCCTTCGCGGCACAGAAGCGGTCGTCGCTCGATGACCGCGCAGGGGGTTGATTGCTAGCCGACGGCCGACGACCGAGAGCCGACGGCTGCTCTTACACACTTCCATTCATGCGGCTATGGATCAGGGCCAGGAACTCATCCCGGGTCCGCTTGGAAGTGCGGAAGGCGCCTTGCATCGACGAAGTTACCGCGGCGGAATGCTGTTTTTCCACTCCACGCATCATCATGCAGAGATGACGGGCCTCGATCACCACGCCAACGCCTTGAGGATGAACCGCCTGCTGAATAGCCTCGGCGATTTGCGTGGTCAACCGCTCTTGCACTTGGAGACGGCGGGCAAAGCAATCCACCAAACGCGGGATTTTGCTGAGTCCAATGACCTTGCCGGCGGGCAGATAGGCCACGTGAACTTTTCCGAAAAATGGCAACATATGGTGCTCGCAAAGGCTAAACATCTCTATGTCCTTCACGATCACCATTTCGTCGTAATCGACGCTGAATAAGGCATTCCCCAGAATGGTTTGCGGATCTTCCTGGTGGCCGCGGGTCAAAAATCCCCAGGACCGCTGCACGCGCTCCGGAGTATTCAATAACCCTTCGCGTCCGGGATCTTCGCCCAAACGCACCAACAGTTCGTGGATCAACTCCGCCATGGTAGCGCCGGTCAAATCCGGGGTTTCGGTTTCCTTAAGTTTCATCGCTCTTCCTGTCCGCTCGATAAATTCGAGTTTCCAGTTTCGAGTTTCAAGTTTCGAGAATGGCGCCGGCCACTCGCAACTCGCAACCGTACTGCGGTTAGCGGCGAATCTCGCCGCCTCCGGCGTATTCGAAAGAATTCTGAGACGTTTCTTCCAGCTTCACTCCTTCCAGATGAGCGGCATGGAAGTTACGCTGCAAAATCTCAAAAATCGTGCTGGCCAAGTTCTCGCTCGTGGGCACGCTGCCGGCGAAAGCGGGCGTCAGATTGAGGTGCTCATGATCGAAGCGCGCGAGCACTTCCCGTTCCACCGCCGTATCCAGTTCCCCCAGGTCGCAGATCATGCCGGTACGTGCGTCGATGGGACCGCTGACGGTAACTTCCAGAGCATAGTTATGCCCATGACCATACGAATTATTGCACTTGCCGTAAACGCGTAGATTGTCTTCGGTCGACCACCCCTCATTGTGCAATCGGTGAGAAGCGGCGAAATGATATCGCTTGGTCAGGTGCGCTCGCATCAGTAAGCCCGCTATTCCTCTCCGTAGAAATCCGCGAACAGGTCGCTGCATTCATAAACCCGAACCCGATGCAGTTGAGCGGTTTGCAGGCGCGGCTGCAAACGCTTCCACACCGCTACCGCCAGGTTCTCGGTGGTCGGGATCTGTTGGGCGAACTCCGGCACTTCCTTGTTTAAGAAGCGATGATCGAAGGAATCCAGCACCTCGCGGTTCAAGACTTCCTTTAACTCTTTCAGGTCCATCACAAAGCCGGATTGCGGGTCGACTTCGCCCTTGACCGTGATTTCCAGCGTGTAATTGTGCCCGTGCCCGTTCGGGTTATTGCACTTGCCAAATAGACGCCGGTTCTCCTCGGCCGAAAGCTCCGGATTATGGTAATAATGCGAGGCACTAAATTCAGCTTTGCGGGTCAGATAGATCATGCGGCCCCTGTTAATTCAGTAATTGAGTAATCGGGTAATTGAGTAAAGTAAACCCGTACAATTTCGAATTTCAAAACTGTAACCTTACCGCCACGCTAACAGCTCCGCACAAACCGCGGGTCGATTGCAAATCTCTCAAACCCTAAATGTCATGTAGCCCAGACATCGAGAAAATAGATTCTCTCTGTAATTCTACAATCTCTTGCCACACCACACGATATCAGCCCGGCGAGGTCTTCAATTACAAATTACTCAATTACTGAATTACAAATTCCCCGGATATTCTCGCCCCTTCCACACCACAGCGCCCCGCCTATAGGCGACTCGTGAGCGCCATAAAAGATACGCGAAAAGCGGCAGGCCCAGTGGCGCCAAGGTGGTCGAGAAGAGATCGAAATGCGCTGTTCGCACCCGGCGAACGAGATTGATTCAGGTGGGCGCGGCCACAATTGCCGCCGCTAGGGCGAGGCGGTGATCGTCTATGACGGCCGCGATCACGGCGACTGAAAACAAGCCCACGCTGCCGACAAACTCCAGCAGCCGGCGGAGGGCCAAACGCCCCGCCTGAGGAAAGAGCAATACCAGATTCTTGGTCCACCCTTCGCGCATCTGGCTAAAGCTACGATACATACGCGTGCGCACCGCGTCGCCGCCGAAGCGAAACGATAACCGGCGGCCGCTACGTTTCACATTGCGCGCCAAGGCCACGTCTTCCAGCAAATCACCGGCTACCGCCGCGTGGCCGCCAACCGCGAGGTAGGATTCGCTGGCGATCAGGAGATACTGGCCATTGGCGGCCGCCACCGGAGATGCGGGATCGCTGACCTTGCGCGGAGCGAAAGCGCGGGCCAATTCCGCAAACACCAAGGGCATCAGGGCACGCTCGGCTATGCCGTGGACCTCTTGTTCCGGCGAGTAGGAGAGCAACATGGCCCCCTGATCTCGGGCTTCTTCCATGGCGCGCGCCAGCGAGCCAGGCTTATGAACCGTATCGGCGTCGGTAAATAGCAGCCATGGAGCACGGGCCGCGTCGGCTCCGGTCTGGCAGGCGTTGTTTTTGCCGGTCCACCCTGGAGGCAACGGATTGGCCGCCAAAATCCGTACTCCGTCGAATGATTCGGCGATGGCACGAGTACGATCCGTCGAGCCGTCGTCAACGACAAGAATTTCGTACTTCACGCCGGTCTGTGCCAGCAAGGATCGTAGACACGCCGCCAAGGACGATTCTTCATTGCGGGCGGGAATGATCACCGAAACCTCGGGAAATCCATCCAGGCGAGAATCGCTTTGCGCTGTCATGTGCCCGAATCATATAGAATTTGACTCGGAATGACCAAGTGAGACCTATCCGGCATCTCGTTCTTATCTTGCCCTTGCTGGCGATATTGTCCGCTTGCTACAGCGGCTCGCGCCCCCCCGGCATCGACCAACCCGCACCCGACTTTACCGTCAGCGACAACGGTCACAGCTTCTCGCTACACGATTTGAGAGGCAAAGTCGTGGTATTGAACTTCTGGGCGACTTGGTGTCCGCCATGTGTCGAGGAAATGCCCTCGCTGGTGGCCATGCAGCAGACGCTGAAGGATCGGGTGACGGTAGTGGCTGTCAGTATCGACGTGGATGGCGATGCCTATCGCCAGTTTATAAAGAGCCATAACGTCGCCTTATTGACCGTCCGTGATGCCAGTCAGACCAGCAATAGCCTATATGGCACCTATAGGTTTCCCGAAACCTACATCATCGACCGCGCCGGCAAGATCCGCCGTAAGTTCATCGGCCCTGTGGACTGGAATGACGCGGACATTCAGACGTATCTAAGGCAAATGTAGGTTTCAGAAGGCAAGGTTTCGGAGGTTCGAAGGCAAGGTTTCGGAAGTTTCGGAGGCCCGGCAGCTTCGCGTTGCCTTGAAATGTTTTGCGTCCCCCTAGAGTTAACTTCCGAAACCTTTGAAACTTCCGAAACCTCCGGAACTGGGGTTAACCTCCGAAACCTCCGAAACCTTGCCTTTGAAACCTCCGAAACCTAGAGCCTAACCCTTCGCAACCTCAACGAATTGCTAATCACCGAGACCGAGCTGAAACTCATGGCGGCGGCGGCAATGATGGGGCTCAGCAGTAACCCAAAAAACGGATACAAGAGGCCGGCGGCAATCGGCACGCCCAGGGCGTTATATCCGAAGGCCCAAACCATGTTCTGGCGGATATTACGCATCACCGCACGGCTCAAGCGGCGCGCGCGCACCAGTCCGCGAAGATCGCCCTTTAATAGGGTGATCCCACCGCTTTCCATGGCAATATCGGCGCCGGTGCCCATGGCGATGCCAACTTGCGCCTGGGCCAGCGCCGGGGCATCGTTAATGCCGTCACCTGCCATGGCGACAACGCGTCCTTCCGCTTGTAATCGCTTCACCACTTCCGCCTTCCGGTCGGGCAAGACCTCGGCTTCAAATTCGTCGATGCCCAATTTTGCCGCAACCAGTTCCGCCGTGCGGCGGCTGTCGCCGGTCAACATGACCACGCGTATGCCTTCGGTGTGCAAAGCCTGAATGGCTTCGGCGCTGGACGCCTTAATCGGGTCGGCCACTCCCAACTGCCCGGCGGCTTGGCGATCAAACGCCACGTACATCACGGTTTCACCCTTCGCGTCAGACCCCGCATCGGGAGTGGAATTCACTCCCAGCTCTTGCATCAGGGCGGCGTTCCCCACTGCAATCTCCTGGCCCTCGACCTCCCCAATAACGCCGCGTCCGGTCAGCGAGCGGAAATGCTGAACCGAACTCAGCTTCAGGCCTTGTGCCAGGGCCGCGGTAACAATGGCATCGCCCAGGGGATGCTCACTCCCGCGCTCCACGCTGGCCGCCAACCGCAGAAGCTCGGTTACGCTGACACCGCTGGCCGGCGTCAGCGTGACCAGCTTCGGCTTGCCTTCGGTCAATGTGCCCGTCTTATCCACCACCAGTGTGTCGACCTTCTCCATCAGCTCCAGCGCTTCGGCGTTGCGAATCAAGACTCCGGCCTGCGCGCCGCGCCCCGTACCCACCATGATGGCCATGGGAGTAGCCAAGCCCAAGGCACATGGGCAGGCGATGATCAAGACGGCAACGGCATTGACCAGCGCGTAGGCCATCCGCGGCTGCGGTCCGGCGAGCGACCAGACAACAAAGGTCAGCACCGCTGCGGCAATCACCGCGGGGACAAAGACGGCGGCCACCTTATCCGCCAGTCCTTGAATCGGAGCACGGCTGCGTTGCGCTTCGCTGACCAAACGCACGATTTGTCCCAACAGGCTCTCGCTACCCACGCGCTCGGCCCGCATCACCAGCGTCCCATTGCCATTGGCCGTGCCGCCGATAACGGCGCTTCCCGGCTGCTTCTCGACCGGCAACGATTCGCCGGTAACCATGGACTCATCGACCGCGCTGCCGCCTTCCACTACCACCCCATCGACGGGAATTCTCTCTCCCGGTCGTACGCGCAGACGATTGCCCGGATGCACGCGATCCAGCGGGATATCTTGCTCGCCGCCGTCGGCTTGTACCAGCCGGGCGAGTTTGGGAGCCAGATCGAGCAGGGCGCGAATGGCGCTGGAGGTGCGGCTGCGCGCTCGCAACTCCAGCACCTGGCCCAGCAATACCAGGGTAATGATGGCCGCGGCGGCCTCGTAGTACAACTCGGCAACGCCGTCTTTGAGGAAGGCGACGGGCAAAAGGCGCGGCGCCAGGGTGGCAATCAAGCTATACCCGTAGGCGACCGAGACGCCCATGCCAATCAGCGTGAACATGTTGGCGTGACGAAATTTAATCGAGGTCCAGGCGCGCTGAAAAAACGGCCAGCCGCCCCACAGCACCACCGGAGTAGCCAGCGCCAATTGAATCCAGCTCAACGCGCGCATACTCAAGCCCAAAGGCATCGCCATATAGGCCATTGCCAACAGGATTAAAGGCGCCGTCAGCACCAGACATACCCAAAATCGCCGGCTCATCTCCCGCAACTCCGGATTGGCCTCCTCGGTGGCAGTAACCGTACGCGGCTCCAAAGTCATGCCGCAGATGGGGCAGCTGCCCGGCCGGTCGCGGACGATCTCAGGATGCATGGGACAGACGTATTCGATTTTGGTGGCGGCCACCGCCGGGATCTCGGGCTCCAGGGCCATGCCGCACTGGGGACAGGCCGCCGGCGCCGCGCTATGGACTTCCGGACACATCGGGCAGAAGTAACGTTGCGCCAGAGTGTCCAGCGCCGGCGTTGGCGCAGGAATGGGAGGCGCGGGCCGCATGCCGAGTTGCACTAATCCGCTGGACCCGGCCGGGCGCATCATTACCAGCTTGGCGTTCGGACGTAGATACTGTGCGGCGTTGGCTTGGAACTCGTGCGCACAATGCGTACAGCAAAAATAGTAGGTTTGGCCCGCGTGGTCGACCTGTGCCTTGGCCGTCGCCGGATCCACCGTCATGCCGCAAACCGGGTCTTTCGCCATTATTTACTCCTGCCCAGATCTTAGATTATTCACCGCAGAGGGCGCGGAGGGCGCGGAGGAAAGCAAATAAACTCCGTGACCTCCGTGTCTCAGTGCCTCCGTGGTAGGTGTTTCCTGGCCAGCCCATGCTGCTGCTATATTTAATTGAGGAAGGATTTTGCCATGACTGCCGTGGATGTCTGCTTCCGCTATGTCACGCCTCCGGGGGAACGCGAGATGCGTGCTATTGACCGCATCTGGGAGGTGTACGGAATTCGCCGCCTCCAGTTTGATGAGACGGCGCATACCGTGCGCGTCGAGTACGATGCCACACGACTGAACGAGGCCACCGTGGCCGGACTTCTACGCCGCGCCGGCATCGATGTGCGCGAGCAGATTGATTTGGCGACCGCTTAAATTCTGCGCCGAAGAATATCTTTTGTGCCGCCTGCCGCGACATCGGCGGCACGATGAAAAACATTTGCTATAATTCAGTTTCGGCTTTGGCACGTGCGCCCGTAGCTCAGCTGGATAGAGCGTCTGACTACGGATCAGAAGGTCGGGAGTTCGAATCTCTCCGGGCGCACCAGATTTTTGTCGGCTTGTGAACCACTGCTAGCATCGTAGATCTTCGCAAAAAAATCCTGTCCGTCGAAGATCTTAACGCTCATGCCATGCATCCCGGCTGGCGTTAATAGCCCCGCCCAGATGTAGTCGTTGATCCAGCAAACTTATGGCCTGTCGCTTCGAACGCTCGTAGGCTTCTTCCTCTCCGACCAGCACCGCGATCTGATCGGCCAACAGGCGGCTAATGGATGTGTGACGCCGCGCAGCCAGAACCCGAGCCTTCCGGAGAATCTCCCGGCTGAGACTAATTGTCACGTTCTGCTTAGGCGTATCCACCACATCGGCACCTCACGTATACTACGCCTACCGTGTATCGGTTTTGCCAGACGCGAGAATGGCAAGTTGTCCTGATCTGATGTAGCATTTCGATTTTTTAGAAGGGCCCGTAGCTCAATTGGATAGAGCGACAGACTTCGAATCTGTAGGTTGGGGGTTCGATCCCCTCCGGGCTCACCAGAACAGTCGCGAGTGGCGAGGTGCTAGTTGCGAGCTAGCCTCCTAAGTTCAAGATGTTACAGCTATTACTTCAACCATCGCATAACCCGCAGCAACAGGCGCTCGCAACTCACAACTCGCAACTTCCTCAAAATCCCAGCCTCAACTGGGGCTGCTCTTCCGAGCGCAGGACGATGGCGGTGGCGTCGTCGCTGAGCGGTACTCCGCCACAGAAGTTTGACACCTCCTGCAAGATTCTCCGCGACGATACGTCCGGACGAGCCAGGTGTTCGCGCAAGCGCTGCTCGCCGTATTCCTCGCCTCCAGAATCTCCGGCATCGGTAACGCCATCGGTGTATAGCACGACGCGCGCGTCCTCGCTGAGGTGGACCACCTGCTCGTCATATTCACCATCGGCAATGCCCAGCGGCAGTCCGGCCTCGGTTTTCAGGAAATCCGTGTGCTGTCCATCGCTATAGATGGGCCAGGGATGGCCGGCATTGGCAAAGGTCAGGGTCCGGGCGGAAGCGTCCAGTACGGCAAAAACCATGCTGACGAACCGCTCCCGCGGCATATCGTCCAGCAAAATGCGATTGAGACGCGCCAGTACGGTTGACGGGCTGGTGTAGCTGTTCAAAACAGAACGCAATAAGGAGCGCGCCGAACACATCAGCAGCGCCGCGGCCATGCCTTTGCCGCAGACATCGCCCAGCACCAGGCCCCAAAGTGGACGGTGGCGCCGGGCGGAGCGAAGTGGCACGAAGTCATACCAGTCACCGCCCACGGCGCCCGCGGTCACGCAATCCCCATCAATCAGGAACCCGGGCACCTCCGGCATGGATTGCGGAAGCAATGCCCGTTGGATGGCGCGGGCTTCTTCCTTCTCCCGGCGCTCGCGCCGGAAGAGGCGTGCATTCTGTACCGCAATGGCAATATGCTCAGCCAAGGCCTCCAGTAGTTGCAATTGCGCTCGTGAAAAGCCGTTGACCCGGGGCTGCTGGGCGCTGAACACGCCGATCAATTCGTCCCCGATTTTCAAAGGGATATCGACCTCCGACAAGGTGTCCTCGACGCAGGCGATATAGTACGGATCCTGGCGCACGTCGGGAGCGTAATAGGTATGACCCAAAGCGGCGGCGTGCCCCACCATCCCGTCCTTCCCGATGCGGTAACGGGAACTGCGGTAACCGATCCCCCGAGCACAAGCCGCGGGTACCAGATCACCGGTTTGTTCGTCCTTAAGCAGAATTCCGGAAAGTGAGCACTGAAAGGCCACGGCGACTTCGTTGACGATTTTGTCCACCAACTTGTCCAAATCCAGGATGGAGTTGATCTTTTGGGCCGCGTCATTCAATAGCCGCAAAGAGCGGATCGCCTCGTCACGATTGGGCTCCTTGCCGGACCACCTTTGGCTGTCGTAATCAGGGAGGGGCAAACTGGCCATGCAACAAGTCCTCAACGCTTTCTCGCGCTTTCCCCATTAGATGTCCCCGTGTGCCAGCGGGTCGTAAATTCCAGCGGGGTTTGCCGGCTGGTGGGCAAAGCCTGAACAGCTAACCCATATCGGTTAGAAACCATTAAGAAAAATCCGCCTAAGGTAATCTTTTCAGAACACTTGGCCGATATTCCTAACATGAGTGCCTCGCTCGCCCCACCCATGGCCGGGCCCACGAAGTTCGTTGCGCGACAGGCGATCCTCGATCGCTCGCAAAGAGTTATCGGCTACGAGCTTCTGTTCCGTTCAGGGGTGCAAAACAGTTTTCCGGACGTAAATTTTGCCAGCGCTTCCCGGGCGGTGATCGATAAGTCCCTGCTGGTGGGAGTCGATGTCCTGTGCGACGGGCAAAAGGCATTCCTCAATTGCACGGCGGACGTTTTAGTCGACCAATTAATCACAGTTTTGCCGCCTTCCACGACCGTGGTCGAGATTCTGGAATGGATTGAAGTCACTGACGAAATCATAGCCGCGTGCCGCTCGTTGAAAAACGCGGGCTATATGATCGCCTTGGACGACTTCGTGCCCGAAGGTCCGCAGCAGCAACTGCTCGGATTGGCGGACGTGGTCAAAATCGACGTGCAATACACCTCGCCCAGCCTTTTCCGGCCGTTTATCCGCGAGCATCTGGCACACGGGCGCTGGATGGTGGCGGAAAAAGTTGAGACGCAAGCCTGCTTCGAGGAGGCTCGAACCGCTGGATTTACACATTTCCAGGGATACTTCTTTGCCAAACCGGTCATTCTGGGCATGCCAGATCTGCCGGCGGACATTCTCAATCGAATACGACTGCTGCAATGTATCGCCAACGAAGATCTAAATTATCGCGAAGTCGAAACCATCATCAAATGCGATCCGGCGCTCTGTTACCGTCTGCTGCGCTATCTGAATTCGGCACTCTTCTCGCTTCCCTGTAGCGTACGCTCGGTGCGGCACGCCCTGAGTTTGCTGGGCGATCACGAGGTCCGCCGATGGATCGCGCTCATTGTCGCCGTAGCGGCGATGCAGGATAAACCCGCAGCCCTGCTGCGACTGGCCTTGTTGCGGGCAAAATTCTGCGCCAGCATGGGAGCGTTATTGCACTGGCAGGGCGGCGACCTGTTCCTGTTGGGGCTCTTCTCCCTGATGGACACGATTCTGGATATCCCGATGCCCGATCTTCTGGGCCGCGTATCGCTGCCGGAGCAGATCCAGCAAACCTTATTGGGACACAGCACTCGTCTGGATCATGTGATGAAGCTGGTCCATGCCCTGGAAGTTGCCGATTTTGATTGCTGTGACGAGATCGCCAAGACCCTCAAACTTAAGGAAGATTCCATCTCCCAAGCCTATTTCGAAGCGGTAGCGTGGAGCAAAGACTTCGCGAACATCGCGTAAGGAAAAGCGGCGGGCGGATGTGGAAATGCTGGACACCGGATTTCCCACTGCACACGCACTAGCCCGTTACCGTTGCTTCCTTCCGGACCTGGCGGGGTTGGCGGGATTGCATCGCGCGGGACCGATGCCCAGCGTTTCTATTTTAGCAGAAAGGCCTTCGGCTCTTGGCCCTCGGCCTTCGGCCACACAAGAGCCGCCTTCGGCCGTCGGGCGTCGGCCGTCGGCCAACACACCTTATCGACATTCTCGGAGATGCCGCCTAGTCGATTGCGCTTCTGCTGGCCGAAGGCCGACAGCCGAAGGCTGCCTTTGTGTGGCCGAAAGCCGACAGCCGAAGGCCGATGGCTGCCTTTTCGTGTTTAAATACGGAGATGGCTGTGGCTAAGTCCAGCGCCATTGAGCGTCATTTTCAGGTTTCGCTGTTCCTGTTGCTGAGCACGGGCTTCGCCACCTTGGCGTCTACCGGGCGACTGGACGCGCTCTCGCTTCTGCTGGTGGGCATCGGGCTAATCCTTCGCGGATGGCAATTGGCCCGCAACTACGAGTTCAACATCTCCGAGCGCTGGACCTCCTGGATCACTTTAGGATACGTGCTGTTTTACGGGGCCGACTATTTCCTGTTCTCCGCGCGTAGCGCCACTCCGTTTGTGGCGGCTACCGTTCATCTGGTGCTGTTTGCGATGGTGGTCAAGATTTTTTCGGTCCACCGCGCCCGCGATTACATGTATCTGGCGGTGTTGGCGTTTCTGGAAGTGCTGGCGGCGTCGGTTCTCACCGTCGATACCCTCTTTCTAGCGGCCTTTACCGTGTTTTTGTTGGTCGCGATTAACACCCTCGTAAGCTTTGAAATGCGTAACGCCGCCGCTAAAGCGGAGCGCTGCGCATCGACGCCCGGAGAACAACGCAATCTGCCGCGTTCGCTTTCGGCTTATACGCTGGGGCTGGTTGCCGGAATCCTGGTGCTGGCGGCCGGACTCTTTTTTGTTCTTCCGCGGGCCGCCGGCGGGTATCTATCCGCCTTGGCCCCGCAAAGCCAGGTGGTGAGCGGCTTCAGCAACGAAGTGAACCTCGGCAGTATCGGGGAGATCAAGCTGCTGAGTAGTGTTGTCATGTACGTGCAGTTTCTAGGCAATGCTCCCGCCGCCCCCACCCTCCGTTGGCGCGGCGTGACCCTGGGTTTGTTTGACGGGCACCGCTGGTTCAATCCCGTGCAGGATGGAGACTCGCTCACACGCACAGAAGGCCGGCTTGATTTCATGCAGCTTTACCATAGATGGGAAGATGCATTGATTCCCGCCCATCATCGCGGGCTGCCGCATACCGCACATTATCGGGTGTTGATGGAACCGATTGGCGAAAGCGTTTTCTTCTTAGCGCCGAAACCGGAAGCCCTGCTGGCGCCCGCCCTGCAGATCGGCGCGGACATAAGCGGCACCATCCGCAACATCGACCGGGAGCGCCCGATCAACAGCTACGAGGCAATCTCGATCATTGACCCTCCCAATCCCGCGGAATTACGGATTGCCGGAAGCAACTACTCCCCTGAGATTCAGCTGCGCTACTTGCAATTGCCCAAGCATCTGGACCCTAGAATCAGCGAACTGGCCGAACAAGTCACGCGCAAGGCCAACAATTCCTACGACAAAGCCACAGCTCTGCAGTCGCATTTGCGTACGCAATACGGGTACACCCTGCAACTGCCGGCGGCGGCGCCCGACCCGTTGGCCGAGTTTCTCTTTGAGCGCAAACGGGGCCATTGCGAATACTTCGCTTCCGCAATGGCGATTATGCTGCGTACCTTGGGCATTCCGGCCCGCATGGTCAATGGTTTCATGAGCGGGGAGTTCAATCAGTTCACCGGCAGTTATGTGGTGCGGGCGCGCGATGCGCACTCCTGGGTCGAGGCCTATTTCCCCGGACATGGTTGGGTCACCTTTGATCCCACACCCTCCGACCCCAACGCCGCGGCGGAGACCTCCAGCCGGTTCATGCTTTATCTGGATGCCGGACGCGAATTCTGGCGGGAATGGGTAATTAATTATGATTTCTCCCACCAACGCCAGCTTACCTCCGCCACCACGACGCGGACGCGGCAAACCGCCTACCGGATGGCCGGATGGTTCCATAAGAAGTACGCGGCACTCATGCGACTGGCGGAACGCAATCGCGATCGCCTGCGGCGGGCTCCGCAGCGCTGGCTAGCCGCTCTGTTCGGCATAATTCTGGCGTTGGCTGTGGCGGTGAATTCCCGTCAGTTGTATCGGGCGCTGGCGGCGCGCCAACTGGCTCGGCATCCCGAACGCGCGCCGCGCTCCAGTGCGACTGTATGGTACGAACGAGTACTCGGTACGCTGGCTCGCCGTGGCTGGCATAAGCGGCCGGCTCAAACCCCGGCCGAATTCGTGGCCACCATTCCCGATCTCGTCGTGCGCAGTTCCCTGGCGGAATTTACGGCGCATTATGAGCGCGCCCGCTTCGGCGATTCCGTCGAGGACGCGCAACAATTGCCTAAGATTTTTCGCCAAATCAAAGAAACAAGACGAAGGGCATAGAACAGGTTTCAACGTTTCAAGGTTTCAAGGTTTCCTACCCACAAAGTTTAGGCTGGTAAGCTCGAGGAATTCGGACCCGGTGATGCCCGGGATTATTCAGCCGTGTAATCTCCATGGAGAGCCCGCCGACGGGGGCGCCAGCGCTACGTTTGCAGTGCATTTCAGCTTCTGGAATCTTTGAGCTTCTCCGGTACTATCTTGTGCCAAACTCAACATTGCACAATCCCCCGGTAAAGATTGTTTCGATCAGTTGTGGGTAATTGAAAGGTCTGGAGACCGGCGCTGCACCGGCGCCGCAAGCTTCCAGCACTATCGACCCGCCGCTAGGCGGGCCAGAGAATCCAAGCGCCCCGAGTAGGTGATCTTCGCGTCAATAAACGGGATCTGGCCGTCCCGTCCCAGCAGGAAGGTCGACAGGCTCTTGCGGCCATCCTTGATCTTGCGGTCCTCGAAGATCCCGCCGCATTCGCGAAACATTTCCAGTTTCGTATCGTGCACGACAACAGCAGCAGGCAGTTGGCCACTTCCAACTGCGTCCCGCAGCATCGCCGGAGAGTCGATCTCCATGCGGACAGGGGTTGTGCCATGACAAAACAAAACGCCCGGAATCGACATGCCAGCGTGACCTCACAGAACTGGATTCCGATCAGCTTATCTTTAGCCCGGCGAAGGAACAAGCGGAATCACGTCTAAATCCTGGGTCCGATTCGGGTCCAATAGCCATTCCCGGGGATGTCTGGCGACGCGGTCGTCTTGCTCAATCGCTTTTACAGCGGTTCCTTCAGCGCCAACAGCGGATTGCCTGGTTTGAGGATGACGGGGACGGCAATTCCCTGATTTTCATCCAATTGTTCGGGATGAACGCCCCGCGCTATGGCGGAAATCGAGTTGCCATCCAGGCCCGTCTCCTCCGAAGCTTCAGCATGCAAGGCGCGCAGAATCGCGGCCAGATAGGGCGCAGTTCGGAGCGCGTGAACGATGGGACTCCGTTCGATCGCTTCGTGGATCAGTGGATCGGTCAGGCTGTGGTTGAAGGTATCGGCAATAAAGACCGCATCCAACTGACTGCCGTCGATGCGTTCGACGGCCGCTGTCTTCGATTGTCCCTTTCTGGGATCGCTCGTGAATAAGCCCGTCGTCGCAAAGAGAATGGCGGATCGTGCACCCATCTTCTTAAGCAAATCCGCCAGATCGCAGGCGGTGCCGCCACCGGCAATCATATCCTCGAAGATCACCACGTCTTTGCCCTCAACCGCCATGCTGAATCCCTTGATCTTGCTCTTGCCGGTGGTCTTCTCTCTGTCTTTGAGTCCCTGCGCCCAATCATCCACGTTGGGATTGCGCGTCATTCCCAGCACGTTGTAAAGGCAGGCCTTGAAGCTGACGCCAATGCGCTTGGTCGAGCCCGCGTCGGCGTGCGAAAAGAGCAGGGACTCTTTGCCGATGATGCCGCTCTCGATCATGCTCTTCAGTTGGATCGCCGCGGAATAGGCGAAATACACAATGGTGCAGTCTCTGACCTTGCTGCCCGTGTCGAGGAACTTCTCGCGGGTCAGGATGGCGTTGTGCGGGTCGGCGATCACGACGCTGTCGCAATGAGCGCGCAGCGACTCGATCGTGTCTACCAGGGCCGGCGCGTTGCGCTCGTCCCAACTGTCGTCCGAGCGGCCGTACCACATGTACGGAAGGACCAAGGTGACTTTTTTCGCGCCGGAGCGATTGGCCGCCCGCATAAGGAGCCGGGCTTCCTTCTCCTGCTTGTTGGGATCGCCGGCGGCCGAGGCAACTACGATCACCTCCTGCGCCCGCACATTCTCCATGATTGTCGTTTGGATCTCTTTATCGTTAAACTGCTTTCTGACCACCGCGACCACCCTGGAACCCAGTGCCTGGGCGATCTCTCCGGATAGATCCTGGCTACTGAAGCCTGAAATCACGACCGGTTGGGGCCGTCCGTTCGGCGTTGCTGTCTTCAAGATCGTTTCCTCGCTCAGAAAGTCGTTTTCACCCTTGGGCCTGCGTTGGGTGGATTGGCTTGCATCCCATCAGCTTATTCCGTAGGCGATTCTATTCAACTCCCGCCGCCTCCACCATCATTCCTGTTCCACTCGAACTAAACCGCCGAGGACGACGCTCTACGGGCGGCGGCTTCGGCAAGAATATCGCAACGCTCGTTTTCGCTGGTGCCCGCGTGGCCTTTCACCCAGATCCACTCGACAGCATGCCGTGCGCGGGCGGCGTCCAGGCGCTGCCACAGATCAGCGTTGATGACCGGGAAAGTCTTATTCGCCCCTTCACCCTTCCAGCCTTTGCGCGTCCAATGATGCCGCTTCCAGCCGTGGATCCACTTGGTGATTCCGTCGATGACATATCTACTGTCTGAGTGCAGCCTTACGTTGCACGGCTCCTTGAGGCTTTCCAATGCGGAGATCGCGGCCATAAGCTCCATCCGGTTATTGGTGGTGGCGGCGTCCGCGCCGTCGATCTCGCGACGATGCTCTCCATAGATCAGCACCGCCGCCCAGCCACCGGGACCGGGATTCCCCACGCAGGCACCGTCTGTGTAGATAGATACGGATTTGGCGTCCACCAGCTGGTTGGGCGGAACAGTGCCCTCCCCCGCCGGATTCCCTTCCGGCGTCATCTGCGCGGCGAGCTTCGCTCTGATTTTCTCTCGTGACAGGACCGTCATGAACTCAAGATATCACGCAAGAAAAAGTGGGCGCATTGCCGCACCCGAGATGATCCGAGTTTATGACGAAGCCCCTAGTGTGCTGTCCCGTTGGTGGTTCAGAGGAAAACCCGAACGTTTTACGTCCACTCAAGGGTTGGCCATCCGCCGATAGCGCACTCTAAGGGGATTACTTCAAGCAGCTCGGTTCTTTTTCCAGGTGACTACCTCCGTCTCATACCGGCTCTTCGACCCTACTTCTATCAGATAACGGGAGTCGTGTGGACTGCCTCGTGGAGAGGGGAGATCGGCAACGGGAAATTCCACGATTCCTTCTTCCTTGTCGGGGCAATCGGCGCAAATAACGCTTCGTGCCCGAACCCAGTAGGCCTTGCCTTGCGGCTTGCGATCCGCGGTAATTGCCTGGGCAACTTGGTCCGCGCTGTGCAGCCATCCGCTCAGTTCCTCGGTCCCGTCCCTGTGGACAATCCTGACCTGATATTCACTACCATGGTTGTGCGTCATGAGTTTTCTCCCTTGCCCCAGGATTAGGTTCGGAGTTTGGGGACTCGCTGATCCCAAACTCCGCGCCGGGCGCACCGGTCAGTCAATGCCACAAACACTGCGCAGTGATGCATTTTTGAGACGACAGCGTTAATGTTGGTTGCTTGCATGGCCAGAAAAGCATCCACCGCTTCAGAGCGCCATTCTAGAAAAGGCGTAAAACAGATGTCTGTTCACTTCTGAACACATCGAACTTCTTTTCGTGCGAAACTCGGAGAAACTCGGGAAACAGACGGGAGCGTCCCTGTACTCATACTTTTGAGTCACCGAGAGACCTTTATTTATTGAAGAGAACCTGGGAACGCCTCTTCCCGTCGCCGGCTTTCTAACTCCTGGTTTTTGCGGTTCTGGCCAACGGCCAAGGGACTTCTGCCGCTCGCTACTCGCCCCTCGTCAATCTCGCCACTCGCAACTCCCCGGCGCCCGGTGAGCTATCCTGACCAGACTGCCTGATCCAGAGCAGCTAGGATTGCATTCGCAACGGGGCACTTCGGTCCAACGGCCGAAAAGAAGAGGGGCGAATGAGAAAAGGCAGTTATTTCATGCTCCGCCAACCCGACTACGGTGCAGCCCGGCGGAAACCTCGACGATCAGTTCAAGTGCCAGCAGCCCCGATGGCCGCAATTTGACCTACAACTACGTGGCCAGCGCCGGCAGTATCACCGGTACCACCTCAACGGCAGTGCTCGACAGCCAGGGGGTGCAACCCGGAACGATTCTGGTGACCTGTAATGTGAACGATGACCGGAATCCGCCGCTCACGGCTTATTCCACCGCCACGGTGAATGTGCAATCGCCGCCACCGCCAGCACCGGCCGAACCCACCGCTATCGAAAAGCGGCTTGCGCTTCACAGCATCTATTTTGCAACCGCCAAACCAACGAGCGAGAATCCCGATGGCGGCCTGCTGGCCAGTCAAAAGCAGACTCTTATCGCGCTCGCAAGTGATTTCAAAACCTATCTGCAACAGAAGCCGGATGCTCGCTTGACTCTGGAAGGCCATGCCGATCCGCGCGGTTCCGTGGAGTACGACCAGGCACTTTCGCAACGGCGGGTTGAACGCACCAAGCGTTTCTTGATGGAACAGGAAGTTCCAGAAAGCAGCATTCAGACCGAGGCGCTCGGGAAAAAGCAGAACCTCAGCGACGCCGAAGTAAGAAATGCGGTTGAGCGAAACCCCGAGCTAGGCGCGGAAGACCGGCAGAGATTGCTGACTCATATGCGTACAATCTTCCTGGCCAGTAACCGCCGCGTGGATGTTACTCTAAGCAGCGCTGGCCGGCGGCCTCAGGAGTCAGTCCGCGAATACCCATTCAACGCAACGGATTCATTGACGCTACTCAATACCGCGGGAACCAAGCGGGCACATCCCGCCGCGAAAAAAGGGAAATCCACGAAGAAACCATAGCAGCCCCGATAGCCCAAGCGGCGAAGCCGCGCCCGGAATCATCTGTACTGCCATGAGGATATAGAAACAGTTCAGGGGAAACATGACGCGAATGATCGTCTTCACGGCTCGTGATTCCATTTTGGCAACTCCTACTGTTCGTCTTTCACTCGTTCTCTTCGTCTCTCCCGACTCATAGTACTTTGCAAAAAGTCGGAACATTCGGGACAAGCCCGGCAGCTCGGATATTTCAACTGTTTAAAACCACACAGGTGAAGCGAAAGGGCGGGACCGAAGTCCCGCCCCAGGTTTCACCAGTTCCGCATTTTGTCTTAATTGTTTCCCCCGAAAGGAATCCGCAGTAAGAAATTGAAGCGGTTCATGTTGTAGTGGTCATCGATGGTCTTGCCGTACTCGCAGCCCAACGACATGTGGTCGCGGAGAGTGAATTCCAAACCGGCAATGCCATCGAGCATCGAGCCGAGGTCGATGGGGTCGGCCATCGCGCTAACCGAACTGGGAGCTCCCAGGAAGCTGGCGCGAGCGTAGGTTTGGCTACCGGTTAGATAGGCGTGGTAGCCGAGGTTCAAGTAGGGGCGAAGCCCTGCATGCTCGGTTAAGCTGAACTGGCGGCCCACCTCTCCGGCCGGTCGCACCGACAGGTGACCCTCGTGGTACTGTTGCAGCGCCAATCCTGCTGCCCCCACGCCGGCCTCGCTCGCCGAGTGGGCAAGCAGGTCGGTTAACCCCAGGTCGGCCATCGGCTTCAGGTACCATCTGCCGCTCGCCAGCGAGTGCGAGACGCGCATGGTCGCGCCGTAAGCGTCAAGGCCGCGGGTCATGGTGCCGGTGAACGGAAGCATCAGATCCCCGCTCCGCTGGGAAGACATCTGGTTCCAGGCGTACGACATGGTACCGGAGACGAGCGTCTTGCCGAATTCGCGCGTAACCACACCGCCGAACTGGTAGGTGTGGCCGGTGGCGGACCAAAGGCCGCCGTCGCCGGAGGCCGAATTGCCCTGCCAGGACCAACCCAGACCAGCCGTCCAGTGATTGTCGAGGCGTTTCTGGAAGCCTACGCCACCGCGCCGCCCGATCTGGCTGACCGCCTGGTAGTCGCCGTAGCCGCTGTGCCGCTGGTCCTCGTAGCCGGAGTTGAGCCACACCATGAAACGCTTATTCCCGTACTGCTGCGAGCCGCCATCGATCAGCGTTTGCGCGAAGCGCTCATTGCTGACGATGACGCCCGCTTGCAATTCCCCGTAGAAATCCGGCGTGAGTTGCAGCAGCGACTGGCGATAGATAGCCAGGGTGGGGTCATAGACCAACTTGGTCACGATACTGGCCAGCGCCACGGAGCTGCCCGACTGCTGGATGCGGTCGAAGTAGCGGCCGACCGCCGTCAGGTTGGGGCTAAGTCCGGCGGGAGCGAATTCCACGTTGTAATTGACCGCCGCCGTCGTTCGGTTGGGATAGAGCAACTGATAGGTAATGACCACCGAGGGCGCCGTATTCAGCACCATGCCGTTGTTGGTCACGCCTTCGGCCGCCGAGAAGATGTCTTCCATGAACTGCCCAGGCCGGACCAGTTGTGGATTGAGCAGGGTCAGGTTGAGGTTGCCGGCAAGGCTTGCCGTACCGGTCATGTTGAGTTGGTCGATGGAGCGGGCGCCGAAGTCCAGCTTGGCGTCGGTAACGCCGCTGGCCGTCTGCACAAAGCTGCCGGTCATATCCGTGTGCTGCGTCTGGTCGCTGCCGCCGAGTTCCAGAGTGCCGTCATTCTCGAAGACGTTGCCCGGAGCTCCCAGGAGGAGCTGCGGACCCGCGACGTACACTGCGCCGGCGTGGTTGACAAACCGGTTGCTGCCCGAGCCCAGGTTGAGCTGACCGACGATGGTTCCGTAATTGTCCACCTGGTTGTTGCCACTGTCGCCCACGACGGCCCAGGTGTTGAGGCCATCGGCGCCAGAGACTGAACCATTGTTGGTGAACTGGTTGGAGTTGCCGCCGGAAATCTGAACGCCGACACCGTTGGCGCCGACATAGATCATCTTATTGGCCGCAAGATTGATATCGATGTTGCCTTGACCGTTGGCCGCGCGGGATTGGGCGAAAACGCCAATTCCGTTGGCGCCACTGGCGATGACATTGCCATTGATGGCCAGGTCCACGGAGCCGGAGGAGCCGGAGCCGCCCGCGGAGCCCATGAAGGTGCGGTCCACGATTCCGCCACCGCCGCCCAGGCTCTGGGCGAGGATGCCGACCGCGTTGTCCCCGTACACTTGGACATTGCCGTTCTGGGTGAACGCTATGTTGCCGCCGTTGCCTTGATTGGCGGAGCTGGCCGTCACCGTCACGTGGCTGGCGTCGAGGCCGGTAAATAAGGCGCCGCCGCCGCCGCCGATCGATTGCAGCATAACCCCGTTGGCCATGGCGCCCATGGTGAGGATGTTTCCGGTGTTAACCAGGTTAATGGCGCCACCGTTGCCGCTGGTGCCATTGGCGCCGCCAATCACGGCCTGCGCGCTGTCGTAGCCCGCGAGACTCACGGTGCCGCCGCCGCCGCCAATCGACTGCACCAGCAGACCGGTAGAGCGCGCGCCAAAGGTTGTCACATTGCCGGTGGTTTGCAAGCTCACGTTGCCGCCGTTGCTTGCCGTTGTCTGATCGGCGCCGAGATTGACCACGGCCTTCGCCGAACCCGTAGAGGTTCCCAGCGACAGTGTGGTCGCGCGATCGACTTCGGCCAGTAACGTACCTCCGCCACCGCCGATCGACTGCACACTATTGCCGGCAGAGTCGTTCCCTTCCGTCATGACCGAACCGGTGCGATTAACGGTAATGTTGCCCCCATTGCTGCTATCCGTCTGGGTAGCGCCCAGTGAGGCTTGCGTGTTCACATTGCCCTGGCTATCGACCACCGTGGTCAAAGTGGCGTTGCCGCCGCCGCCGCCGATCGACTGCACCAACGACCCGATGGACTTCGCCCCACCGGTAAAGTAGTCTCCGGTGTTCGTAACTGTGGTGTCGGCTCCGCTCGCCTGCTCCAGTTGCTGAGCGCCGAGTGCGATATCGTGCACCACAGACGCGGTTGCATTCTCAAACGGGTCGGTGGCGTCCGCAGGCAGCGGCTGGCCATCCGCGCCCAGTAGAACCGCCTGTTTGCTGAAGTCGAGGTACAGGTTGACGTCGCCACCCCCGCCGTTCACCGACTGAGCCAGCTCCGCCTGGCTATTCTGGCCGAGCATGATGATGCCGCCGCTCCGCGAGGTGACCTGGACGGGCCCGGCGACGCCGTTGCTGCCGCCGCCGAGGCGGCTATTCAAGTCGTAGCTGGTCGCCGTCCACGCCGGACTGGAGATGCTCAGACCAGCCTGGCCGCCACCCCCGCCCACCGATTGAGCAAAGATGCCGTAAGAGTCATTGCCGTTAGAGACGATAGTGCCCGTGTTGTTCACGGTCACGCTGCCGCCATTGCCGCCGTTTCCGCCGAAGCCGCCGAGGCTGACATTCGTGAGCCAGGGCTGCGGGGTGGATGCCGGCTTGGCAAGCAGGTTGTCGGAGAGGGCGATGGCAACGTTGCCATTGCCACCACCACCGCCCACGCTCTGGGCGTAGATGCCGTCGGACTTGTCGCCATACACCTCGATCAGTCCGCTGTTGGTTACGCCAACGTTGCCGCCTGCGTTCCCTGCTCCGCCAGAACCACCCAAGGCAAGCGAGAGGTTGTTACCCTCCTCGTTATTCCCAGTCGGCAAGACAAAATCGCCGGAGATGGCCAAGCCACCGAGCCCACCGCCGCCGCCTACGGACTCGGCAAGAATGCCATGCGCCTGGTTGCCATAGGTGGCAATCGATCCGCTGTTGGTGACCGTGACGTTGCCGCCAGTCCCGCCATCGCCACCGTTGCCGCCGATGCTCACGGCGGCCGAGCCGAGCATCATTTCGTCGGTCGCCCCTGCGGAGCTGGCGACGCTCACCACGGTGCTGCCTTTGCCGCCGCCGCCGCCCACACTAAGGGCGTACATGCCGCCGGCGTAATCCGCGTGGGTAATGATGGTGCCTGAGTTGGGTGCGCTCGTCGCGTCGTTCTCCACGCTCACGTTGCCCGCACTGCCACCCGTACCACCCGTGCCGCCGACACCGATGGCGAAGCTGTTGGAGCCCGCCGCCCCCCCGGCCACGACGGTTAGCACGCTGGAGGCGTTACCCCCACCACCGCCGACGGATTGGGCAAAGAGTCCGACCGCGTTCTCGCCCGTCGTCTCGACCAGGCCGGTGTTCTTGAGGTTCACGTCGCCACCGGTTCCACCGGTGCCACCATTGCCCCCGATCGCGAGCGCCAAGGCATTGGCGGTCGTATCCCCGGACACGGTGGTGAAGCCCACAACCAGACCCGCATTGCCGCCCCCCCCGCCAATGCTCTGCGCCAGGGCGCCATAGGAGCCGACCCCCTGGGTAAAGATGTCGCCGCTGTTGGTCACATCGACGACACCGCCCGTCATGCCATCGCCGCCCGAGCCGCCCACGGCAGCAGTCGCGCTGATCGTGTTGACCTTATAACCACCGGTCATGGCATAGCCGCCGTTGCCGCCGCCACCGCCGATGGATTGCGCCATGATGCCCGCGGAGTCATCGCCAACGGTGGACACCTGAGCACTACTGCCAACCGTGATAGTGCCGCCAAACCCACCCTGGCCGCCATTACCGCCGACAGAGATACCTACGATGGAGGCTGTGGGCGCCACCGTCAGCGCTCCGCCACCGTTGCCGCCACCGCCGCCTACGCTTTGCGCGAAGATCGCGGTCGCATCGGAACCCTGGGTACCCACCTGCCCGGCGGCATTCACGTTCACATTGCCGCCGTTGCCGCCGTCGCCGCCATCCAGCCCGACGGAGACGCGTATCGGTGCGGACGCGTTGTTGTCCCCACCGGTTGCAAGGGCAAGGCTGACCGAGGTCGACGTGCTGTTGCCGCCGCCGTTGCCGATGGATTGCGCGAAAAGACCGTACGCGTTATTGCCTTGCGTAGTCACTTGGCCGTCCGACGAAAGGCTCACATCGCCGCCCGCGCCGCCGTTGCCGCCTTGCCGCCCGACGCTGATCCCGAGTTGACTGCCATCGGCCTTGGTATAGGCCAGGCTCAAGACAGCATTGCCGCCACCACCGCCGATCGATTGTGCGAGGATGCCATACGAATCGTCGCCCAACGTCTCGACTGTTCCGACATTGGCCACGTTGGCCGTTCCACCGCTGCCGCCGTTGCCGGCGCCACCGCCGACCACCACGTTCAAAGCCATGTTGCTGCTGTTTTTATCTTGATAAGTGAGTGCCAGGCTGATGGCGGCGTTGCCGCCACCGCCGCCCACCGATTCCGCCATGACGCCAATGCTGTTAGCGCCCTGCGTGAGCACGTCGCTATAGTTGGTCACGCTGGCCGCGCCGCCGTTGCCGGCGTCCGCGCCCGAGCCACCCACCAGAATCTGCGCCGAATACCCGGCGGAGGAGCCGTTCTGCCCGGCCAGACTCAGTCCGGCGTTGAAGGTCATGCCGGCGTCGCCGCCGCCACCCCCTACGCTAGAAGCCTCGATCGCATTGGCGTTGTTGCCGTTGGTGGCTACTATCCCAGCGGCGGCATCGGCCGTGCCGCGTTGAATGGTCGCCGAACCGGCGTTGCCGCCCGTGGCGCCAGAGCCGCCAATGTCCACGGAGATCGGCTGGCCGCTCTGCGTGAAGACTCCGGTGACGTTCAAGCCACCCTGGCCGCCGCCTCCCGCGATGCTCTGCGCGAAGATGCCCTTGGCGTTATCTCCTTGCGTGACGACCATGCCGGAGTCGTTCACCGTCACGTTGCCCGAGTTTGCCCCCACGCCGCCGGAGCCGCCGACGCCGGCCACGATCGAAAGGTCGGTCTCGCCGCCAGAGTTGCTTGAATCGGAGAAGTTCAAAGCACCGGCCACATTGAGGCCGCCGTTGCCGCCACCACCCGCGATCGACTGCGCCACGATGCCGTCGACCCAGCTTCCGCTGGCCCCAACGTCGCCGTTCTCCGTTACCGACACATTGCCACTGACGGCCCCCGCACCACCCTGGCCACCAATGCCGAGCGTGATGGAAGGCGCGAGGCTCGGCTTGTTTATGGCAAGGCCGCCGGTGACGTCCAGGCCGCCGTTGCCACCGCCGCCGCCAATCGACTGCGCAAGGATGCCGGCCGTACCCGGCAACATCGCATCACTGGCGGAAACGTAAACGTCTGTGGCGGCCGTGACCGTGACGTCTTTACCTATACCGCCATTACCACCGGAGCCGCCGACGCCCACCAGGATCTGCGAGTCGGAGACGATGCCACCGGTGACGTTCACGCCGCCGTTGCCGCCACCGCCGCCGATCGATTGCGCCAGGATGCCGGAGCCGCCCGGACCCCAGCCGTTGATAAACTCGTTGCCCGTCACCGTGACGTTGACGTTGCCGGCATCACCGCCCGCTCCGCCGAAGCCGCCGATGCCGACCGTCAAGCCATACCCGCTTCCGTTGCCCCGGGCGATGGCGATGCCGTCGCTGACGTTCACGCCACCATTACCACCGCCACCGCCAATCGACTGCGCCGCAATGCCGGTGGAGGAGCCCGTCGCGGCATCCGGGTTGGTCGAGATGTTACCGTCAAACTGTACCGTGACGTCGCTGGACGAACCACCGCCCGCACCGAAGCCACCTACGCCGATGGAGGCAACCCCGCCGAGGCCTTCTCCCGATTTCGTAATGTTGAGCGCGCCGGTGACATTCACACCGCCGTCGCCACCACCGCCGCCGATCGACTGCGCCAGGATGCCGTCGGAGTCGTCGCCGGTCGTGATGACATTGCCGTTGGCCGTGACGAGCACCGCGGCGCCATTGCCCGCGCCGCCCCCGAAGCCACCGACGCCCACACCGATGGCGCCGCCAACCCTCGACAGGTTGACCGAACCGGTAACGTCCACCGCCCCGTCGCCTCCACCGCCGCCCAGACTCTGGGCAACAATCGCGCCCGAGTGGTCGCCATCGGTGCTGATATTGCCGTTCACCAAACTGGAAACGGTATTGGCATTCCCCCCGCCACCGCCGAAGCCGCCCACGCCGACGGCTACATTGCCGCTGCCCAGGTTACTGGCCGTGATGGAACCCGAGACATTCACGCCGCCGTTGCCGCCGCCACCGCCGAGCGATTGTGCGATGACACCGCCCGAACTGTTGCCGACAGCGTATACGTCGCCCGTGACCTGGCTGCTGACCTGGCCAGCCGCGCCACCGACGCCGCCCGAACCGCCAATGCCCACCGTCGCGCTGCCCGCGCCGTCGCTGGCAATGCCGACCGTGCCAGAGATATTTATGCCTCCATTGCCGCCACCGCCGCCCAGCGATTGCACCGTGACGCCGCCTGAGTTGCTACCGTTGGTGTTAACGTCACCGGTGACCAGGCTGCTGACTTGGCTCGCCGCACCACCACCGCCGCCCGAGCCTCCAATGCCCAGAGCCGCGCTCCCCGCGCCGGTGCTCGCGATGCCGACAGCCCCGGAGACATTCATGCCCCCGTTGCCGCCGCCCCCGCCCAGCGATTGCACAATGACGCCGCCCGAGTTGATGCCACTGGTATATACATTGCCGGTAAGTTGGCTGTTGACCTGACCAGCGCCACCACCGTCGCCGCCGGAGCCTCCAATGCCCAGAGCCGCGCTCCCCGAACCCGTGCCCGCGACCGCGATGGCGCCACTTACCTGAATTCCCGCATTGCCACCACCACCGCCAATCGACTGCACCAGCAGGCCGGCGGAATTGTCCGCTTCGGGTACATACTGGTGGCTAATCGCGAAGAGATTGCCCTTGAGGGTCCCAGTGACATTGCCACCGAGCGTGCTCATCGGCTGCACTATCGCGGCGGTGGTGAGATTGCCGTTGACGGTCGCATTGACATTGCCACCCTGCCCGCCGTTGCCACCGCTCCCGCCGATTCCCACGCTGGCGGCGCCACTGCCCGCACCGGCGCCGGCACCGCTCACGCTCACGTTAAGCCCCGCATTCCCCCCACCTCCGCCGACCGACTGCACGGCAACCGCAGTGGAGTTCTCACCCGCCGTAGTTACATCGGCGTTGAGAGTCGCCTTCACCGTGCCCGCGCTGCCGCCGCCACCGCCACTCCCGCCGACGCCGACGGAAACACTACCGCTGCCCGTGCCGGCTCCCGCTACGCTGGCCGCGATATCGTAATTGCCGTTGCCACCGCCGCCGCCAATACTCTGGACAAGGATGCCGGACGACGACGAGCCGATGGTGGCAACTGTCGAATTCGCATCGACCGTCGCAGTCACGGCTCCGCCATTGCCCGCGCCGCCACCGTTGCCGCCGACGCCGACGCTCACCCCACCCGCGCCTGTACCGCCGCCGCTGAGACTAGCCGTGATCGTGCCTCCTGCATTGCCGCCACCGCCGCCAATCGACTGCACCAACAAACCGCCCGAATGATTGCCCGTAGTGTTGAGATTCCCTTGATATTCCGTAGTGACGGTGCTGCCGTTGCCTGCGCTCCCGCCGCTGCCACCAACACCGACACTGATCGCGCCGGCAGCAATCCCGGCTCCAGCTGTGCCACCCGAAATGGTCAACCCGCTGTTACCGCCACCGCCGCCAATCGACTGCACGGCAACGCCAGTGGAGTCCTGACCGTCCGTGGTTACATCGGCGTTGAGCGTCGCATTCACCGTACCCGCGCTACCGCCGCCACCGCCATTCCCGCCGACGCCGACGGAAACACTGCCGCTGCCGGTGCCGGCCCCCGCCGCGCCGGCGGCGATATCGTACCCGCCGTTGCCACCGCCACCGCCAATGCTCTGAACGAGGATGCCCGTCGCCGCCGATCCCTTGGTGCGAACCGCCGATTTGGCATCGACCGTCGCGGTCACCGCTCCACCATTGCCCGCACCGCCACCGTTGCCGCCGACGCCCACGGTCACGCTACCCGCGCCCGTACCGGCGCCGCTCAGGCTGGCCGTGATGGTGCCTCCGGCATTGCCCCCCCCGCCGCCAATCGACTGCACCAACAGACCCGCCGAATGATCGCCCGTGGTGTTGAGATAACCCTGATATTCCGCGGTGACGATGTTGCCGTCGCCCGCGCTCCCACCGCTGCCACCGACACCCACAGTGATCGCGCCGGCCACAATCCCGGCTCCGGCGGTGCCGCCCGAGACGGTTAACCCGCTGTTGCCCCCACCGCCGCCGAGCGACTGCACAGCAACGCCAGTGGAGTCCTGACCGCCCGTGGTTACATCGGCGATGAGCGTCGCATTCACCGTGCCCGCGCTGCCGCCGCCGCCGCCATTTCCGCCGACGCCGACGGAAACACTGCCGCTGGCTTTGCCGGCATCCGCCTCGCTCGCCGCGATGTCGTAACCGCCATTGCCGCCGCCGCCGCCAATGCTCTGGACCAGGATGCCGGCCGACGCCGATCCGCTGGTACTAACCCCCGAACCGGTATCGAACGTCGCGGTCACCGCTCCGCCATTGCCCGCGCCGCCGCCGTTACCACCGACGCCGACACTCACGTCCCCCGCGCCTGTACCGCCACTGCTGAGAGTGGCCGTAATAGTGCCTCCCGCATTGCCGCCGCCGCCGCCAATCGACTGCACCAACAGACCAGCCGAATGATCGCCGGAGGTGCCAAGAAAACCTTGATACTCCGCTGTGACGGCACCGCCGCTACCGGCGCTACCGCCGCTGCCACCAACCCCTACACTGATCGAACCGGCACCGACTCCGCCTGAAGCGGTTCCGCCCGATACGGTCAACCCGCTGTTGCCGCCACCCCCGCCAATCGACTGCACGGCAACGCCAGTCGAGTTCTGCCCGCTCGTGCTCACATCCGCGTTGAGGTTCGCATTCACCGTGCCCGCGGCGCCACCGCCACCGCCATTTCCGCCCACGCCGACGGAAACACTGCCGCTGCCTTTGCCGGCATCCGCCTGGCCGGCCGCTATGTCGTAACCTCCGTTGCCACCGCCCCCGCCAACGCTCTGGACGAGAATGCCGGCCGACGACGATCCGCTGGTACTAACCACCGAACTGCTACCGACCGTAATGGCGGTCACCGCTCCGCCATTGCCCGCGCCGCCGCCGTTGCCGCCGATGCCAACGGCCACGTCACCCGCGCCTGTACCGGCGCTGCTGAGGCTGGCCGTGATGGTGCCTCCCGCATTGCCGCCACCGCCGCCGATCGACTGCACTAACAGACCCGCCGAATGATCGCCCGTGGTGCTGAGGCCACCTGAATATTCCGCGCTGACGGTGCTGCCGTTGCCAGCGCTCCCGCCGCTGCCCCCGACACCGACGCTGATCGCGCCGGCGGCAATCCCGGCGTCGGCGGCGCCGCCCGAGACGGTCAGCCCGCTGTTGCCACCACCACCGCCAATCGACTGCACGGCAACGGCAGTGGAATCCTGACCGACCGTGTTCACATCGGCGCTGAGCGTCGCATTCACCGTGCCCGCTGCGCCGCCGCCACCGCCATTCCCGCCGACGCCGACGGAAACACTGCCGCTGTTTTCTTTGGCGCCGGCCGCGCCGGCCGCGATGTCGTATCCGCCGTTCCCACCGCCACCACCAATGCTCTGGACGAGGATGCCGGACGCCGCCGATCCCATGGTGTCAACCAGCGAGCCGGCATTGACCGTCGCGATCACCGCTCCGCCATTGCCCGCGCCGCCACCGTTGCCGCCGACAGCTACGCCCACGCTACCCGAGTCCGTACCGGCGCTGCTGAGACTAGCCGTAATCGTGCCTCCGGCATTGCCCCCGCCGCCGCCAATCGACTGCACCAATAGACCCGCCGAATGATCGCCCTTGGTACCGATGCCACCTTGATATTCCGCGGTTACGGCGCTGCCGTTGCCTGCGCTCCCGCCGCTGCCGCCGACACCGACACTAATCGCGCCGGCCGCAATCCCGGCCCCGGCAGTACCGCCCGAAACGGTCAAACCGCTGTTGCCGCCACCGCCGCCGATCGACTGCACGGCAACGCCAGTGGAGTCCTCGCCGCCTGTGCTCACATCGGCGTTGAGCGTAGCATTCACCGTGCCCGCGGCCCCGCCGTTACCGCCATTTCCGCCGACGCCGACGGAAACAGCCCCGTTGCTGCCGACGCTCCCTGCTCCACTGGCCGCGATGTCGTAACCGCCATTACCACCGCCGCCGCCGATGCTCTGGACCAGAAGGCCCGTCGAGGAGACACCCGCGGTCTTCACCGAGGTACCGGATTCCGCCGTAAACGTAACGGCGCCGCCCTTTCCGCCGCCACCACCGTTACCACCAACACCAACGGTTACGCTGCCGGCACTCCCGCCGGATTCGCTCCGCGAGGTACTGATCGTGCCGCCGCTGTTGCCGCCGCCGCCGCCGATCGACTGGGCCATAATGCCGATGGAATGATTGCCGGTGGTGGTCACCGCTCCGGAGTAGTCGGTGGTGACTTGCCCACCCGCACCGGCGCTGCCGCCACTACCACCCACACCCACACTGACGCCGCCCGCACCTAATCCGCTTATCGATACGCCGGAAGCGACGGTCAAACCGCTGTTGCCGCCGCCGCCGCCAATGGCCTGGACGACAAGTCCGCCCGCGTTGTCACCGGCGGTCGAGACCTGGCTGTCAATGGTGGCATCGACAGCACCCGCGTCGCCGCCCTTGCCACCGCTGCCGCCCACGGCCACTGAGACGGATCCACCACTGGTTATGTTGAGCGCACTCGACGAGGCGACCGTCATTCCGCCGTTGCCGCCGCCGCCGCCCACTGATTGCAGCACCAGGCCGGCCGCCTGGTCCCCCAGGGTCGTGACCGAACTGCCTTGCAGCAGGGTGGCGTTGACCGAACCGCCATTGCCGCCGTTGCCGCCGCTGCCGCCCACGGCTACGGACACGCTGGCGCCAACGCCAAGTTCCAGCGAATTGGAGACAGTTACGCCGCCGTTGCCACCGCCGCCGCCCACCGATTGCAGCACCATGCCAGTCGCGCTCTCTCCACTGGTATGAATGGTGCTCGCGCCCTGGACGGACACCTGACCGCCTTGCCCACCGGCTGCGCCGCTACCGCCCAGCGCAACAGAGAGAGAGAGGCCGGTACCCGACCCACCCCGGATCGCGGAACCGCCATTGCCGCCGCCGCCGCCGACGCTCTGGACCATGACGCCGATGGAGCGGTCGCCGACGGTGGTCACGCTATTGGGTTGTATGGGGGCTGTCCCCGCGTAGCTCCCCAATAACACAGTGCTCTGGCCACCATCCCCGCCGCTTTGGCCCTGACCGCCAATCGCCACTCCAAGTGCAAAGCCTCCCGATTGGGCAGAGCCTCCGTCGCCACCGCCGCCACCTACGCTTTGTGCGAAAATGCCCAGGGAATCACTGCCTTGCGTCGCGATGGTTCCAATCTGCGTAACGGTTACGCTTCCGCCCGTGCCGCCGGAGGAGCCGGAACCGCCCACCGCTCCCAGTCCGTCGGCCGAACCACCGGCGCCGCCACCGCCACCAATCGACTGCCCCAGAATGCCGTCGCTCCTGTCTCCGTTCGTGCTAATCGAAGCTCCAGCTTCATTGGTAATAGTCACGGCAGCAGCATTGTTGCCGCTTCCGCCGCTGCCCCCGAGAGCGACCAGTCCGCTCGAATTTCCCACCAAACCGCCGCCGCCACCGATGGACTGCGCCAAAATGCCGCGCGAGTCGTCGCCGATGGTCGTGATGTGGCCGGCATTGTCTACGCTCACCGTGTTGCCGGTGCCGCCGCTGCCTCCCGAACCGCCGATCGTAACCAGCCCCGCGCCGCTGTCCACCGATCCGCCGCCGCCGCCGATGGATTGCGCCACAATGCCATCGCTGGCCGCACTAGAGGTGCCGATGCGACCCTCGTTGGTGATAGTGACGGTATTGGCGCTGCCGCCGGCACCGCTGCTGCCGCCCAGCGAAACGGCTCCGTTGACGGAACCCACCGAACCGCCGCCACCGCCGATCGACTGCGCCAAAATGCCGCGCGAATCCACGCCGCCGGTCGTGATGGTTCCCGCATTGTCGACGCTCACGGCGGCGGCGTTGCCGCCTTGCTTAGCCGAGCCACCGACGGCCACTGCGCCATCGCTGCTGCCTATGGCCCCGCCACCTCCGCCGATCGACTGCGCCTCGATGCCGGCTGCCGTGGCGCCATTGGTCACGATGCTGCCGCCGGCCTGGTTCACGACCGACACCGAATCCGCATTACCGCCACCGTTCCCGTTGCCCCCCAGTGCGACCAGCCCGCTGGAGGATCCGCCAGCCCCGCCGTTGCCGCCGATCGACTGCGCCAGGATGCCAAGTGCGTATGTACCGTTTGTTGTGATGACGCCGGAGTTGGTCACCGAGACCTGCCCGCCGTTGCCACCCGGCGATCCTTCGCCGCTTTGCGAGAAAAGACCGCCCGAATTGCCTCCGTCACCGCCAGTGCCCCCGATGGACTGCGCCAGGATGCCGTAAGACAGCTCCCCCTGGGTAGTGACGGTGCCGGAGTTGTTCGCTATGACCTTGCCGCCGTTGCCCCCGGCCGAGCTGCTGCCGGCGGTGCCCACGATGCCCCAACTGTCACCGCCGGAACCGGCACTGCCTCCGCTGCTCAAGGCATAGAGACCGACAGCGTCCACGCCGTTGGTCGCGACCGTACCCGAATTGTTGAGGGTCACGGTGCCGCCCTTTGCCGCCGCACCGCCGCTTCCGCCGCCTACGGCTCCATAGCCAGTGCCTGCCGCTCCACCCTGCCCGGCGTGGCTGAAAACGAAGATGCCATGGGCGCTATTCCCTGACGTAGTCACCGAAGTCTGGTTAGTAAGAGTAATGTCGCCGCCGTTTGCCGCATCGCCCCCGTTATAACCGCTACCGCCAACGCCGTACTTGTCGCCGCCATTCCCGCCGTTGCCCCCGATCGAGCCGGCCACAATACCGGTTTCATTCACGGCGCTGATGCCGGGATACGAGGAAGGGACCAACAGGCTGTAAGGATTGGGGCTCGGCGCTTGGCCATTCCCGCCGCCACTGCCCGGAACGCCGATGCAACCGATCAATGGGATGGTTACGCAATAGCCATCACTGCCACTGCTGCCACTTGGTCCCCGCGCAACCAGGTTGACGGGGCCGGAGCCGGTCACCGTTGTCGGGGGCACAGTGCCACCGGATCCTGGGTTTCCCGGATTCGGATTGAAGCTGGTGGTTTGGTTGACCACGCTCCAGCTGGTCGGTTGCGATCCGCTGGCCGATGAAAGAAGTACGACCGAGGTGATCAGGCCAGTGGAAGAATCCGTGTTTACCGCCTGGATGGTGTAGATGGGTCCCGGCGACTGGGCCGGGGGCACCACCGGCTGGAAAGTCGCGCCCACCGTGGTCAAAGTCAGGATTACGTTCTGCTGATTGGTCTCGACAAACGCATTCTGTCCGTTCGCGTCCTGAATGACCTGCGTCACGGTCTCCATCTGGCCCGATACAGGGTCGCAGATTTGGGCATTGAGTTGGGTCGTCGGAGTAGCAAACGGGCCGGTGCAACCCGTCGTCGCTACCGCTCCACAATACCCAAATAGGGCAACAAAAAGTACCAGGAATGAAAAGGATCTAGTAAGACGCATCATATATAAAGTCTCCAGGAAAAACCTTCGGTCTTCGGCCCAACTGCTCGCACGCGGTCGATAGTGTAAAAATGGGATTTATGAATCTCCGGCCGTTAAGACAGAAGCGGTCAGAGAAGAATGACCTGGGGCCGGGGCCGCATGAGACAGTGGACGTACAGGAAAACTAATTTATCCGCAGGCGGATTAGCAAGCCTGTTCTGGCGTAGGCGAACGGTTTGTGCGGTGCTCGTAAAGTCGTTTCAGGCTTGCGTCAGCTCGTGCCGAGCGTCATAAGTGAAGGACATTAAGGGCTGCATATTTGAAAGGGCGCGTCCCGCTAAGCGGGACGCGCCCTTTCAAATATGCATTTTTATAACTGTCCATCTGGACGACGCACTACACTCCAGCACGTGCTCGCCGGAGTCGACCGTCGCGGAAAGAACCCCGAACCGAACTGGTAAACACTTTTCCCGTCAATCGGAGCTACTGGGAGCCGAGGCCTTCCCCTGACTCTTCCCGGAGTCCTTCAACGCGGCCGCCAGATCGTCCTGCGCGCGTTGCGTGATCTTTTCCATGTACCGCTGCATGAGTGGCATGATTGAATCCATCGACTCCGCCATGATGGCGGGCATTTCGCGCAGCAGCTTTTGCCCGGTTGGCGACATATAGAACGCGGTAAGAGCGGTGATATCAGCCTTGGTAAAGTGCTTTTGGTATGCCGGTACCATAGCCTGCAGTATCTGGTCGAATGGCAGATCCCGCAGCATGCCGTCGATCTGTTTTTCCATGCGGGCCTCAAAATCGGGAGGCAGCTTGTCTTTGTTTTTTTGGTACTGCTCTTGCATCATCTTGTTCATCGGCGCAGCCATTGAGTCCATCATTTTCCGCATCATGTCGTGCGAGTGAATGGCTTGCAGGTAATTCTCGACATCCTCTTTGCTGGCGGGAGCCGAAGCGTCATTCTGTTGAGCCACTCCCATTGAGGTGAAAGCAAGACACAACAGTACGGTGGTGAGCAGGCGTTTCATGGTTCCCTCCAAAGGCAACAAAAGCATACGCCATTCCTTTCGCTTTTCAAATGGCCTCATGATCGAGGTTGATCGAGGCGGGAGCATTCGTGTGCTTCGCGGCACCGTTCGCATTCCTGACCTTCGGGCAACGCATGACTTTCTGACAAATCTCAGACGGCGGGCCGGTGGTATTGCGGGCAATGGCTGCCTGCAAGTGGTCGCGACTTACCGGCTTCGAGACGTAATCGTCCATACCGGCCGCCAGACAGAGTTCGCGATCGCCGCTCATGGCATGGGCGGTCATGGCAATGATGGGAATGTGTTGGTCGGCGACCCGCTCCTGCTCGCGGATGTTCTTAGTTGCCTCGAAGCCATCCATCTCCGGCATTTGCACGTCCATCAATACCAGATCGAAGCCGCCGTTCTTCCACTTAAGTAGCGCTTCGGCGCCATTCCCCGCCACTTCAGCCTGATGTCCCATCTTCCGGATCATGGCGAGCGCCAGTTTCTGATTGATGCGGTTGTCTTCCGCCACGAGGATGCGCAGCTTCGGTTGATCGAATTGCGGGTCACCGGAGGCCCGCTGGTTCGCTGCTTCGGCCAATGCCAGCTCTGCCTGCACCCCAGGCATCACGGTCTCAACCGCCGGTGCCAACCGAACCGTAAAGTGGAAGGTCGCACCGTTGCCGGGCTCACTTTCCACCCACATGCGTCCATCCATAATCTGCACGATGCGGGAGGAAATCGCCAACCCCAAACCCGTCCCCCCATACTGCCGCGTGGTTGAGGAATCGGCCTGTTCGAAGGCCTGAAAAATCTTATCCTGCTTGTCCCGAGGAATTCCTATGCCGGTATCGCGCACGGCCACGTGCAGGCGCGACTCCGCCGCGTCCGCCATCTCCGCGCTGACGACGATTCCTCCTTGCGGGGTAAACTTGATGGCATTGCCGATCAAGTTGAGCAGCACTTGGCGCAAACGCACGGCATCGCCCACCAACGCCATCGGTACATTCGGCTTCAGGTCGAGCGCCAACTCCAGGCCCTTTTGCTGCGCCGGAATGGCCATATTCTTGACAATATCGCCCATCATTTCCGCCACCTCGAACGGTCCCGGATCGAGTTCGATCTTGCCGGCCTCAATCTTGGAGTAATCCAGAATGTCATTCAGGATGACGAGCAAGGCATCGGCCGAGGAGCGCACCATGGAGAGGAACTCGCTCTGTTCGGCGCTCAGTTCGGTGGACAATGCCATCTCCGTCATGCCGATGATGCCGTTCATGGGAGTGCGGATCTCATGGCTCATATTGGCGAGGAACTCGCTTTTGGCGAGATTGGCTTTTTCAGCGGCGCACAGGGCGGCTTCGGCCGATTGCCGGGCGGCCACCGCGTCGGCACGCGATTCTTCGGCAATCTGCTTGGCCTTTTCGGCAACGATTTTCGCGGTATAGAGGGCCGATTCCAGGCGCTTGTGTTCTTCGATTTCGTGTTGCAACTCGAGGGTGCGCTCATCGACCAGCGCGATCAGTTTCCGCCGCTGAACCTGCCGACGTCTTCGGCGAGCCTCATAGGACCCAAATGCCGAGGTCAACATCAAGCAAAGCACGGCGGTCCAGAACCACGCGGATTGATAGAAGTGGGGCCGCAAACGCAAGCCAACCGTGGCGGCCGTATCCGCCGACAGCGCTCCCCCTCCTTGCACGACGACGCGAAAGCGATAGCGGCCCGGCGGAATATTGGTGTAGTAAGCGACTCGCCGCGCACCGGCATCGACCCAATCCTTGTCGAACCCCTCCAACTGGTAACGGAAGCGCACTTTATCAGGAGCGGCAAGGGCAATGGCGGTGTAACGGAACTCCAGTTCCCCTTGGCCAGGCGGCACGGCAATCTCGGCGCCGGATAATTCGACCTGTCCGCGGTCCACCCATACCTGCTCGATGCGGGTATGCCGGTCGGGAATGTGGGAATAGAGGTGCTGGGGATCCAGAACCGCGATGCCGCCGTTGGTGGGAAAATAGATTTTTCCATCCCGAGCTCTCCATGCGGAAGGCTGGACCATGCTGCTGCACCCCACACTCGGCATACCATCATCGGCGTCATACGCGATGGACTCGATCGAGCGGATGCGGCCTTCGGCGTAAGCATCCAGCTCCGCTTTTCGAACGCTAAATACTCCGGTAATCGAACTGATCCAAAGCTTATGGTTGCCGTCTTCCACAATGGAATCGATCACGTCATAGGCCAACCCTATTTCCCGGTTATAGACGGTGATCTTTCCGTTCTTTAAACGATTGAGCCCGCCATCGCGAGTGCCGATCCACAACACCCCGTCGCTGTCCTCATACAAGCTGCGAATCAGATTGCTGGAAAGTCCATCACTCTTGGTAAGGTTGGTGAGCTTGCCATTCTGGTAGTGCGAGACGCCTCCATTGGAGGCGATCCACAGTGTCCCATCCTGGGCCTCGAGCGTTTGCCACACCGACGGGGCCGGCAAGCCATCGCGAACCGTAAGATTATTGAACTTGCCACCGCGATAGCGGCCCAGTCCGCCATCGGTACTGATCAAGAGAGTGCCATCGCGGCTACGTACAATGGCCTTGACGTTGTCGTCGGGCAGTCCTTGCTTGGTGGTAAACACGACGACTTTACCGTTTCGCAGGAGATGATTCAGGCCCTTGCCATTGGTTCCCACCCAGAGGGAATTATCCGCATCCACAAACAGTCCGCGGATCGAGTTGCTGGATAATCCATCCTTGACGCCGTAGATGGTCACTTTTCCGCGATGCAGGCGATTCAGCCCGTCATTTTCACTCCCAAACCACAAGTCTCCGTCCTGATCCTGAATGACCGACCGGAAGAAGCCGGGGGAGAGGCCATTGGCCTCGTTAAGCGGCATAAAGGGAGCGTCCCGAAGTTGATTGAGCCCTTGATACAAGTCTCCAATCCAGAGGTTGCCTTCGTCGTCTCCCAAGACCGAACTAACCTGATCGGAAGACAGGCCGTCGGCCTTGCGGTAGCTGGAAACCTCGCCGGTGGGGCTAAGGCGCCGCAAGCCCGAGTAAGTGGTCCCCACCCACAGGTACCGTTCCTGATCCATGTACAGAGCACTGATCGGTTCAGTGGCTAATCCGTCTTTCGTGGCATAGATGCTGAATTTTCCGTCGCGATAAACGCGCAAGCCGTTCTGGCTGCCGATCCAAAGGGTATCGCCGTGGGCCACGAGCACATTGATATTATTAGCCGAATCCGGGCCGTCGACCGGCTTGAACCGTTCATTCTGCCGAACGAAGAGGCCTCCGCCCCTCGTTCCAATCCACAACCGTTGCCTCGAGTCTTCGGCAATGGCTGCGACACGATTGGAGGTAAGCCCTTCCTGGTCTCCGAAGCGGGTGATTTGCCCGTTTTGATAACGAAACAATCCCGTATCGGTGGCGATCCAGATAGCGCCTTGGTGATCTTGCAGAATCCTTCGCACCACGGTCGCTTGCGAGACCATCGACGCAGGCAACATCGACGTGAACTTGCCGTCCTTAAAATAAACGACCCGGCTATCGTTACTGCCAATCCATAAGCCACCATCCCGGTCTTCAAACAAAGAACGGATGGAGTTCAACGCGAGCGCGGGGAGATGCGAACCTTCAATGGTCGTAAACTGGAAGCCGTCAAAGCGGGCCAGCCCCGCCTCGGTGCCCACCCAAAGATAGCCATCGCGGGACTGCAACAGGCACTTGACGCCATCCTGGGGAAGACCGGAGCGCATCGACCAGGAGCGATGACCATATTCCGACAGCGGACGGCCAGGCTCCAAGGCGCGTGCGTCGGCTGCGCCGAGAACAAACACGAGCCAAATACCGAGAGCCCACCAGGTTTCGCGCCTCATACAACCTTCTGATCCGGCCGCAAGCGGCGGGATCCACAACACGGCATCGAGGCGCAGCACTACGGCAAGCCAGAACAGCAACTCCGCAGGGAAACCTCTAAAGATAGGGATCGGCCAATCGCGCCGATATCTTTAACGGCTGCGATTGCAACACCTTTAAATGCCGACACTTGCGGGATTTACCTTAGCCGAAACTTGCGGGAGTCATTAAGGTTGCGTGTTTGAAAAGGCGCGTCCCGCTCAGCGGGACGCGCCGAAGTGGTTTTGGCCTATTGCCGCTTTAGCCGCTCGTATGGCCGTTTCTCCCAACGCGGCTGAAGCCGCGCCCTTTCAAATCTTCCCACCGTTGGTAAAACATAAATGCCCACCTGCCCGACGCACTACGCTAGCTCGTTTGTCTGAAGCGAAAGTGAAGACCGCGGGGCACAAAACCGGAACGAGTTGCCCTGAAATCGCGGACGCGAAGCGGGAACTTGCTTTCCTGTGTCCCGGATTTTAGCGGATTTAGCTATGGCATTAGCCAGAGCAATTCGTTTAAGCTCATGTGGCTATAATGCAGTATTGTGGCTGACGGCTTTGTGCCGCGATTTTTACTTAAAGAAAAAGGAAAAAGGCTAATGTTCCCTGTTGTTCCGCGGTCTCGAGTTGCCTGTCGTCTCGCTTGCACTTCCTTGCTTTTTGTTTTGGCCGCCTTCGCGGCGCCGAACGCGCTGGCCGCGGGCCGCGTCTGCGATCCGGCCAAGTTTGGCGCTAAGGCGGACGGCACCACTAAGGACACCAAAGCCATCCAGGCGGCGATCGATGCCTGCGCGGCCCAGGGCGGCGGCACCGTGACGTTGAACAAGGGCACGTATCTGAGCGCGCCGATCATCCTGAAAGACCACATCACGCTCGCGGTGGAAACGGGTTCCGTTCTGCTTGGTTCGCCCGACCATGGCGATTATCCAGTAATGAGCGTTTTCCGGAATCCCGGGTCGCAGTCCCTGGTGACTGCGGCGAATGCGCATGATCTGACCATTACCGGCGGCGGGGTGATTGACGGCAACGGAGAGAGCTGGTGGAAAGAGGCCCGCGGCCAGCACGATCATGGCGTGATGGGAAAAGTGGTCTTCCGCCCCCGGTTGCTGGTGTTCGATCACTGTCAGCACATTCTGATCGAAAACGTAACCGTGCAGAACTCGCCCAGCTGGCAGATTGTTCCCTACTACTCGGACGACATCACCATCCGCAATATTAAGGTGCTGGCCCCGGACAAATCGCCCAACACCGACGCCATCGATCCCTTCTCTTCCAGCAATATCCTGATTGATCACGTCTATGCCGACGTGGGGGACGACAACATCGCCATTAAATCGGGCGCGATTGATTCCCCCGGACCGGATGCGCCGAGCACGAACATCACGATCGTCAATTGCACCTTCGATCATGGGCATGGACTTTCGATCGGTAGCGAACTCGCCGGCGGGGCGCAGCATATTCACGCCGATAATATCCATTTCAAGGGCACGGACAATGGCATCCGCGTAAAGGCCAACCGCGACCGGGGCGCGGACGTGAGCGACCTCACCTTCAAGCATATCGACATGCAGGATGTGAAGGTTGCGATCCTGATCAGCGAATACTACCCCAAGGTGCTGCCGCCGGAGGGCGGCAACCCGCCGCAGAAAATTACCCGACTGACCCCCTTCTTCAGCAACATCTTGGTGGAGGACGTAACGGCGGTGGGCAGCGAGATGGCCGGCGTGATCGTGGGCTTGCCGGAATCGCCGGTGAAAGGCGTGGTGCTGAACAACATAAACATCAGCGCAACCACCGGCATGACCATCAGCGATGCCGAGGTTACCGGAGAAAAAGTGACCGTGAAAGCCAAATCGGGCAAGGATATCGATATCTTGCCCACGGCCAAGGTCAAGATCAAGTAGGCAGGCAGAGCCGAAAACATCCACCACGGAGACACGGAGTCACGGAGGACACGGAGATGGAGGGGGATTTGCCCTTATACCTCCGTGTCCTCCGTGGTGGATGTTTTCCACTTCAATCATGCTCCCACGGTGCGCAGAAATAGCCGATACCCTCCGCGGACCGCATGCCAGATGTGTATCACCCGAATGGGGGGCTCTACATCTCGCAGTGCCGGTTTAGCCATCCATAGAGTGCAGAGATGTTCCTTGGGAGGTGGCCCATGAGATGGTTGACCACGCTCGCGCTGCTTATATTGCTGCCGTTTTTCCTGGGAACGGCAATGGCACAACAGACGGTCACAATCGGTTTTACGGTTTCCAATACCGGGAGCCTGAATGTCGATTCGCAGGAGCAGTTCCGGGGGTTCGAGCTCTGGCGAGACCAAGTCAACGCGGCCGGCGGGATTAAAGCCGGCGGCAAAACTTACAGCATCCGGTTCGTCAACTACGATGATGAATCGAAACCGCAACGGGTGCAGCAGCTATACACGCGCATGATCCTGCAGGACAAGGCTGATTTTCTGTTCAGCCCCTACTCTTCGGGGCTGACCGCCACCGCCGCCATCGTCACCGAGCAGAACGGCAAGCTCATGATCACCACGGGAGCGGCGGAGGACAAGACCTATAAACAAGGCAACCGCTACCTGTTCCAGATGTTCACGCCGTCCAGCGATTATCTGACCAGCGCGCTGGACGCTTTGAAGGCGCACGACACCAAGACACAGTTGGCCTTTGTCTACGCCGACGATAGCTTCTCGAGCGCGGTGGCAGCCGCGGGAAAGGCGTACGCCCAGAAGATCGGATTGAAGGTGGCGTTCGATGAGGCCTACGGCCCCGAGACCGCCGATTTTGGTCCGATTATCGACAAGGTGGTGGCCTCCCATGCAACCGCGCTGGTGGGCGGAGGTCACTACGCGGATGGCGCAACCCTGGCGCGTCAGTTCCATAACCAGAAAGCCAAGCTGGAATTTGTCTCGCTGCTAGTGGCGCCGGACAGCCCGAAGTTCACCGAACTGGGGGATGCTGCCTTCGGGGTCACGGTTCCGTCGCAATGGGAGCCACAGTCGGCCTACAAGCCGCAATTTGGCCCGAGCGGCGCGGAATTCGCCAAAGCGTACCAGGCCAAATACAACTCTCCGCCCAGCTATGAATCGGGAGGAGGGTACACCGCGGGAATGATTCTGCAGCACGCCATCCAGCAGGCCGGCACGCTGGACGCCGCCAAAGTCGCGCAGGCCCTGAACGCAACGAACGTTACGACGTTTTTCGGGCAGACGCGGTTCGCCACCGGCGCCAATGAGCATGGATTGCAGATCGGACATGCCATGGTTCTGGCGCAGTGGCAGAAGGATAAAGCCGGCGCGCTGACCAAACAGGTGGTATGGCCGGCACAGGCGCAAACGGCGCGTATGGTGTTTCCGATTTGGCAGGGACAATCGAAGACCCTGGAGGAAGCACAGAAGGCGAAATGACATAGCTCTGGGTGCTTGGTCAAGGTAGGTGTGTGCCGTCTCCCGGCAAGCAGCAAAGGCCAGGGCGGACCGGGGGCCAGTCATGTCCGAAGTTCTCGCTTCCCTGCTCGACGGACTGTTCGTCGGATGCATTTACGGTTTAGCGGCCATGGGTCTCAGTCTGATCTGGGGCGTCATGAACGTGATCAACTTAAGCCATGGCGCCATGATTGCCCTGGGGATGTTTGGCGTCTACCTGCTCTACTCCCATCTGGCTATCAATGCCTATATTCTGCTGCTGCCCGTCATGGCCGGCGGTTTTCTCGTTGGCCTCGCCATCTACTGGATTGCCGTTCATGGGGTCGTGAACCGGCCGCAGTTAATGAGCCTGCTCTCCACCTTCGCCGTGAACATGATCGTCATCGGCATCGGCACCACGCTGTGGAGTACCAGTCCCTACAATGTGAACTTTGAATTGAGCGGCATCACGATTGGCCCTTATACCTTCACGGGCAATCACATTGCCGCCGCCATCGCCGCCGTAATTCTAGCCGCGTCCCTGCAACTGTTTCTCTATTCCGCCCGCTTCGGAAAAGCCATCCGAGCGGTCGCGGACAATCGCGATGGGGCGGAGTTAATGGGAATATCTTCCGCGTGGGTGTTGATGGTGGCCTTCGGTCTCGGCATCTCTCTGGCGGCGGCTTCCGGCGCACTTGTGGCGATGCTGTTCCCCTTTACCATCCTCTCCGGAGGTATCTATGAACTCAAGAGTTTTGTGGTCACGGTGCTGGCGGGTCTGGGCAAGCCGATCGGCGCCTTGCTGGCGGGGATTCTGCTGGGACTTCTGGAAGGCGCCGTTACTCCCTTTGTCGCCGTAAGCTGGGTTCCGCTCATCGAGTTTGCACTATTCGTTTTCGTGCTGGTCTTCTTTCCGCGCGGCATTTTCGAGAGGATGCTGTGATGTGGAAGAGGCCAATCTTCTGGCTGATCCTGGCCGTTTCGGCACTGTTCGCCTTGCTGCCGCTATGGGGCGATAACGCCACGCTTCGCGAAACCCTGATTCTGGTGGCGGTCGCCATGATTCTGGCGGCAAATCTCAATATGATGATCGGCTATACCGGGTATGTGAACTTCGGCAACGTCGTGGCGTATGGCCTGGGCGGCTATATCGGGATTTATCTGACCACGGTCCGCGGGTGGAATCTGATGGCGGCGGCGCTGGCTGCCGGAATGGCGGTCAGTCTATTCACCCTCTTATTCGGACTGGCAATTCTACGCTTGCGCGGCGCCTACTTTGCCCTGGCCACCATTGGCGTCCTGGAAGCGGTGCGAGCGTTTGTCTCCAATTTTCCCCCTTGGGGCAAGGCGGCGGGACTGTATGTGCCGTTTACGGCGTATGCCCCGCTGGGAGGAGCCATGCGGGCCGTATGGCTCACGTATTTCCTGGTTGTCGCCATCTTCGGCCTATCCCTGTTGGTGAGCCTGCTCATCAAAAATTCGAGATTCGGTCTTGCGCTGTTCGCCATTCGCGAAGACGAAGACGCGGCAATCGCGCTGGGAGTCAACGCTCCCCTGTATAAGGCTCGAATCTACGCCATTTCAGCATTTCTACCGGCTGTGGCCGGGGCACTGGTATTTTTTAAGAACGGCATGATCGATCCGGCCGGAGCATTCGATCTAACCATTTCCATCGAAGCCATAGTCATGCTGATGCTGGGGGGGCAAGGCACGGTGGCTGGCGCGGCCCTCGGCGCCGCACTGTACGAACTGCTCCGCAACTACTTGCTCACTTCGCCCAGCCTATCGAGTTTCCACCTGGTGATTGCCGGGGCCCTGTTGCTGATTATCGTGCTGTTCAGCCCAGACGGAATCATTGGCTGGATCTATCGACTGGCGCCTTTTTCCCGGAGGATATTAGAGTGAGCGCGCTACTCGAAGTGCGAGGGCTCAGCAAACGCTTCGGTGGACTGCTGGCGTTAAGTCAGGTGAACTTCTCCCTGGCGGAGGGGGAAATCCTTGGGCTGATTGGCCCCAACGGCGCCGGCAAAACCACGCTTTTTAATTTACTCAATGGAGCTTTTAAGCCCGACCAGGGCAGCGTCGTTTTGGCGGGCGAGAACGTGACCGGATGGCCGCCCAATCAGATGGTTCGCCAGGGCCTGGCCCGCACCCATCAAATTGTCAAACCGCTCAGCAATCTTACGGTGTTGGAGAATGTGACCGTGGGCGCTTGCTTCGGCCGGGACCACCTGCCGCTGAAAGACGCGCGGAAGGTGGCAAGGGAGGTGCTCGAATTTGTAGGTCTGGCGGATCGACTCACGCTGCCGGCCCGCTCGCTGACGATCGCCGGCAAGAAGCGACTGGAGGTGGCGCGCGCCCTCGCCGCCCATCCCCGGTTGATCCTGCTCGATGAAGTGCTGTCGGGGTTGAACCCTTCGGAAGTTGCGCCCATGGTTGACCTGGTGCGCCTGCTGCCGGAGCGCGGAATTGCCGTCTTCATTATCGAACACCTCATGCAGGCCATCATGGGACTCTCGCACCGCATCATCGTCCTGAACTTCGGGGAAAAAATCGCCGAAGGCTGCCCGGAAGAGATCGCGCACCATCCGCAGGTGATCGAAGCCTACCTGGGCGATCCGCATATCGCCGTAAGGCTGATGGAGAGCGCCTGATGGAACCCGTCCTGGAACTGGAAAATCTGGAGGCCGGCTATGGCGAGGTCCAAGTGGTTTGGGGCGTGTCCATGAAAGTGCTTCCCGGCCGATTGACGACAATCATAGGCGCCAATGGGGCGGGTAAGACCACCACCCTGCGCACAACGGTGGGCAGCATTCGTCCCCGTGGCGGTCGCGTCCGCTTGAGCGGCGCCGATGTGACCGCACTGTCGCCCCACGCGAAGGCGCGACGCGGACTGGTGCTGGTGCCGGAGGGGCGTGACTTATTCGAGAATCTGACGGTGCAGGAGAACCTGGATCTGGGGGCCTATTGCCCGCGCGCCCGCAAGCAGGCCAAAGACAATCTGCAGCGCGTATTTGAACTGTTTCCCCGCTTACAGGAACGCCGCCGGCAAAAAGCCGCGACGCTCTCGGGCGGCGAACAGCAGATGTTGGCGGTCGCTCGCGGATTGATGGAACAACCGGAAGTGCTGATGATTGACGAACTGTCCCTGGGGCTGGCGCCCATGCTCGCGCAGCAACTATTTTTGACTCTCAAACTTTTGAAGCAGCAAGGACTCACCATCGTATTGGTCGAACAAAATGTACATCTGGCGCTGGCATTGAGCGACTATACGTACGTATTGGCGCAAGGCCGCGTTCACCTGCACGGATCTTCCCGCGAGATCGCCGGAATGGAGGAAGTACGGCAAGCCTACCTGGGACTATGAATCTTACTGCCACCAGGCCAGTCCATCCGGCTCCAACCCGGCGTCGATCTTTCCGGCAAGTTCGAGGCGGACAAGGTCCACCACCGCCACGTAATGGTCGCGCGGGCAGGCGATGAAAGCGCGTTTACCATCGGGTTGCACTTGGATTCCGGAGGCGCCGCGCTGCTCGATAGGAATGCGCTTCACCATCTGGCGCCTGTGCGCGTCGAAGACCACGACGTCTTTGCCCGTATGCATGGTCACGAGCACCAGGCGGCCGTCGGGGGTGAATTTCAAACGATTGGCTCCGGGCACATCGGCGGCCAGGGTGGCCTCCACTCTTTCGGCGTCCAGATTGATGATGGAGATTGTGCCGTCCTGATTACCTACCCAGACCTCGCGCTCATCCGGCGAAACGGCAAAGCCCTCGGCCCCCATGCCAACTCTCACCAGAGTATGCTTCCAGCCCAGCGTGGTATAGCTCGCTGGAGCTGGAGGAGCGCCCGGCACCATCACCGGCTTCAGCGTTACCTGATCGAAAATGCTTATGGTTCCCGAACCGGCGTTGGATGCGACGGCTCGGGCGCCGTTCTGCGAAACCCAGACCAGATGCGTCTTGTCTTGTCCCGTGCCCAGCACGCCATCGATCCGCTGGCTCTTGGTATTGAAGACACCCAGGACCTTGGAGCCTTCGGCGGTGAACCACAGCATATCGCCGTGCACCATGAGACCGTGCGCTCCACGCAGGGGACTCAGATCAATGGACGGCAGCGCCTTCTGGGTAACCAGATCCACCACAGCGAGAGTATGCAGCGTAGCTTCGCCATAATTCGATATATAGGCCGTTCGCCCATCCGGTCCCACGGCCACCTCATGCGGATCTTCCCCGATGGGCACATGGGCCAACACACGGAGAGTCGCTCCATCGACAATGGCCAGGGCATGCGATTGCTTGGTCACCACGAGCAACGCACCCTGCGGGAGAGCCTGTGCCGCCGCAGTGACGCCGGCAAGGCCAATGATGGCAGCCACTAATACGATCAGCCCAGTCTTCATTCGGAAGCTCCTCATGGTCGGTGATCATCATAAATGAAGAACTTAGGAGTTAGAAGGCGCCTGGCGCCAGCGGTCCGGCCATTCTTCGATTTGATCTTGGATCTGGGAGCGGGCGGAATTGCGAAAGACGCCTTGCATCAGCAGAGTGTCGTAAGGCGTGTGACGGTGGCGGATGGAGGCAATCACCGCTAACGTGATCATCTCGTTCTGCAAGGTACGACCACCGGCGGTGCGGCCCACACGGCCGCTACTGCAAACGGTAGTATGCTCCGCAATCCTCAGCGCCTCATCGGGGGGGGCAGCCGGGGAACAATTCCTTTATCTTCTCCGCCATGTCCTGCTTTAACTTCTCGTCCTGTTCGCCGGCACGCACGGCCGAACGCTGAGGCTGGCACCGGGCTTTAGCCAGGCTTTAGCCCGGTGACCCGACGGTCGTTGTTGTCTGGCTTGGCATTTGCCTATCTGCGCTCATCTGCGTTAATCTGCGGCAGTTCAGGGGTTTGGTTTTGGGGTTGGTTTAGCTAATTGGTTATCGCTTATTGCTAATTGCTTCTATGCGCCTCTTCATCGCCCTCGATATCGACAGCGGCATCCGGGAACGCATGGCGCGCTTCCTGGAAGGCGTGCGCAACTTCGCGCCCGATGTGCGTTGGGTGAGCGCGCAGAGCTTTCATGTCACTTTGAAATTCATCGGCGAACGCCAGCCGGAAGAAGTGGAACATATCAAGGGAGCGCTGGCGGCTATCAAGGCTCCCCCCATCGACGTGAGCTTTCGGGGATACGGCTTCTTCCCCAACCCGCGCGCCGCCCGAGTCTTCTGGGTGGGCATTGAATCCGGTCCCGAATTAGCATCGTTGGCGGCTCGGGTGGGCGAAAGTTTGCTTCCGCTTAAGATTCAACGCGAAGATCGCGCCTTCTCGCCACACCTTACCCTGGCCCGGGCAGGAGAGCATCGCCGCCCTTCGGGGCGCCCCGGTTTGGTCCCGGGAGATAAGCCCAACTCGCGCTTTGCCCGCCTGCAGGAGAAGTTGACGCCGCTCCCCCTTCCCGACTTCGGGCAAATGACCGCAACCGAATTTTTTCTCTACGAAAGCAAACTGCTGCCCAGCGGCGCGCAGTACACGAAGTTGGCGCGCTTCCCCTTGCGGATTGGGTAATTGGGTAATTGGGTAATTGGATTTCGCGCGATGTCCCGCGCTAAGGAAAACAGGAAAAACGGAAGCGTCACGTGCATTCCATAAAATGATGGAAAACGTTTCGTCCCGCCTTATTAGGGCCTTCATCAGGATTATTCTTTGAGATTGGGGTTCTCGACAAAAAAGTGATTGCCAAAAGGATGGGGATGAGGCTTATAACTGGCATCAAGTGCCGCAGAGTCGTCTGGCCGAAGCAGAATGTATTTCATCCGTGGCATCTCGGCACCATTGTTTCGGGCGCTTGCCGGATGCACGAGATACTCGCTCACGAGGTTAGGGGCTTCAATGATTAGCGCTATCTTTACAGGGTTGCGGGTGATCGTGTCGATGCGGACCCCCGTAAAGCCTGTGTAGTCCAGCGGTTCTTGGCCTACACTCTGACGTGTTCTGATCGGCTTGATATCGGTAATAAATACCCTGCCTTGTTGGATCATCGGGGAATTTAATACGTAGCCGACACCGCGCTCAAAACGAACCGTAGTCGGTTGTAGAACGCCTCCAGAAGTGAATTGCAGCCAGTTCCCGTCGATCGGAAGTGTATCTCCGGTTTTATGATTTCGATTCGCATCCTCAATCGTGGGCAAGCCCATGCCCCAGTGAAGGTATGTAATCGCAACCAGGAGCCCCGCCACGACGAAAACCAATAATTGTGTTTTTCTCATTGGTACGGCCTCCGGTAGCTCACGCTAGAGAATCCCTGACTACAGCTTCAAGACGAATGGCACTAATAACTCGAGAAACCGTGATGCTCAAATGAACATCCTTTCTAGCCCCGCTCTTGAGCCGGGTCAAGTGAATATTCGGTTACAAACTGAGGGGAGCGAATGGTATTTGCTTACTCTGCGGAGGTCCACCGGCCTCCAGCGATCCAGGCTATATCCGAATTTTCGAGGCCATGCCCACTGCTTCAAATTCCCCATTTTTCAAGCCGTCAAATCGTTTGCGATACAATATTGCTTCCCATGCCTCTCTACCTCAGCATCGCGGCGATGGCGTACTTGTTAGGCTCGATCCCTTTCGGCCTCATCTTGGCGTGGGCGTTTTTGGGAACCGATGTCAGGAAGATCGGCAGCGGGAATATCGGGGCGACCAACGTTCTGCGCGCGGGCTCGAAGGGACTGGGTATCGCGACGCTTTTTCTGGATGCGACGAAGGGCTATACGGCTGTGGTATTGGCCAGGTTTTTAAGCGTACATGCCGGGGCTACCGGTCCGGCATTGGATCTATTGCTGGGACTGGCGGCGCTTTGTGCCATGCTGGGACACGTCTTCCCCGTGTGGTTGAAATTCCGCGGGGGCAAAGGCGTGGCTACCGGAGTGGGCGTATTTCTGGCGCTGGCGCCGGCCGCGGTGGCCGTTGCGTTAGCCGTCTTCGTTTTGATCTTCGTGATTTTTCATTATGTGTCGTTGGCCAGCATCATTGCCACGGCGGCGTTTCCCGTGGTTGCGTTTCTGCTGTTGCGGTCGCGCAATCATGCGTTAATGCCTTTCGTCATTGCCGCTTCCATCCTGATTATTGCGAAGCATCACGCCAATATCCGCCGGCTGCTCAGTGGCAATGAGAACCGGCTGGAGTTCACGAAACGATGAGTAGAATCGCAGTTATCGGAGCTGGAGCATGGGGGACCGCTCTCGCTTTAGTCCTGGGCCGCAAAGCCACCCATAGTGTTCGGCTGTGGGCTTATGAGCGCGAGGTTTGCGCCGCGATCACCCAGCATGGCGCCAACGACCTTTTTCTGCCAGGATTCCCACTGCCGCGCACCGTCTTGGCCACCAACAACCTGGCCGAAGCCATGGCGGACGCCGAGATTGTCGTCAGCGTCATGCCTTCCAATCACTGCCGGCTGGTGATGGGCCAGATGGCGCCGTTCGTACATCCGGACATGCTGTTCGTCAGCGCCACCAAAGGGATCGAAAACGCCACTCTGCTGCGGATGGCGGAAGTCATCGCCGAGGTCGTGCACTCCGCGCGGCAATTTACTCCCCGCATTGGCGCTTTGAGCGGACCTTCTTTTGCCAAGGAAGTGGCGCGTGGCGATCCCACCGCGGTAGCCATCGCTTCTCAGGACGCCGAGCTTGCTGCCGTGGTGCAACGGGAATTCAGCGATCCCGGCTTTCGGGTTTATACCAATGACGACATCGTGGGAGTCGAATTGGGCGGAGCATTGAAGAATGTGATCGCCATTGCCGCCGGGGTTTGCGACGGCTTGGGGCTGGGGCACAATACCGTAGCCGCGCTGATTACCCGCGGCTTGGCCGAGATCAGCCGCTTGGCTGTGGCGGCCGGCGCCCGTCCCGAAACCATGGCGGGACTGGCGGGCGTGGGCGATTTAGTCCTCACCTGTACCGGGGATCTATCCCGCAATCGCAGCGTCGGAGTCGAACTGGGGCGGGGCCATAAACTGGCCGACATTATCGCCAGCATGCACGGCATGGTAGCCGAGGGTGTGCTTACCACCAATGCCGCTGCCGGGTTGGCTCACAAATTGGGCGTTGAAATGCCGCTTACCGCCCAAATCCATGCCATCCTCAATCATGGCAAGTCTCCGCGCGAAGCCATTCACGAATTAATGACGCGCCGGCCCACCAGCGAGATCGCCTTGTACTCCACCTCCTAACCTCCTTGTTTTCAGCAGCGCCAAACCGGCAATCCGCCAAATTTCTAAGAATCCGATTAAAGTTACATTAACCTTCAGCCGATGAAGTGAGTTTGTTGCTCCGGCGTTTCCCTTAATCGACCGGCGGACAAGGACATTAGATTCGGAGGCGCTCCATTGCTGCACTGCAAGTGGCTGAAGGAACCAAAACTGACGTTCAAGATTGTTGCCGCCACCGTAGTGGCACTGTTCCTGGCATTTGGTCTGAGCCTCTGGATCACTCATAGCCGCGCCACTTCGCAGGCGGATGAGGCCTTTCTGGAAAAGTTGCGCATTCTGGCGGATCTGGCGGTAGAGACCCGTCTGGATTCCGGCCAGGCCGGCCATGCCTCGGAAGTGGTCAAAAATTATGCCCAGCGGGAAGGCTATACCTTCCGCATGGTAGCTCATTCGCCGATGAATCCGAGCGATACCCCGGGCGACTTCGAAAACCAGGCGCTGGCGGCACTACAATCCGATCCCCGGCTGAGTTATTACGCCCAGCAGGCCAATCTCAATGGACACGAAGTGATGCGCTACGCTCGCGCCGTGCGAGTGGAGCAAAATTGCCTCTATTGTCATGCTTGGAAGGCGACGCAATCGGGAGGCGGCGAGCAACGAGTGGAAGCTGTGGTTTCCGTAACCGCGCCTTTGGATCGCCTGGCCGCCGACCAGCGAAATAACACGTTGGTCTTTCTTTTTGTGGGCCTTTGCGCCCTGGTTTTCGCCTCCACCGCGGTATTGGTGCTGGTTCGCAAAGTGGTGCTTCGTCCGCTGCAAGCGGTATTGGCCATGGCCAACCGCATCGCCGAGAACGATCTGACGGTGGCGGATATCGAGGTCCATACCCAGGACGAAATGGGAGCTACCGCCGTCGCCCTCAATCGCATGAAAACCAACCTAACGGCCGCCATTGAGGAAATCTCGATTACGGCCGAGCGCCTTGCCTCCACGACCCAGGAAATCTCCGCCAATACCACTCAAGCCGCGGGGGGGGCCAGGTCGCAGAACGAGCAGATGACGCTGCTGGGAACGGCGGTGAAGAGTGTGGCGCAAGCCGTTCACCAAGTCGAGAATAATTCGAAGCAAGCTACCGAGTGCGCCCAAAAGACAGCGGAAACGGCACGCGCCGGCGGTCGTATCGTGGACGATACGCTGGGCATTATGCACTCCATTGCCGGATCGGTACGCGAAGCCGGCAGCACTATCGAAAACCTGGGAAAAAGTTCCGAACGGATCGGCAAAATCGCGGGCGTAATCGACGATATCGCCGATCAAACCAATCTCTTGGCGCTGAATGCCGCCATCGAAGCGGCACGCGCCGGAGAGCAGGGCCGCGGCTTCGCCGTTGTCGCCGACGAAGTGCGTAAATTGGCAGAGCGCACCACCAAAGCCACCAAAGAAATCACCGATATGATTGCCAGCGTCCAAGCCGATACCCGCACAGCCGTCTCCGGCATGGAGCGCGGCACACAGCAAGTGGACGAGGGTGTCTCCATCACCACCAAGGCGGGGGATGCGCTCAAGGAAATTATTGACGGGGCCGGCCAAGTCGGCGAACAAATTTCCGGGATTGCCCAGGCCGCTATCCATCAATCGGCGAGTACGCGGCAGGCCAGTTCGAACCTGGAGCTGATCGCAAAGTCCGTTGGAGAGTCAGCCGCCGGGGCGGAGGAATCCGCGACGGCGTGCAGCGAACTTGCGGAAGTCGCGATGAATTTACATCAGTTGTTAGGCAAGTTTCATCTCGCCGGCGGCGGCGCGCAAACCGTTGTACGGTCTCGACGGAATCATAGGCCCCGCGCTTCGCAACCGGGAGAGTTTCCGGTTCCCGAGAGTGCTTCCCGTTGGTCTCAGCCGGGAATTCAGTGAGAATGGAGTCGGCAAAAACGATGGCTGGGTGGCCGTCGTTTTTGCCTCGCGGGAGACGACCCTTCCCTCCTAGTTCCCTGTTCCACTTAGCATGACGACATGTGACGAAGTAGCGCTGTTATCGGTTATCGTTATCGTCGCACTGATCGCCCCCTTGGTCTGGGGACGGAACTGTACACGGATATTGCAATCGGCGCCTGGAAGTAACGTGGTCGATGGCGCCGACGTGCAAGTACCGGCTTGGTCGCTCAGAACAAAGTTGGTTCGGTCACTCAGGCTCACGCCGGACACAATCGCATTGGCAAACCCAGTGCTCTTGAGCGTGAGGTATTGAGTTGGCGCCGTAGATCCTGCCGCCGTTGCCGGGAAGGTAAACGTGCTGGCGCTTAGCGTCAATTGAACCCCCGATATCGCGGTTCCACTCAATATCACCTGCTGCGGCGATCCCGTGGCGTTGTCGTTGATATACAGAATGGCCGACCGCGTACCGGTCCCGGTGGGCGCAAACACCACGCGCAAGTTGCATTCCGCGTGATTGCCCAAGAGCGAGATCGCCCACATGGTCGCGCAGCTACCGGCTTGGTTGCTTACCAGGAAATCTCCCGGATTCGCCCCGCCCAGCTTCACTCCGGTTACCTGAAGTGGCGCCGTACCCGTGCTGGTGATCAGCACATACTGCGCTCCCGAAGACTGGCCAAGCATTACCGTAGCCGGGAAGTTTACCGACGTCGTGCTGAGTGTGAGCGACACGACTCCCGACGGAGCCGGATAGATCGTCAGAGTGCTCGAAGCGGAAGCATTGTTGTAGTTCGAGTTGGCGCTGGTAAAGGTTGTGGTTACCAGATAGCTTCCCGCAGCCGTTTCGCTCGCTGGAGCAAAGCTGAACGAACCGCTTACTGAAATTCCACCGATCCCGGTCGCCGTGGCTGCACAGGAGTGCGCGTTGCCGTCATAAGCAACCGTTGGGCACGTTACCACCACCGACGGCATCGCCGGGGCGATGCCGAGCGTGCCGCTCGCAATACCGCCACTCGCATAGTTCGAGTTGGAACTGCTAAAGGTACCTGTCACGGGGTAGCTCCCCGCGGCGTTCTCCGTCGCCGGACTGAAACTCCAGGTGCCGCTCACGCTAGCTCCGCCTACGCCTGCGGCCGTGCCGATGCAAGAGTGGGCGTTGCCGTCGTAGGTCACCTGCGCGCAGTTCAGCGTCAGGAGAGGCGTCGCCGGATTAATTGTGATCGCGCCGGTGCTCGACCAGGAGTTGTGATTGCTGTCGCCCGTACAGCTCAAGACGAGGGTGGCGCTGCCCGGGGCGTTCGTTGCCGCACCCGAAATGCAGATGCCGAAACCGCCCGTGATCGCGCAGCTATGGGCATTGCCGTCGTAGGTCAGCGGACCGGGGCAGGAGACGCCAGGTAACTGGCTCGCCAAGCCGATGACCAGCGTGCCGGTGGCCGTCCCGCCGCTCATATAGTTGGGGTCTGTGCTGGTGAACGTACCCGTTTCCAGATAGCTCCCCGCATTGGTTTCACTGCCCGGGTTGAAGGCGAAGGTGCCAGCTACCGGGACTCCGCCCACGCCCGTTGCCGAGCCGCTGCAGGAGTACGGGGTGCCGTTATAGACACCGCCGGTGCAGATGATCGATATGGCCGGTGTGGCCTTGGTGATGGTCAGGGTAACGCTGGTCGCTCCGCCACTCACATAATTGGGGTCGGCGCTGGTGAACGTACCCGCTTCCGGATAGCTCCCCGCATTGATCTCGCTACCCGGGCTAAAGGCGAAGGTACCGGCTACCGTGGCTCCTCCTGCTCCCGTTGCCAAACCGGTGCAGGAGTACGGGGTACCGTTATAGACGCCACCGGTGCAGGTGACCAACAGGGCCGGTGTGGCCTTGGTGATGGTCAGCGTGCCGCTGGCCATGCCGCCACTGGCGTAATTGGGATCACTGCTGCTGAACGTACCCGTTTCCGGATAGTTCCCCGCATTGCTCTCGGTAGCCGGGACAAAGGCGAAAGTACCGGCTACTGGTGCTCCGCCCACGCCCGTGGCCAGGCCAGTGCAGGAGTACGGATTGCCGTTATAGACGCCACCGGCGCAGGTGACCGACAGGGCTGGTGTGGCTTTGGTGATGATCAGTGTGCCGCTGGCCATGCCACCATTTGAGTAATCGGGGTCGGTGCTAGTAAACGTACCCGTTTCCGGATAGCTTCCCACCGCGGTTTCGCTGCCCGGATTGAAGGCGAAGGTGCCGGCTACCGTGGCCCCGCCCACGCCCGTTGCCGAGCCGGTGCAGGAGTACGGGGTGCTGTTATAAACGCCACCCGCGCAGGTAATCGACAGGGCCGGCGTGGCCTTGGTGATGGTCAGTGTGCCACTGGCGGTGCCGCCACTGATGTAATTGGGACTGCTGCTGGTGAACGTACCTGTTTCCGGATAGCTTCCGACGGCGGTTTCACTGCCCGGATTGAAGGCGAAAGTACCGGCTACTGGCACTCCCCCAATGCCGCTGGCCGAGCCGGTGCAGGAATACGGATTGCCGGTATAGACGCCACCCATGCAAATTACCGACAGTGCAGGCGTGGCCGGATCAATGATCAGCGTGGCGCTGGCGGTACCACCTATATAGGATATTGGGTCGGAGGGGGTGAACGTGGCCGATTCCTGATAGATTCCAGCGGCGGTTTCGTTACCCGGAGTGATCGACCACGTACCTGCTACCGGCATTCCGCTGTTCGGGTCTGTGGCTCCCGTGGCGGTGCAGCCATGCGGCGCACCATCGTAGATAACCTCGGGGCAGTTAAGGCCCAGGGGCATTGGTATTGAGGCGACTGGCGTACCGTTAAGCACGAACTCGGTGAACGAGTTATTGCTGGCGTCGCTATTGATATAGATCGTATCGGACTCGACAACGCCAGATGCGGGATTATTGATCGCCAACGGCTCATAAGTGTTGGTCACTTTGCAGTTGCCACCCGACGCCAGCGTACCCAGATCCCGACAATTGCCTTGGCCGACGGTAACGACTTCCCCTGGGTTGATGTCGAATTCCCAGGGCGCCATGAAGTTCAAGGTCGTCGAACCAATGTTCGTAATAGTGGAGAGCACCGGCACGCCGGTTTGGCCGACCGTCACCGTGCCCAAATCCAGGGTCACCACGTTGCGGTTGTCCTCAATGGTGCGGGCGTTACCGCTATCGGAGACGTACACATTGCCGTATGCGTCCAGGGCGATAGCGGTGGGAGCAATCAGTTTCACGCCTTGCACGGAGAGCCCGTCGGCGCCGTTACTACCCGGCGTCCCCAGGGTTCCCATCCAAGTCTTGATCGTGCCGGTCGTATCCACCAACCGTACCGCGCTGTTGCCGGAATCCACGATGTAGAGCATGTTGGCCGAATCCACCACCACATTGAGCGGATTGTTGAGTTTGGCGGCGACGGCCAGAGCGTTGTCTCCAGTCGAGCCCGCTTGGCCAACCGTGCCGGCCACCGTGGCGATCACGCTGAGAGCTGGATTGGTCGGGTTCATGGTGACCTTGCGAATGACTTGGTTGCCCGCGTCGGCAATGTAGAGGTTGCCGTAGGCATCCGTTGCCAGTCCTACGGGGCCGTTCAGGGTGGCCTGGGTGGCCGGACAGCCATCGCCAACCGTATCGGTCTTGCCGCTGCAAGGGATGCCGCCGCCGGCGACCACGATCCAGTTGCCGGTGTTCGTGTCCACCAACTTCACCGTGTTCGTCCCGGTATCGGAGACGTATATATTCCCGTCGGCATCCGAGGTGATGCCGCGGGGATTTGTCAGGCCGTTGGTAATCTGAATCAGACTGCTACCACTCACCAGTTGAATGGTGCCGCTGCCGGTATCGGCAACGTAGATATCCTCATAAGAATCCACGGTGAGCGCTTGCGGAGCATTCAAGCCGCTGGACACCAAGGTGACCAAGCCGCTGTTGCTCAGCGTGCCGCTGCCGTACATGTCAATACTGATTTCATCGATCGCATTGTTGGCCGTGTCGGCAAGGTAGAGGTTGCCGCTGCCGTCGGTCGCCAAGCCTTGCGGATTCACCGCGCTCGGATTCGCCGGCCAGGTCGGGATGCTAGCGGTACCAGGATCGATCGCCATCTCCGAGCTCGGATTCAGGATAAGCAACTGGGACAAAGCTGGGCTGGTGGAGTTATCGGTGTAATTGGCATCGCTGGGAGTAAAGATCAGCGATACCTGATAGATGTTGGCGCTGGTCGGCGCCGTCGACGAGCCGCTGTAGGTGATGGTCCAGCTTCCGGGGACCGGGGTTAACCCGTCTACGCCGATAGCCACCGCAGGGCAGCTATGGGGATTGCCATCGTATACAGCGGGATAGCAGTTCGGGTAGATCGTCGGGGTCGCTTGCGATACGATTTCCTGCTCGTTGTCGAACGACGTAGCGTAAGTGGTGTCCCCGTTGTAGGTGGCGACGATGGTATGCGTGATGGCGCTCAATCCGTTCAGCGTCAGGTTCGCAACGCCATTGACCAACGATACCGTTTGGGTCGGGTTGGAATCCACGGCAAAGGTGACCGAACCGGTCGGGGTAGCGAGTGAGCTGGGCAACGCGGTCACGGTCGCCGTCGCAATCACGGCTTGGCCGAAGACCGGGTAGGAGGGATCGGAAGCGGAAGAGAAGGTCAGGCTCGTGACCGATTGGGGCACGCCTATCGTGGTGATACGCATCGAAGAGTCGGCCGTACCCCCGTTGTAGTTACCGTTGCTGCTGACGAAGGTGCCCAGCACATCGTAGCTTCCGCCAGCCGAGGGCGCCGTGGCGCTGGGGCCGTAGGTAGTCCCGCTGATGCCGGTGTAGACGTAGGTCCAAGAACCACTCACCGCGGCTCCGCCCACGCCCGTTGCCGTACCTCCCGGGGTGCAGGGCTGCGGGCTGCCGTTAGAAACCGCCGTAAGGCAGGCTTCCGAGAGCGTCGGAATAGCCGGTGTAATGACCAGCATGCCGTTGGTCGTGCCGCCACCCGCATAGTTATTATCCGTGCTGGTAAAAATACAGGTTTCCGGATAGCTGCCGGCATTGGTTTCGCTGCCGGGTGCGCAGTTGAATGAACCGGAAACCGCTGCTCCCCCTACCCCCATAGCCGAGCCGGAGCAGGAGTATGGAGTGTCGTTATAGACGCCTCCCGGGCAAATCGTGGTCAGGATGGGTGTGGCTGGGTTGATATTCGCCGTGGTGCTGGCCGACGAATTCTCCAGGATATAGCCGCTCGTCGAACCGCCCAGAGTAATTCCAGTACAGGTCACCGGAAGCGCGATGCCCGCGTTGGACTGCGCGAAGGAACACGTCATCGCCGCGCCGCAGGTCAACTGGCTCTCGCTTGGCGACAGCGCGCAGGTGCAACTGCCCTCAGCCGGGGTGCCGTCATAGGTCTTGGAGAGGCAACTGACGCTTGCCGTAACCGGACTTACTGGGAGCACTCCGTAGCCATCCAGCGGCAAACTCGTACCGTTTGCAATAAGAGCTCCGGTTTGCAGGCCGGCGCCGGTGGGAGAGTAGGTCACCGAGTACGTACAGTCGGTGGCGTCGTCGGTCTCATTGCTATTGTTGTTGAAGGTCTTGCAGTCCTCGATGCCGCTGTCAAAACTTAAGAGTGGCGCAAGACTAAAGGGCGAGAAGGTCGTATCGACCGCGTCATTCAGGCCGGAGCCGTGGATCAGCACCTCTTGCGTCGTCGCACTAGTGGTCGCCTGCAGCGGCGCGGTGCCGGCAAAGTCCAACCCGATTCCGGCTTTGAGAATCAGGGCATCCATACCATCGGCGATATACAGGTTGCCGTAGGCATCGAGACCTCCATGGGCGCCCTCGCTGCCGGCGTTGAAGGTTGAGTTAGGAGCGGGGCAGCCGAAATAGGTAGTCGGCGTCGGCGATCCCACACTCCCGGTGCAACCCGCTCCCGCGGTACCGGTACCGTTCCAGATCTGGTGAATCCAGCCAGCCGGCGCGTCATTCCCGGTATCCGTAGCGTCATAGAACCAGGCGTTGGTGCTGTTGATGATGTACAGATTGTTACCGCCAGCGGAAACGACCGCGCGGCTGCTGGTCAGGGCGCCGCCGGTATACGGTTGCATCCACGATCCGCCGCTGTAGCTTCCCGTTACGCCATTGCCCATAAGCGTAGTCACGGGGGTGGTGCCGTCAATTGGATTTGCGCCGTTGTTCGCAATCTTGTAGATCGAATAACACTGCCGGTCGGCGGCATACAGGTCACCACTGGCATCGAAGACCAGGCCGGTAATGTTATAGGCTCTTATGTTCCTGGAAGCTCCACTGCCGGGATTGACCCCGGCGCAAGTGTCGCCGTTGACCTGAACCGAACAGGTACTGCCACTGGCGGCGCAATTCATCACCGTGAGGATGGACCCAACCGTGGGGGTAATAACGCCGCCGACCAAGGAGTACGTAGTGGGAGTGACTCGGCGTATAGCATCCCCGGACTGATCGCCGAAGAAAACATTTCCCGCGGTGTCCACGGCTACCGCATAAGGGTTCTTGATTTGTACGGTATTGGGCGAGCCATCCTGGCTCCAACCACTGCTACCGGCGCCGGCGACCGGCTCCACTTCGTGGGCATAATAGTGGTAAGGCAGCGGATTGCTGGACAGGCTTACTTTGCGAATCTTACTATTGCTGGAATCGTCGATATAAAGATAGTTGGCGTCGATCGCCAAGTCGCGGATACCCTTGAAATACGAGTAAGACGCCCCCGTTATCGGGTCAACCCCGGGGCAGCCATCGCCTCCGCTAACATTCGCGTAAGCCAGACCGGTAACCGCGGGATCCGCACCGGTCCCGGCGCCATTGGAATAGGCGCTACACGGACTCGGCGAAACCGTCGCATTCAAACCGCCGGCAAATATAGAGATCACGCCGGTGTAGGCATCCACCTTGCGCACATAGGCGTAGCTGGCGGCATTGGTATCGGCAATATAAGCGTTACCGGCGCTATCGAAAACCACAGCCCAAGGCTGGTAGAGGACAGCTTCGGTCGCCAGACATCCGTCTCCGTAGGTGTCCACCGCGATCTTCCCGCTGGGGCACGCCTGTCCAGGAGTGTATGGGTTATTGGCGGAGTTTTGGTTGGGAGTTCCAGCGAACAGGCTGGTCATATAGGGGACGGCTTTAGCCGCCAGGAATACCGGTGGCGGTGCGACGATATTCAAGGTAGCGCCGGCCGTACCCCCGGTCATGTAGTTGGAATCGGTGCTGGTGAAGGTGGCTACTACGCTGTACGTGCCGGCTTGGGCTGGCGCCACGGTGGAAGGACCGTAGGTGACGCCGCTAAAGCCTGTGTAGCTAATGCTGAACGAACCGGCCACGGGGGTTACCCCGTCGACTGCGGTCGCCGCCGCGATACAGGAGTGCGCGCTGCCGTTGTAGGTCGCCTCGGAACAGGTCAGGGTCAGCTTGGGAATTAACAGATGGGGTACCGGAAGATTGTTAAACAAGACTTGCACATCGAGCGAGCCGAGTCCGGTTACCTCGTCATATCCCACCGTGAGTGGAAATCCCGCCTGACCGCCGCTCAGTCCGGTGGGGCCAGGAGCACTGTTGTTGCACATGCTTGGGGTGTTGATATCGCAGCCCGTCACGCCGCTGCTGGCCACCGTCACATCGTGGAAGGCCGCCGGGGTACTTGCCGCCATTTGGTAGAGTTGCGGATTCAAGTTGCCTTGCGGGCTTCCCATCATCTGGTCCAGCAGCGCCGCCACTCCCGCCATGCTGGGAGCCGCCGCCGAAGTTCCATAAAAGTATTCAAAGTAGTAAAGGCCATCGGAGGGGACACAACTGCCTCCAGCGGCGGCAAAACAGCCGAAATAGGCGTCGTGCCCCGAAGCGGAGAAGGCTACGTCCGGGGTGTAGCGCCCCGTCCGCGCCGCAGGCACACCGATCCCGCTTTGCCAACTCGGGGTGGCGATGACCGTGCTAACGCCCCCGCCGGAGGCCGCCGTTTGCGGGCTGGAACTCGAGTTCAGCGGCTCATTCCATCCTCCCTCGGGGATATAACTCAGGGCCGTCGAGAGGCCCACTCCGTTGGTGGAACTCCAATACGAAGAGGGATTGCTCGTGTCGTTGAACTCGGTTCCCCCTGTACAGGTGGCATAGCTGGAAGAGCAGATGTAATTGGGACTATTGGCCAAGGGCTTTGCCGGCGGCGTGTCAAAGTAACCATCACACCCGGACGCTCCGGAATCGCCGGAGGCCACAAACGCCGATATCCCCTCCGCCGCGGCCTGTTGGAACAGCGTGTCCCAGAAATGCACGGAACTGGCTCCCGCGTCCAACTCGCACTCGCCGAAGCTTACATTGATCACCTGTACGGGAACCGGTTCCGTCTCCACCATGTATTCGGCGGCAACCTCGACGCCACCACTGGCGGAGGTGGCAACCACCAACAACAAATTTGCGCCCGGCGCAACGCTGCCGGCGCGAAATACATCGAGCGTAGCCTCTCCCTGATCGCCAGTGCCCCCCGAAGATGGGGGTGCGGTCAGAGCGGGACCGGGGTCCACCCCGCCGAACGCGGTCGGAACAACCTCGGTGGGATTGGGAAAGGTGGCTCCAGTCCTGGCGCGAAAATTTGTGAAATCGGCAAAATCGGTGCGGCTCCGGCCCACAATACCGATGGTGATTCCCGCCCCCGTTAAATTGCCGGGCAGATCGTAAATGGTCGAAAAATCCGCGGGCGCCAGATATTGCTCTCCACCGTTCGAGATCATCCCCGGCGAATCCGCCGGCGCCGAACTGGAATAGTGGAGCGGAATCTCATCAACCGTAGACAACCCATGAATGGCTTTGATCACCGGGGTCAAAGCCTCGGGAATCATGGGGGCGGCGGAAATGGAAATCCGCTTCTTGCCGTTCACGTTGTAGTAATGCAACTCGGTGTGAAAGGCTCTGCTCGCATCCGCCGCCGAGCCATTCAAGCCGATGAACATTCGGCTGTGAGAGACCCAGTTGACATGCAGACCTTGCGCTTGCAACCAACCGTTCACGCTTTTTACGTCCTGCTCGGAGACGCCAAAACGCTCCGCCATCTCCGAGGGAGTCAGCCAATGATGGTAATTCGCGGAATGCGGATTCTGTTGGTCGGCCAGCAAGCTCTCCAAGGCCTGCTCCTGCGCCGCCGAGCGCGATAGGACCAGCGTGATCGGGGACAGGGTCTGCTCGGGCGGAAGCGCTCCGGCATCGTTGCCCGAAGTGGCCCACGACGGAAGATGATTCGGTAACGCTCGCAACTTCGAGCTATCGATGTTCCCGGTAATTTGGCTGGCACTCTGTGCTTGTATCACCAGAGGCAACATCAGGCAGAGGCAGACGAACAGGACCTGTAGGACGCTTCGCTTGGGCGCGGGCATGCAAGGAATCACATGGGTCGTGTGAAACAGAGCCCTATTAAGATGGAGTAAGCGACTGCGCATGCGATTCTCCCCCCGCGCCGTGGAGCGGTCATTTCAGGAATAAATAGCTTGTTTTCGTAAAGACAGGGCCCAAACTAACGACCGGTTCGGGCGAGCGCGGACAGCACAATTACCACTGCAGCCAATACACGTACCACTACCCGACCCGGGAGACAGGTTCGACAGTTATGTTAAATCGAATCCGCTGGAGTATAGCAATGCTTTAACTAACAGGCAATCTAATATTGAGGGCCAATATTGGGGGCTGCGCTCCATGGGACCTGTTGGAACTTACCCCGGTCTTTCTTTTCGACGGATCGCCCTTCCTGTTACCGGCCACGTAGATCAGGCTGTCCCGGCCGCCCTTTTAGGGCTGATTACGCCTTGAGCCCCCTCTCATGGATGCGATCCGGTGATCGTCCATGCGCCGCCGGAGCCGGAGGTGACCTGAACGTAAAACTCGTAGGTCCCCGCGTTGACGCTGGTGTTGATGGTGAGCGGTCCGGCGCCGTCCGCTTCGGCGACATTGGTGTTGGCGGTTACATTGATCAGGGCAAACCGCCACTGCGACCCAGCGGGAACCGTGAAGGTAGCGTTAAGAGTGCCGCCCTTGCTGGTAAAGCTGGGAGTGTAGCTATAGCCTTCCGCGGACAGTGTGCCCGAGAGGTTGATCTTGACGGCCGGCGAAACAGTCAGAATCAAGGTGGTGGTCTTGGCCATTCCGTTCGTCGGCGTGCCGGCCACCGTGATGGTATAAGCGCCGGCCACCGTTGAGGTACCGGAGGTGAACGTCAGCATCGAGCTTCCCGCCCCGGAGAGCGCAGCCGGGCTGAAGGTCGCTGTCACACCCGCGGGCAGCCCGCTGGCCGAGAGGGTCACCGCGGTCGAATAGCCGCCGCTGATCGTTTCGGTCACCGTGGAGCTCGCAGCGTTACCGGCGATCACCGATGCATTCGCCGCCGAGAGCGCAAAGATGGGCACGGTGCTCACGCTGAGGGTCAAGGTTGCCGTCTTGGGGGTACCGCTCACAGGTGTTCCGATCACGGAAATGGTGTAACTGCCGGCCACCACTGTGGATTGGGCGGTGAAGGTCAGCGTGGAGTTTCCGGCTCCGGAGAGCGTAGCCGGACTGAAGGTTGCCGTCATCCCCGCGGGCAGGCGGCTGGCCGAGAAAGTCACCTTGGTTCCGTAGCCATTGATGATAGTCTCTGTGACCGTCGAGCTTCCGGTGCTTCCTCTGGTGACGATAGCATTGGTCGCCGTGAGCGCGAAGGCCGGCTCCGGCTCTACGGTGAGCGTGAGGGTAGTGGTCTTGGCTGTTCCGCTTGCCGGCGTGCCAGTCACGGTGATGGGATAACTGCCGGTCGCCACCGGGGATTCGACGTTGAAGGTCAGCGTGGAACTTCCGGCTCCGCCCAGCCCCGCCGGGTTGAAGACCGCGGTCACGCCCATGGGCAGGCCGCCGGCAGAGAAAAGCACCTTCGTGTTGTAACCGCTGGTGATCGTCTCCGTAACCGTCGAGCTTCCGGTGCTACCCGCGTTGACGGTTGCGTTGGACGCCGAAAGCGCGAAGCTTGCCCCGGCGCCACTCAGGCTTTCCGTCTGTGGACTTCCGGCGGCGTTGTCGCTGACCGACAGGGTCCCGGTCGCCGAGCCCGGGGCCGTTGGCGTAAAGGTTACGCTGATGGTGCAGCTATGCCCCGCCGGCAGAGAGCTTCCGCAGTTGTTGCTCTGCGCGAAGGCTCCGCTGGCAACGATGCCGGAGAGGGTCAGCGCCGCCGTCCCGCCGTTGCTGAGCGTGACCGGCCGCGCCGCACTGCGGAGACCCAGGTTTACGTCCCCGAAAGACAGGCTGGCCGGACTCAGCAAAGCCAATGGCGTGCCGCCGGTTCCCGTCAGGCGGAGGATGTGCGGACTGTTCGGACCCGTGTCCGTCACCGTCAGCGTTCCGGTCGCGGTTCCCAGGGCCAATGGTTTGAAGGTCATCTGGATGACGCACGTAGCTCCCCACGCCGCCAGCGAGTTCCCGCAGGTATTGGTTTGCGCGAAGGGGCCGGTGGTCTGCACGCCGGTGACGACCAGGGTATTGGGGAGATTGTTCAACAGGGTAACCGCCTGCGCGGCGCTCGTCGTGCCCAAGGCCTGGTCGCCAAAGGTCAGGCTGGCCGGGCTCAAGGTCACCGTCTGCGCCACGCCGGTAACGCTCAGCGGGATGAAGTGGTTGCCATCCGAGTCGGCGATCAGGATTTCGCCGTTCACCTTCCCCACCACGCCCGTCTCGGCGATGGCCTGGATCCCGCAGCTGCCTCCCGGCGCCACGGTGCCCGCGCAGGCGTTGGACAGGCTAAAGGGGCCGACCACGGATACACTTTCGATGGTGAGCGGATTGGATCCATTGTTGGTCAGGCTGAAACCTTGCCAGTTCGTCCAGTTGTTGGTGGGCGTGTTGCCAAAGTCGTAGGAGGCGGGGCGAAGGACAATGCTCCCGTCATTAGTCACAATGCCGGTGCCGCTCAGAGCGAGGGTCTGCGGACTGCTCGCATCGCTATCGGCGACCGTCAGCGCGGCGGCCGCCACTCCCGTAGCCGAGGGCGTGAAGGTCACCTGGATCAGGCAGCTCGCGTTGACCGCCAGCTTGCCGCCGCAGTTGTTCGTCTGCGCGAAGCTGCCGCTGCTGCTGATCTGCGAGATGGAAAGCGGATTCGAGCTGCCGTTGAAAAGCGTCACTAATTGCGGCACGCTCGTGACCTCCTCGGTCTGATACCCGAACATCACGCCACCCACCGGCGGATAGCCTCGGAGGGTATTCGCCGGTGGATACAGCATCACCGTCGGGGTGCCGCCAAAGCCATTCAGGGTTGCGGTTAGCGGAGAACTGGTCGCGCTGTTGAAGACGGTCACCGTGCCGGTCGCCGGTCCCAGGGTCACCGGCTGGAACTCCATCGTGATCCAGCAGCCGCTCCGCGCCCCGAGCGAGGGAACACAGTCATCATTCTCCAGGAAGGGTCCGCTGGTTCCGATCGGAGCGGGAAAAGTCACCGGGCTGGAAGTGTTGTTGAGGACGTCGATTTCGTAGAAGTTTCCCCAGATTCCCGCGGGGAATGGGCCGAACTGCAGCTCCGGCGTCGAAAGTGAGAGCGTTCCCGTCCCTCCCGTTCCGGTAAGAGCGACGGTCTGCGGGCTGGTACTGGCATTGTCGGTAATTGTCAGGGTCCCCGTTGTCGTTGCGGCCGCCGGTGGCGTAAACGAGAGATAGATCTGGCACATCTTCCCGGGTAGGAGCACGGGGACGCAGTTGTTCTGTGTCACCGCAAAGGCGCTGTTGCTGGTGATGGCGGAGTTCTTGCCGAAGAGTGCGATCGTCGTTCCCCGGTTGTCGAGATAAACGACGGCGCCGGAACTTCCACCGCCTACCGGCACGGTTCCGAACTGCAGGGCGGATACGCTGACTTGAAGCATGGTCGGCGGCCCCACGGTGAGCGATACCGGCTCGGTTTCCGTAGTGCCTCCCGAGGTCGCGGTAAGCAAGACCATCGCCGCGCCTACAGGCGCACTCGATGAAATCGTCCAGGTCACCGTCGAAGTCGCAATCCCATTGGCCGCCAGTGTCCGCGAACTGGGGACGAGGGTTGCCGTCACTCCGTTGGGCAGCCCCCGGACGCCCAACGCAACCGTCCCGGCAAACCCCTGGGCGCTGTACACGCCGAGGGTCGTAGTGTACGTGCTTCCCGGAGAAAGCGGCAGATCGTCCTGCGAATTCTCGATCATGAACGCCGGCGTGGTGTAGCTCTTCCCCACCAACGCGTTAATCATGTTCTGCCCGTTCGGGCTTCCCCAACCGGTCACCAGGTCGTAGCCGGCGACGGCATGGTAATAGAGCGACTGACCGCAGCAATCGTTGTTGCCGCTGGTGATGTCGTGAAAAATACTGTCGTAGTTGGCACTCAGGCCGATCGCGTACAGCGTCGGGTTGAGATATCCCACCGTCGGCTGCCCTTGGGAGACCAACTGCTGGTTGACGAGGGCCAGAAAGCCGGCCCACCGCGGCGTGGCAATACTGGTGCCGCCCCAGCCGTCGGCGCAGCTCTGCCCGTCCGCGGTGGTGTAACAAAGATAGTTGTCGGTGTTGCCCTCGGCCGCGATATCCGGCACGTTGCGGATCGCCGTGGACCCTCCGTTGGAGGCATTGATCGCCGGCAGCTGCCAGTCCGGAATTCCGATTTGATTGATGGACATACCGCCGCCACTATCCGTCCAGGCGCTCTCGGAGACCCACGAGCCTCCCGGACCGCTGGTGACCACGGCCGTCCCCCCCACGCCGGTGACCCAGATATCGTCCTGGGGATAGGTGAAGGGGAAGGTCGTGCCATACGAACCATCGTCAAGGCTGCAGTTGAGGAAGGTTTGGCCCTGCGCCGCAAACTCCTCGAAGATCCCGTTATCCTGGACATAGTCCGGGCTTGACCAGGAATAAGAAGAGCTGAGCTGCTTACACTGGTTTTCCGCGGCCATGGAGTTGATGACATTCACATCACCCCAGGCGTTGGGCGGTCCGATATAGACGCGCACCTGGCTCAGGCCAGGGGCCATGCCGATGGCCGCCACGATATCCATGACCTGTTCGATATCGTCACTCCCCGGGGTAACGCCCGCCGCGGCGCCGTCGATCAGTACGTTGTTCAGCGGCACACTGTACGGGACCCCACCGAAGCTTTTGGTTACATCTTCTGGATCGTAGCCGCCCAATTCGTACATGCCCACGCACTGCCCGGCGCCGCTGAGCGCCGTGCCCCCGTAATAGGCCGCGCGCAGATCGCCCACCAGATAACTGCCGTTCGGTCCGGAGCCACTGGCAGCACTTGCGTCCCCCGCCGTCCCGGCGCCGCTGCGGCCGTCCGCCCGGTTCTCGAGTCCATTCCTTACGCTGGACAAGCTGCTGAGGCCGTGGATATGTGCCACCGGGGTCCGGAGATTGAGCGAGGGCTCGCGATCCGGCGAGAAGAAGCTACGGTTCTCCTGCGGGTGCTGGTAGATGCCCATCTTCACGTGAAAGGCCTCTTCGACCTGGCCCGCCGTGCCCGCAAGGTTGACCAACAGCCGGTTCCTTGGGGCCTGACCCACGCTGAAGCCATGGGACTGTGCGAATTCGAGGACCGCCTGATACTCCTCCACGCTGGGGCCGAAGCGCTCGGTGAACTCGTCAGCCGTGAGGTAGTGGTGATAGTTGGGGCTGGCGGGATCATAGAGCTGCTGGAGCAGGGTGCTGAGCTCTGCCTGGTTGGACAGGGGAAGCTGGATGGCAAGACGCATGGGCTCGGAGGAAGCCATCGCGCCCAGCCGGGACGCCTGTCCCTGCGTGATATAAGAGCTGACGTGGCTTTGAAGCTGCTGCATGGGCTGTTGCGCCCGGCCGCAGGGAGCAACGAGAAGGAATGCCAAAACGCTGACGAGCGGCGCCATCCTCAGAGAGAAGCGTTTCCAGCTCATGTTCTGCTCCTTTGTAAGTCCGACTGCGGCACAGAAACGGCCCCGCGTCCCCACACCTCGCGGTTGCCGGGCACACACCCGCACGGCCGTCTTCCAGCCATCGCCTCACCGGCGGTTACACATATACGTATGTGTCGCTGATCGGCAGGATCAGCAAATTCATGAGGGGTTATGTGCCGAACAAACTATCTTTGGTAACCACGCCGTGTACCGTCTCCAGACCTATCAATTACACACAACTCGCAACTGGACCCAGACAGTTGGTCTCGGTTAAGGGCGGCTTTAGAGAAAGAGTAAGTCAGGCAGTGCATTATTCACGAACAATCTCAATGCGACTGAAGACGGGTGGAAGCACCGGCCTTTAGGCCGGTGAATCTAGGAGGCAAAAATAGGCGGCTTTAGCCGCAGGTGGCCGGGGCTAAAGCCCCGAGATTCATACCGGGAATTCACCGGGCTAAAGCCCGGTGCTTCCACCTTTTGAGGATTTGCGGGCCGGCAATGAATAGATGAGGAATAATCTCGCGTCGTCGTGACAGGGCGTCTGCGAGACTTGAGCTTGCAGTGCGGCTAGTGTCTGTCTGGCCCGGACTTGTGGGTAATAGCAAGGTCTGGAGACGCTACAAATCCACCGAGAATCCCCGATTTAAAATCTAAAATTGTTTGCGCAAGTGTGTAGATGCTCATCCTTTTTGGAAAACTAAAGTTCTGCCCGCCGCGAATCTGGCCATACACATCTTTGAAATCTGTGCGATAACGGACCTCACATAGCAGTCATATGATCTACGGCCCGGGCCTTCGGGTGATGGCCTGAGCTTATGCGTTTTGCCAGGAGCTCTATGACTAACACTCCGGTTCACGTTGTAATCCGCCATTCCCGTGCCACATATGTGAAAACAGGCCGCTTGCCCCAGTTCGCGATCGGGGTGATCGCGCTCCTGCTTCTGGCGTCGGGCTTCGCCGGCGCCCAGACCTGCGCCGGGATGTCATTGGGCCAGAACGCGAACCTGAATGGGTTTGTGCCCTTCCCGGCCAAGAATGCCTGGAATACCAATATTGCCAGTGCTCCGGTGGACGCGGATTCCCCGTCCATCACCTCCGCCTCGGGATTCGCCGGGCTCGCCCTGCACCCGGACTTTGGCTCGGAGTCGGACATGGGCATGTATTACCTCGTTGTGGATTCCACCCAGACCCCGTCGGTTCCGGTCAATGTGCTCGATTACGCGAGCCAAAGTGATGTGCTGGTGGCCCCGTATCCCGATACTTCGCCCATTGAAGGCAGCCCGGCCGAATGCTCCAGCTGGCCGGATCAGGGCGGCGCCAACAATACGGTCTATGACCACCATATGCTGGTGCTGGACCGCGCCAAATGTGTTCTCTATGAGACCTGGAATACAAGCCACTGCAACGGGCAGTGGAACGCCTCCAGCATGACCTTGTGGGACATGAAGAATTACGAGGCCCGCCCCTATGGCTGGACCTCCGCCGATGCCGCCGGGCTCCCCATCTTCCCCGGCTTGGTCCGTTACGATGAAGTGGCTTCCGGCGCCATCCATCATGCTCTGCGCTTCACCATGCGCAGCACCAAAGACAACGCCAACGACGGTTATTTTGTCGCCCCGGCCACCCATGCGGCGGGCAATATCTGGGGCGTCTCCAATATCATGGGCATGCGGATCCGGCTGAAGGCTAGTTATGACATCTCCGGCTTTTCTCCCGCCAATCAGGTGATTCTGACCGCGATGAAACAGTACGGAATGATTCTGGCGGACAATGGCGGATACTTCTTCTTCCAGGGCGCCTCGGACCCGCGCTGGGACGACAACGATCTGAATAACCTGAAAAGTGTCGGCTCCGAAAATTTTGAAGTCATCCAGATGAACCCGGGATATCCCGGCTACGATGCCAGCACCGCACCCACGGGCACGGCGCCCGTGATCGCCAGTTTCACCGCCTCCGCCACCAGCGTAAGCTCCGGCTCGCCGGTAACCTTCAATTACAAGGTCAGCGGCGATTCCTACGATTACATTGACGTACTTGGCCCGGTCCAAGCCGGCAGCGGGGGTGTGACCGTCTCTCCCACCTTCACCCTCACGTATACCCTGGTCTCCAGCAACGCCTATGGCCGATCCACCAGCCAACCAATAACGGTGACGGTGCCCGGTTCAGTGGTGATGGCGCCGGTCTTCACGCCGGTGGCCGGAGGATACAGCACCACTCAGACGGTGACCGTGAGCACGCCCACTGCACTGGCGGCGACCATCCACTACACCACCAACGGAAGCACGCCGACGGTGAGTTCGCCTGCCTTGCACAGTACGGATTCGATTTCGGTATCCTCTTCGGAAACCATCAAGGCGATTGCCGTGGTCAATGGCTATGCGGCGCCCAGCGCGGTCAGCACCGCCGTATATACGATCGCGCCTTTGGCGGTAGCACCCAGCTTCAGTCTTGCCTCCGGAACCTACAATGGTGCCCAAACGGTGACTCTGAGTTCGTCGACTCCTGGGGCAATGATCTACTACACCACCGACGGTTCGGCTGCCGCCACCAGCGCCACTGCCGTCAAGTACACCACGGGCATTACCATCTACAAAACGGAAGTGATCAATGCCGTGACCAAGGCGAGTGGATACACGACCAGCGCCCAGGCGTCGGCTATGTATGACATCGCGGCCCCGCCGGCGGCAGCACCCACCTTCAGTCCCGCGGCCGGTACGTATAACGGATCGGTGAGCGTGACTCTCAGCACTTCCACGCCGAATGCGGGGATCGTCTACACGACCGACGGCTCCAACCCGGTCACCAGCACCTCCCGCATCATTTATTCCGGCCCCATCGCGGTCTCCAAGTCGGAAACCATCATTGCCTTTGCTGACGCGCCGGGAGTGACGGTCAACAGCGCCAACGCCACTGCCAGTTATACGATCAATGCCGCCGCGGCCGCGCCACCGACCTTCAGCCCGGCGGCGGGCACGTATACGGCGGCACAGACCGTGACGATCAAAACGACAACCAGCAGCGCCACCATCTACTACACAACCGACGGGAGCAATCCGGCTACCAGTACGACCGCCGTCAAGTATACGGCGCCGGTTACGGTTGCAAAAACCGAAACCCTTACCGCCGTAGCCAAGGCCACCGGATTAAACAACAGCCTAGCCGCCACAGCGGCTTATACCATCAATCATCCCGCGGCGGCTGCGCCAACCTTCAGCCCCGCGGCCGGTACGTACAGCGGATCGGTCACCGTGACCCTCATCTCTTCCACGCCGAATGCGACGATCGTCTATACGACCGACGGCTCCAACCCGGCAACCAGCACTGCCCACATCACTTATTCCGGCCCCATTACGGTCTCCAAATCGGAAACCATAATTGCTTTTGCCGATACGCCGGGAGTAACGGTCAACAGTGCCAATGCCACCGCCAGTTATACGGTCACGCCTGCGGCGGCTGCGCCAACCTTCAGCCCGGCAGCCGGAACGTATACGACAACACAGACGGTAACGCTCAAATCGGCAACCAGCGGCGCCACCATCTACTACACGACCGACGGAAGCAATCCTGCAACCAGCGCTACCGCCATCAAGTATTCGGCGCCGGTAACGGTGTCCAAGACAGAGACGCTGGAGGCCGTGGCCAAGGCTGCGGCATACGTCAACAGCGCTCTGGCCACAGCGGTGTATACCATCGCCTCCACCAAAAAGTAGCGTACTTTCACGCCCCATTCCACCGGTTCCCACGGAGCGGAACCGGTGAATAAGGCGAGAAGTCTTGCGGTGGCACATAGAACCGGGAACCCACGTTACTAGATGGGTCACCCGCAAACCGTCTTTTCGCAGGCGCAATTGAAAAGCGCGGCAAACGTAGCGCTGGCGCCTTCGCCTAATGTCACTTGGTTTTGCAAAATTGAAGTTCTCCGGGGGACTCGGGGAGGCGTAAGTATTATGGAACCATTGTTTACGCGCGAGAGACAGGAGTGTCAGGGCACGACTTCAGTCGTGCCGTTCGGCGCAATTAAATTGCCGGCTTTAGCCGCTGTTTGTAAGAACGCAAGGAAAAGATCGAAGCGCAGCGGCTAAAGCCGCCCTTCATAATGAACCGTTACGGCACGACTAAAGTCGTGCCCTGACACGTTTCGCTCCTGGAAAGATCAAACAGTAAACCCCAAAATCAAGTGACATTAGGCGCCCTCGCCGGCGGGCCCTGTTAGGGGAAGACGGGGACAACGGAAACTGTTGATGATCTCTGGGCGGGAGCTGATCAGCCAAGAAGGTTTTGTGCCTTCCACGCAGAGCCCGCCGGCGGGGGCGCCAGGGCGACGGTTGCGTTTTCCTGGAAGGCGATGAAAGCTATGGTTTCCCTCTTTCCTTGTCATATAAAGCCGTGAGCGTTTTCAGTAACGATCTTCCCTCTGCAATTCATATCCCATGCGGACTTTGGCGCGCAAACGCCTCCACTCGAATGCGATCGTGTGGCGGATGGTTTCAATGTCCGCTGCGCCGAGATGGCGAAAGCGTCCTTGCAGGCGAAGGTATTCGTTCACATCCACAAACGACGGTTCCCGGTTAATCGTATAGCGGACTCCACGTTCCACTTCATAGAGCGGGAAAACGCCGGTTTCGACCGCCAGTCGCGACAACCGGATCGAAAGGCGCTCTTCGCTCTTGTGCCCCGTCGGGCACGGGACCCAAAGGTGCAGAAACTTGGTACCGGAGATTGATTTGGCCTTTTGCAGCTTACGCGTGAAATCCTCCGGGAAAGCAATGGTCGCGGTCGCGGCATAGGGAATCCGGTGTTCCGCCAGGATGCCGACGATGTCCTTCTTGGGCTCGTGTTTAGGGAAAGGCAAAGGGGTAGTGGTGGTCCAGGCGCCAAAGGGTGTGGCCGAGGAGCGCTGGATGCCCGTGTTCATGTATGCCTCGTTGTCATAGCAGACGTAGATGATGTTGTCGTTGCGTTCCACGGTCCCCGACAGGGACTGGATACCGATGTCGAAGGTGCCCCCGTCTCCGGCCCAGGCCAGTACCGTGACGTCTTTCTTCCCCTGTGCGTCTAATCCGGCGCGAACCCCGGCAGCGGAAACCGCCGCGGTCTCAAACGCGACATTGAGTACCGGCACTTTCATGGCGTTGAAGGGATAAGCGCCAATACTGACGGCGAAGCAACAGGCCGGGACCACGACAATCGTCTTTTCCCCGAGCGCCTTCAACGCCAGGCGCATGCCCAGCGCGGCGCCGCATCCGGCACACGCCAAGTGTCCGGAGCGCAAAAACTCCTCGTCCGACAGGTGGAGATTTTTTGGGTCGTATTGAACTGTCTGTAGCGTATCCATCGCTTCGCCTCATCGCGCCGCGGTACGAAACTGATTGGCTTCCTTTTGCGGCAGCGTATCCCACCACGTAGCCGGCTCCGTCAGCTTGTTCTGCCACGCCAGCGAGAGCATCTCACTGATATCTTCCGGAGTAACGTCGCGACCGCCCAAGCCGGCAATTATCCCTCTGACTTGCGGAGCGTGGGCCTCGCCATACAGGGCGGATTTGACCTCCTGGTGATAAATCCCATGGTGGCCGAACGAGCAATCACGATCCAGCACGACCACTTGCTCTTTACCGGCCAATGCGCCCCGCACCTCTGTTGCCGGGAAGGGCCGAAAGACGCGTAGGCGGACCACGCCGGCCGGGATGCCCCGCGAGCGCAGGGTATCCGTGGCGACGCGCGCCGTGCTTGCAATGGTGCTGCTGGCGACCAGTACAACTTTCGCATCCTCGGTTCGGTACTCCTCGATCAAGCCGTAGCTCCGTCCGGTTAGAGCTGTCCACCTCTGATCCGCCTCCTTCCACTCCGCGAGCGCGCGCTGCTGAGCGACCGTCATCTTTCGGCGAAACTCCATGGCATGAGCTTCGTCGGTAACCGGACTCAGCAAAGCCGGGCGTGCTACGTCAAGACGGTGTGGCAGCTCAAAGGGGCTCAGAAATTTGTCCACCACACTCTGTTCGGGGATGTCGAGGTCTTCATAAGTGTGGGACAGGAAAAATGCATCGAGCAATACCATGGAAGGAAGCAGGACCCGCTGCGATACTTCATACGCTTGTACAACGGTATCGAACACCTCCTGAGCGGAGGCGCAGTAGATCTGCATCCATCCGGTGTCACGCTGCGACAAGGAGTCGGTGTGGTCCGCCCACAGATTCCAGCCGGGACCGAGTGCGCGATTGCAGTTCACCATCACGATGGGCAGGCGTGCACCCGCCGCCCAGTGCAACATCTCATGCATGAGCGCCAGACCATGCGAGGAACTTGCGGTAAAGACTCTGGCCCCGGCAAAAGCGGCCCCGATGCAAGCAGCCATGGCCGAGTGTTCCGATTCCACTTTGATGAACTGCGCGTCCAGTTCGCCACGCGCCACCATGTCCGCGAGTTCTTCAATCAGGGAGGTCTGCGGCGTAATCGGATAAGCCGAGATCACCTGCGGACGGACCATACAAACTGCCCGCGCAGCCGCCGCGTTGCCTTTCAGCACTGTCCTCATCGGCACACCTCCTCCATGCTTATGGCGGCCCGTGGGCACTCCTCCACGCAGATCCCGCAACCCTTGCAGTGCCTGGAATCGATGGTCAGGCCGCCATCGGGTGACTCGCGATGGATCGCAATGTCCGGGCACCAGTAATAGCAGTTCAGACATTGGTTGCATGTGCCACAGGAAAGGCAGCGGCGCGCCTCCGCGACCGCGGCCTCGTGATCAAATCCCCGCACGATTTCATCGAACGAAGTCGGCGGTACGTACTGCTGAATCACTGCAATGGCCGGCCGCGGTTGTGCTCTGAAGTAAGCGGAATTCAGCAGCTTCGGCTCCACCACCTTCTCAAGGTTAACGGGACGGCTCCACAGGTGTTGCAGTACAGGGATTTCTTGCTGGCGGCTCCCGCTTTGCAAGTAGGCATCGACTAAAACCGCAACCCGACGCCCGTCGCCCACGGCGGCGGCCACCGTACCTTGTCCGGTAGACGCGTCCCCGGCAACGAAGTATTTCTCGCGGCTTTCGACCTGTTCCCCAACGAAGCCAAGATCGGCCGTTTCTCCAGTTGCGGCAATCACTCCTGACACGGCCAGGCAGAACCTCGAATGCGGAATCGCCACCGGCGTTCGCCGCCCCGAAGCGTCCGGCTCCCCAAGGCGCATTCTTTGACATTCCAGGGCGACAATCGCGCCGCCTTTCGTTATCACGGAAGTGGGAGCGGCCAGGAAGTGAAATTCGACGCCCTCCTGCTTTGCTTCTGCTACTTCAGAAGCGATGGCGGGCATCTCCGTCTCGGTTCGGCGATAAACGACAATGGGTCTGACTCCCAAACGTAGAACGGAGCGCGCCACATCCATGGCCGTATTGCCACCCCCGATCACCGCAACGCTCTCGGGTAATTTAGGCGCTTCCTGGCGCAGAATACGCTCCAGCAAATCCACGCCGTTGTAAACGTTTGCATGATCAGCCCCAGGCACGTTCAGGGCGCGCGACTTGTGCAATCCGACCGCGACGATAACGGCTTCAAACTGCTTGAGAAGGAGTTCGATACTGATGTCGCGGCCGACTCGGACATTCTGGGTAAATTCCACGCCCAGGCGCCGTACGCGTCGAATTTCCCGGTCGAGGGTCGTCTTGGGTAGGCGGTAATCGGGGATGCCGGTGCGCAGATATCCGCCGGGTTGGGCCTTATCATCGAAGACCTGCACGGCGTGTCCTCGCAAAGCCAAAGCGTACGCGGCGGAAATTCCGGCCGGGCCCGATCCGATGATGGCGACTCTTTGCCCGGTGCGCGGGCCTGGGAGCATCGCCAAATCATCGCCAAGGGAGCAGTCGCCGAGAAATCGTTCCAATTGGTGTACCGCGATGCTGCCTCCGAAGCACTCACGGTTACACGTACGTTCGCAAAAGTGCGGACAGACACGTCCGAGAGTCGCCGGCAGGGGATTGCCGGAAAGCCACAGCCTGGCGGCTCCGGCAATATCGCTGGAAGCAAGCAGCGTGATTGCCTTGGAGATATCATTGCCCGCGGGGCAAGCTTGCGAACAGGGCGGAAGCTGGTCTTCGTATCGCGGCGCCACAGACTTCCAGGAACCGGTATTAATTGCCGTTGTCGATTGCTCCGAAGACGCGATCTCAGGAAGATCATCCAACCAGCGTGGCTTGGCCGTCGCCATGTTCATGCCTCCCTTCCCGATCCAGCTTTCATTAGATGGATTTCGCGGGCACCCTCCATGGCCGCGGCTACGTTTTCTTCTGGTTGGACGGGCACGGCGTGTCGCACCGCGAGAGCCAGATTATCCAGGCTGGCGAGTTTCTTGAACCCCGCGAGAGCCCCTGCCATGACTGTATTGACGATGGGGGCGGTGGCGGAGCCGAGTCCGTAGCGTCGGCAGATGGCGGCAGCGTCAACGGTGCAGACTTCGAACTGCTGGAGTTCCGGAAAGTGGTCCGGTTCTTTCGGAGAATTGATCAGGATCCAACCGCCTGGGTTCAACCCGTCGACGATGCCGGTGGTGTCCAGCGTCAGCAAACCTTGATCGAGAATCACCAGACCGTCGGGCCGGTAGACTTTGGAGCGAACCAGGATGGGAGCGTCGTCCAACCGCAGAAAAGCCTTTACCGGGGCGCCGCGCCGTTCCGAACCGAACGCGGGAAAAGCCTGCACATGCCGGCCCTCCAGAAAAGCCGCTTCCGCCAGGATTTGAGAAGCGATCACGCTACCCTGGCCACCGCGCCCATAAATGCAAATCTCGATCATGCCGCATCCCTCGGGCGGCCCAATCCATACGACTCGAATGTTACCCCCAGCTATCGGCTTGATCTGTGATCTATGACACTAGCCTGTGCCCATAATGGCGGCGGTGCCACAAGCCTTGGCGGTGCCGATTGCTAACTCCCCATTTACCAATTCACTTCCCGGCGGGTGGCCAACCCTTCCTGCCAGCGTGCGTTGTTTTCTTCCTTACCAACCCTCGCCGTTGGTCGTACAAAGGAAAACGACACAGCTCTCCGACCTGTTAAGATTTTCTGTCGCGCCGCGGCGGCTACCGGTGCGGCAAAGGGAGTCAACTATGACACGTGGAATCACTCCTCGGCAGCCCTCCAAGGCTGGACGCCAGGACGGGCTTAAGCATCAGGCACGTCGTGCCGAATCTCGCGGAACTTCCCGCGCCGCTCGTCCGGAAAAATCCCGGACTCCTGTTCTTCCCGGAGCCAAGGCTTCCCTGCCCGTCGCCAAGAAATCCAAATCCGCTTATGACCCGTTGGCGTCTGCCCGGATCGCGGAGATCATAAAGAGGCTCGACGCCCGCTATCCGGGAGCGACCTGCGCGCTGCACCATAGCAACGCATGGGAACTCCTGGTGGCCACTATCTTGTCCGCGCAATGCACCGATGTGCGAGTAAATATGGTGACCCCTGAACTATTTCGCAAGTACCCCGCCGTACGGGATTTCGCGCGCCTCACTCCTGAGGAGTTAGAACCCGATATCCGCTCGACTGGGTTCTTCCGCAACAAAGCCAAGTCGGTGGTCGGCGCGGCCAAAATGATCGTTAGTGATTTTAAGGGAGAGGTTCCCCGCGAGATGGACCAACTGCTGCGACTTCCCGGCGTGGCCCGGAAGACCGCCAATGTCGTGCTGGGCACATGGTTTGGCGAGGCCAAGGGCTTCGTTGTGGACACCCACGTCCACCGCATCTCGCATCGGCTGGAACTGACGAAACAAGACGATCCCGTCAAGATCGAACAGGATTTAATGGCCATTATTCCGCAGGACCATTGGATTTTGAGCGCTCACCAATTCATCCTTCACGGCCGTGCCCTGTGCATCGCCCGCCGGCCCAAGTGCGCCGACTGTCCGCTGGAAGATCTTTGCCACGCCGGGGACAAAACCTGGAGCACGGTGGAGATTCACAAGGACGCAATGGCCTAGATTCGTTTCACGTTCCACGTTCCACGTTCCACGTTCCACGTTGGCCACTTTCGACGTGGAACATATTTGGCCTTTGCCTGCACCATACCTTTCCTTTTAGTATCTTCTGCATAGTGAACCTTATGAAGCGAACTGTACTCATCGTTATAGCGCTGTCCCTGGCATGCGTGGCGGCTTTGGCCCAAGCGCCGGTTGCCGTCACGGATCCGAAGCAAATCGTCAGCCACCAGAAAGATGACTTGCTCACCTATCCGGTCGAAAAACTGCTCACCACGCGAGCCGTCGGCGAAAGCACATGGTCGCCGGATGGCAAGCAGATCGCATTCATCTCTAATATCAGCGGGCGCCGGAATCTTTGGCTGGTCCCGGCGGAAGGCGGCTGGCCGGTGCAATTGACGGTCAGCGACCAGCGCCAAACTTCGCCGGCCTGGTCTCCCAACGGCAAATGGATCGCCTACGCCAGCGACAAGAACGGCAATGAGCAGTGGGATATATTCGTCGTCTCCGTGGCCAGCGGCGAGGTCTTCAATTTAAGCAATACCCCGGCTGTTTCCGAGGAAGCGCCGGCCTGGTCCCCCGACGGCCGCTATCTGGCTTGGCAGGCTAAGCCCCAGAGCGGGTCTACCTACGAGATTGAGATCTTCGATATGCTCTTCCGCCGTCGCCGGGCTTTGACCGCCAATACTCCGAAGAATCTCATCAATGTTGAACCCCGATGGTCTCCCGCCGGAAAGTCGATTAGCTATACGCAACTGCGCGCTGACGATAAAGATAGTGATATTTACGTTGCCGATGCCACCACCGGCAACAGCATTAACTTAACAGCCCACCAAGGCGAGCAGCGTTATAGCGCCGGCGCCTGGTCCCCCGATGGCAAGAAGCTGCTGATTACCTCGAATGCCCTCAATGGTTCAGAAAATGTCGGGTTGTTGGAAATTGCCACGAAGCATATTCAGTGGCTGACGCAGGCGAAATGGGAATCGCAGGCCGGTAGCTTTTCTCCCGACGGCCGCTCGCTCACCTGGACCACCAATACCGAGGGCGACCAGGATATCTTTCTCTATACCCTGGCGACCAAGCATGCCGAAGCCTTGGCCTTGCATGTGGGCGTGAATGCACTGGCCGGTTCCGCAACCGCTTTCTCGGACGACGGCACCCGCTTGCTCTACTATCACAATGGCCCGGAAGCCCCGAATGACCTATGGACCTATACCCTGCTGAACAAGCGTTCCCGGCAGATTACGCACTCGCTGGTGGCGGGGGTAAAGAGCGACGATATGGTTGCACCAACTTTGATGCATTACCCCAGTGCGGATGGGAAGTTCACAATTTCCGCTTGGGTGTACACCCCCTTCAATCAAATCAAGAATGGCCAGATTCCGGCCATCGTATATGTTCATGGCGGACCGCAAGCTCAGTTCATGAATTCCTTTAATCCGGCCGTGCAATTTCTGGTCAACCAAGGGTATTTCGTAATTGCTCCCAACTATCGTGGCTCCACCGGCTACGGCAAAGAGTTCATGGATGCTAATCGTTTCGACATGGGCGGCGGGGATTTGCAGGACGTGCTAGCGGCGTCCGCTTGGATCGCCAAGACGGCTTATGTGGACTCCAAAAAGCTCGTCATCATGGGCGGCAGTTATGGTGGATATATGACTATGATGGCTCTCACCAAGTCTCCCGAAACCTGGGCGGCCGGAGTGGCGATTGTCCCCTTCGTCAATTGGTTTACCGAAGTACAGCAGGAAGACCCGCTTCTGCAACAGTATGACTTGGCGACCATGGGCGATCCGGAGAAGAGCAAAAGCCTGTGGCAGGAACGTTCGCCGATCAACTTTATCGATCACGTCAAAGCGCCGTTGTTGCTCCTGGCGGGCGGTAACGATCCGCGCTGTCCCAAAGAAGAAGCGCAACAGGTAGCGGATGCGATCAAAAAGAATGGGGGCAAAGTGGAATTTAAGATCTATGACAACGAAGGCCACGGCTTTGCCCGCATCGAAAACCAGATCGATGCCTGGGGCCGCGTCGGCGGCTTTCTGAAATTCAATGTTCCCGCTCCCGGGTGCAACCTGAGTGGCTGCGAGGTGCAGTAGAAAAGCATTCACCGCAGAGGACGCAGAGAACGCAGAGGAAAACCAACCCAGAAAAACTAGCCGCAGATCAACACAGATAAACGCAGATAGAGGCGCCAAGCAACATCAAGATTGTTTGTTTACTGTCTAATCCGCGTTCATCTGCGTTCATCTGCGGCTAAGCGGTTCTGTTCCCGCTTCTGTTTTCCTCTGTGTCCTCGGCGTCCTCCGCGGTGAAAAATGCTCAAGAATTGCCCGCACCAGTCCGGGGATGGTGTATTCCTTGGCGCGGATGGCGACCGGCAGTTTCAATTCCCGCAAGGTGGCAGTGGTCACCGGACCGATGGAAGCCAAGGCGACATCATCCAGCACTCCGGAATAGGCCACTTTCGGGCCGATCAATGCCAGAAAATTTCTCGCGGTCGAGGACGAGGTAAAGGTGATCACCTGCGGGCGGCGCGTCTTGCTCTTCAGAGCGGCCAGCAATTTCTCCCGCGAAGCTTTGGGAGCCACGGTCTCATAGGCCTCCCGCACATCGACACGAGCGCCAAGAAGGCGCAACTCCCGGGGAATTACGTCACGCGCAACTTTCGCCCGCACCAGCAGGACCCGCTTATCGCGGACTCGGGATTTCAGGCGCGCAACCACCGATTCGGCAACATACTCCTTGGGGACAATCTCCACCTTCAATCCATGATCCTCAAGGGCTCGGCACGTGGCCGGTCCGATGGCCGCGATCCGCAGATGAGCCAGTTCACTGACGGCGATGCGCAGTCGCTCCAGACGCTGGCACAGGGCATTTACGCCGTTGACGCTGGTCAGAATAAGCCAGTCATACCGCGCGTGCAGACGCAGCGCCTCGTCCAACGGCGTATAAGAAGCTGGCTTGCGGATCTGAATAAATGGAATCTCCAGCACGCGAGCGCCGTGGGCACGCAGTTCGCCGGAGAGTGTGCCAGCCTGAGACCGGGCGCGGCTCACGATAATTCGTTTACCAGCGAGAGATTGGGCGATTGCTTCGGTCATGGCATTCTAAACTTGCGGCCGGTCGTCGGCCTTCGGTCGTCGGTTGTCGGCCAGCAAAACCCACAGGACCGGTTGGACCAGACCGTGCGGTTTTCAATTACAAATTACAAATTACAAATTACTCGATCACAAATGCTAGGGTGTTTTCGTTGTCCCATATACTTCGCGCAAAATCTCGTCGGCGCCTTGGCGCAGTAGCAGCTCTCCGACTTGGGCGCCCAATAGCTCCGGATCGGCGCCACTTAGAGTCTCACGCAGAATGCGGGAGCCGTCCGGGCGGGCCACTACCGCCTGCAGCGTCAGTTTGCCGCCGGCAACGGTGGCGAAAGCGCCAATGGGCACCTGGCATCCGCCGCCCAGCGAGCGCAACAATGCACGCTCACAGGCGGTTGTGGCGCGCGCATCGGGATCATCGAGAAAACACAGAGCCTCCCGCATGGCGGCATCCCCGGCGCGGATCTCGATGCCTAACGCGCCCTGGCCGGCGGCCGGACACATGGTCTCCGTCGAAATCACTTCCCGCACCAGTTCGGTGCGGCCCAACCGATTCAGTCCGGCGGCGGCTAGAATGATGGCGTCGTATGCGCCCTCTTCCAACTTGCGAATCCGCGTATCCACATTCCCGCGTAGCGGATGGACATCCAGATCCGGCCGCAGGGTTTTTAGCTGTGCCTGCCTTCGCAGACTGCTGGTCCCCAAGCGCGCCCCCTGCGGGAGATCCTGAATCCCGGAATATTTTGTCGAAAGCAAAACGTCGTTGGGGTGCTCGCGCCGCGTCACCGCCGCCAATTCGAATCCGGCGGGCAATTCCGTAGGCAAGTCTTTCAAGCTATGTACCGCCAGGTCCACACGACCCTCCGCCAGGGCATCTTCAATTTCTTTGGTGAACATGCCCTTGGTCCCGACCTGAGCTAACGCCACGCCGGTAATGATGTCGCCGGTGGTCTTTATAATTTCGAGTTCGATATGGTGTCCCCGGGCGCGCAGCAGGGCGGAGATATGGTTTGCCTGCCAGAGCGCTAATTGGGAACCGCGGGAGCCGATTCGCAAGTGAGCCATCTATACGTTCTCTTTCCCGCCCTTGCCGTCGCTAGCCGCCGCGCCGGCAGCGTTGCGATCCTGCAAGTTGAATAACCGCCGCACCACTTCGACCAGCGTGGTAGCCGACTGATCCCGCGCCGCAGACTTCAGGGTAACGATCGGAGTATGCATGATCTTGTTAATAATGCCGCGGGACAGGGCTTCCACCGCCAACTCTTGTTCGGGGGATAACTCCCCCAAGCGTCCGCGCACGCGGTCGATCTCCGCTTGCCGGACCGTCTCCAAATGCTCCTGCAAAGAAACAATGGTGGGCACTACATTCGCGGTTTGCATCCGCGCCAGGAATCGTTCGACTTCCTCCGCAATCAGCGTCTCGGCGCGCTGGGCTTCTTCCCCACGGTCGGACAAATTGGAAGTGACAACCGATTGCAGGTCATCAATGTCGTACACGAAAATTCCGTCCAGCTGATTCATTGCCGAATCCACGTCCCGGGGCACAGCAATATCGATAAAAAACATCGGCCGGTTACGGCGGCGGTGCAGGAACTTCTCCCCGTGTTCTTTACGGAAAATAGCTTGCGGAGCTCCGGTGGAACTGATGACTATGTCGGCTTCGTCCACCGTATCGTATAAGCGTTCAAATGGAATGGCTTGGCCGTTAAACCGTTGTGCCAAGCTCTGCGCGCGCTCGGGAGTGCGATTGGACACTAGAATCTTGCCAGCGCCGTGCGCCAGAAGGTGGCGGGCCGCCAGTTCACACATCTTCCCCGCTCCCACTAAATAAACCACGCGGCCGGAGAGGGAGCCGAAGATCTTCTTAGCTAGATCGACCGCCACCGAAGCCACTGAGACCGCCGAAGTACCCACCGCGGTCTCGTTTCGCACGCGCTTAGCCACGGCAAAGGCCCGCGTGAATAACGCGTCCAATCCTGAGTTCACCGTCCCCACCGCTCGGGCAACGGCGTAGGCCTCCTTTACCTGCCCCAGGATCTGGGGCTCACCCAGCACCATGGAATCCAGGCTCGAGGCCACTCGGAATACATGCCGGATCACGTCTTGCCCTCGATACTCGTAAAGATATTTCCGGAAGTCTTCGGGGAGCAGGCCGAACTCCTGGGCCAAGAACCCGCTCAGATCCGCCGCGCCATTGGAGGCACGCGCCACAAACTCCACCCGATTGCAGGTGGAGACAATTAAGGCTTCCTCGATCCCCGGGTATTGGGCCAACCGCTGCACCGCATCGGGTAAGGCCGATTCCGAGACAGCAAAGCGCTCCCGTATATCCACAGGCGCGCTCTTGTGATTCACCCCAGTGAGAATAAAGTTCATGGCGCCGGAAACCTATGCATGCTGCTGAAAAAGTTAGCGGCCCAGGCCCCCAGCGCAGCCAGAAAGGCAAATGCCGCCAAATAAGCGGCGCGGCGCCCGCGCCAACCGCTATTCCAGCGCGTATATAGCAAGACTACGTACACTGCCCACATCAACAACGACAGCAAGACCTTGGCATCGTGGAAATAGACCGCTCCGAATCTCTCTTCCGCCAGCGCTACTCCCGCCACCAATCCGAAGGTCATGAAAGGGAAACCCAGTAGTAAGGACTTATACCCAATCTCGTCGATGGTTTCCAGCGAGGGCAGTCGTGACGACATGGCTACCGGATGCTTGATTTTGCTTTTCAGATTGCGGGCTTGCACCAGATAGAGGATGCTGGCGGCGAAGCTGAGAAAAAGCGCGGCGTAACCGGTGAGAATAAGCGCGATATGCAGGAAAACCCAACCGCTGCGCAGCAGTGGATTAGTGAACTGCGGCGGCGCCTGGGCCAGGGCCGAGGCAAAGGTCAGCAGAAACACGAAGGGAAAAATGAATAGCCCCGGGGAGGTGGTCTTGTACTTTACCCGAATCACCATGAAGATCAGCATGATCAGGAAAGCCAAGAGCGATTCGGAGTAATGCACTGACGCCGGGGTGAGATGCTCGATGGCGGCGGCTTCGGCCAACGAGACAAAATGAAACACCATGCCCAGGCTCACTACGGGCACAATGATGCGCCGCCACGACTCACCGCGGCGACTCAGGAGCGCTAGAGCATATAACAACCCCGCGGCATAACAAGCAACCGCGACTCGCAGCCAGATCAGCGGCATAATACCGTTTCTCGTCTCACTCTCATCATTTCATTAAGAAACTAGTGGATGCGCGAGGTTCCATGCTCCACGTTTGTATTGTACCGTTTCGAGGCATCGTATCGCGTTCTTTCCACAAACTTCGAGCGCCGAAAGCGAGCAATAGGCTACAAGCCGAACAGGACCGCTCCAAGTCTGGCTTGTTTCTTGCGGCTTGTTGCTGGAAGCTGAAAACGAACAACGTGGAACGCTTCTAAGGTACTACGGGACTGGCTGGTCGGAACATTCCAGCCGCGGCCATTCCCCCCACGATTCCCCCGGCGGCGCCGGCGCCAATCGTGCCGATCACCCATCCCGGAATGCCCCTGTGAGCAGCGGCTACGGGTGGCGGGGAGGCTGCATCGGCGGGAGTAGTAGGGGTGGTTGGAGTGGTTGGGGCGGTGTCACTCACGGCCAGCGGAGCGACCGGCTTTTGCGCAACCTGAGTGGCGGGCTTTGCTTCGGCAACCGCCCGCGTAATCATCTCGCCCTTCGTCAATACTACCCGGTTGGTTCCATCGGTAACTTCGACCGAGCCGTCCAGTACCGCGAGAACCAGTTGGGTATCGGTTTGTCGCATCTGGAACTTGGCGGTCGCCTTGGCGGGAGTGATGACCAGATTGCCCAGTAAAGCCTGGGTTCCATGTCGCGCGATGATCAGCGCGCGACCATATTGCATCTGTATGCGATTTCCACCGTATATGACAGCTGAATTCGGAGGAAGCATGGCTGTGCTGAATCGATCGGTGAGAGTTGCATTCGATTCCGCGTCGGTAACTAATCTATCGCCGGCATATATGGTTAAGGCACCGGGAATAAGCTTCCCATTCACCTTAACCACACCCGTGCCCCACGCCATAGCGGGATTGATTTCCGCGGCTAAGGCGGAAACTGGGAGAATACACACCAGACACCAGCACATTAAGTCCAGGAGCCTGGAACTGTGGCCCATTTGGTTCATCTCCTCGAAAGGATCCTCGAAAGGACTGGATCAGCTTAGGGCCATTTTCCCGTAAAGTCAACAAAACTTGGCGAAAATCTGACACTATGTCCCTTACTTGGCGGTCAGGGGAAAGCCCAATCATTATCACGAGATTATATCGTATTCATCACGTGTTATTCCGACACGATCGGGGTTAGCGCGTCGGAATCGATGTCGGCCACAAAAGAACGCTGGATCAACTCTATGGAAACCACCACCCGCAGCCCAGACTTGCGCCTCAAAAGCACACCTTCCATCCCCAATAGTGGGCCGGCAATGATCCGCACCCGTTGTCCCACGGGAATTTGCGGATAAGGTTCCGCCAAGACTTGGGCCAATCCTCCACGCAGACGGTCGATTTGGTCGCCATTGAGCGGCACCGGTGTTCCTCCGGACCCGACCATACGCACGACACCGGGGGCCTGGAGAATCGGCAGGCGCTGCCGTAAAGCCGTCCGGACAAAGAGGTATCCGGGAAAAAGCGGCAACTCAAGACGTACTCGACGATCCGACCACTTTCGCAAGGTTTCATACAATGGCAGATAGTTCTCCACCCCGACATGGGTGAGGTGGGTGGCTACGCGCTTTTCATGGTTGGCACGCGTATAGATTGCGTACCACGATTGTCCATCCATGGGCTTACCTGGGGGCTCCGCTGAGCCAGTAAAAACCAGTGGCGAGTTGTCAGTTGCGAGTTGGGAACTGATGGACCGCTCGCGACTCGTGACTCGCGACCCCTACGATCCGGCTCTTTCGTTTCGTCGGATTAGACGGACCCTCACGTTTAAGGTTCGCGGTGACGGTGGCTCTCGCCCCAATCAGACATTGTGGGCAATGGCTGAAGATCTTGTCAAACCGGCAGTGCGCTCAGACCGACAGGCGGGAGTATGCCGCATCCAGTACCAGTTGATTCTTGAGGCCCTCTTCGCCCGAACAAGCAAACGCCTGTTTCTTTTCCACCGCCAAGGCGAAGGCGTCGAGCATGGCCGAAAACGAATCGCGATTAAACAGGCGCTCGGTATCGACCAGTTCCCCGTCCCGTCGAAGTTCGATCAATACGGGTTCCTGCAAAGAGAGCGCGGGGCGGGCATACAGAGTACCGGATTCACCGACGATCTCCACGGGAGAGCGGTAATCGGCACGGGAAGATACCATCACCGTCCCCAGCGTGCCGCCTCCAAACTGCAGCAGCAGGCTGGCCACAGCTTCCACATCGCCGGACTCGGAATCGGAAAAAGCCCGGGCGTCCTGAGTAACGATTTCATCTTGAAGGACAAAGCGCAGCACATCGACGCAGTGCACTCCCAAATCGGCCAATGCTCCGCCTCCGGCGAGCGCTCGATTGTACATCCACGTACGCGGATGGCCGTTTCCCAGGATGCAGAACTCCGCCCGAACGTAAATTGGGCGTCCGATCTCCCCGGCCGCCAGGCGTTCGCGCAAGCGAATAATGCTGTGGTTAAAACGAAACACCTGAGCCACTCCGAGCGTCAGACCCGCGGCCTGCGCCGCCGCAATCATGCGCCGGCATTCCGCGGCATTCATGGCCATCGGTTTTTCGCACAACACCGGCTTGCCGTTCTCCAGCGCCAACAGCGTATCTGCGCAGTGACAAGCGTTGGGGGTCGCCACCAGAATCGCATCCACTTCCGACGAGCGGCAGAGTTCTTCCGCCGACCCAAAGACATAGGGGATGGAAAATTTTTGCGCTGATCGCTTGGCCTTAACCGCATCTCTGCGACACAAGGCGGTCAGTCGCGCATGGCGCGCGCTGGCGAAACCGCCCACCAGTCTTCGTTCCGCGTGCAGGCCGAAGCCCAAAATGCCAAAGCGAACCATGATTTCTATTGTGGCACATGCCAGCCCAGGCCCTTTCGGGAAGACTCCAAGGAGGAATCAAGAGCGACACGGCGAAAAATCCAAAATTTCAAATTTCAAATTTTAGATTCTAAATTCCGGCATGTCTCCCTGCGGTTCGCGGTTGAACGCAACGGTGAGGTATACTTCTCCGTTTGTCAGGTTTCGACGCTCGGGGCGCCAAGCCCCAGCCCAGAAGGAGAAAGTGAATGGCTTCCGCCGCAGTCAGCTACGCCCGTAAAAATCAGCAGCGCTTCTTGGATGAATTGAAGGAACTGCTGCGCATTCCCAGCGTCAGCACTCTCCCCGAGCATAAGGACGACGTGCGCCGCGCCGCCGAATTCATCGCCGACAAGATGAAGAAGATGGGGCTGGAACATGTCGAAGTCATCAAGACCCAGGGCCATCCGCTGATTTATGCCGATTGGCTTCACGCCGCCGGCAAACCCACCGTACTTTGTTACGCCCATTACGATGTGCAACCGGTCGAACCGTTGGACGAGTGGAAGTCGCCTCCCTTTGAGCCCACCATTCGTAATAACAATATCTATTGCCGGGGCGCCGTTGATGATAAGGGCCAACTCTACATGCACCTCACGGCCCTGGAATCCCTCATGCAGACCAACGGGGGCAAACTGCCGGTCAACGTGCGCTTCATCATCGAAGGCGAAGAAGAAGTCGGCGGCGAAGCCATTGAAGAGTTCGTCAACAAGCATCCCGAACGGCTCAAGTGCGACGTCGCCTTGGTTTCCGATACGGAGATGTTCGCACCCGAGATGCCCAGCCTGTGCGTCGGATTGCGCGGCATGTGCTACGCCGAAATTGAAGCCGTCGGCGCCAGGACCGACTTGCATTCGGGCGTATACGGCGGAGCCGCGCCAAACCCCTTTGAGGCGCTCGTGCGCATCATCAATAAGCTAAAAGATGACAAAGGCAAAATTCTGATTCCCGGGTTTTATAAACGCGTCCAACCGCCCAGTAAGGATGAGCTCAAGGCTTGGAAACGCTTGCCTTTTAATGAGAAGAAGTACCTGAAGACCGAGATCGGAGCCAAAGAGCTGACCGGCGAGGCCAAGTACCCGGTGCTCTATCGGACTTGGGCGCGGCCCACCCTGGAAGTTCATGGCATGCCTGGAGGCTTCATCGGCGCCGGCGCCAAGACGGTGATTCCGGCCAAGGCTTCCGCTAAAGTCTCCATGCGCCTGGTTCCCGACCAGCGTCCGGAAGAGATCTGGAAACTATTCACGAAGCAAGTGAAGACGCTGGTGCCCAAGGGGATTCAAATCACGATTAAACGCTGGTCGGTGGCGGATCCCATTGTCGTCGGCACGGACAATAAGTACATTCGCGCCGCGGCCAGCGCCATGCATGAAGTCTTCAAGAAGGACACGGTCTACATTCGCTCCGGCGGATCGATTCCCATCGTGGCCGCCTTTGAGAAATCCTTGAAGGTGCCCAGCGTGATGATGGGTTTTGGCTTGCCCGACGACAACCTGCATGCCCCCAACGAGAAGTTCCATATCCCGAATTTTTACCGCGGCATCGAGTCCATCGTGCGCTGGTTCGAGATTTTGGGAGAGTAGGCGATTGAGGGTTCGGGTAATCGGGCGTCGCAAACGCCCGATTACCCGAACTTGGGCTTAACCGTGTCGATCATCCATGGCGGCATCCCCCACTTATATTCTCTGGCCGACAGTAGCCAACGGATTCGCGCCTTCCTCGCAGCATTCTCCGGCCCTAACCCTTTCTCAGTACACGACTCTCATCGCAAGAACTTCATTGGATTTTCACACGATCTTCTATTGACATTCCTGAAGCCAACCTTTAAAGTTCGTTACGTTTCGCTAAATTAATATTTGCTTGACGCTATCTCGCCCGCCGAAGAGCGGTAACTAGTCGGCTTGGCAAGCGTTAAGATAAGAGACGATTCTCCCTGCCGGAAACAGCAAGGGGATTGTCATGGCGCGGTCTTGGCTAATCATGCCACTCCCCACCGCGCCGTATTTAGGCCCCATGCATTCGCACCATAGGCCAGGTTGTTGGGCCCCAGCTCTAAAAAATAATTGATTCGTTCCTGCCTGTTCTTCGGCGAGGAGAGAGACCATGAAGCGTCACTCTGCGCGGAGCTTCGTTCACCAAGCCCAGCAAGTTGCAGCCATCATCATTGCCGCGTTAGGCCGCATTTCGCCGCCTAAACCGCACGCGCTCCTCGGAAGACAGCAAGAAAACTTACAGCAAAAGAAAGTGGAGGTCGAAATGTTATCTCTGAGCAGAGCACCCCAATTCAATGTGCGTCTTCGTTTTGTGGCCGGCCTGATGCTGGTCGCGTTAACGGCTTGCGGCCTGTTCGCGCAAGGCTCCTCGACCTCCCTCCCCGCAGTCGCCAGCGGCAACTGGGCACAGGCTGGAATTATGGCCACAGCCCGCAGCGGCGCTGCCGCCGCTGTGCTGCATGACGGCCGAATCGTAGTGGCCGGCGGCACCGACGCCTCCGGGAATGTACTCGCGACTGTGGACATTTACAGCGCGGACGGAAGCTTCCACGCCGCGGCGCCGATGAATATTGCACGCACCGGCCACACGGCGACCGTGATCCTCGGTGGCTACTACGTACTCGTGGCCGGCGGCACTGCCGTGGACGGCAGTTTCCTGGCGTCCGCCGAAGTCTACGATCCGGTGCAGAACACCTGGACCATGGCACAACCCGCCATGACCGATGCCCGCACCGGCCACACGGCTACCCTGCTCAACGATGGCGATGTGCTGATAGCCGGCGGGAGCAACTCGAACGGCACCCTCGCCAGTCTGGAGTTATTTAGCGCGGCGACGGAAACCTTTTCCCCGGTCGGCGCCATGTCTTCTCCACGCCAAGGGCATGCCGCCACGGCGCTTAATGACGGCCGCGTATTGATCATCGGCGGGAGCGACCCGAATGGCGTGACCCTGGCGACCAGCGACATCTATGATCCCGCAGCCGGGGCCATCCGGGGCCATATCGTCCGGACCGGCGCTGAATACTCCGCGTACCGGCGCTACCGCCACCACCCTGATCGATGGTACGGTTTTGATCGCCGCCGGCAGCTACCCGGAAGGCGCCGCCAATAACGGCAATGTGGCGGAACAGAATACCGCCGAAATATTCGATCCAGTCGCCAATACCATCACTCTCATCGCACCCATGATGATCACGGCCCGAACGGGACAGTTAGGGCTTTTGTTGCCCAACAACAACAATGTTCTGCTCGATGGCGGGACCCTTGGCGGCATGGATCTGTCTTTTGCCGAGCTTTACACTCCTTGGGGAATCAGTGCGGCATCTCCCGGAAATCCTTGTCAGGCCTTGCCGGGCGGATTTTCGCCGACAGCATCCATGGCGGCGGCGCGTTCCCAGGCCGTCGGTGGCGGGCTATGGCCATTGGCTAACGGTTTATTCCTGGTGGCCGGCGGTAGCAATTTAGCTAGCGCGGAGTTGTACGGCTTTCCCACCATTCAGACGGACAACAGCGAGTACGCACCAGGGGATCCGGTCAGTATTACCGGTAGCGGTTGGCTGCCGGGGGAAACTGTCAACCTGTACATGCGGGAATCGCCTTGCATCGACGATCCGCCGGAGATGCAACCGGTTGCCGATGTAAATGGCAACCTAAGCGTTCCGAACCAATATGCTCCGAACAGCAATGATGTCGGGGTACGCTATTACCTAACGGCGAAAGGCGCTACTTCGCAGGCGCAGGCACAAACCACCTTTGCCGACGGACCGGCCTTGAACCTGACGGTGGTTGGCCCAGCCAACAGCGGAACCGTGACCGGCACGGGCATCAACTGTTCCGCGGTCCCCACACCCGGCAACCTCTGTCCGTATACCTACGCCGTGAAAACCAGCGTCACGTTGACGGCGAACCCCGCCAGCGGGTACGGCGTGAGCACTTGGAGCGGCGGTGGCTGTGCAAACAGTACCACCAGTTGCACCGTTTCGGTGTCGGCAGCGGTTAATGTGACCGTCACTTTTGTGGCGCTTCAAGCTCCCTCCTTCACCAGCGCCGCCAATGCTTACTTTCCCCTGAACACACTTACGACGTTCACGGTAGCGGCAGCTGGCGTCCCGAAACCGACCCTGGGCATGTCGAGCAATAATTTCCCCTCGGCGCTGTCTTACACTCCCAGCAGTTCGAATCCAGCGACCGCGACCATCACCGGCACGCCGACAGCGACGGGTTCCTATAACGCCTCGTTCAGCGCCAGCAACGGCGTATCGCCGAACGCCACACAAGCTTTCACCCTGACGGTCGGCCAAGCTCCAACCATCACCACGCAACCGGCCAACGTGACTGTTAATTACGGCGCGGGAGCCACCTTTACCTCCGTCGCCAGCGGCTATCCCACGCCCACCGCGCAATGGCAACAGAGCAGCACGGGCACAAAATGGACAGCCATCGCTACAAACGGCACGGGTGCCAGTTTCAGCCTCGCGCAACCCGCGGTTTCCCTCTCGGGAGAGCAGTATCGCGTTGTCTATACCAATGCACTGGCCAGTGCCACATCCACTGCCGCGGTCTTAACCGTCAACCCCCTTCCGATTTCTGTCGCCAGCGTCACGGTCGCCGATAAGGTATACGATGGCACCACGGGCGCCACCATCACGGCTTGCACCTTGACGGGCGTCCTTACCGGCGATGTGGTGCATTGCGATTTCACTAAAGCCTCGGCAACCTTCGCCTCCGCCAGCGCGGGCAGTCAGACGATAAGTGTCTCCGGTCTGACCCTGAGCGGCACGGATGCAGGCAACTACGTGCTCTCCCAGACCTCCGCCAGCGCCACCGGGAATATCACCACCAAGACGCTTACGGCCACCATCAGCCCCAACTCCAAGCCGTATGACGGAACCAAGACCGCCACCCTGGCGAGTTGTATGCTAACCGGCGTGGTGGGATCGGATGACGTGACCTGTTCGGCGAGTACGGCGAACTTCGATAGTGCCAGCGTGAATGACGGTATCAAGGTTACAGCTAGCTTAGTCTTGGGTGGAAACACAGCGGGCAATTACAAGTTGACCCCCTCCACCGTGACCGGCACTGCGAACATCACCGCCGCTAGTGTCACTGCGACTGTGGTAGCCAATAAGACCTACGATGGCACGACCGTCGCCACCATCACCGCGTGCTCGTTAACCGGTGTCATTGGCACTGACAAGGTTACTTGCGATTATTCCAAGGCCACGGCGGTGTTTCTTGATGCCAACGCAGGCCAGAGTAAACCCGTAACGGTATCCGGCTTGGCGCTGAGTGGCGCCGACGCCGGCGACTATACGCTGGTCTCCACCTCCCCCGCCACGACAGCTAATATCGCCCCCCTTATCCTCACGGTTACGGTGACCGCCTCCGGCAAGACCTATGATTCCACTACGGCTGCTACCATCAGCGCCTGTACGCTGATGGGGGTCCTCACAGCCGACGCGGGTAACGTCACTTGTTCGGCGGCAGCAGCAAGCTTCGCCGATGCGAATGTCGGAAAGAATAAAACCGTCACGGTTACGGGGATTACCCTGAGCGGGTCCGCAGCCGGCAACTATACTCTGGCGACGACGACCGCGACCACCACGGCTACGATCACGGCCGCCTCCGTCACCGCCAGCATTGCCGTTGACGATAAGCCGTTCGATGACACCTCTGTTGCGACCGTCTACTCCTGCACACTCACCGGTGTGATGCCGGCTGACACAGGTAACGTCACCTGCTCGGCAACCGCAACCTTCCCGCAGGTTCTTCCGGGCAATCCGTTGACCGTCTCGGCAACTAAAATCACCCTGAGCGGATCCGCCGCCGGCAACTATGTTGTGCCCGCGCTGTCTAGCAATCCGGTTACGGCCTCGGCGACAATCACGGCCCTGTTGATTCCCGTGGTAGATGCCGCCAACAAGCAGTACGACGGCACCACTGTGGCCACCATCCCGACCTGTTCGCTTACCGGCGTTTTAGCGACTGATCAAGGCGGCGTACTGTGCACCGCAAGCGGGCCAACCTTTATTAGTCCCCTCGTGGGGACTTGGACCGTGTCAGCGCCCACCATCGTGCTGAGCGGCCCTAAATTGCTTAATAAAGACGGCACCGTTCGGTATCTGATTCAGGCCACAAGTTTACCGGCAACTACCACCGCCAGCATTAACCCGGCGCCCTTGACGGTAGAAGCCAGCACCGCCAGCAAGGCCTATCCCGCCAGCTATTCGGTCGTGCCCATCATCACGGGTTTCGTGAACGGTGAAGGACCGTCGGTGCTGACGGCGATACCTACCTGCTCGGCATTATCGGCCAGCGGAACCGATGAGACCCAGCCCAATGCACCCGTAGGACAGTACCCGACCACGTGCTCGGGCGGAACGGCGCAGAATTATACGTTCGGTGTGTATAAGCAGGGCACGTTGAGCGTCGGCCTGCTCGCCTACGCGGATAGCTTTGACAACACTCCCGGCCCTGAGCAATGCAGCCCGAGTTCGCCACTGCCGTGCGGCTACCCGAACTGGATTGTGAATTCCGGACTGTGGACTTTCAATCCTGTCACCTATCCGGGTACGGCCCATTTTGCTACGACGAGCGACATTCCGGGCCTCCCCAACTATACCTGGCAGTTCACCAGCATGACTCTATCCCCGGCGCCCGCGGCGAACATGAATGGGCAATCCTCGACTGTAGTGGTTGCCACCGATATCTCCAATTCCGTAGCCTTTGGCCCCGCTGTATTTGTATCCGGAACGGGTACCACTACGACTACCTATCTGCACAGCTCCCAGGTTACCGGCTACGCCGCGGATTGCCCCAATAACGAGGGCTGCGCTTTCCTTGCGGTTGTTGGTGACACGCACACCAACCTGAATACGGAATGGGGCTGCACCACGGACGGGAGCAAGACGCAGGCCGGAGATTCGTTGACTTTATATGGCGCTATCGACTCCACCATGTGGCCTTCGGTCCAGCTCGCGCTCTATCGGAATGGAGGGCTGATCGGGACCTGCGTGGATTACAACAGCACAGTTTCTCCTAACGGCCTACCCGGTGTCTTCGGCGACACGTCGGATGTGAATCATTCCACCTCGATTACCGCATTTGATGCCGCGGAGTACATAACCTTGGTTGCCAGTGTGACAGCGACCGTCAATTCCAGCGGCACCCCCACGATCACCGGTTGCACCTTGGCCGATTCTCAGGGCAACACTCCCGCGAACGTCTCCTGCTCAGTGGGCGGGCCTACTTACGCCTACCCCGAGCCCCCCGACTGGTATGTGGTCGCCAACAATATCAGCTTGGGCGGCACGGACGCGGCTAAGTATCTCCTGTGGTCCAATACCGCTACTGTCTACGTGCCCTTTGCCTTGACGCCGGTTACGCCCACGCTGACTGCGGCGCCCAAGGTTTATGATGGCTTGGAAGATGAACCGATAAGCAATCTTACCTGCATTTTGACACCCGTCGAAGCCAACCTGGGCTGCAAGATTGTGTCGGCGCAGCTCTTTAGCCAAAACGTAGGCTGTTGGGAGGGGGTGGCAACGGTCGGGCTGACTGGAACCGCGGCCTCCAGCTACGAGTTGACGACTACAACTGTTTACTTCACAGGTTGCATCACGCCTGCGACGGTTATTCCAACCGCAATCACGACCGCCAACAAAACCTATGACGGTAACATTAGCGCTACTATTACCGGTTGCGCCCTGAGCGGAGTAATAGCTCCCGACGTTCTGTCCTGCTCGGGGACGGGGCAGTTCAGCGACCCGAACGTCTATTACGTCAACGGAAGTCCCGCGCCCAAGCCAGTGACGATAAGTACAATGACGCTGACTGGTGCGGACCCGGGCAATTATGTCTTGGCTCCGGCGCCTTATCCAGCAACTAGCTCTACCATTAATCCGGCGTCTTTGCTGGTCCGGGCATGCGGCAGCAAGATCGCCGTCCCCGGCTCTACAGTTTCGCCCTCGGCCTGTTACGAAGGCTTCGTCGGCCAGGAAATCCCGAATACGGACGTTGTGCCCAACTGCAATCAGGGACCCTGTCCAGAATACGTTCCTATTTGCGACCCCCTGGCTGGCTGCACGCTCCCAACAACAACCTGCAGTCTGCAAAACTGTCCGGTACAAATTCCCCCCACCTGCTTCGTGAGCACAACGGCCGGAACCCAGATCACCGACCCCAACACTGCCGGCGTCTACCCGGCTAATTGCCAGGCCGCGGCAACGCCCAGCTATGCCACTGCGCCAAACTATAAGTTGACGTATGGCCTCGGCACCTACGTTGAAGGCGCCTCCGTAGCCGTTTCCGATGATTTCAATATTCCTGCGACCTGCACTCCTGGCCAGCCCTGTGCCGATCCGAATTGGATGGTGAGCTCCGGAAACTGGACCTTCGATCCCAGCAATTACCCGCAAAGTGTTCATTACGATTACGACGTCTATACCTTCAAGGAGGGGTTGGAAATCGCGAACTGGACGACCAATTCCTTCCAATTTGGATCTACCCAGTCCGCCACTATAGTGGCAGGCAAGGACAGCGCCAGCGGTATCTTCTACGGGCCCGCGGTTATGGCGTCGGGGAATACAGCCTATGTCATGTCCTGCGGAGCCAACATCTATTGCGCTTTCGAGAAGTACGTAAACGGCGCGGGCGTCCTATTAGCGACTTGCAACCCCGACGACCCGGTGGAGACCTACGCCGGCGACGTCCTGACCCTTCAGGCTATGGTCTCTAGCTCGAACAACGTCACCTTGACCTTCTGGAGAAACGGCGTTGAGCTGTGCGCTCCTTATACGGACACCAAGTCCACGCTGACCACCGGTCAGCCCGGAATGATGTACTCGTACGAAGAGCCCACGCCAATGTCCCTCGCTCATTTCTCGGCGGGCGGCAATATTTCCGTGACCCCGGTCATAACCGCCCTCAGCAAAGTTTGGGATGGCACTAGTACAGCGACTGTCGCTTCTTGCGTTCTGGTAGATGCAAAAGGCAATCCGGTCGTGGGCGCCGGCAATTGTTCCGTGGGCACCGCCAACTTTACGGCGGGAACTCCGCCAGTGGATCAAAGCCAGATCGGCTGCTGGCCGGTTCTCGCAACTGGCATTTCGACGTCGGTGGCGGGCTATTCTCTGACCTCCACCTCGGCCACCACCGCCACCCCCCAGCCCTGCATCACCGGCACCGCGGTAAAGCTCACCGCTACCAACGTGACTGTCAGCAAGACCTACGACGGCACAACCAACGGGACCGTCACCGGTTGTACGCTCACCGATCCAAGCGGCGCGGTAATTCCGCCTGCGATCGAAAATTGCGCGGGAACGGCGCAGTACACTTGCAGCACCGTAGCTACGTCTCCTTGCCCGGTCAATTTGAGCTTGTCCAATGTTTACCTAACCCCGAATCCGGGGAACAATTACCAGCTGGTCTCAGTTGCCTCGCCCACCACCGGCGCCATCGCTCCGCTGCCCATAGCGGTCGCGATCACCCCTAACAGCAAGTATTACGATGGCACAGCTACAGCAACCATTGACAAGTGCGTCCTGCCGGTTTTAGCGGCTGATTCGGCGAAAGTGGCGTGTTCGTGGACGTCCGCCGAGTTCACCGACCCGACTTGCGCCAACGGCTCCGCTGGATGCGTGGAATACTCCACGACTGACCTCACTGAGGTGGTTTCCCAACCGGTAAAGGTTGATAACCTAACGTTGACCGGCACGGCAGCGTCCAACTACGTAATCACGGGCCATACGGTAGCAAAGGCCGAGATTCTAACAAAGGCTTTGACGGTTAGAGGATGCGGCAGCGGCCTCTATATTCCCAATAATCCAAATCCGACGCAGCCCTCGCCTTGCTACACCGGCTTTGTGAATGAAGAAAGCCCGGCGGTCGTAACCAATCCTCCTACCTGCACTTTGCCCGGCGCACCCGCCAATCCGCCGGCCGGAATCTATCAGGCTACCTGCTCCGGAGAGAAGCTGGCGGGACAGGCGGCGGCCAACTATACCTTGAGTTTTGGAGCCGGCAACTTCATCGTGGGCAGCTCCCTTCAGCTCTCCGATGACTTCTCTCAAAAGACAACCTCCTCCACGGATATCTGGAGCGTCAACCAGGGTACGTGGACATTTAATCCCACAACCTACCCGGCCAGCGCCCATTACGCCATCGACACCGCGGACTGGCAATTAGCCGTGGTGAATCCGTTTGTGGACAAATGCACGCTGCCCAACGGCTCCATTGGAGACTGCAACTTCCCCATGGCTATGTGTACGACCCCGGATAGTGAGCCCGGCAACTGTGACTCTTCCTTCGGTCAAGCGGCCACGGTCGTGGTCGGTTCGGACGTGCATGAATATATCTACTACGGTCCCTCCGTCCTGGGTGCGGGGAACCAAGCATACACCGTTTCCTGTAACGATGTTTACACCTGTAGCTTCAAGAAAACAGCGGACAATTCGGAAGTTCCCTACCTGCCCCCCTATACCAGTTGCGGAACCAGTGCGGCAACGGCGGGCGATGTCTTGACTCTGGCCGCTACCGTGATCCCCAGTAATACCGTGAACGGCAGCAATGTCTTCTTGTGGCTCTATCGGAATGGTGGACTATTATGCGCCGCCGAGGATACGGTCGCCAATTCCCTTGCCAATGGCCAGCCCGGCATGGCCGGCTATAGCGGTTCGATAAGCGACAAGACGAACTATACCTCCCTCACTAATTTCACGGCGGTTGACTATGCGGTGGTCTTCCCCTCGGTGACGGCCAGCGATAAAGCTTACGACGGTACCACAACCGAACCACTCAGCAACATCACCTGTACCCTGACGCCCAGCGTTCCCGGCCTGACCTGCGCACCGGCAGCCGCGACTCTGGCCACCGCCAACGTGGGCACTGGTATCGCGCTGAGCGCTACGGGCATTACGCTGAGCAGTACGCCCAGTACCATGGCCGGCAGCTACGCTCTGGCCTCGACCTCGGCAAGCACCACTGCGAATATCGTCACGGCCGCGCAGACGATTACTTTCCCGATTCCAAGCCCGATCAGTTACCCCGACGCCCCTGTTCCCGTGGTCCTCACGGCTACCGCCAGTTCTACCCTGTCCGTCACTTACACCCTGGTTTCGGGTCCGGCAACGCTCTCGGGTTCTACCCTGACAGTTACGGGGATAGGCACTATCGTTGTGACAGCCAATCAGGCCGGAAACTCCAGTTATTTGCCGGCGCCTCCGGTGTCCATTAACATATCGGCGGTTCCAGCGTTCCAGACGATCACCTTCCCGAACCCGGGTTCCCCAACCTACTCGCCTACGTCCCCGGTTCAAATCACGCTCACGGCTACGGCAAGCTCCGGTCTGCCGGTCAGCTATACCGTGGCTTCTGGTCCGGCCTCGGTGTTCGGTTCGACGCTGACGATCACGGGGGGAGGCTCCATCGTGGTGACGGCCAATCAGGCCGGGAACTCTATCTATCCCGCGGCGAACTCGGTCAGCATCACCATCACCGCACTTCCGGCGACGCCGACGATTACCTTCCCGAATCCGGGAACGCAGACTTATTCCCCAACAGCCTCGGTGACGCTCACGGCCACAGCCAGTTCTGGTTTGCCGGTCAGCTATACCGTGACCTCGGGGCCGGCAACGGTCTCCGGCAACACACTGACGATCACAGGCGCCGGTTCTGTTTCCGTAAGCGCCACCCAGGCCGCAACCCTCAATTTCAATGCCGTGACTTCTTCCCCGGTTACCTTTACCGTGAATAAGGCGGCGCAGACCATCACCTTCCCGAAATTGGGATCGCTCATTGAGACCTCTGCCCCGATTACGCTGAACGCAACGGCCACCTCCGGCCTGCCCGTAACCTATACGGTAACGGGGCCCGCAACGGTGTCCGGTTCGACGTTAACCCTCACAGGCACCACCGGCACTGTGGCGGTTACGGCCAATCAGGCAGGGCTGCCTAATTACAATGCGGCCACAGCGGTAGTCGTGAGCTTCAGCGTGATCTCAACTAAGGCGACGCAGACAATTACTTTCACGAGTCCGGGAACGCAGACTTACAGCCCTTCCGGCATTGTCCTAACGCTCAGTCCCACAGCCAGTTCTTACCTGCCCGTTACCTTAGCGCTGAACTCCGGTCCCGCCACGCTGTCCGGTTCCACGTCCGGTTCTACGTTAACAATTACGGGGGCGGGCACCGTTTCTGTGACGGCCAGTCAGGGTGGAACTTCGAGCTACAGTGCGGCAACTCCGGTGACGGATTCGATCACCGTAAATAAGGCTACGCCGACCATTACGTTCCCAAATCCTGGACCATTCAAGGCGATCACCGGTACGCAGGTTCCGCTTGCGGCTACTAGCACCTCTGGCCTGCCAGTCACGTATACGTTCAATTCTGGGCCTGCCACTCTATCCGGCTCCACCTTAACGCTCACCGGAGCTGTCGGTAACGTTCTAGTGACGGCGAGCCAAGCCGCGACCACTAACTACAATGCGGCAAGCTCAGTACAGATTTCCATTTCCATCACGGCAAATACCTCACCGCAGACGATCACCTTTACCAACCCGGGTCCAATATCTTATTCCCCTTCAACTCAAGTGACGCTCGCCGCCACGGCTAGCTCCGGTTTGCCGGTGACCTACACGCTGAATTCGGGACCGGCGACGCTATCCGGCACTACACTGACAATTACAGGGGCGGGTTCGATCTCGGTGACCGCCAGTCAGGCCGGGAACGCCAATTATGTTGCGGCGACTTCGGTGACAGATATCATTGTCGTGAACCAAAACGGGCAAACGATAACCTTCCCCAATCCTGGACCATTGACTTATCCCGCAGCCTCGGTTGCGCTCAACGCCACAACCAATTCTGGACTGCCGGTAAGTTATACCGTGCTTTCAGGGCCGGCAACACTCTCCGGATCGACGCTGACTATCACTGGGGCCGGATCTATTTCCGTGCAGGCCAGCCAGGCCGGGAACTCCAATTACACCGCTGCGACCTCGGTGAGTAACATTATTGTGGTGAATCCGGCGATGCAGACCATCGCCTTCTCGACTCCGGCATCCCTGCCCTACTCATCGGTTCCGTTTATGCTCAGCGCCACAGCCAGTTCTGGCCTCCCCGTTACCTACACGTTAAATTCGGGGCCAGCGACACTCTCCGGCGCCACCCTCTCGATCACCGGCACGGGCACGATTTCTGTGCAGGCCAATCAGGCCGGGAACTCCAACTACACGGCGACCTCCACGACTGAATCAATCGTCGTGAACCAGGCTTCGCAGACGCTTTCCTTCTCGAATCCGGGGCCGCTAACATACTCCGCCGCCCCAATCGCACTTAACGCCACTGCGACCTCCGGGCTGCCGGTAACCTTTACCCTGAATTCAGGTTCGGCGACGCTGTCCGGTTCCTCTCTAACCATCACCGGACCGGGCACGATCTCGGTGACTGCCAGTCAGGCGGGAAATCCCAATTATCTGGCGGCCGGCGCGGTGACCGACCTCATCGTCGTGACCCAGTACCCGCAAACCATTACCTTCCCGAATCCCGGGCCGCTAACGCAGTTGGCTACCCCTGTGGCTCTTGCCGCTTCGGCCAGCTCCGGATTGCCGCTCACCTATACCCTGAATTCGGGTCCCGCAACATTGTCCGGATCCTCGCTGACGGCGACTGGCGCGGGCGTCATTTCTGTGACCGCCAGCCAGGGCGGGAACTCCAGCTATCTTGCCGCCGCGCCGGTTACGAATTTAATCACGGTGGCAAACATCAATTTGACATTAACGGTAGCGCCCACCAGCGTAATGGCTGGGCAGGCAATTCAATTAACCGCTGCGACGGCACAGAACGGGCCTCCGCTGCAAGCTGGCACCATCACATTCCTGAACGGTAGCCAGATCTTAGGAACGGCACAGGTGGTAGGCGCTGCTCCCGCCACCGGAATTACCCCAGGGACCGCTTCCCTAACCCTGAAACTATCGCCAGGGACCTACTCCTTGACCGCACAGTTCAGTGGAGCCGGGAGCACTCCGGCCGGCAACTCCGCGGCACAGACTCTTACGGTGACCGGGGCGTATCAGACCGCAACCACGTTGACCTCGCAATTCGACACGGTCAACTCCAGCAACTACGATTTGACGGCAACGGTGTTTGGCTTTGGACTCTCGCCTCTTACCGGCACCGTGAATTTTGCCGATATAACCTCGGGAACGGCTCTAGCGCCAGCCACGCTCAGCTCATCCACTCGGACTTTCTTGCCGCAACAGACGTACCCGGTGAATACTCCGGTGGACGTTGCGAGTGGAGACTTCAACGGGGATGGCAACCTGGACTTGGCCGTGATCGATGCGGCCGACAAAACTGTAAACGTGCTTCTAGGCAACGGCGACGGTACATTTAGTCTTGCCCAGTCATACGCCGCGGGCGCCAATCCGGTGGCCGTAGTCATAGGCGACTTCAATGCTGACGGAATTCTGGACCTTGCGGTTGCGGATCAGGCTAACGGGGTAGCCATCCTCCTGGGCAACGGCGATGGCACCTTCCAGCCAGCTCAAGAATACCTGGCGGCGACCCCAAGCTCTCTCGTGGTGGGAGATTTCAACGGGGATGGAATCGCGGATTTGGCTGTCGGAGCGGCGACGGGGAACGCCATCACCGTGCTTTTGGGCAACGGCGATGGGACCTTCCAAACGCCACTCGCGCTAAGTACAGGTACAAGTCCTTGGCAGGTAGCCACTGGCGACGTCAATGGAGACGGAAACGCGGACTTGGTGGTTGCCAATAACGGCGACGGCACGGTCAGTGTCCTCCTGGGAAATGGGGACGGCACCTTCAAGACCCAACAGACCTACAACGTGGGCAGCGGACCCAGCGCTCTCACCCTGAAAGATTTCGACGGGAACGGCACTCTGGATATCGCTGTGGTCAACATGAATGACAACACCCTGAGCGTGCTTCCGGGAAATGGCGATGGCACCTTCCAGCCCCAGGCAACTTACCCTGTGGGGAATCAGGGCAATACGGCCGGACAGGCTTTGCTGGCAACGGATATCAACGGAGACGGCAAACTCGATCTGGTGGTTGCCAACCCGGCTAGCAACTCCGTCGGGGTACTGCTGGGGAACGGAAACGGCACGTTCCAGACCCAACAAACCTATGCTGCCGGCAACGGCCCGAGCCGTTTCGTAGTCGGGGATTTCAACGCGGACGGAGCTGCGGATATCGCTGTGGTCAATAGCGGTGACAGCACCGTCGGAATCATGCTGGGAGGAATGTCGGCAACCGCGACCTTGAGCAATGTTGCGGTGGCCGGTATCGGTGATCCGCTGGTGACAGCGGCCTACGTGCCGGGGAGCGGCAGCCTGTACGCGCCCAGTACGTCCAACGCCACGTCGACCAGTAACCGCGTGGTCCCGCTGTTGACCGTGACCGGCGGATCGTTTGTTTACGACGGTACCGCCCACGCCGCTACTTGCTCGGCCAACGCCGGCGGTATCTTTATTCCCGGATCGTGCACGTTCTTATATGCCCCCGGCGGAGCAACTACTCCGACCGGAGTTGGAACCTACACGGCAACCGCGACGTTTACGCCCAGCAATGCCCTTAACTATGCGAGCACAACCG
>Ga0181520_10000075_pt1 | contig 187479 bp, 138 predicted proteins | sample PEATcosm2014_Bin_29_FD_132451 | JGI IMG/M metagenome (GOLD analysis project Ga0181520, IMG submission 132451) | Peatland microbial communities from MTU Mesocosm Facility, Houghton, MI, USA - PEATcosm2014_Bin02_30_metaG | ecosystem: Environmental > Terrestrial > Soil > Wetlands > Peat | place...
CTCGTTAACAGCTGTCTACGGCGGATCGACGACCTTCGCGACCAGCACTTCGAGCGCTGTGAGTATCACCGTCACAACGACGTTGACGGCGACGACCACTACGCTTACGTCCTCTGCGACATCCGTAGCGACTGGAGCAAGCGTCACGCTGACTGCGACGGTTTCGCCTGCGGCGGCAACCGGCACGGTCACCTTCTTCTCGGGCACGACTTCGCTCGGAACCGGAACGCTGAGCTCGGGCGTGGCGACTCTGACGACCTCGTTTGCAACGGCAGGGAGCGATTCGCTGACCGCTACCTACGGCGGCTCGACAACCTTCGCGACCAGCACGTCCAGTGCTGTGAGTATCACCGTCTCTGGCACCGGCAGCGGCTTTGCGTGCAACGTTGTTTACACGATTGCACCGCAAAGCTCGACCGCTTTCGGAGCGACGATCTCACTCGAGAACACCGGAACGACGGCCTGGACCAGCTGGACGCTGCAGTGGATCTTCGCCAACGGACAGACGATCTCGTCTCTCTGGAACGGCGTCGAAACACAGACCGGCGGGCTGGTAACGGTGACCAATGAGAGCTACAACGGCGCCGTTGCCGCGGGTGGAAGCGTCACCAATATAGGTTTCAATGGATCTATCGTTGCCGGCAATCCAGCTCCGACGGCATTCGCAGTCAATGGAAACCTCTGTGCTCCACTAAGTGGCGATGCTCCACTGGCGCCGACCGGTTTGTCAGCCACATCCGGCAATGCGCAGATCGCGCTTTCATGGACGGCGAGTTTGACTGCGTCGAGCTACAACGTGATGCGGTCGACCACGAGCGGTGGGCCTTACACGACGGTGGGCACATCGACAACCACCAGCTTCACCAACACCGGCCTGACCAACGGAACGATTTATTACTATGTGGTCGCGGCGGTGAACACGGTGGGCGCGGGCGCCAATTCCAACCAGGCGTTTGCGGAACCTGGCGCAACGCCTCCCAATGTTACGATCATCGTCAATCCCTCCGAAACCCAGGCGATTTCGCCGTATATCTACGGAGTCAACGTAGTCAGCGGTGGGATTCCCAACGTTCCAGAAGTAACCATCCAACGCATGGGCGGCGATCGCTGGACAGCTTACAACTGGACGACGAACGCCTCCAACGCAGGCGCTGACTACATCTACAACAGTGACAACTTCCTGAGCGCTAGCACGGTTCCAGGATTTGCAGTGTATCCGCAGATCAACACCGACATTGCCGCGGGACAAGCCACCCTGTTCACGGTTCCGATACAAGGGCTGGTAGCGGCAGACGAGGCCGGTCCGGTCCCAACCGCCAATGCGCCGGATCTCGCAAGGTTCCAGGATGTCGTCTATCAGAAGAGTTCCGTCACTTCCGCTGCCTTTACCACTACGCCGACCGTTACTGTGGTCGGTGGCGAGGACACAGGCGATGTCTACGACGACGAGTTCGTGTGGGCAATGAATCAGCTTTCTACCACGCAGGAGCTTTTCAACGGCACCACGGCCACGCCGGCTTTTGTGGATCTGGACAACGAACCGGACATCTGGAATGGAACTCACTTGGAGGTGCAGGGACCGACGAATATTACGCCGGCCGCTTACATTGCCAAGACAATATCAGTGGCGGAAGCTCTGAAGACTCAGTTCCCGAACATCAAGATCTTTGGACCGTCGCATTACGGTTTCCTTGGCATCTACAACTGGCAGGTCGGAATCACCGACACTACCCCAACCGGTAACAATTGGTTCCCCGACATGTATTTCCAGGCTCTGGCCACCGCTTCGGCAACCTTCGGAAAGCCGCTGGTGGATGTTTATGACTTCCACTGGTATCCGGAGGACTACGACGCGGGCGGCACGCGGGTCACCAGCCTGACGGCTTCAAGCTTGTCGGATGCCGATATGCAGCTGATCGTGCAGGCTCCGCGCAACCTATGGGATACAACGTTTACCGATCCCGACAACAGCAATCCGTGGCCCAACTCAGTGCTTGGAGGCGCGCCCCTCTACATGCTCGGGCGCCTGCAAGCGAAGATCAATGCAGAATTCCCCTCGATCAAGCTCTCCATCAGCGAGTACGAAACGGGTGGATTCAACAACATTGCCGGCACAGTCGCACAGGCAGATCAGCTGGGCGTTTATGCCGCAAACGGTGTTTTTGCGGGCATGTTCTGGCCGCCGAGCGGAACCTACGATTATGAGCTCGCCGGCTTCCGCGCATACCGCAATTACGATGGCGCCGGATCAAACTTCGGGGATACTTCGGTGGCAACCACCTCAAGCAACCCTGGGGCGGTGATGGCCTATATCAGCACGGACAGCACAACGCCCGGTCGGGTTGTGATGGTGGTCATCAATCGTGCAAACACCACGCAGGTAGCGGCAATCACCGGCATGAGCCTGTCGGGCACGGCCAGCATGTATCAGATGACGGCAACAACCGCTTCTGGACAAAGCCCGGTTACGCCCGTGTCTATCGGTACGACGGCGGTCAGCGGTTCGTCACTGACGTTGACTCTGCCCGCGTACAGCGTCACAACGATCAACATTCCCTAAACTCACCGAGGTTGGAGTGAGTTAAAACGAGAGTCGATGTGTTCTGGTGATTTTCGAACCTGAAGCCGGTGCAACCAGCAGGAAGCACCGACTTGAGGTTCGAAGCTCCGGGATACGCCGACTCTCTTTTTTTGCTCTAGCTTTTCAAGCTATTGCCGGAGTCTGTCTGGAATCGAAGCTGATCTGCTCCGATTCCAGACCGCAGAATCAGCCCAGTGTTACTGCGATACGGTGTAGGTGACCGGAGTGAAAGCCGGTGTGCACAACGTTCCGCAGCTTGCCGGATAGGTGAACGTGTAGATGCGTCCGTTGTTGATCAGCGTGTTGGAGATGTCGAAGACCTGGATCTCGTACTGCGACCCGCCCGCGACTGTGGGCAAGATGAGGAAGGCCTCGCCCATATCACCATCCATGACAGCCGTTGTCCACACGCCGTTCAGGAGATACTGCACTCCATGAATGCCGTTTGGCAGATGGGTGACGGAGATCGCTGTCCAGGCCGCAGTCGAGTTTGCCAGCATGCCGATGTTGATGTCGCCTGTGTAATTTGGCGGTAACTCGAAGTTCCAGTGGATCTGGCGATTGTTCCAGAAGGTTGGATTCATGTTGCCGACGGGCACCCCGTTCAACTCGTATAAGTTCAGCGCCGCCTCCGCCTGGTCGAGGTGATAGGGATCGTCGCGGCACCAGGCGTTTCCGTCCTGGCAACTGTCTGCCACCACCAGATCGAGTTCCGCTCCGGTGAATTGGTCCGAAACCCAACCTTGGCCACCGCGGCAGAATGGCGCGTCCTGCATGCCGTCGTTCATCCCTTCGCAGAAATCTCCTATGATCACGTGCACCCACCGTCCGCAGTTTGAGCCGTTCTCCCACAGTCCTATTTCGCTCGCATACTGCGAGGCAATGGGACGGGATAGGAAGAGAGAGTAGTTGCCGGGATCATTCTGCACGTTGAGTGCGACGAAGTTTTGCGAGTCGAGGTATTGTTGCGGCACTCCGCAACCGCCATATGGGGTTCCAAGCGCGCTGAACCATGTGGAGTTGCCAGTGTAGGTTTCAGGCGACGGCGTTGTGCTAGTAATCGTAAACGGAACAGCCTCGCTGGTCTGGCCGTTTACGACAACCGTCACTTCAACTGTGCCCACTGCCAGGCTGGGAACAGTGACGGCAACGGAGTTAACAGCCCACCCGGTGACCGTGGCTTCGGTCGTGCCGAAGTAAACGGCACTTGTTCCCTGTGTCGCGCCAAACCCGGCATCTCCTAGAGCTCCGCCAGGCATGATAGTCACTGAACTGCCTGCGACGCCCGATGCCGGACTGAGCCAGGCGATGACCGGCTGCGGCAAACCAACGGTGAGGGCGATGGTCGTGCTTGAGACCAGAGTGCCAGTGGAATTGGTTCCGGTGATGGTGATCGTAGCGGAGCCGGTGGTGGCAGTGCTGCTGGCTGAGAGCGTCAGCACGCTGGTTGCGGTGGCGGGATTCGTACCGAACGTCGCCGTTACTCCGGCAGGAAGACCGGATGCGGAGAGATTCAAACTGCCCGTGAACGGGCTCACGTCGGTTATCGTGATGGTATCGGTTCCAGATCCGCCCTGGGTGATTGCGAGGGATGACGCCGAAGGAGCAAGCGTAAAGCTCCCGGTCGCCTGTGCCGGGGCGCTGCAGGGCGTTCCGTTGATCGAGAAGGTTGCGGGAATCTGATTGATGACGCCGTTCCAGACGCCGTTGAAGCCTATGTTGGTTGCAAAGCCGCCGGCAGCTACAGCGCCGTTGTAACTCTCACTGGCCACCGTCACGTTGGCGCCGGTCTGAGTCTCAATGCCGTTCCAGAAGGAGGAGATCGTTTGACCATTCGCGAAGGTCCACGTCAGCGTCCAACTCGTCCAGGCCGTCGTTCCCGTATTGCCTATGACGAATGCTCCTCCAAAGGTCGTCGGGCTCTGCGCGGTAACCGTGTAGAGAATACTGCACGCAAATCCCGTATTTATCGCTGGAGTGATGGTGAGGCTGATGGTGGTGGATACCGTCAGGGTACCGGAGGTACCGGTGATCGTGATGCTGTAGGTCCCGGCGGCCGTCGAACTGCTGGCCGTCAAAGTCATCACACTGCTGCCAGTGGTGGGGTTGGGGGAAAACGCGGCGGTCACACCAGTGGGCAAGCCGGACGCGGTAAGCGTCACACTGCCCGTGAAACAAGCAACCGCGGTCGGAGTGATGGTGACGGTCCCGCTGCTGCCGTCGGCGATGGATAGAAGGGCCGGCGACGAGGTAAGTGAGAAGCTCTGCGAAGCTGCGGCAACTGTGAGGGCGATAGTTGTTGATGCTGTGAGAGAACCAGATACTCCCGTGATCGTGACGTTGGACGTTCCGATTGTGGTCCCGCAGCCGGCGGTCAGCGTGAGTACACTGCTGCCTGTTGCGGGGTTCGTGCCGAACGACGCAGTGACTCCACTGGGAAGGCCCGATGCTGTGAGAGTTACGCTACCGGCGAAGGGACTTACATCGGTGATCGTAATGGCATCGGTGACTCCGCTTCCCCCCAGAATGAGCGACAACACCGACGCCGAAGGCTTGAGTGTGAAGCTTCCTCCCTGAGTAACGGTGAGAAGAATGGTGGTAGAAGCGGTGGTGCAGCCGGAGGTTCCTGTAATGGTGACCGTAGCCGGGCCGATTGTGGCTGCGCCGCTGGCGGTCAACGTCAGTACGCTGCTCGTCGTGGCGGGGTTCGTGCCGAATGACGCGGTGACTCCGCTGGGAAGACCGGTTGCCGCAAGCTTTACGCTGCCCGTGAATCCGCCTATGCCCGGTATCGAGATGGTATCGGTGGCGCTGCTGGCCTGAGTTAATGTCAGGGCCGGAGACGAAGGAGATAACGTGAATGCCGGCGTTGGAACGGCTATTGTTAATGAGATGTTGGTGGTTGCCGACTGAGAGCCGGCAGTTCCGGTGATGGTTATCGTTGACGTGCCACCAACGACACAACTGGTCGAACTGCCGGCAGTAAGACTCAGCACACTGCTTCCGGTTGCTGGATTCGTTCCGAAGGCCGCTGTCACTCCACTGGGCAGTCCGGAGGCGGACAACGTAACCGCGCCGGAAAATCCGCCAACATCGGTTATATTGATGGTGTCTGTCCCGATACTGCCCTGAGCGATTGTGAGAGAGGCCGCCGATGGCGCAAGAGTGAAGCTGCCGCCCATTGGCGCACACGTGACGCCGTTGACGGCGAACGACGTGGGCACGGCATTTGTGGTTCCATTCCAAGTGCCGTTGAATCCGACGCCGCTTACGCTACCCCCAGCCGCAACACTGCCGTTGTAGCTCAGATTCTTTACTGTCACATTAGAGCCGCTCTGGGTTTCTGAGCCATTCCAAAGAGAGGTAATTGTCTGGCCGTTGGCGAAGGTCCAGGTCAGTGTCCAACTGGTCCAGGCCGTCGTTCCGGTATTGTTGATTGTGATAGCCGCGCCAAATGCGCTCGTGTTTTGCGGTGAAATGGTGTAAACGACGTTGCACGCTGTTTGAGCAGCTGCGGTGGCTGCCAGAACCATCGCTGCTGCCAGGATGATTCCGCAAGCACGAAGTATACGGTGCTTCATGGTACGCTCCTTTTTTCTACGCTGGTGTCCAACAGGCGAGATGCCCGGAATCGGATGACATACGCTCCGATTCCGGGCCTGCCAAACTACGATCGCCTACTGTGCGGTGGTCACAGCCGCAGAGGTTGTCGTAGTAGTGGAAGGTTGAGAGGTGGTGTAAGTTACCTGAGTGAATGGAGGCAGGCAGGCATCTACAGGGCAGCTCGCAGGGAACGAGAAGGAGTAGATGCGCCCATTGTTGATCGGTTGATCGGTAATATCCAATACCTGGATCTGATACTGCGACCCGCCTGACACTGTGGGAGAGATAACGAAGTCCTCGCCGAGATCGCCGTCCATCACCGCCGGAACCCATGCACCGTTGGAGAAGTAATTCACTCCGTGGATGCCGTTTTGCAGATGGGTGATGGAGATGGCCCCCCACGTAAGACTGGCGCTGGTAATGAATCCGATGTTGATGTCGCCGGTGTACTGTGGGGCTTCTTCAAAGTACCAACTGATCTGCCGGTTTTGCCAAGAATTTGGGAACATGTCGCCGACCGGCACGCCATTTAGCTCAAAGAGGTTGAGCGACGGTTGTGCGAGGTCAAGGTGATAAGCATCGTCGCGACACCAGGCATTGCCATCCTGGCAACTGTCCGCAACGACCATGTCGAGCTCCGCTCCGGTGAATTGGTCTGTGACCCAGCCGTCTGCTCCCTGACAGAACGGAAAATCGGCCGCGCCATTGTTGATGCCGGTGCAGAATTGTCCGATTGTCACATGCACGTAACGGCCGCAGTTATGCCCGTTGTCAAACAAGCCCATCAATGCCAGGTTTGCTCCGGTAATCGGGCGGGGTAGGTAGTCGCCATAGATGCCCGGATCATTCTGGACGTTAAGGGCGACAAAGTTCTGCGTGTCGAGATTCGCCTGTGGCACGCCGCAGCCGCCATAGGGCTGGCCAAGTGAGCTGAACCACGTGGAGTTTCCTGTGTACATGATGGGGTTGGGCGTAGTCGCAGTGATCGTGAACGGCAAGGGATTGCTGGTCACTCCGCCTGTCACCACCGTCACGTTGTAGGTGCCTGCGGCCAAGCTCGGAACCGTAACTACAATGGCGTCGTCGACCCATGCGGTTACAATAGCTGCTGTCGTGCCAAAGAAGACCTGGCCCGTTCCCTGCGAAGACCCGACACTCATTCCAATGCCGGCAGGCATGACGGTCATCGAACTACCGGCGATGCCGGCCGCCGGACTCACCCATACGATCTCGAGCGGCGATGCAGCAACCGTAATCGAGAGCGGCGTCGTCTTAACCAACGTGCCCGAGGTTCCGGTGATGGTGAGGTTGTAGGTTCCGGCAACCGCATTGCTGGCAGCCGTCAGCGTCAGCACGCCGGACAACGATGCCGCATTGGTGTTGAACGCCGCAGTAACTCCGCTGGGCAATCCGGATGCGGACAGCAGGACAGTTCCATTGAACGGACTGACGTCTGTAATCGCAATAGTATCGATTGCAGTGCTACCTGGAAGAATCTGCAAGCTAGCCGGCGAAGGCGCGAGCGTGAAGCTGCCTGCAGTGTCCACCGTGAGTCCGACGTTAGCTGTTGAGGTCAACGAGCCGGAGGTTCCGGTAATGTTGATCGTGTAGCTTCCGGCAACGGCCGAACTGCTGGCAGTCAGCGTGAGAACACTGGTCCCGGTCGTGGGATTGGGAGTGAAAGCCGCCGTTACTCCGCCAGGCAGACCGTTCGATCCCGATGCTGTGAGAGTCACGCTACCCGCGAATCCGTTCACATCCGTGACCGTGATGTTATCGGTGGCGCTGCTGCCCTGAGCAACCGTGAGGCTCGACGCCGATGAGCCGATCGTGAAGCTCGGTGTTGTCGCCACTCCGCAAGCCGATCCGTTGATAGCGAAGGACGTGGGCACCGCATTGGTGACGCCATTCCAAAGACCGTCGAATCCAATGCCCGTGAGGCTGCCACCAGCGGGAACGCTGCCGTTATAACTCAGGCTCGTCAAAGTGACTTTGGCGCCGCTCTGTACCTCGGCGGCATTCCAGATGGACGAAATCGTCTGGCCGTTGGCAAAGGTCCAGGTCAGAGTCCAACTGGTCCACGCGGTTGTTCCGGTGTTGTTGATAGTGATGGCGCCGCCAAAGGCAGTCGAGTTTTGCGGAACGATCGTGTAGACGATGCTGCAAACAGAACTCGATGCTCCGGGCGTAATGGTGAGAGCGATCGTCGTGCTAGCGCTCAGCGATCCAGAGGTTCCGGTGATGGTGACCGTAGCCGAACCGAGTGTCGCCGTGCTGCTCGCCGCGAGTGTCACAACGCTGCTTCCCGTCGTGGGGTTCGTCGCGAAGGCGGCGGTAACACCGGTGGGCAATCCAGATGCAACCAGCGTCACAGAGCCGCTGAATCCATTCAGATCCGCCACCGTGATAGTGTTGGTTGCGCTGAGGCCCTGAGCGATCGATACGGAAGGCGCCGAGGGCGCCAGCGTGAAGCTGGGCGTCGGTTTAGCGCCAACGGTGAGGGCGATCGCTGTGCTTGCGGTCAAGCTCCCTGACGTTCCGCCTATGGTGACCGTTGCCAGACCGATCGTTGCCGTACTGCTCGCAGTGAGTGTTAACACGCTGTTTCCAGTCGTGGGATTCGTCGCGAAGCCAGCAGTGACGCCAGTCGGCAGGCCGGAAACGGCAAGCGTAACAGACCCCGTGAAACCACCCAGGCTGTTCACCGCGATGGTGTCCGTAGCGCTGCTGCCTTGCGTCACAGATAGAGTGGATGGCGACGAAGCGAGCGAGAAGCTCGGCGGCGTATTGACGACAACGGTGACCGCAATGCTCGTGGAGGTGGTCAAAGAGCCTGAGGTACCCGTAATGGTGACCGTGGAGGTTCCGACCGTTGCGGTGCTGCTGGCCGTCAGAGTCACCAGACTGCTTCCCGTGGTTGGATTGGTAGCGAAGGCTGCCGTCACACCGGTGGGCAAACCCGATGCGGTAAGAGCCACACTTCCTGTGAATCCGCCGATATCCGCGACCGTGACAGTGTCTGTTGCGCTGCTGCCCTGCGAAACAGAGAGGGTCGATGCGGACGGCGCCAGCGTGAAACTCGGCGGTGTCTTGGCAACAACGGTCAAAGCGATGTTCGTGGTTTCGGTCAGGGAGCCGGAGCCTCCCGTAATGGTGACGGTACCGCTGCCGACGGTTGCCGTGCTGCTGGCCGTCAGCGTGAGCACGCTGCTGCCGGTCGCGGGGTTGGTGCCAAAGGCTGCCGTCACGCCGCTCGGCATTCCCGACGCGGTCAGATTCACGCTGCCCGTAAAGGGACTTATGTCGGTGACTGAGATGGTATCGGTTGCGCTGGCACTCTGAGTGATGGTGAGCGCGGAGGCCGACGGGGCGAGAGAAAAGCTGCCGGTGATGGAATTGCCGCAGGTATTCCCGTTGACGGCAAACGATGTGGGTATGGCATTGGTGACGCCATTCCAGGTGCCGTTGAAACCCAATCCACTGGTGCTGGCGCCAGCGGCGATGCGGCCGTTGTAAGTTTCGCTGGCCACCATCACGTTCGCGCCGCTCTGGGTCTCAACGCCGTTCCAGAACGAGGTGATCGTCTGGCCGTTGGCGAAGGTCCAGGTTAGCGTCCAACTGCTCCAGGCAGTTGTTCCGGTATTGGTGATGGTAACGGCTGCTCCGAATGCGCCGGAGTTCTGCGGAGTAATCGCGTAGACAACGCTGCACGAGGTTTGCGCATCGGCGCGCGGCATGAGAAGGGTGAAAAGCAGAAGCGAGAGTACCGCAAGATACCCGCTCAGTCGGCGAGCGCGTGATCGCTCACAGGGGGGATCGAACTGTTGAGACATGAATTCTCCTTTACATCACACAGCCCACTGACATCACTCAATGCTCGAGCGTTTATTGCAGTATGATGCCGGGATAAGAGGCCAACCTTGAGGTTGGGTCGAAGATCAACTGAGCCGTGGTATGAGCTTTCACCGAGTCGCGCTCGGAAGGGCGCCTCGGGTTGGCCAACTGCGAAATCGGGCTTCTGGTTGGCGAAATGAGAAAAACTGTGTCTGCCATGAGGCGCGCCCCGGAGTTTCGTATGCTGTGCGAAGCGGGCCGAAAGACCCACTCCGCACACTTTGGTTTGCGACAATCAGTTGCTGAAGCCTCTTGTTAGTTAACTGTGCAGGCCGTTCCGCTGATGGCAAAGGCCGCGGGTATCGCGTTCGTGCTTCCGTTCCAGGTTCCGTTGAAACCGATGCCGGTTACGCTGCCGCCGGCCGCAACGTTGCCGTTGTAAGGCTCGTTGGTCACTGTAACGTTGGCGCCACTCTGAGTCTCAATTCCATTCCAGAGATTCGAGACCGTCTGTCCGTTGGCAAAGCTCCAGGTCAACGTCCAGCTCGTCCACGCAGTCGTCCCTGTGTTCAGCAGAGTGATCGAAGCTCCAAAGGCGCTCGTGTTCTGGGGTGAGATTGTGTAGTCGACCGTGCACGGGCTGGAATTCGATGAGACAACAGTCAGCGCAATCGTGGTGGTTGACGTTGTGCTCCCCGAGGTTCCAGTGATGGTGACTGTCGACGTTCCAACGGTGGCTGTACTGCTTGCTGTGAAGGTCAGCATGCTGGAGCCGGTGGTCGGATTGGTGCCGTACGCAATCGTAACTCCCGTCGGCAGGCTGGCCGCGGAAAGTGTCACTGATCCGGTGAATCCACCGACGTTAGTTACCGTGATAGTATCGGTCGCAATCTTGCCTTGAGTCACCGACAGAGAAGGGGCCGAAGGAGTCAGAGTGAATCCGGGCTTCGCCGTGACCGCAAGTGCGATGGTGGTCGTGGCAGTTAATGTTCCGGAGGTCCCGGTAACTGTGACCGTGGCAGCGCCGACTGTGGCCGTCGCACTGGCTGTGAGAGTTAGCACGCTTGTGCTGGTCGTCGGATTGGTCGCGAACACGGCGGTAATGCCAGTGGGCAGGGCCGATACGGCAAGAGCCACCGATCCGGTAAACGGACTCACTTCGTTTACAGTGATGGTGTCGGTGCCGCTGGCGCTTTGTGCGATCGACAGGGTGGATGCTGAGCTTGAAAGCGTGAAGTTTCCAGCGGTGATAACGGTGAGTGCGATCGTGGTGGTTGCGGTCGTCGTGCCCGAAGTTCCAGTGATAGTCACCGTCGACGTTCCAACCGTGGCGGTACTGTTAGCAGTGAAGGTCAGCACGCTGGTGCTGGTAGTGGGATTGGTGCCGTACACAACGGTAACTCCAGCAGGCAATCCCGTCGCCGCCAGAGTTACACTGCCCGTAAATCCGCCTGAGTCAGTTACCGTAATGGTGTCGGTTCCACTGGCGCCCGGAGTTACAGACAGAGTTGAAGCCGATGGCGCCAGAGTAAATCCCGGTTGAACTGTGACGGTAAGGGCTATGGTGGTTGTGGCAGTCAAGCTACCGGAGGTTCCTGTAATCGTGACAGTGGACGAGCCGGCCGTAGCAGTCGGACTAGCTGTTAAGGTCAAGACACTCGTGGATGTAGCAGGGTTCGTGGCAAATGCCGCGGTCACACCGGCAGGCAGTCCTGAAGCGGAAAGAGTTACAGAGCCTGCAAAGGGACTTACATCCGATATCGTAAAGGTATTGGTGCCGCTCGAGCCCTGTTGAATCGACTGAGAAGAGGCCGAAGGTGCCAGTGTGAAGCTGCCACCGGTGGCGGGGGCTCCGTTGCTGCAAGTTACTCCGTTGAGATCAAACGAAACGGGTGGCGAGTTGATGATGCCGTTCCAGGCGCCATTGAAGCCCAGTTCGTTCATACTGGCGCCGACGGCTATGCTTCCGTTAAAGCTGGCGTTGGTCACCGTCACATTCGCGCCGGTCTGGGTTTCAGTTCCGTCGTTCCAGATGGAGGAAATAGTCTGCCCGTTGGGGAAGGCCCAACTCAGTGTCCAGCTCGTTATGACCGTCGATGAGGTGTTGTAGATATCGATGACAGCTCCGAAGGCTGTTGTGCTTTGCTGCGAAGCTTTATAGACAATTGCGCACGCCGACGAACCAACAAAGAAAGAGATTGTAGTGGTCTCTGACAGCGCGCCCGAGGTCCCGGTGACTGTGATCGTCGCGGGTCCTGTTGTTGCGGTGCCGCCGGCCGTGAGAGTTAGCACGCTGGAGCCGGTAGCGGGATTGGTGCCGAAGGCAGCAGTCACGCCGGCAGGCACTCCAGAGGCTGAGAGAGTTACGCCGCCAGTGAATCCATTAAGACTCGTGACTGTAATGGTGTCGGTTGCGCTCGTGCCCTGGCTGACCGAGAGGCTCGATGCCGAGGGCGAGAGCGTGAAGCCGGGAGCTGTAGAAGCCGTCGCTACGAATGTAGTGATACTCTGCGCGGGAAGGCTGTAGCTGAAGGCCTGATTCGCTACGCTGACCGGGCTTAACTGCGACATGCTTTCCGTGGCCGATGTTTGATAGGGCGTAAACGAGGTTGCGATCTGACCTGCGATAGAAACAGGAAAGCTAGTAGTTGTCGTGTTTGAATTGATGGCTACGATGACCAGCTTCCCATTTCCCATGTATGCCGAGTCATACACACCCGGGATAGGTTCGGTGGAGCTGACCATCACATAACCTGGCCTGATAAATTGCGAGAATTGACCGATGGCGAGGCCGTAGTACGTGGGGTTGCTGTTGGTATCGATCAGTCCATAATTCGTCACCGAAGTGCCGGGGTTCCAATCGATCTGCCACCACCAGACATAGGCGTTGTATTCGGCCACCGTCATCGAGTTATTGATCTCCTCTGCCGCGGCGATGGCATCTGTAATTGTCGGCTCCGATCCGGAAGGCGACAGATAGTGTTCGGTCATCCACACCTCCTTGCCGAGGTTCTTGGCATTGGTGTAGTAGGAAGGCGAGACCCCATAGATATGGCCGGCAACGATCGGAATGTGTCCGACAGCGTTGGGGTCGTCGAGCGACGGATCGGAGTAGCCAACTGTAAAGCTCTCTGACTCCGGCATCATCAATTTGGTGGTCAGCACAGAAGAGTTATTGGCGACCCAGGTATCCATCTGCGCAGGAGTCCAGACACAGGATTCGTAGGTAACGTTGGCATCTGGCTCGTTCTGCATCGAGATCGCATAGAGATTCACGCCGCCACTCGCCATGTAAGCTGTGAAGAGGTTGAGATAGTTAGCGAAAGCTGCGTATTCTGAGGTGTTGAGCGAGCCCATGACCGTACTGCTGTTGCTCTTCCAGACGGCGGGCGGCGTCCACGGCGTCGCGATCACGCTGACGTTCGAGCCAGCAGCCTGGGCCGCTTGAGCACTTCCGAGCTCGGCAGCCCAATTGGAGCCGCCGGTGGTCGAACTTGGGTCGATACGCACACGCAGAAGAGTTAGGCCTAGTTGGCCACTGCCCGTGCCGTAAAGGGCGTTAGCCTGCGCGGTGGTCATCGCCGGCATCCAAGCTGTCGAACCGCCGAAGCCGCGAATCGTCTGCTGCGCCGCCCCACAATTTATAATCGCAGTTTGTGCCTTGCCCATGACGGCGGCGAACAGGAGCGTCAACACCGCGATGCAAGTTGCCTGGAATCTCATGATCGAGCTTCTCCTTCGTTTGTTGTAGATGGGGAGATATAGCCAAATCGAAAACTTCGGAGCACGGTGTCTCGGCTCTCCGATTGGCTTTCAAAGATGCGCAAGCGGACGTCGTGAAGGCTGAACTGCAGCTTCATGGTCTCTCCCGTACAGCACGCGCCCCTGCGCCACTCAAGCCGCTGGCCGTCTCGGCGAGTCGCTGCTGCTATGAACGGGGGACTCACGGCCGAGGCTTGGTTGAGTGGGAAAACATTACAGAGAATTAGGCAAAACGAATTACGCTCCGAGAGAGGAGTGGAAGACTCCGGTCATCTTGGTGCGACCTGGTGCACTCGGAATGAAGCCCCGGCGAAGGAGAGAAGTAAGGGACGGGTGATGAGGCAGCAGTCAAAGGCCGGAAGATAGAATAACCGGCCGAACGGTTCACACGCCTTTTCCTCTTCTCGCCGAGGCCTGCTTTGAAATAACCGCAGATAGCAGCTAAAACGTTTTATCAAAGAACCGTCAAGTTACTTATGTCTATGCAACTAAGGTAATCCAGGGTAACCTTCCGAGCGACAACGCGCAACGAGATAGGTTGATCGGTGGACTCGGTCAGCGTAGAAATGCCTCTGGCAATCCCCCGTCAACAGGAATCAAATGCCCCGTAGTACACCGGGAGCGGGCGCTCGCAAGAAACAGGATTGCCTCCGCGCAATCTGCCGGATCTATGGGTTGATGCGTCAACGTTCGCTTCGCGTAGAAAGCGGCGAGCAGATCGCGTAGCTCGGCATCGGTCATCGATTCTTCAAAGGCGATGCCGTATTTGGCCAGCGACGTACGCACACGATCTCGGGGAAACATCGTGGAGCCCTTGACCACAGTGGCTGGGCAGACGCCATTGACACGCACCTTTGGCGCCAGGCCGACAGCCAGTTCGCGCACTAGATGACTCAATGCCGCTTTGCTCACGTCGTAGGCCTCGCTGCCTCGCTTAGGAACCACCGCATTCGCAGAACTGGTCAACACGATTGAAGCGTCCAGCCCTTGTGCTTCCAACACTCTGGCCGCCTCATCGCATAACCGGTAGCTCGCCGTTACGTTCACATCGAGGGCGGTTGCCCACAACGCATCCGAAATTACGCCATCTTGTGACGAGGGGAAGATTGCCGCGGTGTTAATCAGAATGTCGATGCCGCCGAACGATCTGATCGTGGCCTTTAGCGCCTGGTCGATGGAGCTACGATTTCGGATGTCTACAGCTGTTGAGGCTGCAAACTCCTTCGAAGTAACCTTGGCAAGTTCACCGACGACACCGGCCGCGGCGCTCGTATCGCGGTCGGCTACCATCACGTGAGCGCCGCGCGATGCGGCCAACAGAGCCGCCTCGCGGCCAATGCCGCTACCTCCACCGACCACCAGGACGATATAACGGCTCAGTTCTTTCTCGGGTGGCTGGCGACGGATCTTCGCCTCTTCGAGCGCCCAGTATTCGATGCGGAAGGCCTCGCTTTGCGGCAGAGCTACATAGTTCATGAAAACCTTGAAGCTGGCCGGATCCATTCCTTCGCCGCACTGTGGAACACTGATCGCCTGTTTCTTGTCTTCTTCGTCGAGCAAGCTTGCGCCTTCCATCACATGAATCGCGTTGGTATAGAACTCCCCGCTGATACGAGCCTCGGTCTTGCTCTTGCCAAAGCTAAACATGCCAAGACCGGGAATCAGAACGATGGAGGGATTTGTATTGCGCAGCGCGGGCGAGTCGGGAAGCGCATGTGAATGGTAGTAGCAGCTATACTGTTCCCGATATTCCGTTAGCGATTTGTCGATCTGTCTCTTAAGTCCCTCGACATCCTCTGCTTCGGTCCACGGCACAAACATCGGACGAATCTTGGTGCGAATGAAGTGATCGGGACAACTCGTTCCAAGAAAAGCGAACTCTTTGGCGTGTTTCGAGTTCACAAACCGCAACACATCCTCCGAGTCGTTGAAGTTTGCTATCCATCGCCGCTGACTACTGATCCGCCCGCGCAGGAAAGGAAGAATCTCGACCGCAAGAACATCGCGATTTTCGCGCGGCTCCGTGTCAACTCCACCGAACCTGAGATTGCTCTTTCTAAGACCGTGTCTCTCGATGAATTGGCCAAGTTGATCAATCACCGTCAGCGTATTCACATAGCATTCGCGCTGTGTCTCACCCCACGTGAAGAGGCCGTGCCCGCCGAGCACAATGCCGTCGCAGCCCGGATTCCTTTCGATGGCGCGCTTCATCATCATTGCAAGCTCGAAGCCCGGACGCTGCCAGGGAAGCCATACGAGCCGACGATGGAATTCGCGATTGAACTCCTCCATCTTCGACTTGCCGTTGGCCGAAGCGGCGAGCGCTATGCCCCAATCGGGATGCAAGTGGTCAACGTGCGAAAATGGCAGAAAGCCGTGCAGCGGCGTATCAATCGAAGCAGCTACTGGATTGTTGCGAAAGGCGCAGAGCGGGTACATCTCGACCATCGAGTCTTCTGTCTCCGGCCCGCGATAGAGCTTCTCGAGTGCCAATAATTTTTCTTGATAAAGCGTGGCAAAGCCCTCTCGCTTGATGCCGCCGAGGTCCCCTCCACTGCCTTTGACCCAAAGTATCTTCACCGTCTCACCGGTGAGTGGATCGATCTCATCAATCTTCGAGCTTGTGTTTCCGCCGGCGAAGTTGGTAATGCGCAGATCAGAACCCAGCAGATTCGATCGGTAGCGCAGCAACTCAGGTTCATCGAGCGTTTCGCCTACCCTGGGATCCCAGCGGTCTTCGAGGAACTTCAGCGCGGGGGAAGCAACAGCTGCAATTGTCATCTTTTATGCCTTGGGTGTGGTATGAATTGGGGAACGCGACCTGAAGGGCTCGCTTCCACCATCCTATGCGAAGAGCTGAATACCGCCAAATCGATGGCACCGGATGTGATGCGATCAGGGCGCATCTTCGCCTCATTTTTGCTCAGTTCAACAAGAGAACGATCTTTTCTGGGTAACGGTTTGGATGCTCTGGTGGATCTGATTTCTCCAGTAGTCCTTGTTAGTGACCCTGGCTTTCAGTTACTATCCGTAATCAGGATCAAGACAAGCGTGGTGTCTATAAAGATGTGCGATCTTGATCTGTGTTTCGATTCCGCTTCCCGCAAACCAAGGCGGAAGGGATTCAGTAGCGCTGAGCGAAGTTGTGTTGCCCGACGGTTCTTTCAATCAAGGGCGACCGATTGCGGATCAATCGGTTGCCGCGTATTGACGATCTTCGTCGCCGCGTTGCACCAGCAGCTCGAAGACAGAAATGAACTGACCGGTTAGATTGTCGGCTGCACCAAGGTCCCCTGGAATTTGGCGGGACTCGGGTCCTTCTCGATCTTCTCCGGCGGGAGGCGCAACGATGATTCGCAATTCCCCTTTCTTCAATCTCTCTACCGTGGAACGCTCGTGTTTTCGGCTTTCACCCGCGGCAAACCGGATCGTCGCCAGGCTGCTGCTGCCGGTTCTTGCCATCGGTCTGCTTTCGACAGCCGCGGCGAAGCTATGCGCACAGAACCCTGCCACATCGGTGACCGTTGACGCGAGTGCGAACCAGCATCCGATCAACCCCAATATCTATGGGATTGGCGGCGGTCCCAGCACCGCCGACATGCAAGCGCTGAACGTAACGCTCAATCGCATCGGCGGCAATAACGAGAGCGACTACAACTGGCAACAGGACGCCATCAACCTCGATTTCGATTGGTATTTTGAGAGCTATCTTCAGCACGGTCCTCCAGTTGTTCCCGGACAAGATACTGACATTACGATTCTAAATACACGCAATGCCGGTGTAGGCGCCGAGCCGATGGTGACCATTCCCATGCTCCCCTACATCGCCAGAGTCCCCGCGAATGCCACCTCCGGCTCGGCCTCGCTCTGGTCTTACTCGATTGCCAAGTACGGCGCGCAGATTGGGTGCAGTAACCTCGCGGCGCACGATCCGTATCAATCCGACGCGGGAAGCGGATGCCTCGCCAACGGAAAAGATGTCGTTAACGACCCCACAGATGCCTACGTCGCGAATAGTGTGGCAATCGAAACGGGATACGTGCAGCACTTAGTCTCCAAGTGGGGAAACTCGACGACTTCCACAGGGATCAAGTACTACGTATTGGACAACGAACCTTCACTTTGGAGTTCGACTCACCGCGACGTCCACCCCACGGCCGAAACCTACGACGAGGAGTACAACAACATCGTCAATTACGCAACAGCCATCCGCTCCGTGGATCCGAACGCCAAGATTGTAGGGCCGGAAGAGTGGATATGGTGGGCGATGTGGGTGAGCGGGAAAGATCAGGCGGGCGGAACCGGCGCCGGATCAGACTATGCCACCCACAACAATACTTACTACTATCCTTATCTGCTTCAGAAGCTCTATGCCTATCAACAAAGCAGCGGCATAAAGATGCTCGACATCTTGACCGTTCACTGCTACACCGATGCCGACCCGAGCACCTTCAACGTAGCGACACGTCAACTGTGGGATCCGAACTACGTCGATCCGAATTGGGAGAGCGACGTGGGCATCAATGGAGGCATTCAGGAACTGATTCCCCTCATGAAGCAATGGGTGAGCCAGTATTACCCAGGGCTCGAGATCGGTTGCACGGAGTATAGCTGGGGCAATGACAATTCATTAGGCGGAGCCACCGCGCAGGCTGACGCGTTGGGTATCTTTGGACTTTACGGATTCGACCTGGCAACCCAATGGGGCACTCCTCCCAAGCCCGGCTATCTTGCCATGCAGATCTATCGCAATTATGACGGCAATCTCTCCACCTTTGGAGACACGAGCGTTGCAGCCACAGTAACCAATCCGGACAATCTCTCGGCCTTTGCAGCGCTGCGCACGTCAGACGGCGCGCTTACGGTAATCGTGATCAATAAGCAAACGGGAAGCACGCCGGTGACGGTGAGCCTGGCCAACTTCAGCTCGACAGGTACGGCGACCGGCTATCAGATATCGTCCGCTACCCAGACATCGATTACCAACCTCGGTAACATCACGGTAGCAAACAACGCAATTAGCGCCACTGTGCCCTCGCAGAGTGTCACACTCTATGTGATTCCGTCTGGCAGCGTACTCACCGCCCCAACGACACCGACCGGGCTGGCTGCCACCGTGGGCAACGGCACCGTAACGCTGACGTGGAATGCCGGCGGAGGCGCGACGAGTTACACGGTATCGCGCGGGTCGGCGAGCACAGGTCCCTTCACCGCTATAGGTACGGTCACCAGTCCCGCGCCGACCACACTGACCGACACCGGACTTACCAATGGGACTACATACTATTACGTGGTGTCAGGGACGAATAGTAAAGGCACGAGCCCAAACTCGGCCCCCGTTGCGGCTACTCCTATGGTCCCGCCCACGTTCAGTTCTTCTGCGACCGCCTCCCCTAATCCCGTTACGCAAAATGCCAGCACAACGATTACGGCTACCGTTCAATGCACGGCAAATTCATTGAGCAATGGAACAGTGGAGATCATCGCTTTGGACCCGAGCGGCAATGTAGCGCTCAATCAGAGCTTCACGGCGCAGAGCTTCACAACAAGCCAAAGTCATACATATACTGCTTCTCTTACTCCGACGCTGGCCGGAACATACACTCTGGAGGTCGGCGTCTTTAGCGCGACGGGCCAGCAGTGGATCCTGAATACCTCCGCCGGCACGATCACCGTCAATTCCGCTCTATCGTTCACTTCTTCGGCCACCCCCAATCCGACATCAATCGCGGCTTCCGGTTCCTCGACGGTCACGGTACAGGTCAAGGACACGGGAACCGTCGGTCTTACAAACGGTATTGTCCAATTGCTGATCATCGACCCGTCGGGCAATGAGATTGTGCAGCAGAACTGGACCAGCGAGAACTTCACAGCCGGTGCTACGCTGACGCTGACTTATACTTTCACTCCGTCGACCCTCTCACCGCCTGAGAAGACCAATGGCACTTATACCTTCGAGATTGGCGTCTTCAACTCCACATGGAGCACTGATTACTACTGGAACAGCAACGCTGGAACCATAACAATCGCCGCAGGAACTGCGCCAGCCGCGCCGACGGGCCTGACAGCCACTGCTGGAAACGCATCGGTAGCGCTGAGTTGGACGGCTAGCAGCGGTGCGACCAGTTATAACGTCTATCGCGGTACCACGGCTGGTGGCGAGAGCACGACCCCGCTTGCGACCGGAATCACCACTACCACATACACCGACTCGACGGCGGTCAATGGGACCAAGTACTACTACAAAGTCGCAGCGGTCAATGCCGGAGGGACCAGCGCGCTTTCTACCGAAGTATCAGCTACACCGGAGCCAGCAGCACCGGCGGCGCCGACAGGCCTGACAGCCACTGCGGGCAATGCATCGGTGGCGCTGAACTGGACCGCGAGCGGCGGTGCGACCAGTTACAACGTCTATCGCGGTACGACAGCTGGTGGCGAGAGCACGACCCCGCTTGCAACCGGGATCACCACGACCACATACACCGACTCGACGGCGGTCAATGGGACGACGTACTACTACAAAGTCGCAGCGGTCAATGCCGGAGGGACCAGCGCGCTATCTACCGAAGTATCGGCAACACCGCAATCGACCACAACAACGCCCGCTACTCCAACTGTAACGGTGGATCCTGCTTCATCGACAATTGGCTCTGGCAACAGTCTCAGCGTGAAGGTTACAGTCGCCGGATCCGGAGCAACTCCAACAGGATCTGTCACCCTCTCAGGCGGAGGTTACACTTCGACGGCGCAGACCCTCGTTAGCGGAAGTTACACATTCACCATTCCGTCAAATAGTCTGAACATCGGAACCGATACGCTCACTGCGTCCTATGGCGGAGATACCAATTACACGATGGGCAGCGGGAGTGCCTCCGTTACCGTGACAGCATCGGTGTTTTCACTGTCTGCGTCGGCGCCGTCTGCGATCGCGGCAGGTTCGCCCGCGACGTCAACCTTAACGGCAACCACGACAACAGGCTATTCAGGAACCATCTCACTCGCCTGCGTTCTGACTTCTTCTCCGAGCGGCGCAGCCAATCTGCCGAGTTGCGCGAGCGGCAGCTCAACGATAACTCTGAACTCCGGGACAACGAGTGGGACGGCAACCATCACGGTAACGTCGATAGCCCCCGGTGTCGCAATGGCGCAACCCAGTACGGGAGGTAAAGGACGCGGGTGGATGGGAGGCGGCGCGTTTCTCGCCTTCCTGGTCTTCCTAGGGATTCCGGCTCGGCGGCGCGCGTGGCGGTCGATGTTGTGCGCTCTTGGCCTGATCGCGGCTTTAGGAGCGATAACCGCATGCAGTGGCGGCATTACGCAGCCGAACCAGGGAAGCCACGGAACCACCGCAGGAAGCTACACTTTTACCGTGACTGGAACCGGCACGCCGGCAGTGAACCCGGCTCCGACAACCATGTTTACAGTGGTCATTCAGTAGCCGGCGCTTCAACCCTGCCAGAAGATGCGCCAGATCTAACAGGCCTTCTCCTTTAGGGCCGCGGCTCGCTTCCGCGCCTGGTTTTGAAAGGCCTCGTCTTCGGGCGAGGCCGATTCAATCGAATCGATATTGACGGCGACATTGGCAAGCGCTCCTTCGAGAGCGGCCCTCGATAGTGCAATCGCAGTCGTAAGGTCGGAGGCCATCATAGGACTGGTGATCGACCTCAAGCCGGTTGCGATCTCAGCAACCTCGACGGCCTTTTCGGCAACGCCCAGAGGCACACTCGCCGCCAGCCGGAGCGCCGCATTGATTGCCGGCTGCCCATTTGATGACTCCTTCGCCGTCTTATAAGCCTTCATGACATCGTTGTACGACTCGGCGTCTGCATCGATGGCCACCTTCAGCTCTTCGCGTAGTTGATTGAGCCGAGCAATCGCCTCACTCAGTTTGTGCTCGTGTTGCAGATACGATTTCTTACCACGCGACATGGATGCGACCATGCCGGCCAAACCGGCGGCCATGGCAGCGCCCGCGGCTGCAGCACTTCCTCCGCCGGGCGTCGCGGTCGGGGCGGCCAGCTGCTCAATAAACGGCTCTACGCCTGCGCGAAGGCCTCCGACGGCAGTCTTGCCGCTCATCACAGCCGCGAGGCGGTTCTCCAGGATCAGCGAAGAATCGAAGCTTTCCACCTGTAGGAACCACTCCGCGGCCTGCTCCAATGCGAGTTTTGGAATCAGGCCGACGATCTCGCTGGAGACTGGAACCGCGCCGTACCGTTGCGCTTCTCGTTTTACGAATTCGAAGACGCGATGAATCGGCGTCTGCTCGAAGTCGGTCAGGTTCATCGAGACCTGGGCCATGCCGCGAACCAGAAAGCCAGCCCCCTTGACGAATCGCAGACCGCCAGTGGAGAAACGCACCGCCTTGGCGATCTTTTTAGCGATGGCGACATCAGCTGTATTGAGGAAGATATTGTAGGCAATCAACGGCTTTCGAGCGCCCACCACGGTGGCTCCAGCGGTCGGATGCACGCACGGCTGGCCAAAATCGGGCCTGCGTGCGGGATTGGTAACGATTTCGTCACGGATCCCTTCGAACTGGCCCCGGCGTATGTTCTCAAGATTTTGCCTCTCGGGCGTCGTCGCGGCAGCCTCGTAGAGATAGACCGGTATCTGGAAGCGCCGCGCGATTTCTGCGCCGACGTGGCGGGCCATCGCGACACAGTCTTCGAGCGTAACGCCGTCGATGGGAATGAACGGGATCACATCGGCTGCACCCATGCGTGGATGCGCGCCCTGGTGCTGGGTCAAGTCGATCAGCTCGGCAGCTTTGCCTACGCCGCGAATCGCGGCCTCCTGGAGGGCCTCCCGATCGCCCACCAGCGTGATGACGCATCGATTGTGGTCTGAGTCCATCTCACGGTCGAGCAGATAGACGCCGGGAATCTTCATGGCTTCGACGATGGCATCGACCTTAGCCGGATCGCGGCCTTCGGAGAAATTGGGTACGCATTCAACGAAAGTGGTTGGCACGAGAGAAGGATAATGACTGGCGGCTCACTACCGCAACTCGCACCGGGGGCGACAGACGCGCACGGGTAGTATCCTGAATATCGGCTTGCGGGAAGCTTCTATGGACCAAACAGTTCTTCTTCCCGGGTAGGAGGGTGATGACGACGACCATGGCCCCAACAATCCGTGCGCGGCGCGGCAACCAATTGCACTGCAAGGGATGGCAGCAGGAGGCGGCGCTGCGCTGCCTGATGAACAACCTCGATCCAGAGGTCGCCGAGAGGCCCGCGGATCTGGTTGTCTACGGCAGCATCGGCAAGGCGGCGCGCAATTGGGAGTGCTTCCACGCGATTGTCAGCGAACTGGAAGGCCTGGGCCACGAAGAGACGCTGCTGGTGCAGTCGGGCAAGCCGGTGGCTGTCTTCCCGACGCACGAAATGGCTCCGCGAGTGATCATTGCCAACTCCAATCTGGTGGGCAAGTGGGCCAACTGGGAGCACTTCAATGAGCTCGACCGCAAGGGCCTGATGATGTACGGACAGATGACTGCGGGAAGCTGGATTTATATCGGCACGCAGGGGATTTTGCAGGGAACATTCCAGACCTTTGCGGCGATGGCTGAACGGCACTTTGGCGGAACGCTGAAGGGCAAGCTGGTTGTGACCGGCGGCGTCGGCGGGATGGGTGGAGCGCAACCGCTCTCAGTAACGCTCAACGATGGCGTGGTGCTGGCCATCGACGTCGATCGCAGTCGCATTGAGCGGCGCGTTCAGACGCGCTACTGCGACATGGTTACCGAAAGCCTCGACGAGGCTCTGCAGCTCTGTGAAGCGGCGCGGGACGAAGGACGCGCGCTGTCAGTTGGCCTAGTGGGCAACTGCGCCGATCTTTTGCCCGAGATTGTGCGGCGCGGAGTTGTGGTCGATGTAGTCACGGACCAGACCAGTGCACACGATCCGCTGAACGGATACATTCCTCAAGGACTGAACCTCATCGAAGCGGCGGAGTTGAGGAAGCGCGATCCGGAGGAGTATGTGCGCCGTTCGACTGCATCTATGGTTGTCCATGTGAATGCGATGCTCGCCTTTAAGCGTGCAGGCGCCGTTGCCTTCGACTACGGCAACAATATTCGCCGTTTCGCCTTCGATGCCGGATGCGCAGACGCGTTTCTGATTCCCGGCTTCGTGCCCGAGTACATCCGGCCGCTCTTCTGCACAGGCACAGGACCGTTCCGATGGGTTGCTTTGTCGGGAGATCCGAAGGACATCGACCGCACCGATCAACTGGCACTGGAGCTGTTTCAAGACAACCAGATTCTTACGCGGTGGCTGGGGCTGGCGCGCGGACGATTTGCATTTCAGGGACTCCCATCGCGCATCTGTTGGCTGGGCTATGGAGAGCGGGCACGCATGGGCCTCGCGATCAACGAGCTGGTGCGCAAGGGCGAGATCTCCGCGCCAATTGCTATCGGCCGCGATCACCTCGACACAGGTTCGGTCGCCAGCCCCTATCGCGAGACGGAGAAGATGCTTGACGGCTCGGATGCGGTTGCCGATTGGCCGATTCTGAACGCGCTGCTCAATACAGCTTCAGGCGCAACGTGGGTCAGCTTCCATCACGGCGGCGGCGTAGGAATGGGCTTTTCGCTGCACGCTGGACAGGTGACAGTGGCGGATGGAACTGAGATTGCCGCACAAAAGATCGCGCGTGTGCTCAATAACGATCCTGGACTTGGAGTGGTGCGCCACGCCGACGCGGGCTACGATTTGGCAAAGCAGACTGCGCGCGAACGCGGCATTCACATTCCCATGGTGGAGAAGTAGCCGTGGCTCGCACGCTCGCCATTGTCAACATCGGTCAGCTTGTCACGCTCGCCGGACCAAAACGCCCGCGCATCGGTAAAGAACTGGGTGAACTCACTATCATCGACGATGCAATTTTGATCGTCGAAGACGGCCGTGTGACCGCTGCCGGCCATGCTCCTGAGCTCCGCTCCACAATTCCACTCAACTCGGTAGTGATCGACGCCGAGGGCCGTTGCGTCACACCGGGCTTCGTCGATGCGCACACGCACCTCGTCTTTGCGGGCAATCGGGCCGATGAGTTTGAGCAGCGCATCGCAGGAGCCACTTACCAGCAGATCGCCAGCGAGGGCGGTGGCATTTCACGCACTGTTCGATTGACGCGCGCGGCATCTGAAGATGAGTTGCTGGCTGTGGCACGACGTCAGCGGGACTGGATGCTTCGGTGCGGCACGACGACTATTGAGGCCAAATCCGGCTACGGCCTCAATCGCGACAGCGAGCTAAAGATGCTGCGTGTTCTCGCGCGCCTCAACGCCGGGGGTCCGACGCGGATTGTTTCCACTCTGCTAGCCGCGCACACAATTCCTCCGGAGTTCAGCGAACGCCGCGAAGAATATCTGCACTGGATCGAGCAAGAACTGATTCCAGAGGTTTCGGCTGCGAAACTGGCAACCTACTGCGATGCATTCTGCGACGATCACGCATTGAGTGTCGATGAATCGCGCTGTGTACTCAGAGCGGCGCGCAAACACAGTCTTGGGCTACGTATTCACGCCGAGCAATTCCGACCCGGAACCGGCGCAGCATTAGCCGCAGAATTGGGCACCGCAACCGCCGATCATCTTGAAGCCGCGACCAGCGAGACTCTCAGTTTGTTGCGTGAAGCGAGGGTGCAACCAGTGCTGCTGCCGGGCTCGGTCTTTGGGCTGGGGCGCACCGAGTACCCGCAAGCCCGCAAGATGGTCGATCTGGGTCTTGCAATTGTGCTGGCTACTGACTTCAATCCCGGATCGTCACCTGTAGCGTCGATGCCGTTCATCCTTTCACTGGCTTGCCTGCAGATGCGACTCACTCCCGCTGAAGCGTTGATGGCCGCGACGGTCAACGCGGCGTACAGCCTCGGCCTCGGAGACCGAGTAGGGTCATTGGAAGCTGGAAAGGATGCCGACTTCCTGATTCACGAGTTCAGCGATTACCGCGAACTGATGTACTTTATCGCAGCGCCTTTGAGACCGCGCGTTTTTGTCGCAGGCAAGGAAGTAACGACATAAAGTCAGCGTGGGAGAACCAGTCAAATCAGGCCAAGGAAGCTCTCTTTGCGCAATTGCGCGCCAGGAAAGATTGTATTCAGATTTGTGGGTCCGAGCGTTCCCGTGATCGTCTCGGCCAGGACTTGCCGAAAGTCTGTCGTAACGACCAGATCGCGACTTTCATTCAATAGTTCTTTGGCGAGCCCTGGCCATTTGCCGTAGACCTTGCCACCCTTGACGCTGCCGCCCAACACAAACATCGCATTGGCATGGCCATGATCGGTGCCGCCGGTTCCATTCTGCTCGGCAGTACGTCCAAACTCGCTCATCGTCACCAGCGTGATCTTCTCCGCATCGTCGCCCATATCGCGCCAGAAAGCCGAAATGCCCTCAGAAAAGTCCTTCAGCCGGTTGGCCAGATCGCCGTTGACACCGCCTTGATTGTGATGCGTATCCCAGCCGCCAATGTCGGTGAATGCAGTCTCGACGCCTAGATTGGCCTTCATCAATTGAGCAATCTGCTTCATGCCGTTGCCGAAGGGAGTGGACGGATAGACCGCACCCGCGGCCGGAACATAGTGCGCTGGGTCGGTCGCGCGCAGCATCTTCACTGCTTCGAAGGTTGACTCGCCGGCAGTATGCAGCAAAGAATCGCTCGACTCGTCGTACATTGTCTGAAAAGCAATTCCAGACTGCGCCGGAACAGGACCGCGACCGCCGACACTGAAGTCCAGCACATTGCCGATGGCAGTGGCTTCGACCTTACCCGCTAAAGTACGCGGAAGCTGCGATCCCAACGCAATGGCTCGAAATGCCGAGTGCTCCATCCCATGGCGCACAGCGGCGCACAGGTCTTCCGATTGCAGAGCGCGATTGAGCCATCCATCCGCGGTGCTCTTGTCGCCCGGTGTGCCGGACTCCATGTAATCCTGCGCGTCGAAGTGAGAGCGCGTCTTGTCGGGAGACCCGGCTGCCGGAACAATCGCCAGATAACCCTGTCGATAGAGCGCATCAAAGGGGCCGAGCGATGGATGCAGTCCGAAGAATCCGTCCAGATCGAGAACCTGGTTCTGTGGAATCGCAATGGTCGGCCGCATCGCGTAATAATGCTTTTCAGCGTAGGGTACAACGATATTCAGTCCATCCGCCGCTCCGCGCTGAAATATCACTACCAATCGTTTTCCTTGTGCCGTCGAGGTTGCCGGTTCGGCGAAGAGGGCGCGTGTGAGAAACGCCGGTACCGCCGAACTTCCAACCATCGCCAGTGCACCGTCACGCAGAAAGATACGCCGTGTGATTCCCATGATGTCCTCGCTGCAGCCCGTAGCTCTTCGCTAGTCCGTGGAATCGGCGAATATCCTATCGCCGTTGAAACTCCGGAGATCCCAACAACAGCCCGGCCATCAGCGCATCTTGCCTGTCGCGCGCGGTTGGTCCAACGAACTGCTTTGGCAAGGTCCGCTTGCCCATCGTTTGCGCTGCCGTATCGATTGGCTGCGCAGACGCGCTCTGGGTCTTCAGCACCTCCGTCCGCACATCGGCTTGGCTTTCAACCTCTTCCAAAAGCGTCTTGCGCGTCTGGCTGCTGACCTGGCTCTGAATGAGCCTGTTCTCCAAACTCAGCTCGTCGGTGGCCATGTCAGTCTGCGCCGCATCCCCGGCGACCTCGCGTGCCAGATCGCTGTCATCTGCGTCAGGCAGCCACTCCGTTTGAATTCCGGGCAGCTTATTCGCCGCCAGATTCAAGGCAAAGTTCATGCGGTTGACCAGCGCGCCTGAATTCACCCACGCCTTCGCATTCGACGAATAACCGGTAGGCGGCACACAACCATACAGCGGCATTCCCATGCGATCGAGCGCATACGACAACTGCATCAGATGGTCCGTTCTCGCATCGCTGGCTCGGGCTGCCGACACCACATATTCGAGCGGAGTCTTAACTTTTGCTCGATATGCATCCCGCTGCCAGAGCTCGGGCGAATGAAACATCGTGCGGAGCACCGCGGCGATATCGCCACTGCTGGCGAGATAACTCCTTGCCATACGATTTACAAGGCTCTGCGGCGGATCATCAGAGACAAACCGGATTGCCAGCTTTCTGCTCACAAACTGTGCGGTGGCGGGCCTCATCGCAAGTCGATGCAGCATCTCCAGGCCTTCCTTCATTCCGCCGTCTCTGACCTTCTCGCCCAGGATCTTCTTCGTTCCCGGCTCGTGTTTGCGCTCATCGAAGAAGAAACCCCCGCCACGCGCAGGCCTATCTACGGTCCAGCCTGTAAACACGCGGGCCATCTCGGTGACGTCGTGCTGAGTGTAGCCGCCATCGACGCCTAGTGTGTGCAGTTCCATCAACTCTCGGGCATAGTTTTCATTCAATCCCGATGGGGGCGCTGGCTTGTTCTGTTTCTGTGCGCGTTCCTTGTCCTTTTCAGCCGCGACCGAGTCCGGCCCCATGCTGCTTGCATTATCGAGATAGAGCATCATGGCAGGGCTCTCCGCGGTGGCCACAAGCAGATCTTCAAACTTGCCTAAAGCATGTGGGCGGATCACGTCCCGCTCGAAGCTGACCAAATAATAGGGAGTCTCTTCATTCTTGTGCAGAAACACATTAAAGTGGTTGAGCCAAAAATCTGTCATGACCTCCTGCAACTGTGCCGGACTATAAAGATCGCGAGTTAGTCGCTGTTCCTTCATCTCATTGATGACAGCGTTACTAGGATTCTCAAGGTCCGCCACAACCTCACGCTCGCCCGCAGTCATTCTGTCGATCAGCAGCTCACGCTGTGGTCCCTTGAGCTCTTGCCGGAGGTTTTCAAGCTCTTGTGGAGTCATAGCCAGCAATCGCGATACCCTTTGCTTCGGCGGAAGCGCAAGGATCGCATCTACCTCTACCTCCTCAGGCGAGGGCCTTGCGCCGATAACCTCGGAGGCCGGCTTGGCCGCAATCCTATTAGCCATGAGCTCGCCTGACGCCATTTCGGAATCACGCTGAGCGTCGATCGCCCCCTGAGGTTTTGCCATCTCAATCGCGCCCGACTTCGCCTCAACCCCCATCTCTTGACCCGATGGCATCGCCTGTGTGGCAGGCAAAGGATCCTTGATGGGAGCCGTCACAGCTTCTTTCTCCTTTTCCGCTTTCTTGGCTTCCCGTTCCCTCAAAGAGGCGATTTGATCGTTATAGACCGTATGCAGAATCGGAGTGTTCGGCATGGGGAGCTTCCCCTCTGCCGTCTGCCGGATGATTGCCCCGCTTGGAAACGCTATTAGTAATTGCTGCGCGGACAAACTCATTGCCGGAAACTCGTTCAGCCGCCGATAGAGATCGGTGTAATCCATTGTGGCGGGCTGTAACTGCAGTTCAAACCAGCGGTCCAGTCCGATCTCGCGCACGCGCTCCAGATCGCCCGGTCGCGGGCCAAATGTGAATCGGCTCAAAGCGTGCAGAATGCGCTCATCGTCACTCAGGGCTTGCGCGGACCGGTGTTCGGTGTGGCTGGAACTGGAAAGGGGAGTAGTTACGGACTGGCTCGGCGAGGGTTGCGCAACTAGCATAAGACTCAGAAAAGATCCCAGAAAGCTACGCGGACCTTGCATTGCCCCTCCCGTGAAGTGTGCTGGTTGAATAGACGACTTACCGGCGCGCAGGCCGAACTCTGGGAGCTATCGATGTTACAGAACCCGCCCTAGCTGGAAAGTTGCGGATTTCTCCACTATATTGTGCTCGTAAGCCCCTGCTGGCCATTTGATCCAAACATCTTCGGCCGTTTTGATTGTCAATTCCTTGATTGATTGTCAATTTCTTGACACCCGACACACAAAATCGAATCGAATTCGGTTGATGCTGAATCTAAGTCAAGTCAGCTTCAGGGCCACTAAAAGTACAGCGTACACGGAATAATTACAGTTGGGTAGACTTGTCGAGCGCGTGCAACAAGCTAGTTCTGGCTGGAGTTCACGATGCGGCGCATACTCTGTTTGGCGCTGACTTTACTGTTTGGGTTTGGTCCGCTTGCGGCGGCTCTCCCAGGCAATGCAGAAACGCGCCTTCCCGTCTGCTGTCGCCGTAACGGTTCACATCATTGCTCGACGCCGAACTCAACGATCTCGGGAGCAAGTCAAGCGACCTCCGGTCCGGCGCCAGTATCGATCTCTTCTGGGCACTGCTCCAGTTATCCAGGCTGCGTGCTCGCTCGGGGACGACATATTGAAGCTTTAGCGGCGTCGCCGACACGTATTTCGCTCTGGCTTTCCAACTTCAAATCGCCAATAGCCGCGCAAGCCTCGGCCCGCCTGAGCAAGCTTCGCACCCGCGCTAATCGCGGCCCTCCAATCTCCGACCTCGGTTGAGAGCTCCGTTGAACACTCAATCCCCTTAGAGAGAAGACCCGTCATTCCAAGCTTGGAAGAGCGCCGCTCTGCGTTCCCCACTCTCGGACGATGAGTCTCTCAGTCCAGCATAGCCTTCAGCGGATCTCCTCATAGTCATGGTTCTCGTTCGCGCCGAACCCTCGCGCGGCGGAGCCCGCTTTCACGACAACTGGAACTCCCCCGGAGGTTGGTATGATGCGTCTCTCTTCCCGTCTTGTCGTAGCTCTCTTGTTTGCCGCTTCTCAATCCGTGTTTGGAACGGTCTTTGCAACAGTTCATGGAATTGTTCACGATCCGCAGCATCGGCCCATTGCCAGCGCAACGGTCACGCTTCAGGCAGCCGATTCTGCATTTACTTTGAGCGCTCGAACGACCTCTGAAGGCGAATTCGAGCTGTCACAGGCGCCCATCGGCACGTATCGCCTCGTGGTCAGCGCCGCCGGATTTGCAACAGAGACCGAGGCGCTCTCGATCGAGTCCGGAACAAACCCGGTGGTGCATGTGGCACTGCCCGTCGCCTCCACCGAGGAGTCTGTTGTGGTCCAAGGCGCGACAACTCAGGTGGATTCCGTCACGCCCACCACGCTGGTTAGCCGTGAGTTGATAGAGGAGACGCCGGGAGCCGATCGCGCCACCTCGTTTGCCGCCATCACCGATTACGTGCCTGGCGCCTACATGTGCCACGACATGCTGCATATGCGCGGAGGACACCAGACCAGTTGGCTCATCGATGGAGTCAACATACCGAATACCAGCATTGCGGCGAACGTTGGTCCGCAGATCGCGCCGGCCGACGTGGATCAGATCGAGGTTCAGCGCGGCAGCTATACGGCAGACATCGGCGACCGTACCTACGGCGTCTTCAACGTGGCGCCGCGCAACGGCTTTGAGCGCAACCATGAGGCCGAATTGCGCGTCATAGGTGGAGACTTCATGACCGGCGAAACATCGCTCTCGGCCGGAGACCATTCGCAGAAGTCGGCCTGGTATGCGAGCGTAGCGGCGGCCCGCTCCAACTATGGACTGGAGACACCGATCGCCGCGGTCGTGCATGACGCCTCGAACTCGCAGAGCGGCTTCGGCTCATTTCTCGTGAATCCAAATGCAACGAATCAGCTTCGCTTCAACGGCCAACTGCGCCAGGACTTCTTCCAGGTTCCCTACGATCCAAATCAAGATTGGCTAAACGAGTTATATGATTCCAGTGGTCTTCGCGATGGACAGACCGAGCGTGATGGCTTCTTCATTGCCGATTGGGCGCATACGCTCTCACCCACCGCGATCTTTGAAGTTGCGCCTTTCTACCATTGGAACCTGGCCAACTATAACTCGAAGCCGACAGATACTCCCACCGCAACCACCTTTGATCGCACCTCAAACTACGCCGGCCTGCAGGCCGACGTGCGCGGAGAGGTCAAGCACAACAATCTCGCCGCAGGATTCTATTCCTTTTATCAGCACGACTCGTCGATGTTTGGCGTAGATTTCAACGATGGATCCGCCTCAACCATTCGTGAATCCGACACAGCTTCCGGCGGCATCGTCGAGGGTTCATTCTCTGACAATCTGCGCATAACCGATTGGCTTACCCTGCTCGCCGGAGTGCGCTTTTCCTCGTTTCACGGCAGCATTTCCGAAAACTATTCCGACCCGAGGTTTGGCGCGGCCGTAAGCATCCCCAGGCTTCATTGGGTCCTGCATGGCTTTTATGGACACTACTATCAGGCTCCGCCCCTAGTCAGCATTCAAGGCCCGCTGCTCACATACGCCAACGCCAACAACACGGGATTCGCGGTGCTGCGCGGAGAACGCGATGAGGAACACGAATTCAGCATTGATATTCCCTATCGCAGCTGGACTCTTAGCATCGACAACTTCAAAACAAGGATCAACAACTTCCTCGATCACTCCAACATCGGCGAGTCGAATGTCTTCATCCCTATCACCGTCGATGGCGCCCTTGTGCGCGCCTGGGAGGCGACACTGCGCAGCCCATCGATCTGGCGGCGCGGCCAGTTCCACCTTGCCTATTCCAACCAGATCGCCGAGCAGCGCGGAGCGATCACTGGCGGCTTGATCTGCACCTCGGATTGCGATGTCAGCTTCGACTATTCTCCGGTCGATCACGATCAGCGCGATACGCTCAACACCGGTTTCACTGCTACGCTACCGAAGCGCGGCTGGATCTCGAGCAACGTGTACTACGGCTCGGGCTTTTCCAACGGAACTGCGGGCTTGACCGATGCCAGCGGTGCTCTGATCAGTCCCTACCAGGGCAATTACCTGCCAGCACATACCACCTTTGACGCGGCTGCAGGCGAAGCATTCGCTGAGAATTGGAAACTGGCCGTGAATGTGATCAATGTTACGAATCATCGCGTTCTTACCGATAGCTCGCTCACCATCGGCGGCTTCCACTACAACGACCCGCGACAGATCTCTGCGGAGTTGAGATACCGGTTTCACTTCTGAATCGACAGACGTGATTCAAGGTAAACTTTCTCCATGAGCATCTCGTCTGCCCGTGCTTCCGATGTCGAACCATGGCTCCGCGGAACCCATTCCGAAGTTCCGGTAATAGCTCGGGCCGTCTTGCACGCGCTCGATCTCGCTCTCGAGGACCTGACCCACTGGACCGCCGGCCTCACCGACGATGAGGCACACGGCCAGCCGCTGCAGCTTCCTTCGGTTGCATTTCATTTGCGGCACATAGCGCGGTCAATCGATCGGATCCTATGCTGCTCCGAAGGAAAGCAGCTTTCGTCGGAACAACTGGCAGCGCTTAAGAGGGAGCAAGTTGGCCGGGAGACTCTGGCCGAGCTTCTAGCCGAGGTCGAAGCTTCGCTCTCAAATGCAGCAGAGCGAGTACGATTTCTGGCGACAGCAGATCTTGAAATCGCAAGGGAGGTGGGCCGCAAGCAGTTGCCAACTTCGATCGGCGGCGCACTGATTCACGTGGCTGATCACACACAGCGCCATGTCGGCCAGGTGATTACGACAGCCAAAGTGCTCAAATCGTTGCGAGGCTAACTGGCTTTGTCTTCGGCAGCGACTGAATCAACGATGTGCCCCATCTTTTCCTGTTTGGTGCGCACGTAGTCGGCGAAGCTCTCCAGCGGCTCAACCTCTGCGGAGACGCGCTCGACGACAGCAAGGCCAGCCGACTCCAAAGCCGCAACCTTCTCAGGATTATTGGTAATCAACCGCACTTTGTTCACGCCAAGCAGTTTCAATACCTCCGCCGGCAGTTCGTACTCGCGACAATCGGCGGCAAAGCCCAGTTTGACGTTGGCTTCGACCGTGTCTAGCCCCTGATCCTGCAGCTGGTAAGCTCGCAGCTTGGCCATCAGGCCGATGCCGCGGCCCTCCTGAGCCTCGTAGAGCAGAATGCCCGCGCCTTCCTTGGCGATTCTGGCCAAGGCCAGCTCCAGCTGGAGCCGGCAATCGCAGCGCAGCGATCCAAAGACATCCCCGGTTAGGCACTGCGAGTGGATACGCACCACCGGCGGCGAGGAGTGAATGTCACCCATGACAAGAGCGACGAGTTCCTCGACCTTATCCTCGCCGGCATCGGCTGAAGCGCCTTCGTCGCAAGGACGGGGCTCCGCGAGCCGCCCCTCATAGCCCATGATGCGGAAGGCGCCCCAGCGTGTGGGAAAATCCGCCTCGGCAATCTTCTTCACGCTCTCAAATCCCATATCTCTATTCTACTTGGAGGAAGGAGCGACCGACGCTGCTCCGTCTCAAAGGGTGCAAAGCTTGTTCGCAACGAAAGGCCTGACAATGGCTGATGTCATCCTTGGCAAGGCAAAGTTTAAGGTTATGCAATTGGATAGAAGCTCTGAATCCAGCTTTGGAGCAGCGAAGGAAAACAACCCAGAATGACGACCGCGGCAGCGATGACGAGCAGCACAGCCATCGTCACCGGATGTGCCTTGATCGGCGTCTCGTCGATGGCGGGCATCACATAGGCCCGCTTGAGCACCTGCAGATAATAGTAGAGCGATACCGTGCTCATTGCGATAGCTAGCGCAACCAGCGCGAATGGAACCGGACCGGCCGAGACGCCAAGCACCGCGGCAAAGAGGTTGAACTTCGCCCAGAAGCCGACGAGCGGCGGAATCCCGGCCAGCGAGAGGAAGAGCACCAGCAGCACCGCAGCCAGCAGCGGATTGCGCTTGTGCAGTCCAAGAAAAGAGTCGAGCCGGTCGCTGCCGGTGACGCGCTCAACAACAGACACGACGCCAAATGCACCGATGGTAGTCAGGCCGTAGGTGAGGATGTAGTAGAGGACGGCGTTGGCAGTCGCAAGGGGCACACCCCACGTGCTCCGCCAGAAATCAATCGGTGTTGCTTGGCCTGAATAGGCCCGTTGAGAGGCAACTCCGAGCAGCATGTAACCCGCATGGGCAATGGCCGAGTAAGCAAGCAACCGACGGACGCTCGCTTGCGCTAGAGCCGCAAGATTGCCAGTGACCACTGAAGCCGCGGCAACAATGAACAGAATTGAGCCTAAATCTTGCCATGTCTGAAAGGAACGCTGTAGGTAGATTGCGAACCAATGCGTCTCGCCGCCCGTTGCGCTTCCCGGATAGAGCCAATAGAGACTGAACGACAGGAGAAGAGCGAAACCTGCAACCTTAGATACGGACGCGATGAAAGCCGCTGCGGGAGCCGGAGCGCCCTCGTAGGTGTCGGGCGCCCAAAGATGAAATGGAACTGCAGCAACCTTGAAACCAAGACCAGCGATTACCAGAATCCATGCTGCATAGAAGAGAGGGCTAGGTCCGGACTGAGTGATCGCATCCTGAATCCCGCTCAGGTTTGTCGTTCCGCTCAACCCATAAAAATAGCTAAACCCAAAGAGTAGAAAAGCTGCGGACATTCCGCCGAATAAATAATACTTCAGGGCAGCTTCTGCGCTTTTGGCGGAACTCTTGGCAAACGCCGTCATGATGTACAAACTTAAACTGAGTAATTCGAGACCTACAAAAATAACAAGCAAGTCCTGCGCGGCGGCGACTAACAATCCGCCGGATGCCGCCATCAGCACGATGGCAGCGAATTCGCCGACGTGCTTTGTGAAATCTGAATCAATCAGCAGCAGCAGCGTCAGTGCGGTCAGGATAAGAATTCCAGACTGCGCCGCGGTAATATAACCGCCCTGTCCAAGAAGCATCTCTGCATCAAACCTGAATCCTGGTCCCCATATTTTGGATTGCACTGCAGCAGCAGTTTGCAAATTCCAGAATGCCGCGCCGCAGCCCGCCACGCCCAGCAGTGCCGCCACTTTCACACGCAGATTGAGCGCCGCCTTGCGCAGGAAGCCAAGATCCACGATCAACACGACGAGCGCCGCAACCTCCAGCGCCGTCTCCGGCAGCGTCACGCGGAAGAGGTCGGCATAGTTCATTGCACACCTCCCACGAGCAGCGCCTTCACGGCCGGCTCTATCGTGTCGAGCAGAATTCTGGGCCAAAGGCCGACGATCAGGCTAGCCGCGCCGAGCAGCGCAACGCCGGTGACCTCAGGCCATGTGATCGGAGCGAAGCGATGGCCGTGCTCCTCTTCCAGCACATGTGCGGTCGGCAGCGCATCGGAGAAGAAGGCCTTGTGCAGGGCGCGCCACGTGTAGGCCACGCCGACCACAATGCCGACTCCCGCAGCTGCAACCCACCAGGGATTGACCTGCCATGCGCCGACAAGCACCTGCAACTCGGCGACGAAGCCGGAGAAGCCCGGCAACCCCATCGAAGCCACTCCAGCCACAACAAAGGCCCACGCGGCAAAGGGCAGCCGCTTTGCAAGGTGCATCGTTTCGAGCTCCGCGAACTGCCGCGTGTTCGTACGGTCGTAGACAATGCGCCCAACGATGGCGAAGAGCAGTCCGGCGATAATGCCATGCGAGAACATCTGCAACACCGCGCCGGTCATACCGATCTGGTTCAACGTCATCAGGCCCAGCAGCACAAAACCCATGTGGCTGACGCTGGAGTAGCCGATGACAAATTTGAAATCGGTCTGCGCCAGCGCCACCAGCGCGCCGTAGACAATGCCGATGACCGCAAGCAAAGCAAAGACATCTCGCCACGAGCCCAAGCCGAGAAGCGAGAATCCCCAGGGATCAAGCCCGTGCGGAAAGAGGCCAATGCCCACGCGCAGGCAACCGTATGCGCCCAGTTTCATCACCACGCCGGCGAGAAGCATGGATGCAGCGGTCGGCGCGGCGACATGGCCCGTAGGCGCCCAGGTGTGAAAGGGCCACATGCCGGCCAGAATCGCGAATCCAACGAAGACCAGCGGGAAGCACCACATCTGAAAGCTGGCCGGCAAGCCCGCATGGGCCAGCGCGTCGAGGGCGGTCGAGTGGCTACCGGCTGCCGTATACGCCGCCAGCAATCCGATGAGCACCATCGCCGAGCCGGCGAAGGAGTAGATGGCCAGCTTCATTGCCGCATATTCGCGCCGCGTCGAACCCCAGATGGCGATCAGGAAGTATTTGGGAACGATGGCGATCTCATAGAAGACGAAGAGTAAAAAGAAATCGAAGCTGAGAAAGACTCCGTAGACTCCGCCAATCAAGGCCAGGAAGAACGCAAAAAACTCGTTGGTGCGCAGCTCGATATTCCAACTGAAGAGAACCCCGGCAACCGCGGCCAAGCCCGTCAGCAGCACCAGCACACGGCTGATGCCATCGGCGGCCAGCAGGAAGTGAATCCCCGTCGACGGCACCCAGGGCAGGTCGACGATGGTCACTCTTCCCTGGCCAATACCTGCCCAGAATTCTGCCCCGGCCACGGCCAGCCCGGCCACTGCTACAGATAGCGCCAGCCAGCGCGCGAGCGCGGCACGGCCCTTCGGCAGCAGCGCTTCGGCGAGCGCTCCGGCAAACGAGAGATAGATCGTCCAAGCCAACATCAAAATCTCCAGTGAGCCAAGAGGTAGAGGACCGTGGGGTTCACGCTATCAACAATCAGCGAAGGCACAAGGCCCACAAGGAACATGAGGCCGATGACCGGAGCTAGCGCCATTCGCTCGCTGTGGTGCAGATCGGGAAAGTTTTCGCAGTGCTCAGCCACCGGCCCCCAGAAGACCTTTTGAATCACCGTGAGAATCACGGTCGCCGTGACCAGCAGACCGAGTACCGAGACCGTCGCCGCAACCCAGGCAAGCGAAAAGACTCCACGGAAGATCAAAAACTCTCCAACAAAGCCGTTCAGCCCCGGCAGGCCCAGTGACGAGAAGAGCGCAATGCCCATTAGTCCGGCCAGCACCGGCGCAGGCTTACGCAGGCCGCCGAACTGATCGATGCCGCGATGGCCGCCTGTGCGCTGCTGCATCATGGCCACAAACCAGAAAAGCGCCGCTGCCGTGATGCCGTGATTGAACATCTGCAGGATGACGCCGTTGAGCGCCATGGCCTGACTTGTCTGCGATGCCACCGGAACAGCCAGCGCGAAGATTGCCAGCAGGCAGTAGCCGAGGTGATTGACCGAGGAATACGCAAAGATGCGCTTCAAGTCCTTTTGCGCGGCTGCGGCCCAGGCTCCCATCACGACAGTAGCCACGGCCAGCACCAGCAGCGGTGTTCGCATCTGCGCGATCTGGTGGCCAAAGAGCGGGATTGCAATGCGCAGCAGGCCATAAACGCCCATCTTCGACATTGCGCCGGTCAGCAGCATCGTTACAGGCGAGGGGGCTTCGGCGTAGGCTGCGGGCAGCCAGGTATGAAAGGGAAACATTGGCACCTTGACGGCAAAACCGGCCAGCACGCCTATAGCCAGCCAGAGCATCACCGGCCCCAGATGCGCCGTCACCATTGGCTCCAGCTCGCCGGTCAGGGCAAGCAGCGTCAGATGATTGAAGTCCATGCTGCCGGTCGCGACAAAGATCGCCAGAAACGACAGCAGCAGCGCCACGCTGCCAGCCATGGTGTAGACGAAGAACTGCGTCGCCGCAGGACCACGCCGCGCGCCGCCCCACAGCTTGATAAGGAAGAAGGCAGGAATCAGGCTTAGCTCCCAAAAGAGAAACCAATGGAAGAAATTCAATGCTGTGAAGGAGCCAAAAAGCCCCGACTCCAATAGCAGCACCAAGCCGAAGTAGAGCCCCGGCTGATGATGAACGCGGCTGGCGGCATCGACCGACATGAGCGTGACGATAGCTGAGAGCACCAGCATCAAAGCGCCGATCCCGTCGACGCCCAGGTGATAGTCGATTCCCAGCGACGGCGCCCACGCGTGATGCTCGATCAATCCGTAACCGCCGATCACCGACAACCTTGTCCACTCGATCCAGATCACGAGAGACAGCGCGAGGCAGGCCAACGTAGTGACAAGAGCAACGGCACGCGCGTGCCTGCCGGAGATGAGCGCGATGGCGGCTCCAGCAAGCGGCAGCACGGTCAACAGCGTCAATATTGGGAGACCTGTCGCTAATCCGTTCATGGCCGGCCGCTCCAGATTAAGATCGCCGCGAGCATCACAACGGAGAGTGCCAGAATCCTCAGGTAAGTTTGCACTCGGCCCGATTGCACTCGCGCCAGCAATCCGCCGCCGACATTCAACTCTTCGCAGCCTTTGTCGAAGCCCCCGTCCACCACATTCGTATCGAGGAAGCGATTGAGTCGCGCCCACAGGCCAAAGATCCAGGCAACCGCTGCCACCGCGCCGCCCCAGACACTGCGATCGAGCCAATCGGAGACGAGCGCCCACCAGCCATAGAAAGCGATAACCGTCACCCCGTACAGTTCATCGACATAGAGCCGGTCGCGCAGCCAGCCCCAAACGACCGGCGCGCCCTGCTCCAGCCGATCAGGTTCCTCGGAACCAAGTGGGCGCCTTCCGTAAATCATCGATCCTAAGACAAGGCCGCCGATGACCACAATCGACGAGGTCAGCATCAACGTCAACAGCCCCGGCTCGGCAAAGCCATGCATATCGAAGCCCGCCGCGCGCCCATCAAGAAAGGCGCGAAACCACGGCCAAGCCGGCGTTCCAATGGCTCCCAAAGCAATCGCGAAGAAGGCCAAGATCGCCAGCGGCACGGTCATTATCGCAGGACTCTCATGCGCTGGTTTGCCGCCTCGCCATGTGCCGAAAAACACATAGGCCACCTGCCGCGTCATGTAAAAAGCCGTCAGCAGCGCGCCGAAGACCAGCATGTAGAAAGGCGTCTTCGCAACGCTCCAGTTTTGGGCGGCCTCAAAGATGCCATCCTTCGACCAGAAGCCGGAGAAGAATAATGGAAAGCCGCAGAGCGCCAACATGCCAATCCCATAAGTCGCGAACGTGAGCGGCATGTCGGACCTCAGTCCGCCCATTCGCCGGATATCCTGCTCCTCGTGGCAGCCGTGAATCACCGAGCCCGCCCCGAGGAAGAGGAGCGCCTTGAAGAAGGCGTGCGTGATCAGGTGAAACATTCCCACTGAAACGCCACCCAGCCCCAGACCGGCCATCATGTAGCCGAGTTGCGAAATGGTTGAATAGGCCAGAATGCGCTTAATGTCGTTCTGCGCGACAGCGATCAACGCAGCAAAGACGGCGGTGAACGCGCCGACCCAGGTGATGACCGTGAGTGCCGTCGTCGAACCACCTGCAAGTGCGCCTGCTTGCATTAAAGGATATACGCGGGCGACAAGATAAACGCCAGCAGCCACCATGGTCGCTGCGTGAATCAGCGCGGAGACCGGTGTCGGGCCTTCCATCGCATCAGGCAGCCAAACGTGCAACGGAAACTGGCCGCTCTTGCCCACCGCCCCCGCAAAGATCAGCAGGCCAATCGCGGTTGCGGCCGTTAGTCCTAGACCTGCATGCTGGCTCAAGAGGCTTGTCAATGCGGTTGGCTCAATCGCGCCCCCGCCCCCTTTGTAGAGGAGCAACGTGCCGGTCTGCGCGAAGAGCCAGACGATACCGAGCAGAAAAAAGACATCGCCAATGCGCGTCGTCAGGAATGCTTTTCTGGCCGCAGCCGCAGCCGCGGGTTTTTGATACCAGAATCCAATCAGCAGGTAAGAGGTGAGTCCGACGATCTCCCAGCACATGAAGAGAAGCAGTAGGCTGTTCGAGATCACCACGCCCAGCATCGCTCCGGCAAAGAGCGAGAGAAAGCAGAAGAAGCGTGTGTAGTTCTCGTCGCGGGCCATGTAGCCGGTGGAGTAGATAAAGATCAACAGGCCGACAAAGCTGACCATCACCAGCATCACGGCCGCAAGAGGATCAAGCACCCAGCCCAGATCGACGCTGGCCGCGCCCACATGAATCCAGGTGAGATTGAATATTTCGCGAGTTGCAACACCGTGCGTCCAATCGCTGAGCACATGTGCAAATTCGAAGAGTGCGAGCAAGAGCGAGATGCTCAATGATCCAATGGCCAAGATCGCTGAAATCTTGCGATATGGCTGCTTGAGCAAGGCAATGATCCCGGCCGCAACGATTGGAATCGCAGGAATAAACCATAGAATGCTCACGGCAAATGAACCGTAGCATTGCGTTGTCGGTGCAAACGACTGAGTCAACTCTTGCATCAACCGGCTTACCCCTTCATCCTGTTCATTTGGTCCAGGTCGGTGGTCTTCGCGTGGCGATAGATCTGAATGACCAGCCCCAGCCCAACCGCAGCCTCCGCCGCCGCCACTGCAATCGAGAAGATGGCAAACATCATGCCCGTCAGCGCCTCCGGATGCGGCCCGTAGCGCCAGAAGGCGATCAGGTTGAGATTGGCGGCATTCAGCATCAGCTCAATCCCAATCAAGACGAGAATGGCGTTGCGTCGCGTGAGTGCGCCAGCCAAGCCGATCGAAAACAACAGAGCTGCAACCAGAAGATAGCCCGGTAGCGGAGTCATTTGGGGGCACCGTCTTTCTCGTGCATGGCGATGATCACTGCGCCGATCATGGCGGCCGTCAGCAAAACAGCCACAATCTCCAGCGGCAGCACGTAGCGGCCGACAAGCGCCTGACCGATCTGTTGCACGGTGACCGTGGGCGTGGGCGCCGATTTAGGCAGTAGATTTGCCGTTTGAATCACCGCCCACCCAAGCACCGCGAAGACAGCAGCAGCGACGGCAAGCCCCGCCAACCAAGTCCGGCTGAAGACACCGTCGGTTGGCGGGTCAGAGCTCTTGGTAAGCAGAATCGCGAAGACGACAAGAATGGCGACCGCGCCGATGTAAACCAGAATCTGCGCAAACCCGGCAAACTGCGCGTCGAGATTGAGAAAGAGTAACGCCAGTCCGGCAAAAGCCACGGTCAACGCGAGCGCGCAGTGGACGGTGTTCTTGAGCAGTACCGCGGCCAGAGCGCCAGCCACCGTGAGCGTCGCTAGGATACAGAAGACAATGCTCATTGGCGACCGCTCCCATCGATCTTGGTGGTGGAGGGTGCCGCGAGCTCATGTCCCCAATTGTCAACCGAAGTCCCACAGGCCCTGCATATCCAACCGCCCCACATGAACTGTCGTAGAGACCACCCCGTTCTAAACAACGGAGGGCGCACGCCGCACCGTGGACAGACAAACGGAACGAAACAAACTCTCCACCTAACCCTCTTGAAGGTACCTATTCCATCCAAAAATACCCCGGCTGACAAGAGACAGAGGACTACCACGACATAGATGTTCACAGTTGATCCTCCCGATAGTGACGATTGCTCCAGTTCGCCGCTCTCAGAACTGAGGCCTCGAATACCTTGTTCTCAGAAACCTCACTCCGCATAGCGATACCTCCGAGGCCCGATCTGCTTTCTGCGCAGTTCATTCAACCCCATCCCCGCATAGGCTGCCAACAGAATCGCAGAACAGACGACCCAGCGCGGCCAGCCGTCGCCGAGGAAGCGCCACAGCCCGGCGGCCATGAGGTTGAGCAGGCTCATGGGCAGAATAAACTTCCAGGCGAAGTTCATCAGTTGATCCTGACGGAGCCGCGGCAGCGTGCCTCTCATCCAAATAAAAACGAAGATCGACATCATGAGCTTTGAAAAGAACCAAAACCACGAGGGGATCCAGTTCAACGACGCAAGCGGAGCCGACCATCCGCCAAGAAAGAGTGTCGTGCCCAGGCCGGAGATGGAAAACATGGCCAGGTACTCGCCCAGAAAGAAGAGCGCGAATTTGAAGCCCGAATACTCGGTGTGGTAACCGGCCACCAACTCCGACTCGCCTTCGGGCAAGTCAAAGGGCGACCGATTGGTCTCCGCCGTGGCCGCGATGGCATACATCACAAAGCCCGCGCAGCCCCAGGGCGTAAAGATGAACCAGTGCGGCAGCCCCCACGTGTAGTGATTCTGGGCTTCGACGATTTTTGTGAGCGAGAGCGAACCGGTCATCATCACCACCGTAACGCTCGACAGCAGCAGCACCACCTCGTAGCTGATCATCTGCGCCACGGCGCGCATCGCGCCCATCAGCGAATATTTGTTGCGGCTCGACCATCCCGCCATGAAAACCGCTAACTCAGTCGACGCGCCCATGGCGAAATAAAACAGTAGCGCGGCGTCCATGTCCACCAGCACCATATTGCGCCCCATGGGCAGCACGGCGAAGCCCATGAAGACAGTCACCACCAGCACCACCGGCGCCAGAAAATGCACCGCCGCATCGGCGCTCAGAGGAACGATGTCTTCCTTAGTCAGCGATTTGATGCCGTCGGCGACCGGCTGCAACAGGCCAAAGGGCCCGACGCGGTTGGGGCCGATGCGATTCTGAATGCGGCCCAGACCCTTGCGCTCGAAAACAGTCGTCAAGGCAAAGAGCGCCGGAAAGAGGCATACGATAGCCACCACGCCGAGCACGACGGCGCACAGCGGCTGCCAGGCCGCCGGCAGAGTGCCCATCAGCCAATGCTGGAGCAAGACGAAGATCTGGTCCACTTTCTCTTGCATGGGCTAGTTCCCTGCTCCTTTTGGCCGCTCCGCAGTCTCTGTGACAGCAGTAGTCTCAGTCGCAACATCTTCCTGAGCACTCTCAGGAATGGGTTTCGGCGCAACTTTGGCCGGCACTTCCGCTCCCTTGATCGCCGCGGCAATCGCACCCGCAGTGACCTTGGCCTCGGTCTTGGCGCGTCCCTCCGACAAGCGGTCGTCGACATCGGCCGCTTCAGTGGGGTGAATCTGGTGGTAGTACTCGTTCGATTTTGACAGTTGCTTGCGGTCCAAGAGAAGTCCGCCGAATCGGTCGTCGGTGCTCAACTCAAACTGCGTGTCCATCTTGATCGCTTCAAAGGGGCAGACTTCGACGCAGATCTGGCAGCTCATGCAGACCGAGATGTCGATGTCAAAGCGCGCAGGATAAAACTGCGCCTTGCCAACGGCATCGGGCTTCTTGTCCTTGGATTTCTCGATGAAGATGCATTTGGGCGGGCACTCTTTTTCGCAGATCTGGCAGGCGACGCAGCGCAGGCCGGCCTCCCAATCCGCCGGATCGGCCGTGTTGTTCGAATCGTAGACCAGGAAGGGAAAGACGCGCGCCGCCTCGTAGGGAGCGATCCGCTCTTCGGGATACTGGACGGTCGTCAGCCGCTTGGCCGAGAAGAAGCTGCCGGCGAAGTTCCTCGCCGTCTCCGCCATGCCCTTCAGAATGCCCTCACCTAACAATCAAACCTCCAAGAGCCAGCTTTTAGCCGTGAGCTTTATCGCTGCAACTAATAACTCCTTCGACCAACCAAAACAGCACCGACGACCACGAACAGCTAAAAGCTAGAAGCTAACAGCTAAGAGCTGCTTCACCGGTCCACTTCCCCCAGCACAATATCCACGCTGCCGAAGATCAAGACCACATCGGCGACATCATGGCCCAGGCACATATCCTCAAGTACCGTCAGGTTGATCAGGCTCGGCGGGCGAATCCGGTAGCGATAAGGATTTGGCCCGCCATCCGAGATCAGATAAAAGCCCAACTCACCTTTGGGCGCCTCGATGCGCCCATACGCCTCGCCCGGCTTGGGACGGAAACCGCGCAGCTTCGCCTTGGGGTCCATGATCGGGCCACCGGGAATGTCTTTGAGCGCCTGGGTCAGAATCTGAATCGACTCGCGCATCTCCAGCAGCCGAATCATGAAGCGGTCGTAGACATCTCCATGATCGCCCAGCGGCACGCGGAAGTTGAAGCGATTGTAGATTCCGTAGCCGTCCACCTTGCGAATGTCGTAGTTGACGCCCGAGGCGCGCAGCATCGGCCCCGTAACCCCGGCGTTGACGGCCAGATCGGCCTTGAGCACGCCCACGCCCTGCGTGCGCGCCATCAGAATCTCGCTCGTGCTCAGCAGCGCTTCGAACTCGTCAACAAACTTCGGCAGCCCTGCCACGACCTTGCGCGTTGCATCCAGCCATGCCGGCGAGGCATCCACGCGGCAGCCCCCGAAGCGCATGTAGTTGACCATCATCCGCGCGCCGGTCAGCTTTTCGAAGAGGTCGAGAATTTTCTCGCGCTCCCGGAAGGCATACATCAGCGGCGTGCCGCTGGCGCCCATCTCTTGAATCAGAAACCCAATGGAGGAGGCATGATTCTGGAAGCGCGTCAGCTCACCGAGAATCACGCGCAAGTACTCGGCGCGCTCGGGAACCTCCTGGCCGGTCAGCTTCTCGACCGCCAGCGCGTAGGCCCAATTGTTGGTGATCGGGCAGATGTAATCCAGCCGGTCGGTATAGGGCATCGAACCCAGATAGCTGATACCCTCGGCGATCTTTTCATGGTTGCGATGCAGGTAGCCGAAGACCGGCTTGAGGCGGATGACCCGCTCTCCGTCCAGTGCCACATCCATACGGAAGACACCGTGAGTCGAGGGGTGATGCGGCCCCATCGCCACTTCGAGCAGTTCACCGTCGCCTGAGGGTCGAATCAACTCCTGGCGATTCCAGCCTTCCGGTCTCTCGGCAATAGTTGCGGCGTGGCTGGGCGAGTCACTCATCGGCGAGCTCCCGCTGCTGGTTGAGCGGCCGTCCGAGCCTGATGCTCCTGAGCCCGTTCGAGCACTTCATCGTGCGCCGTTGGCTCGTATTCAAAATCGTCGGGCTCGCAGTAGTCTTTCCGCATGGGGTGGTCTTTGAAGCTATCCCACATGAGCAGCCGCCGCAGATCGGGGTGGCCCGCGAAGACGATTCCGTAGAGGTCGAAGACCTCTCGCTCTTGGAACTCGGCCGAGCGCCAGATGTGCGTCAAAGAAGGAAGCTCGACATTCTCGGCCCGGTCGAGGGTCCGCATCCTCAGAATCGCCGGCCCGTGCTTTTTGGCCATGGAGTAAACGTGATAGACGGCTTCGAGATAACCCGGCTCGAGGCGCTTCCGCGTCTCTTCCACGGTCTCCTCGACCATCTTTTCCACACCCTCCACAACCTTCGAAATCTGACGAGTAACTTTAATTTTTTCAGCGATCTCTTTGTCAGGCCAATCAATGCCGGTGACGTTGGAAAGATAGTCGAACGCAAGCTCCATGTCGTCGCGCAAGAACCGGGCAACATCGACGGCACAGCTCGGCGCGAGCAAGAGCGAGTGCTGGCCCGAAACGCTGGGGTTCGTGACGGCCTCCACCTTCGCTCCCGGCACTGCTGCTTCGATCGCCCTCTTGATCTCTTCCACTGTCTTCATCAGCGAATCACCATCGGAACGGCCCACACTCCTGGATTGTGCGAGGGTTCAAGATCGTGCTCGCCCGGAACTGGCACCGGAAACTCGCCTTGCGCTCCAGCGTTCAGGTGCCTTGGCCGCTCTTCGCCGGTCAGCGATTGGCCGTCAATCTTCTTCTGCAGCGTCATAAAAGCCTGGATCAGCGCCTCGGGCCGCGGCGGGCAACCGGGAATATGCACATCCACGGGAATGTAGCGGTCGATCCCCTTCAGCACGTTGTACCCCTGCTTGAAGGGACCGCCGGAGATGGCGCAGGCCCCCATCGCGATCACGTATCTCGGCTCGGCCATCTGGTTGTAGAGCCTGACGACTTGCGGAGCCATCTTCTTGGTCACCGTGCCCGAGACGATCATCAGATCGGCCTGGCGTGGCGAGGGCCTGAAGACCTCGGCTCCGAAGCGGGCAAGATCGTAGCGCGCCATGGTGGTGGCGATCATCTCGATGGCGCAGCATGCAAGCCCAAACTGCATCGGCCAGACCGAGTTGCGACGGCCCCAGTTATACAGCTCCGCGACGGTCGTCACGAAGACCCCCTGCTTGCCCAGCTCGATCTTCAGTCCTTCGTCGACAGCCATCGTCTGCTCCATTGTCTTTTCTGATCCCTGTTCCCTGATCCCTGTTCCCTGCTTTTCACGCCCACGTGAGAACCCCCTTGGCCCAAGCCCATGCCAGCCCTTCAATCAGAAGGAATACGAAGATCATCATCGCTCCGCAGGCCGAGGCGCTCAGGCCGGTGAAGGCCACCGCAAAGGGCAGCAGAAAGACCGCTTCCACGTCGAAGATCAGAAAGATGATTGCGTAGAGGTAATACGCCGAGTGGAACTGCATCCAGGCATCGCCCCGGGACTCAAGCCCGCACTCGTAGATCGAGTTCTTGATGGCGTTCGGCTTGGGTGGCGAAAACAGCCTTGCCCAGAGCCATGCCAGCCCCAACGGAGCCAACCCAAAGCCCAAGGCCGCCACGAACAGAACTGCGAGAGAAAAGTAAGGGTTTGAGGCCATTGCTGAAAACAAGATCCTTCTGAATCAACGTACCAGTTTGATGGGTGCCTTGGCGAAAAGATGCGTACTGCCAACTCCCCTAGTTCCATTTTCGCCCGATTCATCCCACTCTGTGAACTGTTGAAAAGGCGTACCAAACCGGAATCCGTCGCTATTCGGTTTCTTCGGTTTCGAGGACCGGAAACGCCGTCCTTCCTGGCGCCACAATCCCATATTTGAGATCGAGAAACTCCTGCAAATCCTCAGGCAGCACTGCAGCCACCTCTTGCCATGTGAGCACCTTCAGCCGCACGCGCATCTCAGCGGATTTGACCGCGGCCATCACCTCAAACCACGCCTCCCGCAGATCCGGCCGGCGCTCGTCGTGAATCACGCAAAAGCTGCATCCGAGCGCATAGGCCGCGAGCGCATTTCGTACAAGCTGATAGCTCTCATAGCCTGACTCTTCAGCAGCGGAAGCCTCGGCCGCGACGTAAGCCGGCGTATCGAGGAGCAACGCAGAACCGTCAGCTTCGGTTATCCCCAAAGGACCGTCTGCCGCCGTCCGGGTTTCCTCAAACTCCTGCGAGTAGTCCTCAGGGAATTCGAATGCCTGCCGCCTCCTCTTTGTTGCCAGTGGCACCCTCGGCAGCAGCTCCCGGTCGAAGACAACATCGAAGTCCCGATAGCCCTCCACCACCACCGCCGCATTTGTTTGAAAATCGCTCTCGGTAAGCTTGGCTTCCACAAGCAGCGAACCTAGCCGCATGTCCACCTCAGTGCGATCAAAGTGCCCATTCTTAAGCGGTACGCGGGCCTTCCACCCGAAGACCGGCGGCTCATCCACCTCCACACCCAGCACGTGACGCAGCGCTTTCGACTCGATGACGCCAGGGGTGCAAAAGACATTCATCAGCAGCGCATCGGAACTCATCGAAGAGTCCAACTCCCGCCAGCGCCGGCCCGAGCCGGCTTCCGCCTTTGGCAGCGTCTTCTGGCCAGTGTGGATCTTCCCCAAGCGCCGCGCCCAATCCGGCCGCTCGACGATTGCGGCATACGTTGGGTCGAAAAAGTTCCCGTGGCGCTTGACCGCGGCATCCTTGATTGAGTCTTCCGGCGAATAAACGATCACCGGCGGATTGCCATAGCTCTCGACATGCGTCCAATTCCGCGCCCAAAGCCGGCTGCGCAACATGAGTTCGCGCCGCAGTTCACTCGCATACCGGCCCGCTCTCAATGCCATATCGAGCAGCCTACACTGCCGGGCGCCTGACCAGAGTCTTGGGGCCGGGTTCGGTTCACAGTCGGCACTCCTCACTTCCGTGGTTCAGAATCATAGCTCTGCGCGGCTTATTCATCTGGAGTCAACATGTCCGAAATACAATATTCATCTTAAACCGCTACGGTTTTAGACCGAGTGGGGAGAAAAGAGCGCCCTGCCTTCCTCGTCTGCCAACAACACACAAAGAGTACTAACTTTGGAGGCTACCCTTGCTATACGCTGCCCTTAATCTACGTAAGTGTTTCATTCTATTACTCTTGACGGTTGCTCCGTTCCTCGGCGCCACCCTCTGTGCCCAGTCTGCCGGTGCAAAGCTCGAAGGAACCGTCACCGACGCGCAGGGGAGAGGACTGGTCAAAGCCTTTGTCAGCGCAAAGAACAATGCGACCGGAGACCAAAGAGTCACGCATACCGATGCCAACGGCTACTATTCGATCGACGCGCTGCCAGCCGGAACCTACACAGTCGAGGCTTCCTCCGACGGCTTCGCGAATCTCTCCAAGCCAGACGTCGTCCTCACTGCGGGACAGACCCAATTTGTCGCTCTCTTATTGAAGGTCAGCTCGGTGTTGCAGGAGATCACCGTCAACGCGGGCGTCGATTCGCTGGCCGCGCAGACGGCCCCGAGTGGCGGATTCATCGAGGAGCGTTCCGCGCAGTCTCTGGTCTCAAATAGCTACATCGAGAACTTCACTTCGCCAATCTCCGATTATGGCGAGATTGTCCAGATCGTTCCCGGAACCTTCACCACCAGCGTCGACGGCATCGGCCTTGGCCAGAGCAAGACCTATTTTCGCGGCTTTGTCGATGGCGACTACGACATTGACTTCGATGGCATTCCCTTCTACGACACCAACACTCCGACCCACCACTCCTGGGCCTTCTTCCCTGCTCAGTGGATCGGCGGGGTGGATTTCGACCGCAGCCCCGGCACGGCCTCGACGATTGGTCCGACTCCCTTTGGCGGCTCAATCCATCTGCTCTCGAAGCCGCTGACCAGTGAGCTGGACGCGCGCGGCAACTTTTCCTACGGCACCTGGAACACCAAGCTCTTCGACGGCGCATTCAACTCCGGCAGCTTCGGATTGTTTGGTCATCCCGCCAAATCCAACCTCTTTGTCGACGTGCATCGGATGACCTCTGACGGATATCAGACCTTCAACTACCAGATGCGCAATGCCGGTTCGCTCCTTTATCAGTACCAGTTCTCGCCCAAGACAGTGCTGACTGGTTTCAGCGGCGTGATTCAGGTCGATGCCAACACGCCGAACATCGCCACCACCCGATGCCAGGCTTACGGCGCTCCCGCATCCGGCGCCTACACCTGCACAGGAACGCTTGCCCCGTTCGCAGGCTCAGGCATCAAGTTCCTTATGACCAACAACTCCGACCCCGTCAATTGGATGGATTATCAATACAACGACTATCACGTGCCGACGGACTTCGAGTACGTCGGCCTCAGAACGGAGCTGGGCCGCGGCTGGTACCTGGAGGTGAAGCCCTACACCTATAACTATGACAACAGCGAATACTATACTAACGCCACTCCGATCACCGAGGCCGCCGCAATCAACGGCTCAAGCACCTACCTTGGCGTAGCCATCAGTCCCTGCAACCTGCCTGTCAGCAAGACGAGCAAGACAACTGGAGTGACGACTGTCGCCCTGCCGTGCGCGATCGACAAATACAACAGCTACCGCAAGTATGGCGAAACGGCTGTGATCACTCAAACCTCGAACTTCGGTGTCTTCCGCGGCGGCCTTTGGTTCGATTGGGCACGGACCAACAGACATCAGACCCCGAGCGACCCGTTGAACAGCCGGGCCGATCAGGCGCTGCCGAAGTTCAATGAGACCTTTTGGACCGACTCCTATCAGCCCTATGCCGAGTACGAGTTCCACGTAACGCCGAAGTTCAACGTCACGGCCGGCACCAAGTTTGCCGCCTATTCCATGAACGTGCTGCACCACGCCGACGACGGAGCTACTGTGGGCCCTCTGACTTGCGCTCCCATCACCAACCCCACAACTGCCTGCTCTGCTACCGTCTCAAACTCCGGCAGCTTCACCGCGTGGTTGCCATCGCTCGACTTTAACTATCGAGCGCGGCCCGACTGGTCGGTCTATGCCCAGGTGGCAACCGGCAGCATCATTCCTCCCAGCAGCGTCTACGACTACTATCAGACACCCACGGCAAAGGTACCTGTTCCTCAGCTGACGACTCCTCCCAAGCAGCAGAAATCCACCACCTATCAGATCGGCACTGTCTACAAGGCCAACAAGGTCACGATCGATGCGGACGCCTACCGCATCCGCTTCCAGAACAGCTACTCTGCGCTCTTAGACACCACGCCGGGAGATGTGGATCTGGGCGACACGATCAACTTCCTTCAGCCCAGCTCTATTACTCAGGGCGCCGAAGTGGAGACCAATGCGATTCTCGCCAAGGGCCTCAGTCTTTATCTGAATGGAACCGCGGCCAATGCCTACTACTCAGGAGCGATTAACGCCAATACCTCTTCCACTGCATTCAACGCCCCTGTCTATGTGAAGGCGCCTCCCGGCTTGTGGGTGGCGCAGACTCCCACCGACACGGAGACGGAAGGGCTCACTTACCAGGGCAAGGGCATGGACCTTGGAATCTTCAACAAGCGTGTCGGCGAGCAACGTGTGGACAACGGGCAATATCACAATCAGGCCATCATTGCTCCGTTCAGCTCCACGAACGCTTACGTCAACTATACGATTCGGAATCACTCCATCTTCGACCAGACCAAGATCCGGCTGGATGGCACCAATCTGCTCGACTCGCACAACATTCAGAGCCTGTCGCTTGCCGGATCGCCAGCCATTCAAACAATCGCCGGCAGTAACTGCGGAGGCTCGGCATGCAATGACCCTTTTACCACCATCGGTCCTACGCCGATCAACGGCGGGGATCTTCCGGGGATCATGGCGGGGCGCAGCTTCTCGTTCTCTGTCACCTTTGGTATCGCGCCAAGAAATCGATAGGTGTAATCTGAGGCCCTGAGCCTTTCGCAACCCCGGCCGCGCCAGACGCGGCCGGAATCAGCGATCAAAGAAGACTCCAGTCGCCCTTTTCCACTCTATCCGTCGATCGCGGCGGCGATCCCTGTTCGAACAGCGTCCGGCAGTTGCGGCATCGCGCCGGATTGCGAGACCATCCAGGCGCCCCAGCGGTTTCCGGCCTCATTCAGGGTTGCGAGATCCGCGCCTCGCAGCAAATAGTGAACCAGGGCCGCCGTAAAAGCATCGCCCGCACCGATCGTGTCGGCTACCCGGACGGGGAATCCGGGGTGCACGTGCCACTCGTCGCGCGTCACGAGCAGGCTGCCGCGAGCTCCTCTGGTCACGACCACCATCTGAAGCGTGGGAAACTCCTCAAGCAGCCAGTCGGCGCCCAGCCGGATCAGCCCTCGCCTCTCGACGGTAAAGTGCAATCGAACCGGCGCGCTCTCGGCTTGATCAGGCAAGCCTGGCAGCGACGGCATCCCAAGCAATTCGAGCAGCTCCGGCGCCTCGGTGTCGCTCATCTTGAGCACAGTTGCCAGCTCCAGAGACTCTTGGATCGTCTCACCGGAGTAGAACGGCGCCCGCAGATTCACATCGAAGACCCTCACGCAGGACGCCGAACTCTCTGCCACCAGTGTCTGGATCGTCTGACGCGACTGCGGGGAACGCTGCGCCAGCGAACCAAAACAGATTGCGTCAGCTCTCTCGGCCAATTGCACCCACCGGTCGCTCAACTCCAGAGAATCCCACGCCGCCGGTCGCTGAATCGTGTAGTGGGGCTGTCCACCCTCGAAGGCCACTGTGACCCGGCCCGTTTCATGCGCCGGGTCAACCTCGATGAAGCTCGTGTCGGCGGGCAGCGGATCGAGCCGCTCGACCGCCTTGCGGCCCAGCTCATCTCGCCCAATGCGGCTCAGGATCGCGGCGTGATTGCCTAGCCGCCCAGCCATCACCGCGAAATTGGCCGGCGCGCCTCCCAGCCTCATTCCCTCGGGCAATACATCCCACAGGAGTTCGCCAACCCCCAGGATCAGGTGAGGTTCTTTCAAGCTATCCTCCAGCAAACACAGGATCGGGCCGCAGAGATCGGCTACCCGTTCCGCTCATTCCACCCTTCAAACGCTAAGACTGCGACACGGGTGGCGCGCCCAGTCTTTGGTCATTCCAGAATCCCCACTTCCCGCGTCTTCGTCAACAGCCGAGTCCATTTTTGGTTGCTATTCGTAACGTGGTTCCCAGCAGATCTTCCTCGTCGCGCAAGCAGACGCTCCGTATTGGCTCATTCCTTCCCCCAGCGCCAGATCGAGCAATCCTCAACATTCGATGAGCCGTATTCCCCATCCGGCTGGGCAGCCAGAATTCGGTGATCGGCGATTGCATCCGCCCGCGAGCGCCGAACCGGCCCGAGAAAGAGCCGTAGAGCTCCCGATCGCCCGCGCGCCTCGATCTCCAACACGCTCTCCTGCTCGTTGTTCACATAGATCAGATCAAGTGGTCGCGGCTGCGCGGCCAGACGCTGCTTCCAGGCCTTGAGGATTCGTCGCATCACCGTCGCACCAAAGGGATTGAAAAGGAAGGCGAGACACGGCCCGGCGGGCAGTCGGAAGTCAACCGCATCGGCGCAGACCATCTTCATCGGCGTCCGCGCCCGGCCTGCTGTCCGCCAGACGCTAAGATTTCGTCTGGCAACTCGCACCAGCGTGGGATTCAGCTCCACTCCGACAACTTGACGGAAAGGCATTTGCGCCGCCAGCAACACGGCCCGCCCCATCCCGGCGCCGATGTCGATAAATGTGAACTCCTCGATCGGCGCAACCCGCAGGCTTCGCTGCCAACGCCGCATCAGTGCATCGAAGACCGATGGCGCAATGCCATAGTAGGCCGTCGCATGGCGGTCATGCCGATGTCCACTCCTGAGGTGCCGGCCGGCCACAAGCCCGCTGGTCCTGACGCCCAACTTCTCGTCGAAGGGGTGGCGGGTAAAGCCTTCCCCGACCTTCAGGCCCGGCAGCAGCCGGCGCTTTGCCACTGCGGTTTTCGTCATCGAAAGAGCGTTCTGATCCTTTGCAAATTATTCATTTCAAAACGTAAATAGATGGGCCTCCCTTTGGGGAGGCCCTGTGGGTCTTTCGCGCGATCTAGTCTTAGCGCGAGCGAAACGCTTTGATCGCCGCCGGCAGCCGTTCCTCGATCAGTCTGGCCCTCTGGGCTGCGATGCCGCCCAGATAGGTCGGTGCCGGCGTTGCCGTGAGCACCAGAAGCAGCGCGATCACCGAGAAGACGAGCCCGGCGATTCCCGCCGACACCAGCATGTGATAGGTATCTGCAATATCCAGCCCAAACACGTTGAAGGCGACATGCTCCAGCGGTTTAATGTGCTGCAAAACCGCCAGCGCGAAGAGGAAGAAAAAGACCGCCAATGAGGTCAAAACGGCCAGCGACACATCCACGCCACGGTGGAAGCTTTGCCGCGCTCTGCAACGGGGGCATTCGGCGAAGTGCTGCTCATAGTCCTTCCGCATCTCAGGAGAGATTCCGGAGATGTCGTATCGCCAACTAGCTAGAATGCCGCCGGCAACCCGGTCTGTACATCTGGTACTTGCCATATTCTTAAAGACTCACTTTGCAAAGGATGTGTTCAACCGCCTGGTCCTGCACGGCTCACCTGGCAACGGAATGTTTCCAATTCTGGCGGCTCCGTCCGCGGTTCAGTTTATTGAACGCTCACTTCGTCTCCGCCTAGCCATGGGCTCGCTGGCCCGGCTCGTTCCTCGCCAATCCATCTGGTACAGAGTGACCCCATTCGATACGGGGTGATGCCCGTAACTTACTATTGTAACTTATACCACTAAAAACGAATAGAAGGAAGAGCGTCGTCCTGCTTTGCCAGCAAGAGATTGTTGGCCAGCAGACTCGCCCTGTCCTTCAGCGCACGCTCGGCTGCGACACGCGCCAGCTCAGGAAGATTATTGCTTTCAGAAAGATGCGCTAGAATCACATACGCCGCCTGACCGTCGTAACCATCCTCAAGGAAGCCGGCTGCCGCGTCGTTTGACAGGTGCCCGACTCTCGATAGTACACGCTGCTTTACCATCCAGGGGTAGGGACCGTCTCGCAGCATCTCCAGGTCGTGGTTCGACTCGAGCAGCAGCAGGTCCGCACCTTTGAGCTGCGCCTTCACATTTGGCGAAACGTACCCCAAGTCGGTGACGAACGCCATTCGGATACCTTCGGACCGAAAGACAAAGCCCACCGGATCGGCGGCGTCGTGCGGGATCGTGAAGGGGCTCACCGCAATGTCCCCAATTTCGAAGGGCTCCCCAGCCCGGAAATACTCGACCGCCGGAAGCCAGGTCAGATCCTTTGCATCCGATTGCGCCGCCTGCCCGCTCTCTTCCGCCGGGGTTTCGGCAGCGTCGACAAGATCGCTCTCGTCCGGCTCACCTTGCTGAGCTGTCATCTCTGCTTCGGCCTGTCTCTCCGCCGCCTGCCTGCGGCACTGCTCCAGCCACTGGGCGTAGGTCATCTGCCTCCGCGGAGACAGCCAGCGCATCCAGGCCCGGTGAGTGCCCTCGGTGAAGTAGACCGGAATGCCCAGCTTGCGCGCCGTCACAGCAACGCCATTCACGTGATCCGAGTGCTCATGGGTGATGAGGATCGCATCCAGAGTCTCATGCTCCTCGCCGGCCAGTCTCATGCGCCGGAAGAGTTCACGGCAGCTCAGCCCGCAATCGACCAGGATGCGCGTCCTCCCTCCGGAGACAACCGTACTGTTGCCTTTGGAGCCAGACGCTAAAACCGTGAAACGCACCATGACTTGAGCATACAGCGAGGCCCTGTGCAAGACGAGTCAGCCGGCTCAGCGAACCCGCTCGTTCTAGCCGATAGCTTGCGGCTCAGTCTGCTATGGAATTATCATCCGAAACAATCACTGACGCAGCCAGGAATGAGGAGAAGAGGCATGAGCCTTTTGCTGGCCACCAGGAACGCCGTTGCCTTTGTCTTCGCCGCATTAGCGGGATATATAGTCTCATCCTTTCTTCCCGAAGGAGCATGGTTCATCCTTGCCTACCTGTTGATCACGTATCACCTTTTTCTGCTGTGGCTTGTGTTGAGCGCCGACTATGAAAAAGATCTCACCCCGCCTATCGGGTCAACCATCCTGGTGCACCTGCTCTGCCTCATCCTCGTCGTCTTCGTGGGAATCGGATTGCGCCACGTCCCATTTGTTGGATTGATTCGATACGCGCTTCCCGCTGTGGGCATATTTGAGATCAAATGGCTCTTTGACCAGAGAAAGAAGAAGAAGCAGATCGAAATCTCAGCCGAGAAGGCCGCGGCCGACGCTGCCAGAGCGGCCACCGCCGTCGCAGCAGCCGCCACCGTGGATGACTATCAGGACTGGCTCCGCTATCTCTCCAAGCCAGACCGCCCGCCGCGGAAGCCCGGAATGACGGTTGAGGAGGAATACAAGCAATGGCTCCTCGCCCGCGCCAGAGGCCGTCTTCCGGTTCATCGGAAGCACTGACACGCTGTGAATTCAGCGTACTTGAGGGACGGGCACGCAGGAGGAGTCGCAGGCACACGTGGTGCAACTGTTCGCTTGACAGTCTAGGCAGCTGTGGAATTATCATTCCCATCAATCATCCGAATAGACGGGAAAAACAGGAGGGAGACACTAATGGGGGGATTGTTTGCAATATTAGGATTGGAGGGCATCGATCTATTCGCATTCGTGGTCTCTAACCTTATTGGATTCTTGGCGGGACTATACTTTATGCCGAATTTTGCCGTCTCTTTCTTTGCTTCTATTCTTATTTCTTTCCATCTCTTCCTTGCATGGCTTGTGATAACCGCCAAGCACGAGTCGGGTATCTCGCTGCCAATCATTACAACGATTTTGACCCACTTGGCTTGTCTCGTAGTCGTCGTCGCCATCGGAATCGGCAGGCACATCCCATTCTTCGGGATCATTCGTTACTGTGTTCCCGTAATTGCGATCTTTGAACGCAACTGGCTCTTCAAAGGGACCAAGAAAGGCAACGCTAAGGGAGCCCAGGTTCCCAAGGGAGAGGCCGAGAGGAAGGCAGCCGCCGTCGCCAATGCTGTCGCCGCGGCGGCCACAGTCGACGATTATCAAGAGTGGCTAAAATATCTCGCCCAGCCAAATCGTCCACCCCGGAAACCGGGAACATCCGTCCAGGATGAGTACAAGCAGTGGCTGGTGGCTCGCGCGAAAGCCAAAGTTGCGCCTCCCCCGAGGTCATAGAGCAGTTCCAGGATAGATAGAGCCCTTCTGACTCCCTGGTAGGTCGCCGCTTCCTGATGGTCGCGTCGACTCGAGGAATTCAGCTTCGAGGTATAGCAATCCTGGAACCTTGTACCGGACCGGCGAGCTAGCTTGCCCCCGCCAGATTCGCCGGTAACTCAATCGAAACCAGCGTCCCCCGCCCCGGATTGCTGACTACATTGAAACGTGCTTGATTGCCGTAGAGCACCTCCAGCCGCTCCTGCACATTTTTCATGCCGATGCCTGCACCATTGCGCGCCAACGCCGAGGCGGGCCGATTGCCCATTCCCACGCCATCGTCGGCTACTTCGATCACGACACGGTCCTCTTTGAGCTGGCTGCGCAGTGTCACGGTGCCCCCGTTGATGCGCGGCTCCAAGCCGTGCTTGATGCTGTTCTCGATCAGCGGCTGCAACAGAATACTGGGAACTAGAAACGGCAGCGTCCTGGGGTCGATCTCCTTTTCGACACGCAACTTCTCGGCGCCGAAGCGCACCACCTCGATGTCCAGGTAATCGTCGGTGAACTTCAGCTCCTCGCTCAGCGGAACGTAGGTGTCGTGATCTCTGAGCAGCGCGCGGAGGATGTTCGCCAGCTTCACCGTCATCTCGCGCGCAAGTTCGGGCCTCATCCGCACCAGCGAGGTAATCGAGTTGAGGGTATTAAAGAGGAAATGAGGATTGATCTGTCGCTGCAGCGCGTCCAGCCGGGCCTCGAGCAGAAGACGCTTTTGTTCTTCGAGCTTCAGTTCGATGCGCAGCGCGTTCCACACCTTGATCGCGATCCCGACCACAATCGGCGCGCAAAGCCATACCAGAGCCTGCAGCCACCAATGGCCGGCGAGCAGCGCAAAGAGCCGATGCGGATAAGAGTGTGCTATCCAGTCGCGGCAGGCCTCGGCTGCCACAATCAGAAAGAGCATCAGAAATTGACGGTCGATGCGTGGCTTGCGCAGATTGCGCCGTACCCAGCGGTAAAGGCTCAGATCGATAAAAGGAGTGAACGACCAGATTTCCTCCCGCTCGACAAATCGCCCCAGCAGACCCGCGGCAAGCCCCAGCGCGGCATTGAAGGGCAATGCCAGATATTCATGGTTGTAGACCGCCGGTCCCGACAGCACCACACCACCCAGCATCGCCCACTCGGGTCCAAGCAACAGACCCAGCAGGATTACCGTCTCGAAGGAGATGTCGGCAGCCAGAAAGTTCGGCACTGCGATTCGTACCCAAACACCGAGCGTGAGCGGAACCAGAAAGAACGCGAGCAATGCTAGTGTCTGGCGGGGACCACGCTGCTCGGCAAAAAAGAGCCGCCGAAATGTGCTGACGCGCGCCAGCACGCTGGCCACCGATGCAACCACGCCCAGCTTCACCAGCAGCGTGATCAGAATCAGATTGTCGGTCACCGCGGCGCGTCCCGGTGCAGAGCCTTTACCTGGTAGCCGGCACGTTTAAGCTCCGCGGCGATCTCCTCGACCATCATGACGCTCCGATGCTGACCGCCCGTGCAGCCGAATGCAACCGTTAAATAGCTCTTGCCCTCATCAACATAATGAGGCAGCAGATAGAGCAGGAGTTCCTTGACCTTCCCTAGAAACTCGATGGTCTGCGGAAAACCTCGAACATAGGCGGCCACCCTCGGATCCAGTCCAGTCAGCTTGCGAAACTCGGGCACAAAGTGCGGATTGGGCAGAAAACGCACATCGAAGACCATATCCGCGTCCAGCGGCACGCCGTTCTTGAAACCAAAACTGAGGCATGAGACCAAAAGACGCTTGGTCTCCTCCTCGTGACCGAAGCGCGCCTGGATATGGGCGCGCAGTTCATGGACGTTGAAGTTCGACGTGTCGATCAGTATATCGGCCACGTTGCGAATCGGATCGAGCAACTGCCGCTCTTCAACGATTGAACGCGAGACCGTCTCCTGCCGCCCAAGCGGGTGCGGACGCCTGGTCTCGGAGTAGCGTCGTACCAGCACGGCATCCTGGGCGTCCATAAAGACCACCCGCGTGTGCAGCAGCATCTTGACCCGCTTCAGAATCTCCGGCAGACGGTCCAGGGTCTGTCCCTCGCGCACATCTATCACAATAGCCGCGTCCCGCATCTCAGAGGATTTCTCCACCAGAGCGGCAAAATCCGGCAGCAGCTCCAATGGCAGGTTGTCCACGGCGTGAAAGCCGAGATCTTCAAAGGCCTTCAGAGCAGAGGCCTTTCCCGAGCCAGAGATTCCGGTGACGATCACCAGCTCCTTGCCCGGTCTCGCCTCATTGTTGGCACTCTCGTCCGCCGCTTGCGTAGAAGTCATTCGAGATGTGGGGTTTGACGGCGCCATAGGCCCATGCTACACCGAAAGGCGGTAAGGGCGCCCTGCGGAGCGCCGTTGCCGCCTTTCCGCTGATCGAGTTGTTTCGAGTCTCAGGGCAGTTCCACCAGCTCCATCTGGCCGTCGCGGCGGCGATGAAGCACAAACGTCTCTCCCGATGGATTGCGAAAGATCAACAGGTCGCGATCGCGAAACTCGGCATCCTTGACCGCCTCCTCGATCGTCATGGCCTTCAAAGCAATCGCCTCGCCGTTGGTCACGATATGCGGCTCGACGACAGTCTTGCGGACAGGAAACGAATGCACGGCGATCTCTGCGCCAGCCTTTTTTCGGGTGCGCGCCGCGGTTCCCTCAGCGCCTGTCTCTTCTGTTTGCGCTGCGCGGGCCTTGGGCCGCGCGACAGGAGGCGCCGTGAGCACCTTCTCCTCCTTGGGTAGCCGTTTGCTCCCGATGCGCCGGTCGCGATGGCGACGCGCCTGGTTCTCGGCGTTGTTCAGCGCCTTGCGCAGAGCCGCGTCCAGCGTATCGGCCTCGCCCGAGGCTGCGATCGTCTGCATGCGGGCCTGAATCGTCAACTCGGCAACCTGCAGGCGTTTCAGCGCGCTGAAAACCACGCTGGCCCGCGCGTTCCTGCCCAGAATGCGGGCGATCCGTTCCAACCCCTCCTCAGCCTGAGTCCTGAGCGCCTTGGAGATCTTCACTTGTCTTACGGTGAACTCCACTTCCATGGTCAGCCTCCGCTTTCTGTACTTTTGCTGCTCCTTCTCGCAGCTCCTTTATCGGCTGGAGAACCTCGGATTCTACAGCATTTCCGTTCCCGGTGCACAGAGAATCGAAAACACTCAGAATAGTGAGTTGAGATCGGAAACGTTTCTCCCCGGCGAACCCGTGGGCAATCGCATCGGATGGACTCTCGATTACGAAGAAGGATTCAGATGATCCGCAGATCGCGAAGCTCTTCCCGTTTTCGACATGTCACTCTTCGCGGCGGCGGCGTTGGTGGGTCGAGGGAATATTCATGTCTTCGCGATACTTGGCCACCGTTCGGCGCGTCAGTTGAATTCCCTGGGCCTGGAGCTTTGCCGCCAACTGGTCGTCGGTCAGCGGATGGCGCGCGTCCTCCTCCTCGATCAACTTACGCACCTTGCGCTTGAGCACCAGCAGCGGCGTATCGGCGCCCTCCGGCCCGTTCGAGCCCTCCGAGAAAAAGAAGCGCAGTTCAATGACTCCCTGCGGCGTGTGCGCATACTTGTTGGCCACGGCGCGGCTGACCGTCGAGGGATGAACGCCGATCTCCTCAGCCACCTCCTTGATCATCATGGGACGCAAGGCCTCGACGCCCCGCTCGAGAAAATCCTGCTGGCGGCGCACGATCACCTCACAGGTACGCAAGATCGTGCTCTTCCTCTGGGCGATATTGCGCATCAATTGCAACGCCGAGCGGAAGCGCTCCTTGACGTAGTCTTTTACCTCTTTTTCGGTGCCTTCCGAGGCCAGCATCCGCCGGTAACGCCGGCTGAGCCGCAAGCTGGGCATCTCTTCCTCGTTCATTGACACCACCCAGGTATCGCCCCGCTTGATGAAGACGACATCCGGCTCGATCAGCCGCGCCTGCTCGCGATTGTAAAGACGGCCCGGACGCGGATCGAGGGTGCGGATGAAGCCCACCCCGGCATTTGCATCCTCCGGGCTGATCTGAGCCGCCCGCGCCAGTTCCTTCAGGTCGCGTTTCTGCAGAAGCGGCAGATGCCGGTCCACGATCAGCGCCGCCACCTCCATGCTGCGCCTCCGCTCCTCGATGTGGGTCTCGGCCTCGGCGCGGAAGCTGCCATGCGGATCCTCGGCCGTTTCGGCCTCCGGATGCGCAAACAAATGCGCGAACTCGCGCTGCTGGGCTTCGATCTGGATCATGAGGCATTCGCGCAAATCCCGGGCACCCACGCCGGCTGGATCGAGGTGACGCACCACGTCGAGTCCGTGCCGAAATAGCTCAGGCGCCGACTCTTCCTTGAGCCCCGAGAGCGCGAGAGAGCTGCCAAAGGCAGCCGCGAGTTCTTCGTCGCTGCCGGCCAGGTAGCCGTCTCCGTCGAGATTCCCGATCACGAAGTCCACCGCCTCACGCAGACCGGGCTCAAAAGTCAGGCCTGCCAGCTGCCACGCCAGGTGATCGGCCAGAGTCGTAGGCTGGGAGAGAAAGTTTTCAAACGAGGGCTTGTCGCTCTCTTCATACTCCGGCTGCGTGCGATAGCCGGGGTCTAGATACTCCTGAAAATACGATCCGAAGTCGACCTCGTTGAAGGGATCCTTGGGCGGCGCCGCCGGCTCCTCTGCTCCAAGCTCCTTGCGATCCTCGACCCCGCGTTCGAGCAGCTCCTGGCGCCCCGCAACCTCATCCAGCATCGGAACCGTCTCGTCAATCTCTTCCAGGACGGGATTCTCAACCATCTCGGCATCGATCATCTCCTTCAATTCGAGCTTGTTGAGCGCCAGCACGCTGACCATCTGCATCAGACCCGGAGTGAGGATCTGACGCTGCGCGACCTTCAGGCTCAGTTTTGGTTGCAGGAGCACCATAAAAGAATCATTTCCCGTTTGGACTTACCGTCAGTGTACTTGAAGAAGAAAAAGCCATAAAGACGAAATGCCCTGAATTGAGACAACTGTTCCAGTTTGGGCTGCATTCAATCCGGAAATCGTCGCCCGGAATTGGAGGCGCCGCCGAAAGCGTAAATGCAGAGAGCGAGCCGCTCGCGACTGGCCGATGGCCCTCTGCCTCGCAACCCGTATCAATTCAGCGAAAAACCCTCCCCTAGGTAGAGTCGGCGCACATCCATGTTGTTTCCAAGTTCATGCGGAGTACCGGCAAAAAAGATTTTCCCTTCGGCGATGATATAGGCCCGGTCGGTTACGCTCAAGGTCTCGCGCACATTGTGATCGGTAATCAGGACCCCGATGCCCCCGGACTTCAGATCGAAGATAATCTTCTGCAACTCCAGCACGGCGATCGGGTCGATGCCGCTGAAGGGCTCATCGAGCAAGATGAAATTCGGCTGGATGCACAGCGAACGAGCAATCTCGACGCGCCGCCGTTCGCCGCCTGAAAGCGCATAGCCTCGCGTAGCGCGGATATGGCCGAGATTTAGCTGCTGAATCAGCCGCTCGGTACGCGTCCGCCGCTCCCGATTGCCGAGTGGCTGTGCTTCGAGCACGGCCAGGATATTCTCCTCGACCGTGAGCTTGCGAAAGACCGAAGGCTCCTGGGGCAGGTAGCTGATGCCGAAGTTGCGTGCGCGGAGATACATCGGAGTCTGCGTGATCTCGCTCTCGTCCACCATCACGCGGCCCATATCGGGCTCGACCAGTCCGACGATCATGTAAAAGCAAGTGGTCTTGCCTGCGCCATTCGGTCCCAGCAGCCCCACCACCTCGCCGCGCGAGATCTTCAGGTCCACTCCGCGGACGACCTGCCGCCCCTTGTATGTTTTGCCGATTCCTTCGGCGATCAGTGTCTCCATCGAGTCGGTCAACCTGTCAGCTTAGCAAAAATCCAATCTACCATCATGGCTTGGAAGACGCACGTCTTGCGCCCAATTTTCGCGGGATGGCTGAGGTAAGGATGCCACGCAGCTCGTTCTGCTGCGCGTCAGATAATCCCGCCAAGCCAATCAGCAGGCGCGTTGCGGACCGGGAGAACAGGACGATCACGCCCTTTGCCTCGTACCAAGTGAAATAGGAATCCCATCCTGATTGGGAGAACGTTCCAACTGAATTATGTACAGAGATTGACTCCAGCGTAAGGCTCACCGTGAATTGGCCCTTCATGGCAGGATCTTTTCTGTATCTGCGGCGCTGGAACTTAGGGGAAAGGGCTGAAATCAGCACCCACACCACGAGGATTACGTCGAGCGGCCAAGAGTCTCCAAAGAATTCGGCGACGCTAAAGTGAGATCCAGCATGAGGAGTCGTCGGATGTTGCGCAATCGGCGCAGGATGCAAAAAGTGCTGGAAAGCAGTGATCACCAACATCAGGAAGGCAAGAACGATGAGCCAAAAGAGAATTGTCTTGATCACCGCACCGCTTTTGGAATTGGGCTTCTCGGCGTTCAGATACTCCTCTTCACTGATCCTGTAGCTGAATTCCACGTCGTTCTCCGATCAATTGCTCCGCGCTATTCAGAGGCCTTTTACCTCGGCGCAGTCGTCTGCGTCGTCGTTTTGCTCCCCCCGCCTTCGACACTGACGCTATCATCGCGGCCATTGAAGATCAAAGCCTCGCCAGAGACAATGCCTCGCACCGGATCGCTCATCGTCGGCGGCTGGCTCGCAGCTCCCGTTAGAACATACTCATTCGTCGCGCCTGTAAAGACCAGCTGTTGGCCGGTTCCGCGCCGCCCCTCCGAGGTCAGCACCACGTGACCCTGCGCGGTCATAGTTTCCACCTGAGCCGCTCCTTGAACAGCCTTGCCAGCCGGCAGCAGCTTTACCTCCACCTGGTCGGACGATGAAGTTGCTGCACCGGTCTCGGCAATCACCGATCCCAGCACGCCACCATGCAGAACCGCCTTGCGCTCCGTGTCGGAGTACTTCAAATCACCACCTCGCACTCGAATCACCGAAGGCGGAGCCGACTTCCCTGCCTGATTACCCGAGTTGCCGCCGGCCCCCGAAGCATCGGCGCTCAACAAAACGACCCTCACCGGCTCAGACGCATTCGCCGTGCGCGCCACCAGCGTCTGCCGCTCTCGATCTAGCACTATCACCGGCGCGGCAATCGAATTGGCCTGTTCCCAGAGCCTCGCCTGGCCGTGGAAGGTCACTTCGCCGGTCGCCTGCCGCAACTCAGCCTCTTCAGAGACCACATGCGCCGGACCCTGTCCGCCCAAAGCTAGGCCGCCCTGGACGGCCGAGGGCCTTCCCTGCTTGCCATTGCCTGCATCGCTCCAACTGGCCTTTACGTTGCCGTGCGCAAATGCATCGCCCGAGGCTCGCGACACATCCAGCCTGCCGGCCGTAAGCTGCAATGACCCGTTCTCGACCCGCGGACTCACCGTCAGATGCAGCCACTCTCCTGCGGCCTCATAGACTGCCCGGTCTGCCGTGGCGCGCAACTCGGCCGGCGGCGGCGCACCCGGCTTTGCGGTTGCCTGCTGCGTCAGCACAACATGCCCCTCGACCAAAGCCGACTGTACTCCGCTTTCACGGTTCATGCCGCGCTTCGCCCCCCCGCCCTGCTCTGCGAAATGTGCCTCCATCCGATCCCCGCTCGTGGTCTGCCGGGTTCCGGTCGCTGTCGTCTCCTCCACGCCCGCATGGCCAACTCCATTGAGGCCCGTCAATCGCGCCCCCGGCCCAAAGCTGCCCGTTACCACATCGGCGAAGAGCCGCGACGGCGCAACCGCTCCACTGCCGCGCCGACTCTCTCCTGTAACGACGACACCTTCGCTCCCGCGCATGGCGAGCGGCTCGATCTGCCCGTGACCCGAATCGCGAAAATCGACATCGGCAACAGGCGAACGCCAGTGACGGCTCACGCGCTGCGGCTGGCCTGCCGCCTGACTTGATTCTTCGCTGTCGATCGCCACGTCTCGCTCCAGATGCGCGTGGCGCAGCTTACCCCGCGCGTTGAATTCTAGATTGGCTGTTGGCGCGCTGCCATGCAATTGCTGGCGTCGCAACGCCTCGCCAGCTCCCGACTTGCTCGCCGAGTCCAATGTCACCCCACCCTCCAGGTTTCCGTGGCGAGGCTGATTGTGCTCGTCAAAATCCACGCGCCCGGTTGGTGCAGCGACATGTGTACCTGAGACGGTCGTCAGGGTGAAGCCGTTCATTGCATCCAGCCGCACCGCCGATCCATCTTCGCGAAAATAGACCTTCGCATCGCCCGCCGTTGCCTGCCCATTCTGGTAGTCCGCCGTAGCCGCGTGCATTTGGCAGAGCTGCGTCTCGCGCTGGAAGTCCGCGTGCTGCGCATGAATCACAACCGTCTCCGAGCCTCTTTGCGCAGTCAACTCCACAACCCGGTCTAACACCAGCAGCCCCTGCTGCGAGTCGAAGGTGGCGCCGATTGAACTGCCGCTTCCCTGCACCATCGAAAAGGCGACATGCTGGCTAGTCGTGGCTACTCCGCTGCGCTGATCAAAGGTGAGCCCGCTGGTCTTCACGTGAATTTCACCGCGCGCCGCAGTTTCGACGGCTGACGCGGCCGGGCTGCTCTTCGGCTTCTCGCTCACGATATGTCCGTCGGCCGCCTTGGGCGCAATCGCCGGCGCAACGCCGGGCCGCATCAGCGTAATCTCGACCGGCCCGGCCGCCTTGGCCGTTCCCGCCTTCTGGTCGTACTCAAACTCGCTTCCTTCGATACGGTCGACACGGTTGCCATCTTCACCGTAGAGTTCAATCTTCACATCGTGCAGCAGTGCGTTGCCCTGCTTGAGCTGGATCACTTTTGAGGCGTGAATCTTGAACTGCGCATGTGCGCCTAAGGCGTGGGAGAAGGTGACGCCATTGGCCTCCTGCTGAATTTCAACGCCAAGAGCCTTGGGCAGATCGCGGCGATTAAAGGGATTCTTCCAACTGCCAACGGCGAGAAAGACGACCAGCGAGGTCAGCAGCAGAACTCCGGCCGCCACAATTAGCACTCGCAATCTTGCAATGGTCAGCGGCACAGTCAGTTCGAGCCCCCAAGCTGCTTGGAGAGCCGCGCTGCCAAACGCTGCGCTAGACTCTCGCCCAACTCGCTCCACAACAGCCGCGCGGTGGCGCCGGAAGCCTTCTCAACAGCCGCGGTCAACTCGACCAGTTGACGAACATTCTCCTCGACGTGCCGGGCGGCTAAAGAGTCAAGCTCCAGCTCTTCTTCGAGAAATGGCGTGTCGGAGCCAAAATCAATTCGGAGATGCCCGTCAGCCTCGTAGGCGCCTTCATCGAAGAGTGGCCCGAAGCCTGTCACCCGCACCAGCCGCGGCTCACGCACCCAACGCGCGGAAGCACCGCCCAATGCACTGTCATTCTGAGCGAGGTGCAGCGAAGTCGAAGGACCTGCGTTTCCAGGCGGACTCTCCAACTCCCACAGGCTCCAACCAATCTGGAATTCGTAGGCGTAGTCGTCGTGCAGGATTTCGAGCGCCTCTTCGACGGCAAGACGCGGCTCGGCTCCCAGTTCGATGGCGCCCTCGGCGTTTGCTCCGGCTCTGCGGCCATATACCTGCTGAAAGACCGGCGATTCGGTCCAGTCGATCGGCCAGGCCGTCGCGGCGTAAACGCGTTTCTCTCCTCCGTGAGCGGCGAAGGTTTCCAGCACCGCAGTCAGCTTGTCGGCGAGCGCGGCTAGGCGCAGATTCGGGTACCACAGGCTCAGATACAGCGTGTCAGACATCTCTATTGATTGTAGACGGGCGACAGGAGGTGAGGATGCGGAGGAGTCGATTCGACCGATGGCCTGCGGGTGCCCGATCCATCCGCAGCATCATCGCGAATGGGTGGGAAACCATGAACCCATCCCTGCTTCCAAAATGAGCAGAGACTTCTGAACATGAGCCGGAGGGAGCAGAGGCCGTCAGGCCTCTGAATCCCGCGGTTATCCCGTGACGATCTCGCTGAAGTCTGCGATACCGGCGAAGCCACGTAGCACGCCATCAATCAAGCCCAGATGCGCCCCCCGAATCTTCGCATCCGGATCGAGCACCATGACCTGGTCAAAGAAGGCATCCACCACCGGCCGGAGCGTGGCGATCCGCGCCAGAGCTTCGTCGTAGGCTCTCTCACCGCGCAGAAAAGCAACCTCGGGAGCCAGCGCCGCAGCGGCGTCGGCAAGCCGCTGCGCCTCCGGTGCGAGCTTCACGTCCTTTGGCGATCCGAGGGCAAACCCCTTCTCCTCGGCCTGACGCAAGATGTTCTTGATGCGCTTGAAGGCCGCTGAGATCGCGGCGAAATCTTCGGACTCGCGCGCTGCCGTGAGAGCCTCGGCGCGGGCAATCGCATCGCGCACGTCATCGCCTCCCGCAGCCAGCACGGCATTCACAACGTCGTAGGCAAAGCCGCGCACATCCTTCAGGTAGAAGTTGAGCCGCTCGCGCAGGAAGGCGCGGACAGATAGAAGAGTTTCATCAGAATCGATATCTCTTGATATGTCTATCCTCTTATTGTCTTTATCCGCATACACAATCCCTGTATACGAATCCAACACATCCGTTAAAGTCAGCGGCAACCCGCCTTCGGCGAGAATCTTCACGATGGCATTCGCTGCACGGCGCAGCGCGAAGGGATCCTTCGAACCTGTGGGCGCCATGCCAATGCCGAACATGGCCACGATGGTCTGGATGCGATCGGCAATGCCTAACAATTGGCCTTCAACGGTCTTCGGGATGCGATCCTCAATCGACGCTGGCGTGTACTGGTCGTAGATGGCCTGCGCCACGCTCTCTCCATGGCCCTGTGCGCGCGCATAGAGCCCGCCGATGATGCCTTGGAGTTCCGTAAACTCCTTCACCAATTCTGTTGTGAGGTCCGTCTTGGCGATTTCGGTGGCCTTCTGCAATGCCGCTTCATCGACTTTGATACCACGTGATAAGGTCGTCGTTGCAAGTTTTTCCGCTGCAGCCCAATTATTGCGGGTCTTCCAGGCGTAGCTACCCAACTCCTTCTGGAATGTAACGTTGTTCAGGCTCTCAACGCGCTCCGCGAGCGGCGTCTTCTGGTCTACCTCCCAGAAGAAGCGCGCATCCTTGAAGCGTGCACGCAACACACGCGCATTGCCATGGCGAATGATCGCTTCGCCCTCGGCGTCAACCTGCGTATTGAGCACAGCCAGGAAGTGCGCCGCCAGCTTACCATCCGCGCCCTCGACAGCGAAGTACTTCTGGTGGTCGCGCATCACCGTGACCAGCACCTCTTCGGGCAGCGCAAGGTACTCAGCTTCGAAGTTGCCGAGGATCACTGTAGGCCACTCTGTCAAATGCACAACTGTCTCAATCAGCGGCTCATCCTCGCGCCAGCGCGCGCCGGCCACGGTGCGGGTCGCTTTGTCGAGCGCCTTGCGGATCTTCTCTCTTCTCGCCGCAACATCGGCCAGCACGAATGCCTCTTCGAGCGCCGCTGCGTAACTCTTGGGCGCATCGATCACGACCGGAGCTTCGCCATGCAGCACGCGATGTCCGCGGGTCGCATTGCCCGCTGAAATCCCCGCGATTTCAAGCGGGACAATCGCAGAATCGAGCAGCGCCACAACCCAGCGCACCGGCCGCACAAAGCGCTCCGGCTTACCCGCGCGCCAATACATGTTCTTCGCCCAATAAATGGCTAGAACTTCCTTCGGTAACTCCGATGCGAGCAGCTCCGCTGTCTTGCGTCCTTGACGCTTCACAGTGGCTCCAAGATACTCGCCCTTGGGGTTGGTGACTCTCTCCAAAGCCTCAACTGCGACACCAGCCTTTTTCGCGAATGCCGCGGCAGCCGCTGTCGGCGCACCGTCCTTGAAGGCAACCTTCCACGATGGGCCGGTGAGCTTCTCTTCGGTATTGGCCTGACTCGCCAGCACACCCTCGACCCGCACAGCCAATCGGCGCGGAGTCGAGAATGTTGTGAGCTTGGCCTCGCGCGCCAGCAGCCGTTCGCGCGTGAGCAAATCATTCACGCGCCGGCCCAGCTCCGCCTCGGCCCCTGCAATCATGCGGGCCGGAATCTCGTCCAGCCCAATCTCAAGTAGAAAATCCGCCATAATCCTTGTGTTCTTTCCGCTGACTCGCTAATTCCCCTGCTGCGCCACATACGCCTTGGCCACGCCCACGGCCAGATTGCGAATGCGCCCGATCATGCCGACGCGCTCAGTGACGCTGATCGCCCCGCGTGCATCGAGAAGGTTGAAGAGGTTCGAGCATTTCAGAGCCAGCTCATAGGTAGGAATGACCGGGAAACGCCGGTTCTCCACCACGCTCGCCTTCTTATCCGCCAGCAATGCATTGGCCCGCGCCAGCAGCGCCTGAGCTTCGGCCTCGTAACTGTTGAAGTGCGCCCAGAGCCGCTCCACATCGGCGTCTTCGAAGTTGTAAACCGAATATTGGAGCTCCTCAGCCAGCCGCACGTCGCCATAAGTCACCACGGCTCCAATCTCCGGATCGCGCGCCCAGACAACGTCGTAGACCGAGTCCACATCCTGCATGAAGGCACAAAGCCGTTCCAGCCCATAAGTAAGTTCGGCGCAAATGGGATCGAGATCGAGACCGCCGCATTGCTGGAAGTAAGTGAACTGAGTGATCTCCATTCCGTCCATCATCACCTGCCATCCGACTCCCCAGGCGCCAACAGTCGGCCCCTCCCAATTGTCCTCTTCGAACTTCAGGTCATGCTTTGAGAGATCGATGCCAATCGACTCAAGAGACTTAAGATATAGCTCCTGCACATTCGCTGGCGGCGGCTTCAGGATCAACTGAAACTGTGTGTGCCGATACAACCGGTTAGGATTCTCGCCGTACCGTCCATCCGCCGGACGCCGCGAGGGCTGCGCATAGCCAACTCTGTAAGGCTTGGAACCGAGCACGCGCAGGAAGGTCTCTGGCGCCATCGTGCCAGCGCCCACTTCAACGTCGTAGGGCTGCTGTACGATGCAGCCGCGCTCCGCCCAGAAGTTCTGCAAGCGGAACAAAAGCTCCTGAAAGGTGAGGGGGGTAGACTTCGATTGGGTTACAGGCTGGGTTGAGGACACAGAAAACTCTCTCTCGTCGGGACTCCCTCGATTTTATCAGCCCTTCGTACTTGCTCAGCTTCCCAGGCGAGCCAGCGCCTCGGCCGAGCGCAGCTTTCGCTCCAGATGCCTTTCTAGAGCTTGCAGAGTGAAGCGTCGCAGATCCTGCGCGCGGCGCCGCGGCCATGGCTCACCGGCAAAGGCAGAGACCGGCGCTCGCAGCATGCGCTGCGCCAGTTGCCATGAGTCAGCCGAAAGCTCACTGGCGTTGCCGTTGCGGTGCACCGAACAAAAAAGCCCATCGGCGAACGCATTGAAAGACACCTCTTCCGCGCGCAATTCTTCGCCGCACGCCGTGCAGTGCGCGATGTCGGGCAGCAGGCCCATCAGCCGCGTCATCCAAAGCTGGAAGTATGTCAGCGGCATCCATGGCTGTTCGACCGTGGTCTGCTCCAGCACGGTCACCAGCAGGCGGAAGATCGTCTCGTTGGGATCGCGGTCTGGCAGCGACTCGTCCAGCAGCTCTGCATAGAAGCTGAGCACTGTCATGCGTATCGGATCGACTGGGGCTGAGAGCGGAGAGCGAAGGATTTCAAGCTGATCCAGCCGCACCAGCTCTTGCCTGGGTCGTTCGGCAAACCAGGCGTGGGCCAGAGTCATCGGCTCCAGTGCTCCGCCAAAGCGTCTTCGGCTCTTAAGCGCAGCCTTGGCAACTCCACGCAATCGGCCGTAATCGCGCGTGAAGATGCTCACGATCAAATCGGCCTCATGGACCGGCCAAGTACGCAACACCACGGCCTCGGAGGTCAGCACGTTCATGCGATTCCATCATCGCACTCCTGACTGCTACCGGAATGCTATGCCGTCAAGTACTGGCGAGCCTGTATGCCACCCTGGGCAACTTCTGGCCGTAACCTATTGCAATACATAGAGATTGGTGCCGATCACCCTGAGCTTACCACCGGGTTTCCACAGGCTGCCGTCTAGGCAGAGCGTGTCACCCACGTTAAAATAGCCTCAGAGGTCGAAAATGCCCACCGCAATGGTCACCTTCAACGGCCGAATTACTCTTCCCCCGCAAGTGCGCAAACGTCTTGGACTCAAAACCGGGGACAACGTCGAATTTGTCGAAGTCGAGAAAGGTCGATTCGCGATCTCGTGCCGCAGCAGATTGAACGCGGATACCGAGCATCGCAGCTCAGAGTGCGAGCCTGCGAACGTCGCCGAAGATGAAATCCAACCCGTTCACTAAAGAACTGCAAAGACAAGCTCGGCCACAATCCAGACATTCCAGCGATCATTGGACCCTAAAGCAAGGGCGCGCAGCCCGCATCCGGACTGCGCGCCCCTGCTTTTTGATATGCCTAGCGGCCGAAGTACGCCGCGTTCTTTTGCGTGAAACTGGCCCATTTTTCAGGCAGGTCGTCTGCAGCAAAGATGGCCGAGACCGGGCAGGCCGGTACGCAAGCTCCACAGTCGATGCACTCGACAGGGTCGATGAACAACTGGTCCGAGTTGCCGAAGCCGTCCTCGTCCTTTTTGGGGTGGATGCAATCGACAGGACAGGCGTCTACGCAGGCGGTGTCCTTGGTGCCGATACAGGGTTCTGCAATGACATATGCCATTCTGATTTTCTCCAGGGAAACTCAAACATCTTCGGAAACGGTGCGAACACGATCACCGCATAGTGCGCTGCCGCTCGATGGTGATCGCGCCAGCTTGACCGCTTTGCTTCGATCGACAGGGTTTCCGGAAAACGTGATAGGCCTTCGACGCTGATAGTAGCACAGGACCCCAGAGGCTGCGTGAAGACAGCGCAAATGCGGTTTTGAGCTGCAGGTGGCCAATTGCTAACCGGAATTCTCACTCCCAAATGCAGGGTTCGATTCCCGGCGAAGGGCTAGCCTCGACCCCGCGCTGCGCGACGCGCTGCAAACTCCTGAGGGGTGGGAATCGGCGCCAAGTTCCGTCCTGCAAACATATCCGCAAAAAAGTCCATCAACTCTGCGTGAATCAAGCCGTTCGAGGCGAGTATCTCCCGGCTGTCGAGCAGAAAGTGGTTTCCGGCAAAGTCGGTGACTCGTCCTCCGGACTCCTCGACCAGCAAGATGCCCGCTGATGTATCCCAGGGATTGAGATTGAACTCCCAGAAACCGTCCAGGCGGCCCGCTGCTACATAGGCCAGATCGAGCGCTGCCGAACCGGCGCGGCGCACCCCGTGCGAACGCAGGGTGAACTCCTGATAAAAGTGAATGTTCGGACTCTCGTGGCGTTTGTGGCTGGGAAAGCCCGTGGCAGTCAGAGCCTCAGACAACTCCGGTGTGCCGGTAACCCGCAACGGCTTGCCGTTGAGCAGTGCGCCGCGACCGCGCTCGGCGACGAAGAGCTCGTCCCGCATGGGGTCGTAGATGACGCCAGCCACTAAAGTGCCGTCCTGATCTTGGGCTAGGCCGGAGAGGCGCTGTTCAAGCCCCATCGAGACCGCAAACTGCGGATATCCGTGGGCGAAGTTTGTCGTCCCATCCAGCGGATCCACGTACCAGCGAAACTCGCCATCGAGCCTGTCGCGCGTCCCCTCTTCACCGAAGATTCCATGCTCAGGGAAGGCCTCCGCGAGCCTTTCGCGAATGAGTTTCTCGGCCGTGCGGTCAGCCACAGTTACAAGGTCCGCGTCACCCTTGTACTCGGTGGCGACGCCCTGTGTGAAGAACTCGCGCAGCCGGCTTCCAGCCTCGCGGGCGATCTTCGACGCAGCAGGAACCCATTGCCACTTCGCATTTGAATTGAGAACGTTCACGCGGAGGCTCCGTTCACGGTGGATCCGTTGAACTCGGACCCGTTGGTCTTCGCGTTGCGTGGGCTCCTCCGGCCAACCTCTGTGATGGTGCGAATCTGGTGCTTATAGATAAAGAGATTGGGCTTGCCTTCGCGGGTCAGGCGCAACATGCCGTCGTCAAAGTACTCGATCCAGCCGCGGACAGCCTCACCGTCGCGCAGCTTTATCTGTACGTTGACCTGGCGGTCGCTGAGTGAGCGCAGGTAGAGCGCTTCCTGGCCGGTCTCACCCGGGGGAGGCGTTTTGGAGCGGCGTCGCGCAGAAACTGGTGGAGTCATGATGTCATTTTAGATGCATTCGCGCCGAACGGCGACTACAGGTAGTAGTTCTCTGACCCATTACCAAACTGCACAGGTAGACTTTCGGGGGTGGGGCGCTACCTGCTCTTCACCGCTGTGTCGGCGAAGTATCCAGTGCGGTGGCGGACATTAAAGTCTTGAGCGGCGGCTCTGGGAACGGTCACTTGTACTCGATGAAAGCTCGTCCCTTTCACCTGATTGTGCGGATAGTAGCCTAGCAGATATTGCGTGCGCAGATCCTCGCTCACCTGCGCAAAGGCCTTGTCGAGGCCTCCGTCTTTCACGTAATAGCTCTTGCCGCCGGTCTGCTCGGCCAGGGTGATGAGCGCATGCTCGCCGCCGAGATCTCGGCCGGCACTGGCCTCGATGGGCACGTCGATGATCGAGTAGATCATCACCTCGTTGCGCAAAGCCTGCTCCAGCGCCTTGGCATAGGTCGCGTTGCTTGCCGTGTCGTCGCCGTCAGTGACCAGGACCAACACCTTGCGACCCTCTTTTCCTCCGAGGCGTTCGGCGCCCAAACAGGTTGCATCATAGAGAGCTGTCGCCCAATCGCTGCGCAACTGGCCAAGGCCGCGGTCGATTTGGCTCACCTTGTTGGTGAAGGGCGTCAACTCGTGCACATTGGTCGCGAACTCGAGAAGGCTCATCTGGTCCTGAGCCCGCAGCAGGGCGTGAGTGAATCGCCGGGCGGCCTCGGCTTCTTCTGCCAGATCCTTGCGCACACTGCCGCTGGTGTCGATAGCCAGCGTCAGGTTCAGGGGCAACTCGGACTGCCGCTCAAAGACCGCAATCTCCTGCGCCCGTCCGTCTTCTGTGATCGCAAAATCCTCACGCGTCAGGCCGCCCACAATGGCCCCGTTCCGGTCGGTCACGTTCACAAAGACATTGACCAGCTTCACATCTACGTGAAGCGTAAGATTCTGCCCGAAGAGCGTAACGGGGCAACCTATCGCGAAAGCGAAAAGCCACGATGGCCACAAATGCCAGAGCCGGAGCGCCTTATTCCCCATGCGAATCCTCCGGATACGCCGCGGTCTTCCCAAGCGGAAACGGCTCGCCCGCAGCCCAAACGGCTCCGTCGGCAAAGGTCTCTTTTTTCCAGATCGGCACGGTCTTCTTGAGGGTATCGATCAGCCAGCGGCAGGCCTCGAAGGCGTGTGCGCGATGAGCCGACGCCACGACGATCAGCACGCTGGTCTCCCCGACCTTGAGCCGGCCCAGGCGGTGGATCATCGTCACATGCCGCACGCCAAATCGCGATCGAGCCGTCGCGGCCAGCGCGGTCAGCTGTCTCTCGGCCATCTCTTCGTAGGCCTCATAGTCCAGATAGAGCGTCTCGCGGCCATGTGTGTGGTTGCGCACAATGCCGTCGAAGACCACGACCGCCCCGTCTTCGCCACGCTTGGCCGCCTCGATCCATCGTTCCGCGTCGATCGGCTGGGTACAGAGGGCGATCACCTGCGTCGCCTCTTCGATCATCTGCCCGGCTTCTTCGCAGCCCCCCGAGACAGGAGGCAGCAGGCCCACCTCATCGCCCTCGCGCAAAACCGCCCCCGCCGCGGCGAACTCCGCGTTGACACTGACTGCGATGCCGCGGAGCAGTGCTTCAGAGCGCCCCTCACTCAGCCGTGCGAGCAAATCCGCCACAGTCGTACCCTCCGGCAGCTCGACCGTAGTCGCCGGGGCACCCAACCAGTCTTTCAACACACCAAAACAGCGAACTCGGACCTGAATCATTGACAAAAGGATACTGCCTGACGGTTAGACGCGACAGATGCCAATCCAGGGAACGAGAAAGCGATCAACCAAACTTGTAAAGGAAACCGGAGGGCGTGCCCCAGAGGTTCCGCGAACGGTCCTCATAGAAGATGCTGAACTCGATTCCAGAGAGATCGAAGTCAAAAAGAGGCACGCGATCGAAGGTGTAATCACCACTGATCGAGTACTCATCGCCTCCACAGTCGATCATCAGCGTATCTTCGGTCGAGAGCCGCTCGGGGTGGGTCAGAAGCATGCAGGCCACGGTGAAGACCCCTGCGCCGAATTCATTGCCGGCCATCCTCACCCGGGCGCGACGAGCCGAACAGCCACGGTGCCTCATGCCTGCCTGCGCAGCCAGCACCAGTATGTCGTTCCCCTGCTGCTGGTCGGCCAGGAGCCCTGTCGCGAGCTTAGACCGTTCCGATTGACGCAGGTAGGTTGGCCCAAGCCGGCCGGCGATGCGGTTCTGAAATTTTCGCCTCTTCCCCAGAACATCCAGAACCATCTCGACGGCCTCGTTATAGGTCGGAGCCAGTACCTCCCAGCGCGGAATGGCAAACCATGCCTCCGCTCCTTCCAGCAGAGGCTTGCGGGCCAGCTTTTCCTGGCACGCACCCAAGGAGGGAAACAATCTGCGCAACTCAGTAACCTGGGCTTCGATCGGCCGCACGCGGTAGGTGGAAGGATAGACGCGATTGGAACCTACCTCCTCGTCGAGGTATTTGTCGCTCGCCGTGTGCCGCTGAATAATCTCCACCAGCGTGTCGGCCACCTCGGACTTGAGTGCCTTGCCCGACTCCAATACCGACTGCGCACTGTGCCGGTCCAGTTGCTGAATCGCCGCAAGATACGCCGTCTGAACAGCTGCGCCGAGGAATTCCTGAAGCCGGGCATTCTGCTGCTCTGTAGTGTTCCCAGACAGATGCAACGGGGTGATGGTAGCTGTGCTCGTCGCCATGGTCACCGCTTTTTGCGCGCCGCCGCGCGTTCGAATCTATCGGCTTTATCGGCAGTGCAAGCAATTCCAGCAGTGCGGGAAGCCGAAAGTTGCTGCCCTTTGGAACAGTGGGTGAGTCCCGCCCTGGGGGGACTTGCGACTGATCAATTACCGGATTGAAAGCTGTGAGGCATTTCCTCTGCGCAACTCGCAATATGAATCGAGATCTGAAAGTTCTAAGGAGAAATGGTTTCATGCGAAAGATTCGTACCGTGATTCTTGCAGCCTGCATGGCGACACTAACCTGCATTACGCTTCATGCGCAGGTCGACAACGTGCTGTATGGCCCAGGAGCGCTCGGCCTTCAAAATACCGGCAGCTGGAACTCCGCCTTCGGTTACGACGCGCTTGAGTCCAACTCGACCGGATACGCTAGCGCGGCCTTCGGTTACGACGCGCTTCAATACAACACGACCGGGCGCGGTAACTCGGCCTTCGGCTCCGGTGCGCTTGAAGACAACACCACCGGTTTCTACAACACTGCGATTGGTCTCTGGGCGCTTTGGTCCAATACCACCGGCGAGGCCAACACGGCGACCGGACCATGGGCACTGGCTGACAACACTACCGGAAACTTCAATACGGCCAACGGTATCTATGCGCTTGAACTCAACACTACCGGCAGCGGGAACACAGCCACAGGGCCGTGGGCGCTTTTTGAGAATACGATCGGAAGCAACAACACGGCCAGCGGCTATAACACGCTTTATAACAACACCACGGGCAGCCAAAACACGGCCAGTGGTGACTGGGCACTCCTTAACAACACGTCTGGCCTATATAACATGGCCGATGGCGCTTGGGCGCTTGCACCAAACTCTACCGGAAACTACAACGTGGCGGTTGGATATGCGGCCGGGTATTACAACTCTCCCGGAGCCAGCAACAACATCGATATCGGCAATTGGGGCTCGTCAGGCGATAACGGCACCGTCCGCATCGGGAGCGGCGGGCAGACCTCCTTCTATGTAGCCGGTGTCAGCGGCGTGGGAATCTCGGGCGGAGTTCCTGTTTATATCAACGGCAATGGCCAGTTGGGCACCGTCAACTCCTCGATCCGCTTCAAGGAGGACGTTCATGAAATGGCCGCCGCCAGCGACGGACTCTTCCGCCTTCGTCCCGTGACCTATCGCTATAAGCAGGCCTATGCGGATGGTTCCAAGCCGCTGGACTACGGTCTGATCGCCGAAGAGGTTGCCGAGGTCTATCCCGACTTGGTCGTCAGAAGCACGGACGGAAAAATCCAAACCGTACAGTATCAGAAACTGACACCCATGCTGCTCAATGAGGTACAGAAGCAGCACAAGTTGCTCGAAGAGCAGGGCAGAACTATCGAGTTGCTCGAGAAGCGGCTCGCAGCATTGGAAACTACACAGTCTTCCAGCGCGCTGGACTCCGAGCTCGTCACGAGATAGCCGCCTCGAGATCGGGCTCCGCTTCAGTCGCAGGACCCGATTGTCGAATCTATCCAACCTCCACCACGAACTCGGCGGCCTCGTTCTGGCGAGTGTCAGACTTCGCCTTCAGCAGCGGTAAGGCCACGGCCAGCACATCCTCAATCCGGCTGGCATAGTGAATCGTCCCTCCCTCGATCAGCTCCGGTGTCAGATCCTCCTCCACATCCTGCCGGTTCTCAGCCGGCAGGATGATCGTATCCACCCCGGCCCTGCGTGCGGCGAGGAATTTCTCTTTGATGCCGCCCACCGGGAGCACATTGCCGCTGAGAGTGATCTCGCCGGTCATCGCGGTCAACGGCAGCACCGGCGTGTCGGTCAGCAGAGAAACCAGCACAGTTGCCATCGTCACACCAGCCGAAGGGCCATCCTTGGGAATCGCACCGGCTGGAACGTGAATGTGCAGGTCAATTTCTTTCGTAAAGTCCTCGGTCAGGCCGAGGCTGGTGGCGTTTGAGCGGACCCAAGTCAGTGCTGCCTGCATCGACTCCTGCATCACCTCGCCGATCTGGCCGGTCATCGTGAAGTTCCCCTTGCCTTTCATCTTGTTGGCTTCGATGAAGAGAATGTCACCGCCGGCCGGCGTCCAGGCCAATCCCACGGCTACGCCGGGGCGCTTGACGCGCTCGGCAACTTCAGTGTCGACTCGCACCTGAATTCCGCCGAGGAATTCCTTGAGTACTTCTCGTGTGACAATCAGCTTTTCCGTCTTGCCCTCGACCACGCGCCGCGCTTCCTTGCGGCAGACGGTACCAATCGTCTGTTCGAGCTTGCGCACGCCGGCCTCGCGCGTGTAGTGGCGTACGATGTGGCGCACAGCGTCTTCGGGAAACTCGATCTGCTCGGCCGTAATGCCGTTCTCTTTGATCTGCCGCGGGATCAGATAGCGGAAGGCGATGTGCTTCTTTTCCTCCTCGCTGTAGCCCTGCAGGGGAATCACTTCCATCCTGTCGAGCAGCGGCGGCGGAACGGGGTCCAGCTGGTTGGCCGTGCAGATAAAGAGCGTCTTCGACAGATCGAAGGGCACATCAAGGTAGTTATCGCGGAAGGCGCAGTTCTGCTCTGGATCCAGCGTCTCCAACAGAGCCGAGGCCGGATCGCCGCGGAAGTCGCGCCCCAGCTTGTCAATCTCGTCGAGCATGATCACGGGATCATTGGTTTCGGCTCTGCGGATGCTCTGGATGATCTGGCCCGGCAGCGCGCCGATGTAGGTGCGCCGATGACCACGAATCTCCGCCTCGTCGTGCATACCGCCCAATGAAATACGCTGGAACTTGCGGCCCAACGCCCTCGCAATCGACCGGCCCAGGCTAGTCTTGCCCACACCCGGAGGTCCAACAAAGCAGAGGATCGGCCCCTTCATATCCGGTTTCAACTCAAGAACGCTCAGGTAGTCGAGGATGCGGTCTTTGACCTTCTTCAGTTCGTAGTGGTCCTCGTCGAGGATCTCCTTGGCCTTCTGGATGTCGATCTTCGAGCCCGAACTCTTGGCCCAGGGCAGCAACGCCAGCCACTCGATGTAATTCCTGGTCAGTGAGTAATCGGCAGCCATGGGAGACATCCGCGAGAGGCGCGACAACTCCTTCAGCGCCTCCTTTTTCACGTCCTCTGGCATCCCCGCGGCATCGATCTTCTGGCGCAGTTCGTCGGTTTCGCGCTGACTCTCGTCCTGTTCCCCGAGTTCCTTCTGGATCGCTTTCAACTGCTCGCGCAGATAATAGTCGCGCTGCGACTGCTGCACCTGGTCCTGCACTTCGCTCTGGATCTTTGTACGCAGCTGCTGTACCTCGATCTCCTTGGCGAGATGCTTGTTCAACTGCTCCAGGCGGGTCGCGATGCTGGGCGTCTCCAGCAGCATCTGCTTGTCGTCGGTGGTCAGAAACGGCAGCGACGAGGCCACAAAATCCACCAGCCGGCTCGGCTCCTCGATGTTGGCCGCGATCGTGCGCAGCTCATCTGAGAGGGTCGGCGACTCGGCGACAATCTGCTGGAACTGGCCGATCACATTGCGCACAAGCGCCTCCGCGCTGGGAGTTTCAGGCGCTTCAGTGTCCTCCAGCACCTCGACCTCCGCCACCATGAAGGGCTCGGTCTGTGCGTACCGCACCAAGCGCACCCGCTCGACGCCCTCGGTAAAGACAAAGCGGCTCTGGTTGGGCATGCGCACGATTTTGTGCACGGTTGCCAGGGTTCCTACCGCATGCAGGTCGGTCGGCTTGGGCGCGTCGAGCCTGGGGTCCAACTGGGCCACGACCACGATGGCCCGTTCTTCGCCCAGCGACTCAATCAACTGGATGGAGCTCTCCCGGCCTACGGTCAGGGGCAACACCGCATGAGGGAATAGCACCGTATCTCGGACGGGCAGGACCGCAACTCTGCGAAGCCCGGAAACACCCTTTTTTTCGGGGCTCTTGGGGGACGGGATGATCGATTCATTTGACATTGAGTGTCCTTGTATCAACTTTTCTTCATTAGACCACGAAGGGTCGGCAAAAGTTTCAGAAAAAACTCCTCGGTTCACATTCGTTCCTCTTCCGCAACGTGCGGCTGCTGCCCCGAATACGAGTGAAGACGAGGTGCGGTTCCGGAACCTAACGTTGCCGTTCTGAACCTGTGAAGAGCTGAAGGTTCTCAGAAAGCGGGGCCGGCTTGAGCTCCATCTTAAGTTAGATGCGCCACTACTGGATGGATGTATCGGCTGATGGCTGGGAAAAGCGAGGCGTATGAGATCTCAGCTAGCCTCGGCACACTTCCTTCACTCGGTGATCCCCTCGGGCTCTCGCCGTTCTCCCTCACTTTTGAGCGAAGCTTCAATCTGTTCCCATACGGCATCGGGAGGTTCCATCATGGGAAACAGCGCGCGGGCCGCCTCGGCGATAGCCTCCAGCTCCCCCAGCAGCGCCTTGCATACCTGGCAATGCTTTAGGTGCGGATCGGCGGAAAGCTCTGTGCCGGAGCCGATCAGTTCGGGCAACTGATTCTGGAATTGAACACAAGTCATCGACTCGGTATGCTCTGCCATTCACCGCTCCTGCATCTTCCCGGGGAAGATCCTTCTCCAACCTGCCGCTGCACCGGGACGCCGTTCGTCGTTAGTATAGAGGAATAAGAATCGGGACTGCGCGTTCAGCACTCAGGTGAAGACGGCAAGGATCGAAGCGCACCGGCAGCCGGGCCTCGATCGCTGACCATGGTTCTTGTTGGGAGATACGGTCTTGAGGGAATTGCCGGGATCCCGAGCAAAGGTTTTTCGTCTCTGGGAGAGAGGGCCGGGGTGGCAAGGCGGAAAGCGGCGTGGGTTCAGCGTCTTGCTGGCCTGTCTTTTTGTCTTTGGAGTCTCCACCCGGATCGACGGCCTGTGCGAGGATCGGATCGGCAGCGAAGACCCGGCTAGCGCTGAGAGCGATTCGGCCGCGAACCCTCCCTCCGACACTCTGGCGCGATGGGAGGGTTTGCGGGTCAAGCGCATCTCCTTCGAGGGAGTCTCAGCCGAACGCCTGCGGCCTCTATCGGAGCATCTGGCGCAAGCAGAAGGCGCGCCTTTCAACCGCGAATCGCTGAAGAAGAGCCTGCGCCAGCTCTATTCAACCGGGCTCTTCGAGACGATTGCTGTCGAAAGCCTGCCGGAGGCGGACGGCGTGGCCTTAGTCTTTCGTGGGACACCGCGCAGTTTCATCGGCACAGTCGCCGTCGACGGCGCCAAGGGACCGGCGCTCAACACCCAGCTTGACCGCGTCAGCCAACTCAATGCCGGCGCTCGCTTTACGCAGGCAAAACTCGACCATGCTCTCGAACAAATGCGCGAAACACTGGCTCAGAGCGGATTCCACGAGCCGGTGATCACACCGACGGTTACGGCACATCCCGAGGAACAACTGGTCGACATTGCATTTCATGTGATCCCCGGCCCTCAGGCGCGCGTGGGCGCCCTGGCGTTAGCGGGCGACCCCGGGATGAGCGATGCCGATTTTCGCCGCCATGCGCACCTGAAGGCAGGTTCACACGTGGACAGCGAAACGAACAATCGGGCTCTGTCCGGAGTCCTGAAGGTTTACCAGCGCGAAGAGCGTCTGGAAGCTGAGATCAAGCTCGAGTCCGAGGGGTACAATCCCCAGACCCGTACTGCCGACTTCCGGTTTTCCGCCAACCGGGGCCCGGTCGTGAGGTTGCTGGTTCAGGGAGCCAAAATCGGCCCGGATCGGCTCAAGCGGCTGATTCCCATCTTCGAGGAGGGCAGCGTGGACGAGGATCTGCTCACCGAGGGCAATCGCCGTCTGCGCAACTACTATCAGCGGCTGGGCTACTTCGACGCGAAAGTGGAGCATGAACGGCAATCGGCGACCGGCGAAGAAGTGACGATTCTCTACACAGTGCAGCTTGGCCCTCGGCGGCGTGTCGAGCGGGTTTCTCTCGATGGCAATCACTACTTCGACACTGCGACTCTGAAGGAACTGCTCAGCGTGCGCGCCGCCGACACGCTCGATCGCCACGGAGCCTACTCGCAAGGACTGGTCTCAGCCGACGTCAGCGCCTTGCAGGCCGTCTATCAGAACAATGGCTTCTCCAAGGTCAAGGTAACCTCCGAGACCAGCGCGATCGAGAGCACAACCACTTCAGCCGGCGCGGCGGAACCCTCCGGAAGCGCGTATCTGCCGAGAAGATCGAAGACAACGCCATTCATTGTCGTTTACCGCATTGAAGAGGGTGAGCAGCAACGGGTTGGAACGGTTCGCCTGGAGGGAAACGAGCATGTGGATGCGGCCAAACTCACGCCCCAGATGAACACGATCCCCGGGCAACTGCTTTCTCCGGCGAACCTGGCCGGAGACCGGGACACACTGTTGACCGACTACTTAAGCCGCGGCTTCGAAGAGGTTCATGTCGATGTGACACAGGAGCCGCAAGAGATCGATCCAAGCAAGGTAGATGTTATCTTCCATATCACCGAGGGGCAGCAGATCTTTGTACGCAAGGTACTGCTGACTGGTCTTCATTTCACGCGTCCTGACACGGTGGCCAAGGCCATCACCCTTCATCCAGGCGATCCGCTCAATCAGACGGCGTTGCAGGAGACGCAACGCAATTTCTACGACTTTGCCCTCTTCAACGAGGTCGACACGGCCGTAGAGAACCCCTCCGGAGGGGAGACCTACAAAACCGTGCTGTTGCAGGCGACGGAGGCGCGGCGCTGGGCGCTGACCCTGGGCTTCGGTCTCGAATCTCAGACTGGAAAACCACAGAACAACTGCGCTAGCGCCAAAGAGGGCGGCGTCCCTTGCAACCCGAATGGCAAGACTGGGGTCAGCCCCCGGATTATCGCCGACCTCACCCGGAACAATCTCTTCGGCCGCGAACAATCCGTCTCGCTGCGCGGTAACTACGGCCTGCTGGAGCAGAAGATCGACCTGCTCTTTCAGAAGCCTCACTTCGAGGGAAACCACAATTTCGGCCTGACCTTCTCTGGCGGCTACGCCAACAGCCTCGACGTCTCTACCTACGTAGCGTCAAAGCTAGAAGGCGGTGTGCGCATGACAGAGCACTTTGAGACGCCGGGCCTGCCCTTCTCCAAGGCGAACACCTTCGTCTATGAGTTCAACTTCCGCCGAGTTAAGGTGGAAGCGAGCAGCCTGCAGGTAGCCCCAGGCGAGATTGCTCAGGCCTCAACAGCGGTGCGGGTCGCAGGTCCGGCCTTCACCTGGATTCGGGATACGCGCGACTCACCTCTTGACGCGCACCGTGGCACCTATACCAGTTTCCAGAGTTTTCTCTCTGGCGAGAGCTTCGGCGCGCAGACCGAGTTCAGCCGCCTCGATCTGTCCAACTCGAGTTATTACCAGTTCGACAAGGGGAGATTTGTGCTTGCGCGCAACACACGCTACGGCCAGGAGCGCTCCTTCGGATCGCCGGAAGATGAGCTGATTCCCCTCCCCGAGCGCCTTTATTCCGGCGGAGCCACCTCGCTTCGCGGATTCGGTGAAAACTCGGCCGGGCCACGCGACCCGGAGACCGGCTTCCCAATTGGCGGAGCCGGGGCGCTCGTCAACAGCACCGAGTTGCGCCTGCCGCCGCCAACGCTACCTTGGCTGGCCAACACCGTCAGCTTCGTGTTCTTTCACGATATGGGCAACGTCTTCACCAATGCCGGTGATGCCTGGGCCAGCGCTTTAAGGGTTCGTCAGCCCGATCGCGAGACCTGCAAGACTGTAGCTACCGTCGGCGACCCCCCAACATACATTCCCGCAGGTCCCACCGATTCAACTGGCCAACATGGGACGTGCAGCTTCAATTACTTCTCACATACGCCCGGACTGGGTCTGCGCTACCATACGCCGGTAGGGCCGATCCGGCTGGACTTCAGTTATAACCTGAATCCGCCGATCTACCCGGTGAATATCGATTACTCGCTCTCCGTACCGGAGTCGAACCCTCACGTGGGCGAGGGGAATCACTTCAACTTCTTTTTCAGCCTCGGACAGACCTTCTGATGTGTAGTTGGAGCCAAATTCGGAGCAAGTACAGAGCAGCTGCACGGTGGATGCTGGCGATGTGGCTGGCTGTTGCGCCGACGGCAGCGCCACTTGCTCAGAGCTCTGCTCCTGCGGCTCAGCCCGCCAATGCAGTCGTGCTCGACCGGGTGGTGGCTGTTGTGAACAACCAGGCCATTCTGGCCAGCGACGTGGACGATGAGATGCGGCTGACGGTGCTCGACCCGGGCCGTGGCGGACTCGCTGCTCTGACGCCGAAGCTAGCCCTCGAGCAACTGATCAGCCGAGCCCTGATTCAGCAGCAGATTCATGAGGAAGACGCGCAGGCCACCGAACCTCCACAGTCCGAAGTCGATGCCCGGTTGACTGAGATTCGAAAGGAACTGCCGGCCTGCATTCGCTTCAAGTGCGCCACCGATGAAGGCTGGACGGCATTCCTGACCAGCCATGAGCTGACCCCTGAACGCGTCGAAACCTACCTGCACTACCGGCTGCAAATTCTACGCTTCATCGAACTGCGTTTTCGCCGGGGAATTCGGGTCTCGCCGGAGGAGGTCGGAACCTATTACCGGCAGACGCTTGTGCCTCAGTTTCCGGCCGGTGACGCGATTCCGCCACTCGAAAAGGTGGCGCCGCGCATTGAGGAGATTCTGCTCGAACGGCAAGTGAATTTACTCTTCGATGACTGGCTCAAGAATCTGCGAAAACAAGGTGATGTGGAAGTGCTCGATCCGTCGTTGGCGACCTCCGACTCCGGCGGCGGTCCAAAGGGAGGAGCCAAGTGAGCCAGAACGAATCCATGCCTCCTCTTCCACCCGATCCTCCTGAGTTGGAGGATCAGGTTCATGTGTCCAGGCCCAGGCGCCTGCGCCGCTTCTTCCTGCGCCATCTTCCTTTGACGGCTGCCGGTGCGGCTGTCCTGCTCGCAATCTCTGCCGTTTGCCTCTACCTCTGGGCGAGCTCGGCCAGCTTTGAAAACATGGTTCGCAGGCACCTGATCAGCAACCTCGAAGCCGCCACCGGCGGACGCGTCGAGATCGCTTCCTTCCACTGGAACCTACGACGACTGGAGGCCGAGGCTGGCGGCCTGGTCATTCACGGCCTTGAAGATCCCAACGAGACCCCCTACGCTCAGGCCGAGCATCTCCGCGTTCGGGTGAGCATTCTCGGTCTTCTGAGCCCGCGCATTCTACTGCGAGACCTTGAGATTTATCGACCCCAATTACATCTGATTGTTTATCCCAACGGCTCGACAAACCAGCCTCAGCCGCGCAAACCGAAGAAGCCGGGCAAAGCCTTGATCGACCGGTTCTTTGACCTGCAAACCGGACAGGTTGCGGTCCAGGAGGGCATCCTCGACTACGACAATCGCGCCGCAAGCTTCGATTTTCAGAACCGGCACATTCCGCTCGATTTCACTGCCAGCGATGTCTCGCTGCGAATGAGTTACGTGCCCGCACCAGCAGGCGCGACCGAGAGCTATCACGTTGAAGCCGGAGCCCGCGATCTGAACCTCGCACGCGACACTTCATCCAAACGGGGCAAAGCCAAGCCCGAGCCAGTTCAAGGCTTCTTCCAGGCGACGGCCGATCTCACGCGCAACACTGCAACGCTGCGCTCGTTGCGCATCACCTCCCGCAGCCGTGGCGTCAAAGACCGCAGCCTTGAAATCTCCGGCTCCCTCACTGACTTCGCCCATCCTCGCTGGCAGGGCACAGTTACAGGCGAGTTGGACATGCGCCTGATCGATCCCATCACGGGTTATCCCTTCTCGCCTGAAGGCCTAGCCCATCTCGACCTCAACGGCTCCGGAGAGCCAGGGACCTTTCGCGCCGATGGCACGATCCACGTCGACGGCGGCGCGTATGTCGGGACCGGCGTTGTCGCCAGGGGTGTCGGGTTAGACGCACATCTTCATGCCGATCCCGGAGAGCTGCTCATCTCCTCCGTGGTTGTCCATTTGCGCGAGGGCGGTCAGATTCTGGGCGACATCGCGCTCGCTCACTGGCTGCCAACGCTTCCCGGAGAAGCCATGATCGGGCCCGAATCCTCCGCCAAAGGCAAGTCTCGCAAATCCGGAAACGAGTCAGCCCAACAGCCCGCCGATACCACCATTCCCGTCAACGGCAAGGTGACCGCAAACTTCAAGGATGTCGCACTCGATACTGTGCTGGAGATGGTCTGCGATCCACCCTTCCAGCATCTTGGCTTCGACACACGCCTCAACGGCCCGGCCACCGCGCTCTGGACCAATGGTGACACTCGCACCCTGTCCGTTGGCGCCTCCTTGAGTCTCACGCCGCCTGCCCAGACGACCCACAACATGGTTCCGGCGAGCGGCCAAATCGATGCCACCTATACCCAGCAGGACGGCGCGGTCGATCTGCGCGAGTTTGATTTTCACACCCCGGCCAGCCACTTGGAGGCCCACGGCCATCTGGGCGCATACCCGATCAACAGCCCCTCGGCGTTGGCCGTCGACTTCCATTCTCAGAACCTCGGAGATTTCGACACCGTGCTGCGCGATCTGGGATTGAACCGCAGCGGCAGATCAGGGACGGCCGCCTTGCCGATCGCCCTCACCGGGCAGGCAGAGTTCCATGGGCTCTGGAATGGCTCCCTCCGCGATCCGCATCTCTCAGGCAATCTCAAGGCCGCGCAGCTCACAGTCGAAGTGCCGGCGAGCTCAACGGATGGCTCCACTCCGCCGCAGCTCGTTCACTTGGATTCGGTCGAAGCCACTGGCAGCTACTCAGCCGCCCGCATCGAAATCTCTCATGGCGCCGCGCACCGCGGTACGACCGATGTTGATCTCAGCGGCAGCCTCGACGCAGTCTCGATCGGCAATCCGCACGGACTGTCTGGCACTCCTTCCTTTGACGCGAACTCGCTGCTTCATCTCCGGCTCCGCGCGGGGCAGCTTCCCGTTGGCGATCTCCAGCCCTTCATGGACAAGCCCTTGCCTATAGCAGGCTCCTTCGACGCGCAGTTGCAGATCGACGGACCCATCAATGCGCTGGGTGGCTCCGGGTGGGTCGAAATGGATAATGGCACCATCTTTGGTGAACCGGTCGCGCGCATCCGGGCGCAGGGAAACATCACGAACCAGATCCTCAACATCACCTCGCTTTCGCTGAGCGAAGGCGCCGCCAAGATCGTTGCCACCGGCGGTTACGACCTCCAATCCCATCGGTTTCAGCTGAAGGCAAATGGGGCGGGGATCGACATAGCGACTATCGAATCGCTGCACAACAAGGGTCTCGATGTGACCGGCAAGCTGGAGTTCGACCTGCAAGGTACGGGCACGCTCGATGACCCACGCCTGGAGCTGCACGCCACCTTGCCCGGCCTCGCCTTGAGCGGCGAGCAGCTGGGAGGGTTGGAGGTGAAGGCACACACCGCCAACCATACCGTCATCTACGACCTCTCCACACGGCTTGAGGCGGCCGAACTGAACGCGCACGGCGAGACGGCGCTCAACGGGGACTATGCTACCCAGGCCAGGGTCGACTTCTCAAGATTCAATATTGGCGCGCTGCTCAAGATGGCCCACGTGCAGGGCCTCAACGGAGAGTCGGCGCTCGCCGGTACGGTTACGTTGGAAGGGCCTTTGGCGCGCCTCTCCGAGATGCGTGGCGAGGCCCGCCTGAAGGAATTAGAAGTGACGGTCTCCGGCGTTCACTTAAAGAGCGACGGAGGCGTTCATGCCACACTTGACCACGCGGTCATCCACCTCGATCCCTTGCACGTAACAGGGGAGGAGACCGACCTCCACGCCCAGGGCACCCTCTCGCTCAAGGAGAACCGGCAACTGGATTTCTCCACCAGCGGAAGCATCAATCTTAAGGTGGCCGAGACTCTGGACCGTGATTTGACCGCCAGCGGAAACACCATCTTCCAAATCGAGGCGCATGGCCCGCTGGCAAATCCCGCACTGCGGGGCCGTATCGACTTTCAGAACGGGGCGCTCTCACTTGAAGACTTGCCCAACGGTCTCAGCCAGCTGCACGGAACATTGGAGTTCAACCAAAACCGGCTAGAGGTCAAGAATCTCACTGCCATGACAGGCGGCGGTTTGCTGACCCTTGCCGGTTACCTGGCCTATCAGCATGGACTCTACGCCGATCTGACTGCCGCCGGAAATGGAATTCGCATCCGCTACCCAGAAGGCATCAGCGCCCTGGCCGACACCTCGCTTCATCTGCAGGGACCGCAGAATAATCTGCTGCTCTCGGGAAATGTGCTCATCACTCGCTTCACCTTGAATCCGGATCTGGACGTGGCGGCTCTAGCGGCCCAGGCCAGCACTGTGCAGACGATTGCGCCGCCCGATGCCCCCTCCAATCACATTCGCCTCGACGTGCACTTTGCCTCTTCGCCTCAGTTGAACTTTCAAAACGCCTACGCCAAGCTGGCTGGCAACGTCGACCTCCACCTCCGCGGAACGGTGGCGACGCCCTCGCTGCTGGGCCGCATCTCCATCACCGATGGCAGCGCCATCATCGCCGGAACCCGCTATGATCTGCAGCGCGGCGACATCTTCTTCACCAATCCCGTTCGCATCCAGCCCTCCATCGACCTCAACGCCACCGCCCGCGTCGAGGACTACGACATCACCCTCGGCCTCCACGGGACTCCGGACAAGCTTGCCGTCACCTACCGATCGGATCCCCCGCTGCCTGAGGCCGATGTGGTCGCGCTGCTGGCCCTGGGACGCACCAGCAACCAGGAACGCCTGTATACCCAGCAGCAGGAATCAGCCGGCGCCAATCCCACCACCGATGCACTGCTCGGCGGCGCCCTTAATGCAACCGTGAGCAGCCGCGTTCAAAAACTCTTCGGCGCCGGAAGCGTTAAAGTCGATCCCAACTACCTCGGCGCGCTGGGCAACTCTACTTCGCGCATCATCGTCGAGGAGCAGCTGGGCCGCAACCTCACCCTCACTTATGCCACCAACGTCAATACCACCAGCCAGCAGTTGATCCAGGCCGAGATCGCGATTAACCGCCACGTCTCCCTGCAAGTGGCCCGCGACGAATCTGGAGTCTTTTCGGTGGTTGTCAAAACGACCCGCCGTTACCGCTGAGCCCGCCGTACCTCCAACCGCTGATATCACGCAATTGTCGGCCGCTGATCTCAATTGAACATCTAAGTCGCACTCGGACCTGCGACATTTCCGATGAATGAGTGTCTATAAAAGCGCGTGCGGTGAGTTAGCCGGTCATGCCGGCCAAGGCTAACTACAAGACACGCTAGCTACTTGGAGGTATTCAAAATGATGTGCAACTCCCGCGCTGCCCTTTTGGCAGCGACACTCTCTGGAGTTCTTCTAGGCCTTCCCCAGGCCTTGCTTGCAGCCCAACCCCGAAGTCCAATCTCTGGCGGAACCGCAACCTCGCAATCCGACAGCTCTGCGGCCAGCGAAGCGACGGCCCGGCTCGACAAGAAGCAGTACCACGACGTCAAGGTGACAGTCGAGAACGGCATTGCCACCTTGACCGGAACAGTAGATCTGTACGAGTACAAGGCCGATGCCGAGAAACGGGTGCACAAGGTCAAAGGTGTCGCGGCGGTTCGTAACCTGATCGAGGTCTCAGGGGCATCGGTCCCAGACCAGACTCTGCAAGCAAAGCTGGCAGAAAAGCTCGCCTATGATCGCGTGGGCTACGGCAACGCCTTCAACTCCATCACCGTTCACGTAGAAAACGGATTGGTGACCTTGGGTGGCCATGCGCGCACCGATGTGGATAAGGATTCAGCCCTTGCCCTCGTCAGCACCTATCCCGGCGTCAAGGATGTGGTGGACGAGATCGAGGTCGATCCCGTCTCCATCATGGACGACCAGACTCGCATGGCAGTCGCCCGCGCAGTCTATGGCTATCCGACGCTCAACAAGTACGCCATCGACCCCGCTAAGCCCATTCGCATCTCGGTGCAGAACGGCCACGTGGAGCTTTACGGGATCGTGGACTCGAAGGCCGATAAGGAAACCGCCTACCTCCGCGCTAATGGCGTCCCTGGAATCTTCAGCGTGAAGAATTACCTCCAGGTCGCCGGCGAGACGAATGAGAAGCAGCCGTGAATATCGATCTTCTGCTGCTCTGGAGTCTGGCCTGGCAGTATCTCAGCATGGCATGGACTTGGCTTATTAAGCCAAGTCCAGCCCGCGCTGCTTAGCAGGTGAGTCAAACGGCATCATCTACCCTATCTTTCATCGTTTTTTCGTTCTATTACATAGGACATCTTCCAGCCGATCTTTTACAAGGGCAAGTACATCTACCCGCAGATCACCGTCGACAATAAGATGAGCGAGGCGGCCTCCGAGCAGGTCGCCCGCGCGCTTGAGCGTTCCGGAGCGCGGCTCGGACGATTCGGTACTCTCGCGCTGGAGGCTAAAACTTCACAGACGGAACCGTACGGGCGCTTTCACTGGCCGCGAAGTACGCGTTGTTTTCGTGGAAACCGGCCATGCCCGCCCAGATATTGTTGGGGAATTGCAGGATGAATGTGTTGTACTCCTGAATCGCGTCGTTGTACCGTTTCCGCGCCACGCCAATGCGATTCTCCGTGCCCGCCAGCTCATCCTGCAAGCGCATGAACTGATCGCTCGACCGCAGCTGCGGATAGTTTTCGGTCAGCAGCAATAAACGGCCAATCGCCGAGTCCAACTGTCCGTTGGCGGCAATCTTCGCCTGGGGTCCTTGTGCATTCAGCATGCCGGCGCGTGCATTGGCGATGTCGCCGAAGACCGTGCTCTCCTCTTTGGTGAATCCCTTCACTGTCTCCACCAAGTTGGGAATCAGGTCGGCGCGCCGCTGCAGTTGCACGTCCACATCCGACCACATGGTCTTCACATTCTGCTCCTTGACGACCATCTGGTTTCTAGAACTCTGGTAGCTGAGAAACACCATCACAAACGCCAGAACCAGTACCCCGAGCACAATCCACACTCCACGCTTCATAAACGCCTCTTCTCCTCCGGCCCGCCTTCAAGGCAAGCCACATCGTCAACCTTGAATCCCGCTTTGTTCATTTCATGCTGCACTATTGTTCTTGCGGTTAGGGCCCAAACCATGAGTCACTCGGTGAAGCCGGAAACACAGCAGCTACCAATCGCCTCCGGCGCCGCCTCCGCCGAAGCTGCCTCCGCCAAACCCTCCAAAACCACCACCGCCAGAGTTTCCGCCCCCTCCAAAACCACCACCGCCGCCGAAGCCCCCGCCAATCCGAGGCCCGCCACGAAAACCTCCGAACAAGCCAAAGCCAAGCAGGAACCGCAGCAGATGAAACCCGCCGAAGAAAACCAGAAGAATGATCAGGAAAACGATCTTTCCCCAATGGATCTGCGGCTCGACCGAATGACTTTCCGTCACCGGTCCGGCGTCGGTGAGCGTCACCTTGGCATCGGCGGCGATCGTTTGTGCCACTTCGCCCACTGCCAGCGTCACTGCGCCATCAAAGTCATTGGCTTTGAGGCCGGGAACCATCTCCCGGCCGATGTCGCCGAGCTTGCCATCGGGCAGGATACCTTCGAGGCCATATCCCACTTCGATCCGCCGCTTATGGTCGTCTACTGCGAGGAAGATCAGCACGCCGCGATCGGAGCCTTTGCGACCCATCTTCCACTTATCTTCGAGGGCGTTGGCAAACTCCGCCGGATCCTCCCCATCCAGCGTATGGATGGTCACCACCGCCACCTGCGCATTGGCTGCAGAGTGATCGAGTTGCTCGCAGATGCGGTCGATCCGTGCAATCGCCTCAGGCGACAGCACATGTGCGAAGTCGCCGACATAGTCGGTGGGCTTGGGAAGATCCTCGACGCGTTCGGCCAGTGCGCCGATACTGAAAACGGAAAGGAAAGCTGCCAATAGCAGCGAGGTCGAGGCGGGATTTGTCCGGCAAATGCCCTTCATCGCTTTCTATTGTACGGTTCCGGCGGTGGAAAGGTTCCATTTCGAGCGAGTTGCAGCTGCAAGCACTAAACTATTGAATGAGATGACCGATACGATACTTCCAGCGCTTCCAGTCGCCCGCAAAGACCGCGAAGAGACCACTTTACACGGCACAACTCTGAACGATGACTACGCGTGGCTACGCGACAAGGAGAACCCAGAGGTCACCGCCTACCTCGAGGCCGAGAACGCTTACGCCGAAGCGTTTATGGCTCCGCTTAACGGCCTCCGCAGCCAGCTCTACGACGAGATGCTCTCGCACATCAAGCAGACCGACGTCTCGGTTCCCTTCCGCGATGGCGACTGGTGGTATCACACGCGCACCGAAGAAGGTTCGCAGTATGCCATCCATTGCCGCAAATCGGGCACGGCTTCCGGCCCGGATTTCAACGCGACCGAACAGGTAATTCTCGACGGCAATCTGCTCGCCCAAGGTCACTCATTCTTTGCAATCGGAGCCACCGACATCACCACGGATGGCCGCTGGCTGGCCTACACCACAGACACCACGGGTTTCCGCCAGTACACGCTCCACATCAAGGATCTCGAAACCGGCGAGACGCAGTCAGGTGAGGTCGAGCGGGTGGGCTCCGTCGTCTGGGCGGCAGATAATCGCACACTTTTTTACAGCGTCGAAGACGAGGAGCAGAAGCGCCAGTATCAGCTCTGGCGCCACACTCTCGGCACGCCCCACTCCGCCGACACGCTCGTCCACCAGGACGACGACGAGCGTTTCAACCTCGGCGCCGGACGCACACGCGACGGCAAGTTTATCGTGATGGAGTCGGCCAGCCACATCACCTCGGAGTGCTGGGTCTTGCCGTCGAGCGAGCCCGAGGGCCAGTTCACCGTGATCAGCCCGCGCCAGGACGACCACGAGTACTCCGTCGATCATCGCAACGGCCTGTGGTTCATTCGCACCAACGATCGCGGACGCAACTTTCGTATCGTCACGGCGCCGGTTGCCACGCCGGGCCGCGAACACTGGAGCGAACTTATCCCCCACCGCGACAACGTGATGATTGAGGAGATCGATCTCTTTGCCAGCTTCTTTGTCGCCTGCGAGCGCGAAGAGGGCCTGCTGCGTCTGCGCCTATGGAGCTTCACGGGCGACGGCCCGGAGGCTCTCAAGTCCGGCGAAATCAGCTTCCCCGAGCCAGCTTACAGCGCCCATCCGCACGTCAATCGCATCTTCGATACTCCCACCTTCCGCTATGGCTATCAGTCGCTAGTCACGCCCAGTTCGGTCTACGAATACGACGTCGATACGGGCACATCTACGCTGCTCAAGCAGTTGGAGGTTCCCGGCGGCTTCGACCGGACCCTCTACGCCAGCGAGCGCGTACAGGCCGTGGCCTCAGATGGCGTCAAGGTGCCGGTCTCGCTGGTTTACCGCAGGGATAAGTACGAGCCGGGCGAGAATCCTCTCTACGTCTACGGCTACGGCTCCTATGGCTATTCGCTTCCACTGAGCTTCAGTTCCAACCGCCTGAGCCTTCTCGATCGCGGCGTCGTGATGGCTTACGCGCACGTTCGCGGCGGCGGCGATCTCGGCGAGCCTTGGCACGACGCCGGCAAGATGCTGGTCAAGCGCAACACCTTTACCGACTTCATCGCCGCCGTCGAACACCTGACCGCCGAGAAGTACGGCGACCCGGCACGCGTAGCAATCGAAGGCGGCTCTGCCGGAGGTCTGCTGATGGGCGCGGTCGTCAACATGCGACCCGAACTCTTCCGCGCTGTCCTCTCGCACGTGCCCTTCGTCGACGTGATGAACACGATGCTCGACGCCTCGCTGCCGCTCACCGTTCCCGAGTACGAGGAGTGGGGCAATCCAAACGAAGAGACCTACTTCCGTTACATGCTCAGCTACTCACCCTATGACAATCTGAAAGCAGCGAGTTATCCGGCGATGATGGTGAAGACCTCGCTCCACGACAGCCAGGTGATGTACTGGGAGCCGGCCAAATATGTAGCCAAGCTGCGCACGCTCAAGACCGACAACAACCCGCTGCTGCTGGTGACCAACATGCAAGCCGGCCACGGCGGCGCCAGCGGCCGCTACGACTACCTCAAAGAGATCGCCCTTGACTATGCCTTCCTGCTCCGCGAGCTAAAACTTGTGTGATAGAGTGGGAGCAACTTCGGGGCATATTCGGGAGATCGAATGCGAAAAGCTGGCCTTTTGATCGTGCTGCTGGTGTTGACTGCTGGAAGAGCTTGGACGCAAGGAGGATTGGCGCCATCCACAGAAGATGGGCCATTGAATGCCAAGCCCTCTCAGCCTACTCCTGACGACGATGGCGTGTATTCCGTTGGTCCGGGCATCTTGGCGCCGTCGGTCACGCAGAAAGTTTACGTCAAAATCCCGGACCCTGATCACGTGCCTGCGGACTCCATTGGCGGCGTTTGCCTTCTCTCCCTGGTCGTCGACAGCGAGGGTCTCCCGAAGAACATCGAGGTTGTCACTTCGCATGGTGAAGCCTTTGATAGAGCCGCGATCGAAGCCATCGAGCAGTTCAAGTTCGAGCCGGGAACACTGGATGGGAAACCGGTTCCGGTGCGCGTGTACGCCTGGACGCGGTTCTTTGCCGATATGCGTCCTCCGGTTACAAGGATTCTGGTGCACAACTCTCCGAGTGGCGAGTTTTCACGGGCCGCGACCTGGATCGACGGTGCCTCCAGACCTGGCCAGCAGCGAAACTACGACACGCCACCAGAGCCTCTTTTCAGTCCTGTCGCTGAATACTCCGATCAAGCAAGACGCAAAAGGATCGAAGGCGTCGTTGTCGCTTCAGTGCTTATCAATGAGAAGGGCCGACCCACCGATGTGCGCATTGAAAAGCCGCTGGGTTATGGACTCGATGAGAATGCGCTCGAATGTATTGGACAGTACAAGTTCAAACCGGCAACAAAAGATGGTGTGCCGGTCGCGACCCGCATCCACATCGAAATAAACTTCAGGCTACGTTGACGATTCATTGCCTGTCTCCACGGCCTTCGGCCCTTCTTCGCTGCACGTGAAGGCCGAATCGAGCAACAATCGCTGGCAACGATGCGAAAATTCCGTTAATATAGAGACTTCAGCATAGTCCCAGGCGCGGCCGGGCTGCTCCGATCGTCCTCTTCATGCTTGACCAGGCGGTTTCCTTCGACGGAATCGCGCGGCATATGTGTCTTTCGTAAAAGCAGTCGCCTTTAGCGCCCAACACTATCATCGGGAAGGTTGCCATGGATACTTCAGACACTTCGGGTTGTCGTCTTGACACACCAGAGCCACAAGGGCTCTATCATCCACGCAACGAGCACGACGCCTGCGGAATGGGCCTGGTCGCGAACATCCGCGGCGAGAAGAGCCATGCCATTATCCGCAAGGGCCTCGAGGTGCTGATCAACCTCACCCATCGCGGCGCGGCGGGATGCGATCCTGAGACCGGTGACGGCGCGGGCATCCTCATCCAGATTCCACACGTCTTTTTTGCGCGCGAGTGCGGCGAACTGGGAATGAACCTGCCGGAGCCGGGCGCCTATGGCGTGGCCATGTGCTTCCTGCCCGTGGACAAGCACAGCCGCCTGCAGTGCGAGGGCGTCATCGAGCGCATCGCCAAGGAGGAGGGGCTCACAGTGCTCGGCTGGCGCGACACGCCGGTCAATGGCATCGCCATCGGGCGCGAAGCGCGCGCCTCTCAGCCGTACATTGAGCAATTGTTCCTGTCCAAGCCTGAAGGCATGAAACCGGATGACGACGCCTTTGAGCGCCTGCTCTATCGCGTTCGCCGTCGGACGGAGAATGAGATGGCCGCTTCCGAGATCGAGGGCAAGGAGTTCTTCTACATTCCCTCGCTCAGCTGCCGCACGATCGTCTACAAAGGCCTGATGCTGGCGCCGCAGATTGAGAAGTTCTACTTCGAGCTGGCCAACCCGCTCGTCACCAGTGCTCTCTGCCTGGTCCATCAGCGCTTCTCCACCAATACCTTCCCCAGTTGGAAGCTAGCTCACCCCTACCGCTACGTCGCGCACAACGGCGAGATCAACACCATCCGCGGCAACATCAGCTGGATGAACGCGCGTCAGTCCGTGCTAGAGAGCCCGCTCTACGACGGCAAGATCGACGATCTCTATCCGGTGATCGTGCCCGAAGGCAGCGACTCAGCTTCTTTTGACAACGCTGTGGAGTTCCTTTACCAGTCGGGCCGTTCCCTGCCCCATGTGATGGCAATGCTGATTCCAGAGGCATGGGCGGGCAATCCCGACATGGACGAAGACAAGCGCGCCTTTTACGAATACCACGCCTCGCTGATGGAGCCATGGGATGGACCGGCTGCGATGGCCTTCACCGACGGCCGCGTGATCGGCGCGACGCTTGATCGCAACGGTCTGCGTCCGGGCCGATACGTCGTTACCAAGGACGATCTGGTCGTGCTGGCCTCAGAGGCCGGCGTTCTCGACATTCCTGCCAAAGACATTCGCAAGAAGGGCCGTTTGCAGCCCGGCCGCATGTTCCTCGTCGATACCGTGCAGAAGCGCATCATCTCCGACACCGAGATCAAGAAGCAGTTGGCGGACCGCCAACCCTATGCGGCTTGGCTCAAGGAGCAGCAGGTCACTCTCGATGAACTACCCGAGCCACCGGCACGCAACGTAGTCGCTAAGGTTGAGCCGCTGCTCCGCCGCCAGCGCGCCTTCGGGTATAGCGAGGAAGATTTGAGAATCCTGTTGGGCCCGATGGGCGCGACAGCAGCAGAGCCGGTCGGCTCGATGGGCACGGATGTGCCCCTGGCCTGCCTCTCAGACAGGCCGCAATCGCTCTTCAGCTACTTCAAGCAGCTCTTCGCGCAGGTCACCAATCCTCCGATCGATCCCATTCGCGAAGAGCTGGTGATGTCGCTAATCAGCTATATCGGCACCGAGCGCAACATCCTCGATGAAACCCCGGAAAACTGCCACACGCTCAAGCTTCCGCATCCGATCCTGACCAACCGCGACCTCGAAAAGCTGCGCCGCGTCTCCTCTGGCGATCTGCTGGCCACCACGCTACCCGCGCTCTTTCGCGCCGCCGATGGCGAGCGTGGCCTGAAGCACTCGCTCGACGATCTCAGCAATCGCGCCGCGCATGCGGTCGACTCCGGCTACACGCTGCTGATCCTCTCTGACCGCGGCGTCGACGCCACCTACGCGCCGATTCCCAGCCTGCTGGCCATGGCCGCCGTGCACAACCGCCTGGTGAAGGACAAGACCCGCACCCAAGTTGCTCTCATCATCGAGAGCGGCGAGCCACGTGAGGTGATGCACTTTGCCCTGCTCATCGGTTCCGGCGCCAGCGCCATCAATCCCTACTTGGCCTTCGAGACCCTGCACGATCTGAAGCGCCTAGGACTGCTGCCCCACAACATCACCGGCCCCCACGCCGAGAAGAACTTCATCAAGGCGATCAACAAGGGCCTGCTCAAGACCTTCTCGAAGATGGGCATCAGCACATTGCAGAGCTATCGCGGCGCGCAGGTCTTCGAAGCCGTGGGCCTCAATCAATCTCTGGTGAATGCCTACTTCTCAGGTACCGCATCGCGCATCGAGGGCGTTGGCCTCGAAGTGCTGGCGCGCGAGGCCCAGATGAAGCACGCCTTCGCCTTCCAGCCGCTCACCGAGTCCGAGACCGAACTGGTTGTTGGCGGTCATTACCAGTTCCGCCAGGGCGGCGAGTACCACCTTATCAATCCTGAGACCATCGCCAAGTTGCAGCACGCCGTGCGGCAAAACAATCCGGCCACCTTCCAGGAGTACACCGATCTTCTGGATGACCAGAATCGCCACCTCTGCACGCTGCGCGGTCTGCTTCAGCTTAAATATGCAGACAAGCCCCTGCCGATCGAAAAGGTCGAAGCGGCCAAGGAGATCGTCAAGCGTTTCACGACCGGCGCCATGAGCTTCGGATCGATTAGCAAAGAGGCGCACGAAACACTCGCGATTGCCATGAACCGGCTCGGCGGCATGTCCAACACCGGCGAGGGCGGCGAAGAGGAGGAACGCTTCAAGCGCGACCCCAACGGCGATTCGCGCCGCTCTGCCGTCAAGCAGGTCGCCAGCGGACGCTTCGGCGTCACGACAAACTACCTCGTCAACGCCGACGAGCTGCAGATCAAGATGGCGCAGGGCGCGAAGCCCGGCGAGGGCGGGCAGTTGCCCGGCCACAAGGTCGATGAGATCATCGCCCGGACGCGCCACTCCATTCCCGGCGTGGGCCTCATCTCGCCCCCGCCGCATCACGACATTTATTCCATCGAAGATCTGGCTCAACTGATCTACGACCTGAAAAACGTCAATCCTCAGGCTCGCATCGCCGTCAAGCTGGTCTCGGAGGTCGGGGTCGGAACCGTCACCGCTGGCGTCTCCAAGGCCCACGCCGATGTCGTGCTCATCTCTGGTGATAACGGCGGCACCGGCGCATCGCCGCTCAGCTCCATTAAGCATGCGGGCCTTCCCTGGGAACTCGGCCTCGCTGAGACTCAACAGGTCCTGCTGCTCAACGATCTGCGTGGACGTATAAAAGTTCAAACCGATGGCAAGCTCCAGACCGGCCGCGACGTGGTCATCGCAGCGCTTCTTGGCGCAGAGGAGTTCGGATTTGCGACCATGCCGCTGATCACCATGGGATGCATCATGATGCGCAAGTGCCACCTGAACACCTGCTCGGTGGGCATCGCGACGCAGGATCCAGTCTTGCGCGCGCGCTTCCAGGGCCAGCCAGAACATGTGGTGAATTACTTCTTCTTCGTTGCCGAACAGGTCCGCCAGCACATGGCCAAGCTCGGCTTCCGCACTGTCGATGAGATGGTCGGCCGCGTGGACAAGATCGACGCTGCCGTGGCAGACGCCCACTGGAAAGCCAAGGGCATCGATCTGTCCTCGATCCTCTACGAACCCGAGTTGCCTTCGCGCGTTGCGCGCCGCAAAATACAAGCTCAAGACCACGGCCTCGACAAGGCCCTCGATCACAAGCTGATCGAGACCGCCGCGCCGGCCCTCGAATCCAAGATTCCAGTCGTCGCCAGCTTCGCCATCCGCAACGTGCACCGCACAGTGGGCGCCATGCTGGGCGGCGAAATTGCCCGCTGCTACGGCTCTGCTGGCCTGCCCGACGGAACGATTCACTTCAATTTCGCAGGCTCTGCCGGCCAGAGTTTCGGCGCATTCGTGCCGAACGGCGTAACCCTCGAACTTGAAGGCGACGCAAACGACTACATGGGCAAAGGCCTCTCCGGCGGACGCCTCATCGCTTATCCGCCCAAAACGTCGAGCTTCCTGCCCGAAGAGAGCATCCTCGTGGGCAATGTTGTGCTCTATGGCGCAACCAGCGGCGAGGTCTTCCTCAACGGCATCGCCGGCGAGCGCTTCGCGGTCCGCAACTCCGGCGCCATCGCCGTTGTTGAAGGCGTGGGCGATCACGGCTGCGAATACATGACCAATGGCACCGTGGTGGTCATCGGAAAGACAGGCCGCAACTTCGCGGCAGGCATGAGCGGCGGACGCGCGTTCGTGTACGACGATCGCGGCGACTTCACCGCGCGCCGCTGCAACAAGACCAGCGTCGATCTTGAGCCTCTGGTCTCCGATGAGGATGTCGCTGAGGTCCGCGGCCTGCTCGCACGCCATCGCGATCTCACCGGCAGTCCCCGCGCAGCCTGGATCCTGGAAAACTGGGCCGACGCGCAGCCGCGCTTCATCAAGGTCTTCCCGCACGAGTACAAACGCGTTCTTAATGTTCCCCGCGTCGAAGAGTTCTATTCTCCGAAAATCATCTCGTCGCCTCTGGTGACGGCTACGGCAGAGGTGCAGCATGGGTAAGGTGACAGGATTCCTGGAAATTGAACGCGAACAACCCACCCGCCGCAAGGTCGAGGATCGGGTCAAGGACTGGTTTGAAATCTACGAGCCCTTCCCTGAAGAGAAACAGAAGGAACAAGGCGCGCGCTGCATGGATTGCGGCGTGCCTTTCTGCCACACCGGCTGCCCGGTCAACAATCTGATTCCCGACTGGAACGACTTGGCGTATAACGGCCGCTGGGAGGCTGCGATTCGGCGTCTCCACTCCACCAACAACTTCCCGGAGTTCACCGGACGCATCTGCCCCGCTCCATGCGAGGCTGCCTGCGTGCTCGGCATCAGCGAGCTGCCCGTCTCCATCAAGCTCATGGAGCGCAGCATCGTCGATCGCGGCTGGGAGGAGGGTTGGATTCATCCCGAGCCGCCCGAGCAGAACACCGGCAAGCGCGTTGCCGTCGTCGGTAGCGGACCGGCTGGTCTCGCCGCCGCACAGCAGCTTCGCCGTGCTGGCCACTCGGTGACCGTTTACGAAAAGGCCGACCGCATCGGCGGCCTCCTGCGCTACGGCATCCCCAACTTTAAGCTCGAAAAGCACGTCGTCGACCGCCGCGTCCAGCAGATGCGCGCCGAGGGCGTGACCTTTGTGACCAATGCGCATGTGGGCGTCAACGTACCTGCCGAGGCGCTCACCGAGCACTATGACGCCATTCTCCTTTGCGGCGGCTGCGAGCAGCCCCGCGACCTCAAGATTCCCGGCCGCGAGCTCAAGGGCATTCACTTCGCCATGGAATTCCTGCCGCAGCAGAATCGTCGCTGCGAGGGCGACGTGGTCGATCCTTCTAGCGCGATCCTCGCCGACGGCAAGCGCGTGGTCATCATTGGAGGCGGCGACACGGGAGCCGATTGCCTCGGCACCAGCCATCGCCAGCGGGCACTGAGCATTCACCAGTTCGAGATCATGCCCAAGCCGCCCGAGAAGCGCGCCGCCTCCACCCCTTGGCCGATGTGGCCTCTGCAGCTGCGCACCGAAAGCGCGCACGAGGAGGGCGGCATCCGCGACTGGAGCATCAACAGCATCCAATTCACCGGCGACGAAAACGGCAACGTCAAGCAGTTGCACGCTGTCCGCGTTGGCCCTCCCCCGAGGTTCGAACCGATCCCCGGCACCGAGTTCACTCTGGACGTCGATCTCGTTCTGCTGGCAATGGGCTTCCTTGGACCGGTTCGCAATGGCATGTTGGAGCAATTCGGCGTAGCTCTCGACAATCGCGGCAACGTGGCCACCAACGACGACTACCAGACCTCGGTCGAGAACATCTTCGCCGCAGGCGACATGCGCCGTGGACAATCGCTCGTCGTCTGGGCCATCAGCGAAGGCCGCAAAGCCGCCGCAGCCGTCGACCGCTACCTGGCCACTGTGGCCGAGCCCGCACCTCAGCACCGTCACGCATTGGCGTAGGACCCTCGCCGGGTTTTCTCCAATTGGAGATAAAAGATTTCGTTTTTCGTGGTAAAATATGACCATAGTCGGTGACTATGGGAGGATTTCCGATGACAACCACAATTGCCGCTGGAGAATTTAAGGCCAAGTGCCTGAAACTGCTGGATGAAGTTGCGGAAAAGCGCCAGCCTCTACTGATCACCAAGCACGGCAAGCCGGTGGCACAGGTTATACCTGTGCCCGGAGAGAGAAATATTGTCGGATCGATGAAGGGTAGTGTGCTGTGGATGGGGGACATCATCTCTCCGATTGATGTCGAATGGGATGCGATGAAATGACAGCTTCGCAGAAGGACGGTGCGCCCCTGCTACTTGTTGACACGCACACGCTTATCTGGATGGTGGAAGGGATTCCCCGGCTGGGAGCGCGGGCTGCCGAGGCGTTGAATAAGGCTGGATGGGAAGACCGGATTGCCATCAGTGCCATCACACCTTGGGAGATCGCGCTGCTGGTGAGCAAAGGCCGGCTCCAACTTGGCGCCGACGTGATGCAGTGGATTCGCGAGGCACTGTCCAAACCAGGCGTACGGTTGGCCCCACTAGAGCCGGAGATCGCTGTAGCCAGCACCAGGCTCCCCTTTGAGATGCACCCCGACCCAGCCGACCGTATTCTGGCGGCGACGGCCCGTCACCTAGGCGCAACGCTGGTGACCGCAGACCGGGCGTTGCTTGACCTTGCAGGGAAAGGACATTTCCGGGCGACGGACGCGGCGGCTTAGGCCGCGGGCTGGCGTTCGCCTGGAGTTTCAGCGTCGGGCGTGATCTGCTTCGGCTCAGAAAGCAGCGTTTGTAACTCAGCGGGGAGCGCGGAGAACGGAACGAATCGAGCGAGATCGTCGCCCGTCAGCTCGCGGACCTCGCCGTCATCGTTCGTCAATGGTCTTGGGTCTGCCATACTTTCGCGCCTCCCGATCATTCGCCTTGCGGAAACTGATCACTCGAACCCCGCCCACCTTCGGCAGAAAACAGAGAATGTGCAACCTGTTCCCCAAATACCCGACAGCTACCAGCCGATGTTCTCCCTTACGCACTTCGCCAAAATAGGAAGCCGAAGTGTAGTCGAAGTCCATGGCTTGCTCAAAACCGAGGTTCCGCTCGCGAAGATTGCGCTCGCTCTTCCGTGGGTCGAACGTGATCTCCACAGTTGCTATTATAACTGGAAACCGGGGCTATGGCACTGAAAATGGGAGGTTATGCTGGGCTGACCGGTTCCGCACTCTGCTCGGATGATCTCGCCATCCATCGCGAGATTTGAGCCTCAAGGCTGCCTTCCTTTACAAGAAACTGAAGCACAAGGCCGTTATCGCTCTCACCCGGCTTTGTGTGCTCAAGTTTTGTGACCGATACCTCTGGTATCCCGCCCAGTTGAGATTGAAGAGTGGTCGCCAAAACGCCGGACAACTCCTCAAGATTGATTGAATCGAACTTCTTGACGGCGCTGAAAACGATGTTCTCTGTCATGGGCAGATTCTACACCACAATCTGAACGCCTTCGCCTGCCTTCCTGTGTTGATAAGCGGGGGCTTTCTGTGACTTCCAAGGCGCATTCTTTGTACCCCTGATGAGTATCGATGGCTGTGTGCGCAGGCGGTTATGGAGGTGGTAATGCTGGTATGGCGTTGTGATGAAATGGTATCTTGCCACAGCGTTATTCGCGAGACCAAAAGTCCCGCATTGAGCGCTTAATCTGGCTGGATGCAGGACTCTGTTGGTTTATCTCGAATGGCCTATTTATCCGTCAGTGCTTCAACCCCAGGCAGCTTCTTCCCTTCCAAAAACTCCAGGCTCGCTCCGCCGCCGGTCGAGATATGCGTGACCTGATCGGCATAACCGGCCTTGTTGATCGCGCTCACCGAGTCACCGCCGCCGATGATCGAGATCGCCGCGCGGTTGGCTGCTACAGCCTTGGCGATGGCGTTGGTGCCCACCGCAAAGCGAGGAAACTCGAAGACGCCGGCCGGGCCGTTCCAGACGATCGTTCGCGCCGTCGAGACGACTTCTTCAATCGCCGCAATCGACTTGGGCCCGATGTCCAGTCCCTGCCAGTCGGCCGGGAAGTTCTGCGAACAATCCCACTCCTGCGTCTTGGCGTCGGCGGCAAAGTTGTCGGCCAGGATGTTATCGACAGGCAGCAGCAGCCGCACGCCCTTGGCCTTGGCCTTTTCCAGAGCCGCCTTGGCCATGTCGATCTTGTCCTCTTCGACGAGGCTCTTGCCAGTCGTCACGCCCAGCGCGCGCTGGAAGGTATACGCCATGCCGCCGACGATCACCAGCGTATCGACCTTGTCGAGCAGGTTGTCGATCACGTCGATCTTGCCCGAGATCTTCGAGCCTCCGATGATCGCGACGAAGGGCTTCTCCGGCGATTCCAGGGCCTTGCCGAGATAGGTGATCTCCTTCTCCATCAGCAGGCCGGCCACGGCAGGCTTGAGGAAGTGCGTGATCCCCTCAGTCGAGGCGTGTGCGCGATGCGCGGAGCCGAAGGCGTCGTTGACGTAGACATCAGCCAGCGAGGCCAGTTCCTTTGAGAATGCCGGATCGTTGGCTTCTTCCTCGGCGTGGTAGCGCAGATTCTCGAGCAGCAGCACCTGGCCGGATTCAAGCTGGCGCGCCATCTCGCTGGCCACTTCGCCAATGCAATCTGGCGCAAAGGCCACGTTGACGGCCTCGCCCAGCTCCTTGTCGAGCAGCGCTCGCAGCCGCGCAACCACCGGCCGCAGCGAATACTTTGGGTTTGGCTTTCCTTTGGGACGGCCCAGATGCGAGGCCAGGATTACCTTGGCTTTCCGCTGCAGTGCGTACTTGATCGTCGGCAACGTGGCCACGATGCGGGTGTCGTCGGTGATGGTCGAGCCATCTTCGGTCAGTGGCACGTTGAAATCGACGCGGATAAACAACCTCTTGTTCGCCAGATCGATGTCGCGAATGGAGAGTTTTGGCATGGTACTTGGCCTTCCTTGATGTCAGTGGTCAGTGAATAGTGATCAGTGAAGAGTCAACATTGGACGATTGAGTGCCGTTGCTGTTCAGTTACTTTTGCCGGGGCGGAAGCCTCTTCGATGACGGCCTCCATCTCAATTTCAACACACCATTTTGGGTTGAGCAGCGCGGCGACGACCATCGTACTCGCAGGCCGAATCGTCCCGAAGAACTCGCCATGAACGCGGCCCACGGCCTCCCAGTCTTCGGCACGGGCTAAGAACATCCTCGTCCGCACGACATCTTCGAAGCGAGCGCCGGCCTCGGCGAGAGCCTTGGCTGCTAGCTCAAAAACGTGCCGGGTCTGGCCGGTCACATCCAGATCGTCAGCGCCGGCAGGCCCCGTTCCGGATAGGTGAACGACATTGCCCACACGCACGGCGCGTGAGAAGCCGATAATCGGTTCGTAAGGGGAAGTTCCAGGAATATTTTTGCGCATGATTCGCCAGAGATCAGAGGTCAGAGATCAGAGATCAGGGAGTATTCTGTTCCCTGATCTCTGTTCCCTGTTCCCTGCCTTTTACAGGCCCTTCTTGACCAGGAAGCCAAGCAGATCAACGACGCGGTTCGAGTAGCCCCACTCGTTGTCGTACCAGCTCAGCACCTTGACGCTGTTTCCGACCACCTTGGTCAACGGCGCGTCCACGATCGAGCTCAGCGGGTTGCCCTTGTAGTCGGAGCTGACCAGCAGGTTATCGTCATAACCCAGAATCCCCTTCAGCTCACCCTGCGAGGCCTTCTTGAAGGCAGCGTTCAGAGCTTCGACCGTCGTCGGCTTCTCCGCGATGTAGGTCAGGTCGACGATGGAGACGTTCGGTGTGGGAACGCGAATGGCAAAGCCGTCGAGCTTGCCGGCGGTCTCGGGAATCACCAGCTTCAGGGCCTTGGCGGCGCCGGTCGAGCTGGGAATCATGCTCAGGGCAGCGGCGCGGGCGCGGCGCAGGTCCTTGTGCGGGAAGTCGAGGATGACCTGGTCGTTCGTGTAGCTATGAATGGTAGTCATGATGCCGCTGACCAGTCCCGTGGTCTCCAGGATGACCTTGACAACCGGCGCCAGGCAGTGGGTGGTGCAGCTTGCGTTTGAGATGATGTTGTGCTTGGCCGGATCGTACTTGTCCTGGTTTACGCCTAGCACCAGGGTGATGTCTTCGTTCGAGGCCGGAGCCGAGATGATGACCTTCTTCACGGTCGCGCCCAGGTGAGCCTTGGCCTTCGCGCCGTCGGTGAAGTGGCCGGTGGACTCGATGACGATCTGTGCCCCAACCTCGGCCCAGGGCAGCTTGGCAGGGTCGCGCTCGGCCCAGACCTTGATCTTCTTGCCGTCAACCGAAATAAAGTCTTCGCCGGCGGAGATCTCGTTCTTCAGGTTGCCCAGGATCGAGTCGTACTTGAGCAGGTGAGCCAGAATCGCCGGACTGGTCAAGTCGTTGACGGCGACAAAATCGATTTCCGGGTTGCCGAGTGCGGCGCGCAAAACGTTGCGGCCAATGCGGCCGAAGCCGTTGATACCAACCTTTACTGCCATGTGTTTCTTCTCCTTAGGATTCGGTAAGACTGTGATGTGAGCTTGTTCCAGCTTGTTCGGATCTGGCCGTCAGGACCGCCGGCGGGCACTTCCACCAAACTTATGATCGTAGCATTCGAGACCAGCGGAGAAGAAATCAAAACGCGTTTCTTCCCGTTTTGCGCGGAACCTCTCGCATCCATAGTGTGCCGTTCCCGATACAGGATCGTATGTGACGGCGTGCACATAATTTGCAGCGCCCTCGGCAAGTATGGTATTCCGGTATCATCTCGATCAATGTTGAAGGCGGCATGAGAAGACGCTCCAGACACACCCCCAATACCTCCGAATCCACAGGCAAAATCGGCCAGGAACTCCCATCGAATCAACCGGCTCCGCTGGTGCCCCTTTACCCCGACGATGTTGCCGCGCATCAGCCTGCACAGCGGTCCCAGGACCCTCGGCAGGAACCTCGCCGCCAGCCCGCACCGCCGCGTCCGCTGGAGCAGTCGGCGCCAATTCCGCGTCCTTCGAGGCCGGATCGTCCCCCACGGCCCGAATCGCCTGCGCGACAGAACAGGCCCATGAAGCAGGACTGGAATGAACCGGCTGGCTCCGGCCGCTACGAGCTCGAAACCCAGCCAGAGATGCCCTCCGCGGCTCCGCCCGAACCCGAGGCGGCCGAGCGCTCACCGCAGGGCCCCAAGGGATTTGTTGTACTCGCCATTGGCATGCCCGGCTCCGGCAAGACCACCTGGTTCCGACGCCGCGGCGTCACCCCGCTCTCAAGCGACCTCTTGCGCAACATCCTCTTCGACGACGTCGAGGAGCAGCGCTATCAGGGACTGGTCTTCTCTACCCTTCGCTCGCTGCTGCGCGCCCGTCTCATCGCTCGCATGCCTCTGAACTACGTGGACGCCACCAACCTCTCCATCCACGAGCGCCGCCAGTGGATCAAGATGGCCAAGAGCTTTGGCTACGAGGTGCAGGCTGTCTTCTTCGACGTGCCTCTTGAGGTCTGCCTTGAGCGCAACCGTCAGCGCGACCGCTCGGTCAGCGAAGACGTCATGCGCAAGATGGCCGAGAAACTCAAGCCGCCAGTTTTTGAAGAAGGCTTTTCCAAGATCACCGTGGTACGTGTGAAAAACGCGGGATAGAAAGGCGAAGCAATGCACGGGAGCGCGCTTATTGCTCTTGCCGCGTTGATCTCAGCGGCAGTCAGCTGCCGAGCCGCCCAGCCTTATTTGTCGGTAGATACCGGCGAGTGCGGAACAGACACCCCAACAAAGCAGACCGTCGTGAAATCGCGGGACTTGAGCGACCAAGCTCGCGCATTTAAGGCTTACGGCCGCGTTTCGTTCCAACTTCAGCCCACCAACTCGCAGAAATCCGGCTGCCACGTCACCTATGATCTCTTCGTTTCGACTCACGGCGGCCCGTTTGAGCAGGTCAGAGAGCTAAATCTTGAAAACGAAGCCGGCGAGATTGCTGGAATCGATTTGATTGGCCTATCGCCGGATGGGTCCAAATTCGCGGCCGATTTCTGGCTCGCTGAGGGCGATGGCGAAGAGCATCGACCAGTTGTCTACGATCTCGTGGCCAAGCAGTCAATTGATTTGCCTCTGGAAGACAAGATTCAGAGGCTTATTCACGGCTGTGATCAGAACGAGGATTTTGTCGGCGTCACGAACAGTGGAGAAGCTATCTTCGCTATCCCGCCAAGCGAATACTACGATTCTCCCGCGTGCGGCGATAAAGGTCTCTGGCACTTCAATCTGGAGACTGGGAAAGTCTACCGAGTTGCAAAAATCTCTGGAGTAAAATTGCGATGAGTTCTGACAACAGAGCGGCTTTGTCGCACCCGTCCCGGCAGCCCTCGCCTCTATCACTATCAGCCTGATCCTTGGATGGCTAGTCACGCAAAATGTGACCTACTGGATCGTCGAGCATCTTAAACTCCGGTCAACGGAAACGGCTCACACAACCCGCCGTGACACGCCTACCCAATCCGCGTTAGGCTGTAGATAACTCGTAGTCTGGCGCGCACAAGGAGCCTCTCAACCACCATGCCATTCCAAACAACCTCAAAGATCTGGCACAACGGCAACCTGATCCCCTGGGAGCAGGCCAACATCCACGTGATGAGCCACGTGATCCATTACGGCTCCAGCGTCTTTGAGGGCATTCGCTGCTACGGCCAGCCCCAGGGCTCCGCAGTCTTTCGCCTGCCGGAGCACATGCAGCGGCTGCTGGATTCAGCCAAAATCTATCGCATGGACCTGCCCTTCACCCTTGAGGAACTCTGCGCCGGCGTCGTGGATGTCATCGAGGCCAACGGCATCGCTCCGTGCTATATCCGGCCCATCGCACTGCGCGGCTATGGCGAGATCGGCGTCAGCCCCAAGGGTTCGCCCATCGAGGTCTACATCGTCAACTTCCCCTGGGGAAAATACATTGCCGGACACGGCGGCGCTGACGTCTGCATCTCCAGCTGGAACCGCCTCGCCCCCAACACCATGCCCTCCCTGGCCAAGGCCGGCGGAAACTACATGAACTCGCAGCTCATCCACATGGAGGCCGAGGTCAACGGCTACGCCGAGGGAATCGGCCTCGACGTCAATGGCCTGGTGAGCGAGGGTTCCGGCGAAAACATCTTCGTCGTCCGCAATGGCGTGCTCTTCACGCCCCTTCTGGCCAACTCAGCGCTCTCCGGCATCACCCGCGACAGTGTGCTCACCATTGCCCGTCACCTGGGACTGACAGTCACCGAGCAACCCATTCCACGCGAATTGCTCTACATCGCCGACGAAGTCTTCTTCACGGGCACGGCGGCTGAGGTTCAACCCATCCGCTCCATCGATCGCATTCTGGTCGGCGACGGCAAGCCCGGCGAGATCACGCGCAAGATCGCTGACGAGTTCTTCGGCATCGCCAACGGACTCAAACCCGACCGCTTCGGCTGGCTCACGCCGGTGAAGGTAAACACCAGCGAGCCGGTCGGCGCCTGATCTTCGCCATTGATCAAAACAGAGGGCATCCTTCACTCGGCTGCCCTCGTTCCGTCATTGCCCACCGGCAGCCCACTCCATCCAAATCGAACGAGTATCATAAACTGTAGCTTAATGACGGCTGTTCATTGACCGCTGTCCTAAAGGATTCCCGCGCGTGAAACCCGAGATGAAAGTGACGCTGGCAGGCCTTGAGTTGGCCAACCCGGTCATCGCCGCCAGCGGCACCTTTGGCTACGGCATCGAGTTTGAAGAGATCATCTCTCTCGAAGGAATCGGCGGGTTTGTCACCAAGGGTATCTCGCTTCAACCCATGGCCGGCCATCCGGCGCCACGCATCATCCAGACTGCGGCCGGCATGCTCAATGCCATCGGCCTGCAAAACGTCGGCGTCGAAGACTACATCAGCCGCAAGCTTCCGCCTCTCAGCCGTTATCCCCGCTGCAATGTCATCGTCAATGTCTTCGGCTACACGGTCGGCGAGTACATCGGGGTCATCGAGCGCCTCAATCAGGCCCCAGGCATCGCAGCCTATGAGTTGAATGTCTCCTGCCCCAACGTCCACGCAGGCGGCATGGCCTTCGGCTCCGATGCCGGCTCGCTCGAATATCTTGTCAGCCGCGCCAAGACCGCGTCTAAAAGGCCGCTTATCGTAAAGCTCTCCCCCAACGTGACCTCCATCGCGCACATGGCCAAGATCGCCTCCGAAGCCGGGGCCGACGCCGTCAGCCTCACCAACACCTTCCTGGGCATGTCCATCGATACTGAAACGCGCCAGCCGCGCCTCTCCAACATCACCGGCGGACTTTCCGGCCCGGCCATCAAGCCCCTCGCCCTGCGTATGGTCTATGAGACCGCAAAGGCTGTCAACATCCCCATCCTCGGCATGGGCGGTATCGTCACGGCTGAAGATGCCGTCGAGTTTCTTCTCGCCGGAGCGACCGCCATCCAAGTCGGCACAGCCAGTTACGCCGACCCCCGCGCCACCGAGCGTCTCGCTCGCAACCTCGAAGCATGGTGCCACAGCCACGGAGTTGAAAAGGTATCCACCCTCACGGGAGCGCTGGAGATTCCACCCGCATAAGGCGTTTCGCCACTCCTCGAACGGCGCAGCGCAGAACCACTTCGATGAGCGCCGAATTATCTGCTCGGCCGTGTATCAACCGTCGGCGCGCTCGTGATTGCCGAGACGAGGCCAGCAAGTCTGTTTGGATCCACGTCGCTGATGGCAATGCCGGCAAGACCGCCTGCATCGAACTCCATCTCGTGAAATCCAGAGTGCTCAATCAGCCCACGATTCGCGCTCGGCGCACCACCTCTCTGCCATAGAAAGACAGAGACACGATGCTTGCCGATGCTGTAGAGGAGTTGAGCAACAGGCTGATTGCGCAGATAGGTCAGATTCGCTCCATCGAGCGTCGTGTCGCTCGGCAGGCCTTGGGGCAGATTAAAGCTGAACGGAATCCTGCCCTGAAACCACGGCTTGACCGTATGCCGATCCGTCGAAACAACCTGCAACGGTATGTTGCCAGCAAGCGTGGCGACGTGCTGATCGAAGACCTCAGTTACCAATGCTGCATCATTCGCCGAGGCCATCTCAGCCCTCTGAGCATTGTGTTGCACAAACATCATGCTTACCGTGCAGACAAGCAGCAACGCAGCCGCTGCCCAGCCCAGCGATCCCGATCCCCAGATCGACCGAGACGAAGTCCGAGCGCCAGCACGAAGCTTTGCCGCTTGCGGCGTTGAATTCCCCTCGGACGCCAGACGCGCCAGTCTCTCCTGCAATCGCTGCGGCGGTGCGTATCGCTGACCGGCATTTTTTGTGGTGGTCTTGAGCAGGCTCAGATGGAGAGCACTTGAAGTACATGACGCACACTGGCCAAGATGTTGGTTTGCGCTTGCCAGTTGGTCCCCGGAAAGCTCACCATCGGCAAGGGAATTCAGGATCTCGTCAGAAAGATGGTCGGTCAAGCGCGAACCTCCCTCGACGTTCTTTGCCGGCCCTCAAGCGCCTTGCGAAGCGCCGCGCGAGCCCGCGCAATCCGAGACATAACCGTCCCAATAGGAATTTCAAGCGTGGCGGCAATCTCTCTGTATTTCATCTCTTCCACATCGCAAAGAAGGATCACCTCCAGCAGCGGTGGAGGCAGCGCTTCCATGGCAGCATGAAGCGCGGCGCGGTCGGCCAACTGGAGCAGACTTGTCTCCGGGTTCTGCCGGTCGATAGCAGCCTCAGGAAGCTGCGCAGGCCCCCGTTCATCACTCTCAGCGAGCTCATCTTCCAGAGCGACCGTGCGCCTGGCCGCCAGCCCGCTGCGCGATGTCAGGTAGCTATTGCGGAGAATGCGGAAGATCCAGGCCTTGAAGTTGCTGCCCGGCTCGAAGGACTCAAATCCGCGAAGAGCTTTCAAAAATGTCTCCTGCACCAGGTCCTCCGCGTCCTCGCCGTTGCGGACAAGCCAGAAGGCAACGTTATAGAGCGATGGAAGCAGCGGCAAAACCAGACGCTCAAACTCCGTGGTTTGCGGGCCTGCTTCGCGAGCTGTCTTCTTCCATGGCAACCGCATCGTCCCATGCTAACGCATTCAGTCTCCTTAAATGAGAACCGAACACCCTCGAAATTATTCTCAAAGACCCGGAATAAACTTCGCAGCACCCTGTTTGCATCCGTGGAGGTCTTCCCATGAAAGATGCAAATCGCGTACTTCCCACGCATGCGCAGTTAGCCCAGCATTCGAACCAGGCGTCAAACAACCAGGACGAAAGCGACGGAATCGACCGGAGAGGTTTTCTCAGCTGTATGGCGTGGGCCGGCACAGGCCTGCTGTGGACAATGGCAGGCGGTGTACCCACTTCGAGGCTCTTTGCCGCCACACCAAAAGCTGAAGCGGCGCAAGCCAGTGCGGGCTTCAGCTTCGTTCAGATCAGCGACAGCCACATCGGATTCAATAAGGCCGCTAACCAGGATGTCACGGGAACGCTGAAACTCGCCCTCGAAAAGATCAACCATCTACCCGCCACACCAGATCTCCTGCTGCACACCGGCGACATCACTCACTCATCAAAGCCGGAAGAGTTCGATACCGCGCAGCAGCTCATCAAGGGAACCAAAGCCGGTGAGACCTTTTACGTTCCCGGAGAACACGATATCGCAAACGACAACGGCGCAACGTATCGCGGGCGCTTCGGCAAGGGTACGCAAGGGAGCGGTTGGTACAGCTTCAACCATAAAAGCGTGCACTTCATCGGTCTCAACAACTGCCAGCAGGTTGACGCCATGGGTCTGCTCGGCGCCGATCAACTGCGTTGGCTTAAAGCGGACCTCGCTTCACTTTCGCCCTCGACGCCGATCGTGATCTTTGCCCATATTCCGCTCTGGATGGTCTACCCGGATTGGGGTTGGGGCACGCCGGACGCAGCCGAAGCGCTCACCTATCTAAAGCGCTTCGGCTCGGTCACGGTGCTGAACGGGCACATTCATCAGGTCGTACAAAAGATCGAGGGCAACGTGGTCTTCCACGCGGCAATGTCCACCGCCTTCCCGCAGCCTGCTCCGGGCACGGCGCCGCACGCCGGTCCCATGTTGGTTCCCGCGGCCAAGCTGAAAAACGTTCTCGGCATCGCCGAGGTCCGCTACTTCGGCCATCACGGCCATCTTGCGGTTGTCGACTCTCCATTGGAGGAGATGGCATGAGACGATTCCTCCCCCAAGCTGTCGGTTTCATAGCGGCTTTGGTAGTTTCGCTGCTGCTGGCCCAGGTCCACCCCTTTGGAAACGCCGGCCCCTATGCCGCAAACTCCGCAGAAACGCAAATCGCCAACCGGAGCTCCATCCCGCCGCAGGTGCAGGCAATTCTTGCCGCCAAATGCGCGGCCTGCCACTCGATGCAAACTCCCATTCCCCCATACGGGCGCTTTGCGCCGGCCTCCTGGCTGATAGAGCGCGACATCATCCATGGCCGGGAGGCCATGAACTTTGATCAGTGGGATATCTACACTCCAGTACTTCGGCGGACCATTGCGGCCAAAATCGAGCGAGATGCCAAAGCGCGAGAGATGCCGCCGCTGCAGTATCGAGTGGTCCACTGGAATGCGCGCCTGACAGAGGCCGAGACCGAAACATTGACTGCGTGGGCTCACGCCACGGCAAGGCTTGATTCGGGTTTGTCCGTTCAGGTCGCGGTAGAGGGCAACCCTCTTCGCGGCAAACAGCTCTTCCAGAGACGTTGCACCGGCTGCCACGCGCTCACCGAGAATCGCGAGGGTCCGAGGCTGCAGGGTGTTTTTGGGCGTGCCTCCGGCACGGCGCCGGAGTTCGTCTACTCAGCGGCGCTCAGGCAAGCGCATATCTCCTGGGACGAAACTGCGCTTGATCGATGGCTCACCGATCCCGACCTTTTGATTCCCGGCAATGAAATGGATTTCCTGGTTCCCGGCCCGCAAGACCGAAGAGATCTGATCAGCTTCTTAAGGCAAGCATCTGGCAAATAGCAATTCAAGGATCTCTCGATCTCTGCATCGCATCGGTGCCTCCTCAACGCGGCGGTCAACATCGTATGATCTGATCCGAGCCCTAAGGACGGCTGCCGTGATGAACCTCCGTACCTTTGCTTCACTCGCTCTCTTGACTCTTCCTGTCTCTTGCGTTGCACAGAACACACCCAGCGACCGGACTCCCCCTCGCAGCTGGGTGGACAAGGACACCGGACATCGCGTCTGGCGGCTTAGCGACGAGCCCAACTCCGGCGGCTTTTACTTCAATGTCAACGCCTTCACGCCCGACGGGAAGCAGATGGTCTACACCGCGCCCGACGGTATCCACGTGCTTGACCTGGCAACTCGCGCGACCCGGTTACTGGTAGCCAATCCACCGCGACCTGACGGTGCGCGCCCTGCTGGCGTCAGAGGGCCGATTCCGGGCATGGTTCATGCGCTGGTCGTCGGCCACAAGACCGATAGCGTCTTCTTCACAAAAACCGATCCCGCGACGCGTGTGACCGCAGTCTACAAGGCCGATACAAACAGCGGCGCAATTCGCAAGCTGGTTGATCTGCCCGCAAGACGGAGCATCGTCAGCGTCAATGCCGACGAGACCCTCGCCGCAGGAACCTATATAGATGGCGACGCAACAGGTAGAGAGTTCGGCTCAAACATGCCAACTCCGGCGCGATCGCCAGACTCCGCAGACAACCGGATCGCCAGCGACGATCGGGGACCGCACTTTCAGCCCACCGACAAAGGCACAATGATGGAGAACCGTCTGGCGGCGCGGCTGCCGCTCGTGCTCTTTACCATTCGTCTGGAGCTGGGGCCGAACGGCGAGCAGCCGGGAACCATCATGACACTTCTGCACTCCACCGACTGGGTCAACCACCTGCTCTTCTCCCCAACCGATCCAACTCTGCTGATGTACTGTCACGAAGGGCCTTGGCAGAAGGTGGATCGCATCTGGTTGATCCACACGGACGGCACCGGCAACCGGCTGATCCACGAACGAACAATGCTCAATGAGATTGCCGGTCACGAATTCTGGGGCCTGGACGGCGAGACCATCTGGTACGACTGGCAATACCCCAAGGGCGAGGACTTCTTTCTCGCCGGCTACAACCTGAAGACCGGGCGGCGCACGGCTTATCACATGCAGCGCGACGAGTGGTCGATTCACTTCAACCTCACCGGAGATCTCTCGCTCTTCTGCGGCGACGGCGGCGATCCTGGCCAGGTGGCCCGGGCCCGGGACGGTGAGTGGATCGAGCTCTTCCATCCGCAGATGCTCGAAGGCGGAAAGGGCGCGCTCAATGATCTGAAGTTCTGGCAGCCGGGCGTCTTCCACTCTGAGCGCCTGGTGAATATGTCGCACCACTACTATCGTCAGGAGCCCAATGTGCGCTTCTCGCCCGACAAGTCGACGGTCATCTTCACCAGCAACATGTTCGGCCCGAGCTACGTCTTTGGCGCGGAGACAGCCAAGGCGGACAAGCCCCCAGCCGAAGACGTGCAGTCAACCCCTGAACTGGCACGCAGGTACAACCCAATCGATCCACCCAGCACCAAGGATCCCAGCCCTACGCAACATCAGTAAGTAATCGTGCGGTCGGATACGATCACCCCGAAGAAGCCATTGAGCAGATCTCTCAACAGAATCTGACCCAAATTGGACCAACTCGGGATTCGGATTTTACTGCTCCGATTTGTTTCCCAAGCTCATTCTCTGGCACCTTAACCCAGGCCGAGACGAGTGTGATACAGGTCACAGCCGACCGTTATTTCGCCTACGTACCTTCCCATCTATCCGTAGGGAAACCACCGGCGGCTTCGTCGCGACCGTCCTGCGCCCCGGTGCTTTCCCCGGTCTCCGTAAACGGAGCGAGGTACGCATGGGTCAATCAATCTATCAATCGATGCAACAGAAGGGCTACAGCCGCAGAGACTTTCTTCAGTTCTGCGCCGCGGCCGCAACGGTAGCAGGCTTTGGACAGACCGGCGTCGCACAGGTCGTGTCTGCCTTTGAAAAGAAAGACAAACCGGCTGTCGTTTGGCTGCACTTCCAGGAGTGCACCTGCTGCAGCGAGTCGTTTATTCGCGCCTCGCACCCGATCGTTCTCGATGTGCTGCTGGATGTGCTGAGCTTGAACTACACCGAGACTCTGATGGCAGCCTCCGGCTTCCAGGCGGAGAAGTGCCTCACCGACACTATCGCCGACAACAAGGGCAAATACATCGTGCTGGTCGAAGGCGCCGTGCCCACGGGCGATGACGGAGTCTACTGCATGATCGGGGGCAAGACGGCTGAATCGATCTTGCAGACCGTCGCCAAGGATGCGGCTGCGGTGGTGGCCTGGGGCAGTTGCGCCTCCAACGGCTGCGTACAGGCGGCCAAGCCCAATCCGACCGGCGCAACTCCCATTCACAAACTTATCGACAAGCCCGTCATCAACGTACCAGGTTGCCCGCCCATCGCCGATGTGATGATGGGCGTCGTGACTCATCTTCTCGTGCTCGGTCAGCTTCCCGCGCTCGACAGCCAGGGCCGGCCTAAGGAATTCTACGGCCGCCGAGTTCACGATACCTGCTACCGGCGCCCCAACTACGATGCCGGCCTGTTCGTTGAGTCCTGGGACGATGAAAACGCGCGTAAGGGATTCTGCCTTTACAAGATGGGCTGCCGCGGTCCGGTCACCTACAACGCCTGTTCGGTGGTCAAGTGGAACGAGGGCACCAGCTACCCAATCCAGTCGGGCCACGGCTGCATCGGTTGCAGCGAAGATGGCTTCTGGGACAACGGCCCCTTCTACCAGCATCTATCCTCATTCCCCGGCTTCGGCGTCGAGAGCACTGCGGACACGGTGGGCACGGTCGTCGCAGCCGCCACGCTGGCCGGAGTTGCGGCCCATGTCGTCGCGACCAACGTTCGCAAACGGAGCGTGATTGCGGAAGTTCACGCTGAAGACCAAAAGGAGTCGTAAGCGCCTATGACACGCGTAGTCGTCGATCCGGTTACTCGTATTGAAGGCCACCTGCGCATTGAAGCGGTGGTAGAAAACGGCGTCATCACCGACGCATTCAGCGCTGGCACGATGGTGCGCGGCCTGGAAAAGATACTCATTGGCCGCGATCCGCGCGATGCCTGGGCCATCACCGAACGAGTCTGCGGCGTCTGTACCACTGTCCACGCGCTTACCAGCGTTCGAGCTGTTGAAAACGCTCTGGGCATTACCATCCCGCCCACGGCTGAGCTGATCCGCAATATCATGATGACCACCCAGTACGTGCAGGATCATGTGATTCACTTCTATCACCTGCATGCGCTGGACTGGGTGGACATCGTCAACGCCCTGAAGGCCGATCCGAAGAAGGCCGCCGAGCTTGCTGCCTCTTTCTCAAGGTGGGACAAGAACACGACCTCCTATTTCACCGAGGTGCAGGACAAGATCAAGGCCTTCGCCGCCAGCGGCCTGGGCATCTTCGCCAACGGCTATTGGGGCCATCCCGCCTACAAGCTCCCGCCCGAGGTGAACCTGATCGCGGTTGCGCATTATCTCGACGCTCTTTCCTGGCAAAAGGAGATCGTCAAGATCCACGCCGTCTTCGGCGGCAAGAATCCGCACCCCAATTATCTTGTGGGCGGAGTTCCCTGCTCGATCAACATGAATGAAGTGGCCGCGATCAACTCCGAGCGGCTCAATCTCGTCTCCCGGCTGATCCGCCAAGCAGATGAGTTCCTCAACCAGGTCTATATTCCCGACCTGCTGGCCGTAGCCTCCTTCTATAAGGACTGGGCCAGTTGGGGCGGCGGATTGACGAACTATCTGAGCTACGGCGAGTTCCCGACGCAGGGCTACTCCAAGCCGGAGGCCTTCAAGTACCCGCGCGGTGTGATCCTCGGTCGCGACTTGAGCCAGGTGCATCCGGTCAATGCAACCGATTCCCAAGAGATCAAGGAATACATCGCGCACTCCTGGTACAGCTACGAGGGTGGAGACTCGACCGGCATTCATCCCTGGGCCGGCGAGACCAAACTCAACTACACCGGCCCCAAACCGCCCTTCGAATCTCTCGAAGGTCATGACAAATACTCCTTCCTCAAGACGCCTCGCTGGAAGGAGAATCCCATGGAAGTCGGCCCGCTGGCCAGGCTGCTGGTCGCCTACGCCTCCGGACGCACTGACGTGCAGGAGCTGGTGAAAGACACCCTCGGCAAGCTCAACGTCCCGGTCACCGCGCTCTTCTCCACTCTGGGCCGGACCGCTGCGCGAGGCCTCGATGCTGCGCTCGCCATGATCTGGCTCAAAGAATACTTCGGTCAGTTGATGGACCGCGTCAAAATCAACGAGGTCTCCACCTTCAACGGCGAGCTTTGGGAACCGAAGAGCTGGCCCAAGGATGCGGAAGGTGTTGGTCTGACGGAGGCTCCTCGCGGAGCGCTCGCACACTACATCAAGATTCACGACGGCGCCATTGCAAACTATCAGCTTGTGGTGCCGACCACCTGGAACGGCTCCCCGCGCGACGCCAAACAGCAGCGCAGCTCCTTTGAACAGGCTCTCATCGGCACACCGGTAGCGAAGATCGGCGAACCGGTCGAGATTCTGCGTACCATTCATTCCTTTGACCCGTGTCTGGCCTGCGCCGTGCATTTATACGATCCGCGGGGACGGCACATAGCCCAGGTCTCCTTCGAGTGATGCCCATGAGTACACCGAACATTGGCGCAAACACCGTTGTCCCGCAGGATCACCCCGTCGAATATCGGCGCATCTATGTATGGGAACTGCCCGTCCGCGCCTACCACTGGATCAACGCCATCGCACTGGTGGCCCTCTGCATCACCGGCTACATGATCGGTGCTCCGATCCGCGCGTTTTATGCGGCCGAGGCCTATCAGCAATACTGGTTCGCGTGGGTGCGCTTCATCCACTTCATCGCCGCGTTCGTTTACGTCTTCAACTTCCTGGCGCGGCTCTACTGGGGCTTTGTCGGCAACAAGTACTCCCACTGGAACGCCTTTTTCCCGTTGAAGAAATCACAACGGAAGGAGATCGTCGACGTCATTAAAGCCGACGTACTTGAAACCACGCTGCACGGGCCCATCTCCACTGGCCACAACGCGCTTGCAGGTTTCATTTACTTCGGCACCTTCCTCGCCTTCGCCTTTCAGACAATCACTGGCTTTGCTCTTTATTCCAGCATGAGCAATTCGTGGATGCCGCGTATGTTTACCTGGGTCGTGCCGCTGATGGGTGGTGAATTCAGCGTACGTTTCTGGCACCATACCTTCCTGTGGTTTTTCGTCACGTTCGTCATCGTCCATATCTATCTGGCCTTCTATCACGACTACATCGAAGGCCGCGGCACAGTCTCCTCCATCATCGGCGGCTGGAAGTTCGAGCGCGTAAAGAAGCAGGATTAGTAGAAGATGTTTCGGCCCTTTGCCTTTCCAGCACCGGTCATGCAGAGCTATCGAGTGGCTTTTCCATGTGAAAAACAACTTCGCATCGTGGCGAACAGGACAGACGATTTGCAGGCAGCTTCAAAGCAAGGCAAGACCCTGGTCCTCGGTCTCGGTAACGTCCTGATGGGCGATGAAGGCGTCGGGGTTCACGTCGTACGGGTTCTGGAGCAGCAAACGCTGCCGGTGAATGTCGAATGCCTCGACGGCGGCACCGGCGGCTTTACGCTGCTTGAGCCGCTGCAGAGCGCCGGCCGCATCATCCTCATCGACGCAGCCGCCGACGGCAATCCTCCCGGCACCGTCACTCGCACTACGCCACTATTTTCGCGCGATTACCCACCCACGCTAACGGCCCACGACATCGGCGTGAAAGACCTGCTGGACATCTTCTATATCCAGGGCGGTGGCCCTGAAGTGGTCCTCTACGCCATCGCCATCGACCCCAAGCAGCCGATCTCGCTTGACCTCTCGGAAGAGATCGCCCAAGCGGCCGAGGTTGCCGCTGCCAGCATTCGCTCGGAGTTAGAACTGTCTTTTATTGATAATTAAATTATAAGATCGCCTGGGCCTCCCCTGGCCCGTGTTTGGGACCAGGGGAAAACCCGGGATCTAAGATCTGCTACTTCGCCCGCGCATTCAGCTTCCCGAGAACCTGCTTCAACGCCTCCAACTTTTGCCCCGCTTCGCCCAGCTTGCCTTCCGCGGTCAGCCGCTGATACTCGTCAAAGTCCCTGCCCGCCTCTTTGATCAGCGCATTCAAGTCCTCTGCCGGTGCCGGAGTTCCAGCCGTTGCCGCCACCGGAGTGGCATTAGCCGGTGCCTCGGTCGCACTCGACGAAGAGATCCCTCCACCGAAGAGCGACGATAGCGCAGCCTCAAAGTTCGGCCCATAGGCCAGCTTGTCCTGCAGTGCCAGCACCACCAGCCGCAGCTCCGGCATCGGGCTGCGGTCGGCTTGTAGGTAAATCGGCTCCGCATAGAGCAGCGCCTTGCCCGACGGAATCACCAGCAGCGTCCCGCGCCGCACATGCGAGCCTTGTTGATTCCACAGGCTCAGCTTTCCCGATAGCTCTGCGTTCTGGTCGATGCGCGCCTCGATCTGCAACGGCCCATCCACCAGCTTAGTCTTCGGGAAGTTGTAGACCACCGAGGCGCCATAGTGCTCTCCGTCGCTACGTCCCGCGATCCAGCCGATAAGATTGTTACGGTTGGCCGGCGTGAACGGTAGAATCTCGACAAACTCGACACCACTCTCGCCCGGCAGCTTCATCAGCACGAAGTTCGGCTCCATCGCCTGAGCCTGCTGCACGCCGTTATCGCCCATGCCAACCTCGGTGGCCACGGTCCACAAGTCCTCGCGGTTATAAAAGACCTCCGAATTGGTCATGTGATAGAGACCATAGACTTCAGCTTGTAACTTGAGCATCATCTCGGGATAGCGCACGTGTTTGCGCAACCCGGCGGGCATCTCCGAGGCGCCTTTGAAGAGACCTGGAAAAATGCCTCGATACGCCGCCAGAATCGGGTCTTGATTATCGAAGACATAGAAGGTTGTCGTCCCGTCATATGCATCGATCACAACTTTGACGCTGTTGCGCAGGTAGTTAACAGACTGCCCGGCAACCGCGTAGTGCGTCGCGTACGGATAACTATCCGAACGCGTGAAAGCATCGAGAATCCATGACAGCCGTCCGCCGTCGCCCAAGACGATATATGGATCATTCTCAAAAGTCAGAAACGGCGCAAGAGCAGCCACGCGATCATGGATGCTGCGCCGCATCAGCAGCCTGCTCTCGGAGTTCACATCATCGCTGAATGGCAGCTTGGCCAGATCGCCGCGATCAAAGGCGATCAGCGCGCGGCGGACGAAGCCACCCAGCTCAATTCCGCCCGTGCCCTGGTAAGAGGTGAGATTGTTGCTATCCCCCTGCGGGTAGTTGAACTCCTGCTGGCGCGTCTTCACATAAACATCCGAGTTGGTCAGCTCGCCAAAGTAGATCTCCGGCCGCGTCACATTCAAGCTGGGCGTGCTGCTCTGCACCGGCATGTTGCTCATCAGCAGTGTTGGCAAGCCCTCGGCCGTGAATCCATTCACGGGGTTCATTGTGATACCGTAGCCGTGCGTATAGATCAGTTTCTCGTTGATCCAGTTGCGGCTGCTCTCGGGCAGTTTCTCCACATTCAATTCGCGCGCCGCCAGCATCACCTCGCGCGTTGATCCGTCAATCTGATACCGGTCGATGTCGATGTCCGGAAAGTCGTAATAGGTCCGGATCTCCTGAAGCTGCTTGAGCGTATCCTGCAGCGCGCGCCAGTCCCACAGGCGGATGTTTTGTAGCGTCGGCTGATTGTTCGCCGGATCGGTCGCATCCACCGTCGTCTCCGCGGGAAACTCTCGCTGTACGAATCGGTCGAGCCCATAAGCCTGACGGGTCATTTCGATGTTATGAGCGATATAAGGCTGCTCGCGCACCAGCTCGTTTGGCTTGACGACAAAGCTCGTGACATACCAGCTCACCGCGGTAAGCGCGCCGTAACAGAGCGCTGCAGGCAGAATGGCCGCAACCAGCCAGCGTCCCCGCGGAGCAAAGAGGCCGCCGACAATCGCAATCAACGCGCCCAATAGCAGCGCCGCGCAAACGACAAGCAATCCTGTCAGCGTCACATGCGCATCGGTGTACGTCACTCCGTCGAAGATCGTATGGTGCTCGAGGAGCAGGTCAAAGCGGCCGACAAAAACTCGCCCCGCGATGACCAGCAATAGAAACCCAACCGATATTGACAGGCCGCGCCAGGGCAGACCGCCCAGCCCTGCGCTTCCCTTGAGCGCTCGCGCTCCCCCCGACACCAGCAGAAACACGACCGCGAGCACGCAGGAGATCACGCTAAGCGTCAGCAGCCAGCCAAGAATCAACTGCCAGGCAGGCAGCGTGAACAGATAAAAGTCCAAAGGCCTGCCGAAGACCGGATCGCCGGCGCCGGCGCCGCGCGGAGCGTACCACCATAGCGCCAGCGTCTCCCACTCCTCGGCCATTGTGCCTCCTGCCAGCAGAGCCACAACCAGCGAACCACCGACCGATATGATCCGCAGTACAGGCCTAAGCGATAGATTGACCGCTTGCCCACCGAAATAGATCGTGTGGTCGCTGGGCAGATCCTCAGCATGCGCGTGCCTGAACAAGGAGAAGATCGCGAGCACGATCAAAAATGTTGCAGCGAAGAATCCGGCGAAGATGCCCCACTCCAGGCCACGCACCTTCCAAAAAACTTCCTCGTAACCGAGCGAGTTGAACCACAGCAGGTCAACCCATGCGGAGAGCGCTGTCCGCCCAAAGAGCAAAATGATCGCGATGGCGACTACGAGAAAAAGCCATCCGCGGCGCCCGCGGCGCGGCTTCGGTGTCAACTTATCCCAATCAATCGTTTCGGGCAACTCTCTACCCCATTCTTTCTCTTTCTTCCGTTCCCAATCACCCTCAGCGCGCAAAGCGCAGGGCTGCTAAATCTCCACTCTCTCCAACTTCACTCTAATCCTCTTCACTCGCGTCTGCGTAGCGCCTCTTCATACACCGCAGCGTATTCCACTGCCGCCCGCTCCCAACTGTAGTTCCTCGCCATGCCATTTCGCATGATCTTCTTCCAGCCTTCCTTATCCTCGAAGGCGCCAAGCGCTCGTTCAATCGCCGCCAGCAGCGCTCCGCCGCTCCGGTCTTTGAATTTGAAACCCGTCCCGCTGCCCTGCTCCGGGTTCCATTCCTCGACCGTGTCGTCCAGACCGCCCGTCGCCCGCACCACGGGCACAGTTCCATACTTCAGCGAATAGATCTGATTGAGCCCGCAAGGCTCATAAAGCGACGGCATCAGAAAAATATCTGCGCCGGCCTCGACCTTGTGCGCCAGCGCCTCGTCGTAGCCAATCCTCACCGCCACATTCGCCTTGTTCCAGAATGCCCAGTCGCTGAAAAACCTCTCATGCACCGGCTCGCCCGAGCCCAGCGCCACTACAGCCACGTCCATCTCGGAGAGTTTGCCGGCGATCTCTTCCAACAGTCCGAAGCCCTTCTGTCCCACAAAGCGCGAGACGATCCCCAGAACGGGCGTTGTCTCCTCCACATGCTCCAATCCGAAGGTCCGCAGCAAATCTGCGCGGCACTCCTGCTTGCCTGCCATCTCCTCCGGCGTGTAGTTTGCCGCCAGATTACGGTCCGTGGCCGGATTCCACTGCGCATAGTCCACACCATTCAGAATCCCACGCAAATCCGCCGCACGCCTTCGCAGCACGCCTTCCAGCCCTTCTCCAAACTCCGCTGTCTGAATCTCATCGGCATACTTGCGGCTCACCGTGGTCAGCATCTCGGAGAAGACAAGCCCGCCCTTGAGAAAGTTGAAGCTATCAAATTGCTCCAGTTTGTCCATAGTGAAGATCGTCCACGGAAACAGGAGCCGCTCGGTTGTCACTGGAGGAAACGCGCCCTGGTAGGCGGCATTGTGTATCGTCAGCATCACCGACGCATCTCGCAGCATTGGATCGGCCGCAAACAACGTTCGCAGATAAACCGGAATCAGCGCCGCCTGCCAATCATGGACGTGGAAGATTTCGGGCACACCCAAAAGCTTCGATGCCTCCAGCACTGCTCGGCAGTAGAGCGCGAAGCGCTCGGCGTTGTCTGGATAATCTCGCCCGCCCGTCCCATACAGCTCCGGCCGGTCAAACATCTCCGGGCAATCTACAAAATAGAACTGCACCCCTGCGCGTCTTCCGCCATCAACGATTCCCGCGAAGCGGTTGTAATACTGAAAGGGAATCGTGATCGATCGCACAGCATACTTCAACTCGCCTTCAAGATGCTGTCTTACGCGCGGATAGAGCGGCAGGTAAACCGTCACCTCGTGTCCCAGCTTCGCCAGTTCCAGCGGAAGCGCTCCGACAACGTCCGCCAATCCCCCGGTCTTGGCGAACGGAACGCACTCTGACGCAGCAAACACGATTTGCATGAAGGCTTCTCCCCGATCTCTTTACTATATTGTCATCTGCTGCCGTCTGACCTCCCTGGCTGATCTACTATCAATGAAGCAAATGCCCGTCAAACCCAAGCTCGGCCAAAACTTCCTCGTCGATCCTCAGGCCATCGAGCGTATCGCAGCCTCCATCGGCGACCTGGCCGGCCGCACAGTCGTCGAGATCGGCCCAGGCCGCGGCGCCATCACCGAGGCGCTTGCAACCCGCGCCGCGCACCTGCTGGCCGTAGAGTTCGATCACGAGCTTGCAATTCGGCTGCGCATCCACTTCCCGACAAACCGCGTGACGGTCATAGAGCAAGATGTGCTGGATTTTGACTTTGCCGCGGCCGCGTCGGCGGCTGGCGAGCGCCTGCTGGTGGTTGGCAACCTTCCCTACGGAATCACCTCGCAGATCCTGCTCAAACTGGCTGCCAGCCACGCCGCTCTCGACCGCGCGGTGCTCATGGTGCAACGTGAGGTGGCCGATCGAGTCGCGGCTCTACCGGGCTCGCGCGACTATGGTTCTCTCTCGGTTACTGTACAGATGCATGGGCCGGTCCAGGCGCTCTTCACGCTTCCGCCCGAGGCATTCTCTCCACCGCCAGAGGTCTATTCCACTGTCTTTCGCTGGCGCTTTGCCTCGCGATTTGAAGAGCTCGGTGTGGAAGAGATCGGCTTTCTGCGCTTCGTCCGTCACTGCTTCGCGCAAAAGCGCAAGACCCTGGCCAACAACCTCCGCTTTACCGGAATCTCACCCGCTGCCATTGCAGACACCCTCACGCGAGTTGGAATCGATCAAGCTGCGCGCGCAGAGGCCGTCTCCATCGAGAGCCTTGCCGCTCTCTGGGGTCACCTCCAAACACAAGGGGCTGCTCCGCCGGGCGAAGCAGCCCCTTCTTCCAAATTGCCCTGAGCTCAGTGGTGTCCGTTACTACTGCTGCCACCACCGCCTCCACCTCCACCCGAAGGATGGCTTGACGGCGCGCTGCCCTCTGAAGAGGGATGGCTGGGCGGCGGCGAACTGTGACTTGGCTCAGGCGCTCTGGGGGGCGGCGAATAAACCGGATGACTGCCACCAGAAGTGGCGCCAGGGGCAGGCCTCTGACCGGATAGCGTCGTCGCTGCCGTCGAACCAGCTTGTGGCCGAGCCGTTTGCCCCATCGCGGGACGGTTATATTGCGGTCGCGCCGAGACCGGCCGCATCGGTTCCACCAGGTGCCCGCCGATCGTCACGATGGCATTTCTGTCTCGTGTCGGGAGTCCCTCTGTGCCGCCCGGTAGACGCCGGTTGACGGCAACAGTCGCATTGGGAGAACTGAGGAGTCCACCCTTCATAGGACGGCCAATCGGGCTGTGCGGGGGAAGCGGAACTGGGCGCGACGGAGGACGATAGCGGACCGGCGCGAGCCCGATGTTGAAGATCCAGCCTCCACCGCCCCCCCACCACGGCTGGCACATTCCGGGCGCCCAGCCCCACCCGAAATCGCTGTAAAAGTTCCATGCCCCGCACTGGAATGGCATATACCCCCACGAATCGCCTGAGACCCAGATGTATCCAAAGCGCGGCGTCCACATCCAGTAGCCGTTCCCGTATGGATCCCAACCGGGGTTGGAAGCTTCAAACGGCGACCACACATTGCCTTGTCCAGGCACGTTATACCAGTTTCCGTTGGCATCCAGATCGTTCCACGCCGGGTTGTTACTCTCCGGCAAGCTCTTTGCGGCCCCGGTCCGATCGGCGGCCATGGACGAAAGCGCCTGGTCGCGATCCGAGTTCCAGGTATCCCATGAATCCGGTTCAATCGAATCAGCCACGGTGTATTGACTGGGATCGGAGGTACTCAACGTGACGCTCTGGCCACCGTGCAGGTCGAGCGCCATCGCGTGATCACGCTCCAGATGGGCATTGCCCGAGAAGACCGCTAGCTCACCGGGAGGAGTATCGAGATTGACGCGCAGTACGACGAATCCGCCCGCTGTGACCACGCTATCGCCAAAACGAATACGAATCTGGCTTCCTCCGCTTCCGCCCTGCAACTCGAAGTATCCCAGACCTCCTCCGAGATCGATCTCCGCGTCCCCTGAGCCATCCGCTCCGCGCAAGACCGCGAGCGTCAGCGAACTATTCGGCGATAGCCGCACTACGCTGCCATCGTCGATTTGCAACTCAGCCCGCCCGTCCTCCAAGGTCAACACTTGGCTTCCTTCGAACAACGGCGCATTGGCCAGCGCAGGATCGGCCAGCAACTGGCTTCCCTGCGCGATTTGCACCTTGCCATCCACATAGCTCAACCGCGCGGCACGCGGGGCGGCATCGTCAGCCCTTAGAGCCGGGACAAGTAAAACCACTCCCATCGCAAGCGCCGCCAAGCCGAGGACTTTCGCGCCCGACCGGTCTCCTGCCAATCCTCTGCGATTCATGGTCCCCACCTTCCGACCGCATTGCTGCTAACAAGCCATCCTGGTTCAGCTTCAGGTCCGACATTTCTTTGACACATTCCAGAGAATAAAAGTCGCGCTCTCACACTGGCGACAGACTCAATCGTCTGCCTTCGCCAGCAAAAGCCTGGCCCGCCTTCTTACTCGCTCCATCACTCCCTGATCCTCGGCCAGCCGTTCGAGAATGTCCCGAATCGCACAGACCTGCTGCAATCGACCGTCGCCCTGCGACTCCGTAATGTACTCCATCTCTTGGTCCAATCCGAGGCGATCGTGCTGCAGCAGCACCTCAAGCCGCGCACCCTCGAGGATCGTGCTGGCCACAGCAACCAGCGAGTCGCTCAGCGCCTGGATCTCCTTGTCCTTCGAGTAGTTGAACGTGCATGCACCCTGCCCCTCCGGACCTGAGTAGGTGAGCTCCTTCCATCCCTGGAAGGCCACCTTCAAGTGGCTCTCGCACTCCCAGTTGAACCATCGTTTATTCCGCGCGACTTCAAAGACGCGCTCGGTAAACTGAGCGCTTAGATGAACATCGCGATCCTGATCGGGGGCGACCAACTGGGGATAGGAGCTCGGTGACCCACTCGACCCATGACCTCGGTCCGAGCGGAAGTGACCGATTCCGTCCGGATGAAGGACCAGGTTCCAGTGCGAGGGAATCAGGCCTGAATTGGTGAAATCCACCTGAATGACCGGCCCGCTCTGGCCTTGCGACGCCGGCACGGAACCAACGATGAGCAGAGTGGCTAGCGCAAACCATCCGTATCTCATTGCACAACTCCTTGCAAGGCGAGTGTCTGTGCCGTATGGATATGACAAATGGCCACCGCCAGCGCGTCGGCTGCGTCGGCCGGCTCGGGCACTTTAGGCAGTCCCAAAAGGCGCGCCACCATGAATTGAACCTGTTCCTTCTTCGCCAATCCGTAGCCCACGACGCTCGATTTTATCTTCAGCGGAGCATATTCGGCCACGGGAATCCCCTTTGCGGCCGCCGCCAGCAGCGCCACCCCCCTCACCTGGCCTAGCTTCAATGCAGATTTGGCGTTCACCGAGTAAAACACCTCCTCGATCGCCACTGTATCCGGCTTCCAGCGCTCCAGCTCGGCGCTCAATTCGCGAAAGACCGCTTCCAGCCGCACCGGCAGCGTCTTTGTCCTGGCGAGCCGGATCGCTCCCATACCCTTCAATGCCAGCTGCGGCTGCTGCCCCAAGTCGTCCGATTCCACAACGCCGTACCCGGTGATCTCCGTACCGCAGTCGATCCCAAAAACTCGCATTGGCCTGAGTGTAACTCAGGATTCCCCACATCGCGGAATCCGATCGCGGCTTTTGCGGCCGATTCAAGCCCTTAGACGCAACGGCGGCCTGAGCGCTTCGCCCAGGCCGTCGCCGGTGAACTGTTGGTATTGGACTAAGGCCATCGCGCTAAAGCGAGTGCCAGGGCGCCTTCACTCTGGCCTCCTGATTTCAATCCCTTGGTGGCTGTACCCGTTAAGCCGGGTCCCTTCGGCGACGGGATTCGTCGCACTGATGAAAGAACTGCCACACCGAGGATCTGGTCAAGCAAGCCATCGTACAGCGAAGGTGCGGTTGCCTCCCTGCGGCAAGTGTCCGCTGGGGCAAACATGGGGTCTAAGGCGCGATGCCCTAGGCCTCAGTCACCTCACGTAAGAAACTACACGAACAACTTTTTGTCATCAGCTGGATCAACCTCCTTTCCCGTGTTCGCCTAATGTAACGCGACATTCATCTCGCGTCAACAATTGATTTTGAGCGAATTGACTCTTTAGTTTGCCGGCTTCCCGTCAACGACCGCCGCTTCCGAACCCGTCATGAGTGTTGAGTTCACCAGCTGTGCAGCCACTCCTCATCCCGGCCGATTCTCACCGGTACATTGAACAATTCGCTCAGCCTGGCTTCGGTCAGGAGGTCTTCCCGCGGCCCATCGCCCGCAATTCGCCCGTCGCGCATGAGAATGACACGCTCGATCTCCGGCAATATATCTCCGAGATGATGCGTCACCAGCACGAGTCCAGTGCCCGCGCGAGTCAACCCGCGCAAGCTATCGCGCAGCTCCCGTTGCGCAGCCAGGTCCAGTGCATTCGAGGGCTCGTCCAGCAGCAGTTGCCGCGGCCTGTGGACCAGTGCACGCGCGATCAGGATGCGCCGCCGCTCTCCGGCCGACATCTCGCCGACTTGCCGCTCAGCCAGATGCGAGGCCTCCATGCGGCCGAGAGACTCCATCGCTCGCTCACGCATTTCGCTGCTGACAAGCAGATTCGGCCAGAGCGTCGAAGCCGAGAAGAATCCCGCGATCACCGCATCGAGGCCAGTGGTGACGGCAGTCCGCTCTCCGGGCAGCTCGCCCGCGAGTCCAGCCGCGACCACACCAAAGTGCTTGCGCAATTCCGTCAGATCCCAGCGCTCGCGGCCAAAGATCCGTACCGTCATGCCAGGCCTCACGATCGGATAGATCTGGCAGGTCATGGCCAGTATCAGTGTGGATTTGCCGCAGCCATTGGGCCCGAGAATCGCCACATGCTCGCCGGCGCGAATCGTAAGATTCACATCGTGCAACACGACCCGTTCGCCTCGCGCCACATCCACATGTCGCAGCTCAATGAAGGGTGATTCTTCGCTCTCAATTCTTTTCATGGGGTCTTGATATCAGACGATTCCGTAGTAGCGCGGCCTCGTCCGCCGTGCTTGCTCCGATACATCAACTCATCCGCTCGCTGAACGAGTTCGTGAGCGCTCTCGCCCTGTCGCGACAGCGCGGCGCCCACCGAACTCGAAAGGGAGACACGCTGCTCATCGTCTTGAATTGAAGTCTGCCCGATCAGCCCCACGCACCTCTCCGCCAGCTTGCGCAGCATCTCTCGATCTACGTTGTGGGCGATGGCCAGGAACTCATCACCGCCCCAACGTCCAACGATATCGGTCGGACGCAGCGAACCGGTCAAGGTTCTTGCCGCCTCCTGCAACGCGCGATCTCCTCCTGCGTGGCCCAGGCTGTCGTTGATCTTCTTGAATTCGTCGATGTCGATCAGAATCACTCCCAGTGGATCCTTGTGCACCTCAAACTCGCCCAGCGCGGTCTGCAGTGTCATCTCAAGAAAGCGGCGATTCGGAAGCTGAGTGAGATGATCGAGAAAGGCCAGCCGGTTCATGGCCTCGAGCTTGCGCTGCTCGTCAAATTGGGCCGAGTTGTCGTTGAAGATCTCGATCGCCCCAATGATCGAGCCATCAGCTCCCCGAATCGGCTGAACCCGCGTCGAGACCGGCACTCGCCCTCCCTGCTTGTGCCGCAGAAAAACAAGAGATTGATTCGGTTTTCCCTCCTTCATCGTTGCGGCCAGCGGGCAGCCGTCGTTGCACAACGTCTTTCCCGTGCTATCAACGTGGCACAACAGATCATCCCGGCATGACTTGCCTAACATTTCCCCTGCCGTGTAACCAGTGAGACGATAGGCGCCTTCATTCCAATACTGAATCCGCCGCTCGCGATCGACGAAGTACACACCATCGCCAATGTGGTCCAGCAACTCCCGATAGAAGGCTGGATCATTGGAAACAATCGGATTCTCCGAGTCTTCCGGCTTGATATAGCCTCCCAAAAACCTCTCTCTATTATCCCACCGGGCTTGAGCTGTCAGTGCGAAGCGGGGAAGACCGGATTATCCGGTTCAGCCTCATGCGGCTCTGCCGATAGCCTTGGGCCGCACACTCTTCCGTCGGCCTGTTAGATTGAATATGTTAAATCCAATGAGTGAATCTTTCAGCACATCCGAGTTCGTAATCCCGAAGGGCTTCCGCTTTGGCGCCGCTAAGGCAGGGCTGAAGGCCAGTGGCCGCACGGACTTTGCCCTCATCGTCGCCGACGCGCCGGCCAGCGCCGCAGCCGCCTTCACCTCCAACCGGGTCACCGCCGCTCCGCTGACGGTGGGCAAACAGCATTTGAAGGCAACTGGAGGCAAGCTCCGCGTGGTCGCCATCAACGCCGGCAACGCCAACTGCGCCGCAGGTCAGGCCGGTCTCGATGCAGCCCGTGCCACTTGCGAGGCCGCCGCCCAGCTCTTCAACTGCCGAGCCGAGGAGGTCTTTCCTTCTTCGACCGGAGTCATCGGCGTCCCGCTGCCTGCCGAGAAGCTCGTCGCGGTCCTCCCCGGCATGGCCTCTCGACTCAGCGCAGGATTCGACCATTTCCAGGCAGTTGCCCAGGCCATCATGACCACGGACACCGTGGAGAAGACGGCCTTTGCGCGGCTGGAAATCTCGGGAAAAGAAGTCAGAATTGCGGCCCTTTGCAAGGGTGCGGGAATGATTCATCCGCAGCTTGTGCCCCACGCAACAATGCTGGTCTATATCCTGACCGACGCCGCAATCGAGCCGGGGGCTCTCGATCACTTTCTGCGTCAAGCCATCGAGGTCAGCTTCAATCGCATCTCGGTCGACGGCGACACCTCGACCAACGATACCGTGTTGCTGCTCGCCTCAGGCGCCAGCGGAGCAGCCGTAGACTGTGACGATTCTGCCTTCGCCGCAGCGCTCACCCAGGTCTGCACCTCGCTTGCCCGCCAGATTGTGGCTGACGGCGAAGGCATCTCTCACGTTGTCGAATTGCATATCGATGGAGCGGCTACCGATGCCGATGCGCTCAAGGTGGCCAAGGCCATTGCGCATTCGCCTCTCGTAAAAACTGCCTGGTCAGGCAGCGATCCCAATTGGGGGCGGCTTGCCGCGGCCATCGGCTACTCAGGTTCCCAGATAGATCCAGCACGAATTGACATTGACTTCGGCGACTTACCCATCTGCCGCGACGGTGGCCGCGCGGCACAATTCGACGAGGCCGCAGCTCACGCCTATATCGCGCAGCGGGAGTTCTTAATCTCGATCAACCTTCACCAGGGCACCGGCTCCTGCCTCTTTTGGACCACCGATCTGACCCACGACTACGTCAGCATCAATGCGGACTACTCAACCTAAGCCGCTGCGGCTGAGCAGACAGCGCAAGCGTGCCTCGATTATTTGAAACGGCTCATCATGCTCTGACCGAAAACGATACACTCGCCTCCGGACTGACGAGCCCGCGCAACGCGCTTCCCCGCTCCCACGCCGTTTACAATCGCAGGAGGCGATGAAGAAAAACGAACCATGACGATCGGGATGAAGGAAGAGAAAGCCGTGGCTTCAGCGGCATCGAGCGGCAACGATAGCTTTTCGCTCATCTCCAACGAGAAGCTGGTCCAGCTCTATACCTCGATGGTGAAGTGCCGCATGCTCAATGAGCGGATGCGGCTACTCTCCTGCCACCTCAAGCTGGCGGGCAACCACCGGATCGCCGCGCTTCCAGAGGCCGCATCGGTCGGGGTTGTGATCGATCTGCTGTCCGAGGATGCCGTCGTTTCTTCCCGGGGCGAGGTCATCGTTCACTTCCTCAAAGGCCAACCGTTGAATCTGAGGATGCAATCGCTACTTTCCAGAAACGCAGCAGTTGAGACGGCGGATCGCCAGCTCGCAGCCGCCGTTGACAAAGCCAAAGACAACAAGATGAAGAAAAACAGCAAAATCGTCGCTGTCTTCGGACGCACTGAGGCGGATTCGTCCGAAGTCTGGCATCGGGCGTTTTGCGTTGCCGACGCCGAGCAGTTGCCCATGCTCTTTGCGAGCTACTCCGCCGTACCAACCCAGCCGGCTAACGCCAGCCGACTAACCGGAGTCGAAGAGAATGTGCCGTGGCCCCACAGCTTTCCTTCGATCCCTGTCGACGCCAGCGACGTGGTGGCTGTTTATCGCGTTGCCACTGAGGCCATTGCGCACGCTCGGAAAGGCAATGGCGCCTCTCTCGTCGAGTGCGTCTCGCACTCGACCGGCAATCCCTCGGAGCTCGACCCAGTCTTGAGGATGGAAATCTATCTCAATCGCAAGGGCCTCTTCACCGAGGAGCTGAAGCATGAGGTCGCAACCAGCTTCAGCGTGGAATTGGAGGCCGCAGTCGAATCGCTAGCAGCGCAGCCGTCCCCGTGCAGTTCCAGACTGGCCATCTAAACGCTGAATTTCCGGTTAAGAACATCGTTAGAATATGTCGGCTGCCGGCTCGCTCTTCACCCGATCATTGCAATGGGGTGACAAAGTGGAGGGATATGCATCGGATCGGAAGAAAGCTCCAGGCCTCCGGATTTCAACGATCTGCATTGTTGGCTGGAGTCTACCTCTTCGGTTTCTTCGGCACAGTTGTCGATGCTCAGGTCTCCGGACCTGTCTGTGAACCTCCGACGCTCGGTTCGCCCTATATACCGGTAGATAGCTGGGTCTATCCAGCCGTTCTGCGCCTCTACTCGCTGGGATTCGTCGATGATGTCTTTCTCGGCATGAGGCCGTGGACTCGTGCCAGTGTGAGCCACATGATCGAGCAGGCCCAGGCGCGGATCGAGGATGCGGACGGTGGACCGGCAACCGACGAGGCACGGGGCATCTATGAATCGCTGCTGAACGAACTCAACTACGGTACCCAGGGACCTTGTCTGGCGTTGAGGGGAGCCGCGCGCATCGAGTCGGTCTATTCCGTGTTCCGCGGCATTACCGGCACGCCTCTGCGTGACAGCTATCATCTCGGCTCGACCATCATCAACGATTACGGCCGGCCTTACCAGAGCGGATTCAACAACTACTCCGGCGCCAGCGGCTATGCCACCGCCGGCCGCTTCGTCGTTTATGTGCGGGGTGAGTTTGAGGCAGCGCCTTCGGCCACTGGCTACTCCGAGGCTTTGGCGCAGGCGCTCAGCACTGTTGATGGCACCGCCTTTCTCAACCCGGCGACAAACCTGCCGTACAATCAGGCGACGATTCCCATGGGACCGGTCGCCAGCGACGCGGATGGCCGGTTCATCGAGGCCTTTGCCTCCGCGCATCTTCTAAACCACGAGATCTCTTTTGGAAAGCAGGACGACTGGCTCGGGCCGGGGCAGGGCGGCGGCATGGCCTACTCCAATAATGCGGAAAATATCTACTCCTTTCGCATCAACCGAATCGAACCGCTGGGCATCCCACTGCTCTCACGGCTCACCGGACCCTTTCGCTACGAGTTTCTGATCGGATCGCTCCGCGGCCATAGTTATATGCCCAATCCGGCAAATCCCGGTGGCACGAATCCCAATCTGCCGAATGTGATCAACCCCGGCGACCCCTGGGTACACCTTGAGAAGATCAGCTTCCGGCCAACAGAGAACCTTGAATTCGGCTTCGAGCGCACAGCCATCTGGGGCGGCGAAGGCCACGGCCCCATCACCATTCACACCTTTTTGAAGAGCTTCTTCAGCTTCGCCTCGCCCCCGGCCAATGAAAAACTGGGACGCGACGATCCTGGCGCGCGCTTTGGCGCATTCGATTTCTCCTACCGCATTCCCTTTGTCCGTAACTGGCTCACGCTCTACACAGACTCGAATGTGCATGACGATGTCTCTGCCGTCGATGCACCGCGGCGCGCCTCCTGGAGGCCGGGAATCTATCTCTCGCATCTGCCGGGCGTGCCCAGGCTCGACCTGCGTGTCGAAGCAGCCACCACCGACCCTCCCTCGTCAGACCATCCACTCCAGAGCTCATTTCCCAGTTTGTACGGCCGCTTCATGTACTACGAATCCATCCAGAAGCAGGGTTATACCAACCAGGGACAGCTATTTGGGGACTGGATAGGACGGGAGGACAAGGGTGGACAGGCTTGGATCACCTATCACCTGAGCGGGAACGAGTGGGTGCAGGTGGGCTACCGTAACCAGAAGGCCACCCCATACTTCATTCCCGGCTCTACGTCAGAGACCATTCCGGCTGGTAGTCACGGATGCCCGGTCAGCACGCCCTGTCTTGCTCCCGGCGGCACGACCCTGAACGACATCAACTTCCAGATCGTCAAACGCATCGGCAAGGGCTTCGAGGTCAATGGCAACTTTGCCCTCGAGCACTGGAAGGCCCCCATCTATCTTCCCGGCCAGCAGACGGTGACTACGACAACCGTCCAGCTCACCTGGTTCCCCAACCGCAAAGTAAGCTTTTGAAACCCCTGGGCTGCCATTTCCCGCTTCAAAGACACTCGCGCCCGATCCGGTACGATCCGAATCGGGCGCGAGCATCCCTGCTTCTTATCAATGCCCCTTGGGCTTGGCCGTGTTGCTGTTGTGCTTCTCGTTGTAGATCTGGCGGCTGTTCTTGTTTTCCTGCTGATTGGCCTGCTTCTTCTCCTGCGGAGTCAGCGCGCCACCGTTTGCGGTGCGCTCGTTATGAACCTGCTGGGCGGTGTTCGCCTGGTTCCGATTGGTGCGAGCCGCTTCGCCGGCGGTCATCTGTCCGCTGCGCAAACCCTGCGCGGTGCGCTGCTGCTGGTTAGCCTCGCGGTTGTCCACTTCGTTCGGCTTGACTGTGTTGCCATTGTGCTTCTCGTTGTAGATCTGGCGGCTAGCCGCGTTCTGTTCGCTGTTGATTTGCTGCTTCTCCTGGCCGGTGAGCTTGCCGCCGTTGGCTGCGCGATCGTTGTGGATCTGCTGGTCGATGTGAGACTGCGTCTTCTCGGCGCGTGCTGCTTCGCCTGAGGTCATCTGACCGCTGCGCAGACCATTGGCGATGCGTTGGTCCTGGTTGGCCGCACGCTCGTTGGGGTGATATTGGCTTCCGGTCTTGCGGTCGGCGGCCGAGATCGGCTGCGAGCCGATGTGCTGCTGCGCGACCTGGTGATAGGAGTTCATATTCGAGGAGGCCGTCGTCCCGGGAGCGCCGTGATTCACCGACGCAAGCTGCGACCGGTCCTGCGAGGCGAAGTGTTCGTGCTGCATCTGGTTGGAGGTGGGCTGGACATGATTCTCATGCTCAGCCTGCATCTCCATCGGAGAGGGGCGAGCCGAGATGCCAGTGCCGCCGTTGAAGCTGACGTGATTCACATTGACGACGGTGTTCTTTTCAATGATGGTGCGATTCTCATAGACGTTGGTGACGTGAACACTGCCAAAGTTTGCCGCAGCGCGATTGTATGCGAAGATTCCGCCGCGCCACTCACCGCCAAAGAAGCCGACGCCGCCGTAACCGAATCCGTAGTTAACGCCGCCATAGAAGCCGACGTGCGGTCCCCAGTAGCCACCGTGCCAGCCATAAACGCCACCCGCAAATCCCCAATATCCAGGGGTCCACAGAAGGCCGGGAGTCGGCGGCTGCACCCAGACACCCGGAACCCAGTAGTAGCCCGCATCGCCGTAGGCCCAGTAGCCGGGTGTCCAGAGATAGCCGGGCGCTGGCAGCGGCGGCTGCACATACACGGGTAATGCCGGCGGAGCAAAGCCAACAGAGATAAAGACGCCTGCGTGAGCCTGCACGGCTGGCACCAGCATGACCGCAACGATCGAAACGGCCACGAACAAACTGCGTACTCTTAAGCGAAATGACATTGTGTTTTCTCCATCTGCCGGAAAGCGTGAGCTTTGAAAGGCGTCCCAGCTACCCGAGGTGTTTGGGTCTGTCCGGTCAAACCCAAGTCTCCAGTAATTGTTGCTCAAGAAGCGTGATCGGAACAAGAAAATAACTGCCAGCCGGGCTGTTCAACAGCGCGGGCTCGGCGGTTGTCGCGCTCGATTACCGCGCTCTCGGATGCGTGCGATCGTAGACGACGGTCAATTGTGCCGTTGTGAGTTGAGTATAGCGCTGGGTGGTGGAGAGGCGCTCATGGCCCAACAACTCCTGAATCGCGCGCAGGTCGGCGCCCTCTTCGAGCAAGTGCGTCCCGAATGCGTGGCGCAGCGTGTGAGGATGAACATCGGCTGAGAGTCCACGCAGAACTGCGATGCGTTTGACGATGCGGGCGACACTACGGGTGGTGAGGCGGGCATCGCTACCTGGCTTGCCCAGACCGCGAAGTTGCAGGTTCAGAAAGAGTGCTGGAGTTGCGAGTCCCTCGTCTTCAGAAGCGGCGGCTAAGCGCGAGGAGCGCTCGGCGAGATAGACTCGAACAGCGTGAGCAGCGGCGTCGCCGAGTGGAACATAACGCTGCTTCTGTCCCTTGCCTCGAATCAGGATCGCTTCATTGGCCCAATGAATGTCATCGAGGTTGAGTCCCGTGAGTTCGGCATTGCGGACACCGCAGCCGTAGAGCAGCTCCAAAATCGCAGTATCGCGCGCAGGCCAACTCGCGGCGTCGGAACGAATCGACTCGACCACGCGGTTGATCTGCTCGATCGATGGCACTCGGGGCAAATGGCGAGGTAGCTTGGGCGTTGCGACCAGCGAAGCGGCATTCTGCTCGAGACGGCCAGTTCGTGCCAACCACTTGAACCAGCTTCGAATCGATGCAAGAGCCCGGGCAGCCGACGCTTTGGAGAGTCCCCGATCGTAGAGCGTCCCGAGATAGGCGCGAATGTGAGTGTGCTCAATGCTTTCGGGGCCACGGTCTAGTCCGTAATGCTCGGCGACCCACGAGGCAAAGCCATCGAGTTCCCGGCGGTAGGCGCGAAGAGTATGCGCCGACGAGCCGCGCTCATTGGCGAGCACGCCAAGATAATCGGCAACGAGATCGGTCAGACTGGGGCCAATGGCTGGCGCTTCCGAGGTGGTCATGCCGGCTCCTCGCCCGAGCCGGCAGCCGAACGAGCCAACGGCTTAGCCTTCGGAACCAGATGCAGCCCTCGACGCGGCGCGATACCGGCAACTGGAAGCGCTGGCGCGTCCGCGCCGTGTCGCGTGGCGCGAGGATGGTGCTCGCGATGAACTGCCTTGAGCCGGTTGAGCGCCAGATGCGTGTAGACCTGCGTCGTGGAGATATCGGCGTGACCAAGCAGCAGTTGAACGCTGCGCAGGTCCGCGCCATTCTCGACCATGTGAGTTGCGCAACTGTGACGTAACTGGTGCGGGCTGGCGGAGGAGCCGGCCGTCTTGACCACATGCCAGACCCACTGACGCGTCAACGGCATGCCTCGCAGCGAGAGAAACAGCCGCGTGGCGGCTTGACGTGTGCTCTCCTGACGCTGTGCGGTTGACCTCTTCCTCTTTGAGTCGGCCGAACTGATGCGGGCCAGATGCGGCCTGCCGTTCTTAATATATGCCTCCAGAGCCTTCACTGCCGTGCGGCCCAGAGGCACGATGCGCTCCTTGTCGCCCTTGCCTCGCACATGCACGCGGCCAAGGTCGAGAGCCAGATCGCCAGTCGACAGATCCGTCACTTCTGAGACCCGCAGGCCGCCGGCATACAGCAGCTCGAGAATCGCCCGGTCGCGTAGCGCTGTGGCGCGAGCCTGTGGATGTTCGGCCGTCATGTTCGCGCGCTCCAGCATCTCCGCAACCTCCGGCTCGGCAAGAGACTTGGGCAGCACCTTCCAGGCCTTGGGCGACTCGATGTTGACGGTTGGATCGTGATGGATGCGCCGGTCCAGCAGCAACCACTTGTAAAATCCGCGCAGGCAGCTCAGCTTGCGCGCCGTCGAGCGCTGATCGATTCCGTGATTGCGAAGGTTTTCGAGAAAAGCCGAGACGTCCTGCTGCGCCGCCGTCAATAAGATTCCGTGACGGCTCTCCATGAACTCGGCAAACGTCTTCAGGTCGCTGTCGTAAGCCTCACAGGTGAGCGGGCGCAGGCCTTTTTCCACGCGCAAATACGCTTGGTAGTCCTTCAGAAGCGATACATTGCGTGCGGTCTCCACAGCTTCGATTATCCGCGCCATGGCTTGATTCGGCTGCGACTACAAGCGCTGCCGAACCTCGTTCATCAAGGACTCAACTTCGGCAACATAAACTTTCCCGTGAGACCAACAGCCCTCGCAACGATTTCCCGTTCGCCCGGATGGCAAGGCAGAGGTCCGACAGAGTATAACGACGGAATGGCGCCAGTTGAGATCGATGCATGGCTCCGCGAGGGCGGGCTCGTGGTCACGGCCAGCGAGCGCGCCGCTCGCGCCCTCGCCGCCCGCTACCATCGCGTGCGGCGGGCCGAGGGACTGAGCGCCTGGCCCGCGCCAAACATACTGGAGTGGACAAGCTTTGCCCGCGAAGCATGGTACCAGCGCGCCGGTGACGGCCGGCTGCTGTTGAATCCCGCGCAGGAGCGAAAACTCTGGGTTGAGATCGCAGGCGGTGAGCGCTCCCCGGCCACGGCGCTCGAAGCTCCGCGTCACAGGTTGGCGTGCACGGCCATGGACGCCCACCAGTTGCTCTGCTCTTACGCGCCGCGCTTCCTGGTCTCGGCCGCGCGCGCCACTTGGCAGCACGACGCGGAGATATTCAGCAGCTGGATTGCGGAGTTTGACGAACTCTGCCGCTCTCAACAGCTCTTGAGCCCCAGTCGTCTGCCGTACGAGCTAATTCCGGCGCTGAAGCAGGATTCGGCTCGGCGCGCGCCGCTCCTCCTTACCGGCTTCGATCGTATTCTGCCCGTTCAGCGCGGCGTCTTCGACGCCTGGGGCGAGTGGCACGAGCATGCTCCAGACGATCCGGTTGCGGAAGCAAAGTTCTACGCAGCCTCCGATGCTCGAGCCGAAATCGCAGCTTGCGCGATCTGGTCCGGTCGCCTGCTCGAAGCCAACCCGCAGGCCCGACTCTTGGTCGTCACGCAAGATATCGGCAAACGGCGCGGCGAGATCGAGCGGGCCTTCCACCGGTACACTGGCTCAGGCTTTGAGTTTTCCTTGGGGGTTCCGCTCAGCCAGGTTGCGCTGCCACATGCAGCGCATCTTGTATTGCGCTGGCTCGACGCCTCACTGAGCGAGCAGGATCTGGACTGGCTGCTCTCGACGGGCCATGCAGCAGCCACTGAAGAGGAAAAAGCAGCGTTGCAACTCTATATGCGTGCACTGCGCCATCGCGGCCTCGAACGCACGCAATGGACGCTCAAATCCTTCATCGGTGAGCGGTGCGCCGCCGAGTTGCTGCCAGCCCCGTGGATCGAGCGCGCAACGCGGGCACAGGGGCGCCTTGCCGACGCCTCCCGACGTCCGCAAACTCCGCTCGAATGGGCTGAGCTCATTCCGCGGCTTCTCGATGAGTTCCAGTTCGGCATGCTCCGCCAGCCATCGAGCACCGAGTTCCAGGCGCTTCACCGCTGGCAGCGGGCCATAGAGAGTTGTGGCTCGCTAGGCTTCGATGGCCGCCGCGTAGGCTGGAGAGATTTCCTCTCTGAGTTGAGCCGCACTCTCGACGAGACACTCTTTGCTCCGGAGTCGCGCGATGCGCCGATTCAGATCGCGGGCCCCGCCGAGTCAGCCGGACTCACAGGCGACGCCATCTGGTTTCTCGGTACAGGTGAAGAGACTTGGCCGGCGACCGGAACGACCCATCCGTTGCTGCCCATCGATGTGCAGCGGGAAGCAGGAATGCCCCACACCTCTGCACAGCTCGAATGGGAACTCGCGAGCTCAATCACTCGGCGTCTTCTGGCCTCGGCCCGCGAGGTTCACTTCAGTTACGCGAGACAAAACGGCGAAACGGAAACTCGTCCGGCGCGGCTGGTCGTTGAGCTTGCTGGAGCAGCGCAGGAGCTGCCGCCAGTATTGACTGTTCCTGCCGCAGAGCTCCCGCGCACAGTTTGGTTTGAAGATTTCAGTCAGGTTCCTTTCTCTCCCGGCAAAGTTGCGGGCGGAGCTGCGGTTCTCACCGCGCAGTCGCGCTGCCCATTCAAGGCCTTCGCCACTGCGCGGCTCGGCGCGCAGGGCTGGGAAAGGGCTGAGGCCGGTTTGACTCCGTCGCAGCGCGGCAGCCTGCTTCACAAGGTGCTTCACTCCATCTGGGCCGGGCCTCCTGAGGGCATTCGTAACCACGCAGAGTTGCTCGGTCTGAACGATCTGGATGCGTTTGTGCAGGGCCATGTCCGCGACATCTTCGCGCGCGAGCTGCGTCCGCACTTGCGCCAAGTCATGCCATGGCGTTATCTAGAATTGGAAGAACAACGGTTGACCAGACTGGTCACCGAATGGCTACAGTACGAAGCGACGCGTGTCGCATTCGGCGTGGCTGAGACCGAGGCCGAGCGCACCATAGCGATCGCTGGCCTCACGTTCAATCTCCGTCTCGACCGCATCGACCGCCTTTGCGACGGCTCGCTACTCGTGATCGACTACAAGACCGGCGATGTCTCCTCTCACTCGTGGGATCTGCCGCGCCCCGACGATGTGCAACTACCTCTTTATGCCGGCTTCGCAATCGACCGCGAGCGAGAAGTGCTGGGCGGGCTGCTATTCGCCAAAGTGAAGCCGGGAGAGCTGGCCTTTACCGGACGCATCGGTGACGCAGCCGGAACGCTCTTTCCCGGACTCAGTAGAATGTCTTCGCTGATGAAGTTTCCTTTTACTGCCGAAGACCTTCTCGATTGGCGCGACTGCATCGAGCAGCTCGCTCGGGACTTCGTACAAGGACGAGCCGAGGTAAGTCCGCGCGATTATCCCGAAACCTGCCGGTATTGCGATCTACAGGTTCTCTGCCGCATTCAAGAACTTCGTGAGCTGATCGACTCTGAAAACGAATCGGAAGCAGTGGATGGAGAGAATGAGTAAGACGCACTTCGATTCCCTGCCCTCCGATCAGCATGAGCGGGAGCGCGCTCTTGATCCCACACGGTCGATTCTCGTGCAGGCCCCGGCGGGTTCGGGCAAAACCGATCTGCTCACCCGGCGCTTTCTCCGGCTGTTAACCGAGGTCGAGCATCCCGGCCAGATCGTGGCGATCACTTTCACCAACGCAGCCGCGGCCGAGATGCGTCATCGCATTCTTGGCGAATTGGAAAAGGCCGCGAGCGCCTCGCCTCAACCCATTCCCCCAGGCGACAACTTCTCGATGGACGCCCTGGCACAACGCGCGCTCGAGCACTCTGATACGCTTGGCTGGAGGCTGCTCGACCTCCCCGCGCAGCTTCGCATCCGCACGATCGATTCCTTCTGCCGTGAACTGGCTCTGCAGCAGCCGCTGCTCTCCGGCTTCGGCGGCACGCTCGAAATTGCCGAGCAGCCCGATGAGCTTTATCGCCGCGCGGCGCGCGAGACACTGCGAAAGGTTGATCAGACGGGCTCGGCGCTCAGCGCCGCCGTTGAGAACCTGTTGTTGTGGCGCGACAACGGCTGGCAGGAACTGGAAGAAACCCTGGTCGAAATGCTCAAGAACCGTGATCGATGGATGCACGGATTTCTATTGGAGCGCGAACCGAATTGGAAAGCTCTGCGCGAGCAGCTGGAGCGGCCGTTTGCCAATGCCGTGCGTGACGCACTCAATCGGTTGAGCCACTCTCTCGATCAGCTTCCTGGCGTGCGCGAAGAGGCGCTGGCTCTGGCGCGTTTTGCTTGCGAGCAAAGCGGCGGTCTGCTTCATCGAGAACTCGCCGAGCTGGTCGAGCTTCCCCCCGCTCCAGTCGGCAGCAAGATTGATCTCGACGAGCTTCGACAAGCATACCTTTGTCTGGCGGATCTGCTGCTCACAACCAATGGCGCCTTCCGCAAAACAGTCGACAAAAGGCTCGGCTTCCCCGCCGACCGCAAGACAGAGAAAGGCCGAATCCTAGCGCTAATTGTTGCGCTCGACGGCACACCTGGCCTTGAGACCGCGTTGTCGAGCATTCGCACACTGCCGCCGCCTCGCTACACCGAAGAAGACTGGAAGATCGTTCAGGCTTGCTTCACGCTGTTGCGCCACGCCGCGGGAGAGCTGAAGATCGCCTTTGCCGAGGCCGGGCGGGTCGACTACAGCGAGGTTGCGCAAATCGCTGAGCGCGTGCTGCGTGGCGAAGACGGCTTCCCTACCGACTCCGCCATAGCCGTCTCCGATGGCATCCGTCACCTGCTGGTCGACGAATTCCAAGACACCAGCCGCCGCCAGCACCAATTGCTCTCAAGCCTCATCGCCGCCTGGCCCGAGCGCCAGGGACGTACCTGCTTTGTGGTCGGCGATCCGATGCAGTCGATCTACTTCTTCCGCGAGGCTGATGCTGAGCTCTTCGCACAGGTCAAAGCAGCCGGTTTGGAGCTCGCGGGAGATCAGCCGCTTCTCTTCGACTTCGTCCCATTGAAGGCCAACTTCCGCACAGAACCCACGATGGTTGAGCGGCTTAACCGGGACTTCGAGAAGATCTTCGCCTCCGACGACGGCAGCGGCGTGACCTTTTCCTCGGCCCAACCCGCTCGAGAGGCAACCGCCGGTCGAGAATCGCACTTCGCGCTGCATCTGAACTTCGTTTCGCAGACAGGGCCCGGCGGAACACCTGATGAAAAAGACCTGACGCAGCAGGATCAGATTGCCGAGGTGGTCGATCTAATTCGCCGCTATCAAGACCAGATAGAACGGGCTCGCTCTGCCGGTGAGTCATTTCGGATCGCCGTCCTCGGCCGCGCTAGAGCTCATCTCGCACCGATCGCCGCGGCTCTTCGCGAAGCTCGGATTCCCTTTCGCGCGATCGAACTCGAGAAGCTGGCGGCACGCTCCGAGGTGCTAGATGCGCTGGCGCTCGCTCGTGCGTTATTCAACCCTCAAGATCGCCTGGCATGGCTGGGAGTATTGCGCGCTCCTTTCTGCGGTCTCTCGCTCGAAGACCTGCACACCGTCGCCGGCGATGCCGATTCGATCGCTCGACCAGTGCCGGAGTTGGTCGCGGAGCGGCTGCCGTTACTCAGTGAGACCGGTCGCTCCGCCGCAAGACGCTTGCTGGATGCGATCGCGACAGCTGTACTACTTCGCTCGGCCCATCCCGCCGCTTCGCTGGGAACCTGGCTCGAAGCAGTTTGGCTCCGAGTCGGCGGCTCGGCTTGCGTTGATTCAACCGCCCAGGCCAACCTCGACCTGCTCTGGGGATGCCTCGATCAGTTGCCCGGCGGAGAAGCCGATCTGCTTGGTCCCACTCTGAGGGCTGCACTGGACAGACTCACCGCGCTGCCCGACGCGCAGGCGAGCAGCGACTGCGGCGTGCAGTTGATGACGATTCACAAGTCCAAAGGCCTTGAGTTCGAGGTTGTGATCGTTCCCGAGTTGCAGGCGCGTATCCGCAGTGGCCGTCGAAAGATGCTTTCCTGGCTGGAGCGTGGATTGGCCAGGCCCAATGAATCGGGAGAGATCACCGAATTCCTGGTCGCTCCATTTCAACAGAAGGGCAAAGACCGGGGAGAAGCAAAGGCCTGGGTCGATCGTGTCTACCGTGAGCGCGAGCGGCAGGAGGACCGGCGTATTCTCTACGTTGCGGCAACTCGCGCCAGGGAAGAGTTGCACTTCTTTGCCCATCCAGCATACGAGGAGGAGAACGGAACTCTCGTCCTTGTACCGCCGTCAGAGAGCTTGCTGGCCACAGCCTGGCCAGCGCTTCAAGAAGAGATTCATGCGCGCTTCGACGAATGGAAGGCAATGCGACCACTGTCGCCTGCTCTGGAAGAGACTGAGATCGCGTCGATCGCAGCCTCCGCCGAGAAAAAGCTGCTCGTGATGCCTTCGCCCAGTCGTCCTGCATTGCTCCGCCGTCTACCTCCGGATTACACGCCGCAGCGAATGCACTTCTCTTGGCAGGCTTCCGCGGACGAGGCCGTTCACGGAGCGAACGGGACAGGTCCGCTCTATACCCGTCACGAAGGTGGATTGCTTTCGCGAGCGCTCGGCGCAGCCGTTCATCGGCTTCTCGAAGAGATGGCCAGGTTGCGCAACGGCCTTGAGTGGGAAGCAGTCCGCTCGGCATTGCTCAACCTTGAGCCACGCATCGCAGCGCTGGTGCGTGCCGCCGGCGTCGGCCAGGCTCGGGCAGCCGAGGTCGCGGCCGAGGCCCGCCAGACTGCGCTCAAAGCCTCCTATGATCCAATCGGTGCGTGGATCCTCTCACCGCACGCGGATGCCGCCAGCGAAGAGGGCTGGGCCGGCCTGGTGAAGGGCGCAGTGCGCACCGTGCAAGTGGACCGCGTCTTCCGCGCCGGCCCGGCGCCTGGTTCTGAAGCTGGAGAGTGCTGGTGGATCATCGACTACAAGACGGCCCACTCCGAATCCGCTGATCCGAAACAGGCCCTGCGCGAGCTCTTTGCGCCGCAGGTCGAGACCTATGGCCAGGTCCTGCGCAACCTGCGCGGCGCCGAGGCGCCGATCTTCGCCGGCCTGTATTATCCTCGGATGTCCGTACTGGATTGGTGGCCGCTTTAGTCGTCATCCCGCTCCGAAGGAGTCGGCTTGCATTTGAGCCTTCCTCTCATTACAACGAAAGGTTGTAGCCAGAGCCCCGAAGGCCATAAGTTTTTTATTTCAAAAGATTCCTTGCGCGAAAAACACGCCTCGCGCTGTACAATCTCCACACGAGGAGACACATGGCCGGAGATATGCAACTTACGTGCAGCGATTGTGGGCAGGACTTCACCTTTACAGCCGCTGATCAGACGTTTTTTCAGGAACGAGGTTATTCGACCCCAAAGCGTTGCAAGAGTTGCCGTCAGGCAAAGAAGAACGACCAGGGGGGCTCCGGCTACCGTTCGGCTCCGGCACAGGGAACACCTGTGGTATGTTCCGGTTGCGGCCAGCCCACAACAGTACCTTTCGAACCGCGTGGTGATCGTCCGGTCTTTTGTCGGGATTGCTATCAGGCGCGCAAAGGCAGCGGCGGCGGGAGTTCACGCGGACGCGGCAGATAACGAGCCTCAAGCGGGCCGATATCTGCTGTGACCATCGGCCCCGAATTCATCAAAACACACGATTGCGAAGCTCCATGGCGACCCTCGCTTCGGTTGCGGTTGCTGATCGTGAACTTTGAGTACCCTTGCTCTGTTCAAAGTTCCATTCTGCTAACCTAGCCTGCCGAACCTGCGTCATTGTTCTCTGGGTAGCGAAGAAAAACAGGAGGATTTCTTGTCGTCGGCTCCGCACGGCCGGTGGCAGTGTGTACGTACCTATTGCTGCCATCATCGAGCGATAGACCGGCAGCCCGATCTGGTGATCGATTCGATCCGGGAAATGACCTGGGTGGCCGCCGCCCTGCCCGTCGCGGCCACCCGTTGAATCTCCAGCAGATCCCGAGCTTTCCTTCTTCTCGCTGGGGGAGTGAAAGAGCTCAAATGCAAAAGCGTTCAACGCTTCTTGGCAGGCTTTGAGGAGCTCTTCTTCGCCGAAGGATTCGGAGCCTTGGCCTTCTTCGCGCTCGCGGCCGGAACCGGCTTCTTCTTCGCAACCCCAGGCTTCTGAACCGATGCCTTGACCGCAGCTTTGGCGGAAGCCCTTACCGGCGCCGTGGTCGAAGCCTTCACAGGATGAGCCTTCGCTGGTTGGGCCTTAGCAGCGGCCTTCGCCGGGGTCTTGGCAGCAGGCACTGGCTTGGGAGCCGGCTTGTTGGCTCCTGCGGTCGCAGCTTTGGCAGTCGCCGGTTGGGACTTGGAGATGACGGCTGGAGCGTGGGGCTTCACAGTTGTCGAAGCGGCTTTCAGAGAGGGCACCGGCTTCGGCGCCTGCTTGGCTTCGTTCCCAGTCTTGGGAGTCGGCGCTGGCTTTGCCGCCTTCTCCGGCTTGGCCGCCTCCTGAGGCTTCGCAGTCCCTTTGGGAGCGCGTTTTGCCGAAGCTACTGCCGGCACTGATTCCTCTTCTTCATCCTCTTCCTCGTCTTCGTCATCGACAGCGATCGGCTCTGAGTCCTCGGTCATCTCTAAATCGATATCGGCCTTAGGAAGTTTGAGTCCGAGATCCAGCTCGTCATCCTCTCCGCCGATGTCATCGAGATCCTCATCGCTCTCCAGGCTCTCCTCCTCGGACTCCTCCTCCTCGTCAAAGGAATGCTCCTTCAACTTGGCCTCGGAACCGCGTTTGGCGCGTGGACGTTTGATAGTGACTTGGGGCGGCGGAGCCGGCGGTGAATGAGGTTCAAGGAAGGCGCGCGTCTCCTCCGGCGTGCCAAGTTTGCCGTCGATCATCTCGAGGAACAGCGCCTCAACGATCTCACGATAAGCCGGTAGCTCAGGGGTGATCCTCATCTCCTGCATCAGTGCATGCGGGATGCGCTGCCGCACCTCGGGCCAGACCTTGAGGAAGAGATTGAAGCGCTCCTTGACGACGGTATCTTTGCTAGTAAATCCAAGCCAAAGAATAGCTTCTGGATCATAGCTCATGAAGAGCTTAAAGCAGACCGACGGCGTCGCATTCTCCTTGGAGAGCAACTTTTTGGCAAATCCTGCAGCCAGCGTATCGAGGCTATTCCACTCTTCAACAAAGCCCGGCCGCAGCATCAGCTTCTTGAGCGCGGTCAACTCCTTCGGACCGAGTTTAGCGGTGAGCAACCTCATCTGAGCCGCCGACATATCTGGGTGCACGCCTTGCGTCAGCAGCTCAATGGCCAGAGCATGCAGTGCCGTCAGCTTCTCCTCCTCGGCTTTGGCAGGAGTCCAGGCAGGGAAGAGAACCTTCATCCAACCCTCAGCTTCCAAAGCCGCGAGGATCTTTAGCCCTTCTTCTTCGTGCCCAATTTGCTCCAGTTCCCGGCTGCGGGCCTGGGCCGATAGGTGTTCGATGACGTCTGCTTCCTTGGCGCTCTCGCAACGGGCGCGGGTCTTGGGCTCCATCTCCCATCCCAGGCGTGCGATGTAGCGCGTGGCTCTAATCAGCAGGGATGGCTCCTCGAGAAAGCCGTAGTTCGAGACTAGGCGCAAGGTTCGCGATTCGATATCCGCAGCCCCATTCATCGGGTCCATCAACAATCCGAAGGAGCCTTCATTGAGCGAGATGGCCATAGCGTTGGCAGTAAAGTCTCGACAGCGAAGATACTCTTGGATCGTTGCAGGGTGGAAGACTGGCTTGCCCGGTTTGGGATATTCGGCACGGTAGGCACTGACAAGATCGACACGCACGGTGCCAGGAAAACAGAGGTAAAGAGTGCGGGATGCCTCGTCGTCTCCCCAAACCGTTCCACCAAGCTTCTCTAATTGTTTCTTCAGTTTGAGAGCATTTCCATGCACTGTAACTTCAAGTTCTCTGACGGCGTGTCCGCTAGTTAGATCGCGTACCGCGTCCCCGGTGAGAAACAGGATCGTTCCGGCCTCGCGGGCCACGTCGCGCAGATGTCGCAGGGCGCTCTGCTGGTCGGCTGACAGCCTGTTTTCAAGGAGGTAAATGTAATCGGGCATCCCTTCTCCTGCTTCCGCACTCCTACTAACCAGCCAAATGGCTCATGCTGTTGCTGTTACAGCGAGACTCGGCAATGGTTGCAAACCAGTACCTTAACATATGATGGGGCAGTTGGAAAGGCCCAAGTCCAACTTGCAGACCGGCTGAGCCAGGTTTGCGGATAATTTCGGCGAACCTGCTATCTTGAATCCGGCTTGCCCCTTCCAAAGGGTGCGGCTATTTTGTCCAAACGGGTGAAGCCCTTCCCCGCCGCCGATCGCCTTTCCTTTGCTCTATTTTTATGTAAGTTATTTATTATGAGATATATGCTAGGATAATGACAGGGGTTGACTTGCCGGCCTGCCGACCTGTGCGACAATTCAAAACGATGACCTCCCAGCGCAAACCCGTGATCGTGCGCAAGTTCTCCAGGGATTGGTCGGCCGGTTATGCGGGGGCCAACTTTGGGCAGGATGCCGCGGAACTCGAGATTATCGATCTGAACGGCAAGGTCTTGCGCTTCGGCTGGGAGCACGTCAAGTGGGTGTGCTACGTGCGCGACTTCCCTGCCGGCGAAAACGCGAACCCGGAGCGGCTCCAGCACAAGCGCTTTGCCACCCGGCCGAGAACGCCCGGCATCTGGTTGCGTATGACACTGACCGACGGCGAAGAGCTGGAAGGATTGGCGGCCAACGACCGCTCATTGGTCGAGGGAGCCGGTCTGCTGCTCACACCGCCCGACACTCGCTCGAACACCCAGCGGATCTATGTACCCCGGCAGGCCATTCAGACCCTGGAAGTTGTAAGCATGATTGGCGCAACCGGGCGCAAGCGCAGCGAGACGGCTGTCGTCGCAGCGGAGCAGCCGGTGCTCTTTCCAGCTGAACCGAATGAGGTCTAGTGTAAGAGGTCTGCTTCCTCCGGTCTCGGCTCAACCGATGCTGCTTCCGTTCCGGTACAATCTCATTCGATGAAACTCGGTGAATTGGCAAAGCAGTTAGGCGCGGAGCTGCGCGGAGATGCGGAGCTGGAAGTGACAGGTGTGAAAGGGATTGAGGAGGCTGGCCCCGCGGAGGTCACCTTCGTGGCCAATCCCAAATACGGAGGGCTGGCGCGCAAGACCAAAGCCGCCGCCGTGCTGGTCGAGCCGGAGTTTCCGGAGATCGAAGCGGCGACTCTGCGGATCAAGAATCCCTATCTGGCGTTTTCCCGCACCTTGGGACTCTTCTATCAACCGCCGGTCTACGAGCCGGGCATTCATCCGACTGCGGTGATCGATTCAACGGCGGCGATCGGCGAGGATGCACATATTGGGGCCTACGTGGTGATCGGCCCGCGGGTTCGGCTGGGCGATCACGCCACGCTGCTGCCTCATGTGGTGCTCTACCCTGGAGTCCAGGCCGGGAACGGCTTCTTTGCTCACGCTCATGCCGTGGTGCGGGAAGACTGCATTCTGGGCGACAACGTAACTCTCGAAAACGGCGTCATCATCGGCGCGGACGGATTCGGCTTTGCCAAGAACGAATCGGGCCACTGGGAGAAGATACCGCAGTCTGGGCCCGTGCGGCTCGGTAACCGGGTGGATGTGCAGGCCAACGCCTGCATCGACCGCGCGACGGTTGGCGAGACTAGGGTCGGTGACGGAACAAAGATCGACAATCTTGTCCAGATCGGGCACGCCTCACATATCGGCGGTGACACGCTGCTTTGCGGCCAGGTGGGTCTGGCCGGCTCGTCTGAGATCGGAAATAACGTCATCCTTGCCGGGCAGTCAGCCGTGGCCGGCCACTGCTCCGTCGGCGATGGCGTGATTCTGACCGCTCAGAGCGGCATCTCGCACGATGTTCCGGCCGGCAAGATGATCTCCGGTTCGCCGGCCTTCGACAATCGCTTGTGGCTCCGCGCCGTGACCATCTTCCAACGGCTGCCCGAGCTGATGAAGCGGCTTGACCGAATGGAGAAGAACCTGGCGGCACAAGATACGACAGAAAGCGCCACCAACGAAAGCGGGAACCAGAAATGAGGGCCTCAACGAGTCTGCGCCAACTGATCCAGCTCGGAGTTCTGGGGTTTGCGGTGACCTGGATAGTGGGCTGCCACTCGTACCACATCGACATGACGGTCGAGAACCGGACTGGCGGAGCGATTCAACTGCTGGAGGTGGATTATCCGAGCGCCAGCTTTGGGGCCGATTCTCTGGCAGCGGGCGCCATCTACCGCTATCGCGTTCAGTTGCGCGGCAACGGACCGCTCAAGCTCCAGTACACAGGCGGCGACGGTAAACAGGTGCAGATCGAGGGGCCGTCACTGGCAGAGCCCCAGGACGGGCGCCTGGAGATCGTGCTGCTCCCCGGTGGGAAAGCAGAGTTTCACCCCGAACTAACCCCCAAAAGGTAATCAATCGTCTCTAATCTGCATCGAATCCATCGAAGCCCGCAGGAAACCGGCCCGGCTTCCTCTCGTCCGCCCACATCCCTCCGATAAAAAACGTGAGAGGGGAAAAGATGCGCGAGAGCGCACCCACCAGCCATCGCTGCGTTTCGTGGTTGCGAAAGCATAGGCATGCTGTGCGCCTGGCAAGCTGCTTCGTATCCGTTGGGCTGGCTGACGCGGTTCCACCAGTCCTCTCCATCGCTAACCTGATCTGGATCGCAAACGCGGTCTTGCTGGCTCACCTGCTGCTCGCCTCCCAGCGGCGTTGGCCCGCTTTGATTGCGACCGGGTTTGCGGCTCAAGTGGCGGCAAGTGCGGTCGTCGGCGTTGCCTGGCGGATCAGCCTGCTGCTCTCCGCGCTGCACATGATGGAAGTCCTCATTGCGGCGCAGCTGGTACGCAAAGGGTCCACAGCACCTCCCCGATTCGCCGACCGCTCCTACTTCCTGCGCTTTGGTGTCTTCGGCGTTCTAGCCGCTCCTGTTGCGGTGGGATCGATCGCTGGGCTGCTCTTATCTGGGTGGCCTCGAACGGCGATCGGATTCTCTCCCATCGGAGGAATTGCCGCCGATGGTCTGGGCATCGCCATCGCCACTCCCGTCTGCGTGGCGATGCTTCGCGGCGAGTTTTCCGGTGCGCGCAACCACGACCGACAGTTGATCTATTTGCTATGGCTCATGATCTTCGCTTTCATCGCCCTCTCACAGACCAGCGTTGCGCTGTTGTTTTTCGTTTATCCGCTCCTGGTTCTGGTTTTGCTTAGAGCGGGAATGGAATGGGCAGCGATCGCCACCCTGTTTGTGGCAATCGTCTCAGGCCGGCTCACGGTTCTCGGTTTTGGTCCGTTTGCGCAGCAGCCGCATCTGTTCTCCACGATTCAGCCATTCGCTCTTCTTCAGCTCTTTGTCGGGTCGGGGATCTTCATGCTCTTCACCATCTCCGCGGCGCTTGAGCGCGAGCGGGAGGAAGTGAGGCAACTGGAAAAGATCGCAGCCGTTCACGCGCTGGTAAGCGAAAACTCGCGGGATGCGATCATCCTTGCCGATCTGGCAGGGCATCGCAGCTACGTCTCCTCAGCCGCCGAAAACCTTGGCTGGAAGCCTGAGGAGCTTCTGACGCAAGCCGCAGTTGAGATGATCCATTCCGATGACCAACAAAGAGCGCTCGCTGTTATCCAGGAACTGAACTCGGGCCGTGAAAGCGGCATGATCGAGTGTCGCGTGAGGAAGGGGAATGGAGAGTATATCTGGGTGGAGGCCAGCCTTCGGCTGGTGCGCAATCCAGAGACGGGGAACCCATCGGAGGTCCTGAACGTTGTCCGGGATGTCTCTGAACGCAAAAAGGCCGAGCAAAGGCTCCAGGAGGCCTACAACGCCGTTGAGGCACTGGCTGTGACCGATCCGCTAACGGGATTGGCGAATCGCAGACGCTTCGATCAATACCTCGCCGCGGAGTGGAGACGAAGCATGCGCGACCGGCAGCCACTCTCTCTGATCATGCTCGATGTCGACAAGTTCAAGGCGTACAACGACACCTACGGCCACCAAAGAGGCGACAGTTGCCTCAAGCAGATCGCTGAGGCCTGCATGGACGTGGTCTCGCGGCCTGGAGATCTGGTGGCCCGCTTCGGTGGCGAGGAGTTTGTCGTCATCCTGCCGAATACTGAAAACGAAGGCGCCATGCATGTCGCCAACGATATCTGCGAAGCGCTACGGAGCCGTAGACTACCTCACATCGGCAATGCGCTTGGAATCGTCACCATCTCTGCCGGTTGCGCCACACTCATCCCGAGATTTGGAAAGCACGCGCCCGATCTGATCGAGATGACCGACAGGGCGCTCTACCGGGCGAAATACAACGGGCGGGACCAGGTGTGCAACGGAACTCTCATCTCCGAAAGCGATGAGTTGTCAGATGCCGCCCTGCCTGAGACTGTCACCAGCAAATCGGCTTAGTGCATCACGCTCTGGAAGAGCGGGGATTGCAGCAAGCTTGCAAACTGCGCGTCGGTGGTCGAAAAGTGAATCGTCATGCGGCCGGAGTCAGAGGCTAGAGAGGTCGCGGTCAGCGCCTCCTTTTCGGCCTCAGAGCCGCTCATCTTGCGCACCGTCACCGCGGCGGTCAGCAGCGAGGAGAGCGTGGCTGAAGCGAATGAGTCACCGGTGGAGATCGTGAGGTCAAACTTGACGCCGTGCTGGAAATTCATCGAGTACCAAGAGGCCTGAAGCTTCTTGCGGATCGATTCAAAGTCCACGCTCGAACCGGCCTCGCCCATGATCTGGCCCATCATCGTCTGAGTGCCCCTCCGGTCGAGAATGCTCCACAGCGGGTCAGAGTCGACGCTCTTCATCGCATCCATCATCGTCGCATTATTAAGCAGGCTCGGGGAGATGCCGTCGCGGGCATCGAGGGCCCGGTTGACCGCATCGCTGTCGCCGAAGACCATAGTCGACGGATCGACAAAGCAGATCACCATGCCAGTCTTGGCCATCGGGTAGACGCTGTTGGTTCGCACCTTCGTGGGCTTGACAGCATGTTTCTTGAAGTTGGCCAGAATGTCGGTGACTGAAAACTGACCCTGGGCGATTCCCACCGTCTCGAGCCTGTCCTCCGAGTCCTTGGGGCGAAAAAGGGCAAAGGCCAGCTGCTCGACGTCATGGTTTTCATTCAGGCCCGATTTTTCCAGCGCTTCTTCAAATTTCTTCAGCTCAGGCGGCATGACGCGATTGCGCAGATCGGTGGCCGCGGTCGAGTTCTCCATCGCGTGGTAATCGATGGTCACTAACTGCTGCACATCGTGCGGAATGGCATTGCGGGCATCGGTGGACAACTGGGCTGCCGGCATGGAAGCAGCCGCGGCAAACAACAAAGCCGGAATTCCAACTCTAATCAAAGCCTTCAAAGAATTCATCCTCCACAGTCACGGCGGGTTCGCCGCTTCTGTTTGACTTTCATTTTACCTGTTAGACGTTGAATCGCACGAAACTCAAGTTAACGGCGCCTTTCCCGGGTCTCCCGGCCAATCCAGGGGCACGGCAAGGCGGCGCTCCAGCAGCTTGGTCTGCTCATCGAATCCAGTCAATTGACGCATCCACTCGCTCCCGCGCTCACATGCAGCCTCGGGGACCAGGCCGATGATCTCTCCCTCGATAGGCGTAGCTTTGTGGCGCAGGGCCATACTCGAAGCTACGCGAAAGACCTGGGAGAGGGGCGTAACCTGGAAATCGGTGATATTCATCGAGAGCTGGGCGCGCCCCTTCGCAAGCACCCCCATCGCCTTAACGCCTTTGAGCCCGCCGGAAACCGCGCGGATCTCCCGTGCGATCGCGCGCACGATGGCAACGTCGGCCGAATCGAAGTAAAGGTTGTAAGTCACCAGGAACTTGCGTGCCCCGACCGCGCAAGCTCCGGCGGTAGGATGGAGGGCCGGCCCGCCAATGTCGGGACGGCGAGTGGAATCTTTAGCGGCTGCATCGCGCAGCTCCTCAAACTGCCCGCGGCGCACCTCCTCGAGATTGGCGCGGTCTGGCCGCGCCGCCGCAGCCTCGTAAAAGAAGACTGGCACACTGAAGCGCCGCCAGATCTCCAGTCCCGCTTGCCGGGCAAGCAGAGCGCATTGCTCCAACTTGATGCCGGAGAGAGGGACAAAGGGAATCACGTCAGCGGCGCCGATGCGCGGGTGAGCCCCTTGCTGGCGGGTCAGATCGATCAGTTCGACAGCCTTGCCCGCTCCGCGCACGGCGGATTCGACCACCGCTGCCGGATCGCCCGCGATCGTCACCACCGAGCGATTATGGTCTGCATCCATGGACCAGTCGAGAAGGGACACACCCTCGACGCGCATCGCGGCCACGATGGCCTCGACGCGGCGGGCATCCCTGCCCTCTGAGAAGTTTGGAACGCACTCGACTACAGGTCCGCTCATGATCTCTTTCACTCAATCGACAAAGGGACGCTGCCAGAGGATGCAGTCTGTCTCGGCGCAGCTCAGAATCACTTCCAGAAGGTATAGCCGACCTGGAATTGAATGCTCGCGTTGACACCGGGATTGCGGTCGCCCAGCGAGGCTGAGGAGATGTGTACGGCATTCACCCCCAAATCGATGGAACGTTTCGGACGAATGAAGTAGTGGGCCCCTACGCCGCCCTGCGGCGAGAAATTCCATACACAGGTTCCGCCATCAATCTGGACTGGCTGACCGTCGACCGTCTGCGTGCTCTGCACATTTGGCGGGAACTTGTGAGTGGTATAGATAAGACCGCCCGCGCCCTGAAACCAGGGTTGAAAGCGGCGCGACCGGGTAAGAAAGTTCCAGCGAAGAATAACCGGTGTGAGGCTGACTCCGCGAAAGGTCCCGCCGCCATATTCGAGTGTGCAGCTTACGACTTGCTGATTCGCGCCAACACAGAGAGTGGTCTGCATGTGCGGCGCCGGAGTGTAGGACTGCCACAGGGGCATGATGTTGCCACCAAACTCAAATTGGCCGGAGAAGATGCCGGCATGAACGACGGGGCTCAGAGGCTTTGAGAGTTGAAAGCCGCTCCAAAAGAACTTGTAGGCCGAGCGGTCGCCGACACCGAAGCCATAGCTGATAAACGGACCATACTCCCAGCTTCTATTGTTGCGGACGCGGGCCACAGGATTATCCGTTGTTGCGGCGGAGCCATTTGCGCCGTCTGGGCTCTCCGAGGCTGCAACTTCTGTTCCGGCCATGAGCACTCCAACCGTCAGAACGACTGCGTAGAACTTTGCGATCGATGTCAACGTTCTTCCCTTCCCTCAAATGTCTCTTGAATCCCCACAAAAAGGCCGCCACAATCGGGCGGCCCTTCGAGCGCCTCCTGGAACGTCCGCTTAGCCGGCGGCGGCCTCCATCTGCGCGGTGTCCATATCGAAGTTCGAATAAACGTTTTGCGTGTCGTCCAGGTCCTCGAGCACTTCGAGCAAACGCATCATCTGGCTGGCGGTGTTGCCCTCTAGCTTGGTGTAGGTTGAGGCCACCATCGTGATCTCGCTCATCACCGTGGGAATGCCGGCAGCCTTGACGGCCGCGGCAACAACCTCGTGCGCGGCGGGTTCGGTCACAATCTCCCAGGTGTCGCCTTCGTCGTTGAGGTCTTCACCGCCATGCTCGAGCACGATGTCCATCAACTGCTCCTCGCTGGCCGCACCCTTCTCCACGGCAATCAGTCCCTTCTTCGAGAACATGAAGCGTACCGAGCCGGTCTCACCCAAGTTGCCGCCATTCTTTGAGAATGCGTGGCGGATTTCGCTGACTGCACGGTTGCGGTTGTCGGTGAGCACATCGACGATGATCGCCACTCCACCGGGGCCGTAGCCTTCAAACGAGATCTCTTCGTAGCTGACGCCTTCCAGCTCGCCGGTGCCGCGCAGGATGGCGCGTTTAATGTTATCGGCCGGCATATTCTCAGCCTTGGCCGCGGCGACAGCGGTGCGCAGCCTTGCGTTGCTGTCGGGGTTGCCGCCGCCCTTCGCGGCGACCGAGATTTCCTTGAGCAGGCGGGTGAAGATCTTGCCGCGCTTGGCATCCAGCGCGCCCTTCTTGTGCTTAATTGTGGCCCATTTTGAATGGCCGGACATGGGAACCTCAGTGAAAGTGAGAGATGGGGCGCGGCACGCGCCTGACCTTGTGAGTATACCATCGGCGGGGGCTCGCAAGAGTGATCGCCGGAGAAACGATTGGAATCGGTAAACCGGTTCCAGGCTGATTCCGATTGACAAAGACCACAAGCAAAGCTATCTTCTTGGCAAGTTTGACTTGCGCGAACTCAAGGACGGCAGGTCCATTCGACCAGGCAGACACAATCGGCAGCATTCACCCATCCATTTTTCAACGGTCCGCAAGAAGAAACAAGGCCGCCCCTCTCGGCCAGGAGGCTCCTGTGAAAAAGTATTCAGGCAGGATTTTGCGCAAAAATCGTTCTTTTGCGTCCGCAATTATATTGCTTACGGCTGCCACCCCTATCGCCGCCGCAACTTTGTACGTTGCCAAAGATGGGGTTGATGACTCCACCTGCGGCGCGAGGAGAGATGCCGCCTGCCTCACCATTCAATACACCATTACCAACCGCTCTTCGGCGGGAGATCATCTCCAGATTGGACCGGGAGTCTACCCCGAACTAGTTGTCCTGGATCGGGATCTGACACTCAGCGGTTCTCCGTGGGATCGAGCCGTCATCGATGGGATGCGGAATGGGCCGGTGATCACCGTTCCGAGCGGAGTGACAGCCGAGTTGAAGTTTCTTACCGTTCGCAATGGGTTTGTATCGACGAGTGGCACAGCCGCCTTGGTGGCTGGAATCAGTAACGGCGGAACGCTGACTCTTTTTGAAATGCTTGTGACCGGCAACGCGACCGCTTCAACCGAGACTGCCAACCTTGTTTCTTCTGCCGGAGGTATCGGGAACGGGGGTACGCTCACTATCTCGCATAGCAAGATTATCTCCAATGGAGCATCCCTTGGTTGCATCTCTTCTGGAGGTCTCGTGAACTACGGCACGGTCACCATCGAAGAAAGTCTCATCGCCGATAACAGCCTATTGGCGGGCCGGGACCTGTGCATCGGGCCAGGCACCGTGCCTTCCGCCTCGGGTATCTTCAATGATGGAACCGCGGTCGTGAACACCACCACCATTCAAAAGAACGGAATCGTATCGATCGGACCGTTCACACTGAATCGCAGCACTGTCAGTTACAGCGATAGCGATGGCATCTACAATACAAGCATTCTCACTGTCGTAAATAGTACGATCTTTGGTAGCGCTTTCGCCGGAATTTACAATGCTTTTGGCGTTCGATTCGGCTTCTTGAACATGAGCAACAGCACAGTAGCCGCAAATGCGGGAGGCGGTGTCTCCCCTGGGCCCGACTCGGCGGTCAACAATTCGATCCTTGCAGGCAATCCTGGCGGCGATTGCTTTGCGGGCTCCGTTTCCGGAGACTACAACATCGTAGAAAACGGTTCCGGATGCACGTTCCTTGATGGAACGCACGATTTGACCGGCGTCTCGCCCGATCTCGGCGAGTTGAGAGACAACGGCGGACCGACCAAGACCCTGTACCCCACGAAAGATAGTCCGGCTGTCGATGGCGGCAATCCCGCCGGCTGCTTGGATAGCGCAGAAGATCTGATACGCGTGGATCAGCGTGGGTTCCCCCGTCTCGAACCGCCGGTTGGACACTGCGATATCGGATCGGTCCAAGTCGAGCGGCGTCACCACGATTCGTTTTGAGGCTGATCGTGAGGCCTGGCGCCTATGCGAACCGAAGTCGCCGAATGCCTGCCATTCGGCGGGCTGAAGCTGATACCCTAGAAGCATGAAATTCGGGGTTCTCGTCTTTCCCGGCTCCAACTGCGATCACGATACCTACAATGTGATTGCCGAGGTGGCTCATCAGCCTGTCATCTTTCTCTGGCACGACTCAGAAGACCTGCAAGGCGTCGATGCGGTGCTCGTTCCGGGCGGCTTTGCCTACGGCGACTACTTGCGCACAGGCGCGATCGCGCGCTTCTCGCCTGTGATGCAAGCCGTCAAGCGCTTTGCCAATGGCGGCGGCCTGGTGGCGGGCATCTGCAACGGATTCCAGATTCTGACCGAGTCTGGCCTGCTGCCCGGCGCGCTGATGCGCAACGCGGGACTCAAGTACATCTGCAAGCAGGTTCATCTTCGAGTGGAGACCACCGACAGTCCCTTCACGAACCAGCTCGCGAAAGGCGAGGTGCTGCAGCTCCCCATCGGTCACATGGAGGGAAACTACTTCTGTGAGCCGGAGCAGTTGCGGCAGCTCGAAGCCGAGGACCGCATCGCCTTCCGGTACGCCTCGCCTGGCGGAGAGATCATTGCGGAGGCGAACCCGAATGGCTCCTTGAGCAACATTGCCGGGATTCTGAATGAGAAGAGAAACGTCCTGGGAATGATGCCTCATCCAGACCGCTCGAGCGAGCTGATTCTGGGATCGGAAGACGGCTGGAAGATCTTTGCCTCGATGATCGAGGCGCTGGCAACGCATTAAGGTTCCCGCAACGTTGGGGGCTGGCCGACAATGATCGATATTCATAACCATCTTATCTACGGCGTGGACGACGGTTCGCCCGATCTGGACACCTCCCTCGCAATGGCGCGCGAGGCCGCGGCAGATGGCATCACTCACATCGTATGCACCCCGCACGCCAGCGAACGCTACCCTTACAAACACGCGCTCATCGAAGAGCGTTATGCCGAGTTGCGCGAGCTGTTGAACGGCAAGATGAGATTGAGCCTGGCGTGCGACTTCCACATGATGGCGGAAAACATCCACGACGCGGTGGCCCACCCTCTACGCTACTCGATCGACTGCAAAGGGTATTTGCTGATCGAGTTCGCCAACACCCCGATTCGGCCGCAAATCAGCGACGCGATGCTGACACTGCAGTCGGCTGGCTATACCCTGATCATCACGCATCCGGAACGGTGTCCGGCTGTGCTTATCGAGCCCGAAATCCTCGCTGAATGGTTACGCAAAGGATGCCTCGTTCAGGTGACCGCCGGCTCGCTGTACGGACGATTCGGCAAGATGGCGGAGATCTTCTCGAACGAACTGCTCGATCGCAACTGGATTCACTTTCTGGCCACCAATGCACACAATACCCAATGGCGGGCGCCGCATCTGAAGAAGGCCTACAACTATGTGGCCAAGCGGGCAGGCGAGGAGACGGCGCGACGGCTGTGCACGACCAATCCGCAGGCTGCCGTAGAAGGATCGCCGTTGCCGGCGCAGCCTGAGCCCGTGGGACTTTGGGATCGAGTGCCGCTGAGGTTCCACGCCAAACGGTCCCCCGCACACAGAAAGAGCGAACCGAACGAGCCCGGCGACCGTCATCCGATGGCGGCGAGGCCCGGTCTCCTGAAGCGCATTCTGGCACGATCCATTCGCTCAACTTAAAAAGTTCTCTATAGCCCTAGCCCGCCATCAACGGTCATGATCTGCCCGGTGATGAAGTGCGGTCCAGCGGCAAAAAACAGCACTGCCTGAGCTATGTCGTCCACGCTCCCGTTACGCTGCATGGGAGTCTTGAGCGCAAGATGCACGGCCTGTCGGGCATCGCTTCCATCCAGCTCGATCCATCCGGGTGCTACGCAGTTTACACTCACCTCGGGCGCGAAGGCCTTGGCCATCGTCTGTGTGAGCATGTGCAGAGCAGCCTTGGATGCGCAGTAGTGCGCGTGAGTCGCCCAGGCCCTGATCCCACCCAGCGAGCCGATGTTGACGATGCGGCCTTCAACGGCTCGCAGATGCGGCAGCGCCTCGCGGGCCACTAGAAAAGGCCCTCGCGCATTGGTCTCGAAGACCGCATCCCACTGTTCGACGGTGAGCAATTCGAGCGGCGCCGACTGAAAGACGGCCGCATTATTGACGACCAGATCGAGCCGGCCGAGATTGGCCGCGGTTGCACCGACAGAGTTCTGCACCGATGCCTCGGAGCGCACATCGCATTCGATGGCCACCGCGCGCCGGCCGAGACTCTTGATTTCGCCAACCGTTTGGGCGGCTTCATCCCGTGAGCTGCGGAAGGTGATCGCAACATCGGCGCCCGCACCGGCCAACGCCAGCGCAATCGCTCTACCTACGCGTCGCGCACCGCCGGTGACCAGAGCCGATCTGCCGGTGAGAGGTTGGTCGCTCATCGTCCTGCCTCGAATTGCACCTTGCTTTACTTGGGCTGCTGCTGATCGGGCTGCGCGTCGGATTTGGCGGCAGGCTTGTCCTTGGGCGCAGGATCCGATTCCGCAGGCGGATTGGCCGGCTTGTCGCCATGCGGGTTCTTGCCGGCGTCATTCGTCTGGTCGTGATCCTTGTAAATGGAGTACTGCTCGCCTGGGCGCTTGAGCCGGATCTCCCGCGTCATCTCGGACTTTTCGATCTTGAAGTCTTCTCCGTAGGTCTGGAAGCCCTTAGCAATGATCTGCAGACGCACCGTGTCTCCCATGGGCAGCACGTCAATCATCGCCTTGCCATCTTCGTTAGTTTTCAGCTCCATGTTGCCCTTGCTCTTCTCGCCCTCGATGGGATGGAAGATCACCGCGGCATTCTCGATGGGCTTGCCATTGACGTCGCGCAAAACGGTGACCTCGATGCGGGCAGTATCCATGGGCGCTTTATATTTACGCCCGCGACTGGTGGTTTTATCCTGGGCGCCCGCTACGAGCGAGAGAAGCACTATGCAGAAAAGACAGAGACGAAGACGTGAACGGAATTGCATGGAGTTCATTGTAATGGCTCGCACCCTACCGGAGGAGGGGAGATCGACGAGATGCAAGCCAAGGAACCTGACACAATTCCCCGATCTACTGGATCACCAGAGAAGGCGAATAACGAGCGAATTCGGGCGGGGCACGGAGCCGAGAGCGTATCTACCATTTAATGAACTTCACGGTTTTCGAAGATATTTAGGTAGGGGGTGGATCCCGCCAAAATCGAGAAAGCGCGAGCCAGCCCGGCTCCGAGCCAGCCGAACTTTCAGTGTAACAGCAGGCCGGAGATAATCTGCAAGGGCACGTCCGGCCCACGCAAATTCTTCCCAGTCATACTTTCTTAGTGAGACGCGCTCATATTTTCACAATTCTCCCCTTGACAAATCTAAGGCTGCTTGCCTATCGTTAGCAATTGGAAGACGAGAGTGCTAGCGCATGGCTAGCGAAACTGCTCGACCCGGGCCGGCTGCGCTGTTTTGTGGAGCACAGGCCCGCAATTCCGAGGCGTTTTTCAGACAAACCAACTAAAGCACCACGGTGGGGATCCCCTGCCCGTCGGTGAAGGAGAAGCAAAGCAATGGCATCTACATCCGTAGCGACGACGTTTACCCCGCTTCACGATCGCATCCTCGTCCGCCGCCTGGAAGAGGGCGAAACCATCCGTGGGGGCATCATCATCCCCGACAGCGCGAAAGAAAAGCCCCAGGAGGGCCAGGTGATCGCGGTGGGCAAAGGCAAGTCCAACGACGAAGGCAAGGTCTTCCCGCTCGATGTGAAGGCGGGCGACAAGATCCTCTTCGGCAAGTACTCCGGCACCGAGATCAAGATTGACGGCGAAGAGTTCCTGATCATGCGCGAAGAAGAAGTCCTCGGCATCGTGAAGAAGTAGCTGTTCACGAGCTTCTAGCTACTAGCCTCCAGCTGCTAGCTAAAAGCACATTGTCAAAAGGTTCAATCAACGCCGCGTCTTCGCGGCCGTGAGCTAGAAGCTAGGAGCTAGCGGCTAGCAGCTAACAGGAGAATAGAGAAATGGCAAAGCAGATTTTGCACGGTGAAGATTCCCGTCAGGCGATCCTGCGCGGTGTGAACACACTGGCGGACGCGGTGAAGGCGACCCTCGGTCCCAAGGGCCGCAACGTTGTTATCGAAAAGAAGTTCGGTTCGCCGACCATCACCAAGGACGGCGTGACGGTAGCCAAGGAGATCGAGCTGAAGGATGCGATGGAGAACGTGGGCGCGCAGCTGGTCCGCGAGGTTGCCTCGAAGACTTCGGATGTTGCCGGCGACGGAACAACGACCGCGACTGTACTGGCGCAGTCGATCTTCCGCGAGGGCGTGAAGACTGTGGCGGCCGGCGCGAATCCGACGGCACTGAAGCGCGGCATCGACAAGGCCGTGACTGCGATCATCGGAACCCGCGACAAGGACGGCAAGTGGACCGAAGGCGGCGCATTGGGCAAGCTCTCGAAGCCGGTGAATGAGGGCTCGGTTGCCCAGGTGGGCGCGATCTCGGCCAACGGCGACCAGGAGATCGGCGACATCATTGCTGAGGCGGTGAAGGTTGTTGGCAAGGACGGCGTCATCACCATCGAAGAGTCGAAGACGATGCACACAGGTCTCGAGACCGTGGACGGAATGCAGTTTGATCGCGGCTACCTGAGCCCCTACTTCGTCACCGACGCAGAGCGCCTGGAAGTGATCCTGGAAGATCCCTACATCCTGATCTACGAGAAGAAGATCTCGGCGATGAAGGACCTTCTCCCGTTGTTAGAGCAAGTGGCCCGCGGCGGCAAGCCGCTGTTGATCATCGCCGAGGATGTCGAGGGCGAGGCTCTTGCAACCCTGGTGGTGAACAAACTGCGTGGAACGCTGAATGTGGCTGCCGTGAAGGCTCCTGGCTTCGGCGATCGCCGCAAGGCAATCCTGGGCGACATCGCGATCCTGACCGGCGGCAAGGCCATCACCGAGGATCTGGGCATCAAGCTCGAGGGCGTGAAGCTCGAGGATCTGGGCAAGGCCAAGCGCATCACGATCGACAAGGACAACACGACCATCGTTGACGGCTCCGGCAAGGCCTCGGATATCGAAGGCCGCGTCAAGGAGATCCGGTCGCAAATCGAAAAGACGACTTCGGACTACGACAAGGAGAAGCTGCAGGAGCGGCTGGCCAAGCTGGTCGGCGGCGTGGCGATCATCAAGGTCGGCGCGGCTACCGAGACCGAGCTGAAGGAGAAGAAGGCACGCGTGGAGGACGCTCTCCATGCGACCCGTGCGGCAGTCGAGGAAGGCATCGTCCCTGGCGGCGGCGTGGCTCTGGTTCGCGCGATCCCCGCAGTCGACAAGCTCATTGCGACGCTTGAGGGCGACGAGAAGATCGGCGCGCAGATTGTTCGCCGTTCGCTCGAAGAGCCGCTGCGGCAGATCGTTGCCAACGCTGGCGAAGAGGGCGCGGTGGTGGTGGCCAAGGTTCTCGAATCCAAGGACCCGCACTATGGCTACAACGCACAGACCTCGGTCTTTGAAGATCTGGTCAAGGCCGGCGTCATCGACCCAACCAAGGTAACGCGGACGGCGTTGCAGAATGCCGCCTCGATCGCCGGACTGCTTCTGACCACCGAAGCACTGGTCGTCGAGATCCCCGAGCCAAAGACTGCTCCGGCGCCGGGCGGCCACGGCGGCATGGACGGCATGTACTAAGCCACTGGACAGAGGACAGTGGTCAGTAAAAAGCTGACCAATAGCAAAGCAAAAAGGCCTCCAGCTTTGGCTGGGGGCCTTTTGTTGTGAACAGACCGTTTGCTTTTGGCACAAACGTCATCGCGCCACGAGAGCGGCTTGAGGAAATTGCCGTTCGCAATCTATCGAACGGCTAGGAGGCCATCGCAGCCACTTTCGCGGAGGCCAGAGAGACCGGGGTTGGAACGGGCTGAGGCCGCATCGGACGCAGCCATCCGGCAGTGAGCCACGACCGAGGGATCGAGAACTCAGACCAACCGCAATCGAGGCACACGACCACATCCGGCGAGGGCGTCATCGGTGGGTGGCTCAGCGTGCGAAGGCAATTGCGATAGAGACGAATCTCTGCGGGGACGACAGAGACGGAGGAAGATTGGCACTTTGGACAAATCATGGAATTCACCTCTGAAGTAAAAACATTCAGGGCAACGCAAGCGGAGCAGGTATGGCAGTTTCAATAACTCTAATCTTTTAAGGACAAGATTTCCAATGATTATGGTGCAGAAACGGGAATGAATTCCTGAATTTATCAGGCCCCGGAGATTTAGATTTCATTTCATGAATAATCTTTCAAGTTAAATGAAGAACCTGCGACTCAGCCATCCCGTCTACCAGTGCCGGGCCCCAGGACCGCAGCGAAGCTTCTGAAGAGCTCCGCCGCGGCCATATGCTACCGGTGATCGCTCACTGCCGAGTCGCCCTGGTCCACTCGATACGCAAGCCAGCCCGGATATTGAACGGGAGGCTGGGGTAGCCGACGGGGGCGATGTGCTGGTTGTCGGTGAGGTTCTCAGCCTGTCCGTAGACCTTGAGCCACGGCAGCAGATGGTAGCTTCCGCCCAGGTCCAGCTTGGCGTATCCCCAGTCGAGATTGCGGTTGGGCAGCACCAGCGAGTTACCCTGATTGACGTCTTCGTATCCGAGGAAGGTCGAGTCATCGCTATGGCTGGCAAAGGCAGAGGTGAAGAGGCCAGTGACCTTGCGGCCTGCGTAGCTTGCGGTAACAAAGCCAGTATGCGGCGGACGCCGGAAGGGGCGAGCGCCTTTGAGCGGTGAGTAGATGCCGACGGGAATCGTGTCTAGAAAGAGAGTTGGCTGAATGCCGATTGCGGTTTCGTTATCGCTCGAAAAGGAGTGCTGCACGATTGAATCGAGGTAGGTGTAGCCGCCGCGCAGGAAGATCTTCTTGCCAATTCCTCCTTCGACAGTGGCCTCCGCACCCTGACTGCGGAAGGCCAGCGAATTGAGATCGAGCGAGAAGGCGTTCTCGTTGTTGAGAATGCTTTCCAGCTGGCTCTGCTGCGCTGGAGTCAGATTGGGAAGCAATGTGGGCACCAATCCTGGCCCGACCCCCTCGATGGCGCGACCAAATTCATTATGGAAGTAGCTTGCGCGGAAGACGATGTGTTGACTCCAGAAGGCCTGTTCGCCGCCACCCTCCCAGGTGCGGGTGGTCGGTCCGGCAAGCGGAGTGATGTTGAACTGCTGAATCGTCGTTGCTCCACCCGGCTCTCCCTCGAGAAAGTCATAGAGTGATCCGATCTCATCGGTGATCTTGGGCTCGCGGATGCCTTGAGAGAAGCTGAAGTTCAACCGCGTCCCGCTGAAGATTCCGCTGCGTGGGCGTAGCGCATAGAAGCCAAATCCTGCGCGGGGCCTAATGCCATTGCCGATCAGCTGGTAGTGCATCACGTCCATGCCCAGCGTGTAGAAGAGCCTATCGTTGAGGAAGTCTCCGTGGGCGCCGAATATGTAGTCGTAGTTGGTGCGGCTCTTCTGATCGTTGATGAAGTAGACGGGCTCGCGTTCGACGCCGCGCTCATTTGCATATTGAAAGCCGGCCAGCAAGAGTAGATGCGGCGTCAGGCGGAGATCTCCCTGATAGAGAAACTGATCGCGATTGTTAACAATGTCCAGACGGTTAGGATAGATGGCGAAGTTCGCAGTGCTGTAATCGAGCAGTGCGGGGCCCATGGCGCTATAGCCGTTTGCGCCCTGGATGATCCCAGGCAGGCCGTAGTAGTTGCCGGGTATCACGTCTGCAGGAGGGTTCACACAGGTATCAGCAGGAATGCAGATGCCGGCCGGATACCATTGCTGGGACTGTTCACGCTTGCGCGTCAGGCCATACTGGAATCGATTGTGAAGGTCAGGCGTAGTCTGGTTCTCCACAGTCGCTCCACCGTAGAGAACCTGGTCGCCCTCCTTGCGGTCATCGCTGATATGGTAAAAGTCCCATTGATTTGGGACCCCGGTAGCATCAACGCCATAGCGCAGGGTGGCGCGAATCTGCGTGCTGCCATTGAACTGCCAGCCGAGGTTGGCCGACGACGTGGCTACGTGGTACTCATCAAGGGGGATGTTGTTGGCGGTCTGAAGCCAACTGAAGGCGCCCAAGTAGTCGAGTTTGTTGTGCGCGCCCGCAACCTCCAGTTCCTCGCGTGAAGTGGAGAGATTGCCGGCGCCAGCCTGCAGGAAAATCGAAGGAAAGCTGGTGGTGCCGTGTGGCGTTGTCAAGCTGATCACGCCGCTGGCCGCATCGGCGCCATAGAGGCCTGAGTCCGGTCCGCGAAGGACCTCGGCGCGCTCGATGGCCGTGGTCGAGAGCGGGCCGAAATCGAATTGCCCGCCCAGGTCACCAACAGTAACGCCATCGAGAAGGATCTTGTTCGAGTCCGAGTCGCCGCCGCGGATGAAGAGCGAGGTCTGAGCGCCCATCTGCCCCTCCTGTACTACGACTGTACCGGGCATCAAACGCAACGCGCTCGTCAGGTCGTCACGCAAGGCCAGATCTAGCGGCACCAATACGCTGGTGGCCGCGCTGGTCTGCGGTTGAGGCGTGGGAATCCCTGTGGCTGTAACGACGATGGATTCGCGCACCCATTCGGGTTCAAGCACGATGTTTCGCTCGACCGAGTCGAGACGGCCGGCATAGAAGCCAGGCGTTTCCAGTTGGCGGAAGCTGTTGGCAGAGACGACGAGATAGAAGCGGCCTTCAACGCCGCTGAGGATCTCAAAGCTGCCGTCGGCCTTGGAGACATCCGAACCAGCGGGCTTGCCTCCGCTCATCAGAACGACGGTGGCGCCGGTGACCTTGGCGCCCGAGGCATCTGTGACCACGCCCCGAATCGAGGCGGCCTGGCAGAGTGCGGCAGCGAAAAACAAAATGAGTACAAGGACACCCGGCAATGTGCGGGGCCGTAGATAAAGAGAGTAGATTTGCGCCGAATCAGGCATGAAGGCTCCTTCGTTCCCCTCGGAACGCAAGCGGGTTTGGGGCGCGAGGACCGGTCTCCTGACTTGCGCATCTTCCAGCCACCTTCCCACAGACACGCCACGGGGGCGACCTGCAGTGGTTGACGGGACCTGCGCGATCTGCGCGAGGACCCAGGCTGGTTCCCTGCCCTGCCCGAAAGAACGGGCTCGATGGCAGGTGCGCTCACAGTTGCGGGGCAGTGGCGGAGTTTCACCGCCTTCCCGAGCATCCTGGCGATTGCCGTGGTAGGTTTTACCGCCCCGGAGAGGAGCAGTAGTTATGCCAGGGAACAGGTTTCCGTGACACCAACATTCTATCGCGGACGCCTCAGACAAAGTCAACGTGCTTCAGGACTGCATCTTGAACCGGTCAAACCGAGAATTCATCGAGAACTGGCCATTGGGAGAAAGCTGGGCGATTAAATGACGGGATCGAGGGTGGTGACCCCGGGAAGACTCGAACTTCCGACACGCAGTTTAGGAAACTGCTGCTCTATCCACCTGAGCTACGGGGCCATTTTGAATCATATACTTACAGAAGATCTAGGGTTCGTTTTCATCCAGTTTTCCTGACCCAGATCGATCCTGATGCAACTCGCAGATCAAGGTGGGGTTGTGCGACCCAATCTGCCCAAATACAACGTACTGATAGGTTAGCATCTGACAACTTCAGATAGGCAATAGGTTGTATTGGAAAGCAGGCAGACAAAGGAATAGCGACCACCCAAAAGCTGCTGGCACGCCGGGGACGAACGAGGTTGTCCATCGCTTACCCGAGACTCGCGTAGCCGAATTCACGCAGCTGTCAACGTATGGATTGTCCATCCGCACTGAGCGAGAAACACTCCTGCTTCCCCGCCTCCCTCTTCCTTCAGCAATGGCTTGCTCCAGGATCCATTTTCTAGCGTTCGCCGTTGAACGTGTAGTGTATACCAATGGTGTAGCTCGGCTTGTAGTACTCTCGCTGATTTACAGATTGCGTGCTGCCCGTGTAGTGGCCGAAGACCTCGTGGTTCAGATTAAGGCCGTTGGCCATCACGCTGAACCCGCGCCAGACGCGATAGGTAGCTTGCGCATCGACCTGGAAGTGCGGTAGCGTCCACACATCGGCCGAAGGACCATTGGGCCCGAGGCCGCTTGGATCGGCACCGGCGCCAAGAGCGAGCGACGGCGCAATCCAGTTATAGGAGAAAATGTTTGGTCCGTTGAAGCCCCTCCCCATGCGCAGCGAGAAACGCTTAGTATCGTAGGTCGCTCCGGGATATCTCACACCCTAAAACGGCGAGATGTCTGATTAATTAAATCGTGCGCAACAGTTACTTCCTACGATCCTTTTTAATCACACTCTTCTTGCCTACTTACAAGAGCTTGTCGATGACACTGTGATTGTAACTACATAATGCAACCAGGAACCCGCAGGTGGATCGTCCTTTGGGTCCTTTGGATCACCCTTATCTTTTTCAGCGCGCTCCAGTTTGAATTTAGTATCTACCGCAGTAACATTGACTGCCCCATCGTAAACCAGGCTTAGCTTTGGCTTGGTGTTCTTTGGATTGGCGTTGGTCACTTCAATCGACGATGAGCAGTAAGTCGTTCCGATGTTGAGAGCGCATCTTCTAGTTCCTGACCTTGCAGCGCCGCTGTCGTCGAGAGGCACATCCCATTCGCAGAATTGATGTTGTAAATGCCAGGGTCCGAAGACCGGCCCGGCGACCGTTGTCACTTCTCCCGACGGAGTGACCTCACGAATGTTATCCGCTTCGAGCACCAGCAAATTGCCCGCGCTGTCGGTGGCAATAGCCACAGGTTGGGAAAAAGTCGCAGCTGTCCCCATGCCATCGAACTCACCATTCTCGTCGGCGCTCTCCGAGCCGGCGATCGTCGTTACCACACCGGTTGGAGCGACCTTACGGATGGTGTTATTGCCGGTGTCCGCCACATAGACGTTGCCGGCCTTGTCGGCGGTAATTCCGTGAGGGGAATGGAAGGTCGCACTCGCGCCGGTTCCATCTGCGTGGCCTTTCTCATCAGCGGCGCCGGCTAACGTAGTCACCACTCCGTCGGATGTGATTTTGCGGATGGTATTTCTAGACATCTCAGCCACGAAGATGTCTCCCGCGCCGTCGATAGCAATGCTGTAAGGATCGGAGAACCTCGCCGCTTTGGCAGTGCCGTCGACTTCGCCTCTTTCACCTGCTTGACCGGCAACTGTTGTCACCGCTCCATCTGGTGTGATCTTGCGAATGACGTTGTTACCGGAGTCTGCCACATAGATATTGCCGGCGCCGTCGGTCGCAATGCCTATGGGAGCTGAAAAACTTGCATCCTTGCCTGCGCCATCCGCATGACCGGCAACACCTGCCGTACCCGCGAAAGTCGTAACAATCCCTGTCGGCGTAATCTTACGAATCGTGTTGCTAACTTTGTCGGCCACGTAGACGTTGGCAGCGTAGTCGGTCGCAATAGCTATTGGATATACAAAAGTCGCCGTGGAGCCGACGCCGTCGGAGTTCCCTCGCGCATCCGGCTTGCCCGCGAATGTCATCACTACGCCAGCATGAGTAATCTTCAAGATCGTGTTATGCCAGTTTGCGACATAGATAGCACCGGTGTTATCGGTTGCAATTCCCGTTGTGAGAGTAAAATTGGCAGGAGCAGCAAAAACGCTCATCTCCTGCTGCGCATTTGCAGGTTTGGTCGAGTTTAAAACTGTCACGATTCCCATTGCGGCGGCGACACCGACCCAACTCTTGCCTCTCACCGTCATCTTGCTTGTCCCTTCCCACCTGAGAAATTCATCTTCCGGTTGCGCCGTCTTTTGATTGCGCGGTTGGCCTTGGCATTCAGAACCCCTCATCGCCTCCCCTCAACCCAGATCGTTGCAACTCTCGTTTTTATCATTCAGTGCAGCCCAACTGTTCTCCGCGCTCAGAATGCTGCAAAGGCCCATCGCTGGGATGGACCTTCTAAGTTGGCAAGCATCTCGATGTGCAAAGACAGACACCGATGTGAGATTGAGCCTCTCGTCAGATCGGCACTCTGCGTCCCGGATTTCAGACTCGAAACCCGGGACGTCAGATCTTTCTTTTCTACGATACAGGCTAGAGTCACCTGTTGCCTCAAAAGACCAGCTTCAGAGCCACCTGGATTTCCCTGCTGGGAAAATAGGAGCTGACCACGCCATAAGTCGAATCGGTCGCGACGCTATCCGGCGCTTGCGCATTGGCATGATTCAAGACATCGAAAGCCTCCGCGCGGAACTCCAGACCAGCTTTTTCAAATCCCAAAGGAAAGCGCTTGTGCAAGCCGAGGTCGAGATCGGCGAAGCCGGGAGCGCGGGCTACGTTGCGCGGGCAGTTACCGTCAGGCGTATTGGCCGCAGTGGGTATGGAAATGGCCGTGGGGTCGAGATACTGGTACTCGCCCGGCTGGCCAGCGACCGGAGTCCGGTTACCCGAGCCCAGAACCGGATTCCCGACCAGGTTCGGACGGTAGAGAAAGCTGGTTTCGGTGCTCAACTGTTGAGCTGTCGATTGAGCATAGCTGATGTTGATCGGCAATCCGCTGATCAGTTGGTTGAAGGCCGTCAGCTGCCAACCGCCGATCAGGAATTGCGCCGGCGCTGCAGCACCCGAGGCGAAACGCCTCCCCTGGCCAAAGGGAAGATCCGCGACGATTGCGAGCGAATCGTTCAGTGGCCGGTCATATGCGGAGCGTGTGTAAGAGCCCATCACGTCGTAGTGGTCCACTACAGGGCTGTCGTTGTTGTCTAGCTCCTGATTCGCCGCAGCTAAATCCTGCGCGTGCGACCAGGTAAAGGAGTTGGCAATGTAGATCCCGTTCGTGTAGCGCTTCTCCAGTTTTGCTTCCAAAGCGTTGTAGCGCGAGACGCCTTCGTTAAAGGATTCCTGGATGGTGCCATAGGTCGCTATGGGACGTCTTGCTTGCAAGCTGAGCGTGCCACCGGCCGCATTAGGCAGCGCCTCGTTATAGTCCTGAACCACTTCCTCGTGTATGCCATAGTTGCCCACATAACCCAGATCGAGATAGGTGCTTCGGGTCAGCTGCCGTTGCACGGACAACTGGTAACTCTGCACATAAGTTGTAGGGGTCGTGGCTGGATCGTACGTGGTCGTCGTTGACAATGACGAATAATTCGACGATGAGAGGAAGTTATTCACCAGGCCAAGCTGAGTAGGCTGGAAGCAAGTCAGCGGAGCCGCCGACAAGGAAGTGCAGACGGCCTGTGGCGAAGTCTTCGAAGACGGCGCGTACTGAGTGATCAGGTTGTCGATGCTGTAAGGGGCATTCTGCGCCAGTTCATTCACCACAGCGGCGCGAAGGAACTGTTGATAGCTGATGCCGTAGGCGCCGCGCACGACCGTCTTTGAGCCAAGACTGTAGGCCAGGCCAAAGCGGGGCGCAAAGTTCAGATCGTTGCGGTTTATGAGAGCCCGATTGTAGATGGAACCACCGCTGGCGTTGATGAGAACTTGGTTGACCGGATCGAAGTTGGAGAGTTGATTGTTCGTTTCGAAGGGCGGCGTCGCCAATTCGTAACGCAGGCCAATGTTCAGCGTCAGGTTGTTCGTCATGCGCCAGTCGTCCTGGCCATAAAGGAAGTTCATCCGCTGGTTGTATTCCACCACGTGGTGGGCGCTCAACTCGTACTTGCTGCGCGCGCCGAAGATGAAGTCAGCCAGATTGTAAGCCAAAGCATAACTGGGATCGGCGGACTGAGCGGCCGATAACTTGTACGAGCCCTGAGAGAACTTCCCGCTGTAGGTGTCGGCGCCAAATACCGGCTTGAAGTTGCTCACGACCTGCGATTCACGGACGTACTCATAGCCAAACTTGAAGCTGTGATGACCCTTGAGCCATGTGTAATTGACCTTTGGATCAACGACGAAGGGATTGACTACCGTGGGTAATTGCGTGTTGCGTCCGAATTGCGCAAAGCCCGTCACGGTGACGGTATTCAAGCCGCTGGCAAAGGAGGGATCGGAGGGTACATTGGGTTCGCCGGCAGCGACCAGGAGGTTGGTCTGTCCAGTCGAGACTGGTCGTTGTGCACCGGCGTTCCAACTGAAGCCGGCCCGAATATCGAGCGCTGAGGCCGTGGTCAACTGATAGACAAATCCCGAAGCCAGCTGCTTATTGTCCTGGGTAATGTAGCCCTTGGCGGTCGAGTAGAGAGGCGCCGGAATGGGCGCCGGATCAAGCGCGTTGTATCTGCGCTGGCTGTAGCGCGCGAAGGTGGTCATGTTCGGACCAATGTGGAAGTCCATGCGCGCATCGCCCTTGTCGATATCCTCGGTTCCCAGCGGAAACGAGACGTAGGTATTGCTTGTGCCTGTCGGCATCAAGCTTAGGACGGTCGTATCCAGAGCGCTGATCTGCGGGGTCGTCGTCGATCCCGGCAACATCGTAGCCTGAAGCGCGGCAATGGGAATGATGCCGTTGGCGTAAACAGCCTTCGTGTAGGGATTCGTGATCTGAATGGGGTTGCCCAAAGAGTCGACGAAATGCCCGCCAGCCTGCTGGGTGGTCGGCAGGGTTGCCGTCATGGCAGTGCGCAAGCTGCGGCGGAAGCCCTCGTAGTCGCCGAAGAGGAAGGCCTTTCCGCGCTTGAGAGGACCGCCGATGTCCGCACCAAACTGGTTCTGAACCAGGGCCGGCTTGTCGCCATTGGCTGGAGGTATCGGACCGCTGGCGTTAAGAACAGTGTTGCGCAGGTAATCCCAGGACGCACCATGATATTCGTTGGTTCCGCGGCGCGAGACCTCATTGATCAGTCCGCCGGCCGCGCGGCCAAACTCCGCGCTTTGATTGCCGGTAGTAAAACGGAACTCCGATAGCGCATCGGGGCTCATCTGAGTCTCCTGGTTAGAGAAACCCAGATCGTTCAGATCCCAACTGTTGTTATCGAGACCATCGAGGAGGAAGGAGTTGACCTGGTTGCGCAGTCCATTGACGTTGTATGAGCCCTCGCGACTGGTCGCGCCCTCGATCTCAAGGAAGGACTTGTTCACACCTGGAACGACAAGGGCAAGATCGGCCGGATCTCTGCCGTTCAAAGGCAAGTTCACGACCTCGGTCGGATTGATGACCATGCTGCGATCGCTGCTGTCGGTCTCAAGCAGAGCTGCCGTCGCCGTGACGACCAGCTGCTGGGAGACATTGGCCGGATAGAAGGTCAGATCGACTCTTTGGCGCGCACCGACCGTCACCGTGAAAGCCGAGGTCGACGCATCCTTAAAGCCGGCGTGAGTCGCCTTGATGATATAGTCGCCCGTAAGAACGCTTGAAAATGTATAGTCCCCCGACGCATTGCTGAGGGTTGTCTTTAAGATGCCGGTTCCAAGGCTCTGAAGTGTAATTGGGACTTCCGGCATGATTCCTCCGCCCACATCGCGGACGGTTCCGACGATACTTCCGCTGTCAAACTGAGCGTGCAGGACGGCGGCCGAGCAGAGAAGAACAAAACCCCAGAGCAAACGACGCATAGACCACATACAACTCCTTTCGTAGGAGCCTCTCCAAGGACGGAGAGTTCCTTACCAAAACCAACACTTTGGTACTTGGTGAATATGCCGTAATGGTACCTTTGTGATCAGCCTCACGCCAGCCATGGAATCTAAAGTATCAACACTAAAGTAACGCTACAGAGCCGCCGTCCTGTCAACGTCTATAAATCCACTACCTCGGCAACCGTGCGTGCACAATCAGATCTACCTCATATATGCAAAACCTTGCAACTCGATCCGGCTTGTCTCCGGTGAGAGATCGGGGGCTCATGGCCTGCATCTTGTTATTTTTATGGATTCCTTGCCGCACCGGACTCGGGAAGAAACCTTGCCGGTTTTGTGCCCAAATCTCATCCCGATTTAAACCACCGATACAGATCGCCCGGTTACAAACCAGGGTCACCAGTCGAAGGTCACTCTTCAGAGATTTCTAAGGATGATTTGCGCTTGAACAAAGTACTACGGTGCCTAAAGGTGACACACTCTGTCCTGAAAAGTACCGCCGTGCTTGTTACCTCGATAAGTACTTCAAATCATCGTTACTTAGTTGCACGCAGCTAGCACCAGATTGTTGTTGACCGCGGAGAAACAATGCATCACGATGAGTCATCGCTGCTTCTAATCAAGCAGGATTCATCGACTCAGAGGGGTTACATCATGATCTGTGCGAATGAAAAGAAATCTGAAGGATCTTTGCTCCAGTTAGGCATCGGCAAGGCCGTATGTCTCGTTGCTTTGGCTACTCTCGCGTTGTTGCCGTCGTCGATCTCTGCACAACAGAACCGATCGATCGCAGGAGACTACGCTGGAACCCTCGGACCGCTGCACGTGAAGCTGCATCTGAAGGCAAACTCTGCCGGCAGGGTGACGGCCACTCTCGACAGCCCCGACCGAGGCGCGATAGGCATTCAATGCACCGACATTCACGTCGATGGACAGTCAGTCACGTTTACTGTCCCCGCCGTGCAGGCGATGTGGAGGGGAACCATCGGAATCGATGGAACCCTCACCGGAACCTGGGATCAGGGCAGTACCATGGCCCTCAACTTCGCGGCTGACACCAGCGCGCAGTCAGAGAGATCCCTCAAGGCATCTTTGCGTTAACATCGACGCCGGGCGCCGCGGACGTGCCGAACTCGGCGGGGGTGTCCTTGGGGGCTAAGACACCCCTCCCGAGTCGCGTGGTGGAAGGGCTGGGGGATCCCCCGGCCCTTCGATTTTGAGCGCGTGCGCTCGGAACCCCAGCACCGAGATTCGGAGAACATCCGCACTGAGCGGAGCTGTCAGCGCGGATTGTCCGCAATATCTCGACCGATCAGAACGAGTGAGGATCACTGAAACCCTAACAAGGGTCAGTTGCGCCTTGGCGGGGCGATGGCAGACACTACAAGCATGATGCGGTGGCTCAGCCGAACCTCCTCCCTCTTGCTCTTCGTCTCGCTCATTTTGGCGCCTTCGTCACAGGGACAAAACACAAAACGGGACAGCAAGAAGCCCGATCTCCGGAACTTCCTCTCTAGCGGATCGTTCCAGGTGCGTTACGTGCGCTTTCCTGGGCAGACTGCTCCCTCCAAGGAGTTTCATCTTTTCCTGGATCATCAGGCCAAGTGGGACGAAGACGGGGTCAGAGACCCGAATGGCGCGCACTTGCGCTTTGTCACGATCGACGGTCCGGCGTCACAGGGCGGAAATGGCAAGACCCGCTATCGTGTCTTCGCTGAAGGCGCTCCTCAGAATAAGGTCTATTCTCTTCAAAAATGGCTCGTGAACGATGTAACCTCGACCGATCCTCGCGATCTCTATGTCAATGGACAAGGTTTGGTGATGCTTCGCAGGCCTCGACCAGAAGAAGAAAACATCTTGACGGCCGGGGCGGATGAGCTTGACGTTGAGACCGGCCAGGAGGTTGCCGAGCCGATACGGCTTCTTCTCTCCTCGTTGGACGCCGAGCTCTTGATCTACGGCACTCTGGTCGCGCATCCTGTGCTGCAAAACGATCAGGGATGCAGGCTCGAGGCGCGAATCGCGCAGCCCAATGAGGCGACCGTCCTGATCGTCGCCGATGGATTTCCTGCAAAATCGAAGGTTCCGCTGGTACTGCGCTCCGGCGAGGCAGTGGCGAGCGACACGCTCGAGACGAACTCGGAGGGCCATGCTGTCGGGGCCGTCTCTCCGTTTATCCCAGGGTTGGCGCAGGGAGTCTTGAAGGCCAGCGCGGAAGGTCCTAACTGCCTCCCTTCCGTCCTCTTGCCGTGGAGCGCTCCAGCGAACGCGGCGCCGAAGACACCCGAGCATTAAAGGGTTGAGATTCAAGGATCGCGCCCTTCATACGAACCGTCTTTTAACTTGGAAGCTTGCACTTCTTCTCGCGAAAGAGTGAAACACACCTCTCGGTTGTTTCTGCGTCGAGAAGCGTGTCGGCTTGGCTTTCAAGCTCGACGAGCACAACCTCCAGTTCCAATGCCGGCCGATACGAACGGGCGGACGTCATCCCGTCAAGCACATCGGCAACGGCCAGAACCCGTGCCATTGGCAGGATCTTGTCACCCTTCAAACCTCTTGGATAACCCGAACCGTCCATTCTTTCATGGTGCTGCCGAACCACCTCGGCGATCGGCCAGGGAAAAGGTATGTCCTTCAAAACGGCGTACCCGGCCTCGACATGCAACCTCACTCGAGCAGATTCCTCCGCATTCAACCGGCCGGGTTTGTTCAGTATTTCCGGTGCGACACTCATCTTGCCCACGTCGTGAAGAAGAGATGCCACCCGCAGCGCCTGAGCCTGCTCCTCGACCCATCCCAACTCACGGGCAACGGCGCACGCGATCTTGGCGACACGAACCTGGTGGCATGCGGTGCTTCGGTCATACGCATCCATGGAAGCAGCCACGCCCGCGATGACGTTTTCCACCTGGAAACACTCCTCCGCGTACAACCGGTGTTGACGAAGTGCACCAAGGTGTACGGCGATCTCCGCGACAACCATCGCCTCCGCGGCTTGTGGCCGCCGAACTCTGTATTGGCCTGTGCCCGGTGCTTCGAATGGGTTGCTCATCGAGACTTACCTCCGATTCAGAGACAGCAATAGTACCTCGACGCGAATTTGCTTTGCACTACAAAAGACACAGGCGCCGAGCCCAACCATTGATAGTTGGCAGTGCTTTTTCGGATACGAATCCGGCCGGGCGGACAACAACTTCCGCCCGGATTGGATTCGCTCTATCAACACATGACCGGAATGAATTTATAAAGCGTCCAGGAGATTAATTCAGTTATTCAGTTATAAGACTGTGCGCGGGCATAGTCTGCCAGCGCCGAGCGGTTGGGGATTGTCATCGTCGAGCCATTGAGGGCCACCAGACGGCGACTCTTAAAGAGGTTGAGCGTGCGCGTCACCGTCTCTCGCGAAGTACCGATGAAATCGCCGATTTGCTCATGAGTCAGCGAAAAACGCAGGCTGCTTTCAGACTCAGTCGCATGCCCGCGATCGCTCCACTCGAGCAGAAGACGCGCAAGTTTCTCGGGCGCAGTGGTGCAAAGCCCCAACGTGCGCAACTGCGAGCAAGCCTCGGCCACGTGGCGTGCCAATTCTTCTGTCACCGCCTGGTAAGACTCTGGATGACGCGCGAGAAATCTTAAGAAGTCGCTCCGCCCAATGGGAGCAACCTTCGAGGGGTAGAGCGTTTCGGCTGTCATATCGTACGGCGCACCAGACAGAACCGGTGACAGACCGATGATGTCGCCCTCTCTGGCGATGCGCAGGCTCAGTCGCCTGCCTTCGCTTGAGTTGATCGACAAGCGAACCTCGCCCGAGAGAACAACAAAGAGCCCTTTCACTGGTTCTCCCTCAGCAAACAGCACAACGCCAGCTGGATAAGACGAGGTGTGTTCCATCGCGCGAAAACTCTCTAAAGCGGAAAGTGGCAGTCTGCTGAAAAACCCGCCGGTACGATAGAACTGGCTCCCGCAACTTCCTTCGTGTATCGATTCCATGAATGGCCTCCGTTGGATTCAGTTTGATTTGGGGGTACTGATTTCCTGTGCTAGAAACTTGGTTAAGGGGGTGCTGGAAGAAATCTCTGCGTTGGTTTGCATGACGATTTCTCTCAGCACCTGCTTGCCTTCTTCATCCGAGAAAGTTAAATCGTTCAAGTTCAGGTGTAGTTTCTTCGTCCCTAGGCGTGGAGCGGTTTCTCTCCACGCCTTGCACAGTTCAGCCACCCACGGTCCGGCGAGCCGTCCTTCCAGGGTGACCTCGATCGAGCTTTGTTGCTGATGAACTGTGATTCTTAACGCCATGCCTACCTATAGGCACGCGTTGAGCCAAACCGCTTTGGATTTGGCCGGCACGCGAATAAGGTTTTGAAAGGAAAGTGTTTGCTCTAGGCATACTCGCAATCGCCGATCGATCGTCGTCAGATCGAATGACGATGTGACGATGACGAGATTTCGTCATCCCGACTAAATATAGTCACTATGCTTTATGCCGAGCTTCTTCATTTTGGAGTTTAATGTGGTGCGCTTGAGGCCCAAACGCGCGGCTGCTCCATCGTCACCCGCGATCACGCCTTTGGCATCGCGCAGCACCCGCAGGATATGATCCCTCTCGGCAGCTTCGTGTGTTGAGTTTTCAACGGAAGGACTCTCGTCCTCCTCTTCGGTTTTCAGCTCTGCCACGGGAATGTAAAGAGCCGAACCGCGGGTGAGAATCACTGCCCGCTCCAGGAAGTTCTCTAACTCGCGAATATTGCCCGGCCATTTCCATTGCTTCAATGCCTCCATCGTCGCATCTGAAATGGTCTCGATGTTCTTGCCCATGCGCCGGCTGTGCAGACTGACGAAATGCCGCGCCAGTATAGGGATGTCGTCGACTCGTTCGCGCAGGGGCGGAGCATGAATCGGGAAGACCTTGAGACGATAGTAAAGATCTGCACGGAACTGTTTGTCGGCAACCATCTTCGCCAGATCGCGGTTGGATGCGGCGATCACGCGCACATCCACCTTGATGGGCCTGGTTCCACCCAGCCGCTCGATCTCCCTTTCCTGTATTGCGCGTAACAGCTTTGGTTGCAGATCCAGCGGCAATTCGCCAACTTCGTCCAGGAACAGTGTCCCTTCGTGAGCCAACTCCAGACGGCCCATTTTGCGCGCGATGGCGCCGGTGAAGGCTCCCTTCTCATGGCCAAATAGTTCGCTTTCCAGCAGTCCCGCAGGGATCGCAGCGCAATTCACCTTGATAAAGGCGCGTTCATTGCGAGTGCTGAGCCTGTGAATGGCGCGCGCCAGAAGTTCTTTGCCGGTGCCCGTCTCCCCCTGGATCAACACTGTAGCGCCGGTAGGCGCCACGGTCTCGATATCTCTTAGCACCTGGCGAAGCCCAGTGCTCTCCCCCACGATGTCCTCGAATCGATTCTCAACATTGATTTCTTCTTCGAGGTATTGTTTCTCCAGCTTGAACCTGTCGCGCAACTCGGCAATCTGTCGAAACGTCATTGCGTTGTTTACGGCAATTGCCACCTGGTCCGCGACCTGGGTCAGCATTTCGGCGTCACCCTGCACGAAGGCGGATTCGAGCAGGCTGGCCACCGCCAAAGTTCCTATTGGCTCGCCCCGGTGGAGCAAAGGAACCCAGCAACCCGATCGCATTCCAAGCTCGGTCAGATGGCGCACGGACTCTTTGGTAAAGCGGGAACTCTCGATCCGGTCCAGCAAAACTGGCCCCCGGGTGCGAAATACCTCTCCGGCCGGCGATCCTTCAACCGGAAGGCGTATCTCGCCGCGGCGATAGTCGCCTTCCTCAAGCCCCAGGAACTGCACCAACATGGAATCGGCGGCTGTGTCATACAAGCCCAGCGTCGCGGCATCGTGAGGGATCACTTCATGAAGACTTGCGGAGATCGCGCCAAGCAGCTTGCGCACATCCAAGTTGGCCAGCAGCGCACTGGTCAACTGCATCATCACCGCCTCTTCCGCGCGCTTGCGATCGGTAAAGTCCCGCGTCACCTTGGCATATCCGGTCACAGTGCCGGACGAGTCGCGTATCGCAGTAAGAATGCTGTCGGCCCAGAAGCGCGACCCATCCTTCCGCACTCGCCACCCTTCCTCTTCATATCTTCCCCGTGCGGCGGCCAGACGCATCAACTCGACCGGGTGATTTCGTTCCACATCTTCGCGAAGAAAGAATCGGGAGAAATGCTTGCCAATGATGTCGTCTGCGGTATAGCCCTTGATGCGTTCACCGCCGGGACTCCAGGTGAGGATGTAGCCTTCGCTGTCCAGAAGGTAGATGGCATAGTCGCGCACGCTTTCGACGATCGACCGCATCTGCTGGTCCTGGTTTCGCATGGCATCCTGGGCTGCCCGCTGCTCGGTGGCATCACGAACAAAGCTCAGTACGGCCGGACCGTCTTCGGTCTCCAGCGGTTTGAGCATGATGTCGACCGGAAACTCGGTTCCGTCCTTTCGAAGACCAAACAGCTCCATCGCCGCGCCCATCTGGCGTTCACGCGGATGCGCATTGTAGTTCTCACGATGGCTTGGGTGGCGCGCACGCAGGCGCTCCGGAACCAGTTCGTCAACCTTCTTACCGATCAGTTCCTCATGGGTGTAACCAAAGAACTCCGTCGCTCGAGGGTTTGCCTCACGGATCATCCCATTGGCATCCGTGACAACGATCGCGTCGGGAGAGATCTCAAAGAGGTTCTCCAATGCGATGCGAGCGAATTTGGAGGGTGTGCTCAAGTTTTCAGTCGGCAAAACAGAGTTGGGGAAGTGGACGAATGCCCATTCGAGCGTAATTCTACCGGGAAAGAAGAGCTCGGTCTATGCCTCAATGGGTTCACGGTCGAGCTTTGCCTCGGAGATATAGCTCTTCATTGCTTGAGCCAGTTGTGAGTCCACCTCATCGGCGATCGCCATGATGTACATGAGCAGTACGCCAGGCTTTGTGTCCTCCACATGCAGCTGGAGCGTTTGGAATATGGAGACTTGAAGTATCCGCGACTCTACCACAAGCATGGCGGCGGTGTAGCCCTGATCACGCCGCAGACATCCATGGTTGTGAGCGGCGGCTGACGTCAGGGCATGCGTGCCCAGCGGAAGTGGATTACGTAAACGGCTCACTAACTCACGGAACATCTCCGGCAGGTGCATGCATCGATCTTCGCGGCTTAATGGGATCATAGCGAGCTCCGGCTCAGCCTCGACGAGCGCATACCAGTCCGAAATTGTGACCTGCGTTTCGCGTTCAAGAACGCTGGCTACATCGTATTTGAGCGACATCTGCAGTGCTCCAGTGGTTCGGCGACAATCTAAACAGCCTAGTATCGCACTTTCGATGAGCGCAATACCGGTCAAGTTAGCTCATGGGAAGGCGTCCAGTATGGGGGCTGCTCGCTTTTACCCTTTTTCTTTAGCACTGTTCCTGCAGAAGTCTTTCCCGTGTTTTGGGCACTTACACGCCGGTGAAATCTTCCGGCACTGGGATGGATCTGGCAATTTGGTAAGCGCGCCAAGAGCGACCAGAATCAGAGCAATCCCGAGCCAGGTCTCTAGCACCATAGCACGCGAGCATTTTGAAGGGGCCGCCAGAACAAACTGTTTTCTAGTTGCGAACCCCGGACAGTATCCCTTCGATCTCCGCCTTCTCAGCAGCAGTCAAGGGCAGCAGCGGCGATCTGGCACGGCCTCCGTAGTAACCATTGAAATCGCAAGAGTATTTGATTCCCGCGATACCCAACTGGCCGACGATGCGCTGGCTCGGCACCGCGAGCCGTTGCTGCTTCTCCTGAGCGAGATTGAGGTCATGGTCCTTCCAGGCAAGATAGACCTCCTGGCAGGCCTGCGGCGCGAAGACAGCAAGAGCCAAAATGGCACCTGAAGCACCTGCTTCGAGCGACTCGAGCAGCGTTCCCGACGAACCGGCGAGCACTTGGAAGCCAACCTCTTTGTTCCGGGTCTTAATGGGCTGCACCGGCGGCGCAGTTGCAACAGCTACGCCCCCCGCTAGTTCGCCCGCAGAAACAAAGCTGGCACTGCTCTCGGCTTTTGGCATCGACATGCGGCCGGTCACCGCCTCGAAGATGGGCGTCACAGTCACGCTGCGCCGAGGAGCACCGGCGGTAGCATCAAGCAGAGCGCGAATGCGCGCAACATTGCCGCTGGAATCTTTGATACCGATGATGTTTGGATGCTGCGCCAATTCAGCCACCACCTCGACTGGGATGTTATAAGGCGCAAACTGCGGAATGTTGTAGATCAGCACCGGGAGGGGCGAGCGGTCGGCTACGCTGCGGAAGTAGTGGAGAACGGCGGCAGGAGAGATCTGGTTGGCAAAGTAGGTTGGCGTTCGAACCAACACAGCATCGTAGCGGCAATCGGCCGCACATTCGGCCAGCGCGACCGTAGCTTTCACGCTCTCGCGCGCAACGCCGGCGATGAGCGCCTTCTCGGGTGAGGCAGCCTCTGCGGCCACTCGCAACACGTCGCGGCTCTCGCCATCGTCCAGCATCACGGCTTCGCCTGTGGAACCCAGCACGACCATCCCTGCGAGCAGACTGCGGGAGTAGCGGGCCATGTTGGCTTCGAGCTTGCGAAAGTAGACTCGTTCGTCGGGATAAAACGGTGTCGTAACAGCGGCAAAGATGCCTTCAAGCAACATGGTTTTATTGTAGAGGCACGAGAGCGGATCGCGGCGAACTCAGCGGCGACAACAAGCAGCCGAAGCCTCGTTCCATCTTGCCAGGAACCCCCTCAACTCCACGGGCGGCCGCAACCAGATCCGGGCAGCAGTCTCGCGGTATTCGCGGCGCACCAGTACGCTGAGGCCGCGCACGCCTACGCGATTCACTGCACCGAAAGCAGCTTCGTCGGAGAGATCGTCGCCCAGAAAGGCAACCGGGCCGGTGCTTTTCATCTCGGGTAGGATCGCCTCAACCGCGCCTCCCTTGTTGCGACCCACGCGCAGCTCAAGTCCAGCCTCGAAGTCGAGCAGCGCAAGGCCCTCCATCCGCGTCATCGGCTCAAAGAGCTCCCGTGTCCTGCGTTCGATCTGCTCTGCTTTATGCCGCGAAGCACCGCGCCAATGCATCACCACGCCATTGGCCTCGTCCTCGAAGAGCCCGCCGAGGCTGTTGCGCCGCAGCTGCTTCCGCAACTCTTCGAGCGCGGCCTGCGTCACGGGCGGAGCCTGTTCCAGTTCCCGGCGTCCATTGGGGTAGAGCCGCTCGGCTCCGTGCAGCCCCCAGACCTCAAGCGGAGGATCCAAGCCCAGCATCGGCGCAATCTCGCCCGCAGGGCGGCCGGTGATCACAGCCATTCTTGTCGAGCTCTGCCTCTGAATGCGACCCAGCAGCTCGCGCACCCCGGCCCAAGGCCGCGCCTGGAAGCGATTCACGCGGAAGCGCGCCAACGTTCCATCAAAGTCCATCAGCAACACGGGCCGTGCATCCACCGCAAACCCGTCAAAAAACCCGTCCAACCTCTCAGCTGCCTCTGAAGTCAATCTCTCTGCTCGCTCTCAAATCCAGTTTACCTTCCGCTGTGTTCGTTACCGCTTCTCTCAACTCTGCGAGCGGCAAAGCCAAGCTGGTTATGCTCCTCAGTCCCGAGTCCCTGATCTCTGACCTCTGTGATGCGCTATCCTGTCGAAGAGAGCCGCACATCTCTTCGCATCTTGAGGACAGCAAACGCGATGGCGATCCGAATGATCGAAAATTACGCCAAGAATCTCGTCCTCACCATTCAGGACTACTCCCTCTTTGCCTGGCGTGCCTTCACAAATCTCTACCGCCCGCCGATTTACTGGACTGAGTTTCTTCTTCAAGCCGACATCATCGGCGTCGGCTCGCTGTTGATCGTCGTTCTCTCAGGTCTGTCGACGGGGGGTGTGCTCTCGCTGCAATCGGCCGCAACACTATCGGCCTTCGGAGCGACTGCCGTCACGGGCCAGTTTGTCTCGCTCACGATGATCCGCGAACTCGGCCCCGTGCTCACCGGCGTAATGGTGTCGGGCCGCAACGCCTCGTCGATGGCCAGCGAACTCGGCTCGATGGTGGTGACCGAGCAGATCGATGCCATGCGCGCGCTAGGCGTGGACCCGATGCGCAAACTAGTTACGCCGCGCATCGCCGCTTCGATCACCATGCTTTTCTTTCTGACCATCGTCGCTGACGCATGCGGCATCGCCGGAGGCGGTCTGGTCACCGTCTTCATGAACCACCAGAACGGCACCCAGTATCTGGATATGGCCTGGGAGCACCTGCGCTATCCGGACATCATTCAGGGCCTGGTCAAGCCGCTCTTCTTCGGCTACATCCTCAGTTCCATCGGCTGCTTCTATGGCATGAGAACCACGGGAGGAACCCAGGGCGTGGGCCGCTCCACAATTTCCGCGGTTGTCTGGGCCTCGGTTCTCATCATCTTCGTGGACTTCCTGCTCACCCAGGTGCTGATCACTCTTTTCCCGCCAATATGAGCCATACACACCCGTTCGTCCCGCCTGACCCGGATTCGATTCCTCCCGTCGATGACCGGCCGGTCGTTGCCTTTGGCGACGTTTCCATCGCCTTTGATGGCCCTCCGGTGCTCTCAGAGATCAGCTTCTTCGTCGCGCCGGGAGAGACTCGCGTTCTGCTTGGGCCCGCAGGGGTGGGCAAGAGCGTCCTGCTCAAGCTCGTCAATGGTCTGTTGCGCCCCGACCAGGGCAGCATCCGGCTCTTCGGAGAAGAGATCGCCCACATGCCCGAGGAACAGCTCTTCCCTCTTCGCGCCCGCACCGGCATGGTCTTTCAAGAGGGTGCGCTCTTCGATTCGCTCACCGTCCGCGACAACGTGGCCTACCAGCTCATCCAGGAGCAGGTCCCCGACGATGAGATCGACCAACGGGTCCGCGATGCCCTCCGCTTTGTCGAGCTCGAAGAAACCTTCGATCTCTATCCAGCCAGTCTCTCGGGAGGAATGCGCCGCCGCGTTGCGATCGCTCGCGCCCTCATCCGCCAGCCGGAGCTGCTGCTCTATGACTCGCCCACCGGAGGCCTCGACCCGCTCACCTCGACCACGATCATGGAGCTGATCGTCAAGGAGCGCGACGTCTACCGTACCCCCTCTCTGCTGGTCACTCACCGCATCCAGGACGCGTTGATCCTCTGCAACCACCGCTTCGATCAGAGCCAAGGCCGCATGGTCCTATTACCCAAAGGCCAAACCGACCCCGGCACAACCTTCCTGATGCTCGAAGAAGGCCGCCTCATCTTCGATGGCACGCTGCATGAGCTGGTACAAAGCCAGAATCCCTTTGTGCGCGAGTTTCTGGCGTAGGGGCAAGAAATGTGGTGGTGTTGGCTTAGAATGATTGCAATTGTCAGTCGAACCGAGCGGAACACAATTGCACCGAGGGGCGCGAGAGAAATCTCGCGGGTGATGCCGCAGGCCGGCAAACGGAGGACAAGGAATGAGTTTACGGCGGCGGCGCTTTGGGATCAGTGGAATTCCGACAAGATTATCCGGACCGGTGACACCGGAGACCTTGCGTGACGCTGTTAGAAGCGGCAACCGCGAGCAGGTAGAGTCAATTCTGAAGGAAGACCCGGATCTCATCAAAAGTAAATGTGGACCCGACAGAGTGACGTTGTTGCATGGCGCCGCCTCATTAGGCCACGCCGAGCTTTTAGTCTACCTGCTCGAATGCGGCGCAGAAGTCGACGCTCGGGACAGGTGGGGGCGCACACCACTGACGTGGGCGGTGGCCTTTGGACGCAAGAATACGGTGGAGCTATTACTGACGCATGCGGCAACAATTGATCTAGCAGATAACCTGGGCACGACACCACTTCATTGCGCTGCCTTCCGCGGTCAAGAGGACCTGGTTGAATTGTTTCTGTCGCGGGGTGCTGACGCCAACTCAACTGACAACGGCGGATACGATGCGCTGTATTACGCCGCATCGGGTGGTCAGATCAACGTTGCGAAGCTGCTGCTGAACCTTGGTCTCGACATGAACTCCAGGAGCAACGACGGATGGACGGCGTTGCATACTGCTGCGTACAGAGGCCATTTGGAAATGGTGGAGTGGCTGACAGAAAACGGCGCAGAGGTGAACGCGTCAAATTCGAGACGCCAGACACCGCTGTTTTGGGCAGCGAATGGGTACAGCGGGTCGGCTGCGGATACGCCCCCGAATATGAGTGGGGGCGAAACAAAGGAACACGCGGTAGGCAAGGAAGACCGGACGAAGAGCAACAATGTAGAAGTGGTGAAGTTCCTGCTGGCAAGAGGAGGAGACGTCAACGTAAGCGATGATCAGGGCTGGACTCCGCTACAAGCTGCGGCCCATTCAGATGATCTTGAGGTTATAAAGCTTCTGCTTGCGGCAAATGCGCCGGTGAACGCTAGAAACAATGAAGGATGGACCGCCTTGTGCGTTGCCGCTAAGCATGGCCATGCCGGAGTGGTGAAGCTGCTTCTGGATCGTGGAGCAGATGCCGGTATCAAGGTCAAGGGTATCTATACGCCGCTCAACTACGCAGTTCTGGATGGACGCAGGAAAACCGCTGAGCTGTTGCTTGCAACAGAGCCTCAAACCAGAACGGATGCAGGGCCTCGGTGCCCCGGATGCAGATCTAAGAAGCAGATTCTCATTACGGCCCCGTTGTTTGTGTCGGATACGCAAACGCGCACGACCCTCCGTTGTACAGTGTGCGGAGCAATTTGGGCGAAGCGAAAAATCGAATGGCGAGGCTCGTTTAAGGGCGTAATCGCTATCTTAGCAGCGGCTTTTTTCGGTTTCGAAGTTTTCCGTGATCTGCATGGTATTTCATTCCTGAGGATCGCGATGGTTGAGCTTTGGATCTGGATGGGGATTCAAGAATTCTCGAAGCATTCTGAACGGTCGTGCATCTGGGTGAAAGGTGCACCCGAGGGTGCGGCAACGAGTTGAAGCCTCACATGAAACAACAGAACAATTCCCACGCCCAACCCCCATCTGCTACCCTTGCCTGTCTTGGCAAGCCCCAAGCAAACGGCAGGTGCAACCATGGGCTTCAAATTTCAAGGCTTCGACTTTCTTCACCTCGACTCCAGCTTCAGCTCGGACGAACTGCTCGTCCGCAAGACCGCCCGCGACTTCGTCGAAGACAACCTTGTCCCCATCATTGAGGAGTGCTTTCGCACGGAGCGCTTTCCGCGCGAGCTGATCCCGATCATGGGCGAGCTGGGCTTCTTCGGAGCCAATCTCGAGGGCTATGGCTGCGCCGGCATGTCCAACGTCGAATACGGCCTGGTGATGCAGGAGCTGGAGCGCGGCGACTCAGGCTTCCGCAGCTTCGTGAGCGTGCAGTCCGGGCTGGTCATGTACCCGATCTACACCTTCGGCTCTGAAGAGCAAAAGAACTCCTGGCTCCCCGCCATGGCCAGCGGCGAAAAATTAGGATGCTTCGGCCTCACCGAGCCCGGCGCAGGTTCCAACCCCGGAGCCATGACGACCACCGCCCGCAAAGTCCGCGACGAATACATCCTCAACGGCGAAAAGCTCTGGATCACCTCCGGCAACCTCGCCGATGTAGCCGTGATCTGGGCCCGAGTCCCAGAGGAAAACAACCCAACGGGAAACGAAAATGTCCGCGGATTCCTCGTCGAGACCGACCGCCCCGGCTTCACCGCCCACGAGATCCACGGCAAATGGAGCCTCCGCGCCTCGGTCACCAGCGGCCTCTCACTGCAAGAGGTCCACATTCCCGCCACAAATCTGCTGCCCGGCGCAACCGGCCTCAAGAGCGCCCTGATGTGCCTCAATCAGGCTCGCTACGGCATCAGTTGGGGCGCAATCGGCGCGGCCATGGACTGCTACTCCACCGCACTCCAATACGCCCAGTTCCGCAAGCAATTCCACGGCGAGCCCATCGCCAGCCATCAGATTGTCCAAGAGAAGCTGGTCTGGATGGCCAACGAAATCGCCAAGGCGCAGCTGCTCTCCCTCCACGTTGGAAGGCTGAAAGATGCGGGAACCGTAGGGCACGAGCACATCTCCCTGGCCAAGCGCAATAACGTATGGATGGCTCTCGAATGCGCCCGTATATCGCGCGATATCCTCGGAGCCAACGGAATCACCGAGGACTATCCCATCATGCGCCACATGATGAACCTGGAATCGGTGAAGACGTACGAGGGAACGCACGACATTCATACCTTGATCCTTGGGCAAAACCTCACCGGAATCGCGGCATTCTAAGCAAAATCCATCTTTCTCAGGGGAGCCGGACGGTAGTAGGATCAGGTAAGGAATTAGTTTTCATTCGAAACCAAATATTTGAGACTGGCATTGAAAGACTGCTCAGGAGCCGATCGAATCCGAACTCTCCATTGAATCGACTGGCCAGCTGAGCATGCGACAGGATGGGAGCAAGTTGGTTAAGCGAAAACCCACCATGAGCGACGTGGCCCGGCTGGCCGGCGTCGGAACAATGACCGTCTCCCGTGTGCTCGACTCCCGCCGCCTCCACCATACACAAGTCGTATATTCCTAACGACTTGCATCTTCGGACTAAAAACCGGGTCGATTTTTGTACAGTATTTTGTACAGTAGCCGGTCGGGTTTGACCCATTTGGGCGAATCGAGCAGAATCCCGTCTGAAGCGGGAGAGCCCGATGCTGTCCGTCTACACACGTCATTCCGCAGACTGTAAACACTACGGCGACAAGCTGTGGCGCCGCTGCAACTGCCCCAAATGGATTTGGGGTTCGCATGACGGCGAGTTCTACCGCCTGAGCGCAAAAACGCGCCTCTGGGACGAGGCCGAACAATACCGCCATCGTCTGGAAAATCCAGCGTCCGTTCCCGCCCAGCCGGTTTCGCAGTCAGCACCGATGCCCGAGCACCCGGCTGTCGTTTCTCCCGCACCAGTTTCTTCAGTTCCCTCCGCCCAAATCCCAACTCAACCACCGCAAAAGTCCAGAGTGACCATCGTGAAGGCTGTTGAGTCTTACCTGGCTGACGCTCGCAGCCGGGAGCTGAAACCCGCCACGCTTTCAAAGCTCGATACCATCTTTCGCAAGCAGTTCCTTGCCTGGACCCGAGTGCAGGGGCTGGATTACCTCGATCAGATCGATCTCGACGCGCTGCTCTCCTTCCGAAGTACCTGGAAGGATGGAGGTCTGGCCAAACAGAAGAAACAGGACCGTCTGATCGGCTTCTTCTGGGCCGGCGTCCGCCGCGGCTACATCAGCCTGAATCCGACCATGGGACTGGGCAAAATTAAAGTCGTGCAAGTCCCGACCGACTACTTCCCTCGCGACGAGTTTCAGAGAATACTGGACGCGACCTCAAGGTGTGGAGACAAGCGTGGCGGCGTCGTTCCAGTAGAGGATAACCGGACACGGCTTCGCACAATGACCCTGCTGATGCGCTGGAGCGGACTCCGCATCCGCGACGCGGTCACTCTTGAGCGGCATAGGCTGCACGGCGATAGCCTGATGCTCTACCAGGCCAAAACCGGAACGCCGGTCTATGTGCCGCTCCCGCCACAGGTGGTCGAGGCTCTCCAAAATGTCCCTCCCGGTCCGAAGCCGAATCCACGTTACTTCTTCTGGAGCGGCAACGGACAGCCCAAGAGCGTTGTTGCCGACTGGCAGCGTAGTTACCGCCGCCTCTTCAAACTGGTTAATCTCACTCAGGCCGATGGGTCTCCGAAGCGCTGCCATCCCCATATGTTCCGGGACACCTTCGCCGTTGAGATGCTGCTTGCCGGTGTGCCCATCGACCAGGTTTCGCTGCTCCTTGGACACGCTTCGGTGAAAATTACCGAGAAGAGCTACTCTCCTTTTGTGAAGGCAAGGCAGATCCAACTTCAGGACAGCGTTCGTAACGCGTGGGAAGTCGGTGCGACC